>OHAC01000010.1_pt1 | contig 203339 bp, 195 predicted proteins | sample 1577051 | NCBI WGS metagenome assembly OHAC01 (sample SAMEA3541499, study PRJEB24748) | human gut metagenome | biome: human gut; feature: human-associated habitat; material: faeces | place: China | collected 2012 | reverse complement strand
CAATTCCGGTATTTCTTCTGCTGGGGTGGCTGATTCCTTGCATGATGTATGACAATGCAGCGAAATGCAGTGTTGTAGAGCAATTAAGGGATGCTCAATAACTGTTAAGCAAAAACGGCCCTCTGCCAATGAAAAGGCAGAGGGCTGAAATTTAAAGTTGAAAATGATAAAGTAACGTGTGAAATGGAGGTGGAATTTGAACTGTTGGAGCATAATACAATTATGGATACTTTCCGCCGGCTTTATAGAGTGAAAAAAATACCTAACTGTTGGAAGACACACGCCCCGAAAAGGGCTGCAGCTCATAACAGACGTATTTCTGAAATCAGAAAATATTAATCCGAATAAAGCAAAAGTTTCCGAAATGGGAAAATAATTTGATATTATGCGTATAATATGTTATACTGAGAAAAAGGAGGATGCAGATATGGTTGAACGAAAAGAATATCTTGATCGGCTTTGGGCATGGAAAGATGAGCAACAGATCAAGGTCGTGACCGGAATCCGACGCTGTGGAAAATCTGTACTTCTAGAACAGTATCAGCAGAAACTTTTAGCGAGTGGAGTCACATCAGAACAGATTATTTCTATCAATTTTGAGAATCTGGATTATGAACCTTTAAAAGACTATATGAAGCTGTACAATTACCTCAAAGAACGATTGTGTGCAGATAAGATGACATACATCTTTTTGGACGAGGTTCAGGAAGTCCCAGCGTTTGAAAAAGTAGTTGACAGCCTTTATATCAGAGATAATGTGGACATTTATATCACAGGTTCTAACGCATATATGCTGTCAAGTGAACTTGCAACGCTTTTGTCAGGACGGTATACAGAGATCAAGATGCTGCCGCTTTCTTTTCGTGAGTATATGTCTGTGACAGGCATGGCAAAAGAGGAAGCCTTTGCAGAGTTCATGAAAACAGGAGGCATTCCATATGTGGCGGTAATGAATCGCACGGATGAAAAAATAGATCAGTATCTGGAAGGAATCTATAACACCGTCATTGTAAAAGATATTGAGCAGCGGCAGGCGAGAAGAGAAAAAGAGAGCGGAAGACGAAAAATTACAGATATTGCGTTGCTGAAAACAATTGCCAGATATCTGGCAAGCGTCGTCGGTAGCCCAGTGTCTATGAAAAGTATAACCAACTATCTGACTTCATCGGGCAGAAAAGTATCTCAAAATACCGTCAGTGATTATGTAGAAGCCCTGACAGAGTCATTCGTTTTTTATCCTGTGGAACGGTTTGACATTGTGGGAAAGCAGCTCTTAAAGATCAATAATAAGTTTTATATAGTAGATATGGGAATCAGAAACCACATCCTTCCGAGAAAACGATATGATCTTGGATTTACCATTGAGAACATTGTGTATCTGGAACTGTCGCGAAGGGGCGGCAAAGTCAATATCGGAAAATATGGATCAACTGAGGTCGACTTTGTGACACAGAAGGAAGGTGTGCTTACCTATTATCAGGTGACCGCTGATATGACGGCGGAAGAAACCTTTGAGAGAGAGATGAGACCGCTGCGGAGCATTAAAGATAATTATGAAAAGATTGTTCTGACATTAGATCGATTTTCACTTGGAAATTACGATGGCATAAAAGTTGTGAATGTCATCGACTGGCTTTTAGAATGAGGAATCTGCGTATGAGTGATGTGGAAATCAGTCGAAAAGAGCAGACTAATAGTAATAATTAGGCAAAAAAAGACTCAAGCTGTGGCTTGAGTCTTTTTCTCGTTATAGATTAAAGGATTTTTGTGACTTTCATTCATTGTAGCAATATTATTGACATGATATAATAGATTATAAAACGAGTAACAATAAATACAATATATCAATTTTAAGCAGTCAAAGGACAAAAACAATGAAAACAGCAATTGTAACAGATGGAAAATACCGCATGTCAATCGCTGCAGTGCGGGCGTTGAGCCGAGCAGGGTATCGCGTTGTCGTGACGCAGACACGTGGAGACGCAAAAGCAGCGCCGGCTGTTTCCGTTTCTCGACACTGTGCGCAGTTTCGGTGGATTGACGGCTGCGCAGCTGACACCGAATATAGGGAACGCTTGCTTTCGGTGCTGCAAGAATACGAAAAGCCGGTTTTATTTTGCGTCGGAGCTGCAACATTGAATATGGTTGCAGCACAGCGGGAAGAATTTGCATCTTTTGCAGATTTTTTGATTGCATCGAAACCGATTCTTGACCAGCTAAACGACAAAGAAATAGTACATGCCCGTGCGGAGCAACTGGGGATTCCTGTACCCAAGCAGTACGATACCACACCGGATGTTTTTCCGGTTGTTGTCAAGCCGCACTGCGGGGAAAAATTTGGATTAAAAGCAGCAGAGCGTTATGCAGTCGCGCACAATGCCGAGGAATATGACGCAATCATGAAAAAAATGCGTCAATACGACCCGCAGCCGCTTGTTCAGCAGAAGATTACTGGTGACGGAGCAGGCGTCAGCTTGCTTCTCGACAGCGATAGTAAGCTAATCTGCGCGCTGTGTCATCGCAGAATCCGAGAATATCCGGTCAGCGGCGGTCCGTCTACCTGCTGTAAAAGCTTTTACGATGAAGCAATGATTGAACAAGCCTACCAGCTGCTGCATTCCTTTGGGTTTGTCGGATTTGCTATGGTAGAGTTTAAAGGCTCATGTATCTTGGAAGTCAATCCGCGTGTTTGGGGCAGTTTCCCGATGACAGAGGCAACAGACAGCCCGCTTGTCGCGCAATACGCGCGTGCGGCGTCCGGACAAGCCGTACAATACACGCCGAAAGATTACAAAGTTGGTGTTCGGATGCGATTCCTGCTCAATGACACGGTTGCTATCCTGCATTATTTGAAGGCCGGACAAATTGGAACTGCACTGCGCGGCATGGGAGATGTTTTCACGGCGAAAGAAGCGCTGCATTACAAAGGCGATAATCAGGTATTCCGAACCTATCTCAAACAGAGCCTGCTGAAACGATAGAAAGAAGGAAAAGGTGTATATGACCATTCGGTTGGATTTACATGTTCACTCGCAGCGCTCTGCGGATGGCTGCATGTCTATATCGGAAATCGTAGCGCAGGCGCGAAAGCGCGGCCTGCAGGGGATTGCAGTCTGCGACCACGATATCGCGTTGGAAACCGTTCCGCAGTATGATAATTTTTTAATTATTCCTGGAATTGAAGTATCTACAGATCGCGGGCATGTATTGGGACTGTTTATCACAGAACAAATTTCTACCAATCAAATGGATGAAGCTGTACACAGCATTCACGCACAGGGCGGTTTGGCTGTGATTGCACATCCATTCGAACATAGTCAAGATATCCATCGTTTGGACGATGTAATAGAACAATTAGACGGCATAGAAGTTTGGAATGGACGGGCTGATCGAAAAAATAGACAAGCCAATGCCATGGCGTTGGAATTGGCAAAATACTGGAACAAACCGGTCACTGCTGGAAGCGATGCGCACATTTCAGAAGAAATCGGAAATGGTGCTGTTATATTGGAAGTTGATGCACTGCATTTGGAATCTGTTCGGCAAGCAGTGCTCCAAGGTGCGAATCAAGTACAAGGAAAACGCGGACGCTCTATGTGTGTTGCAAAGAGCCAGCTGCAAAAGAGAAGAAAAACAAAAGCGCATGCATCTGCGTATGGCAAATGGGCATTATTTGCCGCAAAATGCTTCGCGGAAGATTGTCTGACAAGAAAGGAAAAAACGCATGTCATTGATTGTAAAACTCGGTAAGAAGGGAAAACGAATCGTCAAAAAGTTTATCACACCGGTCGAAAAGCATACCGTAGGATATACACGCCGTATCGAGCGTGTCAAAACCAGCAAGCGTATTTGCGCGATGACGTTCGATGATGGTCCGATGGGAATGCCGGCATCTCCGGATCGGTTTGACGGAAAGCCATTGACGGATGTTCTGCTCGACACAATGAAAGAATACGGCGCCAGAGGCAGCTTTGATGTAATCGGTGATACCAGCGCAAACTATCCGGATAAAGCCGGTAAAATCGGCAGTGCTGCATGGGGCGGCATCAAATTTGACCATTATCCGGACATTCATTGCGATGACAAGGGCGGTGCAGAACACAATGACCGTCTCATTCGCCGCATTTTGGAAGAAGGCCATGAAATTACCAATCACAGCTACAGACATTTGATTTTTGGCAAAAAACCGTTTGTGTACGGCGCAAGAGAGCATCTCAACGGCTTAGATGATGCAGTTGCTGACTTAAATCGTCTGCATCAGTTGCTGAAAACCAAATACGATTACACCATGACGCTTTCTCGTCCGCCGCACTATGTCGATAAGATGCCGGATGGATTTACAAGCTATGATGCGTATGATGCCATGAATTATCAGTATATGGCAGCTTCTTTTGACGGTGCAGGCTGGCTTCCGTCTACGCATACCGATCCGGAACAGGCGCTGCAGGCAGAAGTGCAGGCTATGATTGATCCGATTCGTCATGCGTTGGAAAAAGATCCGGATTTCTTCTGCGGACAGATTATTTTCCAAAAAGACGGCTACAACATGGCCAAGCGCACACCGGTCGCTTTCGCACTGGGTGAACAGCTGAAAGTATTGCAGGAATATAGCTATCAGGTTGTCAGCGTGCGCGAATTGATGAAAGAAAGTCCGTTTGCGGATGTTGGTCGGGATGATCCGCTGTTTGAAAAGCTGGTAGAATTGGCGAAAGAACACGCGATTGTATTCTCTGATAATCATTTGAGACTGGATGATAAGATGACAATTGGGGAGTTGGCAATGCTGCTCGCACCAAAAAAAGAAGCAATCTCACGCCGTGTTGCAAAAACCCGAAAGGATAAGAAGGCTGGCGCGTATGATGGTGCACTGTCTTGGTGTCAGGAGAACGGCATTCTGCCGACATCAGTGAAGGCAGAACAGTTCGTTGAGTCACTGCCGGAAGCACATTTTGAGCAGACCAATGATTTTACGCGCCGCAGCGTATATGCAGCGTACAAAAAATGATGATATGTTAGGAGAAATCCTAGCGTATTATCATTCTGAGTTAGACAATAAGCATGTACAAGAGTAACCAGAAAAAACCGTCACAGAAGCGCTTCTGTGACGGTTTTTTGCACATATCAATTATTTATTCCAACGCATCCACGTTTTTACCTTCGCGTGCAATGAGTTCCTTCATCATCTTGCCGTATACTTTATCCAAGCTGTAGCAAGCTGCGATGGCGAACATAATTACCCACAGAGCAATCGGAACATACAGATAGAATGCTTTAATCGCACTAATTGCCGCAGCGGTCTGTTCAGCAGCAGTTGCCTTCAATCCGTTAAATGCCGCCATAGACAGGATAGCACTCATAACAGCAGAAGTAATACCGGAACCGGCCTTTTGACCCATGCTCATAGACGAGAACATCAAGCCTTCTACACGGATGCCGTTTTTCCAGTGACCATACTCAATCGCGTCACTCGGCAGCGAATACTGTACGCCATAGAACGGCGCAATACCAAATCCGCGCATCATACAGGTCACAACACCGAGCGGTACGCTGGTAATATTTGCAAGGAACAGCAGCTGACCGGCGATGCCCAGCAGACAGCCGGCACAAATCAAGTTGCGCTTGCCGTATTTCGGCAGCAGCTTCGGCAGAAGGGCGATGCCGACAATCGTGCAAATTTTTTCAGCAGCAGACAGCGGCATAACTAAGTTTACATCACCAAGAACATACTGGCAATAATATGTCAGGTCTGTACCAATGATAATCTGATATGCCGTGTAGAACAGCATCAGACCCAGCGCAATCAGAAAATACTTATTTGTAATGGTGGCTTTGAATGCAATTTTGAACGGAATATCTTCTTTCTGTACTTCGTCTGACTTGACACGTTCCGTACAGGTTGTATACGTGTTGAGCAAGATAAATACCGAGCACAGCGCATATGCAGCGGTTACAATAACCCAAGCAATCTGTGGATTATGTGTCATGTCGGCAACTTTATTGATGAGCGGCAAGGTAAATGCCGTTACAATCATGCTTGCCGTGATAGAAAGCAGCATGCGGATATTGCAAATGGTGTCTCGCTCCGTGCGGTCACGGCTCATCAGCGATCCCAGCGAATGAAATGGCTGGCTGATTGCCGTGTATACAACGGTGTTCATCAGATTGTATGTCAAAAATGCATAGATAATCTTGCCGGTGTTGCCAAACGGCGGCATGGTAAACAGGAGAACGGCCGCTGCTGCGTACGGTAGTGCCAATCTCAAAATCCAGATACGAGCCTTACCATATTTGGAGTGCGTGCGGTCAATAATCGTACCCATCAGGACATCGGAGAATCCATCAAAAACACGCGACAGCAGCAAAATCATACCAACCGCACCGACAGAAATGCCTACAACGTTCGTGTAAAAGTAGGTGAGAAGGGTAGTTGTGATTGTGTATATAAGCGTCAGTGCCGGATCGCCAAAGCAATATGCCAATTTCTCCGACATAGGCACTTTGATAAACTCGTTCATATTCTTGTTTTTCTGCTTAAAATTAAGAAGTTCTGCTATACCGCCTTCATGACTTTTGGATTTTCTCATGCTGGTTACATCAGACTTTTCCATAATTATTCCCTCCCGTTGCACGCGTGTTTTTTACAGGGATGAAAAACACTGTGAATTTAGATTTTGTTTATTATATCACCGCGTGCGCGTGAACGCAAGCTACTTGTATGATTTTAACCGTAACAAAATTGTCAAAATCACGTTGTATGGCAAAAATCGTACAGGGCGGTTGTGGAAATGGCGAAAATTGACGAACCGGAAGTTCAAATGCCATAGACGCAGATGTCAAGACGTGATTTTTAGCAGACTAATTTAAAAATACGAAAATCATGCACCGATGAACTTCAGATCAGACTCAGCTGAGTCTGATTCACAGCCGCATGTCCAGCCGTTCTTGAATCGTAGATTGTAGATATGAGCCTATAGGAAATACGGGAAGCAAGCGATACATCATACCGATAGATTCTGAACAAAAAACTGCGCAATAATGCAACACATCATAAATCCGGCGCAAAAGCCCAAATCAGTCAGTTATTTGACTTTGAAAGGATAAGTTTATTAACTGAACAAAATAAAAATTTTGTTCAGTTATAGGTAGGGTCTTCCGGAAATACAGCCAAAATGAACGGATTTTTTCGGTTTTTACTGACAGCGAAAAACCAACATATAATTTGTAAATTTCAATTGATAGTATCTCTACTTTGTTTCGATTTAGATTTATCGATTTAGATTTAAATGTATTCATTAGAATTTTCAAGCAAAAAAATAGTTCTTGCGTTTAACAAAGACTATTTCTGCTTGAAATGTTTTTTCAATTCTGAAAAACTACAAAATCTCGATATTGCCGTTAAATTACGCCATTTTATCGTTGATTTATTGTTGATTTATGATGGTACATTTGGACGCTTGTTTTAGAAATTCAAGGGATATATTTTGTTCCCCACTGCATAATGGAATAAAATACCGGCAGTAAATCTTGCCCTTTCAGTGTTAGAGAGTATTCTACTCGCAACGGCATCTCATTGTACTGGATTCGTTGTATCAAATCATCGGCTTCCAACTCTTTGAGGGCATTTGTCAGCGCCGTATTTGTAATTGGCTTTAGCATCTTTTTCAGTTCACCGAAGCGCATGGGCGATTTAATACAAAGTTCATAGAGGATTTGGAGCTTCCATTTTCCTTGCAGCATCTGCACCACTGGCGTGACCGGGCAGTTTCCCTCATCGGTCAGAATCACGCTGCCTACCTTTTCTTTGAATTCTTCATAGGTCATGATTTTTCTTTCCTTATCGCTTTTAGTATAATCTTTGATACTAGGTATAAATGATTTGCGTACTTGACCAAATATTGCTATCAAGTATAATAAATATATCATGAGTTGGCCGTAGGGTCAATGAATGATATTTATCAGAAAGGCCTGAATTTTATGAAAGAACTGAACATTATGGAGGCAACCGTTTATACCTCCCCCAACCCGCTGACTTTAATCTGTTCTCTGAATGAGGATGGCACCACCAACTTGGCACCCATCTGCTTTGTTTCCTATCTCTCTTTCAATCCGCCGATGATTGGATTTTCCGCAGGAAAGCAGTCCCACACCGGCAAGCGTGTGCGGGAGACGGGTAAAGTCATCGTTACGATCCCCGGTGAAAGTTTGGCTGGCGCAGTGATGGCCTGCGGCAGTTCCACAGGTGCGACGGCTCATAAGGTTGCTGAAAATCACATTGAAATGAAAGCGGTAGACAGCAGCGATATTCAGATCCCGACGGACACCCGGCTGGCCATGGTAGCTACCTTGCAGCAGTCCGTGGAGGTTGGCGACCACATCCTTCACATCTGCCAGGTGGACAAATTCCTAGGCGATGAGGAAAAAAAGGGGTTGTATGCCTGGAATGGCTTTGGAAAAGTCGCGTCTGCAACAGAAGGCTAAATGCGGCGACGCCATGAAGCAGGTTTATGACGCAGGCATCCGCACTGTGTGCTTTATCGCTCCGGTTTTTCTATGGAGTGCTGCTAACGAATAAATAAACCCTCAAAAGGAGACTAAACATGAAGATTCAGCAAATTCGTAACGCCACCATTCGAATTGAGTGTGCAGGCAAACATTTTTTGATCGACCCTTGGTTTCAAAAGAAGGGTACCGGTATGAGCGCACCCTCTCCCGATCCGGAGAGGGCGAAAATTCCATCTCCTACAACTGAACTTCCTTTTCCTGTGGAGCAGATCATGGAAGGGATTGATGCTATGATCGTCACCCATATCCATCCCGACCATTTTGACCCGGAAACAGCAGCTATGCTGGACAAAAGTATTCCTGTTTTTGCTGTAAATGAAGAAACCAAAACCCAAATTGAAGGATTTGGCTACACTTCCGTCATGGTACTCAAGGATGAAGGGACTGATTTTGACGGCGTGGTTCTCATCCGCACGGAAGCTATGCATCGAGAGTCACCTGATCAGGCAGCCGGACCGGTCTGCGGCATCATTCTTCAAGCGGCTGAGGAGCCTGTCCTGTACGTGGCTGGGGATACTGTGTACTATAAAGGGGTTGAACAGGCTTTGGAACAGTATCGCCCGGACGTGATAGTGCTCAATGCCTGCGGTGCGGAGCTGATGGGGCTTGGGCGCCTCATCATGGGGGACGAGGATGTTTTGAAGGTATGCGAGGCCGCACCGGATGCCACCATCATCGCCAGTCATATGGATGCCGTCAATCATGCAACTGTCAGCCGTGCTGGACTCCGTGATTTTCTGAAGAAACACGGTAAGGATGGACGTGTATTAATTCCAGAGGATGGAGAATGCTTAGAGTTTTCGGGAACGTAATCTCGGTATGACGAAATCATTACGGTGCTGATCATCGTCCTCTTCTGTTTCTTGAACAGCAAGTACAATGTCACCGTAAGGGCGGCAAGGCCATCAACGACCCCGCCGCTCGTCTGTTATCGCTCCTATTCTGCATGGCAAAGTAATTTGTACGAAATCTTGACATAGGACCACATAAATAAAAAAGCCACCAGCACCACTGCGTTTTTCTCGCAGAAGTGTTGGTGGCTCGTTGTTCGCAATCTCGCGATTGCTGTATTGGAAATCACCTTCTCGTTTTCGTTGTATCTCCGTTTGTATCATCCCATTTTCAAACAGAGAACGTGCTTCGAGAACGCTCTTTCCGTTCCATTCATCTCCCCAGAAGTGAATGCCATCCAAAAGTTATGATTGCTCTATTCGCTAAGAGAAAAGTCAAAATGCATAGCCAGCGCTTGAAACAGATGCTGCATGACTTGATCTGCCAAATGACACATGTCTAGCTTTTGAATAAATGCTATGACGTTTTTTATCTCTGATTCCGGTACGCAAAAAGCTCGCAGACTCATCGTTAAAAATCGTTCCAGTTTTTTGTCCAATGTAAAATATATATCACACTTATGTGCCATATACGCTTGCATAATTCCTGCAGAGCCGATTTCCATCTCGTAAAAATCACTTTCGCTGAGCTGCGGCTGATACGAGCCAAAAATCTGATACAGTTCTTTCGCCGTGTTTCGATTGATGTACTCCGCAGCTTCTTTCTGCATATATGCTTCTACATAAATATCCCGCAAAACTTCATTCCGCTCTGTCAATGTAAGCTGAATGCTTGTCTCCACGGCATAGATATAAATCGGCGCAGCCGCCTCTCCGGCGATCTTTCGTGCAACACCAAACTGATTACTGAACATAAACTGTACCAGTTCGATAAGCACGCCGTCTTTTGCGTGAAAGATATTTTGAAACGTGCTGACAGAAACATGCGCCTCTCGCACAATTTCCGCAACGGTTGTTCCTCTATAACCCTTTTCTAAAAACAAGCGCACGCAGGCGGATAGAATACGTTTTTTTGCCGCAAGGCTCGCCTTTGTGATTGCGATAAGATCGCCTTCTTTCTCATACGCTCCTTGGTATGTGTACCAATTATACCATGGTGTTCTCTACTTATCAATGCTGTTTCGTAAATTTCTCGCCGTCTTTACGAAAAATGTATTGTTCTTTACTTCTTCGTCATAAAATTCATTGCCGATTTTGCCATCAACCGCTTGGTTCCAACCTTATCAAACGTGATTTCCAGCAAAATATCGCCGCCCATCGGCTTACACGAGGTAATCATGCCGTGACCAAACGCCTTGTGATCGACTTGATCGCCCGGTTTTAATGCCGGTGCAGCGACTGTTTGGGCTATTTTTTTCTTGGCAATCACAGGCTGCTTTTTATGTGCTCCGGAAATGTCATAGGCTCGGCTGGATTGATATTTCGGGTTTGGCTGTAAATCCAGTTTCTCCTGCATTTCCTGCCGTGTATCCGAAATATTCGAGTCAACGAACTGTTTTGGAATTTCTTTCAAAAATTGAGACGGTTTGGAATATTGCGTTCTGCCGTACATCATACGACGTTCTGCACAAGTCAGATAGAGCTGCTGCTTTGCACGCGTCACAGCAACATAGCACAACCGCCGCTCCTCCTCCAAATCTTCTTCTTTTTCCATCGCACGGAAGCCTGGGAAAATGCCTTCTTCCATACCGACAAGAAATACTTGGGGAAATTCCAATCCCTTCGCCGAATGCATGGTCATCATAACAACAGCGTCAGAGCTTTCATCCATGCGGTCAATATCGGTGAACAGCGAGACTTCTTCCAAAAATCCTTCCAGTGTCGGCTGTTCCTGCCGAGACATAAAATCGGCAATGTTGGATTTTAACTCCATGGTGTTTTCAATTCTGCCCTGTGCTTCCTGCGTCTCTTTTGCTTTCAGCGCTTCCAAATAACCGGTTTGAACCATGACCTGTTCATAGAATTCATCCAGTGGCATATGCTCTTTCATTTTTTGCAGATTGGTGATGAGTTCCGCGAACTTTGTCAGCGCATTTGTCGCGCGTCCAAGTTCCGGATGCTCTGCTGCATGAGAAACAATGTCAAACATCGTCGTGTTGTTCAGTTCCGCCAGCATCGCAGCCGTTTCAACGGTTTTGTTGCCAATTTTGCGTGCTGGTACATTGATGATGCGGCGCAGGCGCAAATTATCTGTCGGATTGGCAATGACCCACAGATACGCCAGCATGTCTTTTACTTCTGCGCGGTCAAAGAATCGCAGACCGCTGACAATGCGATATGGCACACCGTTTCTCTTGAATGCGCTCTCAATGCTGTTGGACAGCACATGATTGCGATATAAAATTGCATAATCGCTGAAGTGTTTTCCGTCAGCGACACCTTCGGTAATCATACGAGCAACATATTCCGCTTCGCCTTCCTGTGTATCCGAACGGTGGAATCGAATTTTTGCGCCGTCACCGTTGTCTGTCCAAAGCTCTTTGCCTTTGCGGCGCGCGTTGTTGCGAATCAGCTCATTTGCAGCACTCAAAATATTTTGCGTAGAGCGATAATTCTGTTCCAACCGAATGGTCGTTGCGTTTTTGTATTGACCCTCAAATTCCAAAATATTTGTGATGGTTGCGCCGCGAAACTTGTAAATACTCTGATCGTCATCACCGACAACACAGATGTTTTCATATCCGCCTGCCAGCAGGCTGGTCAGTACATACTGTGCATGGTTGGTATCCTGATACTCATCCGCCATAACATAATGGAACTGTCTTTGATAGCGCTCCAAAATGTCCGGATTGCCCTGCAGCAGCTGCACAGTTTTCATAATAATATCATCAAAGTCCATGGCATTGGATTCTTTGAGCTGCTTTGCATATTGTTTGTAAATTTCTGCTACAGTAGACTTGTAATAATCCTCTGTATTTTCTATGGCGTACATGCGCGGTGTCTGTAAATTATCTTTTGCTCTGCCGATTGCGCTGGCGACACCGCGTACATCAAATACTTTGTCATCCAGCTTGTTATTTTTAATAATCGCCGTCAAAACCCGCTTTTGGTCATCGGTATCGTAAATTGTAAATGAGCGGTCATAACCAATGGCGTCACATTCTCGGCGCAAAATGCGCACACACATAGAGTGAAACGTACTTGCCCAAATATCTTTGGCAAATTCTTCTCCCAGTGCGCGCTGCAGGCGGCTTTGAATTTCCTTTGCGGCTTTATTGGTAAATGTAATCGCCAGAATTTGCCATGGGCGGGCGGGATTGACGCGGCACAAGGTCTCTGCGCGCATACGATGTTCTTCCGTCGGATTGCGCAGGTATTCTCTCAAGAACAGCAAATCATCTTCTGTGGCGTCCTCCGGCGCATATGCATAGGAGTATCCTTCGCCAAATCGCAAAATATTGATGATACGATTGATTAAAACCGTTGTCTTGCCGCTTCCGGCACCTGCCAGCACGAGCAGCGGGCCTTCGGTGTGAAAGACAGCCTCGCGCTGTTTTTCATTTAAATGCTGAAATTCTCGTTCGATAATTGCCGCACGCATTGCAGCGTATTGTATGTCAAATCTTGATTGCTCCATGAGCGTCTCCTTTATTTCCGTGCTTTCCTAACAAATCTAATTTATTGTATCATTGCAGGTATAAAATATCAAGTCGATGAACAACAGGGTGGCATCGGTATCATCCCGCGCCACCCTGCAATCGCTTGTCTTATAATTGCTCGATTTTTTGTTTTACCGTGTCGTAATCCGCCACGGCATTGATAAATTCCAGCAAAGCATTGGCCGTCATATGGGAAGGCAAATCCAGCGCTTGAAGCAATTGTTTGCGCTTTTCCTGACTGCCCGGCATACCGGTTAATCCCCACTCGTAAAAGTCTGCTTTGGTAATTTGCGGACGGTTGGGTCTGCTGTCCAGACAATCAACACCGGCTTTTTGGAGTGCCTGTATAATCACTTGGTTTGGTACACCCTCTACGCCCAGCGTTCCTTCTTTCGAGCCTTTTGTCTTGCGTTTTTCTTTTCCGGCAATCTGCGGAATATAGGCGTGGCGAATCTGATTGCTCGGAATCGCGCCACGCAAATAATTGCGAATGACAAAGCCCGCGCCATCGCTGTCCGTCAGCACCAAAATGCCGCGTTCCGCCGCAATGCGGCGAATCAACTTTAATTTTTCCTTGTTGTTAAAGATGGCAAAACCGCCGGTTTCGATGACAACAGTATCTACCAGCTGTTTGATTTTATTGACATCATACCGGCCTTCTACAATAATTGCCTCTTTGATGTGTATCATCGTCTGTTTGATTTCCTTTCTTCCAAGTTTTCCGCCAATTGCAGCAGCAGCAGTTCCAATACCTTCTGTCGATCAGAACCGGCGGATTTCATGGCAACATCGCTCTCTCCGCACAGTAATACCGCGCGCCGCAGCCACTTCACAGAAAGCTGCGCGGCAGACTGCTGCATTTTCCGAGCATAATACGGGGACTTGCTGCCGAGCAGTTCCATGAGCTGCGCTTCGCTGCTGTGTGCCTCAAGAGCAAGCCGTGCTGCGTATAATCTCTGCATGTGGCGTGCCACAGCGGCAAGCAATACAATCGGTTCATTTTTTTGTACAATCAATTCTTGAACCAATCCCAATGCGCGGTCAAATCGCTGTGCCGTAATCGCGTCAGTCAAATCGAACGTTACGGCGTCCAGTACTTTGGTACACACCGCGTCAATATCACTCTTTTTGACGGAGTCTGTTGCACTGTGTGCACAGGCCTTCTCAACCTCGGACAGCAGATTGGTCATAGACGTACCGCAGATAAACAGCAAATAGTCACACGTGTCGTTGTCTATCTGCTTGCCTGCCGCGCGCACATGCCGTTTGACCCATGGAATTAAATCATGCCGTTCTAACTGGGAAAAATTTGCAATACACCCTGTTTTTGCAATGGAAGCATACAATTTGGTGCGCTTGTCCGGTTTGAGTTCTATCGTATCATAGTAAAAAACCAAGCAGACGAACTCCGGCAAATCGCTTAGAATGGCGGGCAGTTCGTCTTTGAGTGCGGCAGTCGGCTTAAAGATATCCAAATCCTTCACGACAATCATGCGGCGTTCCGCCATCATCGGAAAACTGTCCACCGTATCGCGCAAATCTTCTGCGGTCAGCGAAGCGCCTTCAAATACTGTGTAGTTGAAATCACGAAAGGTTTCATCAACGACTTCTTTGTCCAGCGCTGTCAAATAATGCTGTTTTAGGTAGGCTTCCTCTCCGCCGATGACATACAACGAACCGACCGTATGATTTTTTAAATCTTGTTTGAGTAATTGTGTTCCATCTGTCTTGCTGGACTTCTTTGCTTTGGGCGGCATCGTTTTCACTCCTCTTCTCGCACGGTTTTCCAAATAATTGTTCCGGAAACATAGGGATTGCTCGCCGGAATCCCGTCATAGCTCTCTTTGCTGTTCCAGCCATTTTCTATCACAAGCTGTTCGGGACGAATGCGCCGCAAAATTTCGTGCATCTTATCCGCATCTTCTGTAAAACTGCCAGCTACCAGCAAGGTATCACAGGCCAGCGGATACTGTTCCGTCAGCTCCAGCAGCATTTTCTGTGTCAGCGCACGAACCGTTACTATGTTGTGCTGTTCCGATTGCATGCGCACAACCAATTTGCGCTCGGTGCGTCCCAAAACAGACAATCCCAGTACCGGATCTCCCACCTGTAATTCGTTCTGCGGTGCGGTTTTATCATACGGGATGTTTTGCTCGCGCAATATTTTCATAAATTTTGGATACACTGCATTCTTTTCGCGGTTTTCCTCTGGCAAAATCACCATATCCACCGGAACTTCCTGCAAAAGCTCACTGGCGTTTCGAGCGGCGGATTTGTCTACAGAAGTCAGTATGAACAAATCAATATTTTGCTGATTGTTCCAATCCATGTATTGTTTGATGTCCTCCACGGCGTCATGGTATCCGGTTGCACTGCAGTCAATTAGCGCCAGTTCATCGCCGCAGGACACCAAAATAGCTTGCCCGTTTCCCTCGGATAAAACAGTAACCGTCCAATCGTCCCACGCCGCATTGCTGCGGGACAGGCTGACGCCAATCAATACGGCTGTTATCATCGGCGTGCATATTGCGAGCACGCGCTTATTCGCCAGCCACAGCATCAAAATCATCAGGATACTGACGAGAACAGACAAAAGAAAATCTACGGTATTCTCACAGTATAGCACACCGAACGGGATTGCTGCAAAGAAATCTCCAATTTGATATACATAATCTGTCAGCCATGCCGCCGGTTTCAGGACGATGCCCGCCAATGGCGCGGAAATGATGCCAAGGACACCACCGAGAAAAAGCAGCGGAAACAGCAAAGAAATAGCCCAAAGTGCCAACAAATTGGAAAAAATCGAAAAGACAGACAAATATCCAAAATGATACAGCAAAAATGGCGTCGTCAATGCGGCGGAGGAAACCGAACAGCCAAGACTTCCCATCACGCCGCGATATACTTTTTTCAATCTGCGCGGCATTCGTTTGGGAACCGAAAAGATATGCTGGTATTTCCAAGCAAAGCACAAAATTCCCAGTGTCGAAGTAAACGACAGCTGCAGGCTGACGGATAACAGCGCATCCGGCAGAACCAGCAAAATAAGCAAGAGCGCGAAAAATAGCGCATTGACACTGTCATATTCTTTTCGCAGTGCAAACGCCAATAAAATCAGCCCATACATCACACAGGCACGAACGACTGACGGTGACCAGCCGACCATGAGATAAAATGCAAGCAGCACAGGAATGCCAAGATACGTGCCGATTTTTCTTCCAAGCAGCAACAGCAGCATCGAAATCAAAAATCCTACATGCAGACCAGACAGTGCAATGACATGCGATAAACCCGCACGCCGCAGGTGATCGGTATCTGTCGTGGTCAGGGCAGTGCGATCTCCGGTTGTCAGGGCGCGCCAAAAGGCAGCCTGCCGCTCGGTTCCGTGCTGCATATATACAGCGCGCAATGTTTGCGCAAATGCCTTGGGATAATAGCGCAGCGGCCGATGGCTTGGTGCTGTCACAACCATGCCAAAATCCTCGTTGACGTGTGCCAGAATCGCGTAGCCCTGTGAGCGATAATACGAAGCGCGATCGAATCCCTGCGTTTGGTTGGGAATATAGAAGTCAAACGTAGCAGTCAGTTCATCTCCGGGCTTGATGTCCTGCTCCGTCTTTGGCAGGTATGCCAGCGTTCGAAAATTGAGCGGACAGCCGATGCGAGAGCCGATAACACGAATCTCCACGCGCTGACTGGTATCATACTGTTTTGGGAAGTCTGTCACTTCAACAATCATGGACTTACTGGTGCCGTCAAGTGCAGCGCAGGGCGCTTGAATCACTGCATGATATGCCTGTGTATAGCAGAGTCCAGACAAGACGCCTGCAAGCAACACGCAAGCCGGACGGAAAGCAGACCATTTCCATCCGAACAGGAAACATCCTGCGAGCAATGTCAGCGCCAATACCTACGGCAGCGAAAAAGAACGCAAAGCCAGAGCCACACCGGCGGCAAATGCCGCGGAAAACCAAATCACCGGACGCTTCATCGGTATGCCCTCCCCCCTTTTTAGATAGAAAGCGAGGTGGTGTTCCTTTTCCGGAACACCACCTCAGTTGTATCAACAAACTATGCGCATTAGCCTGGAGGCCATGTCATATCACGGCCGGACAGAACATGAAAATGCAGATGGAATACACTCTGCTGTGCCTGTTCTCCAATGTTGGAGACAATGCGAAAGCTTTCAATGCCCTTTTCCTTTGTGATCTTTGCAATTGCTTCAAAGCACTTTGCGACAATCATGCTGTTTTCCGGTGTTACTGCGGCAGCAGACGGGATATGCTGCTTGGGAATCACCAAAAAATGAGAAGGTGCCGCCGGAGCAATATCATTGAATGCATAGCAATACTCGTCTTCGTAGACCTTTACGGACGGAATTTCGCCGGAAATGATCTTGCAAAACAAACAATCAGTCATTACCACAAACCTCCTTTATTGAAGGAAAAAGAATATAAAATTCTTATGATTACTTAACAATACCGGCAACTACAGAACAAACTGCCTGCAGTGCCTCATCCAGCTTCTCCGGCTTCTTGCCGCCTGCGGATGCGGAGTCCGGACGACCGCCGCCGCCACCGCCGCACAGCTTTGCAACTTCCTTGATGATCTTGCCAGCGTGTGCACCAGCCTTGACAGCATCCTTGCCAGCTACACACAGCAGCTGAATCTTGCTCTCACCGGTAACCGTTGCCAGAACAGCAACGCCATTTGCATTGCGCTCCTTGAGGATGTCACCAATCGAACGCATAACCTCCGGCGTGTCATCCAGCTTGGCTGCGATAACAGAAACGCCGTTGACGTCCTCCGCAGCGTTCAGCAGTTCAGACAGCTTCATCTCTGCAATCTTGCTGTTCAGGCTGTCTACATTGCGCGTCAGACCGCGAATTTCTTCAACGACCTGATCCGCACGCTGAACCAGATCGGTCGGGGTGGTCTTGAGTGCTGCTGCCGTGTCATTCAGGGTCTTCTGGCGCTCCTCAAACAGCTCCAAGAACTTGCGGCCGGTCAGTGCTTCGATACGGCGCACGCCAGCGGCAACAGAAGCTTCGCTGACAATCTTGAACATGCCTGCCTTTGCCGTGTTGTCCAAATGGGTGCCACCGCAGAATTCGATGGATACATCACCGGCGCGAACAACGCGAACGATGTCGCCGTACTTTTCTCCGAACAGAGCCATTGCGCCGAGCTTCTTTGCCTCTTCAATCGGCATCTCGTCGGTGCGAACTTCCAGACCTTCCAGAATGATATTGTTGACGATGCTTTCGACCTTTGCAATCTCTTCCGGCGTCATAGCGGCAAAGTGTGTGAAGTCGAAACGAACATGGTCAGCATCGGTGTACGAACCGGCCTGTTCTACATGGCTGCCCAGTACCTGACGCAGAGCTTCCTGCAGCAGATGGGTTGCGGTATGAGAACGGCAGATTGCCTGACGGCGTTCCTTGTCAACCTTGCATACCAGCGTGTCGCCGCGGCTGACAACACCGCTCTTTACAACACCGGAGTGCAGATAAATGCGGCCGTCGCCGTTTTTCTGTACATTGGTAATTTCAATCTCGCAGTCACCGTGGGACATGGTGCCGTAATCCGGTACCTGACCGCCCATCTCAGCGTAGAACGGGGTCTTATCCAGAACAACGGTTACCTTGGAACCGGCGCGAACCGCATCCGTGCTCTCGCCTTCAGAAACCAGAGCGAGTACATTGCCCTCTGCTTCCAGCTGTGTGTATCCGCAGAATTCGGTCTTGAGAGACTTATCCAGACCCAGATCTTCGGAAGCCCAACCGACATCGCCCATGCGCTTGCGGTCCTCACGGGAACGTTCCTTCTGCTCCTGAATCAGAGCGTCAAAGCCGTCGCGATCGGTGCTCATGCCCTGTTCTTCCAGAATTTCAATTGTCAGATCAATCGGGAAACCGTAGGTATCATGCAGCTTGAATGCATCGGCAGCCGGAAGCTCCTTAGAACCTGCATTCTTTGCCTTCTCGATCATATCGTGCAGAATAGACAGACCGGCGTCAACCGTTGCATCGAAGCGCTCTTCCTCCACCTGAATAACCTTGCGAATGTACTCCTGCTTCTCAATCAGAGCCGGATATGCGCCGCCGCTTTCGTGAATAACCGTATCACATACCTTGTACAGGAACGGCTCGTTGATGCCGAGCAGCTTGCCATGACGGGCAGCGCGGCGCAGCAGACGGCGCAGCACGTAGCCGCGGCCTTCGTTGGACGGGATAACGCCGTCGCAAATCATCATAACCGTGGAACGGATATGGTCGGTGATAACGCGCAGAGATACATCGGTCTTGTACGATTCGCCGTACGTCTTGCCGGAAATCTTAGACACGTGATCCGTGATATTCTTAACGGTATCTACATCGAACAGGGAATCTACGTCCTGCATAACAACAGCCAGACGCTCCAAGCCCATGCCGGTGTCGATGTTTTTCTGAATCAGGTCGGTGTAGTTGCCGTGACCATCGTTGTTGAACTGGGAGAATACGTTGTTCCATACTTCCATATAACGGTCGCAGTCACAGCCTACGGTACAACCCGGCTTGCCGCAGCCGTACTTTTCGCCGCGGTCAAAATAAATCTCCGAGCACGGGCCGCACGGACCGGAGCCATGCTCCCAGAAGTTATCTTCCTTGCCAAAACGGAAAATGCGATCCGCCGGCACACCGACCTTCTTGTTCCAAATCTCAAATGCCTCGTCATCGTTTTCATAGATAGACGGGTACAGACGATCTTCCGGAATTTCCATTACCTTGGTCAGAAACTCCCAGCTCCAAGTGATGGCTTCTTCCTTGAAGTAATCGCCAAAAGAGAAGTTGCCGAGCATCTCGAAGAAGGTACCGTGACGAGCGGTCTTGCCTACATTCTCGATGTCGCCGGTACGGATACATTTCTGGCAGGTCGTCACGCGGCGGCGCGGCGGCTCCTGCTCACCGGTAAAGTACGGCTTCAGCGGTGCCATGCCGGAATTGATCAGCAGCAGGGACTTATCGCCCTGCGGGATCAACGAAAAGCTCGGCAGACGCAGATGGCCTTTTGATTCAAAGAATTCGAGAAACTTTTCACGAATCTCATTCAAACCCATGTAATGCATACATTTGCCTCCATATGATATTAAAATAAATTTTAAACAACCGATATCCGTCATACAAACAAAAAAGCCCTCGCCCCAACAATAGGGGCGAAGGCTATAGCTCTACGCGGTACCACCCTAATTTGCCGCTGTGCGGCATCTCAGTGAGCCCTTAACGCGGGCAGACGACTCGGTTTATTCCGAATAGCTCAGAAGCAGCTGACCGTGTTCCGCTCTGCAAGGCTTCCACCGTCCCCTGCTCTCTAGTAGGCTTATCCACTGTCTCATTTCGTCATCGCCATTTTGGTTGTATAACAAATTTTATTATACAGTTTTTCCACGAGATGTCAAGGGTGTTATGCTTTTTTAATCGGATTTGCCGCTTTTTCCTTGCGCAGAATCGAGAACTCCGAAACCTGGAACGGGAATTTGAGATGAATGCGCATCATTGCCGAACGCGCCGCATCCAGCACTTCTCCGTCATCGTTGGTCATGTTCTCGACCTTAAACGAGTAAACCGGCTTGCCCGGCTGCATCAGTTCCAGTGTGTCGCCGCTGAAGAATCGGTTTTTCAGAACAAAAACCGCATTGCCATCCTCATCGCAGCTGTCAAACAGACCGGAGATTTCCCAGTCTCGAATGTACATGACATCCGGATAGTACTGACCCTTCGGATCTCTGCCGAAGTAGAAGCCGGTAAAATACTCGCGGTGGCTGATTTTTCCGATTTCTTCTCGAATGTCCTCCGGAACCTTGAAATCCGGTGTCGGATTTTCAAAATATGCATCAATGGCGCGGCGATACGACGCGGTAATACCTGCGGTGTAATACGCTGTCTTGGCGCGGCCTTCGATTTTGAACGAGGTGACACCTGCTTCAATCAGCTCCGGAATGTGGTCAATCATGCACATATCTTTGGAATTGTACAGATACGTGCCGCGCTCGTCCTCATCGACCGGAAAATACTGTCCCGGGCGCTTTTCTTCCATCAGCGCGTATTTCCAGCGGCACGACTGCGCACAGGCGCCGTGGTTCGCATCTCTGCCGGTTGTATAGTTGGAAATCAGACAGCGGCCGGAGTACGAAATGCACATCGCTCCGTGCACAAAACATTCGATCTCCACCTCCGGCGGGATGTGGTCGCGGATGGTTTTGATTTCTTTCAGTGTCAGCTCACGTGCCAATACAATGCGCTCAGCGCCCATATCCACCCAGAACTGCGCCGCCTCATAGTTGAGGATGCTGGCCTGCGTGCTGATGTGCAGCGGCATATTCGGAACAATACGCTTTGCTACGCGAATGACGCCCAAATCCGACACGATAATCGCATCGGCATGATAGAGATACAGCTTTTTCAGATACTCCTCCAGCTCCGGAAACTCCGGAGATCTGGGAGAAATATTGACCGTCACATAGATTTTGACACCGCGCTCGTGCGCATAGGCGATGCCGTCGCGCAGCTCTTCATCCGAAAAATTGCCGGATGCCGCGCGCATGCCAAAGTGTTTTCCGGCGAGATATACTGCATCTGCGCCGTACGCAATGGCGTACTTCAGGCGCTCCATATCTCCTGCCGGCGCCAAAACTTCAGGTTTGTTCATATTATCCATTCCATTCTTACGTTTTAATTAGATTTCGCTTCTGCTTCGAGCTGAGCAATGTTTTTGTTGTGGTCTGCCAGTGTCTTTGCATACAAATGCTTGGTTCCGGCGTCATCTGCGACAAAGTAGTAATAATCGGTCTGGTTCGGATTTGCCGCTGCCTTGAGTGCATCCATACCCGGATTGCAAATCGGTCCCGGCGGCAGTCCCTTGGATGTATACGTGTTATACGGGCTGTCCGATTTCAAATCTGCTTTGGTCAGATTTTTGTGTCCGACTGCGTATACAACCGTCGTGTCCATGTTCAGATACGGATATTCGGATGCATTGTTCAATCGGTTGTGGATGACACTGGATACGTTGTACATGTCCTCGGAATTGACGGATTCCTTCTGTGTGATCGACGCGATAATTACCATGTCAGAGACGGACAAATCCTTTTCCTTGCAGATCTGCGCCAGGCTCTTGCCGTTGGATGCATCATTGAGCTTGTTTTCAAAATTACCGAGCATCTTGTTGATGATCGTATCCGCAGAATCGCTGAGATAAAATTCATATGTATCCGGGAACAGGTATCCCTCCAACCGATTGGTCTGATTGCCCAGATCGTCCGGCAGGAAATCGTAGTTAAACGTATCGTTCTGCAGTGCAGACTGAAGCTCCTGCTTGGAGCTGAGTCCATTTTTAACCAGTGTATCAACAATTTCGTTGACGGTATAGCCTTCCGGAATGGTGACAGTCACCGTGCTCTTACTGGTCAGACGAATCTGGTTAACAATGGCGCGGTAGTCCATGTTGGAGTTGAGCGTCCACATACCCGGACGGAACTCAACGTCTTTATAAACTGTGCTGGTAAACAGATGGAACAACGAGCCGTAATGAATCACGCCGCTTTTATCCAGCAGCTTGGATACCTCGCCCACCGTTGCATCCTCCGGAATGGTAACTGTGATGTCTTTGTCCGGCTTTGCAAGGGCAAAGAGGTCATTGCTCAGCAAAATACCACTTCCTGCCAGCACGGCGGAAATGACCAAAATCATCACCAGATACTTGATGGTACCGCCGATACGCTTTTTCTTTTTTTTGTTCGATTTCATATCTCTATCCTTTCTGATGTTATTTTAGGACAATTCGAATGATAAAGCTGGAAATAAAGATGAAAAATCCCGGATTAACGACACAATCTCGCACGGCATCCCATTTTGTCGATGGATTTGGCCTCATCTTGCGTAAATTCCCGCTCTGAATCTGGGTTTCCAGCGAACGCAGCGTCAAATACAGCGTCAGCAGGAATAAAATCACGTTGATAAACGTGAAGTATTTCCAGATGCCAAAGGAACTGTACAAATGAATCAGATAATTGATAATGTAATAATAACAGTTGTTGATGATGTGCGCAAGGATTGCTGGCCAGATGGAATCAAACATGTAAACCAAATAGGCATAGGCACAGCCGGCAATCAGCGGGCCGACAAAGCTGAGCAAAGAGCCGTGCAGCATGGCGAAGCAGACACCGCTCAGCACGATGCTGACAACGGTTCCCGCTCTGCACTCAAAAGAGGAAAACAAGGCGCCGCGCACAAACAATTCTTCCACAATGGGAGAGAACACAACAATGCCCAGAAAGCTGAGGAAACCGTAATGATTTCCCGCGCCGCTTGTCGTAATCATCGCGCTGATGTCAATGTCGTTCGCACCGCACACAACATAAGCGACCAAATTGCTGAGAAACGACAAAAAAGAAACCGCAAGGGCAAATTTTACCGTAAATCCAAAGTACACAGGCAGCTTGTCCGGCTGCTTTTCCCATCGAAAATTCAGCCGGAAATTTTGATCTTGGGATTTATACAAGCAATATGTCGGCGGAACAAACGCTAAAAGTTCAATGAGAACAATGCCGAGGGATGGAAAACGGGAAAAAACAAAGTCAAATCCCATGCCGCACACCATCAAGATGACAAAGCTGGCGAACAGCATCAGACCCGGCAAAATTGTTGCTTTATTTTTCATAAACGCGCATCACCTCGTTTTCTGTCACCACGCAGTCGCAGTGTATATCGTGCTGTTCTGCGGGAACCTGCTGCAAAAACCGTTCCTGCGCGCACAGCACCATGCGGCAGGCAGCTGTCTGCGGGAGAAATCGGTCATAAAATCCGCCGCCGTATCCCAATCGGATGCCGGACGCATCGCAGGCGAGCGCAGGCACCAAACACAGGTCAATTTCTTCCGGCGCGATTTCCGGACACTGCTCTCCCGGCTCCGGAATGCCAAATGTCTGCTCGGTCAAATCCGCTTCCGAGCAGATTTGACGGGCAATCATGCGATGTCCCTTCAAACATTTGGGTACACAGACGCGCTTGCCGCGCTGCCGCGCATCGGCGAGAATCGCATGGGTGTCGATTTCCTCGTCTGTCGACCAATACGCAAAAATCGTTTGCGCCTGCCGATACTCCGGACTGTTTATCACGTGCTGACAGATTTGTCTGTCAATTGCCTGTTTTTGCTGTCTCGGTGTCTCTTTGCGCAGCCGCAACAGCTCGCCGCGCAGCTGCTTCTTTTGCTCAGCGACTCTCGATTCCATGGCGAACCTTCTCCACTGCCTCAGCACCGCGCAGAACTTCAACCATCTTGAGTCCCAATTCGATGGATGCCGCCGCGCCGCATGCGGTAATGATCTTGCCGTCCACGCATACCATGCAGTCCTTGCGCACCTGCACCTTGCCCATCTTCTCGTCTACGCTGAAATGGCAGACAGCCTGTTTTCCGTCCAGCACGCCTTTGGCAGCGAGAACGGACGGTGCCGCACAAATGGCGGTCATGTAGCAGTCATGCTCCATGCAATATGCAATCGCACTGTCAATGACTGGCTTGTCGAAATAATTTTTGGTTCCGGGACCACCCGGCAAAAAAATCATCTCACAGTCGGACAAATCCAGCTGCTCCGGCGTAATGTCTGCTTCAATCGTAAAACCGAGCTTGCTCGTGATGGTCTTTCCGGTCACGCCGACACGCGTAAATGGAATGCCCGCACGGGACAGCATATCCAGCGGTGCAATCAGCTCGGTGTCCTCATAGCCGTCTACATGAAAAACATATACCATGCCTGTCTGCCTCCTCTTATCAATTCAATAACAGATTAAAATATCCATTCTGCACCGGCGTGTCATCGTGATACCGGATGCAGCCTAATTTTTGCTTTGCACCTGCACCTGTCAGACGCAGAGTCCGGCAATGCATCTGGTGCAGGATCGCCTGTGCCAGCTCATCCTGCTGCACACCGCAAATTTCCTGCGCCCACAGTTTGTCGGCGCCATCGTTCCAGACGAACGCATACGCGGTCAATGTCCCATCTTGCTCCAGACCATAGACACCCGCACCGAGCGCATCGAACAATGCAATCTGCTGCTCCCAATCCGATTGCGAGCGCAGCAGACGCATATCCTGCGTCTGCATGTACAAGCGGTTTAGCGCCGGAATATCTGCGCCGGTTATGCGGCGCAGCGTGCCCGCGGTATGCTGTGTTTCTGCACACGTAACGATGCGGTCGGATACATAAAATGCGGTTCGGTAGCCAAACTGCTCATAAAACCCGTACAGCCATTCCTCCTGCGGAATCAGGATAGATGCCGCTCTGCCTTGTTTGACATCCAGTTCAAACGAGGCCTGCAGCAAACGATCCATGCGGTGCTGTCTGCGGTACTCCGGTGCCGTGCAGGCGCCGTAAATATAGGTCACCGGACGCACACCGCGGCTGTCGCACAGCTGATACGGCAGCATTTGCACCATAGCACACAGCACGCCGTCCTCTTCATCAACGAGTGTCACATCCGAACGATAGATGTTCGCAAAGAACCACTCTCGAAATGCCTCGTCACCTGGGAAGCAGCGTGTCCATAAATCAATGACCGCGTTCAAGTCCTGCTGTGCCGCAAATTGAATCATGCCTTCACCGCCATGTACTTCTTGCCCATCATGACCGGATGATAGGACAGCTTTGCCTTGCGCAGTCCTTCCAGACCCAAATCGTCCTCTCGGTTGACGTAGGTATACCCGTCCATAACGTGCTGCACAAACTGCTGGTTAATCATCGGATATGCGCCGGGAATCGATGCCTCTGCCTTTTCCAGCTGCACGACAAACGTGTCATGGCTGACAGGACATCCCATCGTAAACGCAATGACCTTGCCATCCAGACGCAATATGCCGCCCTGCATACCGAGTGCTTCTCGATGATTGAGCGCCAGCGACACCGCGCAGGTTTCACCGGAGTACATCAGACCGTTCGGACAATTGTCGCCGTCCTGTGCCCAGTGAATATGGAAGTCATACGCCTCCTGCTTGTTTTCATCGGTGATGGGTTCATATGACCAGCGGCCCTCGTAGGTCTTTTTAAAGCGGTTAACAAAATTGCGCTTGGACTGCAGCTTTTTGCCGGACAATGTTGCCATTTTGCTGACATCATAGATATAATCTGCGCCGTCAATATAATCAGAAATCATATAATATCCCGGCAAAACCGCCTCAAATTCTGCGATCATATCTTCCGGAATGCAGCAAAGGGTGAATGGTATGCCGCGTTCCTCCGCATCTGTCTCCAAGTCCAACATGACCCTTTTCAGATCACCGGAGCCAATCGGAGCGAGATACATCGGGGTTTTATCCGGAAATGTTTCCATCTTGATGAGCAAATATCCTTCGTGCACGCAAATCTGCGTGTTGTAATGATCTTTCCAAATAAATAAATCCGTGAAGCAGTGCTCGCACAGGCGATAGTTCTGCTTGGACAGGCAAGCCTCTGCTTCTGTTTTGTCTTCTAATCGAATGGGGTGAAATGCTAACATAAAAAGAGAGATCTCCTTTAGAGAATCGTGTGAAGTACCTCGTCTACCAGCTGTGACGAAATATCTTCAATTGTGCGAATGGTTTTGCCGTCTGTGCACCGAATGCGGTGCCAGCCGAACTGCTCGGCGAGTTGAGAAGCCGTTTGATAGCACTGCTTCAAGTAACCGAGATCTTTTTCGTGGATGTCCTGTGTTTTTCCCTTCCGGTGCTCCAACAGATTCTTGACAGCTTCTGTAGGCATATCCAAAAAGAACACGTGATCCGGTGCCGGAATGCCCATGATGCGGTATTCAAAGTCGAACAGCCAGTCGAGAAAAGCCTTTTGTTCGTCACCTTCCAGCTTTGAGGCCTGATGCACGGCGTTGGAGGTTGTATAGCGATCCGCCAAAATGAGACCGCCGTTTTCATAATAGTCTTTCCACTCTGTCTGATAGGATGCATATCTGTCCACAGCAAAGAACGTCGATGCCGTGTACGCGCTGACATCGTCCGGATGTGTACCGAACTGCCCGCCCAGATACATGCGAATGAGTGCGGAAGATTCTTCTTTGTAGCGCGGGAACACCAGACGGCGGTACTCTATGCCGCGCGCATCCAGTGCCTGACACAGCCGCTCAAATTGGGTGGATTTGCCTGAGGCGTCCGTTCCCTCTAAAACCAGCAGTTTTCCGCTCATTTTGCACACTCCTGACGAATTTTTTCGTACTTGGCGCGGACTTCCGCAGCTTTTCCGCAGGTCATCTTGCCCTCGGAACAGGCACCGCAGGTGCAGGCAGGACCTGCCTTGCGGAACAGTGTCGGTGCAACCGCGCAAACCTGCTTGTACATCTCCTCTGCCAATTCACGGATTTCCCATTGCGCGCGATTGCAGCAGCGCAGACGGAAGAAGTTGTGCAGAGAACGTGCATTGGCAGTCATGACCATTTTGGTCGCGCAGGCATTCGGCAGCACATAGCGTGCGTCCTCAATTGCCTTTTTTTCCGCCTTGCGGCGGGCTTCTTTTTCCGTGCAGCCCTCATCCAGAAAGGTCTGCATGTGCTTCTCTTGCAGAATTGCCGTCAGATTCTCATACATTTTCTGATCATCCGCCATTGCCTGCAAAAATGCCGCTTTTGCTTCCGGAATTGCCTCGATTTCGTGCGGAACGACGAATTCAAACGCATTTTCCTTGACGTAACGCTGTGACTGGACGCTAAACGACGCCATGCGGTGGCGCGTAATCTGTGCCAGCAGAGAGCGGGATACGCCTTCGATAGCAAACGTAAACGAAGCGTGCTCAATCGGGCTTTCGTGTCCGATATCCGTGAGCATCGTCAAATACGATTGTGTGGTTTGTTCATCCAAACCATCCAGCAGCGTATCCACCGTTGCCGCAGAATAGCAGGTTTTTGCGGCAGCAGAGATCAGCTGTTCCGGAGACGGGGTGCAAGCGATCAGTTTCACATTCATATTGGTAAACTTCCTTATTTCTTAGTTTTCTTTTCCTGTGATTTTCGCGCCAATTACAGTGAGCAGGAACTTCGGCAGCGCAGCCATGCGCTTGGCACGCCATGGTTCCTTCTTGAGGCGATAGAACCACTCCAGACCATGATCGACATAGAAGTCCGGTGCGCGCTCTACCACGCCTGCATAGACATCCAGCGAGCCGCCCAAGCCGCACAGCAGCGTGCCGTTGAGCTCGTCGATGTGCGTATTCATAAAGATTTCCTGTTTCGGTGCACCCAAGCAAACCAAAATGACATCCGAGTGACCGGCGGCATTGATGTCCTGAACCGCCTGCTCCTCACTCTTAAAGTAGCCGTCTCGGCAGCCGTTGATAATGAGATTCGGGTGCTTTTTCTTCAGGTTTTCCGCAGCCTTTTGCGCAACGCCCGGCTTTGCACCGAACAGAAACAGACTTCTGCCTTCCTTTTCCATTTCCGCAATCAAATCAGCGGCAAATTCGATACCAGCAACCTTTTCCGTCAGCGGCTTTTTCAAAATCTTTGCAGCATGAACAATTCCGATGCCGTCGGGAAGAACCAGCGTTGCCGCATTGAGCAGCTTTTTGAGCTGCGGATTGCTGCGTGCCATATATACAATCTCAGAGTTCGGCGTGACGACATAGCCCTTCTTGCCCTGCCGAATCGCCTCCATTGCCCGCTGGACTGCTTCTTGCTTGGTGATGGCATCGAATTTGACGCCAAGGATGGAAACCTTATTCATTCCTTCACCCTCCTTTTGTGAAATCATCAATTATTTATTATAGCATAGCCTATTCAAAAGGGAAAGAAAAATCGCAGCAATCTACATTTTCGGTCAATTATAGCAGGTTGATTCCCTCATTTCAACCAAAATTGTGTAAACAAATTCATAAGAATGCCGCTCCCTCTGTTTTGAAAGGAGCGGCATGGAATATGTGATGTTACAGGGTTACCTTGCGGAAGGACTTCTTACCCTTGCGGATAATCATGCCATCTCCGGCAAACGCATCTGCACCGTATGCAGCATACACATCGGTAACCTTCGTGTCATTGATGGTCAGACCGCCCTGCTGGATGGTGCGGCGTGCTTCGCTCTTAGACTTTACCAGACCGGTCTTTACCAGCAGATCCATCGCGCCGATTTCACCGTCGGTCAGATCCTCTGCGGTCAGCGCGGTGGTCGGCATATCAGCGGAAGCGCCGCCGGAGAATGCAGCCTTGGCAGCATTCATTGCCTTTTCTGCTTCTTCCTTGCCATGAACCATAGCTGTGATCTCGTATGCCAGACGCTCCTTTGCCTTGTTCAGGCCAGCGCCTTCCAGCTTCTCGTACTCTGCGATTTCTTCCAGAGACATAAAGGTCAGCATCTTCATAACGCGGATGACGTCTGCGTCATTGATGTTTCTCCAATACTGGAAGAACTCATACGGGGAAGTTTTCTCCGGATCCAGCCATACAGCGCCCTTTTCCGTCTTGCCCATCTTCTTGCCCTCAGAAGTGGTCAGCAGAGTAAAGGTCAGGCCGTATGCATCGTCCTTGCCGTCTACGCGGCGAATCAGATCAGCGCCGTTGATGATGTTCGACCACTGGTCATCGCCGCCCAGCTCCAGATGGCAGCCCATCGTGCGGTACAGATGCAGGAAATCGTAGCTCTGCAGCAGCATGTAGTTGAACTCAATGAAGCTCAGACCCTTCTCCAGACGGGTCTTGAAGCACTCAGCCGTCAGCATACGGTTGACGGAGAAATGCACGCCCACTTCGCGCAGGAAGTCCATGTAGTTAAACTTGAGAATCCAGTCCGCGTTGTTGAGCATGGTTGCCTTGCCGTTGTCAAAATCAACCAGACGGCGCATCTGCTTGCGGAAGCACTCGGCGTTGTGGTCGATTTGCTCCTTGGTCAGCATCTTGCGCATATCGGTCTTGCCAGTCGGATCGCCGATCATGGTCGTGCCGCCGCCGATCAGTGCAATCGGATGGTGGCCGGCCTTCTGCAGGCGGGACATAACAACCAGCTGCAGGAAATGGCCGACGTGCAGCGAATCAGCCGTTGCGTCAAAACCAATATAAAATGCAGTCTGATGGTTATCCAGCAGATCGCGGACTTTTTCTTCGTTTGTGCACTGGGCGATTAAGCCGCGTGCCTGAAGTTCTTCGTAAACTTGTGACATCGTTTTGAATCCCTTTCTGTTTTTATAAGCAAACCGATAATCCGGTTACTTTTTCTTGTTTGCCGCCGCGCGTTCCAGCAGCTCCGCGGCGTTTTGCATGGAGAGCTCCGTGATGGCATCACCGGACAGCATACGCGCCAGCTCGCTCACCCGTTCTTCCTCGGTCAGAGAGAACACGTCGGTAAACGTATATTCTTCCGACAGCGATTTTTTGATGAGCAAGTGATGATCACCCATCGCAGCCAGCTGCGGCAAATGTGTGACGCACAGCGTTTGCTTTCTGCGTGAAATTTCTCCGAGCTTGAGCGCAATCTTTTGCGCCGCTCTGCCGCTGACGCCGGTATCAATCTCATCAAAAATAAGTGTACCCACATCTTCCGTCTGCGTCAAGACATTTTTTATCGCCAGCATGATGCGAGACAACTCACCGCCCGATGCAATCTTGCTCAGCGGCTTGACCGGTTCGCCCGGATTGGTCGAAATCAAAAAGCGCACTTCATCCATGCCGTGCGGATTGAGCTTGGTCTGGCTGGAGACTTGAATGCTGATGCGAACCTTCGGCATATCCAGATCCTTGAGCTGCGCAACAATCTTTGTTTCCAGCTCCTCCGCTGCCTGTCTGCGGCGCTTGGACAACTCGCTGGCGATTTCTCGCGCGCGGGTCAGCGTCCGATGGTATTTCTCCATCATCTCGTCCTTGCGGTCATCCGCATTTTCCAACTCGCCCAGCTCTTTGGATGCCTTGTCATGATAAGAGAGCACTTCTTCGATGGTTGCGCCATACTTGCGGCGCAGACGGTAAAGCACATCCAGCCGTTCTTCTACGGCATCGCGCTCCTTGGGCGAAAAATCGACATCTGCCGCCAGCATAGCGACCGATGCCGCCAAATCCTCGACCTGATAGCGCGCTTCTTCGGCTTTCTGCGACAAATTATTCAAGTCCTGAGATAACGCCGCCACATCAGCCAATTCGTCTGCCGCGCGCGACAGCAAGTCCATCGCGCCGTCATCTTCTTCGCCGCCGGAAAGCAATTTGCTTGCCGCCTGCAGCGAATACGCCAGCTGTCCGGCATTTTCAAAAAATTGCCGCCGTTCGGTCAGCATTTCTTCCTCTCCCGGCTGCAGCTGTGCCGCTTCGATTTCATCTATCTGATATCGAAGCATATCAATGCGCTGTTCGCGCTGCTGTCCGCTTTTCTCTAGTTCCCGAATTTTGCTACGCAGGGTGTGCAGCTCTGCATACATCGGGCGAAACTGCTCCAACAGCGTTTCCGCCTCGAAAAAGCTGTCCAAAAAGTCAATGTGATATTCTTCCTGCATCAACTTCTGACCGTCATGCTGACCGTGTATATTGATGAGATACGGACTCAGCGTTTTGAGCACGGACGCAGATACCGGACGCATATTGACGCGGCACACGCTGCGCCCTTCTGCCGACAGCTCGCGCTGGATGCGAACGGTTCCGTCATCCTCCGTGTCCAAGCCCAGTTCTTCCAGCTGGCGCTTGAGCGCTGCGGGAATATCTTCAAATACCGCACTGACAAAGCCTTTTTTTGCGCCGCTGCGAATGAGTTCGCGGCTGGTGCGCTGTCCCAAAATCGCGCCGATGGAATCAATAATAATGGATTTGCCGGCACCCGTCTCGCCTGTCAGCACGGTAAAACCCGGCTGCAGAACAATGTCTGCCTGTTCAATGATAGCAATGTTTTCAATGTGAAGCAGACTCAGCATAATGGCACCTCTTTTATTTCAAGTTTTTCTTGGTAGCTTCGCAAAATTCAACCGCGCTCTCGTTGTCCTTCATTGCAATGAATACCGTGTCATCGCCGCTGATAGAGCCCAGTGCGTTGGGAAGCCGCATGGCATCAATCGCATTGGCTGCCGCAGGCGCCAGCGCCGGAAACGTCTTAATCACAACCAGATTCTGTGCCGCTGCAACGCTGGTTACACACTCTCGAAAGATGTTCTGCAAGCGGCTGGCATAACTGTTCTCTGCCTCTTGTGCAGATGTCGCATAGCGATATTTGCCGGACGGAGACAGAATTTTAATCAGACGCAGTTCCTTGATATCGCGGGAAACCGTCGCCTGTGTGGTCTCATAGCCTAACAGACGCAGGCGCGAGGAAAGTTCCTCCTGCGTCTCAATCTCATTGGTCTCAATGAGTTCCAAAATCTTTGCTTGGCGTTGAAATTTCATGATTGTTCCTCTTTTATACGCGCCGAATGGTCAATTTTTCATTTAACAGCGAATAGAAGCTGTTTCCCTTTACGCGAAGCAGCTGGGTGAAGAACGGAGCCTTGCGAATACACACGCGGTCACCGTCCATCAGTTCAAATCCTCTGCGCCCGTCGCAGGACACAAATATCGTCGCATCGTTAAAAAATCGTGGCTCAATGCTGATCTCTCGATGCGGAGAATAGATGTACGATTTCGCGTTTACCTCGTGCGGGCAAATCGGCACAACCGAGATGTTTTCCGCAGACGGCTCGATAATCGGGCCGCCGGCCGCCAAAGAATATGCCGTACTGCCCGTCGGCGTGGCAACGATGACACCGTCGCCGTGCAGAGAGCACACGGGCTGCCGATCACAGAAAATATCCAGCAGGCTGATGCGAAAAATCGAACCGGTCTTGACAATGGCCTCATTCAGCGCCATCGAACGATACACCAGCTGATCCCCGCGAATAACATCAACATCCAGCATCATGCGGTCATCAATCGTATACTTGCCCTCAAAGATGCGCTGAATCATGCGGAACTCCGGAAATTCTACTTCCGTCATAAAGCCTACGTGTCCCATATTCACGCCGAAAATCGGCACATGATACGGGGCTGCGTGCTGCGCCATGGAGAGAATTGTGCCGTCTCCGCCGAGCACCACGATAAAATCCGCTTCAATCATCGCCTTTTGCAGGGTGTGCACAAGAAATCCGTCTGTATCAATGCCGATTTCCAGTGCCCGTTCCGCCAAAATCACCTCCGCGCCGAACTCTCGAAGAACATCCGCGGCTTGACGAACCGCCAGTCCCATGCCCTCTTTTCCGGTGTTCGGCCAAATCATGACCTTCTTGATGGGATGCTGTAAGCGTTCATTCGTCATGCTTGTCTAACGCTCCATGTGCTTCTGCAACCAAGGCTGCGGTATCTATATCGGCATCCTCTCCGTCTTTGCCGATGTATCCCAAAAATTCGATGTTGCCTTCCGGTCCCTTGATTGGTGAGAATGTCAGATTATAGACATGGAAACCGGCTTCGTGTGCATTTTCAATAAATGCGTTGAGTACATCCAGATGAATTTCCGGCTCGCGCACCACGCCTTTCTTGCCGACCTTGCCCTTGCCGGCTTCAAACTGCGGCTTAATCAAGCAGGCAATGCGGCCGTGCTCGTTCAATAGCTGTGCAACGACCGGAAGCACCAGTTTGAGCGAAATAAATGACACGTCAATGACGGCGAACTCCGGCACATCGTCCAGCATATCCGGCGTGACCTTACGGATATTGGTGCGCTCCATGCAGACCACGCGCGGATCTTGGCGCAGCTTCCATGCAAGCTGACCGTATCCGACATCAATCGAATAGACTTTTCTCGCGCCGCGCGTCAGCAGACAGTCGGTAAAACCGCCTGTTGATGCGCCGATATCCATCGCGCACAAATCTTTCGGGTCAATCTGGAAATATGTCAGCGCCTTTTCAATTTTGAGTCCGCCGCGGCTGACAAACGAATTGGTCTTGCCGCGAATCTCAATTTCAGCGTCTTCCGGAATGCTCATGCCGGCTTTGTCCGCCTTCTGGTTATTTACATAAACGATACCGCTCATAATGATCGCTTTTGCGCGCTCACGGGACGGCACCATGCCTTTTTCAAATAGAAGAACGTCCAGTCTCTTCTTTTTCATGCTGTATAGCCTCCAAACAGGTCTTGGCAACTGTGTTGCCGTCTAAATGGTAATATTCGTATATCTGCCGAACAGCTCCCTGCGGCGCAAAACTGCTGTCTGTGTGAAACAGGCGAATCCAGTTCATTTGTATCTGCTGCAGCGCCAGTGTTTCTGCAAGCGCCTGCCCGACGCCGCCTGCGTGCATGACATCCTCTATCACAGCAACGCGGCCGCACCGAGAAACCTGCCGCAAAAATTCATCAGAAAACGCGGCGGTCAAAATGTTTATCTTGTATACGGCTGCGGAAACACCGTGTGCCTCCAGAAGCTCTGCCGCTTGCAGCGCCTCATTGATCATGATGCCGTATGACACCAGAGCAACATCTGTGCCTTCCCGCAGACAGACCGCAGCCTGTCCCTGCCAGTGATCTTCGGTATATGCGCCTTCTCCGCCGCGCGGATAGCGCAGTGCAATCGGACCGTCCGTGTGCTGCACCGCACTGCGCAGCATGCCGCGCAGCTCCGCATAGCTGGACGGCGCCAGCAGGGTCATGCCCGGAATCTGACGTAGGAATCCAACATCAAATACGCCGTTATGTGTCGCACCGTCTTCTCCGACAATGCCCGCGCGGTCAATACCCAAAACAATCGGCACATGATCAATCGCCACATCGTGAATGAGCTGGTCATATGCACGCTGCAAAAATGTCGAATACAGCGCGCAAACCGGACGCAGGCCTTGTTTTGCCATGCCGGCGGTCATCGCGACAGCGTGTTCCTCCGCAATGCCGACATCGAAAAAGCGATTGCCATACAGCTGCGAAAATGTGCCTAAGCCGGTACCTGACGGCATCGCCGCTGTAATCGCACAAATTTTCGGATTGGTTTTTGCCAAACGCACCAGCTCTTTGCCAAATTCTGTCGAGAAATTGGTCACGGCCTTCTTGAGCGGCTGACCGGTTCCGATATTAAATTTGGAAACACCGTGATATTTGTTCGGCTGCTGCTCCGCGTAGCTGTATCCCTTGCCTTTTTTGGTTTTGACATGGATGAGCACAGGCTTTTTCATGTCTTTGGCAATTTGAAGCAAATCGCAAATCGCCAGCACATCGTGACCGTCTACCGGTCCAAGATAGGTAAAGCCCATCTGCTCAAACATAGAGCACTGCAAAACCATGGACTTGACGGCGCGTTTGGATCGCGAAATCCAGTTTGCTGCCCGTTCTCCGATGCGGGAACGGTCGAGCACCTGCTTGACGTCCTGCTTCATGCGGATGTACTCCGGCTGAACGCGCAAATGCTGCAGGTGGCGGCTCATCGCACCGACATTTTTATCAATCGACATGTTGTTGTCATTGAGCACGACAATCAGCGGTTCTTTGCTGGCTCCGGCGGAATTGAGCGCTTCGTATGCCATGCCGCCGCTCAGTGCACCGTCACCGATGACTGCGACGACGGAATAGTCTTCGCCCAGCAGTGTGCGCGCATGTGCCATGCCCTGTGCGACAGAAATCGAGCTGGACGCATGTCCTGTAATACACGCATCGTGTATGGACTCCGACGGCTTCAAAAAGCCGGAAATGCCGCCAAACTGCCGCAGCTGACCAAATGCATCTTTTCGTCCCGTCAGAATTTTGTGCGTATAGCACTGATGCCCTACATCAAAGAGCAAGCGGTCACGCGATGTGTCAAAACAACGGTGCAGCGCTATCGTCAGCTCCACCACGCCGAGATTGGACGCCAGATGTCCGCCTGTCTGCGAGACATGATCCAACAAAAACTGCCGAATTTCTCCGCAAAGTTCATCCAATTGTTCTTTTGTCAGTGATCCCAGCATCGAGGGCAAATCGTCCCGATCCAGAAGACCATATCGCATCGTCTCTTTCTGCTTTTCCATCTCTTAACCCCGAATTCCAATAAGATGCCGCGGAATTGCTCCTGCGGCATCTTGTTTATTTTTTCCACGGCAGGATTGACAGCACACGGCCGGTGAGAAACACGATGTCCTCGCTGTGGGAAATCGCGAATGTCTTGCCAATGGCCTTGCCGCCAATTGTCAGCGACGACACGCAGCCCGTAATAACCAATGACAGGATGACAGAGCGCACGTCGGTTCCATCCTGCGTCAGCCGCGTAATAATAACAGCACTCGTCGCACCGGAAATGATACCGGAAATGTCACCGACTACGTCGTTGCAGAAGCTGCCGACCTTTTCCGCATTTCGCACGATCCAAATCGCCTGCTTGGCACCATTGACGCGGCGCGCTGCCATCGAGTGAAAGCGTTTTTCCGTTGCAACCGTTGAAGAAACGCCGATAATGTCAAATAAGATGCCTATCGAAATAAACACGAGCAAAATGACAAACGCAATGATGTTTCCTACGCTTTCCAGTGCCCGATTCGATGTGTACGACATGAGTACGGACAGCAGAAAGCTCGTGATGCTGATCGTTGCAATCCATCTCACATTGACGGCATTGCCGTTCTGCTTCTGCTTTGTCTTTTTTTTCGGTTTTCCTGTGTCGCTGTCCAAGTGATGTGTCCTCCATATTCACGATATTTGTATTTATTCTGTTGTAAACATTTTATGATGAATTACATAGTATGTCAAGCGATTTGAATTTCTTTCTAACTTTACACCAAAAAGGCGTGAAAAAAGCGCCGCGTTATCGATGATGTTTCATCGTCAGACGCACGGCGCTTTTGTATGTTTATACAAGGGTGGCAGCAGACAGAGTAAATCTTACGGCTTGAGGTTCGGTTGGATTTCCCCAGAGACGACCAACCGTTGCCAGTTGGCGGTTTCCCATTATGGTCTGTGCCGGGTCGTTACCGATTCCGGTACCGAATTGCCACTTAGTCCGTACTGCAATCCTCTGTCTGCCCAGTTACGACAGTCTAGGCGATTTCCGCGACAGCCAGTCCGACTCTTAGCCTCTTTTGCAAGGTAGGTTTCACGGGTCAATACAGGAGACGATCATGGCCATGACCATGCATCTGCGGACACCCGATCCCCCAGACTCACGCAAGGCAGGCTACGCTGCACACAGCGTCTTTGCAGTCGAGCTGCATTCGCACCGCATTGCAGGTTTATTCCGATCCCGTAAAGAATCCATCAACCCGAAGGTGTATAGGTTCTCTACAGCAACCGGTCTCCACGGTAATAGGAACTATATTCCCATGCCATTGGGAAGCATCCTAAAACCTTAACCCCCAGCATCCACCCCAAACTGGGCGTAAGAAGCAAACACCAGGGACTTCATCGATGTGCCTTTCTACGGATTTTTAGGCCCGTCTTAGGAGTCGAAGCGGCTGACTAGAATACTGCGCCACCGCGTATTACTGTACCATACTCTGCATCATTTTTGCAAGGGATACAGCAATTTATTTACAACAATTTCATCTTTGGTTTGTTTTTAATGGTTGCGATCCGCCAAAGAGTATGCTAACTCCGGCAAAATGCCGGCATCCGCAAATGATGCCAGTGCGTCCACTGCCTGCTGCGACAGCTCGAGCACGAGCGCATGGCACTTTTCCAGTCCGAGCAGCGACGGATAGGTGCTCTTGCCGTTTTCCTCATCCGAGCCAATCGGCTTGCCGAATGTCTCCGCATCGCCTTCAATATCCAGAATGTCGTCCTGAATCTGAAATGCCAGACCGATGCACGCCGCATATGTGGCAGCTGCCTGCGTCTGTTCTGCGGTTGCTCCGCCAATCAAGCAGCCGAGCTGAGCCGCTACGCTGATCAAGGCGCCGGTTTTCAGCTCCTGCAATGTTTTGAGCTGTTCCAGAGAAATGGACGTCTCCTCCGCCTGCATATCTAAAATCTGACCGCCAATCATGCCGTCCATGCCCGACGCGCGCGACAGCATACGAATTGCCTTGACCTGCGTTTCCGCCGGCACCAGCGTGGTATTCGCCGGATCAGAAGCCGTTTCAAACGCCAGATTCAGCAGGCCGTCACCGGCCAGAACCGCCGTTGCCTCGCCGTATACCTTGTGGTTGGTCGGCTTTCCGCGGCGGAAATCATCGTTGTCCATACACGGCAAATCATCATGAATGAGAGAATACGTGTGAATCATCTCCAACGCGCAGGCGAATGGAAGCGCCGCTTCCAAATTTCCGCCGCACACACGGCAAAATTCCAGTACCAATCCCGGACGCAGACGTTTGCCCCCTGCCATCGCGGAATAGCGGCAGGCCTCAAAGACAACGGCTTGTCCTTTGTCCTCGCTCGGCTGAATATATGTCATCAAACGGTCTTCTACCATCTTGCTGTATGCTGCAAGCTGCTCTTTCAGCGTCATCTGTCATTCTCCTTCCTGCGTGTCAAACGGAATCTCGGTCTCTGCTCCGTCGCGTACGGTTATCATCGTCACCTTTTGCTCCGCCGTGTCCAACAATTGGGACAAATACGCAGACAGCTTGGTGCCCTCCTCAAACAGCGCCATACTCTCGTTCAGCGGTGCTTTGCCGTCTTCGAGAAGCGATACGATTTCTTCCAAGCGCTGCATGGCTTGCTCAAATGTCAAATCTTCCATGCTCATATCCCCTTATACCTTCCGCTTTACCTGCTTGACCGTGCACACGGCGCCGCCCTTGGCAAAGCGAATCGTAATTTCGTCCTCCTTGTGCAGCTTGGCACTGCTGGAAATCACTGCATCGTCTTTGGTCACAACGGAATACCCGCGCGCCAGAACTTTGAGCGGACTGTATGCATCCAGATATGCCGCCTGTTCGACAAAGCGCTGCCGATCCGCCGCAACAATCTGCCGCATTGCCGCGGACAATTGACCCGATATGTGTTCCAATTGATACCGCTTATCCTGAATATATCCCAGCGGCGCGCGCAGCTTACGGCGCTTGTCCAGCGCTTCCAAACGCAGCCGAAAGCTGTGTAACATATCCAACATATCGCCGCGCATGACCGTATTGGCATGATACAGACCGTCTCGAATCGTGCGCGTGTCTGCCGCAACAATTTCCGCCGCATTGGACGGCGTAGACGCTCTGGCATCCGCGACAAAATCCGAAATGGTAATATCCGGCTCGTGTCCGACGGCGGAAATGACCGGAATTTCTGAAGCATAAAGCGCTCGCGCGACAATTTCCTCGTTAAACGCCCACAAATCTTCCAGAGAACCGCCGCCGCGGCCGACAATCATGACGTCTGCATCATGGCGGCGGTTGACTGCTTCAATCGCCGCAACAATCTGTCCGGCGGCTTCTTTGCCCTGCACAAGCACCGGATAAATAACGACGTGCGCAATCGGATACCGCTGTTTCAGAATGCGCAAAATATCGCGCACGGCGGCACCTGTCGGCGACGTCACAACAGCAATGCGCGCCGGCAGCCGCGGAATCGGCTTTTTATGTCCTTCGTCAAACAGTCCCTCTTGATACAGGCGCTGTTTGAGCTGTTCAAATGCCATCGTCAGCGCGCCGATGCCATCCGGCATCATGTCAGCGACATACATTTGATACTGTCCGCGCTGCGGATATACGCTGATACGCCCCCGCGCAATGACTTTCATCCCGTTTTCCGGCTGAAAGCGCAGACGCGCAGCGTCCGAGCGAAACATCACGGCTGAGAGCACACCGTCCGCGTCTTTCAAAGTAAAATAGTGATGTCCGGACGGATATTTCTTATAGTTTGAGAGCTCGCCTTGAATATATAGATTGCGAAAAGCGTCCTGATCTTCCAGCAGCAGCTTAATCGCGTGATTGACTTGTGTTACGGTATAGATGTTCGCACCAGATTGTCTCATGCCAATTCTCCGCTCAAAATCGCCGCCAAGACCGCAACGCCCACGGCGTTGTCTCCGGACAATACCGGTTCGGCAAACTTTGCCCCGAATTTACGGCGCATTCGTTTTTGCAGCAGCCGATTGGACATGACACCGCCTGCACACAGCACCGGCAAGCCGGTCGCTTGTACTGCCTGTTCGGTCGCTTTGACAACCGCACTAGATACAATATCAATCGCATATCGTGCGACGGTCGGCGCATCAGCGCCTTTTTGATGCAGCTGTTCAATTTTATTCTGCGCACCGGACAGCGAAAAATGAAAATCCATCACTTTGGGCCGAAACGGCTTTTCCGGCTCTTCGCACTGATTCGCCAATTGCTCCAGCTGTGCACCGGACGGAAATGGCAGATGGAGCAGATTTCCTGCGCGGTCAATGAGCTGACCTGCTGCCAAATCATCCGTGCCGCCGACAATTTCTGCCGAAAACAGCTTGCCTTCCGGTTTGACGTGCAATAGTTCGGTCGTGCCGCCGGACAAATGCCATGCCAAAAACGGCTGGCGCAGCAAATCCAGCGCATTCGCGGACAACGCCGCTGCCGCCAAATGCCCCTGCTGATGAGAGACCTCATAAAACGGCACATCGAGCGCGTGTGCCATACTGCGCGCCTGTCCCGCTCCCGCCAGAAAACACGGCATATACGAGCCTTCTACCGCTCTCGGCCGCGTGCTCGCCGCAATGGCGCAAAGATTTTTGCCAAAGCCGGCTTCCAACGCATCGATGCGCGCCGGCAGGTGCAGCACATGCTGAAACAGCGCATCGCTCTGTCTCAGACCAATGCGCCCTTCCGGCACTTCTAGCAGTCTGCCGGAATTTTCCCACTGCATCGTTTCACTGTCAAACAGCGCCGCCGATGTGCGGTAATTGGATGTATCAATACCAAAAAAGCGAGACATTTATTCCGCCTTCTCGTCTGCCTTTTCGCGTGCAACCGCGCCGAGAACGCCGTTGACAAATGCAGATGCTTCCTTGGACTCATACTTCTTCGCAAGCGCAACCGCTTCATCAATTGCGGTGCCTACCGGAACATCGTCTGCGTACTGCATCTCGTACAGCGCCAGACGAAGCAGAGACATCGTCATATGGGTCAGACGATTGGTCTTCCAGTTGGTGGAATGCGCTTCTACCACGGCGTCAAGCTCTGCGTTGTGTGCACAGACGCCGAGAACGGTGTTGCGAATATAAGTCTTCTGCTCTTCCGGCAGCTCACCTGCGTACAGCGCAACATCGCCCGCCAGCGATTCCATGACTTCCTGCTCCAGACGGGCAGAAACGAGTTCTGCGTCATCAAACTGTTTAAAGCTCAATTCAAAAATCAGATGCAGTGCAATTTCTCTTGCTTCTTTTCTTCCCACAGGGATACCTCCGTATTCGGTCAAAACTAGCCATTTTATGATTTAAAATATATTATACAACAAGTCTGCAAAAAAATAAACCCTCGACCGGCGCCGGTCAGGGTTTATTTTACTGTGCTGTGGTTACTGAACCTCGGTAGATACAGCCGTCGACGTCTCAAAGGACACACCGCCCACGTTGATATTTACCGCCGAAGTACGCATACCGGTCATGGACAGAATCGAAGAACGAACTGCCTCCTGCACCTTTTTGCTGACCTCGCAAATATCATAGCCGTACTGTGCGAGCATACTGACCTCGACTTCAACCAGATCACCATGGAACACAACCTTTACACCCTTCGCCAAGCTCTTCTTGCCCAAAAACTCTGCGACGTTGGTGCCAATGCCGGAATAGAGGTTGCCTACGCCCTCTGTCTCAGATGCCGCAATTGCCGCAATCGACGCGATGACATCCTCAGAAATGCGAACACTGTCCTGTTCGCCGCCGGAAGTCCAGTATTCCTTACCGTCTGCCATAGGTATCACACTCCTTACGATGTGATTATACCATATGGATTGACGTTTGAAAACAAGAAATTAAAAAAAGCCGGATTATTTCGCTTCGCTGACACGCAGCATCGATGCCTGTGCGCCGGTTTCAGACAATACCATATCCGAAATTGCCGCTGTAGATGAAGCATTCAGACCGCCCTTTGGCGAGGAAACAATGACGCTGATTGTCTCCTCTGAGATATAGACGACCGCGTCGGTGTATCCCTTGGATTTGAGCTGGCTTTCCAACCGCTCTTCTTTTACGGTATTGCCTGCGATTTGTGTAATCTTCTCGCTCGCTTGTTTTTTGGCGTCCTCCGATGCGCTGTCATCAGAGACGGTTTCCCGCAGCATCGTGAGCGCTTCATCCCGTGCGGTCTCCCGCGACAATCGCGCCTGCGCGAAATAATCGGTTTTCTGCGTTTTCTTCGCAGAACCGTCGGAGGATGCATCTGCCGCCGTATCGGTATTGTCTACCGCTGTGACCGCACCGTACACGCTTCCGCTCGCCTCTGCCTGATCGGCAATGGTCAGTTCGTCCGGTGTTTGAAAATAGCTCCAGTTCAAGTAAACTGCGACGCACAGCATGAGACCAATCACGCCGTATACGGCACCGCGCTTGCGTAAGGATATCATGTTCTCCCTCCTATTGTATTCGTTTGGATACAGATATGTGGTCGCTGGAAATGCCGCACAGGGCAGAGACCGCGTGCACGATTTGCAGGCGAACCGCATCGTCATCCGCGCCCTCGCACAGTATCATCGCGCCGCGAAACGTCGGGTACTTGCTCTTAATCAAAATCGGCGCTTCTCCATAACTGCCGTCCGACAAAATCGACGTCGAACGCTCATACGATTCGCTGCTGTTGTTCTCAGCCGCTTGGCTGGATTCGCTGACGTCCGCCGCATAAACCGATTCCTCTCCGGTCTCCAGAGACAAGAGCACCGTTACGCTCCCTGCACCGTCAATCTGAGACAGACTGTCTGCCACTTGCTGCTGAAACGCCTGCAAATCAAATACCTCGTCTTGTTTCTTCGTCTCCTGCTTCTGTGATCCGGATTCCGGACGCAGATTTCCCGCTGTCAGCACAGCCCCGAGCAAAATGGCAACGACAAAGAACTTATAGCGCTCCCATAAGCGCAGCAGCATTGCCTGATACGATTGTCGCTCCTGCTTCATTGTATGAGAATGCTGTCGGCAGATATGCCGAGCTGCCGCGCAAGTGTCTGCTTGAACGCAGAAAAATCATCTGTCTGTGCTGCCCGCTGCAGGCAAACACGCTGAATGACGACCTGATTGTCCTCTTGAATCTGCGCCGTCACCTGCGCTTTGCAGGAAAGCTGCCGGCTCTGTGCCATCTGCTCGATGTTCTGTGCGGCTTCTACCTCCACTTCTCGGAGAATCTCCTGCCGGATGAGATCCGTGGTGTCTTGGCTTCGCGCCGTTTGCCGCTCCAGCCGCGGGAGAAAATCGCCGATTGCGTGCGGTGTATATCGCTGCAGCGGCAGTACAAGCGATACAATCAAAAGCAGACCGGTTCCCATTCGAAGCACCTCCTTCATTGCGCCATCCGGAACCATTGCGAGCACGACTGCACCGAACAGAGACGCCGCTGTCACACTCAAAATCATCTGGCGCAGCAGCTCAATCATGTCACCATCACCACCGAATACACCAGTTCAAAAAACAAAATTGCCGAGCAGCTGCCCAACATGCCGAAAATCATACCAATGCTGTCCGCGATGCCGTCAGCCAATCCGCTGAGCAATTTGGGGCAAATCGGCGACAGCACAGCCGCTCCGATTTTGAACGCCAAATAGTTGACGCCAATCCGCAAAAACGGCACAAGACAAATGGCGCAGATACACAGCATGCCAAACACGCCCAGAGAATTTTTGAGTACAACGGCACCCGCCAGCACAGAATCCGTTGCACCGGACAAGATATTCCCGACCAGCGGCACCGACGAATTGAGCGCAAATTTGGCGGCCTTCACCGTCCCTGCATCCATGCCATGACTGACAGAACCGGAAATCGTGATGTAAAAGAAAAACAATGTCAGCAGCAGCTTGAGAGAGCCGGTAATCAGCCACTTGACGCATGCCGCCAGCCGTTTGAGCATATCATTTCCAATGGCCGTGTTCACGGTGAGAATTGCCACATACGCCGACACAGCCGGAATGTATACACCGGTAATCAAGGAAATGCACAGATCCAGCGCAAACATCGTTCCGCTATACACCAGCGCGGCAGAGGCGGGCGAACCGGACAGTCCAATCGCCGTTGTCATGACCGGTAGCATAGACTTGGAAAAAATTTGTATTTGTTCTGTGGTCTCTCTGCACAAGCTGGTCAGTCCGGCAAGCGTCTGATAGACAGCCGCCGTCATGCCGAGCGCTCCCGCCAGCTGCAAAATCAGCGGAGAAATGCGAGATGTCTTAGAAAAAGCTTCCGCACAGCTGCACAACAGCATCACGGCCGCGGCGCCGGTCAGCGCCGCAACGGCCTCGGCAATTGCACCGCGCTGCTGCTGTTTTGTCTGCCGTAAAATCCGCGAAATACTTTGTGTCAAATCTTCCCCGTCGGAAATTGCGTCTAATACCATCCGGCTCTCGCCATCCAATGTCCGTCGCATATCCGCCTGTCCCTGCGTCTGCCGGTCAGAGAACATCTGCGCCGCATATGCGTGCGGCTGTATCAGGTACTGCACGAAACACAGCCCCAGCAGCATGACAATGACAAAGCGTTTCATACGTCTGCTCCTTGTGTTCGTTACAAAAGCATGGTTTCCAGCAGCGTGAACACCTCCCGCATGAGCGGAATGCACACCGCGATGGCGGCAATCACGCCTGCCAATTCCAATTTGCTGCCCAACGCGCTCTCTCCTGCATCTCTGCACACCTGCGCGGTGATGTGTACGAGAACCGCAATGCCAACCGCCTTGATGACGGGCACATACAGATTGCGGGAAACGCCCACCGCCGTCAAAAATCCGGACAACGCATCGAAAATCTGCCTGACAGGGTCAAGTACGGCGTAAATCAGCAGCAGTCCGCACGCAAGCGACGTGAAAATGGCAAAGACCGGTGAGAGCGGCTTGAGAAATGCGGCAAACAGTGCACCGCAGACAGCCAATACCGCCAGCTTAAAAATCAAATACATGTTGAATCAACGTAAACAGCTCACTGATTTTCTGTACAATCAGCATCATAACCACAATCAATCCCGCCAGCGTGGTCATCATCGCCTGTTCTTCTCTCCCTGAGCGGACGAGCAGCTGATTGAGTACCGCAACCAGAATACCGACTGCGGCAATTTTAAAAATCAAATCCACTTCCATAGGCGCATCATTGTCAGATTAAAACCAGTACCAGCAGAATTCCCGCCGCCACGCAGCAGGTGCGGTACACATTTCCTTTGCTTTTCATCTCCATCGAGGCAATATCCAACTGTTTGGTCAGACGCGCTTTCGCATAGGCAATGCTGTTCAGCTGTGCCTGTACGTCATATTTTCCAATGAATTCCGCCAAATCACACAAAATCACAACATCATCTTGCGTGAGCCCGACGGATGCACCGTATTCGCGCATACTTTTCATCCATTTGAACGTCATCGACAAATTGTCATCCTGCCGCATGAGCTGCTGCATGGGCTGGAACAGCCCGCAAATGCTGCTGCGCGTGTCTGCCGCAAGCTTGGCGACAATATCCGGAATGCTCGTCAGATGAAACGACAGCTCTGCCGAAATCATATCCAGCGCAGACAGCATATCACCCAGTGCAATGACGCGCCGCCGAAACTGCTGCCGCTGGGTCATTCCAATGCCGGTAAACGAACCAATTACCAGCAGCGCACCCAAAATCTTTAACATTCCGCTTCTTCCTTTCTCATTCTTATTTAAATCAGACGCGTCACCTGATGCCCCTGTTCAATACAAAAGATGCGGGCAAAGATTTTTCGTTCCTGCAAGCGCTGATAGAGCGGCCGCAGTTGGAAATCCTCCAAATCCCACGCATGAGCAGACGCGAACACCGCCGTGCCGCAGTGTGCGGCGCATTCTGCGGCATAAATGTCCGCCTCTGAGGTAATTTCATCCAGCAGCAACAGTTGCGGAGACATGGTCTTGACCAGCATCATCGCCGCCTGTGCTTTCGGACAGCCGTCTATCACATCGGTATGCCTGCCAATGTCAAACTGCGGAACGCCGTGATACAGCGCCGCCAGCTCCGCCCGCTCATCCGCCACAGCCGTGCGAACGCCTGCATCGGCGAGCTGACGGGCAATGTCGCGCAGCAGCGTCGTTTTCCCCCAGCCCGGCGGGGACAAAAACAGCGTGTTGTGCAGGTGCGTGCCATCGCGGATTTGCCGCAGCAGCTCCGGCGAAGCAGCGCCCTTGATCTGGCGGGCGATACGGATATTGAGCGAGGAGACGCTGCGAAAGGAGAGCATAGCTCCGTCTTGTACAGCGGTCTGTCCGCACACGCCAACGCGATGACCGCCGCGCATCGTCAGAAATCCCTGCCGCAGGCTGTCTGCGCACGTGTGCAAAGAATACTCCGCCGCCCGCTCCAGCGTATCTTTGATTTCCGCGCTGTGAAAAACCGATTCTCCGACACGCTGTTCGCTTTCGCCAACGACAATCTGCATCGGCTGTTCGACACGCAGACGAAGCTCTTCACAGCGCGCTTGTATGTCGATGGGCAGACGAGCCAATGCCTGTCTGCGCTCCGGCAGCAAGCAGGCACAGGCTTGTTTGAGCTGCTGTTCCACAGCAAGCCCTCCTTTCTCCGTGTGATTGATTCAGCTTATGTGTAAAGTCTTGATGATAGAACGAAAACATCTGGGATACCTTTTTGCATATCTTCGGAATCTTTTGCATAGTTATTGATTTTCGTAAAAAAAAATTCCAAAGGTATTGTGAAAATTCCTCAAATATTGTATGATAGATTCAGTTGGTTTATCTAAAAAAAGTATTGTTGATTGATTGATTTGTGTTATTTCATATGTTTTATGATATTAGGAGGATATTTTCATGTATCAAATTCTTGAAAAGCGTCGTTTGAGTTCAAACGTAGTCCTGCTGGTCATTGATGCACCGTATGTTGCAAAGAAGGCCGAGCCGGGACAGTTCATCATTCTCCGCGTTGATGCGGACGGTGAGCGTATCCCGCTGACCATCTCTGCATACGACCGCGAGAAGGGCACCATCACGATTGTTGTGCAGGAAGTCGGCGCAACGACCATGAAGCTGGGTCAGATGAACCAAGGCGACTGCCTGCATGACTTTGTAGGCCCGCTGGGCAAGGCATCTGAATTCGACGACATCAAGAAGGCTGCTGTTGTCGGCGGCGGTCTGGGCTGTGCCATCGCACTGCCGCAGGCACAGAAGCTGCACGACATGGGTGTTGACGTAGATCTGATCGCAGGCTTCCGCAACACCGATGCCATCATTCTCGAAGATGAGATGAAGGGCGCATGTTCCAGACTGACGCTGGTAACCGATGACGGTTCCAACGGTCACAAGGGCTTTGTTACCGATGCGCTGAAGGAACTGATTGAAGCCGGCAACAAGTACGACGTTGTCATTGCCATCGGCCCGATGATTATGATGAAGTTCGTCTGCAAGACGACTGAGCCATACGGCATCAAGACCATCGTTTCCATGAACACCATCATGGTTGACGGCACGGGTATGTGCGGCGGCTGCCGTCTGACAGTTGGCGGCGAGACCAAGTTCGCTTGTGTAGACGGTCCGGACTTCGACGGTCATCAGGTTGACTTCGATGAGGCTATGCGCCGTTCCGCTATCTACAAGCCGCAGGAGCAGGCTGCTAGAGAGCACCAGTGCAATCTCATGAAAATGGAGGTAAAGTAAAGATGGCAAAGCCGAATATGTCCCCAGTGAAGAATCCGATCCCGGAACAGGATCCGAACGTAAGAAATAAGAACTTCTTGGAAGTTTCCCTCGGTTATGATGAAGCTACCGCAGTGGACGAAGCAACCCGCTGCTTGAACTGTAAAAATAAGCCGTGTGTTGGCGGCTGTCCGGTAAATGTACAGATTCCGGAGTTCATCTCCCTGATTAAGGAAGGCAAGTTCCTGGAAGCAAACGCAAAGATCAAGGAGACCAGCTCCCTTCCGGCTGTCTGCGGCCGTGTCTGCCCGCAGGAGAGCCAGTGCGAGAGCAAGTGTGTCCGCGGCATCAAGGGCGAACCGGTTGGCATTGGCCGTCTGGAGCGCTTTGCTGCTGACTATGCAATGGCACATCCGTCCAACGATCCGATCGAAGTACCGGCATCCAACGGTCACAAGGTTGCTGTTGTCGGTGCAGGCCCTGCTGGTCTGACCTGTGCAGGCGATCTGGTTGCAAAGGGCTACGAGGTTACCGTATTTGAAGTACTGCACACCGCCGGCGGCGTGCTGATGTACGGCATTCCGGAGTTCCGTCTGCCGAAGGCAATCGTACAGAAGGAAATCGACACGCTGAAGGCAAAGGGCGTAAAGTTCATGCTCAACTTTGTTGTCGGCCGTACCGAGACCATCGACGACCTGTTTGCTGCTGGTTATGAGGCTATTTTCGTAGGCTCTGGCGCTGGTCTGCCGAACTTCATGCGCATTCCGGGCGAGGGCTTCAACGGCGTTTACTCTGCAAACGAGTACCTGACCCGTGTAAACCTGATGAAGGCATACAAGGAAGATTCCGATACGCCGATTTACCACGCAAAGCGCGTCGCTGTATTTGGCGGCGGCAACGTAGCAATGGACGCTGCTCGCTGCGCAAAGCGTATGGGTGCTGAGGAAGTATACATTGTATACCGCCGTTCCGAGGCAGAGCTTCCGGCACGTAAGGAAGAAGTTCACCATGCAAAGGAAGAAGGCATCATCTTCAAGCTGCTGGCTAACCCGATTGAGATTTACGGCGATGACGACTTCCATGTAAAGAGCGTACATATCCAGAACATGGAGCTGGGTGAGCCGGATGAGTCCGGCCGCCGTCGTCCGGTTCCGATTGAGGGCAGCACGGACGTTCTCGACGTTGACGCTGTTATCGTTGCAATCGGCACTTCCCCGAACCCGCTGATTCGCACCACGACCCCGGGTCTGGATGCAAACCGCAAGGGTTGCATCGTCGCTGACGAAGTTGGCGCAACCTCCAAGGAAGGCGTATTCGCAGGCGGTGACGCTGTTACCGGCGCTGCTACCGTTATTCTGGCAATGGGCGCTGGCAAGAAGGCTGCTGCTGCTATGGACGAGTACATTCAGAACAAGAACAAGTAATTTGATCTGAACATAAAGCAATCCCCCGCCGAAAACCGGCGGGGGATTTTTCGTCTTTATGTGGGAAACCGGAGCAAGTATTTTGCTCCTTCGGGCTGCACGGTTCGCTCCGCAATGCAGATTCTCCCGTCTTGTGCTTTTACCAAGTAGTCTCCCTGCGTCAAGCAGATATGTCCTTCCCATATGTAAATATCCAGTATATCTTCACGCACATCTATGCTGTGCACTCTGTCGCTCAGGAAGTCATCTATTCTATCTGTATTGTTTCCATCCCAGCGAATCGCGTTTTCCAGCCGCAGGTCGGGATGGCTGAGTTCAAATAGCTTATGCGTCTCTCTCTCGGGCAGCCTTGCCTCTATCGTGCCGACAATATACCCTGAGACAAAAGACTTTTCTTCTTCCGGCAGCATCGTAAACACCTGCATAATATCTCGGTACATATCCTGCCGTTCTTCCTGTGTCATAATAATCCTCCTTTTTCACATCCGGATTATTGTTTGCTATGTCTCAATTATACGAGATATATTCTCTTTAGTCAAGATTTCCCCTCATTTTTATTTACTTTGTCTCGAACATATGATATATTCTATACATACGGAGGTGTTTGCATGTCAGAGTATATAGAAACAATTGGAGATAGAATCCGAAAGATTCGAGAAGAAAAGTCGCTGCCGCAGGCAGCTTTCGGCAAAAAATTATTTCTTGAACGTTCAGCAATCTCGCTCATTGAACGCAATTTAAGAACTCCAACCGAGCGTGTTTTGCAAGATATCTGCCGTGAATTTCACGTCAACAAACAATGGTTAACCACCGGAGAAGGCTCGATGTTCCTCTCCCCGAACGACGAGGATCTCAACGAGCAAATCGAGCGCATCATGGCAGGCGAAAACGAGTTCCACAAAAGCATGTTCCGCATGCTGGCGAACTTTGATGACGAAGATTTAATCGCCCTAGAACGGCTGGTACAGAAACTGGCACAGGCGAAAGAATAGCACAAATGGCAAGAACCCCCGACACAGTTTTCCGTGTCGGGGGTTCGTTTGCTTGTTTATGCAATTACTTGTGCTCTTCGATGTACTTCATCAGGTCGCCGATGGTTACCATCTTTGCAGCTTCCTCGTCCGGAATCGTTACGCCGCACTCTTCCTCCAGATCCATCATCAGCTCAACGATGTCGAGGGAGTCAGCCTGCAGATCTTCCTTGATCTTGGTGTCAGCGGTCAGGGTGCTTGCGTCTACGTCAAACTTGTCAGCCAGCATTTCGCAAATCTTCTCAAACATAGTATGTTCTCCTTCTTAAATCATGTATTTTCATAAAAAACGCCGATCTTTCGGAATTTTTCATATCGTTGGTTTTGTAATTCCTGTTCAGACATCGCGGACAGCCGCTTGAGCGCTGCGGTCAGCGTTGTCTTGATATTTTTGAAATACGCACTCTGCGTGATTCCTTCTTTTATAATACCCTCAATCATGCCAAATTGCAAGAGGTCTTCCGCCGTAATATGCAAAGCCTGCGCCGCGTCCAATTCGCGGGAAGCATCCTTCCATAAAATGCTCGCGCATCCGCGCGGAGAGATGACGGAATAAATGGCATTCTGCATCATGTATACTTCATTGGCAACTGCAATGCCCAATGCGCCGCCGCTGCCGCCTTCTCCGGTCACCACCGAGATGACAGGTACTTTCAGTCCCATAAACTCATAGAGATTGCGTGCAATGGCCTCTCCCTGTCCGCGTTCCTCTGCGCCGACACCGCAAAATGCGCCTGCGGTATCTACAAAACAAATAATCGGGCGATGGAACTTTTCCGCCTGCTTTGCCAATCGCAGTGCTTTGCGGTATCCTTCCGGATGCGCCATGCCAAAATTGGCTTCAATGTTCTGCTCTGTCGTGTGTCCTTTGCGCTGTCCGATGACGGTCACCGGTGTGCCGTTTAGGCGCGCAATGCCCGCACACATGGCATGATCTTCGCCGTACAGGCGGTCACCGTGCAGTTCTATGAAGTCTGTGAAGATTTCTTTTACAATATCGTCAATGTTTGGGCGCTCAATGTCGTGAATGACGGCCAATTGACGAGCCATTGCTTTTTGATTCATTCTTCACACCTACCTTTCTTACCGGATACCCGTGCAGAGACAGCAGGGACGTCAGGGTTTGCTTCATCTCGCCGCGCGGAACAATCGCATCACAGAAGCCATGCTCCAGTGTAAATTCTGCGGACTGGAACGTTTTCGGCAGTTTTTCACCGATGGTTCCTTCGATAACACGCCGTCCGGCAAAACCAACCGTTGCCTTCGGCTCTGCCAGAATGATATCACCCAGCATGGCAAAGCTCGCCGTGACACCGCCGGTCGTCGGGTCGGTCAAAACCGTGATATACAGCTGACCGGCTTCTGCCAGCTTTGCCGCTGCACCGCTCACCTTTGCCATCTGAAGCAGCGAAAACATGCCTTCCTGCATGCGTGCGCCGCCGGAGCAAGTGAATAAGATCACCGGCAGCTTGTGCGCAGCACCATACTCAAACAGGCGGGTCAGCTTTTCGCCGACAACGCTGCCCATAGACGCCATCATGAAATGGCTGTCCATGACGCCAATACACGTCTTGATGCCGCCGATCAGGCAGGTGCCTGTGACAACAGCATCTTCCATGCCGGTCTTTTCCTTGAGCTGTGCCACTTTTTCCGCATAGCCTTTGAACTGCAACGGATCCAGCGTTTGCAGCTCGCCAAACAGCTCAGAAAACGTGTTTTTATCCGCAATCTGACGAATGCGTGTCGATGCCAGTAACCGCGCGTGTGCGCCGCAATGTGGGCAGACATACAGATTTTTCCCATACTTGACGGAATCCAGCTGCGTACCGCACACCTTGCAGAAGTGACCGGATTCTTTTTTTGGTTTGATATGTTTGATTCGCTCCGAGCTTTCTCTTGTCTTGTGAAACAAATCAATCAGCATACGATTCCCTCCCCGTCTGCATTACGCATCATTGGATACGTCAAATACGCCGTCTTCCATCGAATTGGTGTTGAAATCTGCCCGTTCAAACGCATCGGACAGCAACACGGACAGCTGTCTGTCTGTGTTCGTGACAATGCCCTCGAACAGCATTTCGGACAGCGCACGTTTCATGCGAGCAGATGCCTGCCTGCGGTCTCTGCCAAACGTCATGAGCTTGCAAATCATGCTGTCATAAAACGGTGGGATATGATATCCCTGATAAATGGCAGTGTCTACGCGGACGCCAATACCGCCAGCCAGATGCATGGACTGAATGGTGCCCGGACGCGGACGAAATTCCGCGTCCTCTGCATTGATGCGGCACTCAATCGCATGTCCCAGCATCGGAACATCCTTTTGCACAAAGTCCAGCTGTTCGCCCGCTGCAATACGCAGCTGCCAAGCAACCAAATCCAAACCGGTAATTTCTTCCGAAATACCGTGTTCTACCTGAATGCGGGTGTTCATCTCGCAGAAATAAAAATTCTGCTGGTCATCCACCAAAAATTCTACGGTGCCCGCGCTGGTATATCCCGCGCGCTGCGCGAGAGCCACTGCACAAGCACACATTTTTTGCCGCTGTCCGTCGGACAGAAAAGCAGAAGGTGCTTCTTCGATCAGCTTCTGATGACGCCGCTGAATCGAGCACTCTCTGTCATACAAATGTACGGTGTTTCCGGCTTGATCCGCCAAAATCTGCACTTCGATATGACGCGGCTGAGCAATATATTTTTCGATATATAATCTGCCGTCACCAAAATTGGCAATGGCTTCTCCGGATGCCGACTGATATGCTTCTTCCAGCTGCTCCGAACGCTCTGCGACACGAATGCCCTTGCCGCCGCCTCCGGCCGATGCCTTGAGCATAACCGGATAACCAATTTTCTGCGCCCACTCGCCCGCTTCTTCCAACGAACAAACAACGCCGTCAGAGCCTTCTGCAAGCGGCACGCCGGCCTCTTTGGCCAAAGCGCGCGCTTGGACCTTATCGCCGAGCAACCGCATGGACTGTTCGGACGGGCCGATAAACGCAAGACCGTTTTCTACACAGGCGCGGACAAATTCCGGATTTTCCGACAGAAAGCCATAGCCCGGATGAATGGCCTGTGCACCACAGCCCAGTGCAGTTTCGATAATATTATTGATATTGAGATAGCTTTCCTGCGGCTGCGCCGGTCCGATGCAGTATGCTTCATCGGCAATCTGCGCATGAAGCGACTCTTTGTCCGCTTCCGAGTACACCGCAACACTGATAATGCCAAGATCGCGGCAGGCGCGAATGACGCGCACGGCAATTTCGCCTCGATTGGCAACCAATACCTTTGTAAACATACTCAATCTCCGATGGCACAGGTAAAGATACCCTGTGCAGCCTTTTCTTCACCGACCATCGCAACGCCTTCCGCCACAATCATCTTGCCGCGCTCTTTGATTACCTTGACATGCAACGTCAGCGTATCGCCCGGACGTACCATTCTGCGGAACTTAATCTTGTCCCAAGATGCAAAGTAACCGGTCTTTCCGCGAAATTCTTCACGGGAGAGAATGGCGGTTGCACCGGTCTGTGCCAGTGCCTCGATGATAAATACGCCCGGCATCACCGGATTTCCCGGAAAATGTCCCTTGAAAAACAATTCGTCGCCGGTCACATGCTTGGTGCCAGTAACCGTTCCCGCTTCGATATCCATTTCTTCAATGGAATCGACCATCAGCATCGGATCTCTGTGCGGGATAATTTCTTTGATCTGTTCTATGTTCAGCTTCATGAAATGCTCCTCACTCAATGACAATCAGCGGCTGATGGTATTCTACCAGTTCGCCGTTTGTTACCAGAATTTTCTGCACCTTGCCGTCACACGGGCTCTCGATGGTGTTCATTGTCTTCATCGCCTCGATGATGCACAGCGTCTGTCCCTTGGTCACGGTATCGCCGACAGAAACAATCGGCGGCTCCTCCGGTGCATTCGCCGCATAGAATGTGCCAACCAGTGGCGCAGAGACAACCGTACCGGAATAGCTTTCTTCTTCTGGCTGCGCAGCACTTTCCTGGAGCGCAGCCGGCGCCGCTGCCGGTGCTGCGGCGGTCGGAGCTGCAGTTGCAGCCTCAACCGGTGTATTTTCTACTGTAATCGAGAAGTTCCCCTCGGTCACGGTAACCTTTGACAAGCCCTGCTCTGCGGCATGGCGCATCAATTCGAACGTGAATTCCTGTAAAGCTCTATCCATTTACAGCCTCTCAATCCGTGTATTTTTTAATCAAAATTGTCGCATTATGTCCGCCAAATCCCAAGGAGTTGGAAATTGCCGCGCGCACTTCTTTTTCTACCATCTGATTCGGCACATAATTCAAATCGCACGCCTCATCCGGCTGCTCATAATGAATCGTCGGCGGAATCTTATCGTTCTGTACAGCCAATGCACAGGCAATTGCCTCAATCGCGCCTGCTGCGCCGAGCAAATGACCCGTCATAGATTTGGTGGAAGAAATGGCAACGTTGTTTGCCTGCTCGCCAAATGCCAGCTTGATGGCGTTGGTCTCGCACGCATCATTGACCGGCGTAGACGTGCCGTGTGCATTGATGTAGTCTACATCAGCCGGCGTCAAACCGCCGTCCTCGATAGCCATCTGCATCGCACGCATCGGACCTTCTCCGGTCGGGTCCGGACTGGTGATGTGATATGCATCACTAGTCGTGCCGTAGCCTGCAACCTCTGCCAAAATCTTTGCGCCGCGCGCCTTTGCGTGAGACAGGCTTTCCAGAACCAGAACGCCTGCGCCCTCGCCCATGATAAAGCCGTTGCGGCGCGCATCAAACGGACAGCATGCCTGCTCCGGATCTTCCGTGCCGCTCAGCGCATGCATGTTGGAGAAACCAGCGACTGCAATCGGTGCAATCGCCGCCTCTGCGCCGCCGACAACTGCGATGTCCAGATAGCCGTGACGAATGGCACGCATGCCCTCGCCGACAGCGTGGGTGCCGGATGCACAGGCGCTGACCGGTGCAAAGCTGGAACCCTTGAGTCCAAAACGCATAGAAACGTGTGCCGTTGCCATGTTGCCGATAATCATCGGAATGCAAAACGGAGAAACGCGGTTCGGACCGCGGTCAATCATCTTGACCTGCTCCTGTCCCAGCGTCATGATGCCGCCGATACCGGAAGCCATCAGCGTGCCGGCACGAAACGGGTCGAAGTTGCCTTCCGTCAAGCCGGACTGCTTGATCGCTTCTTCTGCGGCTACCATTGCAAACTGGCAGTACAGATCCATGTGACGCACCTCGCGCTTTTCAATGACAGCAGACGGGTCGAAATTCTTGACTTCTGCTGCAACGCTGGCCTTGTAACCGGAAGCGTCAAAACGCGTAATCGGCGCCACGCCGTTTTTGCCGCTCTGCAGACCTTCCCAATATTCATTTACGGTATTTCCGATTGGTGTCACTGCGCCCATGCCGGTGATGACAACACGTTCCATATTGTTCCTCCTTGTCTTACAGCCGGCGCTCACAGTGCCGTACTGCCGTCTACGGACAGAACCTGTCCGGTAATATACGATGCCTTATCGGACGCCAGAAAAGCGACTGCCTCTGCAATTTCTTCCGGCTTGCCGAATCGTCCCAATGCAATGCGGGATTTGGCGTTTTCTTTGATTTCATCGGACAGAGCATCCGTCATATCCGTCTGAATGAAGCCCGGAGCGACTGCATTGACGCGAATGCCGCGGCTGCCCAGCTCCTTGGCTGCCGTCTTGGTCAGTCCAATGACGCCCGCCTTTGCCGCCGTGTAGTTTGCCTGACCAAAGTTGCCGTGCAGGCCGGAAATGGATGTAATGTTTACAATGCTTCCTGCCTTTTTGCGCATCATCTGTGCGCCGATTGCACTTGTCATATAAAAAACGCTGTTCAGGTTGGCTTGGATTACTTCGTTCCATTTTTCTGCGCCCAGACGAATCATCAGGCCGTCGCGCGTGATGCCTGCATTGTTGACCAGTACATCCGGCACACCGATTTCTGCCTTGATTTTCTTTGCGGCATCCTGACAAGCGTTGGAATCGGATACATCCCAAGCCATCGGATATGCCTGTACGCCCAATGCACGGCATTCCTCTGCAACAGCTTCTGCCTTCGCTACGTTGGACACACAGTTGATGACAACATCATAGCCCTCTGCTGCCAGCTTTTTGACGATGGCAGCGCCGATTCCACGGGATCCGCCCGTAACAATTGCAAGACTCATTGATTTCCTCCGTTTATATCAGAGCAGCAGCACCGCGCAGGCGCTTTTCTGCATCTTCTACCATGTTTTGAATAATCGTATGACAGGTGGACGGTTCATTGACCAGACCTGCGATCTGACCCGACATAAATGTACCTTCTTGGAAATTGCCGTCTTGTACTGCCTTGCGCAAAGAACCTGCCGTCATGGCTTCAATTTCCTCCAGCGTGCGCGTCTCGATATGTCCTTCCATCTGCAACAATTTTCTGGAAAGCGGTGTCTTGAGCGAGCGCACCGGATGACCGGACGCCTTGCCGGTGACAACAGTAGAAATATCACCAGCCTTAAACACCAAATCTTTGTATTTCTGAGAAATATGGCATTCCTCTGCGGACAGAAATACCGTTCCGCACTGTACGCCTTCCGCGCCGAGCATGCGAACCGCTGCCAGTCCGCGGCCGTCTGCGATGCCGCCCGCCGCAATAACCGGAATGTTTACCGCATCCACAACCTGCGGCAGCAGAGCCATCGTCGTCGTCTCACCAATGTGTCCGCCGGACTCCATGCCCTCTGCAATGACTGCATCGACGCCCAGACGCTCCATGCGGCGCGCCAGCGCAACAGAAGCGACAACCGGAATCACTGCCGTGCCCGCCTGCTTCCACTGCTGGATATACTTAGAAGGAGAGCCTGCGCCGGTCGTGACAACCGGAATCTTTTCGTCAATCACAAGCTGTGCGACATCGTCCGCATTCGGGCTGAGCAGCATGATATTGAGTGCAAACGGCTTGTCCGTCATGCTCTTTGCCTTTTTCACTTCTTCCCGAATCACTTCAATGGGTGCCGCGCCGCCCGCAATGACGCCGAGACCGCCTGCATTGGAGACAGAAGCAGCCAAATAGCCGTCTGCAATCCATGCCATCGCACCCTGAAACACAGGGTATTCAATATGTAACTGTTCCGTAATTCTTGTACGCATTTGCTTCTCCTTCCTACATTTGAATCAAAATGGCGCCATACGTCAAGCCGCCGCCAAAACCGACAAAAATTGCTGTTTGTCCCGGCAGCAGCAAACCGCCGCGCCGCATCTGATCCAAACAGATCGGAATCGAGGCGCTGGATGTATTGCCTACCTTATCTACATTACTGAAAATCTTTTCCATCGGTACGCCGTATCGACGGGAGACCATCTCCAAGATACGAGCATTTGCCTGATGCGGAACGACCCAATCCACCTGATCAATGTCCAGATCCGCTTTTTTGAGCACGCCGTCAATGGCATTTGGCACGGCCTTTGCTGTAAAACGAAAAACCGCGTGTCCGTCCATTTTCAAAAAGTCCATCTGCTGGCGTCCCTGCTTGTGCAGCGTGTCGCACGGGGTAAACGCCTGCGCGAACAACGCATCGCCTTTATCGCCCTCTGCACGCATGAAAGAGGCGCGAATGCCTTGCTGCGTATCGCTCCACTCATACACTGCCGCACCTGCGCCGTCTCCGAATAAGCAGCACACGGTTCGGTCTGTATAATCCATAATCTGGCTCAAAACTTCGGCGCAAACAACAAGCACCGCCTTGGCCTTTCCGCTTTTCAAGAAGCTGTCTGCCACATCCGACGCATAAACAAAGCCGGAGCAGGCGGCGGTGAGATCAAATGCAAATGCATTGTCTGCACCGAGCGCAGCCTGAAGCCGGCAGCTCAGCGATGGTGTAAAACTGTCAGGTGTTACTGTGCAGGCAATAATAAGGTCTATGTCTCCCGGCAAACGACCGGAATCCGCCAAAGCCTGCTTCGCCGCAGGCAGTGCAATATCAAATACCGATTGATTTACGGCAATGCGTCTCTCATGAATGCCTGTATGCGAGACAATCCACTCGTCCGTTGTATCAACCATCTGCGTCAGCATCTGATTTGTAAGACGAGTCTCCGGAAGGAAGCTGCCCGTTCCTGTTAAAATCGTGCCGATTACCGTCACTTCCCTTCTGCCTGCCAGCCGTTTTTTCTCGGCTGAAAAGCATGTAAAATATTTAGATTGACAAACTCAGTGGAGTTTATTATAATTGAGAGCACCCAAGTTGTCAATCATTTTCGGTCAAAATATCGAATAAAGCACATTTATTGGACAGGAGGTTGAATAAAATGGAAGCAGTTGCATTGTTCCCCGGACAGGGCGCACAGTATCCCGGTATGGGGCAATCCATTTATGAAAACAGCGAGAGCGCACGGCAGATTTTTGAGCAGGCGAGCGAAATTTGCGGACATTCCATTTCGGATCTGTGCTTCCACGGCACGAAGGAAGAGCTGTCCCGCACAGTAAACAGCCAGATTGCGATCTTTACGTGTTCCATGGCAGCTCTGCGCGCCCTGCAGGAGCGCGGACTGCAGGTACAGGCATGCGCCGGTTTTTCTCTGGGCGAGTATACCGCGCTCACCGCAGCCGGTATTCTGTCTCTCGAAGACGGTCTGCGTCTGGTGCGCCGCCGCGGCGAGCTGATGCAGGAAGCTGCGGACAGCACCGACGGCTGCATGGCGGCTGTGCTCGGCTTACAGGATGACGTGGTTGAAGCAATCTGCTCCGAGACCGCCGGTCTTGTTCTGCCTGTCAATTATAACTGTGACGGTCAGCTGGTCATTGCCGGTGAACGCGCCGCAGTAGAAGCTGCTGCGGCAGCCTGCAAGGAAGCAGGTGCACGCCGCGCCGTTCCGCTCGCCGTATCCGGCGGTTTCCACACCGGTTTGATGGCTCCGGCGGCTGCAAAACTGCGTGAATTTGCGCAGACGCTGACCTTCCGCACGCCCACACTGCCGATGTATACCAATGTAACCGGCGCGCTGCTGGATACCACGGATTATCCGGCACATCTGGAGCAGCACATGATTTCTCCGGTTCGCTGGAAGCATCTCATTCACAACATGATCGCGGCAGGATACACGTCCGCACTGGAAATCGGCGTCGGAAAAACACTGACCGGATTCTCGCGCAGAATTTCCAAAGAAATGACATGCAAAACCGTAGAAACTATGGAATCTGTCATTTCTGTCACGGAATAATAGAATCTGTTTGACTATTGCACAAAAAATGGATATACTTAAGAAACGGCGGGTATTCTCTCCCGCCGTTTCTTTTTATGCATTGATTTTTTTGAATCCGATTAGGAGGAAGATTTTGTCTAACGAACTGAACGAGAAGATAGAAATTACCGAAGAACCTACTGTCAGCTTTGAGGAAATGGGACTGTCCGAACCGGTCCTGCGTGCCATTCACGATATGGAATTTTCTCAGCCGACGGAAATCCAGGCGCGTGCGATTCCGGCTGTCATGTCGGGCAGAGATATCATTGGCCGTTCGCACACCGGCACCGGAAAGACCATGGCATTTGGCGTGCCGGCTGTTGAATACTGCATCCGCAATCCAGAGTGCCGCGACACCATGGTTCTCGTCCTGTGTCCGACGCGTGAGCTTGCCATGCAGGCATGTGACGAGGTGCGAAAGCTGACTCGATACACCCATGGCATCCGCGCCGTTCCGGTATACGGCGGTCAGCCGATTCAGAACCAAATTCCGCAGCTGCGCCGCGGTGCGGAAATCGTCATCGGCACGCCGGGCCGTGTCATGGATCACATCCATCGTCATACACTCAAGCTGGATCATCTGGCAGCCATCGTACTGGATGAGGCGGATGAAATGCTCAACATGGGCTTCCGCGAGGACATTGAGAGTATTCTGTCCTTTGTTCCGGGCGAGCATCAGACCCTGCTGTTCTCTGCGACCATGCCGCAGGCGATTCTGGACATCACAGACCAGTACCAGAACGACCCGCTGCTCATTGAGACCAAGTCCGGACCGGAACGCACCATGGACACCATTGAGCAGTATTATTATGAAGTTCCGCTCGGCAGCAAGATGGACGCGCTGGGTCTGCTTCTTCACACCCATCAGCCAAAGCTCGCCATCATTTTCTGCAACACAAAGAAAATGGTAGAGGAGCTGAATCGCTATCTGGCAGAACACGGTTTCCACTGCTCTATGCTGCACGGTGATATGCAGCAGGAAGCCCGCACCTCTGTCATGAACACGTTCCGTTCCGGCCGCACACCGATTCTTATCGCAACCGATGTGGCTGCCCGCGGCATTGACGTGGACGATGTGGACGCAGTTTACAATTTTGATATTCCGCAGGATTACGAATACTACATTCATCGCATCGGCAGAACCGGTCGTGCAGGCCGCTCCGGCAAGGCGTACACGCTCGCTGCCGGCCGCCGTCAGGTATTTCAGGTGCGCGATATTTCCCGCTTTATCGGTGCAAAAATTGAAAATACGCCGCTGCCATGCACGCAGGATATCATTGACCGCAAGCAGGAAGAGCTGCTCGCAGAAGCGCGCCGCCAGATTGCAAAGACCAGTGAAAATTCCGCCTGCAATCCGATGATTAAAAAGCTCATCGAGGAGGGATGCAGTCCGGAATGGCTGGCAGAATGCCTGATGGAAATGCTGCTTCGCCGCGAGATGATGGACATTCCGGTGCTTACCATGCCGAAGCCGGTCAACGGCAAGCAGAGCGGCAGCCCGCTGCCGCCTCCGCCGGAAGGTTATGTTCGCCTGCGCTTCAGCGTGGGACGCTATCAGCGCGTGGCACCGAACCATATTGTCTCCGCGATTGCGACAGAAACCCGCATTCCGGGCAAGCAGATTCAGAAAATTTACTGCTATGGCGAATACAGCTTGGTAGAAGTGCCGAGCAAATATAAAAACGTCATCATCCAGAAGCTGTCCGGCAAAAAAATCGGCGGTCACGTCACGGATGTCCGTCTGTATGACCACAAGAATCCGAAGTCCTCTGCAAGAAACGCTGCAAAGCACGGAAAACCGTCAGAAAACAGAGACAATCGCGGTCAATCTCGCACTCATGTGCGCAACGGCAGAAAATCGTCCGGCGGCAATCGTCCTCCGGTAGCTGAGCGCCGCCGCCGCGTTGCCCGCGAACACGCCCGCAGAAAAAACGGACGTCATGGTGAATAACACAAAAATCGTTCTACAATACCGTCTTTGTTCCGGCAAAGAGCTTCTTAGAAACGCCCAAAACTGCGCGCAGTTTTGGGCGTTTTCTTTTCCCGACACAAAATAAGGCTTGTTCTTTTGTCTATTTTCCACTATAATGAAACAGTAGTCTTTTCACAAACAAAGGGGGTTCTGACATGTCAGAAATCAACAACGTATCTTGTCCTATGACAGAGTATTATCCGGACATCTACAACTGGAACGGCGTCATGATGGATGCAGCAAGCTACGCGAAGCATCAGCGGCACAGCGAATCTGCACCGGAACCGGACGCTTCTCCTGCCAAAGAATCCGCAGATGCTCTGGATGACATTTTTGACGCGCCGCAGGATCTCCGTCAAATTGCCGCCGATGCCATACAGGAGGATACCGTCAAAGAATCTTGTGACACAATCTGTGCATGGCAGACACAGACACACCAGCTTCTATTGGAAGCGCCCAAATACCTGCGCGTAGGTTCCGGCTCCCATCGCAGCTCTGGTTCGTTTGTGGTGTCGTCATATCTTTCTTCCTATCTGTCCTCTTACACAACCTCGTATCGTTCCAGCGGTTCCTTCCGTTTGCCATCGTCCGGCAGCCTGTCCTCTCTTTCCGCACTGGGCGGGTACGGACTGGATTTGATTTGATATGCAGGCATTTGTTTCCAACTGGACGCGCCCGTATGCCGTGCGCTGTCCTGACAGACCGTATCAAATGACAGATTTTGATCTGCTCACAACCGTTCTCTCGGCGCTGGTATGGCGGCGGGAAAATGGTTCTATTCGCATGATTACGGACGATACCGGCGCGCAATACTACCGTTCTCTCGGTTTGACTGACCTGTGGGACGGTGGTATTTTTACGTATCTCAATGATATTCCATCTACTATCGACCCGTGCACCTTTTGGGCGGCGGGAAAATTATACGCACTGGCGGCAACACCGGCGCCATGTGTCATGCTGGACACAGATTTTATTGTCTGGCATTCGTTGTCCGAACACTGGCACAGGCCGCTCGCCGTGATTCATCGGGAGGCGTTAAATCCTGCCATTTACCCCGCACCTTCTGCATTTGTGTTGGCTCCCTCCTATCATTTTCCTACAAATTGGAATTGGCACGAACCGGCGTGCAATACAGCACTTACCTATTTTGGAAATGACACACTTCGCAAAACATACGTTGGGCAGGCTATGGACTTCATGCAGGCTGCGCGCGGACGGGATGGTTTAATCTATATGGTCTTTGCCGAACAGCGCCTGCTCGCCATGTGCGCACAGGCATGCGGTGTTCCCATTCACGCTTTTTCGACAGAACAGGACTTATTTCAAGGAAATCAGCGCGATTTTACTCATATTTGGGGATTCAAGCAGGCGATGCAGGAGCAGCCTGTTCTCCATGAGCTATTTTGCCAAAAATGTGCTGCGCGCATCCGGAAGGATTTTCCGATTTATGCAAACATATGCCAAACCATCCCGCAGCTGCAGCCGTATTTTCAGCAATACTCCGATTTGTGAAAAATACACAAATAAAAACGCGGTTTTTCTCATTGACTTTATACAAAAATCATTTATCATTAAAAGTGGAAATACATTTGAGAAGGTGATAATCGTATGATCTATACTGTTACATTCAATCCGTCTTTAGACTATTCTATTCGCATCAATGATTTCGCATTTGGCGGGCTTAACCGCATTGGAGAAGAAGCCATCCGCGTCGGCGGCAAGGGCGTCAATGTCTCCATTGTGCTGAATAGCTTGGGCGTAGATAATACGGCACTTGGCTTTATTGCCGGCTTTACCGGCAAGCATATTGAATCAGAAATGCAGCGTCTTGGCTGTACCACACAATTTACCGAACTGCCTGAAGGATTTTCCCGCATCAATGTCAAGCTGGACAAGGCTTCGGAGCCGCAGACCGAGATGAACGGACAAGGCCCCAGTGTTTCGGGGGAAGAATGCAAGCAGTTTATCGGACGTATGGAGCGCAAAATCAAAGCGGGCGACTGTCTGATTCTCTCCGGCAGCATTCCGCGCAGTATGCCGCGGGATATGTACGAGAAAATCTTAGAAGTCATCGACATGGAAAAGGTTTTGGTCATCGTGGACACGAACAGCGACTTGCTTCGCCGCACGCTCCCGTACCATCCATTCCTTATCAAGCCAAACCTGATTGAGTTGGGTGAGATTTTCGGCCGTTCGCTGACAGATTACGATGATATCGTTGGATGTGCGATGCACCTGCAGGAAGAAGGCGCACGCAATGTGCTGGTTTCCATGGGCGCAGACGGCGCTATTCTTGTCACAGAGAATGGTCAGGTATTCTCCTCTCCGGCACCAAAGGCTGATGATCTCTCGCAGGAGCTGGTCGATGTCAACGGCGCAGGCGATGCCATGGTCGCCGGCTTCCTAGCTGGATATCTGGAGCGGCACAGCATGGTAGACGGTTTTGCAAAGGGATTGGCCGCAGGCTCCGCAACGGTATACACCTCAGGTCTTGCAGACAAGCAGCAGATCAATCTGGTTGCACAGCGCAAGTAATACAGGTTATTGCTCATTTTTATAACTGATGTGCGTTTTTGTACATCGGTTATTTTTATGTTTGAAACTATTGTGTTTTTCCAAACAACGTGATATACTATTGAAAACTACTTAGATTGACGCATGTTGATTGTTATAAAAGGAGAATTTGGTTTTGAATTTACCTGAGGTTTCTATTGGCGGGCTCTGCCCCAAACTGCCGGTCATTCAGGGCGGCATGGGTATTGGTATTTCTCTCTCCGGCTTGGCTTCTGCCGTTGCCAACGCAGGCGGCATTGGTATTATTTCCGGCGTACAAATCGGTTTCCGTGAGCCGGATTTTGAAAAGGATCCGGTTTCGGCAAATATCCGCGCCATTGGCAAAGAACTGCGCCGTGCGCGCGAGCTTGCGCCGAACGGCATCATCGGCATGAATTTTATGTCGATTGACTCACATTACACAGAATATGTCACAGAGGCTGTCAAGCAAGGCGCGGACTTGATTATTTCCGGCGCAGGCTTGCCGCTGACCCTGCCGGAATTGACCGCCGGCAGTCAGACGCGCATTGTGCCGATTGTCTCCTCTGCGCGCGCGTGCCGGTTGATTTTGACCAAGTGGCTGCGGAAACACAACCGTTTTCCGGACGCAGTTGTCGTAGAAGGCCCGCTCGCAGGCGGTCACCTCGGCTTTAAGCTGGATGATTTGTACAATGGAACCAATCAGACACTGGAACAGGCTCTCGCAGATGTCGTTGCCTATATTCGCAAGTTTGAGCAGGAACACAACGTTTCCATTCCGATTTTTGCTGCGGGCGGCATCATGGACTATACCGACGTACAGCGCATGCTGGAAATCGGCGCCTCCGGCGTACAGGTCGGCTCGTCTTTTGTCACGACAAAGGAATGTGATGCCTCCGACCGATTCAAGCAGACCTACTTGGATGCTCGTCCGGAAGATGTTCGCATCATCAAAAGTCCAACCGGCTTTGCTGCCCGCGCTGTCAACACGAAGTTTGTTCAGCAGGCTTACGACCACGGCGGCATTCCAGTACAGCATTGCTTCCGCTGTATGCCGGAGATTTGCAATGCAGCGACCACCCCATACTGTCTGTCTCAGGCGCTGTTCGACGCAGCACGCGGCGAAAATATGGGCGGATTGGTGTTCTGCGGCGGCCGCGTCGGAGAACTGCATGAAATCGTCACGGTGCAGCAGGTCATGGATCGCCTGACAAATCCGGCAGCCATGTAATTTTTCCTTAAAGAAACAGAAATCCCGTATCTATGAGATATCATAAACTCATAGATACGGGATTTTTTCACTTGTGATGCGGGCGAATGCGTTTCAGCTCCGCCATAAACGAATCAACGTCGTCGAAATCTCGATAGACCGACGCGAAACGGATATACGCCACCTCGTCAATATCAATCAGGCGTTCCACCACCATCTCACCGATGGTCATAGAGGACACTTCATCCTCCTGCTGATCATAGAGCTCCTTTTCGATGTTGCTGAGCAAATCGTCCATCTGCGCCTTGGTGACGGGACGCTTTTGACAGGCTTTGAGGATGCCGCGCATGAGCTTCTCTCTGTCATACTGCTGGCGGGAGCCGTCTTTTTTTATCACCATGAGCGAACGAGATTCTATGGTCTCATAGGTTGTAAATCGTTTTCCGCACTGTTGGCAAATGCGGCGGCGGCGAATACTCTCGCCGTCTACGGTCGGACGGGAATCGATGACCTTGCTCTCTGTATATTTGCAATAGGGGCACTTCATATCTCGCGTTCACTCCTTCAATTCTCTTTTCTTATAAAGAATACCATATTTTCACGCGAAAAAAAAGACCGGACAGATAAAATCTGTCCGGAATCGCATCAAATACTTCTCAATGCTTCTTTTTTCTCTGTTTTCTAGAGGTTTTCTTCGGCGTTACCTTCTTTGCCGTTACTGCCTGCGGTGCAGTAGCCGGTTCCGATACAGGCTCCTCTGCCTTCGGTGTTTCTTCCAACTTCTCCGGCTGCGGCTTTTCTGCCTTTTCCGAAGACTTGGACGCGGACACCTTCTTTTGTGCCTTTTCACGTCTGTTCTTGCGCAGCATGCCGCGGTACTTCGACCAGAAAGCGCCGGACAGGAACATAGACGAGTATGCACCTGCGACAATGCCAATAATCATCGGCAGTGTAAACTGACGCAGGCTGGTGACACCGAAAATAAAGATCATACCAACCGTAAGCAGCGTTGTAATGGAAGTATTGACCGTACGTCCTACCGTCTGCCAAATACTCTTGTCTACGGTTTCCTCAAACAGCTCGCGGCGTGCAAACTTTCGATTTTCACGGATGCGGTCAAAGACAATGATACTTGCATTGATCGAATAACCGAGAATCGTCAGCGCAACGGCGATAAAGGTCGTGTTAAACGGAATGCGGAAAAGAATGTATGCAGACAGCACAACCAGCAAGTCGTGCGCCAAACACGTGATAGCAGCCAAACCGGAGGTCAACTCGAAGCGAATCGTGATGTAAATCATCATGAGAACGACAGCAACCAGTGCGGCTGTAATCGCCTTGCTCTGCGTTTCCTTACCGATTGTCGCGTTGACATCGGAAATGTTCTGCGTGTCATCGTCCGTCAAATTGAATTGCTTCTGCATTGCCTGCACAACCTGCTTTTGCTGGGTGCTGTCCAGACGGGTGCATTTAATCAGAACTTCTTCGCCGTTGTCGCCGGTCTTCTGCACGGAAGACGGCGCAATGCCAACCGCTTCTTCAACCAGTTCCGGAATCGTCTTGCTGGAAATATCACTGGTGACTTCTTCGTGAATATCAAAAGTCATACTGGTGCCGCCGATAAAATCGACGTCCATATTGAACAAATTCATGCCAAACGGAAGTGTAACCAAGCCGACGAGACCCGGCGCGATTGCGATCAGTGCAATCAATGCAAAAATCGGGAACTTTTTAATCACCGAAAATTTACCCTGTTTCATCGTCTCACACCTCCCCCTTCATGTCTTTCTTCACACCGTACCATTTCGGATTGGTGACATGGAAATCTGCCATGCGCTGGAGCAGGAACTTTGTGACGGTAATTGCGGTGAACATGGACAGAACAACACCGATACCCAGTGTGATTGCAAAGCCCTTGACCGTACCGGTACCCATAAAGTACAGCACAGCCGCCGCAATCAAGGTGGTGACATTGGAGTCCAAAATTGCCGAGAACGCGCGATGGAATCCAGCGTCAATGGCGCCGCGAATCGTCTTGCCGTTCTTCAATTCATCCTTTAAGCGCTCGAAAATAATAACGTTCGCATCGACCGCCATACCGATAGACAAAATAATACCGGCAATGCCCGGCAGGGACAGGTTCACGCGCGCAACGGACAGAATGACCAAATCCAGTGCGGTATAGAATACCAGTGCAATGGATGCGACAAAGCCCGGCAAACGATACACCAGAATCATAAACAGCATAACGAGCAGAACGCCGATGCCGCCTGCCATGACGCTGGTAGACAGTGCTTTTTCACCCAGCTGCGGGCCGACAGAGCTCATGCTGACTTCTTCCAGAGAGAACGGCAGCTGACCAATGTTGATCTGCTCTGCCAAGGTCTTGGCGCTGTCTGCGGTAAAGCTGCCGGAAATCACACAGCTGTCACCGGTGATACCGGTCTGTGCGTATTCACTGCTGACAGACGGCTGAGACAGCACCTCATCATCCATCTTGATGGCAATATAATTCTTGCCGTTCTCTGCATTGGCAGCAGCCTTCGTGGCTTCCGTCCACTTTTCCTGTGCTTCATCGGTAAAGGTTACCTGCACGTAGTGTTCACTCGCCATGCTGGACTGCGAAATCTGACCATAGCCGGAAGTTGCCGACTTGATGCCGGAACCATCGAGAATCACGTTGCCGGCGGCATCCTCAAAGGTCAGCTGTGCCGTTGCACCGAGCACAGATACCGCTTCTTCCGGATTGTTGATGGACGGAATGTCAACCGTCACGCGGTTGTCACCGACCAGCTCAACAGTAGCCTCTGTGTATCCCAGAGAGTCCAGACGCTTTTGCAGCATCGCCTGTACAGACGCCATATCAGATGACAGGTTGTCCTTGTTGTAGTCATCCTTTAGAATCGCCTCAAAGGTAATGGACGAACCGCCGACCAGATCCAAGCCGCGACGGATGCCGTCCTCCTCGTCCATTACGCTCGCAATGGACAGCGGCCCCACATTGAGTCCAAATGCCGCTGTGCACGAGAGCAGTGCAATCACTGCAAGCACGGCGACAAAGGACAGAATACTTTTTTTCAAAATCATTCGCCTCCTAGTTGACAATAAGCAAATTTATTATATCTGATTGCGCCTAAAAAGTCAATTTTATTTGTACAAATTCACAAAAGTTCGCCAGTTTTTACGGCAATCTGTTTTTTATTTTGCTTATTCCACATGCTTGAGCTCTTCATCCATCGGTATCCGGTAAATTTTCCGATACCCCAAAGCTGCGACAATGGCATAGGTAATCAACCCGATTATTAGCATCTGTACATAAATTCTTGGCCGAATAACCAGAGGAATCCAGCCCGTCATCTCCGATTTCATGACAACCGCAAACAGTGAAGTGAGCAATTTTGTCTCTATCGGCAGACTGCACAACAGCAATACTGCCACAACAATGGATGTCGAAGCAAGATACAAGCCTCCGATTTCTCGATTGTTGTAGCCGAGGATTTTCGTCATAGAAATTGCCTGTGCATTTTTCTCAATAATAATTTTGGACAGCAAATACATGAGGATAACAAAAATTACAATGCCAAACCCATCTACCAAATACATCATGCTTCCCATCGAGACATCCAATTGTCTGGACACCTTGGTCAGTGCATCCAAATCAATGACAGAAGAAATATATTTCTCGTCGATATCTGTAATCGGCGTATCCGATAAATATCCGCTGAAATAGGCGCTGTCGTAGTCCAGCATCGCGTTCAAATCTTCTTGATTCATAAACACGCACAGCGCGCCTTGATACGCATAAATATCTGAAATTTTGATGGTATAGCGCGTGTCATGATATGCTTCTTTGAGCGCGATGGTGTCGCCAACATGCAGATTATACTTTTCTGCATATGTAGCGGATACCGCCGCACTGCCGCCTGTATGTTTCCAATGGATATACCGGCTATTGGGCTGCACGCCATACATTGTGATTTCTTCGCTGTTATAACCGGTATCTACGGTTTTTAACGTGTATGCCGTAAATTTTTCTACATCCTCGTTCTGCGTCTGGATGTCAAACTGAAACAACAGCATAGACATCATTGTTCCCAGTGACGGATCGTCATCCATCGCATCGTATGGCATCTGCAAAATATACTGATACTTGCACAGCATATTATTTTTCAGATTATCTTGATAGACATCCAACACATCCGGCAGTGCCAAGCCGAACATCAACAGCAAATTTGCAAACAAGATACCAATCAACAAGATGCAATAGTTTCCGATATTCTGAAAAATCACGCGCAGGCGGAACCGATGGAAAAACGGAATTTTATCCGGCAGCCAAAGCGGCTTTTTCCGACGTTTGCGCCGCAAATCTCTGCGCAGAAACTGCAGCGGAGACAGCTCCAACTTTCGGCGCAAAATCAGCCAAGTCAGTACCATCATCATAAGCACAGGAATGACGGTTGTCAGCACGAATGCTTCGCCATTCCAGATCGTCACATAGGTCGGCAGACTGTAGCTTCCATAATACATACCTGCACAATAATTCTTCATGAACGAATAGCCAAGAATATTGCCGAGCAGCGCACTGACCAGCGTGACAATCACCGGCATGGTCATATAGTGTACCATGAGTTCGTGTTTGGTATAACCAGACGCCCGCAGCGTGCCAATGACCGCCGCTTCTTTTGCAATCGTGTCGCTGATAACCAGACAAAAAACAAACGCCATAATCGCGATAATCATATACAGCAGCATAATCATCATGCCGCGGTCACTGCCCATATCATTGCCAGCAAATACAATTGCCTGATTGGCATACCGCGGAATAAATCCTTCCAACTGTACTTCTCCGCTGAGAAATTTCAAAAAATCTTCGGCACGGGCATTTTCTTCCGTCTCGTCCGCCGGAGATTGCTGGTATTTCCACGCATAGCAAAATGTTTTGTTGTCTGATGAAATCGCTTCGAATGTATCTTGCGCCACAACGGCAACGCCAAATTTTGTCGCATCAAACATGGTATCGCTGTTTTTTTCAAACAGACAGCTATAATCCGGCAGCGCAAGCAGACCGGTAATCGTCCAAGTTTGTGTGCCGCTCGTCAAGGTATCTCCAAGCGCAAGCTGATTATTATCCGCATACATGCGGTCAATGGCAATCTCATTGGATTGTTTCGGCATGTCTCCCTGCATCAGACATGCCAGATTCACCTTGTCCCGCTTCGGAAAAATGCGCAGCTTACTATCATTGCTCAGCTCTTTCTCCGTGTAGAACAGCTCGTACAATGTGACATGCTGCGCCTGTATATCGCGTATCTGTGCATGATTGAGCCGGTTTTGTACGGTAAAATTGCCATCCTCCACGTGATATTTTTCAAAGCTGTCATGGTACGCCTGCAGCATACTGCCATCGGCAACCAAAAATCCGGACACAAAGCCAATGCTCGCCGTCAGCAGCAGGAAGATGACGAGATATTTGCCGATTTCCTGCTTCAAGTCACGCAGATGTCGTTTTCTCAAAGGATTTTTCATCGTTCTCACCATTCCAGTTTTTCCGCCGGAACGCGGTGCTCATTTGCATAATTTTTCATAATTGTACCGTCACGCAGGCGCACCACACGATCTGCCATATCCTTAATGGCATCATTGTGTGTCACCATGATAATGGTGTTTCCGTATTTCCGATTGACGGTTTCAATGAGTTTGAGGATTTCTTTGGATGTGTGATAATCCAGCGCGCCCGTCGGTTCATCACACAGTAAGATGTCCGGATTCTTTACCACTGCGCGTCCGATTGCCGTGCGCTGCTGCTGACCGCCGGACAGCTGATTGGGCAGCTTATTTTTATGTTCCTGCAGCCCCAACGTGTGAAGCAGCTCCTGAACATCCAGCGGATGGTCGGATAGATACGCGCCCACCTCAATGTTTTCCTGCACGGTCAGATTAGGAATGAGATTATACATCTGAAAAATGTATCCCAAATGATTTCTGCGGTATAAAGTTAGTCTTTTTTCACTCATGTCAGCAAGGCGCGCTCCTTTGATACAGATATCTCCGCTGTCAGCGCTGTCAATGCCACCGATAATATTGAGCAATGTCGATTTGCCTGAACCAGATGCGCCCAAAAGTACACAAAATTCCCCTTTTTCAATCGCAAGGTCAATCCCTTTCAGCACTTCTACCCGATTATCGCCCTCGCCGAAAGATTTTCGAATCTGATTGATTTCCAGAAACATATGCTGTTCTCCGTTTCTTTTAGTTAGCATTCTCTAATCAGTATATGCCTATCAAAACCAGAAGTCAAGAGAATGCCAACCATAGAAAAGAGAAAGCGCATACCAGCATTTGACTGTTATGCGCCTCTTATTTCCACTTTTTAATCTTGCGTTTGGCTGTGCTGTTCTTCTAATGATTTCCGCTGTTGCTCGTAAAGTTGCCGTTCTTTTACTCGTTCTTCCAATAAATTTCCCTTTGCTGCTTATCCAAGCGGTGAACGAAGCGTTTTTTGTACAGCAGGAACTCTTCCATGTCCATCAGGATATGATACAGCATTGCGCGGCTCTCAAACTCTTCGCGGGTTTTGGGAAGCTCCTGTTTTTTCATGTCCGCGAAAATTTCATGCAATCGTCCCAGCTGTTTTTCCGGACTATTGATTTCCACAACATAATCCGCCACATACAGCAAATATTCCGCGATAATCTGCGCTTGTTTTGGTCGGCTGCGAATGCGCCGGAGTTCATTGTGCAGATTATCCAGCACTTGACACTGTGCATGGCGCATCTCAAAGTAATCGATATAATACTCCGGATGAAAGTGAAAGGTGTTGTCCTGATATTCGTGCGCATCTTTGATATGCTGCTCCAGCTCACGCTCCAATTTGTAAATATGTCCCCATAAATTGTGCGACATTTGAAACTGAATCAAATAAGCGGCAAGCTCTAAAATAATCTGCTGCAATTGATTTTCAACCGACCGCATGTTTGCAATCAACTCTTTTTTTCGTTGTCCATTGTCGTGATATAAGTTCAGCACAAGCGCGATGACAATGCCGATACAGACTAATTTGAATTCGTTGCCGATTGCCTGCGCAGAAAAATCCTGTCCGGTGAACAGGTGTGCACCGATGACCGCATTGACAGAAACCGTCGCAGTCAAGCCAAGCATGGCAGAAATACAGACGAGCAGGAACATAAACACGCCATACGCCGCATACGCACTGCTGACATGCAGAAAGATTATCCACGCGATGAGCGTTGCCAGCGCAAACGTCAGCACGCGGGAAACCGACAGCTTGACGGTCTGCCACTTCGTCGTCATCAGCGTCAGCATCGTAATGGTTCCCGCAGAGACGTCATGCGACAAGCCCAGATAACGCGCGACAAATATCGCCAGCGCACTGCCAAATGCAATCTTTGTGCCCAAAAGCAGCGTTTTTTGCGTATGAATACGATATTTTTCCCATAATTGTTTCACGTTTTTTATCATCCCTCGGCTCCGTTCTCATACATGGTAATTGGTTCTATTCTACCATGATTTTAACAAAAAAGAAACACAGAAAACAAAAAATTGAGCATCAACCCATCGGTCAATGCCCAATTTTTATTTTAATTAAGGTCAGAAACAGTCATTTGAACGATTGTCATTCAAATTAGTACATGCCGCCCATGTCCGGTGCTGCCGGAGCTGCAGCCGGAGCCGGCTCCTTGATGTCGGTCACAATGGACTCGGTGGTCAGTACAGTAGAAGCGACGGATGCAGCGTTCTGCAGAGCGGAACGGTTTACCTTGGTCGGGTCTACGATGCCGGATTCGATCATCTCGCAGTAGGTCTCGGAGTAAGCGTCGAAGCCATAGCCAACCTTGCCGGACTCACGAATCTTCTCCAGAACAACAGCGCCGTCAATGCCAGCGTTTGCAGCGATCTGACGGATCGGCTCCTGCAGTGCCTTAACGACAATGTTCACACCGGTCTTTTCGTCGCCTGTGGTCTCGCCTGCAACAGCTTCTACAGCCGGAACAGCGTTTACATAAGCAACGCCGCCGCCTGCTACGATGCCTTCCTCAACAGCAGCGCGCGTAGCGTTCAGAGCGTCCTCAACACGCAGCTTCTTTTCCTTCATTTCGGTCTCGGTAGCAGCGCCAACCTTGATAACTGCAACGCCGCCAGCCAGCTTAGCCAGACGCTCCTGCAGCTTCTCACGATCGAAGTCGGAAGTGGTCGTCTCGATTGCATGACGGATGTTTTCTACGCGAGCCTTGATTGCCTCTGCGTCGCCCTGACCGTCAACAATCACGGTGCCTTCCTTGTTGACCTTTACCTGACGAGCACGACCCAGCATAGCCATGGTGGTGTCCTTCAGTTCCAGACCAATCTCCTCAGAAATAACTTCGCCGCCAGTCAGAACAGCGATGTCCTTGAGCATTTCCTTGCGGCGGTCGCCGAAGCCCGGAGCCTTAACAGCTACGCAGGTGAAGGTGCCGCGCAGCTTGTTCAGCAGCAGCGTGGACAGTGCCTCGCCTTCCAGATCCTCAGCGATGATGAGCAGCTTCTTGCCGGTCTTTACAATCTGCTCCAGCAGCGGCAGCAGATCCTGAATGTTGGAAATCTTCTTGTCGGTAATCAGGATAACAGCGTCATCCAGAACAGCTTCCATCTTCTCGGTATCGGTTACCATGTACGGCGTGATGTAGCCGCGGTCAAACTGCATACCTTCTACGATTTCGGAATAGGTCTCAGCGGTCTTAGACTCCTCAACGGTGATAACGCCGTCAGCGGAAACCTTTTCCATAGCCTCAGCAATCAGCTCGCCGATGGTCTCATCGCTGGAAGAGATTGCAGCTACACGCGCGATATCTGCAGAGCCCTTGATCTTCTCAGAGTTCTCCTTGATTGCATTGATTGCGGTCTCAACGCCCTTTGCGATGCCCTTGCGCATAATCATCGGGTTTGCACCAGCAGCAACATTCTTCATGCCCTCGCGAACGATAGCCTGTGCCAGAACGGTAGCGGTGGTGGTGCCGTCGCCTGCCAGATCATTGGTCTTGGTAGCAACTTCCTTGACCAGCTGTGCGCCCATGTTCTCAAACGGATCGTCCAGCTCGATGTCCTTGGCAATGGTTACACCGTCGTTGGTGATCAGCGGAGCGCCGAATTTCTTGTCCAGAACAACATTGCGGCCCTTCGGACCCAGAGTTACCTTAACCGTATCAGCCAGCTGGTCTACGCCGCGGCCCAGTGCACGGCGAGCTTCCTCGCCGAAAAGAATCTGCTTTGCCATAATACAATAGCCTCCTAATAATGAGTAATTTTACAATTAGTCTACAACAGCCAGAATGTCGCCCTGACGAACGACAATCAGTTCCTCACCGTCAATCTTGACTTCGGTGCCGGAGTACTTGCTGGTGATAACCTTATCGCCAACCTTGACCTGCATCACGACTTCCTTGCCGTCTACGACACCGCCAGGGCCAACTGCCAAAACTTCAGCAACCTGCGGCTTTTCCTTTGCAGAACCTGCCAGGATGATTCCGCCTGCGGTGGTCTCCTCAGCTTCGACCATCTTGATGACAACGCGGTCAGATAAAGGCTTGAGCTTCATAATAAAATCCTCCTAAGATGATAAAATACAAATTTAGAGGTTAGCACTCAAAACCTTCGAGTGCCAACGAATATATATTAAATCATTTTCCCAAAATACGCAAGTACTTTTTTCCAAAATTACAAAGTTTTTTGTAAATAAATTATGAATGGGCGTTATCCTGCCTGTTCGAGCGATTTGCGTGTTTTTTTGCAATCTTTTCCTGAAAAATCCCCGAGAAATTTTTGTGTAGCAGTCCAAGGAAAATAGTGCCAAATTTTTATCTCTTGCGGAAATCCTGCCGCTTCTTGCCTGTAGGCGCCGTGCGGAACGGGCGGCGCTTCTCCGGCGGCTGATAGTACATGTACAGATTGCAGCGCAGCATACCATTGTATAGCTTGCGCTTTTTATCTGCTTTCATGCCGTAAAATTCTTCAAATTGCTCGTCAGAGCTGATAATATACTGTTTCATCGGAGACTGCGCCGCAGCAGTACCAAACCCGCGCAGCAGTTTGCGCGCCGCATTGACGTCCATCATGCGCTCGCCATACGGCGGATTGGCAATCAGCGTGCCCTCCCGCTTTTTGAGCTTGCAGGCGCAAGCATCTTTCTCCTCAAAGTGAATCGTATGCTCCACACCCGCTTTTTTTGCATTGGCGATGGACAATTCAACACAGGCCGGATCAATATCACAGCCGTGAATATCATAGGTGCGATCTCGATAGATGCCGTCCAGCGCGCGTTCGCGCTCCTGCTGCCAGATTTCCGGTGCGATAAACTCCCACTTTTCCGCGTCAAACGAACGCTTGAGACCGGGAGCGAGATTCATCGCAATCATAGCTGCCTCAATCGGAATGGTGCCGGAGCCACAGAACGGATCGAAAAATTCTCCCTTTCCGCGGAATCGCGAAATTTTGACCATTGCCGCCGCGAGGGTCTCTCGCAGCGGTGCTTCGTTGGCGTTGGCGCGGTACCCGCGCTTGTGCAGACCAGCACCGGATGTATCCAAATACAGCGTGGCAATATCACGCACGATGGAAAACTGTACCTGACAGCGCGCACCGCGCTCCTCAAACCATGTGATGCCATACGATTCTGACAGGCTCTTGACGATTGCCTTTTTGATAATGCTCTGACAGTCCGGAATGCTGTGCAGCTGAGAATCCAGCGAATAGCCCTTAACAGGGAATGCGCAGTCCTTCTCGATATAGTCCAGCCACGGCAGCTCATATACGCCTTCAAACAGCTCTTCAAAGTTTTGCGCAGGGAATTCCCCGACTTTAATTAACACGCGCTCTGCGCAGCGCAAATTGAGGTTGGCCCATGCCAGTGTATGTTCGTCGCCAGAAAAAAAGACGCGTCCATTTTCTACACGCACATCGGTGAGACCGCCGTTGTGGCGCAGCTCATCTCCCACGATTCCTTCCAGTCCGAACAGCGTCGGACAGCAAAATTCATAATTCATAATTCATATCCTTATCCGAAATTGATTGTTCTTATTGTACTATATTTTATGTGGCACGACAAGATTACAGCGGTTTTTTCGTTGCTTTTTTCCGCCGTTGTGGTATACTGAACATAGCAATTTGAAGATTTGAGGTGTATCTATGGCTCGATTTGGCTTTATCCGCACAAAAGACGAAATCAAATTTCTTATCCTGACCTGCATGACGTACCTTCCGTTTCCGGTGACCTTCGCCGCAATTGTTGACATTTGTACGTGGTGTGATGACGGCTTCGGCTACTTCGAGCTGTCCGAGGCGTTTTCTGAGCTGCAGGATTCTCAGCACGTTGAGAAATCGACCGAAAACGATACAGAACTGTTCGCCATTACAGAAAAAGGCCGCGAGACCGCACAAGCCTTTCAAAGCCGTCTGCCATTTACCGTGCGAGAGGCTGCCGAACTGTCCGCCCTGCGTGTGATTCGCAAGCTGCGCCGCGATGCGCAGGTTTCTGCCGAAACCGAGCAGATCAGCGAAAAGGATTACGTGGTGACCATGACCATGCAGGATGTATTTTCCATCCAAATGCATGTGGTGAGCCAAACGCAGGCTGCATACTTAGAACAGCACTTTCAAAAGCACGCAGAGGACGTATATCAGCACTTGTTATCCACAATGACAAGCGAATACGAAACCGAATAACACACAAAAAGGCGAATGTACATTCGTCTTTTTTCATGCACGCAAACAATTACAGAAGGGAACGAATCACGATGACAAACAACAAAACCAAAGGTATTTTCTTTATTATCCTGTCGGCGTTTTTCTTCGCGCTGATGAATCTGTTCGTCCGGCTGTCCGGCGATTTGCCGCCAATGCAAAAAAGCTTTTTCCGCAATCTTGTTGCACTGGCATTCGCCGTGATTGTCCTGCTGCGCACAGAGGAAAAATTTCAGTTCAATCACAAAAACCTGCCGCAGCTCATCGCCCGTGCGACATTCGGCACGCTGGGCATCCTGTGTAATTATTACGCCATTGACCACTTGGTGCTGTCGGACGCATCCATGCTCAACAAGCTATCGCCGTTTTTTGCGATTCTGGTCTCTTATTTTTACCTGAAGGAAAAAGTAACGCCCGTGCAAATTTCCGCGGTAATCATTGCCTTTCTCGGTGCCCTGTGCATCATCAAGCCGGGCTTTTCGTCTATGAATTCCTTTCCGGCACTAATCGGTGCGCTGGGCGGCCTGGGCGCAGGCACAGCATACACCATGGTGCGCAAACTGAGCTTAAACGGCGAACGCGGTCCGTTTATCGTATTCTTTTTCTCGGCGTTTTCGTGTCTGTTCTGCCTGCCGTATTTGATTTTCGCATACCATCCGATGACATTCCAGCAGTTGGGTTTTCTGCTTCTTGCGGGTCTTTCCGCTGCCGGCGGACAGTTTTCCATTACCGCTGCGTATGCCAACGCACCGGCGCGGGAAATTTCCGTATTCGATTACTCGCAGATTATCTTTGCCGCCCTGTTCGGTTTTCTGTTTTTGCAGCAAATTCCGGATACGCTTTCCGTGGTCGGTTATCTCATCATTTGCGGAACTTCTGTCGCCATGTTCTTCTATAACCAAAAGCATACAAGCTGACATGCCAAAAGCCCTCCGTGTTTCCACGGAGGGCTTGCTATTTCCATGTATGTTGTGCCTGTATCTATGCAAAAGCGAAGATCAATTGCCCTCGATCAAGCCATAGCCGCCAGCTGCTCTCTTATAGATAACTGCCGGCATGTCATCCTCCTCCGCATTGCGGAAGAAGAAGAACTGATGATCCAGCAGGTTCATCTGCAGGATGGCTTCTTCCACGGTCATGGAGTGAACATCAAACTTCTTGCGGCGAACGACCTCATATTTATCCTCTACGAAGTCTGCAAGACTTGCCTCGTTGGCTGCCATTTTATCAAAAGCACCCTGACGCAGCTTCTTCTCCAAACGGGTCTTATTTCTGCGAATCTGTCTCTCGATGCTCGAAATCATACCATCCACAGAAGCAAACATATCCGTTGTCGTTTCCTCAGCGCGGAAAACCATGCCGTTATGCCAAACAGTGACTTCTGCCGTCTGTCTGCCCTTCAGTTCACTGAAAGTAATGGTCGCAGAGGTATCCTTCTGGAAATACCGATCCAGCTTGGCTACCTTCTTGATAGCGTAATCGCGGAGCTCTTCGCTAATCTTGATTTTTCTTTCAACGATGGTGATCTTCATAACATCAACTCCTTACGGTTTGACAACCCAATTTTATATGCAATTGTCTAAGAGGAATCTGTGCGACACACGTCGCCAAAATCTGTGTTTTTCAACAAATTTCCATTTGTTTCTTCCTCTTTTGTTGGGAATATTATACCACAAGGAGTCGGTCATGTCGCATTGCAAAATTCAGCGTGTCACGACCTGAGCGGAATATATCTCCCGCTAGCTCGCGTTTTCTCACGTTTTCTTGAAATTTTGTGTTTTTAGATTTTTCCCTCTGCATGGCGGGTGACATGACAGCCGATATTGACTGCGCACGGCAGACCGGCAATGTGTGTCGGATAGGTGTCGATGGCGCACATCAGTGCCGTGACCGTGCCGCCCAGACCCTGCGGTCCAATGCCCAGCGCATTGACACGTTCTATAATCTTCTTTTCCATTTCGGCATAACCCGGATTTTCATTGAACTGACCGACCGGACGCATCAGCGCACGCTTTGCCAAATAGCATGCCTTGTCGGCCGTGCCGCCCAGACCCACGCCGATGACAATCGGCGGACACGGATTGGAGCCAGCCTTGTCACATGCTTCCACAACAAAGTCGATGATATCCTCCGGTTTTGCTGCCGGAGTAAACATCTTGAGCGCGCTCATGTTCTCGCTGCCGAATCCCTTCGGCTCTACGGTTACATGAATCTCGTCACCGGCAACAACGCGGGTGTACAAAATCGCCGGCGTGTTGTCGTTGGTATTGCTGCGGTCGAGCAGCGGGTCGCGCACGACGGACAGGCGCAGATAGCCGTCCACATAACCCTGCCGCACACCTTCGTTGACGGCGTCCTCCAGCAGACCGCCGGTAATATGCACGTCCTGACCAACCTCTACGAAAACAATCGCCATGCCGCAGTCCTGACAAATCGGCACGGAATTCTTACAGGCAATATCACAGTTTTCGATCATCTTGCCAAAAATTGTCTTGCCGAGCGGAGACTGTTCGTTCTTTTCTCCGTCCACATACGACTGTCGGATGCTCTCCGGCAGGACATAGTTTGCCTTCATGCACAGCTCGCGCACGAGCGCGGTAATTTCTTTTGCTTCGATGGTTCTCATTCTGTGTAATCCTCCTGTATATCTCTGACCTATCATGTTCAGGCCGTACGAAACATTTCTGTGGCGCGATTTCTTGATATATCGAAAAGTTCCTCTGGTTTCTTATTATACTTGACCCTTGCGCAAATGTCCATAGCTGTCTTGCTAATTTCACGCTGAGCCGTGCGATGTTCCATTTTCGGCTTGACAGAGGGGGGCGGCATCGCGTATACTGACAATATAGCCATTACGTGCTCGTGCGGACGCCTTGGGCATTGTGACCCTTGCCATCCGTAACAGCGTAGTGGCTTTTTCTTTGTCCTATTTGCCGCATAGATATAAGAAACCCACGGTGCGTGTGCATCGTGGGTTTTTGCATGCGCTGTTCTGCGCTTATTTCACCTGTTTTCCGTCAATATACACGGCTGTGACCTTGGTGCGGTAGTCGAGCGGATCGCCATCGGTAACGAGCAAGTCCGCATCCTTTCCGACGCGCAGAGAGCCGATTCTATCATCCAGTCCCGCAATGCGTGCCGGAACAATCGTCACTGCGCGCAGGGCATCCATCGGCTCCATGCCCGCCTGTACGGCGGCAACAATGCACTGCATGTAGTGCTTGAGCGTAGTCTCCGGATGGTCTGTCGTAATCGCCGTCTCAATGCCCGCTTGGGTCAGCAGTGCGGGCGCCTGTTCCGTCAGGTTGTGCAGTTCCGGCTTCGAGCGGTCCGTCAAAAACGGTCCCGAGCAAATCGGCACATGTTCCTCTGCCAGAATGTCCGCAACCAGATGCGCTTCAGTTCCGTGCAGAATCACTGGCTTTATCGAAAATTCCTTGGCGATGCGCAGCGCAGTGAAAATATCATCCGCCCGATGTGCGTGAAAATGTGCCGGACACGTGCCGTCCAGCACCGGCAGCAGCGCCTCATATTTCGCATCATACTCCGGCAAATCCGATGGATCTTCCGCGTGCTGCTTTTGTTTTCCGTACTCCTGCGCCTTGTGCAGCGTCTCCCGAATGAGCGCGGCCGTTGCCATGCGCGTCACCGGCGTCTCATCTTTGTCATTGTAGCACGATTTTGGGTTCTCTCCCAGCGCAAACTTCATCGCGCACGGCTGTTTGACAATCATGTCATCAATGCGGCGTCCCGCCGTCTTAATCGCCGCAATTTGTCCGGCAATCGGGTTGCAGCTGCCCGGCGACACCAGACAGCAGGTGACGCCCGCTTCGCGCGCCTCCTGAAAGCTGCGCTCCATCGGGTTGATGCCGTCAATCACGCGCAGCTGCGGCGTGATCGGGTCGGTGTCCTCATTTCCGTCCTCCCCTTCGAAACCGAGGGAATCCTCAAACAAGCCCAGATGCGTGTGCGCATCGACAAGCCCCGGCAAAATCCATCCGCCGTGCACGTCTGTGTGCTCGCCCTCCGGCACATTTTTCATCGACCCCATTCCGGAAATCTTTCCATTTTCCACGGAAATATACCCGTTTTCGATGATTTCTCCCTCCATTGGGACAATTTTCGCATTGCAAAGTATCATTGCTTCTCCTCAAAAACAATTGACATTATCTGGGAATCATGGTACGATATGTTCGGTAGCAGGAAACTGCTATCCATGCACCGTTCATATCTTTATCCCCACAATCCATTCACCCTTCGGCTTGCCGAGGGGTATTTTTTTATCTGTACAAAAAAAGCAGACATGACAATGCCGCTTTCCCGAGATTACTCTTGGAAACGCGACATTGTTGCTTGCTTTGTGTTAATTATTTACGGCGGCGGGAACCGTTCTTCTTATCCGTATTGCGGCGCAGATCCGCCATGCGGCTCTCGCTGTCCTGCATAAAGAGCTTGAGCTTATCCTCAAACGAAGCCGGAGCTTCCTTCGCTGCCTGACGCGGTGCATATCCGCCCGGCTGGCGCTGCTGGAACTTTTTGCCGCCGTTGGAGCTGCCGGCGCGGCGCTGATAGCCGCCGGTGCCGTTGCCATTGGAATGCGTTCCATTCTGGTTGCTGCGGCGGAACGAACGCTGTTCGCCGTTGCTGTTCTGACGCGGCTGTGTTCTCTTAATAGACAGGTTTACGCGGCCATTGTCATCAATTGCTATGACCTTAACCTTGACCTCCTGACCCTCTGTCAAATGGTCGCGGATGTCACTGACATATGACTGATCCACTTCAGAAATATGTACCAAACCGCTCTTGCCTTCCGGCAGCGAAACAAACGCGCCAAACTTTGTGATTCCGGTTACCTTACCGGAAATGATTTCTCCTACGGCCAACTCCATACTTTTAAACTGTGTCCTCCATATACTTTTGGTTACTGCTCTGAGCTGTCAATAAACACACGCTCGCCGGGCGATGCATATCCCAGTACATCACGGGCAATTTTTGCAATAGCCTCGTCGGTCATGCCTTCATCCAGCGACTTTTTCAGATCCTTGTTGACGGTTTCCTCTTGGCTGATCTGATCGTCCAAAGTGCTTACCTGCTCCCGAAGCTCACGGATTTGAATCTGAAGAGAAATCGGCTTGATAATGGCAATCGCTGCAACGAGGACAAAAGCCAGCTTGAGCAGGATGCCGATTTTTTTGTTTTTGGGCTTGTTCATCCAATCCCTCCTTCAATGATTACGCTTACTATTCTATACCACAACCTGCAAAAAGAAAAGATTTATTTTTATTTTTTACGGTTTTTTTGCAAATTTTCTCGCAGCCAGCCGCGTGTGCGCCCATTTATAAAACCGCCGCACGCCGCGCCCGCCGGTCAATTCCCAAAAAATGCCGCCGATTGCCATGACAATCGGCAAAAATCCGCGCATGCGCTGCTGAAAAATGCCGACAGACAGCACAAACAGCACCGCGCAGCATGCCATGGAAAACAATACATCCAAAAGAAACGTCAGTCCGGCGCCGCGCCGGCGCTGACGAAGCAGCCAGCACACATCGTACAGCACGCCGAGCACCAAACCGCACGCACAGGCGGCGAAAATTCCATTCAGCTGTGCGCACACCACACTCTCCTCTGCACCGCTCATTGAAACAGCCTGCGCAAAAATCCGCCGGCTGCGCCGCCGTCATCGTACTCCATGCAGTCAATGCGTCCGGAAATGCGCAGCTCACCGGCATCTAAGTTGAGTTGATCCACATGCAGGTCTCCGCCGCGCACAAACAGCGTCCCCTGTTGTGTCACGATGATAATTTGATTTTCGTCAAAATTGGCAACATCACTGACACCGGAAATCGACAGCTTTTTCCTGTCCTGCAGGGAAATCCCATGCGGCAAGCTCTGTTTCTCTGTGGTACTGCGCTCCATATGCCTTTCCTCCTGTCTGTATACACAAAAGCCCCCGACATACTGTATGTGTCGAGGGCTTGCAATATACAGAAATTTAGGGAATCTCTCGATACAGCGCCGAAGCATCGTTTTTGAGCACGTGCTCCGCGATGTTGAGAACTTCTACTTTCAGCGTTCTCTGTCCAAAGGTGATTTCAATGACATCACCGACTTTTACCTGATACGACGCCTTTGCCTGCTTTCCGTTGACCAAAATGCGGTCGTTGTCACATGCTTCGTTTGCGATGGTTCTGCGCTTAATCAAGCGGGAAACCTTCAAATATTTGTCCAGTCTCATGCGTTTACTTTCTCCTTTAACTGTTTTGACGGGCGGAACACCGGAATTTTGGCTGCCGGAATGTCAACCTCCCGTTGGTCAATCGGCAAATGTCCCTTTCTTGCGGCGCGATGGCGCAGTTCCATCACACCAAATCCGGCAATGGTTACCTTTTCCTCTTGCGCCAGCGCATCTGCAATGCAGCCAAACACAGCAGCCGTAACCAAACTCACGTCCTTCTTTCGCAGCCCTGTGCGCTCCGTAACGCGATCAATCAACTCGTTCTTGTTCATCTTTTTTACTCTCTTCCCACAGTGCCAGCATTTCGTTAAGCGTCAAATCTCCGACCTGCTTTCCCTGTGCAGCCGCTCCCGCCTCTACATGGGAGAATCGGTGAATAAACTTTTCCGTTGTGTGGTTGAGTGCTTCTTCCGGATCGGTCTTTGCAAATTTTGCCACTTTTACCGCCGCAAACAGCAAATCGCCGATTTCTTCCGGAAAATCACCGTCTCCCTGCTCGGCACGGCGCACTTCGTCCAGCTCTTCCTGCACTTTGTCCAGTGCGTCATCTACGCTTGCCCACTCAAATCCGACCTTTTCCGCCTTCTTCATGACCTTTTCGGCGCGAATCAGCGCTGGAAGCGTCCGCGCCACACTGTCCATCGTATCGGTTACACTGCGCTGATGTTTTTCCGTCTTTTTGAGATCATCCCAGTTGTTCAAAATATCCTGTGTTGAATGGACTTTTACGTCTTTGAACACGTGCGGATGCCGATAAATCATCTTTTTGCAAATGCCGTCAATGACATCATTGATATCAAAATGTCCTTGTTCTTCTTCTATTGTCGTGTGAAAAACCACCTGAAACAGGACATCTCCCAGTTCCTCTTTGAGCAGCTCGACATCTTCGTTGTCAATTGCCTCACAGACCTCATATGTCTCCTCAATGAAGTCGCGGCGAATGCTGTGATGATCTTGCTGGCGATCCCACATACAGCCCTCATCGCTGCGCAGAATCCGCATAACCTGCAGCAAATCCTCAAAATGGTACTGTTCTTTATATTCAAAATCCATGAGATATGATTTCCTTTCCGTTCTATCTTTTTTGCCGCAGCACATGTGCGATAAATCCGAGATTCATCAGCAGCAAAATACCATAGCACACCAGCGTTCCAATTGGAAGCGCCAATATATTGACATTCGGCTGTCCTGCCAGATAGCAGCCCACGGCGAATTTTGCCGAACAGGCTGCTGTCATCGCGTAAACCGACAAATCCGGTCTGCCAAATGCCTGTAAAACAGAGACTGTTACCGTTGACAATCCCACCAGCGGTTCCGCGATGCCAAGCAGACGCAGCAGCGGTGTCGCCGTCTGTATGCCGCGCGGATGAGACGCAAACAAAATCTGCAGCAGCGGCTGCGCCAGTACAAACAGCCCGATTCCGCACGGCACACACACAAGCAGCGTCACCCCCATGGACGACCACAGCAGCTGTTTGGTTTGTTTGGTTCGCTCTTTCGCGTGCGCTGCCGAGAGCACAGGCAGCACACTGACGGACACCGCATTGGACAGCGCCTGCGGCAAATTAAACAGCGTCAGCGCCATGCCGGTATACGCACCATATGCCGCGACGATTTCCTGCACAGAAAATCCCGCTGCCGGCAGCCGCCGATATACCACAGCCATATCCAAGAAGCCGGAAATTGTCATCACGGCCGCTCCCAAGGTAACCGGAATCATAAGCTGTACGAGCTTAGAAAAATCGCTCGACTGTTCGGGCGGATGCCGCAGCATATGAATCACACCGCGCCGCACACGCCATATCAGGTACAATACGGCGAGCAATTCGCCGCAGGTCACGCCGAACACGGCACCTGCCGCTGCACCGGTTATACCATAGCCTGCGCGCAGCAGATACCCTGCCGCAGCCAAACCAACGGTCAGCTTGCCCGTTGCCTCTGCAACCTGCGAGACAGCAGTCGGAACCATATTGCCTGTACCTTGATACCAGCCGCGCAAAACAGCCTCTATCGTCACAAGAAACACAGCCGGTGCAATGGTCAGCAGGCACGGCACGGCATCGGTCTGTCCAAAGGCACGGCATACAGTCGGCGCGGCGCCGGCCAATGCCAGAGACAGCAATGCTGACGTCACGGCAAACACATTTCCAGCACGCACGGCAATCGCCTTTGCCTGCTGCCGCCTGCCGAATGCCAGCGCTTCCGATACCAGATGCGCCTCTGCCGCAGGAATTCCTGCGGCAGAGATGACAAACAGCAGAGAGAAAAACTGCATAGCGAATGCAAACAGCCCCATCCCGCTGTCTCCGATGAGATTGGTCAGAGGAATTTTGAACAGTGCACCGAGTATTTTTACAGTGACACTGGAAACCAGCAGTGCGGCAGCACCGCCGACATAGCTTGCCTTGTTCCGTTTCATGCCCGTCCTCCTATGAGAACAGGGTATGAGCGGTTACGCGATGTTAGAAGCGAATGTTATGGTGTGTGCCTTATAATTGTGCGCCGCAATGGCTGCAAAATGCATCGTCTTTCTTGCACTGCTTGCCGCAGTTCGGGCAAAATACCTCGCTGCGTTCCGCGTGAAGCCGTTCCTGCAGTTCGCTGATTTTTTGAAGCTTCTCGTCAATGAGCTGGAGCTTAATTTGCAGCACCGCCGGATCTTCTTCCTTTCCGAGATGCTCGCTGTGCACCATTTTGCCAATTTCTTTGTACAGAATTTCAACTTCCGTGTTGAGATCAAAAATCTGAAGATTCAATTTGGTTGCGCTGAGGACACTTGCCGCGGTCTTTCCCGCGGCATCCGCAGCCTTGGCCGCGGTCACACCGGTACGGGCAGACAAAATCTCTGCTGACACCTTTGCTTTTTCGAAAAAGTTGTTCTTGTCCATAGAAATGCTCCTCTCTTATCCGATAAACTCATGCATGATAGAATTGTCCGGAATCAGGCTGAAATCAGAAATTTCTTCAAACTGATCCAGCGCCCGTACCAAGTCTTTCAATCCTGCTTCTATCATCTCCTGATGATACGGTGCTGCGTCCAGCTTGAGCTGGTTCATCAAAACGCAGCCCTCATAAGGCAGATAGGTGTTGACGATAAAATCCGCAGACGGAATATACGGCCGAATATACAGCCGCTCTCCGCGCCGCACAGACCGCCACATGTGAATGGTCTCCGGTATCGGCGCATCGCGGAAGTTCTTATCCCGAATCGCCCGACGCACAAACCGCAGCACATGCGGCGCCAAACGCCAGTCGTTTGCGAGCACCAGCTGTGTCCCCACCGCCATATAGACGGCGATAGAGGATTCACGCACCTTTTCCATCAGCACATCGTTGAGCGCGTGAATGCCCTCTATCACGGCAATTTCGCCCTTTTCCAACCGCACTTCCTTGACCTCATCCGTTCGTATATGACGCATAAAATCATAGGTCGGCACTTTAATCGTCTCGCCGCGCACCAGCGCTGCCAGATGCTCACTCAGCATGGGCAGATCCATACACAGCGGAGATTCCAAATCATCGTGTCCTTCTTCGTCCTTCGGGACAATGTAGCTGCCTCGGCTCAAGTAGTAATCATCCATCGAGATGGCATACGAACAGATGCCCCGACGTTCAATGGCGTCCCGAATGCGGTGGGAGGTTGTGGTTTTGCCGCTGGAAGACGGGCCGTTCAGCAGCAAAATCGTACGGTCATACCGATTTTCACAAATGCAGTCCGCAATGCTCTCGATGACATTGGTATAACTGCGTTCGGATTCCTCGATAAATGCAGCCGGATCGCGCCGACAGCGCTCGTTAATTTCGTTTATCTTGACGTGAAACATGTATCTTTCCTCAGTCGGGCAAAGCAGTGCTGGATTGCGCCCAATTCAAAATTTCCTGCTTACCGGCATTGATTCGCTGTAATGAAACATTATATTCATACGGGTATTTCGGATTGCTGATGCGGCGGATTTTTCTGCCATCGGTACCCAGCAGCTTGGTCACACCGCCTGCGCCGAGCGAAACAATCGTCTGCAGTTCTTCCATCATGTAGACGTTGTACTTGCATTCGTATCCAATTTTGCACCAGCCGACATTTTCAAAACCGCCCGCCATGAACTTCTGCCGATACAAATAGTATGGCACATATCCCGCTGCGGTCAGCTTTTGAGACGCAATTTCCAGCATCTGCCGCACGTCATCCTGCTTTCGCGCATTGTGCGCGCGGTCATGCTGATCCGCGCCGCGCTTTGCCGCCAAGGTGTGCACGGTGATGTTTTCCGGATTCAGCTCCAGCAGCATATCTATCGTGCGGGCAAAGCTTTCCGGCGTGTCTCCGTCCAAGCCTGCAATGGTGTCCATATTGATGGCGGAGAACCCAACTTCCCGCGCCATTTGATACCGATCCAGCACATCCTGTGCGCTGTGATGGCGTCCGATGCCTTCGAGCACGGCATCATTCATGGACTGCGGGTTGATGGAAATGCGATCCACGCCGTACTTTTTGAGCACGGTCAGTTTTTCGCGCGTAATGGTATCCGGCCGCCCTGCCTCTACGGTAAATTCTTCCAGTGCGTGCAGATCGAACGCCTGATGCACGGTGCGCAGCAGGCGATCCATCTGTTCCGCCGACAGCGTGGTCGGCGTGCCGCCGCCAATATAAATCGTGACGATGCGCAGGCCCGCCTGTTTGAGAATCTCACCCGTGTGCGCAATTTCTCCGCACAGGGTATCCAAATATGCTTCCATCAGTTTGCCGGCCTTTTCGATGGAATGACTGACGAACGAACAATAGCTGCATCGGGACGGGCAAAACGGAATGCCAATATAAATCGAAATATCGTTGTCACGAATTTTTTCCTTCAAATCCATGGCAACGCCTGCCGAGCGAATCGCCAGCGCGCGCCGTGCCGCCGAGACATGATATGTCTCGGTCATAAGCTTCGCTACCTGTGCCGGTGTATAGCCCTGCTCCATAAAACTGCGGGCAAATTTCGCCGGACGCACACCGGTCAGTGAGCCCCACTCCGGTGCTGTATCCAAAAACGGCACGACCGCCTCAAAAATTGCGCTCTTGAGTTCATGAGTGCGGGCGCGCTTGGTCTGCTCGGCATCGTCTGAAATCGGTGCACGTTTTTCCGCGCATATCTGTTTCCCGCCGCGCACGCAGCACACGCGAATGCGGTTTTCCGCACCCGCCTGCTCTACAACAACGCCCAGTGCGTCTACACCCTCCGGTGCAATGTCCGCGCGCTCCGGAATTTCCGTCGGCAGCAGGTTGAACAGCATTTCTCGAATCGGATGGTCGTTTTCCAGACCCTGCATGGTATAAATCATTGATTCACTGCCTCTGCCATATACGGGTTGTGCTGGCGCTCATGCTCCAATGTAGACAGTCCTTCATGCCCCGGCAAAACACGGTAGTCGCCCGGCATGTCGTGTAGTTTCTTGAGCGAACGCAGCATGTCATTCCAGTTTCCGCCCGGCAGATCGGTTCTGCCGCAGTTTTCGCGAAACAGGGTATCTCCGGTGAACAGCACAGCGTCATCCAAACGAATGACACACGAACCCGGCGTATGTCCCGGCGTGCTGTAATATGTCGCCGTCATGCCGCCGAATTTCACGCTGGTGCCTTCTTCCGCCCAAATATCTACGCCCGGGAAGTCAAAGCGGCGCATAAGCTGTCTGCCATACGCACCAAACGGCGAGAGCGCCGCATTGGCATCCAGCAAATATTCATCCTTCTTGCTCACAACGACTTGTGCGCCGGTGGCACGCTGAATCGCACCGACCGCAAGAATGTGGTCAAAGTGCGCATGCGTCAGCAGGATATATTTTAATTGCACATGATCTTCCTGTATGGTCTGTATGAGCTGCTCGGCACAGTCGCCCGGATCGACAATGGCGCCCTCGTGCGATTTCTCATCCCAGACAAGATAACAGTTGGTGGCGACATCGCCCACCACAAATTGCTTGATTTGCATAACTTTGTTTCCTCTTATTTCTTTCGCATCAGCTCATCCGTATCCAGCGGAATGGTCACCGGACCATCGTTGAGCAGTTCGACCTTCATATCTGCGCCAAATGCGCCGGTCTGTGTCTCAATGCCGAGACCGCGGCAGCAGCTGACGAAATATTCATACAGCTCATTTGCCTGCTCGCCCTTCGCCGCCTTGATAAAGTTGGGTCGCTTGCCCTTTCGGCAGTCTGCATACAGTGTAAATTGGCTGACAACCAGCAATCTGCCGCCGACATCTGCAAGCGCCAGATTCATTTTATCGTTTTCATCGGTAAAGACGCGCAGACCGGCAATCTTTCTCGCCAGATATAACGCTTCTTCCTGCGTGTCCTCCGGCGCAACGCCGAGAAGGACGAGGAATCCGGTTCCAATTTCACCGGATACCTGTCCGTCAATGGTTACCTTTGCGTGTGTCACACGCTGTAATATGGCTTTCATTGTCGCGTTTGTCCTCCTTACATCGTCTGGCGCGTGACGTTGATGACACCGCGCAGACCGCGCAGTTTTTTGGTCAGTGCGTCCAGCTGTGCCAGACCGGTGACGGCAATCACAATGTTGATGATGCCGTATCCTTCAGACAATGTTTTGCCATTGAAGTCCTTCACATTGATGTGATTGTTCGCCAGCATTTGCAGCACATCGTTCATCACACCTGTGCGGTCATTGGTAGAAATCTGAATTGCCGTACTGAAGCGTTCCTTGGATTCTACATGGCTCTCATCCCAATAGACGTTTACCCAACGCTTTTTATCCTCCGGATTGGCATTTTTGACGTTGATGCAGTCTTTGCGGTGTACAGAGACACCAAATCCACGGGTGACATAGCCGATGATATCATCGCCCGGAACCGGCGTACAGCAACGGGCAAACTTCACCTTACAGTCAACATCGTCCAGACCTTCCACAATGACACCGGAATCCGAGCGTCCATGCGGAACCGGCCGCGCGTTCAGCGGTTTCTGCTTCTCCTCCTGCTTGCGTGCACGAATGACCTCGTCACGCACCTTGTTGAGAACCTTGGTCACCGTGATGCCGCCATAGCCCAGCGCATTGTACATTTCTTCCAGACTCGGATAGCCAAATTTTTCCAGGACTTTTTCCTGAATTTCCGGTTTCTCTATAAAATGGCTGTACAGCAGGCTGGAGCGCAGCTCCCGCTCCAAGTCCGCACGTCCCTGCTCGATGTTTTCTTCTCGGCACTCTTTCTTAAACCATTGCTTGATTTTGCTGCGCGCTTCCGATGTCTTGACAATTTTCAGCCAGTCGCGCTTCGGGCCATGCGTCTCCTTGGAGGTCAGCACTTCGACCACATCGCCGTTTCTCAGCGTATAGTTGATGGGCGCAATGCGGCCGTTGACCTTACATCCGGTCATGCGGTTGCCGACGGCGGAATGAATGCCATAGGCAAAGTCAATCGGTGTAGCACCGAGCGGCAGGCTGACGGCGTCGCCGCGCGGCGTAAAGACAAACACTTCATCCGCAAACAAATCAACCTTGATGTGTTTGATAAAGTCCTCAGCTTCTGTATCCTGCTGTGCCTCCAGCAGCTGCCGAATCCACGCATACGTCTCCTCGCCGCTGCTCTTTTGCAAGTGCTCCTTATACTTCCAATGCGCCGCAATGCCGTATTCTGCCATCTTGTGCATTTCTTCCGTGCGGATTTGTACTTCAAATGGCACACCGGAACGGCCGATAACCGTTGTGTGCAGCGAGCGATAGCCGTTCGGCTTTGGCGTAGAAATATAGTCTTTAAAACGTCCCGGAATCGGTTTGTACAAATCGTGTACATAGCCCAGCACATTGTAACAGTCCGCCACAGACTCTACGATGACACGAACGGCGCAAATGTCATAAATCTCATTGATGCTCTTGTTTTGTTCGAACATCTTGCGATAAATGCTGTAAATATGCTTTACACGGGCAGAAATCGAATTTTTGATGCCGCTCTCGTCCAGCTTTCCATTAATGGTCTTTTTGATGCGGTTGAGCATTTCTTCCAGCTCCGGACGCTGACGCTCCAAACCATCCACAATTTCCTTGTATCCGACCGGATCGAGATATTTCAGCGACAAATCCTCCAGCTCCCATTTGACGCGCTGCATGCCCAAGCGGTGTGCAATCGGCGCATAAATCTCCATGGTCTCCAGAGACTTGGAGCGCTGTTTTTCCACCTTCATGTACTGCATGGTGCGCATATTGTGCAGGCGGTCTGCCAATTTAATCAAAATAACGCGGATATCCTTCGCCATCGCAATCAGCATCTTGCGCAGATCTTCGACCTGCTCCTGTTCCTTGGAATAGTGCAGCCGGCCCAGTCGTGTGACGCCATTGACCAAATCAGCGACCGATTCGCCGAACTGCTCCTTAATCTGGTCATACCCAAATGCGGTGTCCTCAATGCAGTCATGCAGCAGACCTGCACAAATAGAATCGGTATCCAATCCCATCTCTACAATGATTTCCGCAACAGAGACCGGATGAATAATATATGGATCACCATTTTTCCGCTTCTGTCCATCGTGTGCCTTGTTGGCACACTCATATGCGCGACGAATTTTATTCACATCCGCATTCGGCGTCTGCTTCTGTACACGCTCTAATAAAAAGTCAATCTTGTTTTGAATATCCATATGATCACTCCCCGGTCAGCCCGACTGCTGTTCAGCCGTGCTTTGTCGTTTTCTATGCCGCAGGGTTGCCAATACCACAGATTTCGTGATATCCGCCTTGCCCTGAAACGGTAAAATTCTGATGTATAACAGGTTGTTTTTGAAATGATAGTTTAACAACCGACTTTCGGAAAAGACATCCAGACAGACAAACAGCTTGCCGATGTTTATGAGCTGTCTGGACTCATAAGAAATGCGCCGTGATAATGTATTATATGGTGCCGTCAGCTTTTTGTCCTCTGCCTGTGAAATAATATGCCGCCAAACTGCCACAAGATCCGGACGATTCGGGTACAGTTGATTCACCTGACTGTCGGTCAGGCTCTCACCGTTGATGAAATGAGAATACACCGACAGGAAATAATGGTCGCGTTCCAACTCACAATCGCTCAGCCGAATGTCCTTGAGCATCAGCTGAATCGTCTGCTGATTGCGAAAATGATTGATTTCCAAGCTAAATGCCGCGTCCACAATATCGCCCTGTACAACAGGGCATCCGCCGGAGCCGGTGCCAAACAGCATCGCAGTAAATCGGCGATTTCCTTTCACCAGAGACATTTTGAGATGACGGTCGCTGGAAATCGGTGTGATTTCCTCCACGGTCATTTCCCGTATAGCAAAAATCGGCTCTCGATTGCCCATGCCGTACGGCTCCAAAATGCCCAGCTCTCGAATGGACTCCATGGAAATATCATCCGGCGAAATCAGACAATCGATGTTGATTACCGGCATCAAATCTTCTTCTGTGATATTTTTCTTGGCATACGCGCAAATGCTCTGTTTGAACGCCGGCAGCATGTCTCTGGAAATGGTAAGACCGGCTGCCAGTGCATGACCACCGAATTTTTCCAAATACTGCGAGCTGTCTTCCAGCGCTTCAAAGAGGTTGAAGCCGTTTACCGAGCGTCCGGAGCCTTTTCCTTGGTCTCCGTCCAGCGAAATCAGCACCGTCGGACATCCATATCGGTCGGAAATGCGGGATGACACAATGCCAATGACACCATGATGCCAATTCTCGCCCCACAGGACAATCATGCGGTCTTCCTGCGGATCGTATTCCTTTTGCAGTACCTCATATGCCTGCCGCAAAATCTCATTTTCGGCGTTTTGCCGTTCCTTGTTCTGACAGCACAACAAGGCGGCGATTTCCTGTGCATGGCTCGGGCTGTCCGTCAAAAACAGCTGCGCTGCTTCGTCTGCACACCCCATGCGTCCGGCAGCATTGATGCGCGGCGCCAGCGTAAAGCTGACCACAGATGCGGTCATGCGGCGCGTCTCCACGCCTGCCTCCCGCATCAGCATCCGCAGACCCGGATTGTCCGTCTGCTGCAGCAGCAGCAAACCATATGTGACAATCACGCGGTTTTCTCCCTGCAGCCGCATGACATCCGCAATGGTACCGACCGCCACCAAATCCAGATAGGTTGTCACAACCTGTTCCAGATTTTCCGGTCCTTCCAATGCGCAAACCAACTTAAAAACCACGCCGACACCGGCGAGGTCTTTGAACGGATATGTACTGTCTGTCCGCTTCGGGTTGACAACTGCCGCAGCGTCCGGCAAATCGTCCTTACATTCATGATGGTCTGTTACGACAACTTTTAATCCGATTTCGTTGGCATATGCGATTTCCTCTACCGCCGTAATGCCGGAATCCACGGTGATAACCATCGAAACACCGCTGTCCCTGAGCTTCAGCAGAGCGGGTTTATTCAGACCATATCCCTCGCTCAGGCGATCCGGAATATAATACCTGCACGCGGCGCCCCTGCTCTTCAAATACCGAACGAGGACGCAGGTGGATGTGATGCCGTCCACATCATAGTCACCAAACACGGCAATGTGTTCGCCATTTGCAATTGCATTGTCGATCGCCTCCACCGCAGCGTGCATATCAGGCAGTAGGAACGGATCATGCAGCCCAGACAGATCATGAGCCAAAAAAGTCTGTGCTTTTTCCGGCGTGTCCAATCCCCGCGCACACAGCACGGCTGCCGTCAGCGGAGTATATCCGCACGTCTTGGCCAGACTGCGAATTGCGCCAATATTCGGCCGGGCAATGTTCCATTTTTTCGATTTCATTGCAACTCCTCTTTTTATATTTTAATTCAAGTAATAGTATAACAAAAAAACCGTCCGTTCACAAGATTTCCAAAGCAATTCCACCGCCGCTAGGGAAAATTTACCGTTTCTTCATGAACAGCGCATTTTTCTCTCATAAACGCAAAAAGAGAAGCTGATGTGCTGTCAGCTTCTCTTGTATTCATTGTTCTTGGCTGTCAACCAGATATTTTTTCAAATACTGTCCCGTGTATGACTGTTTGCAAGCGATAATCTGCTCCGGTGTGCCGGTGCAGACGATGCGTCCGCCGCCATCTCCGCCTTCCGGTCCCAAATCTATGATATGGTCTGCGACCTTAATGACATCCAGATTGTGCTCGATAACTACAACCGTGTTGCCGGCATCCACCAGCTTTTGCAGCACATCCAGCAGACGATGCACATCCGCCGTGTGCAGACCGGTTGTCGGCTCATCGAGAATATACATGGTGCGGCCGGTCGACCGTTTGGATAGCTCTGTGGCGAGCTTGACGCGCTGGCTCTCGCCGCCGGACAATGTCGTTGAGGACTGCCCGATCTTGACATAGCCCAGACCAACCTCCTGCAGTGTCAACAGACGGCGGTGAATCTTTGGCACATTTTCAAAAAATACCGCCGCTTCATCCACTGTCATCTCCAGCACATCAGCAATGTTCTTGCCTTTGTAGCGCACTTCCAATGTCTCTCTGTTGTAGCGCTTTCCCTTGCACACTTCACACGGAACATAGATGTCCGGCAGGAAATGCATTTCAATTTTAATCAGGCCGTCACCGGTACACGCTTCACAGCGTCCGCCTTTGACATTGAACGAAAACCGTCCGGGTCCATATGCGCGCATCTTTGCGTCCTGCGTCTGCGCGAACAGCGCGCGAATATCATTGAACAGACCGGTATACGTCGCCGGATTGGAACGCGGTGTGCGACCAATCGGCGACTGATCAATGGCGATGACCTTGTCCAAATGCTCCAGACCAAGGACTTCATCGAAAGCACCCGGCTTGCATTTTGCACGGTTGAGATCTGCCGCCAGCTTTTTATATAAAATCTCATTGACAAAGGAAGATTTGCCGCTGCCCGACACGCCGGTCACGCAGGTAAACGTGCCGAGCGGAATGGTAAACGTCTGATTTTGCAGATTATTGACGCAGCAACCTGTAAAGGTCAACCACTTGCCGTTCCCTATTCTGCGTTGTTCCGGAACCAAAATTCGACGTTTTCCGCTCAAATATTGACCTGTCACAGATTCTTCGCATGCGAGAAGCCCTTGGACGTCTCCGGCATAGACAATGTTGCCGCCATTCGTTCCCGCACCGGGGCCGACATCGACAATATAGTCCGCTGCCCGTATGGTGTCCTCATCATGCTCCACGACAAGAAGCGTATTTCCCATATCACGCAAACTCTTAAGGGTGGAGAGCAGCTTGTCGTTGTCTCTCTGGTGCAAGCCAATGGACGGCTCATCCAAGATGTACAGCACACCCATGAGCGCCGAACCGATTTGTGTTGCCAGACGAATGCGCTGACTCTCGCCGCCGGACAGCGTTGCCGAAGCGCGCGCCAGCGTCAAATATCCCAATCCGACGTTGTTCAGAAAACCCAGCCGCGCACACGCTTCTTTGACAATGCGCTGTGCAATCCGGTTTTGCTGCTCGGTCAGATGAAGCTGTTCGAAAAATTCCAATCCCTTGCTCACCGGTTTCTCGCAGAATTCCATGATATTGAGTCCGCCAACTGTGACCGCAAGCAGTTCTTTTTTGAGTCTGCGTCCGCCGCACGCCGGACACGGCGTTTCACGCATAGATTCTTCGATTTCTGCCCGCGCCCACTCCGATGTTGTCTCTTTGTATCGCCGTTCCAGATTCGTGATAATGCCTTCAAACGGCTGTTCCATTTTTCCGCCGGAATACCGTGAGACGCGCAGAGTTAATTTTTCCTCTCCTGTGCCGTACAGCAAGGCATGCACCGCTTGTTCCGACATTTTTTCTACCGGCGTGTCCAGCGTAAAATTAAACCGCTTTCCCAACGCATCATAGTACATACGCGCGATAGAGCCTGTGTCGCAGTTTGTCCATCCGCTCGCCTGCACGGCTCCCTTGCGCAGCGACAGCTTGCGATTGGGGATAATGCTGTCTGGGTCAATTTTCATCTGTACGCCCAGACCCGTACACACAGGGCACGCACCATATGGGTTGTTGAACGAGAACATGCGCGGCGTCAGTTCTTCAATGGAAATGCCGCAGTCCTCACACGCATAGTTTTGCGAAAATGACAGTGTTTTGCCGCCCACAATCTCCGCCATAACCAAACCGCCGGTTTGTGCGCAGGCGGTTTCTACTGAATCCGTCAAGCGGCTGCGAATGCCGTCTTTGATTACAATGCGGTCGACAACGATTTCAATGTTGTGTTTTTTATTCTTTTCCAGTTTAATTTCTTCCGATAAATCATACAAATTGCCGTCCACACGCACGCGCACATAGCCGCTCTTGCGTGCCTCGGTAAAGATTTTCACATGCTCGCCCTTGCGCTGGCGAACAACCGGCGCCAAAATCTGCAGCTTGGTGCGCGGCGGCAACGCGAGCAGTTGGTCAACGATTTGATCTATCGTTTGCTGCTTGATTTCCTTTCCGCATTTTGGGCAGTGCGGCGTACCCACACGCGCCCAAAGCAATCGCAGGTAATCATAGATTTCTGTGACCGTTCCGACCGTGGAGCGCGGATTCTTGCTCGTGGTTTTTTGGTCAATGGAAATCGCCGGAGACAAGCCTTCGATAAAGTCCACATCCGGTTTGTCCATCTGTCCCAAAAACTGCCGCGCGTAGGAGGACAGCGACTCGACATAGCGCCGCTGTCCCTCGGCATAAATTGTGTCAAACGCCAGAGAGGATTTGCCGCTACCGGACAGTCCGGTTAAAACCACCAGCTTATCACGCGGAATCCATACCTCAATATTTTTTAAATTGTGCTCTCGCGCACCTTTTACATGAATTGTTTCCTGCATATGCATCTCCCGCATCAACTCTGCGCTTCCAGCTCACGAATCTGATCGCGCAGATCTGCCGCAAGCTCAAATTCCAACATGGTTGCCGCTTCCTTCATCTGCTTCCGCAGGATGGCAATGCGTTGGAGGCGCTGTGTTTTATCCAATTTCTTTTTGCTGAGCACCGAACCGACCTCAGAGGCCGGTGCAGAAATCTCAATGATATCGCGTACTTGCTTGACGATGGTTTTTGGTACAATCCCGTGTTCTTCGTTAAATTTTTGCTGAATTGCACGGCGGCGCTCGGTCTCTCGAATCGCGCGCTCCATAGACGGGGTACGCGTATCCGCATACAAAATAACTTCACCGTCTGCATTACGGGCGGCGCGTCCCATCGTCTGTACCAGCGCGGTTTCCGAGCGCAGAAATCCCTCTTTATCTGCATCGAGAATCGCCACCAGAGAAACTTCCGGCAAATCCAAACCCTCGCGCAGCAGATTGATGCCAACCAGCACATCAAAGACACCCAAGCGCAAATCCCGAATGATTTCCATGCGCTGTATCGTTTTGACATCATGATGCAAATATCGCACACGAATGCCCGCGTTTTCCAAATAATCGGTCAAATCTTCTGCCATTTTGACCGTCAGCGTTGTGACCAGTACGCGCTCTTTTCGCGCTGTCCGCGCGTTGATTTCTCCAATCAAATCATCAATCTGCCCTTCAATCGGACGGACAAAAATTTTCGGGTCGAGCAGTCCGGTCGGACGAATGAGCTGTTCCACAATCTGGCTGGAACGACTCTTTTCAAAGTCGGATGGCGTTGCGCTGACGTAAATCACCTGATGGATGCGCTGCTGAAACTCCGCAAAATTGAGCGGCCGATTATCCAGCGCAGACGGCAAGCGGAATCCGTTGTCAATCAAGCTCTTTTTTCGTGCTTGGTCGCCCGCGTACATCGCTCGCACCTGCGGAATCGTCACGTGCGACTCATCAATAATCATCAAAAAATCCTTTGGAAAATAATCCATCAGCGTATACGGTGCAGACCCCGGTTCTCTGCCGGACAGCACGCGTGAATAGTTCTCAATACCGCTGCAAAAGCCGATTTCTTCCATCATTTCCATATCATAGCGCGTGCGCTGCTCGATGCGCTGGGCTTCGACAAATTTCTCATTTTCCTTGAACCATGCCACGCGCTGTTCCATTTCTTCGCGGATTTCCTGTATCGCTGTCTGCATTTTGTCTTTCGGCGTGACATAGTGCGATGCCGGATAAATCGCCGCGTGCTGTACCTCACGCATGCGTTCGCCGGTCAGCGGATTGATTTCGCTGATTCGCTCAATTTCATCCCCGAAAAATTCCACACGATATGCAAACGAGTCGGTATATACCGGCCAGATTTCCATGGTATCTCCGCGCACGCGGAAGCGATTGCGTTCAAACGCGATGTCATTGCGCTCGTACTGAATTTCTGTCAGCCGCTTCATGAGCGATTCATATGACACTTCCATACCGGGGCGCAGAGAAATGACCATTTTTTTATAATCAATCGGGTCACCCAGCGAGTAAATGCACGAGACCGATGCGACAATAATCACATCGTCTCTCTCTGCCAATGCGGACGTCGCCGAATGCCGCAGCCGCTCGATTTCTTCATTGATCGCAGAATCTTTTTCGATATAGGTATCCGTCGATGCGATGTATGCCTCCGGCTGATAATAGTCATAGTACGAGACAAAAAATTCGACGGCATTATTCGGAAAAAATTCGCGCAGCTCAGAACACAGCTGTGCCGCCAGTGTCTTGTTGTGCGCCAATACCAGCGTCGGCTTCTGTACCTCTTGAATGATATTCGCCATGGTAAACGTCTTGCCGGAACCGGTGACACCGAGCAGCGTCTGTTCTTCAAACCCCAGCTTGATGCCCTGCGCCAGCTTTTGAATGGCTTCCGGCTGGTCTCCCGCCGGTTTGTATTCCGATACTAATTCAAAATGATCCATCATATTCTCCCGCAGTTTGGTCTGTTTTTTGGTCTGTTTACCCGTACAGTATATCATACACAATAAAAAAAGTACAGAACAAACCGAACATTTGTTCTGTACTTATCTATTTACTGCGATGCCAAAGAAATCCACCGTTCTTCTGCAATAATAATATGGTCAACCAGACGGACATCAATGTTTTTTAGCATCTCCCGTATGGTCGATGTTTGCACAATGTCCGCCCGTGACGGGCTGCACATGCCGCGCGGATGATTGTGCGCCAAAACAACGTCTGCGGCATTGTATTGCAGCACGCATTGCAGCAGCTTGCGCATATTGATTTTCACTGCGGTTGCACTGCCTTCCGCGATGTCACAAATGCGAATCAGGCGGCATTGATTATCCAGCAAAACCGCGGACAGCTGCTCTCGCGGCCGTCCAATGTAATATTTGACCAGATATTCTGCGACTTTGTCCGTTGAGTCATATATCGTTCCCTGTATCTTCGATGTCTGATAGCGCCGAAACATCGGCGGAAGCAAATGTAAAAATGCCGCTGTTTTTTCGCCCATTCCCTCTACCCGACACAAATCCGGTGTTTCCGCTTCCAATACATTTGCCAGCGAGCCAAACTCATTGAGCAGCCTGTGCGCAAGCGGATTGACGTCTCCGCGCGGCACGGCATAAAACAGAAGCAGCTCCAAAACTTCATGATCTGCAAAATTGTCCAATCCATGTTCCAGAAATCGCGTCCTCATGCGTTCGCGGTGCTTTGCATGCTCTCCTCCCGCCATATGCCTTCCCCCTTGTTAAATCCATACACTCCTGAGCCGAGCAACAGCCGGCTCAATATCTTTCTCTGTAATACCGGCGCTGGAGAGATAAAAATCTGTTTTTTCTTTCTCACTGCCGGTAAACTGATACGATGTCATCGGTGTAATATCAACGCCGACAGTTCGCGCCAATCCACACATCGTTTCCGCATCGCCGCAGCCGGTAATCGAGACAACCACATGCAGTCCCGTGTCATTGGGGCGGACGGATGCACGAGAGCCAAAATGTTCTTCAAACGCCTGCATCATGCATGCGTTTTTGTGCGCATACAGACGGCGCAGCCGGCGAATCTGTTTTTCCAATCGCCCTTCTTCCATAAACCGTGCCATGGTCAGCTGTTCCATTGTGCTGGATGTCTGATTGTACCGTCCGGCAATCGCCTGATATGTGGGCAAAAGCCGCGACGGGAGAACCGCATAGCTAATGCGGATAGACGGCGGCAGCAATTTGGAAAACGTGCCAAGATAAATCACATGTTCGCCGGAGTCCATCGCGGACAGCGTTGCCAGCGGCTTGCCGGTATATCGAAGCTCGCCATCGTAGTCATCTTCCCAAACAACAGCATCGTTTCGATTCGCCCATGCCAAAAGCTGTGTCCGTTTTTGATGCGTCAGACTTCTTCCGGACGGAAACGAATGCGACGGCGAAATATACAGCATATTGGCCTGCGACTGCTCCAGCTTATCCAAATCAATGCCGGATGCACTGCTCGGAATGGAAACCGTATCATACCCGTGGTCTGTAAAAATGCGCCAGCCTTTGCGAAATCCGGGGTTTTCAAATGCAATATGCTGCTGTGTCTTATCAAACATCTCGCACAGCACGCCGAGCAAGCTTTGAATGCCCGCACTGATCACCACATGCTGCGCTGTGGTATATACACCGCGGCCGGCGGATAAATACTTAGCGATCTGCTCCCGAAGCACCAGTTCCCCTTGATTTTCTCCATAACCAAGAAACGGCGCACTGTCCATCATCACGGAGCGGGACAACTTGCGCCAAATGTCAAAATCAAACAACGCCGGATCCATGCGGTGTCCGGTAAAGTCAAATTCACATGTATGCACAGTTTGTGCGGGAGCAGCGGCCGGTTTGATGGGCTGGCGGTGCGGGACCTCATTGACATAATATCCGCTCTGCGGCACACAGGTAACCATCCCATCCGCACACAAATGCTCATACGCCGTTTCCACCGTCGTGCGGCTCACGGAGCACTCCTGGGTCATCTGCCGAATGGACGGAAGGCGTGTGCCAACCGCCAACCGGCCGGATTCTATTTCCGCCCGCAGCTGATGATACAGCTGTAAATACAATGGTTCACGCATGATATTCCTTTCCTGCGCGCGGCTCGTGCACAAGCTGCGCTGCCTGCTCCAATACCTGCCGACAGTACGCGTCATCTTTGACGTCAGGGTAACGCAGCGTCGGCTTTGGCTCTCCCTCATGGTGACGCAGAGACTTTCCCATCCAAATGACATCCCGCCATTTGCCGAATTTATACATGCTGTTGTGATATGCACCCATGCGTTCAAACCCCATGGACATATGAAATGCCATGCTGCGTGGATTCGGGCATGTCACGCCGACATAAATGCTATAATATCCCTGATACGCCAGCAAATCAAACAATGCCGAATAGAGCGCTGTTGCGATGCCGCGCCGATGAAATCCCATTTTGGTATAGATAGACGTCTCGCACGACCACTGATACGCAGCGCGTGTGCGGTGCGGAGACGCATAGCCGTATCCGACAATCTGTCCGTCTACCACACAGCACAGCCACGGCGTCTTTGCCGTATATGTCCGGATTCTGCCGACAAATTCCTCTAAGCTTGGCGGATCGTATTCGCTGGTAACGGTTGTATGCAATACATACGGCGCATACAACGCCAGCATTTCTTGTGCATCTGCTTGTGTCGCAGGTCGAATCATGACATTTTTCATGACAGAAACATCCTTACCTGAAAATCTGATATATTTTATTATAGCATCAAATGCCCTGTCAGAAAAGGTTTTTATGGAAGGACTTTTTTTCTTTAAAATAAATTGAACACATCCCCCAAACGTTGTATAATAGAAAAAAGGAGGTGTTGTTATGAATAACCAATTGATTGTTACAATCAGCCGACAATTTGGCAGCAGCGGTCACCAAATCGCAGAGATTCTCGCAAAAGAGCTGCACATGCCGCTGTTTGACAAGGATGACATTGCACAGGCAGCCAAAGATTACGGCATGTACACCAAGGTGATGAGCGAAAATGGTTCTTCGCTGACCAACAGCCTTTTGTTCTCTCTCGCCGCAAATATGTATACATTGGGACAAAACGGTCTGTCCTTTGAACAACAAATCTCGATGGCGGAAGAGGAAACCATGCGCAACCTTGCCAAGGAAGGTCCCTGCATCTTTATCGGACGCGCCGCCGATGCTGTTTTTTCAGATTTTCCGAACCGCGTCAGCTTCTTTGTTCACGCGCCGCTGGATTGGCGTGTGCAGCGCATTATGAAGCAGTACGATTTGACGGAATCCAAAGCCAAGTCTATGATTAAGCAGATGGATCGCAAGCGCGCCTCGTACTACTCTGAACGCACGGATAATACATGGGGCGATGCCAAGAGCTATCATATGTCTATTGACAGCAGTGTGCTGGGGCCAAACGGCACCGCACAGCAAATACTCTCATTCCTCCGCGCCCGCACAAGCAAGTAATCCATAAAACCGCAATATACAGACAAACTCCCATGTTCGGATAAAATCGGAACATGGGAGTTGTTTTGTATCAAGACTGTTTTTCCTTGACCCACGCCTGAATCGCAGGCTGCGCGTCGTCTACATGGCTGCCGTGTACGGCCAGCCCCTTCGTCACTGCGGCGCCGGAGCAAATCTGTGCAATGCTGCGTTCGGTATCACACAATCCGCTGCCTTCATGCGTGCAGAATGGATGAATGGTCTTTCCTTCCCACGAAAACGCCTCCAAAAACGTATACACTGCCATTGGCATATCACCGCAGTAGTTTGGATATCCCAGATAAATTTCGTCATAGGCATCCAAATTCTCCGGCAAGTCTTTTACCGCCGGACGCGCCTTGGTTTGGAAATCCTCTCGCGCCTGTGCCACACAGGTTCGATACTCCGCCGCATACGGCTGTACCTGCTGTATGTGGAACAGGTCTGCGCCGGTCTCCTTCGCAATTTCTCGCGCTGCGCGCTCGGTATTTCCCACTTCAATGGACCGATATGCGCCGCCAAAGTAATTCTCATCCGCACGCGAATAAAATGCAACCAATGCTTTCATGTATGATACACTCCTTCTGTTATTCTTCCGCCATATCTCGGTACAGGAACGTGACGATTTGTCCGCGCGTGCACGTCATATTCGGAGAGAATGCCGTTTTGCTGGTACCCGCTGTAATGCCCTGTTCCTGTGCCCAAAGGCTGGCTTTATAGAAATAATCGCTGTTTTTGATGTCCGTAAATGGACTTTTTGTGCTGTTTGGCTCCGGCGAACCGTGCATTCTCCAGAGGAATGTCACAACCTGCCCGCGCGTACACGTTGTATCCGGTGAAAATGTCGTCTTGGTGGTTCCCGCTGTAATGCCCTGCTCATACGCCCAGCAAACCGCTTTTTCAAACCAGCTTCCTGCCGGAACATCCGTAAACGGCAGCTTTGTGTCCTTCGGTTCCGGACACCCTGCCGCACGCCACAAGAACGCTGCATTTTGCGCACGGGTACAGCCGTTGGCAGGAGAGAACGTAGACATCGTTGTGCCTGCTGTGATGTTGTTCTGTACCGCCCAAATAACCGGTTGATAGAAATAATCCTCTGTTTTGATGTCTGTGAAATACATCGCTGTGATGTTAGCGGCCGGATTGGTCTGCCAGTCTGACGGAGAAACCGCCATCGCCTGTTTGGTTGAAACGGTATCCGGCTTCCAAGTCAGCGTATCATCTGTTTGCGTTTGATACGCCGCAATGGCACCGTCTGCGCCGACATCTGTTCCTGTCACTGCGAATGCACCGGATTTGAGGGAAATCGCAGCATCCTCTGCATAGATCGCATCCGACATACCTTGTATTTTTGAGCTGTCCACGTGCAGCGCAGAGGAAAAGCACTGTACACCGGCGTCCTGCTCTGCTTGTATCGTTACGTTGTTCAGAATAACCGATGTATTTGTCGCTGCATTTTGGTCAGCAATCTCCAATCCGGCGGCATCTTCTCCTGTCGCGCGAATTGTGCCATTTTGAATGGTAATCTCACGGGTGCCTGCCTGCTCTCCCGTTTGAATCAGCAATCCAACCTGTGCTTCCGCATCGGATGAAATCGTATGTCCGTGCAAATCCAACGTAAAAGACAAATCGGTACTGTCATTTGAGACATACGCCGCGCCTGTATGAACGCCAACCGGATGAGTTTCATTCTTTCCCAGCACATCCGATTGCAGCACAATCGTCTGACCTGATTTTACAACGCACAATGCCGCATTGAGAGAATCATATGTAACCGAACCAATGCTTGCCGCCGGCTCGATGGCACATACGGCTGCCGAAGCGCCGCAGACGATACAGCTCGCGATGGCGGCCGCGGCAGTTTTCTTGATGAATTGTTTCATTGTTTCCTCCTGTCAGCTGACCAATCGAACACCGTATTCGTCGTACTCAATCGGAATCAGTTGGTTCATCTCCCTATCGTATAGATAGTAAATATCTTTTTGCGCATTGTATGCGATGGTACAGAACGTCGTACCGTCTTTGTCTGCAATCGCAGCAAAGAGATATGCCGTACCATCTACGAGTTTTTCGCTCAATTCTGCATGATCCGCCTGATAGTCCGGATACAAACAGCGCGCATATTCCAGCATGGCGTTGCACTGCGCTTCATCCGCATCCACTTGCGCGGTTTCTTCACGCGGCGCAGCGTCTGCGCGGATGGTCTCCGCGTCAGAAGCTGCCTCATTCGTGAAATACTCCTGCTGATATGCCTTTCCGGACGCATCGGTTTCCGCGGAGTCCGTGTCATTCTCTGTGTTCTCTTTCTGCACCTGCGCGGTCTCGCCTGAGCCTTCCGATGCAGACGGCTTGGGTTCTCTGTCCGGCTGCTGCGCTTCCGGAAGCGAAATTGTCTGCTTGCCGCAGCCGCACAGCAGCAACAGCATCAATCCCAGCATTGCCCACCGTTTCATGCTGCATTCCTCCTCAATGATTGGTAATCATGCTCCAAATCGCATTGACAAATTTCGTATGATATCCCTTGTTTACCATGACACTGTGCGAAGTGACATTGCGCGGGAACTCAAACAGGCAAGCGCTATAGCCTTTTTCCTTCGCGTAGCGCGTGACATAGCCTCCGCCAAGGCCGCCCGCCGAATTGTTCGGAAAATATTGATGCATCGTTGCATATACAAAACCGGAACCGCTGGTGTTGGTTAAAATCTGCTGTGTCCAGCCGTGAACGTCCATATATACGTTGGTCGACGAGCCCTTTTTGTTGTCAATCAGAGATTTCAATGCGCGCGCTTCCTTCGCCATGAGCGGATTTGGACCGGTATAATTGCGCGCACTGGTGTACTGCTTAAATCCGGTCGGGAAGCAGCGGTTCATATCCACGCCGCCCTTGACGAGAGAATCCGATGTATTATAGCGGTAGGTGCTGCATCGGCCTGGACCATCGTTTGTCGTGCCGCTGACAATGCCGTCCGGATTGACATACGGAACCACAGTCACAGACCATCCGCGATTGGTAACCGTTGAAGCGTTGGCAGACAGCTTTTCCAGCAGCTGCACGGAAACCCGCACCAATTCATAGCCGTCTCGATTCCAATTATCTTCCCAGCCATGGATGGCAAAGTTCAGAACCATATGCTTTGCGCCCGTGCCGACGGTATACGCATTGAGTGCCCGTCCTTCTGCACTTGTTCCGAAGGTCTCTTTGCGCACGTTTGGCAGAGCGATATTGTCCGGCAGAGTTCCGGAGTTTATCGCCGCCTGATAGCTGTAATACACACCGCGCAGACCATTTGTATTGTACAATCCGGCTTCTCCCGAAGCCATCTTTGCCGCCGCGGTATAGACATACGCGCCGCCGTCCTTGAGGCTGCCGCTGTCCTCATAGGATGTCACGCCAGAACCAACCGTTGCAATCTGACTCCAGCTGCCGCCATCCGCTTTGCGATAAATAATATAGCCATTGGCTTCGGACACGGTATTCCACTGGAACACCAGTCCCTTTTTGCCCATAGCTACGCTTTTCAGGCTCGGCGCCGCCAGTTTGGGAACCACGCTGACCGCTGCACTGAGGTCTCCGATGTACTGAGAACCATCCGGCAGCGTACAATAGGCCGCAACCGCGTAATAGTATCGCTTGCCCGCCGTCAAACCGGAGTCCTGATAGCCGGTATTGTTCTCCCCGACGGAATTGACATATGTCCACGTGCCATTGGCATCTGTCTTTCGATAAATATGATAGCCATTTGCGCCGGACACCTTTGTCCATGACAAAGAAACGCTGGTAGAGGAATTGCTGGATGCCGTGAGCGTCGGTGCCTCCGGAACAGCTCGCCCAACAATGCCCTGCGGATCATATGTGCCATAGATACGGTTTCCGTTTTTCTCGCAGCATGCGCGCACCGTGTACGAGTACGCCTTTCCGCACACCACAGAATGATCTACATAACTGGTCGCATACAAACCGGATGTTTCCGCCATACGACTCCAGTCCTGCTCTCCTTCCGCCTTGCGAAATACCTCATAGCCGGTTGCGCCGCCCACGGCATTCCAAGAAATCGTCAGACTGTTTGGATCGTTGGATGTTGCCGCGCGCATAACCGGTGTTCCAAGTACAGCGACCGTTGTCGCTGTCACTTCTTGGCTGGAAGCTCCCAATTTTATCGTCCCGTTTGTCTGTGTATACGCGCGAAGCATATACGTGTATTCCGTCTGCATGACCGTTGTTTTGTCGATGTAGCTGGTTTTTTCTGCCTTTTTGACAATGTGCAGCAGCTCCCATGCATCCTGATTTCGACGATAAATGCGATAACCGCTCGCATCCGGCACAGCGTCCCATGTCAGCTGCACTCCGCCGGTCTCCAATGCGGCGGAGTGCACCTGTGCCGGCGCCTGTATCTGTACATCCTGCTGAGCGATGCTCTCCTGTGCCGGTTCTGTCGCATACACAGGCACAGAACCGCACAGGACGGACAGAGACAGTGCGATGCACGCCGTCCATGTTCTCTTTGTTTTCATCGCAATTCCTCCCTTCTGTTTCCTCTAGTATAACACGGTTCCCCGCACTTGGAAACCCAAAATCCCCCTCTCCGGATATCCAAAAAGATATCCGGAGAGGGGGATAAAAAATCTATTTTTATTCCAGTTCAAACGCGCCGGTGTACAGCTGATAATACACGCCCTTTTGCTCGATGAGCTGGTCATGGGTGCCACGCTCAATGATGCGGCCGTGATCCAGTACCATAATCGCTTCACTGTTGCGGACAGTGGACAGCCGGTGCGCAATGACGAATACCGTTCTGCCCTTCATCAGATTATCCATACCCGCCTGTACCAGAGCCTCGGTTCGCGTGTCGATGGACGAAGTCGCCTCATCCAGAATCATAACCGGAGGGTCCGCCACAGCGGCACGCGCAATGGAAATCAGCTGGCGCTGTCCCTGCGACAACTGCGCGCCGTTGCCGGTCAGCATTGTCTGATAGCCGTCCGGCAGACGCGTGATAAAGCTGTCCGCATTTGCCAGCTTGGCGGCAGCGATACACTCCTCATCTGTTGCGTCCAATCTGCCGTAACGAATGTTGTCCATCACGGTTCCGGTAAACAAATTGACGTCCTGCAGCACTACGCCGAGCGAACGGCGTAAATCCGGCTTGCAAATCTTTTCGATGTTGATGCCGTCATAGCGAATCTTACCGTCCTGAATGTCATAGAACCGGTTAATCAGGTTGGTAATGGTTGTCTTACCTGCGCCGGTCGCGCCGACAAATGCAATCTTCTGTCCCGGCTTTGCATACAGCGTGACATCATGCAGGACGGTCTTATCCGGCGTGTAGCCAAAATTGACATGTTCCAGACGCACATCGCCCGTCAGCTCTCGATACGAAACCGTTCCGTCCGCACTGTGCGGGTGTTTCCACGCCCACATGCCGGTCGGCTTCTCGCACTCGATGATATTGCCGTCTGCATCCTTCTTTGCGTTGACCAGATGCACATAGCCGTGATCTTCTTCTGTCTTTTGATCAATGAGCTCAAACACACGGCCTGCACCTGCCAAGCCCATGGCAACCATAGACACCTGCATGGATGCCTGACCAATGGTCTGCGACAGCTGACGAGTCATGCTGAGGAATGAAATGATAATGCCCAGTGTCATGGTATCTACACCGGTCAAGCTGATGTTCGGCGCATGCAGAATCACCAGCGTGCCGCCGAGCACGGCGAGCAGTACGTACATCAAATTGCCCAGATTGTTCAAAATCGGCATGAGCACATTGCCGTACTGATTTGCCTTTTCGCCGTCATGAAACAGCTTTTCATTGAGCTTGACAAAGTCCCGCTTGCTCTCTTCCTCATGGCAGAACACCTGTACAACCTTCTGACCGCTCATAATTTCCTCGACAAAGCCCTCCTCTGTCGCCAGAGAACGCTGCTGTGCCATCATATATTTGGCGCTGGCACCGCCGAACTTTTTGGAAATTGTCAGCATGACACCGATAAATACCAAAACGAGAATGGTCATCCACACACTGAAGTACAGCATCATGCCAAGCATGGCGAGAACCGACAGCACCGACTGCGTGAGCATCGGCAGGCTCTGGCCGATCAGCATACGAATCGCATCGGTATCATTGGTGTAGGTACTCATGATGTCACCGTGCGGATGCGTGTCAAAATACGGAATTGGCAGTGTTTCCATGCCATGAAACATGTCATCGCGAAGATGCTTGAGCGTGCCCTGTGTGACCGTCGCCATGATGCGGTTATATGTAAATGCCGCAAGCACGCCGAGCACATAAAATACAGCCATCGTGATCAGAATATGGACAAGCAGATTTTGTACCGCTCCCATGCCCGAAGAAATACCCGGTACAATGCATTCATCAATCAATCGCTGTAAAAAAACCGTTGCAATGACAGAAGCCACGGCACTGACGATAATGCACAGCATGACGACAATCAACCGCATCCCATAGTGATCAAACAGGTACCGGAACAGTCTGCCAAACGTTCCCTTTTTTGCAGCAGGTCGTTTGTTTTTCTTTGCATGGTTTGCCATGGTTATGCCTCCTCTCTGCTCTTGGTCTGGGAATCGTACACTTCACGGTAAATGCCGCCGCGTGCCACCAGTTCATCATGCGTGCCCCGCTCGACAATGCAGCCGTCCTCCATTACGAAAATCTGGTCTGCGTCCTCTACCGACGAGATGCGCTGTGCAATGATAATCTTGGTAGTGTCCGGAATTTCCTGCCGGAACGCCTGCCGAATCAGCGCATCGGTCTTGGTATCGACAGCAGAAGTCGAGTCATCCAGAATCAAAATCTTTGGCTTTTTGAGCAGCGCACGGGCAATGCACAGCCGCTGTTTCTGACCGCCGGAAACATTGCTGCCGCCGCGTTCAATATACGTGTCATATTTCTGCGGGAACTGCTGAATAAATTCATCCGCCTGTGCCAAGCGGCATACGCGTTCCAGCTCTGCATCGCTGGCGTTTTTATCGCCCCAGCGCAGGTTTTCTTTGATGGTACCGGAAAACAGGATGTTTTTCTGCAGCACCACAGCAACTTCACTGCGCAGCGACTCCAAATCGTATTCGCGCACATCCGCGCCGCCGACGCGGACGCTGCCCTCTGTGGTGTCATACAAACGGGAAATCAGCTGAATCAGCGATGTTTTGGACGAGCCAGTGCCGCCGATAATGCCGATGGTTGCACCGGATGGAATATCAAATGTAATATCGGACAGTGCATATTTTTTGCTTTTGTCCGAATAGCGGAAGGACACGTGATCAAAGGAAATGCTGCCGTCGCGCAGAGTCTTTTTGCCGTTTTCCGGATTTTCCAATACACTTTCATGTTTGAGCACTTCGGTGATACGCTGAACCGGTTCTGCCGCCATCATGCACATGACAAATACCATCGAGAACATCATCATGGATGCCAGAATCTGAACGCCATAGTTGATGAGCGAGGAGAGTTCGCCGGTTGTCAGTGCGCTGCCGTGCGAGGAAATAATGATATTGGCGCCAACCAAGCTGACGAGCAGCATGCAAACATAAATACCAAACATCATAATCGGCGCGTTGAGTGCCAGAATCTTTTCTACGTGTGTAAAATCACGGCGCACGGATTCCGACTGTGCATAAAATTTTTCTCGTGCGTAATCCTCTCGAACAAAGGATTTTACCACACGAATGCCCGCGATATTTTCCTGTACCGACTCATTCATGCGGTCATATTTCTTAAAAATCCGTTTGAAAATCGGAAACACATGCCATGCGATGCCGAGCAGTGCGCCGCCGATAATCGGAATCATCGCCAGAAAAATCAGCGAGATGCGCACACTGATGGACATGCCCATGATGACCGAGAAAATCAGCATAAGCGGCGTTCTGACTGCCACACGGATAATCATTTGATAGGCATTTTGTACATTGGTGACGTCCGTGGTCATACGCGTCACCAAGGAAGACGTGGAAAATGTATCAATATCCGCGAAGGAAAAATCTTGAATTTTGAAAAACAAATCCTGCCGCAAATTTTTTGCAAAGCCGCACGACGCGGTTGCCGCATATTTGCCGGCTAATGCACCGCACAGCAACGACAGCATTGCCATGCATGCCAGTGCAATGCCATACTTGATGATCGGCGCCATGCTGTTGCCTGTCATATTGTCAATCATACTTGCCATAACGAGCGGAAGCAGACATTCCAGAACCACTTCCAGCGCGACAAACAGCGGAGACAGCAAGGATTCCCGTTTATACTGCCGGATGCTGCCCATTAACATTTTTATCATGAATGCAATCTCCTTTCTATACCGTTCTTTTGATTACAAAATTTGACTCAGTCGGCTGAGCAAATGCATGAGCTGTTCACGCTCTTGCTGTCCCAGCGCTTGTTCCAGACGCCGTTCTGTTTTTTGGCGCTCTATTTCCAAAATTTCGCGCGTCTGCTGAGCTTTTTTCGTCACGCAAACAATTTTGTTTCTCCGATTGTTCTCATCCACATGCGAAGTCACAAATCCGGATTTTTCCAGGCGCGATACCAAACCGACGATTGTCGGGTGAGACACATCCAAGTAGATTTCAATTTCTTTCTGCGTCGCACTGCCGCCGCATGCCTGCACAAAGCTCAGCACGTGCACTTGCGAATAGGTCAGCCCATGTTTGCGAAACACGGCGTCTGCGTTCGCCCGCATCTTGTCACTGATCTGCTTGATGAGATAACCCAAATCATCCGCGTGCAAACCGCAATCACTCATTACTTCGTCTCCTAACTGTAGTATGCTACACATTTTAGCACGGTAAATTTTTATTGTCAATAGATGTTTTGCATGAGTATGAAAATCCCGCTGTGCTCCAGCGGGATTTTCCATCAAATGAGTTCCGGCAAAATCGAAGTGCCAATTGTATTTTCCGGCATGGTAAGGTCAAAATTGTCCAAAACAGATGCGCCGATTACGGCGAACGTGGGCTTTTCTTCCAGCCTTCTCCCCTCCTGCATGGATGGAGAATATGCGAGAAACGGCACGCGCTCCCGCGTATGATCCGTACCGGTGTGCGTCGGGTCATTTCCATGATCCGCAGTCAAAATCAGCAAATCTTCCTTGCGCAGCAATGGCAGCAGCTCGCCCAATTTCTTGTCAAACCGTTCTATTTCCTGCGCATAGCCAACGGGATTTCTCCGATGTCCCCACAGTGCGTCAAAATCTACAAGATTAACAAAGCACAAACCTGTAAAGTCGCGCTGCGTCATTGCAATGGTTTGCTCCATACCGTGCACGGAGCTTTTGGACTTCTGCGCTTCGGTGATGCCTTCTCCAACGAAAATATCGTTGATTTTTCCGATGGAAATCACATCAAATCCGGCATCCTTCAGGACATTGAGCGCTGTGCGTCCGGTGGGCTTGACGGCATAATCGTGCCGATTGCTTGTGCGTACAAATTCGCCGCGCTTTTTGCCGACATACGGACGCGCAATGACACGTCCAACTTTCCACTCGTCACGCATCGTAATTTTTCGCGCAATCTCACAGCAGCGATACAGCTCCTGCAAATCAAAGGTCTCCTCATTGCCGCAGATTTGCAGCACAGAATCCGCAGAGGTATACACAATCATATGCCCTGTGGCAATTTCTTCCTCGCCCAACTCGTCCAAAATGACTGTGCCGCTCGCGCTCTTGTTGCCAATGCACTTGTGCCCTGTCTGTCTTTCCAGTTCTGCAATCAGCTCCGGCGGAAAACCGGTGGCCGTAAATGTTTGAAACGGAACCGTCGTGCGTAAGCCCATCATTTCCCAATGTCCCGTCATCGTGTCCTTGGCACAGCTTGCTTCCCGCAGCGTCGTATACCGCGCGAGCGGATGCTCGACCGGCGCAACCTGCTTGAGCGGATGCAGATTCGCAAGACCCAGTTTTTGCAAATTTGGAATGGTAAATCGCTCAACGGATGCCGAAATATGCCCCAAAGTGTCTGTTCCGGCATCACCATACTGCGCAGCGTCATCCATCGCTCCCGCTCCGAGCGAATCCAATACAACGACAAAAATGCGACGATATTTTTTCATATCATCGTCTCCTTTCTTATTATCGTGTATTCTTATTTATTGATTCTATTATACGCTGTTTGGAACAATTTCTCCAGAGTTATTTGCCTTGTGCCCGAACTTCCCGATAATCTCCGAGTGTCATAATCGGAATCGTGATAAGAATCAGCGCAAAGCCTGCAAAATCCTGCACAACAAAGCTCGTATGCAGCAAAAACGCGGAGATAATCACGGATGCCACCGGTTCTACGGAGGACAGCACGCCGCCGACCATACTGCCGACAATGCTGCAGCCGGTCTGATACAAATTAAATGCGAGGATTGTGCCGAACACAATCACAACCGCCATGAGCACAAACAGTTTTGCACTGTACTGTACCCCCTGCCTTGTCCATGGGCGGAAAATCAGCAGCATCATACCGCCGCCAATCGTCATACCCCAGCCGACAATACTCATGACGTCAAATTTCTGCATCAGGCGGCGCGGACACAGCGTATAAAATGCAAAGCAGACCGCGCTGATGAGTCCCCACGCCAGACCAATCGGCGGCACGGCCAGCGCCGACAAATCGCCGTGCGTCGCACACAGTGTTGCACCGACAGCGACCAAAATCACGCTGGTCAATTCATACAGCTTGGGCAGTCTCCGACTGTGCACAAGCACGAAAAGCAAAATCACAATCGGACTCATGTACGTCATGACCGTTGCAAACGCGACATTGGTGTACTGAATCGCCGCGTAATAGCTGTATTGGCACATTGCCGTGCCAATCAATGCAAATACCAGCAGCGGAAAAATAGAAGCCTTATCCCGCCAAACCGCACCGATTGGCTTGCCGCACAGCTTGGCAATCGCCAGCACCATAAGGCCCGCCAAAAACATGCGAATCGGCACAAGCCAATCCGCATCAACACCGCAGTCGCGGAATAAAATCTGTCCGCAGGCACCTCCAATCGCCCAGCCCAGTCCGCCGCAAATTGTGATGATATACCCCTTTATCAAGTGAGAATGTGTTGCTTTATCCATTTCTTTACCACCTGCTTTTTGTTTTCGAGCCTCATTATAGCATATCAGTCGGCAATGCGCCATGGTATTTTTATCACCCACTCAAACACCCGAATCTTTGCACACCGGTTTCTCATCGCACCGCCTTTATTGAACAAAATGTTATTTTTGTTGAGTAACAAGCGTGCAAAGATAGAACTTGCATATTGTGTAACAATGTTGTATACTATGTATAGTTTAACTCGCATGTTATGAGATAAAATGTGCAATTATTCCAGAAGATGGTTTTGTGTATCAGAAAAGGAGGAGCCTATGAGTTCGTTTGAATCCAGAATTGTGAAGTTTCCATCCAAAAAATATGGATCGGTTGTTCCGATGAAAGCAATCCCGGGGCATTTCGTCACCAATCACTCGCATATCAACTACTACATTGATCTGACAACCATGAAATCACGTCTGAGCGAGGTGAAGCAGTGCGCACATGTACTTGCCCAGCAGTACGCACACATACCGGTTCCGATTGACACCATTGTTTGTCTGGACGGCACGGAAATCATCGGCGCATTCATGGCATCCGAGCTGGAAAGCGCCGGCCACACCATCCATAACGCCCATAAATCCATCTACGTCATCACGCCGGAGCGCACAGCAAACAGTCAGCTGTTCTTCCGCGAAAATGTTGAACCGATGGTACGCGGCAAAAACGTGATTCTGCTTCTGGCATCGGTAACAACCGGTATCAGCATCCGCCGCGGCATCGAGTGCATGGGATACTATGGCGGTCTTATCCGCGGCGTTGCCACCCTGTTCAGCGCTGTCGGTCAGATGGACGGCATTGCTGTCAATACCATTTTCACCAAGGAGGATATTCACGGATACGCTTCGTATGACCGCACTACCTGCCCGTTTTGTCAGAAAAACGTTCCGGTTGAAGCCATTGTCAATTCGTTTGGCTACTCAAAGTTATAAGAAAATTCCAAGCAAAAAGACGTCCATTCGGACGTCTTTTTGCTTGGCTTTCGCCATGGCATACAGCACTTATTGTTCCCACAAATCCGAGACAAAGTACAGCAGAACCGCCCACGTATAGACAGAATAAAACATGCCATGCGCGTCGCGTCCCTGTCGCAGAATTTCTTGTGCTTCCGCCTTGCTCAACAGCACAAATCCGTCAAAGCACTCGGAGCCAACGGCTCCCGCCTGCGTCAGATGCGATAAATCCTCCGGATGCAGCACAGCGCACACCAGCGCGTTGCTCTCGTCCGTCATGCCCGGCGAGCTGAACAGACACGGATTTACAACATGCATGCTGTCATGTTCCTCTATCGTCAATCCGGTCTCCTCCTGAATCTCCCGCGCGGCCGTCTCCAAAAGCGGCTGTTCGGTCTGCTTGTCCTGCGGGTCTATCAGACCTGCGGGCGGACTGAGCAAAAATTGACCGGTCGGATAACGAAATTCGTATGTCAGCAGCAGCTTCGCCTCTTTGTCCGCCTCTTGCAGCACGACGATGCAGGTCACAGCGTCCGGCAGCATGGTCTTGCACAGTTCTTCCGACTGCAGAGCAACCAGATTTTCTTTGCTGCGGCGCGTTGCGTCAAAGTAGTGTTTTCCCGGCGCATATTGCAAGTCAAACACCTTCAAAAACTTGGTTTCCAGCAATGTCTCCGTGGTCTCTTTTGTAATATTCGGTTTTTCCATACACAATACCTCCTGCCTGAATTTCTGTTTTTATTATAGCAGGAATCGCACTGCCTGTACACGGACAAGTGCAAAAAGCTGCATCCCGCACGGAACATAGCTTTTTGCATTGTTAAGTGAAATGAGAATAGGAATAGGCATATAAATTATATAGAAATTAGCAGCAATTCATTGTCATCAGCAGTTCACCGGCTTTGACACTGCTGCCCTCTTGGATGAATACTTCTTCGATGTGACCGCTCATGCGCGCAACGACCGAGGTTTCCATTTTCATCGCTTCGACAACGGCGATTACTTGATTTTCTTCTACCATATCGCCCGCCTTGACGTGCACCTTGGTCACCATGCCCGGAATAGACGCACCAATCTGACCTCTGTCCTTCGGATCTGCCATGACCACAGCATTGGCGGTGGATTCTGCATTTTGGTCCGGCACGGTGACTTCGCGCCGGCTGCCGTTCAGCTCAAAAATCACCTGTCTTGTGCCGTCATCGTTGCGGTCTCCAAGCCCCAGATACTTGATAACCAGCGTTTTACCATCCTCAATGTTAATTTGTGTTGTCTCACCGACCTGCATGCCGTAGAAGAATACATGTGAACCCATGCGCATGAGATATCCATATTCGCGGTCATAGTGCCAAAAATCTTCCAGAACTTTTGGATACAGGCAATACGAGATTACATCGCGCATATCCGGATTTGGATGGAATTTCTCCACTTCTTTGCGCACTGCTTCAAAGTCAACCGGTTCCAGCAGCTCTCCCGGGCGGCAGGTAATCGGCTTTTCCCCCTTCAACACAACGTGTTGAATGTCCTCTGGGAATCCGCATGGCGGCTGACCCATCATTCCCTTAAAATATGAGACCACGGAATCCGGAAACGTCAGTGATTCGCCGCGCGCAACGATATTTTCCGGCGTGAGATCGTTCTGTACCATAAAAATAGCCAAATCTCCGACCATCTTGGAGGACGGTGTGACCTTAATCAAATCGCCCAGCATGTCATTGACGGTCTTGTACATCTCTTTGACCTCTTGGAATCGGCTTCCCAATCCCAGAGAAACAACCTGCGGCTCCAAATTCGTGTACTGACCGCCGGGAATCTCATATCGGTAAATATCTGTCACCGGTGTTTTGAGTCCGCGGTCAAAATTCTTGTATCGCAGGCGCACATCCGCCCAATAATCCGTCAGCTTTTGCAGCTCGTTGAGCTTCAGCCCTGTTTCCCGCGGATTTCCCTGCAAAGCAGCAACAACCGCGTTCATAGACGGCTGAGAGGTCAGGCTGGACATGGACGCAATCGCCGTATCAACAATGTCAATACCGGCTTCCGCTGCCATGAGCAGCGTTGCCACCTGATTGCTCGTCGTATCGTGCGTGTGCAAATGAATCGGCAGGGCAATTTCCTGCTTGAGCGCATGAACCAGCTCTTTTGCCGCATAGGGCTTGAGCAAGCCGGACATGTCTTTGATGGCTATTGCGTGTACGCCGCGTTTTTCCAGTTCTTTTGCCATCTTGACGTAGTAATCCAAGGTATAGTGATTTCTCGTCTTATCCAGAATATCTCCGGTATAACAAATCGTACCTTCGCAGAATTTATTCTGATTTAACACTTCATCAATGGCCACGGACATTCCTGGCAGCCAGTTCAGCGAATCAAACACGCGGAAAATGTCAATGCCGCTCTTTGCACTCTGTTTGATAAATTCCCGCACAACATTATCCGGATAATTTGCGTACCCCACAGCATTGGAGCCGCGCAGCAGCATCTGGAACGGAATATTCGGAATCTTCTCACGCAGCAGATCCAACCGTTCCCACGGAGATTCATGCAGGAAACGAAACGTCACATCAAACGTCGCGCCGCCCCACATCTCCAATGAAAAACAATCCGCCAAAATATCTGCCGTGCCGTCTGCGCCCTTTACCATGTCACGGGTGCGCATGCGCGTGGACAGCAGCGATTGATGGGCATCTCGCATGGTCGTATCTGTGATGAGCAGCTTTTTCTGATCCAATACCCAATTGCTGAGTGCCTTCGGGCCTTGCTCGTCCAGCAGCTGCTTGAGTCCCGGCTTCGGATTGCCGCTTCCCTTCGGGAATCGCGGCGTTTCGTACAGCTTCGGATCTTTATCCGGCCGATTGACTTCGATGCAGCCAATGTATTTCAAGACGCGAGTTGCGCGGTCACGAGAGCCGATAATATCAAACAGCTCCGGCGTATCATCTATAAATTTGGTATGACATTTGCCAGCCAAGAACGTCGGATGGCTCAAAATATTTGTGACAAACGGAATGTTGGTTTTGACGCCGCGCACACGTACTTCGTTGATGGCACGCAGTGCCTTTCGGCACACGCCGCGGAAGGTATTATCGTGGCAGGTCACTTTAACAAGCAGCGAATCATAATACGGGGAAATCACCGTGCCCGTCGTCGCGTTGCCGCCGTCCAGACGGACGCCGAATCCGCCTCCAGTGCGATATGCTGTAATTTTTCCGTTGTCCGGTGCGAAATTGTTCGCCGGATCTTCGGTTGTCACGCGGCACTGTACGGCATAGCCATTGATCTTTACATCGTCCTGCGAATGCAGTCCGATCTCCGGATGCGACAGCGGATAGCCTTCTGCAATTAAAATTTGCGCGCGCACCAGATCAATGCCGCTGACCATTTCTGTCACGGTGTGCTCTACCTGAATGCGCGGATTCATCTCGATAAAATAATAATCTCCGTTTTTATCTACCAGGAATTCCAATGTGCCGGCATTGACATAACCGACGGATTTCGCAATTTTAACGGCATCCTCCCGAATCTGTTTCCGCACGGATTCCTCTACCGCGAATGCCGGCGCGAACTCCACAACCTTCTGATAGCGCCGCTGCAAAGAACAGTCTCGCTCACCGATGTGATAACAATTGCCGTAGTTGTCCGCCAAAATCTGTACTTCGATGTGCTTCGGCTCTACAAGGAACTTTTCGATAAAGATGTCATCGTTGCCGAATGCCTTCAGTGCTTCATTTTTTACCAATTCAAAAGCCGGTTCGACTTCTTCCGGTGTATTGCAGCGCCGCATGCCGCGGCCGCCGCCGCCCGCAGCTGCTTTTAAGATGACCGGAAAGCCGAACGACACCGCTTTCTCCAGCGCATCTTGTGCGTTTTGCAGCGGCTCGGTACATCCCGGAATAATCGGAACGCCCGCCTTGATGGCGATTTCCTTCGCGCTGAGTTTATCACCCATCATGGCGAGGATCTTGCTCGGCGGTCCAATAAATTGAATGCCCGCTTCTTCACACGCCTGTGCAAACGCAGCGTTTTCTGACAAAAAACCATATCCCGGATGAATTGCGTCTACACCGCGTTTTTTCGCAAGTCTGATGATGCCGGAAATGTCCAGATACGCTCCTACCGGACTTTTGTTGACGCCAATTTCATATGCCTCATCTGCATGCGTGCGGAACTGGCTGTTCATATCCTCATGAGAATACATTGCCACCGTGCGCAAGCCAAGATCGTAGCAAGCACGGAAAATACGGATCGCGATTTCACCGCGATTTGCCGCAAGCACCTTCTTGAACGGCTTCTGTGTCACAAGATCACCTCATCTTCATAATTTGTAATTGCTTTTCAGTATACGTTTTTTACAGAAACAATGATCTTCTGTGTCTCGGTTAAATTTTGCAGCAACTCAGACAAACAAAAATCAGATATTCATGCGAAAAATGGAACATTTCACCCATAAAACGGCAAATCGCGCCATGAAAAAAAGCGTATACTAAAAGACAAGAAACGGACAACGGCGGCAACGCCAAACAGAAAGAGGGCTTTATCATGAAAAAGCTGCACACCAGAACGGTTCAGTTCAACTCCAATAAATTTGGCAACATTGTACCGATCCAAGCCATTCCCGGTCATTTCGTCACGAGTCATTCTCATGTCAATTACTTCATTGATTTGACCATGCTGAAATCCAGCCAAGAGGATGCACAAAAATGTGCACACGCGCTGGCAAGCCAGTACAAGGATATAGATTCCATTGATACCATCATTTGTCTGGACGGAACCGGTATTATTGGTGCGTTTCTCTCTGTTGAATTGCAAAAAAAGATACCCGCTTCCGAGCACAAAAAGATTTACGTCATCTGTCCGGAATGTGCAAACAATGGGCAAATGTTCTTTCGAGAAAATGTCGAGCCCATGGTGTGCGAGAAAAACGTCATACTCCTCATGGCTACCGTGACGACCGGCATCAGCATTCGCCGCGGCATGGAATGCATTGAGTATTACGGCGGCAATCTCAAAAGTGTATGCACCATATTTAGTGCCGTTGCGGACGTGGACGGTATTGCCGTCCATAATATCTTCACCGCGGACGACATTCCGGGCTACGCATCGTATCAGCGCCGCGACTGTCCGTTTTGCAAAAGCAACACGCCGATTGAAGCCTTGGTGAATTCCTACGGATATTCCCAGCTTTGATTTTATACATGTGCTTATACCATCTCCAATTCACACTCTTTCCTATTCTCATGCAGTGCATCTCTTCAGCCAAGCGATGCAGGCACAAGCAAAAACACGCAGGAAGCTTCTCTCCTCCTGCGTGTTTTTGCTGTTTTTATATGCTGATATTATTGCAAATTTTAAATATTTCACCACGTCTCCGTCTGATTCAAATTTTCTTGCAGCTGATGAAAAAACAGACTGCTATGGTATCCATCTGCCGCGGCATGAGAAATCGTGAGCGATGCCGGCAGGGTACATACACCATTGTGTTCGGTATACTTGCCGAACGCGAGAATCGGGAACAATGCCGGATCTGCCTCTCCCGCCGTATACGTAAAATAGCCGGTATAATCCAGCCACGGCACGCAGCTGATGCAGAAAAAATTTATCGGCTGGTTTTCCCGCGCTTTCATTCCATGCCGATTGCCATACTTGCGCATCACATCCAAATATTCCTGATAAAACGCCGAAAAGTCCGGCTGATACTGCATCCAAACATCACTGAATGTCTTGTCGTCCTCGTGAAATATCGTGAAATTCGGATGAGAGACCTCCCAAATCCCCACACCGCCCTCCGGTGTCAGCATCATTTTCATCTCATCCATCTGATTGACGGTTCGCGAGGCGGCATACAAAAAGCACGGAAAGAAATGCAAGTGTTGTGTTTTTGCAAATGCCACCAATTTCGTCACATCCATGCGCACCGTCAGCGAGTAGCCGCAGCGAATCTGACGCCGATAATACGCAAAGTGTTCTCGCCTAGGCCACGTGTCCATACGGATTGCCCGATAAGCCGGATAGTTTTGTTCCATGCTGCGTCACCTCTTTGAGTTTTCTTTTATTATATCACATACAAATAGCTATAGCATAGAAGCAAAACGAGTGGTACAATAGAAACCGAAAACAGGAGGAGCATCATGGAACAACTGCTTTTTGAACAAACTGCCCGCGGTGCGGTGCTCAAAAAATATATCGGTCACGCTGCGCACGTCACCGTCCCTGCGCAGGCACATGGAAAGCCGGTCGTGGAGATTGCGGACTACGCGTTTGCAAACCACGAGCAATTACAGCGCGTGTCGCTGCCCGCGTGTGTTGAAGACATCGGAAATCACGTTTTTTACAACTGTCACGCGCTGGAACAGCTGCATCTGGCGCACGGCTTACGCTCTGTCGGAGACGGCGCATTTAAAAATTGCCGAAATCTGCACGCGATTTCCGTAAACGGTCTGACTTGGCTCAAAAGTCTCGTGACCGATTTCACCAACGAAATCACTTTGACCATTCACGAGCGCGGTGAAACCATCATCTTACTGTTTCCGGCGTATGACTACGCTTTTCAGGAAATCATTCCGCCGAGAGAATTTCGCTCAGTAACCTATGGCTCCGGTTCGTTTTACCGCATGTGTGTCACACGCAAAGGTATTGATTTTCGTGAATATGACAAGACCTTTTCGCGTGCCGTGCGCGAAGATGCACCGGAAACCGCACAGGACATTGCGTTTTATCGGCTGTTATATCCATATCGCCTGCTGCCAGACGCGCGCGAACAATATATCTCCTACCTGACCAAGCAGGCAGATGCAGTGATATCTCGCCTGCTGGAACAGCGAAATCTGCCGCGCCTGCAGCTCATGCTCGATGAAGAATTGCTGTCCGAATCCGTCGTGTCCTATGCCATCGGCAAGGCTTCCGAACTGGATGAGCCGGAGGCGGTCAGCCTGATGATGGATTATCGGCTCAAGCACTTTGGAAAAAAGAAAAATCGGTTTGCACTATAAAGGAGGCTCGCCCATGAATCCGCTGCACGAACAACTCATACAAATCGGCACGCGCATTCTGTCTCTGTGCCGCAGTGAGCTCTATCTCTCCATGCGGTATCTGGACTTGGCGCTCTCCGCGCTTAGCTATGATTTGAATTTACAGACCCGCACAATTGCGACGGACGGGGTACATCTGTTTTACAATCCGAACTACCTCATTCACAGCTACGAAGATGACCCCATCGCGGTCAACCGGATGTATTTACACATCATTCTGCATTGTATTTTCCGCCATATGACGCAGGCGGAACAGCGTGATCCGGAGGACTGGAATCTCGCCTGTGACATCGCAGTGGAATCCGTCATAGACTCGATGGATTACCCTTGTATCCAGCGACTCATCACAGACCGCAGACAGGAATATTATGATTCGCTGCAGGTGTCTGTCTTGAACGCCGAGCAGGTCTATGACGTACTGACAAAAATGACATACAGTCAAAAAATCGGCATGCGGCGGGAATTTTCCGTGGACGACCATCGCTTTTGGGAGCAATTGCAAGACGATAAACAACAGCAGCCAAACGGCGACAACCGCACGGATTCTCCATCCCCTCCCCCGCCTAGCAAAGACGAAGTGGAGCAGACATGGCAGGACATCAGCCAAAAGACGCAGACCTCCATGGAAACCATCCAGCGCGATATCAGTCTGATGGCAGGCAATTTGCGGCAGCATCTGCAAATTGAAAACCGCCAGCGATACGACTACCGTGCATTTTTGCGAAAATTTGCCGTGATGCGGGAAGAAGTTCGTGTGGATCCAGACAGCTTTGACTATGGCTTTTATAACTACAGCTTACAGCTGTATCCCAATATGCCGATGCTGGAAGAATTGGAATATCGCGAATGCAAAAAAATTCATGATTTTGTCATCGCGATTGATACCTCCGGTTCCTGCAGCGGCGAATTGGTCAAGAAATTTTTGGAAGAAACCGTCACGATTTTATTGGACGGCAACAGCTTTTTCCGCACGGTCAACGTGCATATCATACAGTGCGACGCAGGCATCCAATCGGATACCAAAATCACCGACCCGCAGCATCTCAATGACATGCTGCAGAACTTTGATGTCAGCGGCAACGGCGATACGGATTTTCGTCCCGTATTTGATTACATCGAACAGCTGCAGCAGCGCGGCGAACTCCTGCAACTGCAAGGCCTGCTGTTTTTCACGGACGGCGTCGGTGTATACCCGAAAAAGCGTCCGCCGTATGACGCTGCATTTATATTTTTTGACAATTCTTACGCAGAGCATCTTGTCCCGCCATGGGCAATGAAGCTCGTACTAAGTGAATCTGATTTGACAAGAGGCTAATATATTATGAATATTTTGCGTGCAAAACAGGAAATTATCCGAACCGTCCAAGCATATCTGGCAAAGGATGAGGATGGCCAATATTTGATTCCGTCCGTGCATCAGCGCCCGATTCTGCTCATGGGCCCTCCGGGCATCGGCAAAACCGCTATCATGGAGCAGGCTGCCAGCGCATGCGGCATCAGCTTGGTTTCGTATACCATCACGCATCACACCCGCCAGAGCGCCATCGGTCTCCCCTATCTGACCAAGCGCCAGTACGGCGGAAAAGAAATGACAATCACCGAGTACACCATGAGCGAGATTATCGCATCTGTGCACGATAAAATCGAAGAAACCGGCCTGCAAGAGGGCATTTTGTTTATTGATGAAATCAACTGCGTTTCGGAAACGCTCGCGCCGACTATGCTGCAATTTTTGCAGCGCAAATCTTTTGGCAGTCATCACGTGCCCGCCGGATGGGTCATTGTCGCGGCAGGCAATCCGCCAGAGTATAACAAATCCGTCCGCGATTTCGATGTTGTGACACTTGACCGACTCAAACGCATTGATGTGCGGGAAGATTACGATGTCTGGAAAAAATACGCGTACCGCAGACAAATACATGCGGCTATTCTGTCGTATCTAGACATCAAAAAGCAGCACTTCTACACGTTTGAGACGACGGTGGACGGACAAGCATTCGTCACCGCGCGCGGCTGGGAAGATCTCTCCCAGTTTTTGCTGGCGTGTGAAAAGCTGAATTTGCCGATAGATGAATCGGTCATTCTCGAATACATTCAGCATCCGAAAATTGCACGGGATTTTGCCGCATATTATGATTTATTCCAAAAATATCAATCGGATTATCATGTAGAGGAAATTCTCGCGGGAAACCTTCCTGCTTCTGCTATAGAGCGATTACAAGGCGCACCGTTTGATGAGCGCTTGAGCGTGATAGGCATGCTCATTGGCAGACTGACCGGAACATTTTCCGCTTCCTATTATCTGGACATGCAAATCACGACGCTGTTCGAGAGCTTGAAATCCGTCAAGCGCCGGATGGAACAAGATACACTGCCGACCCTGCTGACGCAGGAAGCTGCCCGTGTCAGAGAAAAACTCTCGGCTCGTCAAAAAGCATCCGCGGTCGACCGCCGAGAAGCCGCAGCTATCTTGAAATCCGCACAGGCACTTGAAGCAGACGCGCATATGCTCAGCGCCGAAGCCATTCGTTCCAACGAGGATGGTTTTGCCAAAATTTCCGAACGATTCCAACAGGACGTTGCAGATATGGACGCACAGACAGAACAGGCCTCTGCGATGCTGGAGCACGCCTTTGATTTCTTGACCAAAACATTTGGCAAGAGCCAAGAAATGGTCGTCTTTGTGACCGAGCTCAACACCAATTTCTTCTGCACCTGGTTTATTGGTCAAAACGGCAGCGAGGCATATACGCGCTGCAACAAGGAGCTGATGATCGGCAAGCAAAAACAAGAGCTGATGGGCGATATCAAAAAAATACACAGTTTTTTGACGGTGTTAGAATAAACCATTTGTCGGCAATCTGATGACAGATTTATTTGATGAACAAGTAAGCAAAACGGACAGCCGTGGCTGTCCGTTCTTTGCTTTACGGAAGAAAATGACAGATCATGATTGCGACAACGATGCCGACCAAAACACCGGCGATAATTTCCGGCAGAGTATGCCCGATTTTTTCTTCCAATTCCTGTTCCATAACCGGCTGCTTGTGTTCCTGCAGGTCTCTGCGGCGCAGCCGATTGAGTGCCTTTGCTTCGCGTCCCGTCTCCAGCCGCACGCCAACAGCATCATACATCACAATAATGGCGAAGAATAATGCCATTGGAAATTCAAACCCGCCGGTGCCATAGACAATTGCCGTCGCCGTTGTCAGCCCGATGACGGTTGCCGAATGCGCACTCGGCATGCCTCCGCCACCGGACAGCCGCTTGAACGTAAAAGTTCCCTTCATCACGTCAAGAATGATCTTTGAACCCTGCGCGACAAACCATGCCGCGACAGCGGAAAGCAGCACCTTGTTTGTCACCAATCCCATCACGTATTCCATGCAATCCCTCGTATCCTTTGTTATATTTTGTTCACCGGAGAGTATATCACATATCCCCATGATTTTCCATAAAAACCAACAAAATCAACTTTTTCTTAACGCATTGCAGGTTTGTCAAATATATTGGACGGCAAACTCCAAAAAGAATCTCTCCAGAACTCCTTGCTTTTCCCCGCATTCTGTGGTATAAATAAATAGAATATTGATTCTACGGAAAAGCAACGAACGGGAAAAGTACGCAAAGCCCTGCAGCATCAGAGATTGGCAGTCATTGGCTGGAAGCTGCCTGCTGAAATGGATTGCTGAAGTTCGCCCGGGAGCTCCGGTGACCAAAATCATCGGCGGGAGACCCCGTTATCAGTCACAAAGAGCCGGTTTGTACCGGAATTTGGGTGGTACCGCGGAGGTTCCCTGACCTTTCGTCCCTGTTTTTGATAGGGGTGCGAAAGGTTTTTTTAGTGTTATTAAATCTTTCAAGGAGTTGTTTTAACAAATGAAGGAAAAATTAAAGTCCATTCGCGAGCTCGCCGAGCAGGCTATGCAGACCTGTAAGGATTCTCGCGAGCTTGACGCCATCCGCGTCAAATACCTGGGTAAAAAGGGTGAAGTAACTGCGCTGATGAAAAACATGCGCAGCCTGACTCCGGAAGAGCGTCCGGCTTTTGGTCAGATGGTCAACGATCTGCGCGCTGCAATCGAAACCGGTCTGTCCGAGAACAAGGCACGTCTGGAAGAAGCTGCTCTGGCTGCCAAGCTCAAGAGCGAGACCATCGACGTTACCATGCCGGGCGAAGCATTTACCCTTGGCAAGAAGCATCCGCTGAACATCGTTCTCGATGAAGTAAAGGATATCTTTATCGGCATGGGCTTCAACATTGCCGATGGTCCGGAAGTTGAGACCGATTGGTACAACTTTGAAGCGCTGAATATCCCGAAAGATCATCCGGCGCGCGATACGCAGGATACCTTCTATATCTCTGACAATATCATTCTGCGCACGCAGACCTCTCCGATGCAGATTCGTGCGATGGAGCACAAAAAGCCGCCGATTCGCATCCTTGCACCGGGCCGCGTATTCCGTTCCGACGCAGTAGACGCAACCCATTCTCCGATGTTCCATCAGATCGAGGGTCTGGTCGTTGACAAGAACATCCGCATGTCCGATCTGAAGGGCATTCTGGAGCAGTTCGCAAAGAAGCTGTACGGCGAAGATACCGTTGTTCGTTTCCGCCCGCACCACTTCCCGTTCACGGAGCCGTCCGCTGAGATGGATATGCAGTGCTTCAAGTGCCATGGTGCCGGCTGCCCGCTGTGCAAAAACGAAGGCTGGATTGAGATTCTCGGCTGCGGCATGGTTCATCCGAAGGTTCTGGAGGTTTGCGGCATTGACCCGAACGAGTACTCCGGCTATGCATTCGGCATCGGTCTGGAGCGTATCGTTATGAGCCGCTATAAGATCACCGACATCCGCATGTTCTATGAAAATGACGTGCGCTTCCTGCACCAGTTTTAATTGATTGCTGGAATATATTTGACTTTTGGAGGAATGAAATCATGAAGCTGCCAATGAGCTGGCTTGCCGAATTTGTAGATATGACCGGAATTTCCAACAAGGAATATGCGGACAAGATGACCATGTCCGGTTCCAAGGTGGAAGAAGTCGTTTATCTCGGCGATGAAATTAAAAATGTAGTTACAGGCAAAATTCTGTCCAACGTGCCGCATCCGGACTCTGACCATCTGGTTATCTGTCAGGTAGACGTGGGCAAGGATGAGCCGATTCAGATTGTCACCGGTGCTCCGAACGCAGAGGTCGGCCGTGTTATTCCGGTTGCTCTGCACAAGTCTTACCTGCCGGGCGGCGTAAAGATTACCAAGGGCAAGCTGCGCGGCGTACCGTCCAACGGTATGATGTGCTCGCACGAGGAACTGGGTCTGACTCTGAATGAAATCCCGTACGGCAATCCGGATGGCCTGCTGCTCATGCCGGAAGGCACACCGGTCGGTGTGGACATCAAGACTCTGGTTGGTCTGGATGAATACGTGACCGACTTCGAAATCACTTCCAACCGTCCGGACTGCCTCAGCGTAATCGGTCTGGCACGCGAGACCGCTGCTACCTTTGAGCGCGAGCTCAAGCTGCACGAGCCGGTTGTCAAGGGCATCGGCGGCAGCATCAACGATGAGCTGTCCGTGGAAGTGGAAGCAACCGATCTGTGCCCGCGCTATACCGCACGTCTGGTGAAAAACATCAAGATTGAGCCTTCGCCGGCTTGGATGCGCGAGCGTCTGCACGCTGCCGGTGTTCGTCCGATCAACAACATTGTTGATATCACAAACTATGTTATGCTGGAATACGGCCAGCCGATGCATGCATTTGACTACTCCTGCCTGAAGGACGGCAAGATTGTCGTTCGCCGCCCGAAGGATGGCGAATGCATCCAGACACTGGACGGTGAAAACCATTCTCTCGACAAGGATATGCTGTGCATCGCCGACGGCACCACTGCTACCGCTGTTGCAGGCGTCATGGGCGGCTATGAGAGTGAAATCACCGAAAAGACCCAGACCGTTGTCTTTGAGTCTGCAAACTTCCACGGTGCAACCGTCCGTATCACAGCACAGAAGCTGGGCATGCGCACCGAAGCTTCCGGCCGTTTTGAGAAGGGTCTGGATCCGCGCATGACCTTGGACGCTGTCAACCGCGCTTGTGAACTGATTGAGATGCTGGGTGCCGGCGAAGTCGTCGACGGTGTGATTGATGTTGATGCAACCAGCGACGAGCACAAGCGTCTGCCGCTGGAGTGCGCAAAGATGAACGCGCTGCTCGGCATTGACCTGAGCCGCGAGGAAATCATCGGATACCTGAATCGTCTGGGCTTTGTCATCGAAGGCGATGAAGTCATCGTTCCGTTCTACCGCACGGATATCGCCCGCATGTGCGATCTGGCGGAGGAAGTTGCCCGCATGTACGGCTATGACAACATTCCGACAACGCAGTTTGGCGGCACCGCTGCCGGCGGTTTGTCTCCGAAGCAGTCCTTTGAGAAGAACATCGGTGTCTATGCACGCGCTTGCGGCTTTGACGAGGCACAGAACTTCTCGTTTGGCAGCCCAAAGATGTATGACAGCATTGGTCTGCCGGAGGACAGCGAGAAGCGTCTGTCCGTCACCATTCTCAACCCGCTGGGTGAGGATTTCAGCATCATGCGTACCACTTCCCTGCCGTCTATGCTGGAGTGCCTGATGCACAACCTGAACCACAGAAACCCGACTGCAAGCCTGTACGAGATTGCTACGGTATATCTGCCGGAAATCAAGGATGGCAAGGTAAACGCTGACGTACTGCCGCAGGAGCCGCATATCCTGACCATGGGCACATACGGCCGCCTGTCCTTCTTCCAGTTCAAGGGCATGCTCGAAAAGATTCTGAGCGAGAGCGGCGTGTCTGATGTCAGCTTCGAGCCGGTAACCGACAACCCGTCTTATCATCCGGGACGCTGCGCAAAAATCCTGACCGGCGAGACTGAGCTGGGCATCTTCGGCACCATTCATCCGGTCATTTCTAAGAACTACGGCGCCGGCAAGAGCGAACTTCTGGCAGCAGAAATCAATCTGGATGTGATGTTCGCACATGCCAACACCGACAAGCTGTATCAGCCGCTGCCGAAATATCCGGCATCCACCCGCGACATCGCCGTTCTGTGCGATGATTCCATTCCGGTTGCACATATGGAAAAGGCGATCGCAAAGGCTGTCGGCGGCATTCTGGAGGCCGTTTCCCTGTTTGACGTATACAAGGGCGATCAGGTTCCGGAAGGCAAAAAGAGCGTGGCTTATTCGATGCGCCTGCGCGGCAGTGACCGCACGCTGACCGATGAAGAGTGCGACAACGCAATGAAGAAGGCAATCGCTGCCCTCGAAAAGCAGTTCGACGCAAAACTTCGTCAGTAAAATATCCTTTACAATCCTTTACAATTTTGATTTTTTGTATTATCATGATAGATAGTTGAAAGGAGGGCTCTGAAATGCTTGATGGAACAAGAAAGTTCAGCATGAAAGAAGAAAGTAATAAGGAAATGAAGCGCGTGCTTCAGACAGTATATGATGCTCTGAAGGAAAATGGCTATAATCCGATCAACCAGATTGTGGGTTATCTGCTCTCCGAGGATCCAACATATATTACGAACTACAACAATGCACGCAGCTTAATTCGCAAGATTGATCGCGATGAGCTGATGCAGGAACTGATTTCCAATTATCTGGATCTGTAATGCAAAACATAAACGCAGGACGGTTTTCCGTCCTGCGTTTTCTGTTTTCACCGCGCCGATTCGTTCGTAATCTTATCCAAAATCATTCGCGATTTTCTTTGTTTTGTACTGCATATTCAACAAAGTATACGGTAATGTGTATAAAAAGTGCAGCATTTTCCGTGCTGTTACACGAGAAGAAAACATTGACAGCACGCGACGTGTGTGCTATACTATAGCCAATGTAACCGAATTGTAATGTGTTAGAGAGTTGATTGTAACCTAGGAAATGCAATTGTAACTTTCTGTTCGCGCCAATGCGGTTGTATGCAAGTCTTTCGTTTGACAGAGATTCTTCAGCGTGTTATACTGGATATATTCTTGCGAATTTTTAATCAAAGGAGAAATACGATATGTCAGCTACCGCTAAGAAAAGTGCAGATGAACAGATTCTGACCTACAAAGGTCATCCACTTATGAGACATAACAACATTATTTATTATGGCAGCATGAGCGACCGTTACATCATCATGATGCAGATCCTTGAAACCAAGAAAGTTAAGGATATGGAAGTAGCAACGAAGGTTGCCGTTCAGCTGCAGCAGACATCCCCAAGCGTGCGTCCGAAGGATCGCATCGTAAAGAAGACCGAAAAGAATGGTCTGTATACAGCTCTGGATATCGCCGTTGTATGGCTGAACCGAGCACTGTCTGCGAAGTAACTATTATTTCGTTAATTTTCAGGAGGATATTTCCATGATACATTCAAAGAAGATGAAGTTTGCAGTAACCACCGCAGCAGCAACTGCAATCGTATGCACTGGTGCGCTGGCCGCAAATGTAACTTCTACCACCGATGTAAACGTTCGTTCCGGCGCAGGTAATTCTTACTCTGTTCTGACGGTTATGAAGTCCGGCACCACCACCGCAAGTCTCGGTAATTCCGGCAAGTGGACCAAGGTAAATGTAAACGGCAAGACCGGTTATGTATACAGCAAGTATCTGACTTCCGGCGGCAATACCTCTTCTACCCCGTCCAACAACGGTTCCCAGAACGTTTCTAAGACCGTTTACATCTCTGCATCTTCTTTGAATGTTCGTTCCGGTGCAGGCACCTCTTACAGTGTCATTGGCAACCTGAAGAAGGGCAACAGCGCTTCTGTTGTAGGCTCCACCAACGGCTGGTACAAGATTAAGTACGGCAGCGGTTACGGCTACATCAGCAGCAAGTACACCACGTCCTCTGCTCCGTCCAACGGCGGCGGAAACAACGGCGGTACGGTTACCCCGTCCAACGGCTCCGGTTCTTCCATCGTATCGTATGCTAAGAACTTCTTGGGCTGCTCTTACGTATATGGCGCTACCGGCCCGCGCAGCTTTGACTGCTCCGGCTTTACCCAGTATGTATACGCACACTTTGGCAAGTCCATCCCGCGTAACTCCGCTGCTCAGTACTCCAGCTCCAAGAAGATTTCCAAGTCCCAGCTGCAGGCAGGCGATTTGATCTTCTTCTCCAACTCCTCTGCAGGCAAGGTTGGTCACGTAGCCATCTACATTGGCGGCGGTCAGATGATTCACGCAGCAAACTCCAAGACCGGTGTATGCATTGACAGCATCAACAGCTCTTACTACACCAGCCACTACATTGGCTGCGGTCGTTACTAATACATAATATTTGCATAGAAAGCTGACTGATTGTAATCAGTCAGCTTTTTTTGTATACAGATTTTGTGAATGCTGTACGATGCATTCACTCCCATGTATCGTTTATAATAAATACAAATAGATATCGAAGGTATGCTCTCACCTGCTTTGTGCAGGACACGGAATCGGGTGCAAGTCCCGACGAGTCGGTCACTGTGAAGCCGCCATTGTGCGGATAAGTCAGATACGTGGAGTGCATACGGTACGCCTGCCGAAACCGGGATGTACGGAAAGAAACGGGAGACAGCTTTGCTGATCCCCCGCTATTTTGCGTACCCTGTTTTGGTCAGGGTGCGCATTTTCTTTTAGGAGGTTGTCTTTGTGTCCCATCACTATTCGTATTTTACACACAAAAAATGTGAATACTTCCCCTGCCATCCAAGTGCAGATCCCGATAATTTCAACTGTCTTTTCTGCTATTGCCCGCTGTATCCGCTGGGCAAGGACTGCGGCGGCACATTTGATTATCTGCCAAACGGTTATAAAGACTGCAGCCGCTGTCTCTACCCGCATAAGCGCGAAAACTATGATACCATCGTGCAGCGGTATCAGGAAATTTTGGCGGTGATGCACACAGAACCGGAAGACGAAGAAATGGATGAAGCAATATGACTCTACAGCAGCTCAAATACGTCGTGACGACCGCCGACACCGGAACGGTCAGTGAGGCCGCCAAACGGCTGTACATCGCTCAGCCGTCTCTCACAGCCTCTATCAAGGAGTTGGAGCACGAGCTTGGCATTACCATCTTCCATCGAACAAACAAAGGCGTGATTGTCTCGGCGGACGGCGAAGAATTTCTCGGCTATGCCCGTCAAATCATGGAACAGACTGCTCTGATGGAAGAACGTTATTTTGGCGCCGCACCGGTCAAGCATCGCTTCTGTGTCTCGACACAGCACTATTCCTTCGCTGTAGAAGCGTTTGTTGCTCTGCTCAGGCAATACGGCGGTGATGCCTATGATTTTCGCATTCGAGAGACCAAAACACATGAAATCATTGAAGATGTCTGCCGCCTAAAAAGTGAGGTCGGCGTGCTGTATCGCAACCCATTTAATGCAATCGTCATCAACAAGACGCTCAAAGACAATGGCTTGCTTTTCCACACACTTTTTACGGCAAAGGCACACGTCTTTGTCGGCGCAGGCAATCCACTGGCACAACAAACCTCTGTGACACTGGAGGATTTGGCGCCATATCCTCGTTTGTCCTATGAACAGGGCGAACACAATTCGTTTTATTTTTCCGAAGAAATTCTCAGTACGCTGGACTGTGACAAGGATATTCTGGTTTCTGACCGCGCAACGCTGTTTAACCTGCTCATCGGCTTAAACGGCTACACGATTTGCAGCGGCGTCATCAACGAACAGCTCAACGGCAAAAACATCGTTGCGGTTCCGCTGGATGTCGATGAATATATGGAAATCGGTTACATCACGCACAAGCGCACAACGCTCAGCCCCTTCGGCAGGCATTACATCGAGCTTCTCAGGCACTATACCGCGCCGTATGAATCCCAGATATAGGCTGATTCTATAGCAAACCGCTCCCGTTTGATATTTTACAGCAGGCGAGAAATATCGTATACTGCAACCATAGAAAATCAAGCAAAGGAGCATATAATCATGAGCAAGAAATCTATTCCGTTTATTTATGATATGGTCGGCAGCTTTCTGCGTCCGGCAGCCCTCAAGCAGGCACGCGAGGACTTCAAGGCCGGAAAAATCACCCGCGAAGCACTGACACAAGTAGAAAATGAGGAAATCACAAAGTTAGTCGCAAAGGAAAAAGCTGCCGGTTATCACGCCATCACAGACGGCGAATTTCGCCGCAGCTATTGGCATCTGGACTTTATGTGGGGACTCAACGGTATCAAGGAAATCGAGCTGGATCACGGTTACTTCTTTCACGGCGAGGAAACCACACCGGGTTCTATCGAAGTGACCGGCAAAATCAGCGGCGAAAATCATCCGTTTGTCGAGCATTTCAAATTCATGAAGCAGTTTGAAGATGAAGCCACCATCGTCAAACAGACGATGCCTGCACCGGCGCAGCTGCTCGCCGAATTGGATCGCGAGGACAACAGCATCAAGACATCTGCGATTTATCCGAACATGGAGGAGCTGATGCAGGATGTTGCCGCCGCTTACCGTACCGTCATTCAAGAATTGTACGAAGCAGGCTGCCGCAACATTCAGTTTGACGACTGCACCTGGGGTATGTTCTGCGACACCAATTACTGGAACGCCCGCCAGCATGACAATGTATCACTGGAAAGCGAAGCAGAAAAGTATCTGCGCGTCAACAATCTCGCCATGGAAGGCAAGCCGGCAGATTTGACCATTGCAACCCATGTATGCCGCGGCAATTATCATTCCACGTATGCTTGCTCCGGTGCATACGATGCTGTCGCACCGTACCTGTTTGCAAACGAAAAGGCAGACGTCTTTTATCTGGAGTTCGATGACGAACGCTCCGGCAGTTTTGAGCCGCTCCAGTACATGGCACAGGACAAACAGGTTGTCCTCGGTCTGATTACCACCAAATCTCCGGTTTTGGAAAACAAAGAGCACATCATTGCCCGCATTCATGAAGCGGCAAAATACATTCCACTTGACCGGCTGTCCCTCAGCCCGCAGTGCGGCTTTGCCTCCTGCGAAATCGGCAACAAGCTGGTCGATGCCGATCAGTGGAACAAGCTGGCACTCGTCAAGGAAATCGCCGAGGAAGTTTGGGGCTAATAAAAAAACAGCAAAAGAGCGCACAGCAGAGAAATCTCTCCTGTGCGCTCTCGCATATTTATTCGGAGTATTCAATTCAGCAAAAGCCGAAGATTATGCCTGCCACTTCCAGTCGCGGACTTCCGGCATATCCAGACCGTACTCGTTGATATACTGCTTGTGCTCAACCAGCTTGTCGCTCATCTTCTGATACAGATAAGCGCCGCGGTTGCCGAGCTGCGGCAGACGGAGCAGAACGTCCTGAACCAGGTGGAAACGGTCAATGTCGTTCTGTACACGCATATCAAACGGCGTAGTGATGGTGCCCTCTTCCTTGTAACCGCGAACGTGCAGCTGGCGGTTATGACGGCGATAGGTCAGCTCGTGAATCAGAGTCGGATAACCATGGAATGCGAAGATGATCGGCTTATCCTTGGTGAACAGCATGTCGTACTCTGCGTCGGACAGACCGTGCGGATGCTCAGCCTTCGGCTGCAGCTTCATCAGGTCAACAACGTTGATGACGCGAACCTTCAGTTCCGGCAGCTCCTTGCGCAGGATAGATACAGCAGCCAGCGTCTCCAGTGTCGGAGTCTCGCCGCAGCAAGCCATAACAACGTCCGGCTCCTGACCGGCATCGTTGGAAGCCCACTCCCAAACGCCGATACCCTGTGTGCAGTGCTTGACAGCCTGCTCCATGGTCAGCCACTGCGGACGCGGATGCTTGGATGCAACAATAACATTGACATAGTTGCGGCTGCGGATGCAATGATCAAAGCAGGACAGCAGGCAGTTTGCATCCGGCGGCAGATACAGGCGAACCACGTCTGCCTTCTTGTTTGCAATGTGGTCAAGGAAGCCCGGATCCTGATGGGTAAAGCCGTTGTGATCCTGCTGCCATACGTTGGAAGCCAGAATCAGGTTCAGGGATGCAATTTTCTGACGCCACGGCAGCTGGTTGCAAACCTTCAGCCACTTTGCGTGCTGTGCTGCCATCGAGTCGATGATGCGGATGAATGCTTCATAGCTTGCAAAGAAGCCATGACGACCGGTCAGCAAGTAGCCTTCCAGCCAGCCCTCACACATATGCTCGGACAGCATGGAATCCATGATGCGGCCGTCCTTTGCGAGGAACTCATCGGTCGGCAGAGTCTCTGCATTCCAATCGCGGTTGGTTGCTTCAAACGCAGCATTCAGACGGTTGGAAGCGGTCTCATCCGGACCAAATACGCGGAAGTTGCGGCTGTCCTCGTTGAGCTTCAGGATATCACGGACAAACTTGCCCATCTCAATCATATCCTGACCTTCGGTTGCGCCTGGCTGACCAACTGGGAATGCGTAGTCGCGGAAGTCCGGCAAACGCAGGTCACGCAGCAGCAGACCGCCGTTTGCGTGTGGGTTTGCACCGATTCTGTGGTCGCCCTTCGGCGCCAGCTCACGCAGTTCCGGAATCAGACGGCCGTTCTCGTCGAACAGCTCCTCTGCATGATAGCTCTCCAGCCAATTCTTCAGAATTTCCAGATGCTCCGGCTTGTCCATCATGATCGGAACCTGATGTGCACGGAAGCTGTTTTCGATCATGTTGCCGTCTACTTCCTTCGGACCGGTCCAGCCCTTCGGGGTGCGCAGAACGATCATCGGCCATATCGGACGCGTTGCATCGCCGGTTTCGCGTGCGTGCTTCTGAATTGCCTTGATTTCCTCAATGACGACGTCCATGGTCTCAGCCATCTTGCGATGCATGGTCATCGGATCGTCACCCTCTACGAAGTACGGCTTCCAGCCGCAGCCCTCGAAGTACTTCTGCAGCTCTTCATGAGAGATTCTGGAGAAGATGGTCGGGTTTGCGATCTTGTAGCCGTTCAGGTGCAGAATCGGAAGAACTGCGCCGTCGGTAATCGGATTCAGGAACTTGTTGGACTGCCAAGAGGTTGCCAGCGGGCCGGTCTCTGCCTCGCCGTCGCCTACGGTGACAGCGGCAATCAAATCCGGATTGTCATATACTGCGCCAAATGCGTGCGCGATGGAGTAACCCAGCTCGCCGCCCTCATTGATGGAACCCGGGGTCTCCGGAGCAACATGGCTTGCGATGCCGCCCGGGAAGGAAAACTGCTTGAATAGGCGCTTCATGCCCTCCAAGTCCTCGCTTACGTTCGGGTAAACTTCGCTGTAGGTGCCTTCCAGATAGGTGTTTGCAACAAAGAAGTTGCCGCCATGTCCCGGACCGGACAGCAGAATCATGTCCAGATCATACCGCTTGATTACGCGGTTCAGGTGTACATATACAAAGTTCTGGCCAGGTACAGTACCCCAGTGGCCTACAATTTTCTTCTTAATCTGCTCCATTGTCAGCGGCTCGCGCAGCAACGGGTTGTCCAGCAGGTACAGCTGGCCGGCAGCCAGATAGTTGGTTGCACGCCAATACGCATTCATCTTGCGCAGCAGTTCGTCTGTCAGCGGTCCTTTTTCTTCGCAGACCGGCTTCATGTTTTCGCTCATGAGTCAGACTCCTTTCGTTTTGTATAAATTAATCTATAAGACTTTCCCTATCCGACATTGTACGACATCAGAGGAAATGAAGGCAAGTTTTGAAAGTTAAAAAAGTAACGAAAAAGGTAATCTTATTTTTACCCGTTTTGTCGACAATTAACCATTTGTTACTTGCAGGTTCAAAAATACAAAAAAGCGTGCAAGTTTTCACATGAAATTGAGCACATTTCCAATATATAACAGAAAAAAGTATGTATATTCTTGCTCTGTTCCGTGTATGCAGTCTGTTAAAAAATGTACAATATGTAACAGCTCGCATGTAAAAACCCCGCCATGTAACTACAGTTGGAAATGCTATAGTATGTTTTTACTTCGCGTAAAATTCATCGACAGCGTTAAAGAACGCATCGATATTGTCCCAGCTGGACATCGGCGGAATATCGCAACCGGAAGAAATTACAAAGTTCGGATACTTGCAACACTTCTCCATGACGGACAGCGTTGCTTCACGAACGGATTCCGGTGTGCCGTTGCGGAACTGACCGGCAGGGTCAACATTGCCCATGCAGATAACATCGGACGGAACCTTGGACATGATTTCCTCCATGTCAATCGCATTGCCGAAGTGGTATGCGTTTGCATTGGCACTCAGGATAGAATCCAGCGTGACATTTGCAGTGTTGCCACAGTTATGATAGATGACAGCAAAGTTTTCGTCCTTGACTTCTTCTACAATGCGCTTGCAGTAATCGCCGGAGAACTCCACAGCCAGCGACGGGGACAGCAGACCTGCGAGCGGCTCTGCGATAACCACGCCGTTTGCGCCGATCGCCTTATACGCCTTGATATACTTGATGATAAACTCTGTCGCCTTTTCCAGCACAACATGCGCCATATCCGGCTCATCGTAGCAATAAATCAGCGAAGAAGTTACGTCCATCAGACGGCCAGCCAGCGAGAACGGACCGATAACGCCTGCAAATACCGGACGATCGGTGATGAGCTCCATCGCCTTCTCAATGGCATCAATGTAAATCTGCGTGCGGCCTGCACCGATTTCCGGTACTTCCAAAGCTTCTGCCGCTTCCATGCGCTCATCTTCGTCAATTTCCGTGTCGAGAACCGGACCAACTACCGTCGGAACTTCGTCGTCAGCGACGCGAATTGGCGCACCAAAGCATTCTGCTTCCACAGACAAATCCATCAGAGATACCGCGCCGCCGGCATTCGGTGTGCGGTCGGCAACAGCCTTCATGCCCTTCGCCTGTAAATCACTGTCGTTAATCAGTTCCTTTACCGTAATGCCCATCAGCTGGATGGACGGGAAAGACAGTACCGGCAGCGCCTTTTTTACCGGAGCTTCCAACAGCTCCTTGGTCCACTGATCCATATTCATTTTCATAATCATATTTCTCCTTCGCTCTAGGTCTTGTTGTATTTTGTGGTATCTTTTCTCTCTGGTATAAGAATACCATATTCCAAATTTTCAGTATTGTACTCCATTTCCCTATCCGGGGCTATTTTTGTATAATATTACTCAAACGCGCACTGGCGCCTGTTTAAAAATTGTAAACAGCCATGCCCGCGCCAATTCGGCGCGAGCATGGCTGCTGTTTCAGCGACTGGATTCTGCTTTTTTTATTTCATCTGCTGTTCATACGCTTCAATCATCTGCTTGACCATCTGACCGCCGATAGAACCCGCCTGACGCGCTGTCAGATCTCCATTGTATCCATCCTTCAGGTCGATGCCAACCTCGCGGGCTGCTTCCATCTTGAAACGATCCATTGCGGCCTTTGCTTCCGGTACATTCAGCTTGTTCGAATTGCGGTTCATATCATTCTCTCCTTTGTTTGTCCGATCTCTGTGCTAACAGTATATGAAATCTTGCACATTCTATGCAGCAAACGACACGGTTTGCAATAGCAGTTTATGCCTGATTCGTCAAATGTCGCCCCATTATCCAGATCCCTTCCTGTTTTTTTATGAACTATGCTGGTATTTGCCAAATTTGTACAGTTTTCTTTGAATCATGCGGCAATGTCCGCTATAATAAAGAGAGATGTTATGAACATCGCTTGATTTTAAATTTTCATCGGGAGGCTGTACGAACTATGTCTTGTGTATCCGTACCAAAGATCTTGATGCCAAAGGACGGCATCGACTTGAAGAAATGGGCTGTTGTCGCTTGTGACCAGTATACTTCTCAGAAAGAGTATTGGGCTGAGACCGACCACATCGTCGGTGATGCACCGTCTACCCTGCGCCTGACGCTTCCGGAAGTTTATCTGGAGGACGCCGATGTAGCAGACCGTATTGCAAACATCAACGAAACCATGAAGCAGTATCTGTCTGACGGCACGCTGACCGAGCTGCCTGCCGGTTTTATTCTGACCGAGCGCTATTCCGGCGGCACATCTCCGCGCCGCGGTCTGGTCGCTGCCATTGATCTGGAATGCTATGAATACACAGCCGGCTCCCGTTCTCTCGTTCGCCCGACCGAGAAAACCGTTGTCGAGCGCATTCCGCCGCGTCTTGCTGTCCGCAAAAACGCTTCTATTGAAGTCCCGCACATCATGCTGCTCATTGACGACCCGAACCGCACCGTCATCGAGCCGATGTTCGAAAAGACCGATGCCCTGCAGAAGGTCTATGACACGGATCTGATGCAGAACGGCGGCCATATCAACGGCTGGTTTATTCCGGAAGGCGAGCTGACCGATCACCTGATTGCAGAGATGGAGAAACTCAACGATCGGAAAACCTTCAATGAGAAATACCGCCTGACCAAGGATCTGCCGCTGCTGCCGTTTGCTGTCGGCGACGGCAATCATTCGATGGCAACGGCAAAGGCATACTGGGAGGACGTCAAAAAGACGCTGACACCGGAGGAACAGGAAAACCATCCGGCACGCTATGCGCTGTGCGAAATTGTCAACATCCATGACGAAAGCCTGCTCATTGAGCCGATTCACCGCGTGATGTTCCATGTCGATCCGGAGGATCTGCTGCGCGCCGCTGTAAACTTTTACTCGAAGAACGGCAGCCAGTGTATTTTCTCGGATGAGAAGGCCGCTGCCGATCCGGAAAATCATACGGTTCGCTACTGCTTCGGCGGCAAAACCGGCACCATGACCGTTATCTGCCCAAAGTGGGGCATTCCGCTCGGCACCCTGCAGGCATTTCTGGATGATTATCTGGAACAGCACAGCGAGGCAAAAATCGACTACATTCACGGCGAAGATGTCGTATCCAAGCTGGGCAATGAAGCGGGCAACATGGGCTTCTTCCTGCCGGACATCGAAAAGAACGATCTGTTCCGCGGCGTCATTATTGACGGCGTTTTGCCGCGCAAGACCTTCTCGATGGGTGAAGCACATGAAAAGCGCTATTATATGGAATCCAAGATGATTGTCAAGTAACTGCGTCATTTTCTTTCGGGACTGTCCACACAGGGCAGTCCCGTTTTTTGTCCCAAATCAATATCGCTTTCCCGTTTTCAACACGGCAAAACGAAAAGATGCCGGAAAATATAAATTTTTTCTGCGGCGAAAAACAGCAGGATACCATCATGTACGCCGCATCATCCTGTATTTCTATCTCCGGCTCACGCAGCGCACAGCGAAAACAGGCATCGCGACTGAAAAAAGCCCGCTTTTGGGGCGGCTTCGTGTCCGCGACATATTGCTCTGGCAGCGCAGGCCAGTATCCCAGCGAGGATAAATACTGCTTGCTCATTGTGCGGTCAATCGTCAACCCATCTCCGTCTGGCTGTGCGACGCCAATGAGCAGCGGCTGTGCGTCATCTCGCATTCCCCACACGCGCAGCACTTCCCCGTATTTCGGCAACGCACCGGCCGCGCAAAAGCGAACGGTTGTCTCTGTCTGTGAAAGCTGCATTTCTCCCCAAGGCGCTTGCTGTCGGCTGATTTCCATATGCTAAAAAAATCCCCCTGCACAGCATATGCTGCGCAAGGAGGAAATCATGCATGTGGTCAATGTTTTATGTAAGCATTGACCTTTTTCTCAGTCTTTTGCGTTGAGACCAAAACTCACGGCTAATGCGCGATCTACTTCATCCATATGCGAGGCGTCCAGCGTTCCCATTTTTTCCCGCAGTCTGCGTTTGTCCAGCGTGCGAATTTGTTCGGTCAAAATCACAGAATCCCGCGTCAGGCCAAACGTGCGGGCACCGAGAGAAATATGTGTCGGCATTTTCGCTTTGTTGACCTGTGAGGTAATCGCCGCCGCGATAACGGTCGGGCTGTATCGGTTTCCGACGTTGTTCTGTATAATCAAAACCGGCCGCATACCGCCCTGTTCACTGCCGACTACCGGCGACAAATCCGCATAATAAATATCGCCGCGTTTGACATGATGCTCCAAAACAATCACACTCCGTAGGAAAGATTTCAGGCGTTTTTCCTGATACTGTTACTTTCCCCAGCAATCCGGTTATTTAATCATGCACCGTAAGAATATTTTCTCTTTGTCTCATTGTATGCGTTATGCGCCGAGATAGATACGCGGCACGCGCTTGCTGATATCGCAGGTGACCTCATAGGAAATCGTACCCGCTGCCGCCGCAAGTGTATCCGCCGTAATCGGACAATCGCCAAATACGGTCACTTCATCGCCGCGTTTCACATCCATTCCCGTGACATCCGCCCACGCCATATCCATACAGATGCGTCCGACAGTCGGCACGACCTTGTCATGGATAACAACCGAAATGTGATTGCTTGCCACGCGCGGATAGCCATCCGCGTAACCAATGGTAAACACAGCCACGCGCATCGGCTTGTCCGCCGTGAACGTGCGGCCGTATCCGATGGAATCTCCCGCCGGAATATCGCGTACCTGTGCTACACGAGCCTTCACGGTCATAACCGGCTTGAGCGGAACGGTTTTCTTGGTATCTGCGTCCGGATAATAGCCATATAAAATAATGCCGGCACGCACCATATTAAACGCACCTTCCCGATACAAATCTGTCGTAAAGGTCTGTGTGTGCTGCAAAATAGCGGCACTGTTGGAACAATGGCGGTACATGAGATTGATACCGTGCTTTTCCAGCTCCAGACACATATCTACAAACCGGCGGTACTGCAGTTCGGTAAATTCTTCGCCGCCGTTGACATCGGCAACTGCAAAGTGCGTAAAGGCACCTTCCGCTTCCAATCCCGGCAGAGAAATCGCCTGCAAAATCTCCTGTACATTTTCCTTTGTAGAACGCGTTTCAAAGCCAATGCGCGTCATGCCGGTGTTCAGCGCAATATGTACCCGAATCGGCTTTCCAGCCGCCTGTGCTGCCGCAGAAAACGCCTTCGCCGTGTCGGTATCGCACAGCGCTGCCGCGATGTCATATTCCGCCAGCAGTGCGGCATCCGCATCCCCCACATAGCCCAGCACCAAAATCGGAAGCGTAAAGCCCGCCTCGCGCAGCTCTACGCCCTCTCCAATCGTTGCCACGGCAAAAAAATCCGCGCCCGCATCGCGGAGCACCGTTGCCGCCTGTACGGCGCCGTGTCCGTAAGCATCCGCCTTCACGACGCCGAGTACCTTTGCCTCCGGCATAATCGCCTTTACGTGGTCACGAATCTGTGTAAAGTTGTATCTCAGATTATTTAAGTTGATTTCTGCCCAGCATCTGCCGGTTTCGTTTGTTGTTGCCATGATTGCCTTTCCCACTTTCCTTCACGGCTGCAAGGCACAGTGCTGTACCGTACAGTCCATGATTTGTTTTCCATTCGTATATATATGAGCCTCCGTCAGCGCAAAGCTGTCCGGCTGCAAATATACTTCTTTGACGGCGGTTCCCTCTTCGCCTGTATCTTCATAGCGAAGGGCAATGCGTCCGTTTTCCTGCCACACCTGCTTGGGCACACCCGTCTGCAGGTCATGCAGCAAATATGTTGTGACATCCGCCGGTGTCAGTCCCTTTTTGTCCGGCATCGCGGTCTCCAGCTCGGCATCGTCATAGCAAAAGACATAGTCTTCTCCCGCAATGACCGCTCGGATGCCCGCTACAGATTCCGGCTTTTGAATTTCCAATTCGGCTGTATTCGTGTCTTTGTGATACGTGTATTGGATTTGATACTCCATCGCGTATTCATCCAAATTTGATGTGATGTTTGAGATCAATTCGATGGTCTGCGCACCACGATATGCCTCCTGCACAGCCGCTGCCAATTGGGTCGGGTCGCTGACGGCACAACAGCCGCACAGCAGCGACACAACAAGCAGGCTGCTCCAAATCCGTTTCAAGCGGTGTTACCACTCCCTGGAGTTGAGCGGTTTGAGTACCCGTGGAATATACCGCAGCATATCCGTCGGCGTCATGCCAAATTCTCCGATGTCGTTGGCGCACAAATCGCCCGCCCGACTGTGAATATATGCGCCGCAGGCAGCCGCCGCGAGCGGGTCCAGCCCCTGTCCCAACAGAGACAGAATGATGCCGGACAGGACATCTCCGCTCCCGCCCTTTGCCATGCCCGGATTGCCGTGCACGTTTTGATACAGCGCACCGTGCGGGTCTGCAATAATCGTCCGATGTCCCTTGAGCAGCAGCACACAGCGGTGCTTTCCGGCAAAGGCGGATGCCATTTCCTCCCGATTTTCTGTGAGAGGAACATCGCAGATTCGCGCAAATTCATTCTTGTGCGGGGTTAAAACCACAGGGTACTTTGCTTTCTCCACTACATCTATATGTCCCGCCAGTGCATTTATGCCATCTGCGTCAAGAACCAGCGGGCATTCTGCCTGTTCGATGATGGTTTGTACCGCCTGTGTCACACCCTCGCTGATACCGAGACCCGGTCCTGCCAAAATCGCCGCACGGCGCTGCAGCGGCGGCAAATCATCCGCTGTAATCTTTCCATCTGCATCGGTTTTCAGCGGTATAAACGTCGGCTCATTGAGCTTTGCCGCCAAAATCGGATAAATACAGGACGGCAGTGCCAGCGTGACGATGCCGGAGCCGGTGCGCACAGCTGCCTGCGCCGCAAAAAACGGAGCGCCGATGTAATCCCGACAGCCGCAAACGGCAAGCACACGGCCATAGGTATTTTTATCGCTCTTCGGCTCGCGCGGGTGCATATGCTGCGCGAGATATTCCCAATCAATCGTTTTCATGTGTTGTCTCCTGTGCATCGCCCAGTAAAATTGCCGTTGCCGTGGCATATTCCCGACAGTGCGAGATGCTGAGCAGGAAATTCCCCTGCGGCTTGTGCACCTGCGGCGCACCCAATGCATCGTGTGTAATCTCGATGTCTTTCAAGTTCAGTCCGCGCTGAAACCCTGTGCCAAGTGCCTTGGCAACCGCTTCTTTGGCGCAAAACAGACCGGCAGCGGATTCCGCTTTGTTTTTCGCTTTGGTCTCCAACCACGCTTGCTCCTGCGGCGTAAACGTGTGACTGACAAATCGTTCGCGCTGAATGGCGCGCCGAATGCGTTCGATTTCGATGATGTCGGTTCCCAATCCTATCACGGTTTCCCCTCCAATCCTTTCTTATTTTATCACCTTTTATTTGGTTTGTCTGCATCACCCTGAGAGAGATTTCAATTTTTTTCAAATAAATTTAAAAAATTGAAAAATTATTGTTGACACAACGCAAATTCCCTGCTATAATAACAAACGTTGCAGCGAAGAGATGCAGCGAAAAAAATCGAGGTGTGGCTCAGTTTGGTAGAGCGCTGCGTTCGGGACGCAGAGGCCGTGGGTTCAAGTCCCGCCACCTCGACCATCTTTTACAGAGCAGAATTTCTGCTCTGTTTTTTTGTTGCCGTCAGCCGCCTGTTTCATTCTTCCCCGCCGCTATTGAAAATTCTCCGGATATATGATATGATTCCAAAAGATATCATTTGGAAAGGAATCTCTCATTTATGACTGATAAGAACTTTAGCATCACTTTGGGCGAGTACAAAGGCATCAAGCGTGCACCGATTACCGCCGATGTAACGAACGATGAAGTACAGGCTGCCATCAAGCAGGAACAGGAGCAGCGCGCCAAGATGCATGACGTAGAGCGTCCGGCACAGCTGGGCGATACCGCCGTTATCGACTTCGCAGGTTTCCTCGGTGACGAGCAGTTCGAGGGCGGCACGTCTGAGAACTATTCTCTGGCTCTCGGCTCCAACACCTTTATTCCGGGCTTTGAGGAGCAGCTGGTAGGCACCAGCGCCGGTGACGAAGTAGACGTCAACGTAACGTTTCCGGAAAACTATCCGGCAGGCAATCTGGCCGGTCAGCCGGTTGTGTTCAAGTGCAAGGTACACAAGGTACAGGAGCGCAAGCTGCCGGAGCTGAACGACCTGTTCGGCAAGATGTACGGCTTTGCAAACTACAAGGAATTTGAGCAGAACGTACACGATGCGCTGGTACAGCAGAAGGAGCAGGCAGCTCGTTCGCAGGTACAGAATGCGCTGCTGGAGCAGATTGTTGCAAACTCCGAAATCGACCTATCCGATGAATTCGTAAACGCATTTATTGAGCAGATGCTCGCGACGGTTACGCAGGATCTGGCGCGTCAGGGCGCTTCTATGGAGCAGTATCTGGCATACCGCAACATCACTGACGAGCAGCTGCGCGCAGAGATGCGCCCGCAGGCTGAGGCTACCGGCAAGGCATCCGCCGTTCTCGCTTCGATTGCTCAGCAGGAAGGCATTGTCATCACCGACGAGGACGTTGACAACGACGTTCGCCGCATGGCTATGATGTACCAGATGGACTATGACAAGCTCGCCGGCACCATGGACGAGGCTGCACGCGAGAGCGTTCGCAACAGTCTGGAAATTTCCAAGGCTCTGCAGCTGGTTTTTGATGCTTCCATCGAAGAGTAATTACAGATACGCTGTAAGAGGACGTCTGTCACGGCGTCCTCTTTTCTCTGCACACAACGGGAGGTTGTTTTTATGCTGCGTATGATCGCATTGGATTTGGACGGCACGCTGCTGCGCTCGGACAAGACGCTCTCTGCACGCACCAGACAGGTTTTAGAATCCTATATTGCAAAGGGCACGCATGTCGTCGTGGCGAGCGGCCGTTCCTATGATTCGCTGCCGCAAGAGGTACTCTCCGTCCCCGGCATAGATTACGCCATCACATCCAATGGCGTGGTGATCTGCCACCGTCCGACCGGCGAAAAACTGTTTTATTCCCCGCTCAAGCCCGCGTGTACACAGCAGCTGCTCTCCCTCATTCAAACGCATCATGCCGAGTTTGAAGTGTTTTTAGACGGCGTGCCGTATGCAGATGCAGCGTTCGTGGCGCACCCCACCGCATACGGCTTGCCGGACGCTGCGACACAGTACATTCAGTCGACACGCAAGCCGGTTGAAAACCTGCTCTCATTTACACAGGAGCACATACAGGAATTAGACTGCTTGGATTTTATCACCATTGACCAGCAAAAGCGAAAACTTTTGTCGCAGCAGCTCGAGCAAATTTCGGGGATTTACGTGACATCCTCCGTCCCGCACCTGCTGGAAATTTCCGATGCATCCGCCGGAAAAGGCGCGGCTCTGCGCCGCTTGGCACAGCATTTGGATATTCCGCGCGAGCAAATCGCGGCGTTCGGCAATGAGGAAAACGATTTGGATATGATTGCATTCGCCGGTGTCGGCGTTGCGGTTGCCAACAGTCCGGCACATGTGCGCGATTGCGCGAATTTTGTCACGGGAAGCAACGATGAGGACGGCGTTGCGGATTTTTTGGAACGGTATTTGACACAGCAGTAAAAAAAGTCTCGTTTGGTTTTCACCAAAACGAGACTTTTTATTATAATTTTTCTTACGCTTCAAACGCCTGCTTGATGCTGTTGTAATGCAGGAACTTATCCTGCTCAGCCAGCTTTTTGATTGTGTCCAAATCGGCAAACTGGAAGCCCATGGCCTCCGCCGTCTGAATATGCACATCTTCTTCCTTGACGTCCATCTCGAAGCGATAGATGTCTACAAAATAGTTGTCGCCCTCGTCCGGATTGATGCGCTGATATGAGAACAAATAACCGCCGTCTGCGCCTGTGACATCCAAACCGGTCTCTTCCCAGATTTCGCGCTGAATTGCCTGTGCGGAGGTCTCTCCCGCCATTACGCCGCCGCCGGAAACCTCCCATGCGCCCGGCGCCCATGCCTTGGTCATCACACGCTGGGTAATCAAAAACTTGCCGTCCGGCCGGCGAATAACGCCGAGCACCGTCAAATGAAATTCTCCCGGCTTCATGTGCCAGTCGTTCTTTTTCATTGTTCGTCCGGTCGGCTGTTTATTTTCATCATAAATGTCCCATAATTCCATAATTTGGCACTCCTGTTCTGTTTTTCCCGTAAAGATACCTTTTTATTATACGTCTGTTCAGGAAAATCAGCAAGTATAATTCGCAAAAAATCCCAGAAAACGCGAAGGGTACGCTTATCCTGTATACTTTGCATAATTTTAGCATATGATCATTGGAATTTCCTTGACATTTTGACAAAACAGAAGTATAATAAACACAAGTCAAAAGGTTACTGGATATGACGTATCCGGCAGCCAAATCAGGAGGTGTTCCTATGTATCCTATCATCACTATCAGCCGTGAGTTCGGCAGCGGCGGTCATTCCATTGGTCAGGCTGTTGCAAAAGAGCTTGGCATTCCGTTTTATGACAGCGTTATCGTTGAGGAAGCTGCAAAAAAGAGCGGCTACTCTACGGATACCGTCGTAGAAGATGGAGAATACACAACGCTCTCTCAGACATGGTTCAGCTCTAACGCAGCATACAATGTCAATTACCTGTCTCCGCAGGATAAAATATTTGAGGCTCAGCGCAATGTGATTCTCGACTTGGCAGAAAAGGGTTCGTGCGTTATCGTCGGACGCTGTGCCGATTACATTCTCGACACTGCCAATATTCCGGCGCTCAACGTGTTCATTCACGCGAACATGGAATACCGCAAGGCACATGTATTGGAGCGCTATGGCAAGACCAACGTGCCGATTGAAAAGCGTCTGCGCAAGAAGGACAAAGGCCGCAAGACCTACTATCGGTACTATACCGACCGCGAATGGGGTCAGTCCAACTATTATCACATCAGCCTTGACGCCAGCTATCTGGGCGAGCTGACCTGTGTGGACATCATCACCTCTGCCGCTCGCAGAAAGAATGAAAACAAGTAACTGCATACACAGCAGTGGCATCTGTCTTTTGAGACAGATGCCACTTTTTTATCTTTTTTTACCCGGATTGCAAATTTGCATCGCTACGCCGTCCGGCATGATTTCAAAGCCGAACCGTTGATAGAGAGACTCCCTCTGGATGCTATGCATCCGGAGGGAGCCTCTGTTTTATGGGAATATTTTGAGAAAGCAAACCGATTATTTATCCGGCATTTGCATTGTCTTCATCCTCTTTTTCGACAATGACAGACAAGCCTCTGGCAATTGCTCTGCGATCCTGTTTTGGTGCAGAAATCGTATCGTCTTCCGGAATATCCGAAGCCAAATGACTCTTAGAGCGGAGCAACGGCTTGATGAGCTTAAATGTCATCAGCACCAACCACAGCGTCGGAATGGTCATTGCAAAAGGGCGAAACCCCAAACGGTTTCGCCCTCTTGAAGAAAGAAGAAAATCGGCAATTTATTCGCCGTAAATCTTAGCTGCATGATAACCAATGCCCAACGTCTTATACATGTATTCGCAAGACTCGCGCAGTCCCTTCATTTCCAGCTCGCGTCCTTCCTCAATGCTGTATCCGGACAACGGCAGCTCGATTTCCAGATCAATGGTATCCAGCTGTGCCGGAGCCTGCTCGCGCAGAATCTTCATAATAGCTACGCAGTCCACATTGCCCTGTCCAATCGCGGTGCCCAGAGAATGTGTGCCGTCCGGATCAGCAAATACGCGGTTGTCGCAGAAATGAACGCAGTTGACATACGGAGCCATCTTGCGCACGCACTCCTCAATGCCTTCCATCAGCATCAGAGAGTTGATGGTATCGCAGCAGGCACCAATCTGCGGATGCGCCAGCTCCTTCACCAGCCAGATTACTTCATCAGAGAACAAGTCGCAGTGGTTCTCAATAGAAATCTGCATACCATATTTTTCGATGGTTGGAATATTCTTTCGGAAATCTTCGGCAATGACTGCCAACTGTGCCATAACAGATGCGCACATGCAGGAATGCGAAGATTTTTCCGGATGCTCTACGTCGGTGCTGTACTTAACCAGCTTACAGCCGAGCTTATGTGCGATTTCGAGAGATTCCTCAATGGTGCAGTTTACACGCGGGTCAGACGGTGCATTAAAGGAAATATTCAGCTCCAGCTCGATGCCATGCTCTTCTGCATACTTGCGGCATTCTGCCAGATGCTCATCGGAGGTATCATTCTGAATGTCTACCAGCGTGATGTGCAGAACATCCAAACCGACATCTACAGCAATATCTACCAAGTCTTTAAACGTCTTTACCTGCTCAAAGGCATGGTGCTCGCCATATTCCTGAAAGCCCCAGCTTTCGCCAAAACCGGAAAGATGCAGGGTGTAGCTGTGCATACCAAGTTTAAACTTTCTGTCCTGATGCTGTAACATAATCTCTATCTCCTTTTCTAATATATACTACTATTATTTTAATAAAAATGCTTTCTTTTGTCTATGTATCTCCCTGCCGGTCTGTGCAGACCGACAGGGAATGAAACTTTGTTATTTCTTTTCGTAAATTGCCTCTGCCTTGCCTTCTGCAATCAGATCTTTATTGATGTCCATCCACAAATCGACATTCTTGATACCCAGCTTTTTCGGGTTGAAATACGGAACCTCAATGCCTGCCTTGAGCTGCTGGAAGAAGTCATCATATATCTTCTTCACATTTGGCAGCAGGAAGATCAGTGTAAGCAGATTGAGCCAGGACATAATTGCAAACATGATTTCAGAGATTGCCCATGCGGTCGATGCCGTTACATTGCTCCAGATGAAGAAGAAGATCGGCATGATAATGCGAATGCCCCAAATCAAGGTTTTACGGGTCTTGTCATTTGCTTTTCTGGTCAAATATGCCAAGCCGGACTCGCCTTCATAGTAGTAAGCAATGCAGGTGGAATATGCGAAGCAGGTCAGTGCAATTGCAATGATAATGCCGCCGATAACCGGCAGTGCTGTGTTTGCAGCTTCCTGTACCCAAACAACGCCTGCGGTCATGCTGTCTGCCTGTGCCTGCATCTGTGCAGAGCCAGCGCCGATGTACTTAAAGGTTGTGCCGTCTGTGTTCAGAACATTAAAGCAATCGGTAACGAGTGCCATGATACCGGAGCAAGCACAGACTGCTACGTCAATATACACAGAAAATGCATTAACCAGACCCTGGTTTGCCGGATGCGGTGTCTCAGCTGCTGCTGCAGACGGAGGAGTCTCGCCGAAACCGGAGCCGGAGGAGTTTACGGCACGCTTTACGCCGTAGGAGAAGGCTGCGCCCAGCATACCGCCGAATATCGCGTGTCCGCCGCCGAATGCACTGCTGAACATCATAGCCAGCGTCGGGCCAATGTTGCTTGCATGTGTAATCAAAACAATAATCGTAATAATCAGATAGCCAATGGTCATGAACGGAACGATAATCGTCGAGAACTTTGCGATGCGGCGCACGCCGCCGGAAATGACCATGAACAGCAAAACTGCAATAATCAGACCAACAATCCAGTGCGGAGCACCAAAGCTGTTTTCCATTGCCATTGCAATGTTATTTGCGGACGGACCGGTTACGAGGAACGGAACGCCAATGGATGCACAAAGGGCAAACAGTACAGCGAAGATTTTACCAAGCGGCTTAATCGGAATACCATGCTCCATGTAGAAGTATGGGCCGCCGCGGTACTGACCGTCCATGCGGACTTTATACAGCTGACCAAGGCTGTTCTCTGCGAATGCAATCGCGGAAGTTACCAGAGCGGTAATAATCATCCAAACGACTGCGCCCGGGCCGCCATACATAATGGCTACCATGACGCCTCCGATGTTGCCAACCGCTACGCGGTATGCAGCTACCGAACAGAACGTCTCAAAGGCAGACAATCCTTCTTCAGAACCCTCACCCTTTGTGAGAAGTTTCCACTGCAATTTAAACTGTGTGACGTTGCCAAACTTAATTGCGAAGCAATATACCAAGGCAAGACCAAACGTCAAAATAATCAGCGGAGTAGCCCACAAAATGTTGTCAATTTGCATAATCAGTGCAGAAAAATCCATTTTGATTTTCTCCTTTCGATTCCCATCTTTTTCTCTTTACTTACATCACACTGCTGTCCTTTCCGAAATAAAAATCTTCCTCCTTCTGCTACGATTAACAGCCGTGTGTGTCGCTGTACCCTACGGAGCAATTCTCCCAAAAAGTTTCCTACATCTTTTTTCGAGGTGCAGCGTCTTTACCAAAATAGATGCAATCGCCGTGCCAAAAAACCATGCGATTGCACAAAAATTCAACAAGAAATTTATTTTTGTGAATTTTGCCGTTTTATTTCGCAAGTATTTTGTGCAAATCTAACAAGTCCTGCTTTTTTCTTTGTTTTCTCTTGACGGTATTTCATTGGCTTTTTGCAGAATTCTTTTGCACTTCTTTGCACAATTTTTTTGCACGGTGCATGTGTCTTTTGCATCCCATGCAAAAAATTACAGCACGCGCCATATTCCTTTGCGCCTCCACGCCTGATTTTTTTGCATGATTTCTGTGAAAAGCTGAAAATATCCATCTGCATGCCAACAGACGGATATTTTGAAGAAGTTATAGTTCTTTTACGTTGATGCCGTATTTTCGAATGCGATACTGCAGGCTCTGGCGGCTCATTTTGAGCACATGCGCCGATTCTGAGATGTTTCCTCCGTTTTCCTTGAGAATCCTGCAAACCGCATTGCGCTCTACATCTTTCATTGTGCTGTTCAGCGATGTTCCCGCCAGCGGTGTCGGTGCAGACACCGGTTTTATCTTGTGCATCGGCTGCACATCCTGCATATACGCCGGAATATATTCCGGTGTAATCAGCGATTCATCATCCGGCAAAACGTTAATGGCGTGCTCGATGGCGTGCTCCAATTCCCGCACGTTGCCCGGCCAGTCATATGCTTGGAATAAATCCAGTGTTGCCGGATCCAGATCCCGTGCATTGCGCGAGAGCTTTGCATTGCACTTCATGATGAATTGTTTTGCCAGCAGCGGAATATCCTCTTTTCGTTCGCGCAGCGGCGGAATCGCAATGTTGACAACACCCAAGCGATAAAATAAATCGCGGCGCAGCTTGTTTTCATCAATTGCTTGCTGCGGCAGAACATTGACGTTGGATAACACACGCACATCAACATGAATCTCGGAACTGCCGCCGACACGGCGCACCATGCCGTCTTGCAGCACGCGCAGCAGCTTTGCTTGTAAATTGATATTCATGGAGTTCAGCTCATCCAACAGCAGCGTGCCGTTATTTGCCTGCTCAAAATATCCCTGCCGACGCTCCGCGCCGGTATATGCACCTTTTTCCGTGCCAAATAGCAATCCTTCCAGCAGATTTTCCGGTATGGCCGCACAATTGATTGCCAAAAACGGACCATTGGCGCGGCGGCTGGCGTTGTGAATACTCTGCGCAAGCAGCTCCTTTCCGGTTCCGGTCTCGCCGTAAATCATCACCGAGGAGTCAGATTTCGCCGCCTGCCGGCATTGCTCTATCATGTTTTCCATCACCGCGCTGATATGCATGATATCATCAAAATGGTAGCGCGCAGACAATGCACTTTTTCCGCTGTTATGTTTGCTCGGGTCGCTTTGCGCGATGAGTTTTGCTTGGAGTTCCACAATTTTTTTGTTGAGAGAATCCACTGCACTCCAGTCTTTCATGATGCTGTATCCGCCCAACACCTGACCATTTTGCACGATTGGATATGTATTGGACGTAATGTCCACATTTTTGTTATAACGCGTGGTATAAATCTGCCGCCGCCCCAGATAAATCTGCTTTTTTCGAATGGCCTGCGGAATAATCAAGCTTTGACCGTCCAGCGGTTCATACACTTTTTCGTTCTTTTCTCCGATGACATCGCTCGGCACGACCTCATCCATTTGAATACAGGCATTGTTCAAAAAATTGATGCGCGTCTCCTCATCGCACATGACCACCGCGTCACTGACCTGCTCCAGCGCATGCTCGAACATATCGCACTGTGCGTCGCGCGTCGCCGTCCGAAAGACAACCAGCCGGCAGTTTGCCGGCAAATCCTCCGCAGACGGCGCAGGACACCGCAGCAAATATTCATTGAAGCCCATATACGCATAGATTTTCTGCTCCGGCTCCAAACATAGCGGCGATGCAATGTCGGATAATTTCTTTCCGATCAGCCAATGATGCTCTGAGCCGTGCAGCAGTCTGATTCCCACTTCATTGACCTCGCGAATGACCCAGTTTTCCGTCACGAGCACAGCTCCCATTCCGCACTCGGACAGTACCTTCATAATCTCTTGATATCTCATTTCAAACCTCCTATCCCCCAAGACTTTTTACTATTCTTGTGACAGGACACCGATTTTTCTCCATCAGCGACCACCGTTCACTGACTTTCAGTCATTATACCTCTTTTTTCTCCGAATTGCAATATTTTTTTGCAGCCTACGATTTTTGCAGGCTGCAAAGCGCTGTGCGGCTGACAACGACATACGCCGTCAGCACCATCATTCCGGTTACAACCCATGAAATCGGATAAACGCTGAACAGAATCGGTAAAACATGATGCGCGGGCACAACGGTATTGACCCAAATCACACGGAAAACACAGGTGCCGAACACCGTGAGCAGCGCCGGCGTCAGCGAGTGCCCGTATCCGCGCAGAACCGAGCCGCTGATCTCATATGAGCATGCCAGACATTGCAGCAGCAAGACAGTCTGCATGCGCTGCGCCGCAGAGGCTGCCGCTGCGGCATCCGTTGTGAACAGTCCAATCCACAAATCCCGCCCCAGATAAAAGAATACATCCAGTGCCAGACAGATGAATACGCCGCACAGCATACAGATGCGGAACACACGCTTGCATCGTTCCGCCTTTCCCGCACCATAGTTTTGGCTTGTAAACGTGACAGCGGCGGAATTAAATCCCATAAATGCAAAGCAGGTGATGTATTCAAAGTTCATCGAAATGGCAGAGCCTGCGACAACGGCAGAACCAAATGTATTGACCGCCGCCTGAATGCACACATTGGAAAAAGAAAAGACCATGCCCTGCACGCCCGCCGGAATGCCGATGCGCAAAATTGTCCGCAGCACGCTCCCATGCACGGCAAGTTTTTTCGGATGAAATCGAATCTCCTCCGCTTCATGCATGAGAAAGTACAGTACCATCATGCAGCTGATGACATTGGCAAGCACGGTTGCCAGTGCAACGCCTGCCACGCTGAGATGGAAACCAACGACAAACACAACATTGAGTCCGGCATTGATACAGCCGGAGACAATCAGGCAATACAGTGGGCGTTTGGTGTCTCCTTTGCTCCGCAAAATGGCGGCAGCAAAATTATATGTCATGATAAACGGCATGCCAAGACAATACACACGCAGATAGATAACCGCCAAGTCCAGCACATTTTCCGGTGTAGAAAGCAGCTGCAGCAGCGGCCGCGCAATGGCAATGCCGCACACCATCAGCAGCAAACCGCTGCATATCGCCAGCAGCATCGTTGTGTGCACAACGTCCGGTATGCGTTCGCGCTTGCCCTTTCCGATGTAATTTGCTATGACAACATTGCTGCCGACGGAAATGCCGACAAACAAATTGATAAACAGGGATACCACAGAGGTGTTGGCGCCTACCGCCGCCAAGGCTTCGCTGCTGGCAAATCGTCCCACCACAGCTGCATCCACCGAATTAAACAACTGCTGCAGCATACTTCCCGCCGCAAGCGGCAGGGCAAACAGCAAAATTTTGTCCCACATCGAGCCGGATATCATGTCGATGCCGGTTTGTTTTTTAGATTTCATGTTAATAGATAAGCTTCTTTCTCATTTTATTCTGTTCCAGTATAGCATACACGTGTTCTTTTGACCAGACAAAAGAAAAGCAGCCGCTGTCTGTACGACAGCAGCTGCTTTCCAAAGATATTGGTGATTTTTATTATGCACGTAATTTAAGAAAGCTGCTGCATGACCCAATCCAAATCATTGGTTGTCTTGAGCTTTTCCAGAACCTCTTCATCTTCCAGCATATTGCAAATCTTTGCCAGAAGATCCATGTGTTCATTGCCGATACCAGCGATACCGAATACCAGCTGCGCTTTTTCCTTTCCGAAATTGACGCCGTCCGGATACTGCAGGAATACAATGCCGGTTTTCTTTACGGTGCCCTTCGCCTGACTGGTACCGTGCGGAATGGCAACGCCCATGCCCATATATGTTGTGATGAGTTTTTCACGCTCCTGCATCGCCGGAATATAGCTTTCATCAACATAGCCGAGCTGAACGAGCAATTCGCCTGCTGCCTGAATGGCTTCCTCTTTGGATACCGATGTCTGATTCAGGCGCACGCCTTCCCGACAGATGACTTGTTTTCCCGCAATCGGAGATGGTGTCTGTTGTTCTTCCCGCTGCGGTGCAACAGCGTCTACCTTCTGCAGCATTTCATACAGCGCATCCAGTGCCGGATCTGCCAAGAAATTTTCAATCGTGACCAGCTTTGCCTGCGGCGCACACTTCTGTGCGCGCTCTGCCAGCGTTGCCTGTACAACAGCAATGTTGCAGTCTGCCGGAATATTGTCAACGGAGGTATTGCTTACTTTGATATCCGGACGAACGCCCTTTAAGCGATTTCTAAACTTGGTTGCGCCCATAGCAGAAGAGCCCATGCCTGCATCACAGGCGAAGATAATCTTCTGTACATCGGCTGCGCTACCGATTTCCGCCGGAGCAGCCTGCCCCTTGGATTCCGCCTTCATTGCAACCATCTGATTCTGCGCATCTTCCAGATTCTTTCCGCCCGCCATTCTGACGATCGGAGAAGCGATTGCAAACGAAATACCGGCTGCCAGCAATACGCCAATGATAACCTTCCACAGATCGCTGGTCGGCGTCATCATCAGGAATGCAATAATAGAACCAGGAGATGCCGGACCTACCAGACCGCAGTTTGTCATGCTGAACCAGAAAATTGCTGCCATGTTGCCAACAATCGGTGCGATGATAACCAGCGGGTTCATAAGGATGTACGGGAAGTAAATCTCATGAATGCCGCCGAGCAGATGAATGATGACGGCGCCCGGTGCGGACTGCTTGGTTTTTGCGTCCTTGCAGAAAAACATGTATGCGAGCAGAATGCCAAGTCCGGGACCCGGATTTGCTTCCAGCATGTACATGATAGACTTTCCGGTCTCCGCTGCGTCAGCTGTTGCCAGCGGAGTGAAAATGCCATGATTGATGGCGTTGTTGAGGAACAGTACCTTTGCCGGCTCAATAAAAATTGCAACCAGCGGCAAAACACTGTGAGAAACCAGAATGTGTACACCGGCTGCGAGCACAGTCAAAATAACGCTCATGACCGGACCGACAACTGCATATCCCAAGATGGCGAGAATCATGCCGATAATGCCAGCCGAGAAGTTGTTAATCAACATCTCGAAGCCTGCCGGTATATGTCCTTCCATCTTTTCGTCAAACTTCTTGATGCAGAAGCCGCCGAGCGGGCCCATCACCATGGCTGCCATCAGCATCGTGATGGACGTATCACTCATAATTGCGCCGATAACGGCAATGGCGCCAACAACGCGGCCTCTGTCGCCGCCGACCATCTTGCCGCCAGTCGATGCAATCAGAATAGGAATCAAATACGTCAGCATAGGGGAAACCATGCTGTTGAGCTGCTTGTTTGGAATCCAGCCTGTATCAATAAACAGTGCTGCGAGGAAACCGAACGCAATCAGCGCTCCAATATTCGGCATAACCATGCCGGATAGAAATTTACCAAATTTTTGTACCCTATTTTTCATGTCAGACCTCTCTTATCCTGTACAGCGGGATAATAAACGGTACAATTGCAGGTTATAAAACAGGAATCCGATGCCGTTCACATTCCGCCAGAACGTCCTGCGGAAGATGTCCGTCGGAAATCACCAGATCGACATCCGCCATCGAGCAAATGGAATAGCTCCTCTTCACGCCTACCTTGGAGGAATCCATCAAAACGATGACCTGATCCGCCTGCTTCATCGCTGTGCACTTGAGCAGAGCTTCTTCGATGCTGCCGCAGGTAAAGCCCGCCTGCAGCGTATATCCTGTGATGCCTAAAAATGTCTGGTGAAAATTGACGTGCTCCAGCTCTTGAATCGCCGTCGTACCATATGTGCTGATACTATACCGATTGAGCCGGCCGCCCGGCAGCATGATGACTGGTTTTTCCAAGCCTGCCAACTCGGTGGCACAGCTGAGTCCGGTCGTATAGATGAGGTTGGATTGATCCGGAAACAGCCGTGCCAGCTCGGTTGTTGTGCTGCCGGAGTCCAGAAAAATTGCGGTATCCGGCTGAATCAGCCGCAATGCCTTTTGGGCAATTTCCTGTTTCTCCTGAATATTACGAATGGCTCTCCGATTAAAAAAGTCATCCGTATTGATAACCAATTGTACAGATTTTGCTCCGCCATGGATTCTTACTATCTGCTTTGCTTCGTCCAATGCTTTCAAATCGGTGCGAAGCGTCATTTCCGAAACGTTCGGGAAATGCTCTTTGATTGTAGAAAAGCTCACAGTGCCCTTTTGGTTGATGAGCGCCGCGATCGCATTTCTGCGTCTTTCCATTGTATCCATATGTATTCTCCTTTCAGCCTGTATTCACCGAAAGAAGAATTTCAGCAGATTTTATTCTTCCTCGATGAAGTTTGCCAGCAGGTATTCCTCTGCCTCCGGGCACCACAGACCCTTGTGCGCATCCACAATGTCAGCCAGTGCGGTATAGCGCGCATCGCCAAGCTCCTCGCCTCTCTTGCGCAGATCCTCCAGCGCGGTCAGCGGCATGGTCAGGTGCGTATAAATCAGCTTCTTGCCGCCCGGGATTTTCGGCAGGTTCAGTGTTGTCTCTGCCGCAGCGTTCAGACCGCCAATATGTGTTACCATAACCGCCGGATTGATGCGCTTGGCAGCGGTCAGCTCCAGCGATTCAATCATATCTGCGGTATTGCCGCCAGTCGTGCCCATGACATGGGTAGAGTTGTAGTGTACATCGTAAAAGTTCATGGTTGCGCTGAACTTCTTGTCGGTCGGGCCGGCAAAGAAATTCAAGCAGCCGTCTCTGCCCAGAATGTCGCTGCACTGCTGTACAACGGCTGCAACCGGTGCGTAACAGAATACATCGTCATAGCCTGCGCCGCCCGTGATGTCACGCAGCACCGCAACCGGATCGTCATACTTTCCAGTGTTGACGAAGTGCAAATCAATGCCCATTTTCTTATACTCCGCCACCGGAAACAGCTCTTCCGCGCGATCCAGACGCTCCTGATTGACGTCAGCCACAACAACACGGGACGGGCGGACATCACGATGCAGTGCATAGGTCAGAGCGCCCAGACCCATTGGGCCGGCACCTGCCATGATTGCCAGATTGCCGCCTTCTTTGATGCCCATTTCGTGCTTGTACACGCCCATATGCGTGTGATATGCCGCATGAAAGGCACCAATGCTGCAGGACATCGGCTCTGCCAGCGATGCTTCATAGTATGCGCGTCCCTTGTACTCCAGCAGGCATCCCAGTTCCATGACCTCAGCCGGAATGACACAGTACGTCGTATCGCCGCCAAAGAACTCATACGAGTATCCCGGGCTCCACATGGTTCCCTTGTAGTTCAGTGCCGGCTGAAGGGTAAACTTCATGCCCGGCTTGAACTGATCCTGATGGTTCTTGCCGACCTTGACGATGTCACCGGCAAATTCATGACCCATAATTGCCGGATGCTCTGCGACATCCTCGTGTACACGCTTGTGGTCTGTACCCAGTATAGCACACTTATACGTAGACATACAGATACTGTCGGATACTACTTTGACGAGAATCTCGTCATCGGTGATTTCCGGAAGCTCGAACTCCTCCAGTCTCAGATCATTTGCCGCGTGCAGTCTTACGCCTCTTGCTTTCATCATGAAAACTCCTTCCATTGTTATTTCGAAACTCAGTGTTTTTACTTCGATAACTTATGCTTCTATAATATTCGCATTTCGCCCAAATGTCAATGCATTTTGTAACAAAAACTTGCACAATTTTTCCTGTTTGTTTTTGTATCAAAAGTCTATCGCTTTTGGATTGACAGTCTTTGTATAGAAAAACGCCTGTGTACAGAAAATCCTGCACACAGGCGTTTATTATTATTGCGGAGAGTATATGTGATTATACTTCTACCATCTTCTGATTCCAAGCCATATCCCAGAACATATATTCATACTGGCTGCACACATAAACAATGTGCTCCAAATTCTGAATCTGCTGTTCGGTATAGCCTTCGGTCAGACGGTCCACCATATCAATCATCAGCTGGTTGGAGGAACGGTATCCATCCGAAATGTACATATTCACCCATTCTCCGTAGAATTCCTGCTCCGTAGCGCCCGGGAACTTCTCCATAAAGTCACCGATGAGCTTATAGCTCCAAGAGCAGGACAGCACTGCCGCCATCAGCTCGCCGAGTCCTTCCTTTTCTGCAATCGCGATCATATAGTTGGTATACGAATCAGTCACAATGCTCGGCTTTGCCTGTGCAATCATTTCCTGCGAAATGTTCAGGCGGCGCAGATAGTCCTGATGCAGCGCATTTTCCGTGTCCAGTGTTGCAGCAATCAGACTGGAGAACAGACGCATATCGCTCTCATTTTTTGCTTTGAGAACGCCCAGCGCAAAAACCTTTGCGTACTGCATCAGGTACAGATGATCCTGAATCATAAAGAACTGGAATTTTTCCAGCGGCAGCGTGCCGTCTGCAAGACCCTTTACAAACGGATGCTCATTGTACTTATCCCACAAATCAATAATGCTGTTATACAAACGTTCCGATACTTTCATACGATAACTCCTTTTCCTTGTTTACAAACATATCATGCCTGCCGCCATGAGTCCAATGCAAAGCACGGCAAAGCAAATATCTCCTGCACGAACCCGCGTTGTGATGGCAAACGTGCGGCTTCCATCGCCGTCAAATCCTTTGGATTCCATTGCCATCGCAACGTTTTCCGACCAGCGAATGCCGTTGACCAATGTATTAAACAGCGGGCCAATCGGCAGCAAGCCGGTGCGTTTTTTTCTTGCGCGATACGCAAGATTTACCTCATCCCATTCGCGGCGCAGCGTCGGGATAAGATTGACTGCCGCCAGCACGCCGTACGCAAATTTCGGCTTGACGTGCGCCTGATGCATGAGCGACATAATAAATTCTTTTTGGTCTGTAGAAAGCGCGAACACCATACCCATACCGACATAGGCGAGAATGCGCGTGCTGAGCAGCAGCGCAGAGTCCATCGAAGCCACGTCATAAATAGACGCCGACTGTGCCGCACTCTTGCCATAGGACATGCCGGAGACAAATACGGCGCCAGCCAACAGAATAACCGGCACAAACGTCTTGACAAGCGAGGACAATTTGCAGTTGGACAACAGCAGCAATGCCAGCAGAGCCGCAATCAACACCGCCAAATTCAGCTTCCACGAGCTGGTCAGCGCCATCAAAATGGCGCACACCAAAATTGTGACAACCTTGATAAACGGATTGATTTTTTCCAAAACGGTCGGTCTCATTTGCTTCCGTCCTCCCGTATCAATTTTTTTCCGCGCATCTGGTAGCGAACGTCTGCATACGCCTCTGCCAATCCGCGGTCATGCGTCGTCATAATGACAGTCAAACCGTCTTCCTTGACGCGCGCGCAAACCTGATCCATCAGCGCGCGTGCCGAACGATAATCCTGTCCATATGTCGGTTCATCAAGCAGCAGCAGCTTTTGTCCGCCCGCCAGCACAGACAGCACAGCCAATCTGCGCTGCTGTCCCTGACTGAGCATATATGGAGAAAACTTTTGATACTTGCGCAGCCCGCAGGTATCCAGCATGTCCAGTGCCCGCTGCTTGATTTGTTCCGGTGTTTCGCCGGCGTATCGGCGGCTCAGTCCATCCGTCACTTCTTCCGTCACGTTTTGCGTGATAAACTGATTGGATGGGTTCTGAAACGCGATGCCGACCTCATCGAAACACCCTTTTTGGTCAATAGAGCGCAGTTCGCGCACATATCCGTTTTCTACAATGACAATATCTCCCAGATAGTCGCGCTGCTTCAAAAACGTCATCATCAATGATGTTTTTCCGCAGCCGCTCGGCCCCAAAATTGCCGTAATGCAGCCATCCGGAAATATCGCATCCCCTTCGAACAGCAAACTATCCTGTTCCGCGACATTTTCTCTCAGACGGCGGCGTTTTTTCGGCTTTTGCGGAATTTCCGGCATGGTCACACGGCTGAGCCGCAGGCCGTCCTCCGTTGATTTGACAGCAAGCGGTGCTTTGCGCGTTTCCTGCCAAATGCCCGGATAGGCGACTCCCTGTTCCCGAAACAGTGGGCGCGCCTGCTCCAGTTCTTCCGCTGTCTGCGCTTCACAGAGTACCCGTCCGCCTTCGCCGAGCAGCAGAAAGCGATCCGCCGTATCCATCCAGTGATCCGCCATGTGGTCAATTGCTACGATTGTTTTGCCCTGTTCCCGACACATCCGGCGCAGCAATTTCATCATTTCCTGTACCGCATCCGGATCCAAATTAGCGAATGGTTCATCCAGCAAAATACACGACGCATCGAGCAGATGAATGCACGTCAGAACAGCACGCTGTTTTTCTCCGCCGGACAGGCTGAACAGTTTCCGATCCAGCAAATGCTCTGTTCCCATCACGCGTGCAGACAACTGTGCGCGCTCGCGCATGCGTTCCGCCGGCACACGGATATTTTCCATGCAAAAATATAGTTCCTCGCGCAGCGTTGCCATGCAGAACTGCAGATCCGGATTTTGGAACATCATAGAAATTTTCTCGGCGCGGTCACTCGGATTTAGCTCTTTCAGCGGCGTGCCGAACAGCTCAATCGAGCCTTCCGTCAAAAAACCGCCGTTTTCCGGCAGCAATCCGCACAGAATTGCCGCCAGTGTGCTCTTTCCGCAGCCGCTGCTTCCCATCAGGACAGTGATTTCTCCTGACGTAATGGTCAGCGATACGTTGTCAATCACCGGTTTGGATTTTTCAAAATAGCGAAACGTCAGGTTTTCACATACAATCGCAGCCTGTTTCATGAATTATTCCACTTCCTCCGGAAGATTCTGTTTCATGCCCAGTGCATAGCCGCGCAATACACCAGCCTTTGCCAGACCGTCGCCAATCAGCTTGGATACGACACCGGTAAAGAGTATCGAGCTGACAACGCGAATTGCCAGTGCTGCAATCAGAATCGGCAGTGCATATGCGCTGTAACCGTATGCGAAATATTCCGGAACAATAAACGTAAATACCGCACAAATAATTGAGCTGAGAATCATCGAAGACCAGCCGAACTTCTTATAACGGAAGATCGCAAAGCCGATCTCGCAGCCCAGACCCTGACAAAAACCGGTAACCAGCGTCATCGGACCGAACATGCCGCCCATCATAACTTCAATGACTGCTGCCAGCATTTCTGCGATGATACCGACGCCGCGCTTCTGAATCACGTAGGTTGCAAAGGTTGCAGCCATAAACCAGATGCCATAAATAAACTGGTAGCCAAGTGCGCCCAGACCCATCGGCGTCAACGCCGCCGTCAGAGCGGCGCCCACGTAATCAGCACCCAAAAACAGGAACGAGAACAGGACGCCCACGATGGCAACCATCAAAATGTCTTTTAACTTCCACTTCATATCCATAATATATCTTGCTTACTCCCTGAATAAAATGATTTAATATGTGCCTTCCACTGCAAACGCGTGATTCATCGGACCACTGCCCTTGCCGAGATCCAGCATTGCCGCCAGCGCGCCGGAAATATATCTTTTTGCGCAATCCACGGCGTCATCTAAATTCATGCCCTTTGCGAGATTGGATGCAATCGCGCTGGAAAGCGTGCAGCCAGTGCCGTGGGTGTTCGGGTTGTCGATGCGCTTTCCCTTGAACCACTGATAGCCGCCGTCTCGATACAGCAGATCGTTGGCATCATTCATATTGTGTCCGCCCTTGCACAGTACCGCGCAGTGATAGGTCTCGCTAATCCATTTTGCCGCTGCAATCATATCCTCGGCGCTGGTGATCTTCTTGCCGAACAGCACTTCCGTCTCCGGAATATTCGGCGTGATGACAGTCGCCTTCGGAATCAGCTGCGTTTTCAACGTCTCAATGGCCTCATCACTGATGAGCTTTGCGCCGCTTGTCGCAACCATAACCGGATCGACAACGACATTTTTGAGCTGATAGGTTTCAATGGTATCCGCGATGACCTGAATGAGTCCGCTGGAGGAAACCATGCCGATTTTTACGGCATCCGGCCAAATGTCCTCAATCACATCGGTCAGCTGCTCCCGCAAAAAGTCCGGAGTCACCTCCATGATACCTGTTACGCCGGTGGTATTCTGTGCAGTCAATGCGGTGATGGCGCTCATGGCATATACGCCATTGGCGGTCATCGTTTTAATGTCTGCTTGAATTCCAGCGCCTCCGCAGGAATCACTTCCTGCGATTGTCAATGCTGTTTTCATTGTGAACTTGTCTCCTTTCACAGTCATTGATTTTGTATAGCGGCGGAAGGTGGTGCCCCCAATCGGCCGCTTAAAAACGAAACGACAAGATTTTTTTCAAAAAAAAACGCATTCGGCAGCCCGATGCGCAAGTCAAAAAAATATCTTCCTACGTTGGCATTATCCAAATCAGGTTAAGGGTCAAGACATTCGCCTACTCTCAGCCTGCTCGCGCAAGCTCCCCTGTTTCGTTCAATTTATTATATTCTCTTTGTCTCTTTCCGTCAAGAAAAAACTGTTGCCCGAAGGCAACAGTTTTTTTGTTCCCGCTATTCCGGCAAATGCTGCCGCACAATATTGGCATAGCATTGCAGCAAATCGCGCTCCAGACGCTGTGCAAACGCCGATTTTTCTCCGCGCTGCATGTCCTGCAAATATTCTCTGCCGCGCAGCAATGCCGCACACGCTCTGTGCATCAGATACGCCGCCGCGCCCGTTGCATCCTTCTCCGGCACGAGCAGCACAAGACAGCCTTCGACAGCATCCTGCCCGTTCCACGCATACGGCATGTTTACCTGTAAGTATCCCATGCAGCAGTGTTTGACATATTCCGACTGACAGCAGAGAAACAGCCGCCGATACGGCTGCAAATAGCTGTCCGCCTGATGCACCTGATGCACAAGCTGCTGCTCCAGCTGATTTGCTGCAATATCGTCCGAAATCATCATGTGTGCGGCATAGTATGCCAATTCCTCTACATGCTGGATGCTCGGAATTTGATGCCACGGAATTTCTTCCGTCAGGCGCAGCATCTCATCACTGAATCGTGCAATAAATGCCGCATCTTTCCGCTGCGCCATGGGATGCTGCGCCGCCCGTATCTCCTGCTTTCGCTGAATCGCCATCGTCAGCGCCGCATCAATGCGGGTAAAATCCCGCCGATTGAGCAGCGGACTGACACGCACCACCGGATACGAGAGCGACAAATCAATGGTGGAAACAATCAAGTCAATGCCTTCACGCCGCAGCTGCCGTGTGTCAATGTCGATCGCGCTGACGATACGGCGCACAGCAATCCGAGGAAATCGGCGCGTAATTTCTGCCGCCAAGTGACTAGCGCCGCTCATGCCGACCGGACACACGACCACGGCGGAGATATTTTGCGATTTCTCCTGCATCCGCTCCATGGCCGCGCCCAAATGCATCGCAATATACGCACATTCTTCCGGCGGAACGCTGTCTATCTCTAAAATTTCCTTCAATACCACGCAAGCATTGTCTGCCGCTGCATATAAAGTAGGATACAGCTCTATCATTTCTTGCGTCAGCGGGTTTTCAATCGGACTTCCCAGCCGCAGACGGCTGCATGTCGCTTGCAAATGGCTGTAAAGTCCTTCTAACAGCTGTTCATCCGCCTCAAAATGCAGCTGCAATTCGCGCTGTGCCGCGCCGATGATGCGCTGCGCCAAATACAGCCGGTGCAGCTCTCCCGTCGCTGACACACCGAGATTTTGTTTCGGCATGGTGTCACTGTTTGCAAAATACATGGCCAAAAATCCGATTTCCGCGGCATCCGGTGCAATCTCGCTGTGTTCCCGCAGCATATCCGTCACATGCTCCGCCATAGCATATTCCGGAAGCCGTTGCAGCCGTTCCAGTTCTTCCCGCTCCAACTGCAGCGGATACCCCTGACGAATGCGCCGAAGCATCAGCCCCGCACACAGATATACGCGCAGAAAGCCTTCATCTGTCAGGCAAATCTCCTGATAGCTTTGCGCCCGCCGCAAAATAGACAGCAGACTGAGCTGTTCTTCCCGCGAAAGAACACGAAACAGCAGCGGCGGCTCATTGCGCTCCGGCGCAGAGAAATAGATCATCACTGCATCTGCGTGAAACGCCGCAATGTGTTCGATGCGCGCGCGCCGCCAATTTTTCTCTGTGCTTTCAATATATAAGCCCACACCGGTTTGTACATGCAGCGTGATTTGATACCGTGCCAGCCAATTCCGCACCCATGGCAGCTGCTTCTCCACGGCATCTCTGGAACAGAACAGCCGCTCGCTGATTTGTTCGATGGACAACACCCGTTTTGCATCGAGCAGCAGCTCCAACAGTTCCGCTTGCTGCGACAGGCTTTCCTGTCCGTGCGCATTTCCCTGCAGCTCCAACAACAGATCGCGCTTGGTCTTCTCGCTCGATTCCAGAAAAATACCGCTGCCCGCGCGTGACTGCATGAGACAGTTCCGCGCTTTCATCCAGTCGCGCACTTCCGGAAGCGCTCGCTGGATGGTTCGCTTGCTCAAATGCATTTGTTCGGACAATTCCGCCAATGTGAGCGGGCATCCTGCCGGCTGTTCCAGCAGCAGGATACTCAATCGCTTCGCTCGCTGTGACAGCTCCATGTTCTTCCCACCTTTCTTCCCGCCACTCCATTTGTTAAATTATTGACAAATCCTGATGGCTTTGTGATTATTTGCAAGAAAGATACCACATTTTCTCAATTTTGTCCAGAATTGACGGAAATTTTTCTTTTGTTATTTTTTTAACAAATCATCTCGTTTTTCTCTCGCGTGCTGTGTATATTCTACATGTACCGCTTGCTTTACGCCGTTGTTTCTCGATATTTTGCACATGTTTTTGCCGTGTCCACATACATGACGCCAAATTCCCGCCAGAAATCTACTTGTTTCACCCCTGTTTTGACGTCATACTTGTAGTCACAAAAGATAAATCAACAAAAACAAACCACCAAAGAAAGAGGTGCCAATCCAAATGATTACCATTGAACATACAGTGTCCGAGTCGGTATTCGTTCATGCACAGGTTGCTGCGGAGCTGACACAGAAAATTAAGCTGTTATCTTCTACCGTTCGTCTGGTAAAGGATAACGCATCCGTTGACGCCAACAGCATCTTGTCCATCATCGGCATGTCCATCAAGGGCGGAGATCATATTTCCTTTGTCCTCTCCGGCGACAGCGAAAAGCAGGACGCAAAAACGCTCTCTGCATATCTCAGCGAAAAGCTGTAAATTTAGCCTAACCATTTCACTATATCATCATACTCACTCACACGAATGCTGCGGCGAATAGCCGCAGCACCGATTCCCCAAAGGAGGAACCATCATGCCAGAGAACAAAACGAGAGTTGCTGTTCTGGTACAGAACGAATTGAATCTCGATCTCAACGAGGTTTTTCATGACGCCGTCGCACAGGGCGCAGAAATTGTCAATACGCCGCTGTATCACACGCAGGACGTGCAGGAAGTAATCGCCGCGGCCAAGGGCTTTGATTATGTCGTAGCGGGACGCGAACCGTGGAACGCGGAAGTGCTCTCCGCCTGTGCCGATCATTTGAAGGGCATCGCTCGTTTTGGCGCTGGCTTCGAGACCGTCGATCTGGAAAAAGCCACTGAACTTGGCATCGCCGTGTGCAACGCACCAGGCGTCAATTCCAAGGCGGTCGCAGAACAGGCACTCGCCCTGACACTTGCGATTCTGCGCAAGATTACCATTTATGACCGCAGCCTGCGCGCGGATGGCGTCACGGCAAAGATGTCTCAGACGCTGGAAGGCACGGTTGCACTGCTCGGCTTCGGCAATATCGGCTGTGAATTTGCCAAGCTGCTCAGCGTGTTCCCAGTCAAGGTCATTGCGTATGACCCGTATCCGAATTATCAGGCCGCCAACGCGCTGGGTGTCGAAATCGTCGATTTGGAAACCGCCGTGCGCACCGCTGATATTATCAGTCTGCATCTGCCCGCAGTCAAGACCATGAAGGACTTTATCTGCAAGGACGTCATTGATTTGATGAAGGACGGCGTGTATATCATCAATACGAGCCGCGGTTACGTCGTCAACGAGCATGATTTGGCAGACGCGCTGCGCTCCGGCAAAATCGCCGGTGCTGCGCTGGACGCTTTCAAGGTAGAGCCGTTTGATCCGGATTCCGAGCTGAAAACGCTGCCAAATGTCGTTCTGACACCGCATTCCGCCGCCGTTTCTACACAGGCTGTGCGCATGGTATTCAATCACTGCGCCGGTGTCATCGCATCGTACATGCGCGGCGATCAGCCTCGCAGCCTGCTCAATCCAGAGTACGCAAAACATCGTTAACATTCACACAAGATTTATACCAGCATAAAAAGGAGAATACATGATGAACAAGGTAAAAGTTGGCGTCGTAGGTTACGGTACCATTGGTCAGCGTCTGGCTGACGGTGTTGTCCGCATGGGAGATATGGAACTCGTCGGTGTTGCAAACCGCACACCAAATCTGGGCGTGCGTGCCCTCAAGGAAAAGGGCATGCCGTATGACCTGTATATGTCTGACCCGAAGTACGCAGATGCTTATGCAGAAGCCGGCATTCCGGTATGCGGCACCATGGAGGATCTCGCAGAAAAGTGTGACATTCTGCTCGATGCAACTCCGGCGGGCGTTGGCGCAGAAAACAAGAAGCTGTTTGAGCGCATGGGCAAGCCGTGCATCTTCCAGGGCGGCGAAAAGAACGACGTCGCTGACGTATTCTTCCACGGTTATGCAAACTACGAAAAGGGTCTGGATAAGCAGTTCCTCAAGCTGACTTCCTGCAATACCACCGGTCTGATTCGTGCCGTTGACTGCCTTGACCGCAACTGCGGCGGTATCGAGCGCGTAGCTATCACCATCATTCGCCGTGTTGCCGATCCGGGTGACTATCATCGCGGACTGACCAATGCACTGAAGATTGACAAGGCTCCTTCGCATCAGGCTGTGGATCTGATGACCATTATGCCGCACGTAGAAGCAACCGGCATTCTGGTTCACACGCCGGTAACACACGGTCACATCATCACCATTACCGCACAGGGCAAGCAGAAAATCACCAAGGAGCAGGCTCTTGAGGCATTCAAGACCCATGACCGCATCCGCGTTGTTCGTATCGCAGACGGTTTCCTCGGCAATGCATCCATGTTCAAGTATGCACGTGACCTCGGCAACCCGCGCGGCGATATGTATGAAATCGGTCTGTGGGAAGAATCCATTGTAGAATACGGCGATCAGATTATGTTCGCGATCTATATCCCGCAGGAAGCTGTCACCATTCCGGAAACACTGGACGGTGTACGCGCCGCTCTGCACATGCAGGATACCATGGAAGAAGCAACCGCTAAGACGAATGAATATCTGGGGATGGCAAAATGGAAATAAAAATGAACGCCCTGCGCGGGCTTGATATTGCAGGCAAGAAAATCCTATTCCGTCCGGACATCAATTCTCCGATTGATCCGGTCACCAAGAAGATTGTCAACGAAAACCGTTTGAAGAAAAATGCCGTCACGCTGAAATATATGCTGGAAAACGGCGCCGCTGTCGCCCTGATTGCACATCAAGGTGACACGCAGGACTATCAAAACTTGATTCCGCTCGAAGAACACGCAGAAAAGCTGTCCGATCTGACCGGCTATCCGGTGCATTACATTGACGATGTCTGCGGTCCTGCTGCAATTGAAGCAGTCAAGAATCTGCCGGCCGGCGAGGCAATCATCCTCGGAAATTTGCGTTATCTCGGTGAAGAACTGTCTACATTCTCTAACTTTGTTAAGCTGAAGCCGGAAGAAATGGGAAATGTATGGCATATCCGCAAACTCTCTCCGCTGTTCGATTTATATGTCAACGACGCATTCTCTGCCGCGCACCGCGACGCTCCGTCTATGGTTGGATTCCCGCACTTCTTACCGGCAGCTGCCGGTTTCCAGTTCTTTGACGAATATGCCGCACTGGCATCCGTCAAAGACGGTGCGGAACATCCGTGCATGTTCGTACTCGGCGGTGCAAAGATTTCCGATGCCTTCGGCATGATGGAATCTGTCCTCAAAAATGGTACTGCGGACAAAATTTTGACTACCGGCGTCACCGGCATCATCATGCACATCGCAAACGGTGTGACGTTTGGCGAACCGCAGATGAAGTTCCTGCGTGACCGAGACATGCTGAGTTTTGTAGACGCCGCAAAAAAATATCTGACCGAATATCCGGATCGCTTTGAACTGCCGCGTGATCTCGCATATAATAAGGACGGCGCGCGCGTGGAATGCACCATTGACAATCTGCCGCAGGATGCGCAGTTTATCGACATCGGTGCCCAGACAATCGCAGATTATCAGGCTCTGCTGGCATCCGCAAAGACCATTTTCGCTAATGGCCCTGCCGGCATCTATGAGCAGGACGGGTTCGACGTTGGTACACGCGGAATCTGGGGCGGCATTGCTGACAGCGACGCTTATTCCGTCATTGGCGGCGGTGACACCGTATCCAGCGCAACCAAGTTTATTGATCTGACAAAGATCAGCTACGTCTGCACCGCAGGCGGCGCCATGGTTCGTTTTATGAGCGGCAAGAAGCTTCCGCTGATTGCAGCCATGGAACAGGCTTACGAGCGACAGAAACTGTAAGCCGTACAAATTTTCGCCTATTCTCTATTCTTACTCTATTCCACATCTCCACAGTGCCTGCATCGGGCACTGTGGATAACATCAAGCAAAACGGCTATTCTCTCCACACCTCATGTACGAAGACACACTTTCTAATATTTACTTTCTCACATGCCGTTTTCTTTTCCCTGTGTTCTGCGATTTATAGGACACAGGGATTTTTTCTTCTTGACAGGAAAGCCATCGCCGTATACACTGTGAATATAGCCATCGCTGATGTTTGCTGCGGCTGCGGACGCCGTCCGTACCTGTAGCATCAATGCAGTAATCTTGGGCATTAGGTTCCTTGCCTGCTGCAACAGAGCGGTGGCTTTTTCTTTGTCCCAATAGAACAGGTAAGAAAACCACCTTTCCGAAGATTGGCATTTTCTATTCCGATTCATTCACATAACACCATCTGCACTTTTCGCAAATGTCATTTGCCCGTTCCATGTCCAGTTCAAAAGGCAGAAATTCCGCATCCATATTGTCATCGCGAACTTCCTGTATTTCATAGCAGCCGCCTTCTCCGCCCCAGAAAATTTCTTTTTCAAGCAATGGACAATGATGCATATCACTTGGGTATCTCATTTCAATCCACGCACCCCATGCGGGGTGCGACGAAATTCAGACCGTCAATGAGTTCCTCTCGTGTCATGAAACGCAGCACGTCAATAACATAATCTTCCGACACTTCCGAAGAAATAACCTTTTTCAGAAATGTAGATGTTTCAAAATGCCCTCTGCGCCGGAAACAGACATACAAGTAAGTGAGAATTTTGAACACCAGATAATCATAATCGTCTTTCGCCATAGAATACTCCTTATTTTTTCGCCGATGCCTTGCATTCCTCTAGATAAAGTTCCTGATATTTCATGTAAGAAAAATGAGATGTGTTCAAAACAGCTTCTGGGCAGTCGTGACGTTCGCCCCATCCGAAAATGTCCGGTGAATTACCAAGTTTTTTGCATTTTCCGGGGCCATCCCAGTGAATACAAACATTGCACTCCGGAATGCACGTTGTGACACTATAAAACGGTGCACGAAACCTCGCACTAATTTCTTCTTCTCTCAAAAATTCAGACATTCGGGGTCACCTCATTTTTTCGCCGATACCTTGCATTCCTCTGGATACAGATTCCTGTACTGAGGATATTGAAAACTTTCAGTATTCAGAATAGCGTTCGGGCAGTCATGGCGTTCACCCCATCCGAAAATGTCCGGTGAATTACCAAGTTTTTTGCATTTTCCGGGACCATCCCAGTGAATACAAACATTGCATTCCGGAATACAAGTATCTACGCAACAAATAGGAGCGCGGAAACCTGCACTAATATCTTCTTCTCTCAAGAACTTAGACATTCGGAATCACCTCATTTTTTTGCCAAGACCTTGCATTCTTCCGGATAAAGATTCTGATATTTCGGATACAAAAAATGGGATGTATTCAAAACAACATCAGGGCAGTCACGACATTTTCCCCAGCGAATTTCTTCAGAGGGAACTCCGCATTTCTTGCATTTTCCGGGACCGTTCCAATAAACGCAGACATTGCACAGAGGAATATCTACCAATACGCTATAAAGCGGAGAGCGAAACCCAGCACTAATATCTTCTTCTCTCAAAAATTTAGACATTCGAAAGCACCTCGATTTTTAAAAAATATCGGTCATTTTCTATGCGAACATTCAACACCCGATACTGCATACCCCTAGCAAATAAGACTTCATCCTGATTTTTGAATTTCGAGAGGGCGATAGGTCGAAGATACTGGCATCCAGCATAGCCTTGTGGAATGTGTATCTGAATTACAGTATCACGTCCCGGAAGATGCAGATCTCGAAAGCTAGTTGATATGAATATCGAGAATTTGTGTATGGAATCTATAAGATCGTCCTGCAATTCCTGTTCAGTAGGCTTTGTAGGAAGTCCAAAATCCAGAAAGGGTAGTGCCGTGTTACGGTACAGTGTGACACTTTGCGGCATTGTACCGATTTCAATCCACGCACCCCATGCGGGGTGCGACTTGGAATATTGACGTTGTCTGGACGGCGTGGGAAATTTCAATCCACGCACCCCATGCGGGGTGCGACCATCGTTTTTTGATTGTGCGCAAAAAACCATTATCATTTCAATCCACGCACCCCATGCGGGGTGCGACAGCAAAACACGACAAAATCACCATGTTCCACTGCATAAAACATATATAGTATACCAAATTTTCATCTCTTTGGCACTATATTTGCTCATGTTTTTCAAACAAAAAATCAAAATTGCTCAAAATTCAGGTGCGAAGTCCTGCGTTCTTTTATGAGCCATTCCATTTCGCACCTAGATCATCAACACCCCCTCTGCTTCATATCCCGGCTTAGCGCCGAAATGTTCGACTTTATTCTGATAATGATTTCCCAAATAATAAATACGCAAGCTATCCTTTTCCTCGTCAATCAAACCGCACAGACAGTGAATGAGTTTTTTACATTGCGCAGAATCTAAAATGCATTCAAATACAGAATTTTGAACGCGTTGACCGTAATTCACACATTGTTTTGCCACTTTTCTTAAACGAGTTTTTCCTGCAGCATCTTCTGTATTGACGTCATATGTAATCAACACCAACATGATAAAATCACCTGCTTATTTCCACAAAAACGGCGGATATCCATCCATATCTCCGCGCAAAAATCGAGCCAATAACAATGCTTGTACATGCGGCACGAGTCCCCACGGAATGGATTCTTCTAAAAATGGATGGCGAATTTTCTCCTGTTTTCTTTCCTGCCATGCCTGCAAGACGATTTTCCGACCCACATCATTGAGAAATACTGCACCATTTTCCCTCGTCTCAAAATGTTTGGCATTGATCTTTCGTGTGTTAATTAACGTAACTACCAAACGATCGGCAAAAACAGCTCGCAATTCTTCCATTAAATCCAATGCCAAAGATGTTCTGCCCGGTCTGTCTCGATGCAGAAATCCAACATAGGAATCTAACCCAACGCCTTCTAAAGCCGATGCACAAGCATTTGCAAGCAATGTGTATACAAAAGATAACGCTGCGTTTGTCGGATCAAGCGGCGGACGACGAGACCTGCCGGAAAAGGAAAATACCGAACGATTTTGTAAAATCAATTCGTCCAACACACCAAAATATTTCTGTGCAGCTTCCCCCTCATATCCTCGGAGCTGCTCCATATCAGAGCAACCCGCTATATTTCGAATACTTTGTGCCAAGAATTCAGATATTTGCTTTAGTCGTTTTACATCTACACGATCCGGATGGTCTCTTGTCGCGCGTTCCAGTTGCCAGCGGGCATTGTATATCTTTCCAATAAGAAATGCTTTTGCCAGTTCACAGGATTCATGCGGTTCGTCTGCCATTCGATATTGCGTGCGCCGCAGCAATACATTTCCTTGACTTTCTCCGCATGTTCTGGCAAGAAATCGACCATGGGGTGTGAAAAAGCTCAGATCAATCTGCATCCTTGCACATTTCCCCATAAGGGCAGGAGATGCACCCTTGTAACTAAAACAAACGATGCTTTGCAATGTGTGCAGCGGATAGCGCCCTACTGTTTTTTCTCCGGACAAGATGACAATATTCTCTCCATCTAAAGCAGAATAGCTATCCTCTGACAAGATATACAGCGTATTGAGTAATTTTTTCATAACTCTTCTTCTCCAATCCGCTGCGTCAGATATTCTTTGACTGAACACTTTCGATATAACTTCGGCAAGCAAAGTTCTTTCAGAGAACATGCTTGGCAGGACTTGCTCGGTTTTACTCTCGGCGTGTATCCCCGCGAAAAGTACTCGTGCATCTCTCTTACCATATCTCGCACAGTATTTCTCAGTTCCTCTGTAAAGATAACTGGTTGCCTGCGCGCTGTTTCTCCATAAAACAAAGCGCCTTCCGAAATTTCACACACCAACATTTCTTCTAAACACATTGCCTGTGCACAAAGTTGCAGTTCGTCTGCTTGGTGCGGCTTCGGCTTTCCATGTTTGTATTCAATGGGGAAGGGCTGCCAGAGCCCTTCCCGACCAAACAAAGAAATACCGGTATCGTCTGTATGAAATTCCACGACATCGCATGCACCAGAAATCCCAAGCGCAGAGGATGCGATTCGCATACCGCGTACAATCAACAAATCTCCTCGCTTTTCCGTCTGCTGTTCATCGTGGCAGCGTTCATGCATCAATTCGCCTTCTACCGTCCGCAAATTCTCATCCCATTGCTGTTCAATGTGGATAAGCGCCCACTGTCTGCGGCAAAATGCAAAATGCTGCAAACCAGACAACATCAAGTATTCTTCTTCTCGATACATAGCATCAGATCATTCGCGTACAGGTTACGCTTTCCGGAATGCTTTCTTCGTCAATCGTGACGGTATAATCGCTGTACGAGCGCGGTGCGATAACGCCTTCCTTTTTCGTCACATGCACGGCATCAAACAGCTTGTACGACGGCGTATTACCGAGTTCTGTCGCGTGTTTGAACACAATCAACTCGCGCACTGCCATTTTTCCGCGCGCTGCGGAATGATCATGTTCAAACATATTGATAATCGCTTCCCACAGAAGATTCAGGTCATCTTCAGAAAATCCTGTTGTCTTGCGTGCCAGATTTGCTGAAACAAATCCCTCTGCGCGATACAAACCATACGGAACAATAGACTTGCGTCCCATTTCCGTCGTTTTCTCTGCCGCGTCTGCTTCCGTTGTAATCGCCGTTCGCGTGATAGTAATTTCATTCGGAACAATCGGGTCAATAGACTGCGCAAAGCTAATCTGCACCGGTCCTCGCACCTGTCCGCAATTCAGCTTGTTTTTTACGAACGTTGTCATAACAGCGCCAAAGGTTCGGATGTCATAAAAATGCTCACACATAAAATCGCGGATTTTTGCATCCAGATTTTCATCCTTCTTCTTTGCATTTTTAATATCCTTTTCCGTGACATTTAGAGCCGAAAATGCCTCCGCATCGCTGCGATTCAGCGGCACGCCATCCTTGATATAAATCTTATATCCGTCCTGATCCTCTTTGACCAGCTCTACGTAATTGCGAATCTTGCGCTTTAAGCACACATCCGTCACCAAACCCAAACCGGTTTCCGGATCCAAGCGCGGCAGATTACCAGCATCCGGATCACCATTCGGATTGCCATTCTCTACATCGAACAAAACAACAAACTCATACCGATTCTTGATTACTTCACGCATCGTTTTCTTCCTCCTTTACGCTGTCTGCCTTTTCTTTCTTTTCAAAACGCTTTTGCGTCTGATGATAATATCCGATGAAAAAGCTTTCCTGTTCCGCTAAGCTGAGACGCGCAGGCAATACTTCCGGCAGTTTTTCATGCAGGGCAACCAACTGCTGTTCATACCAAATCTTCTGCGCCACACTCAGCTTGCGCAAATGTGCCTGTGCCAGCTGTGTCAAGCGAGGAAAAATAATTGCCGGTGTTGCTGCCGCCGAGTTAAAGAAGCGATCTTTAATCGTCGTATTGACTCCCTTGTTTGCCGCTGACTGAATGGCCTCCAATACAGAAAACAGCCGTCCCAGCACATATGGTGTGTATGTGCTCTCTTGATTCAATGCCACAGTACATATCTCCTTTCCTTCTATCGGCGCTGGATTTTTCAGCAGAATCGCCTTTAACAGCGCTGCTTGTCCGCGTGAAACTTTTCGTTCTGCCCGAATCCGCAGCATAACTGCCGACCGCAGTGCCACGGGATACGGCATATCATTCAAAATCGCTCGCATCAGTCCGCCAACCAATACCGGCGATGCCGATTTATCATTGGATTTTTTATTTGCCGTCTCATACAATAGAGAACCTACGGATAAGTATTCTCTCTCATCCTGTACAGGTTTTACGATTTCAAGCCGCTTGTAATGTGCCTGCACATTCTTCATAAAGTGTCCAAACGTGTTTTTCCAGAAAAATCGAACGGACAAACGCGCCGCATTCGGAGCAAGTCCCAAAATATAAAACGGCTCATCAGGATCAATGGTAACATCTTCAAATGCATACGGCCTGCCATGCGACAATGCTTCAAACATAGATTGCAGCATCTTGTCGTCAACGGTAGCTTTTGCATCTCCACCGAGACAATACCATCCCAAATTCGTATATTGCGGTTCACCATTTGCCGACCATGCAACAACCGTTGTATCTCCCAGTATTCTCGTATGCTCTGCGCTGGATAACAAATAATTGAGCGCTGTTGTATACGCAAACATTGCCTGTTCACTGACCGGAGCGTTATAGCTCTGCTCCTGACCATAGGACGTAAAAGCAGAAGCATTGAACGAAACTAGCGCCGCACCGCTGGACTGTGCACCTCGAACACCTTTAATCAACGTATGCAGGCGAGCAACCGTTGTTTTGTGTCCTGTAACGGCACACTGCATGACTACGCCGTCCTGCGTGCCCTGTGAACGATAGCTTTCCCAAGCCGCTTGGATATCCGGATCTTCCTGTGCAAACATCCCGTCGATGCGAAAAAGAAAGTTTCCTCCTTCTTTCAGCAAATCTTCATGTTCCGCAAGAATAGGGTGTTCCGCATTTGGATTCCAATTGGTAAAGAATGCAAAAACAGCTTTCGCGGCAACGGAATCCACACCCTGAAGCAATTGCAAATGCAGAGCTGCCGCGGCGTCAAAGCATTCCTTTGCTCTTTTTTCGTTGGCTTCTTTTTTCGCCCCCTCATCCGGTTTGGTATTCAGTCCCAATAAATACCCTGAACCGTCACACAAAAAATTGGACTTCACACCGGAAGATCGCGTCACTTGCTCCGGTACTTTTTTTACCGTTGCAATCTCTTTTCCTTTTGCGTTTGCAGTTTTTAACGAGAGAATATCAATTAAATTTCCCTGCTCGTCCAAGCAAAGAGCACCGATGACTTTTGCTGTTCCCCATCCCGGACGTCCTACTTTTCCCTGCTGCGCCAGCACATCATAATAGGAGGCAAGTGCTTGTAAAATCACACCAGATGCACCTCGCTTTCCCGTGTGTCAATCTTTCCGTCTTTCATGACCGCTCGGAAAAATTTCGGTTGAATGTTTTCCAAATCTGTGTAATCCATATCATACAGCATCCATCCCAGATCTTTTTCTCCTCGCAATGTTTCATCAACCGGCGGAATTTCTCCTTGAAACTGCCGAAAAGAAACCGGAAATTCCCGACAGCCAAAGTATGGATTATGATAACATTGTCCGCGTGACAATCTGCGTTTCATAATATCCTGAAATTTTCCGTGATTGTCACCCGGAGCAGCACGATCTGTCAACGTAAAATGTGCTTCAATGATATATCGAACATCCTGCAGCACCATAGCGGCACGCTGCTGAATTTCTGCGTGTGTATCCAGAAATAAATCTTTCTTGCCGCCCATCATAACCGTTCGCACATTGGATGAAGTAATGACAGATTTTACTTCATTGCGGCGAATATTGGTGAATTTGATTGGATTTCGCACATAAATCGCATCAACGTGCCAACGCAGCCCAGGATGCCAATATATTGCCTCCAAAATCCCCCGCGCCGCCGACGGTGTCATCACGTCATAGGAAACTCGCTCTACTTTCATCTCTGGCCGTGAAAAGCAAGCGTATTTGCCCCAGACTTCCACTCGAATTGACATAAGTATCAACTCCTTTCTACATCATTTCACTGACAGAATACTTTGTCAATGATTGTTTTCACCATATATTTTCCATCCCTCCCCTGTGTTACTAAAATAACATATCTCTAGAAGGATGTCAATGATTTTTAAAAATAAACTTTCTAATTTTATGAAATTTATTTTTTATTTTTTATTTTTTTAATCTATTGCTTTTATAACCTGAAATATGGTACAGTAACATTGTCGCTGAAAAGCGTGGGTTGAAATATAAATTTAGATAGTTTATAAGTCCTAAACCTAGGGGACAGCAGAATTCTGCTGTCCCCTAGGTTTTTTATTCAACAAAACAATCCGATTCCGGTTTCTATATCCAGTTCCAGTCCTATCTTGTCATTGTACTTCGACATGTCCTCCAGTATTGCCAGATCGTCATGGAGTTGAGTCAATGCACCAACTCCCGCCAGTGCTTCAAAATGATTCGGGTAAATGCTGACGATATATGGCGCCGCTTTGCGCAGCAAATCACGGGAATATTCTCCGCCTTTTTTTAGGCGCTCTGCAATCCGTTCTGCTTCTTCATCCAACGGAACAAACACAGAACGCGTGTCATTTTCAATCAGCTTAAATCGCTTTGCAATTTCTGCGAACGCCATACAGTTGCTATATTTCATAATCTGTTTGGAGTCTAGCTCATCTGCTTTCAACCTATGCAATTGATCAAAATAGTATCGCACAGACTCCGGAGAGCCAATATCAAACTGCCGTTTTTCAGCCTCTCGTATGGTCTCCCGCATCATCCCCGCCGCTTGCTGCATTATTGCCGGCAAAGCTCCCGGCAGCGCAAACATATGAACAATACTTTCTTGCGCACTCCGTTTTCCTTCTCGATTGCATCGGCCGGCAGCCTGTAAAACACTGTCCAATCCGCTCTGCTCCCGATAAACACTTGGAAAATCCACATCCACGCCAGCCTCTACAACTGTCGTCGCAATCAGTTTACATGGCAAACTTTTTTTCAAACGTCTTTTTACTTCCTGCAAAACGGCACGCCTATGTTTTGGAGCCATCAGCGTAGACAAATGATAGGCCTCATCTGCCTCGCATAACGAAAACAAATTTTGTGCTTTTCTTCTGGAATTGACAATGCACAAAACTTCTTCATGCTCCATCAATGTTTGCGCCAATGCATCTATCTCTGTCTTTCCATCCACTTGAATTGTCACGCGCCGAAATGATTCATATAGCTCTGCCGCATTGGGAATCATTTCGCGAATAGAAACTTCCGCCGGAAAATATGCATCCAGCGCAGGTTGTGTCGCTGTACACAAAACTGCGCTCACTCGATAGTTTTCCGCCAGCTCTGCAATCGTCTGCACGCATGGTTTCAAATACGGAATTGGCAGCATCTGCGCTTCATCAAAAATCACAACACTGTTTGCAATATTATGCAATTTCCGGCATTTAGACGAACGGTTGGCAAATAGCGATTCAAAAAACTGAACATTTGTCGTGACGACAATTGGCGCGTCCCAATTTTCCGTAGCCAGCTTCATCTTATCTATGTTGCCTTCTCGTTGCAAAGATTCCTGATAGTTTACACTTGCGTGATGTTCCAACACATTCTCTGCACCAAATATTTCGCGAAAAACATCTGCTGTTTGCTCAATAATGCTGGTATACGGAATGACATAAATAATTCGCTGTTTGTCATATTTCCGCGCATGTTCCATTGCAAATGTCATGGATGAAATTGTTTTGCCGCCGCCTGTCGGTACAGTCAACGTAAATACGCCGGGCTTCCACTGTGCTGCCGTCTGGCATTGGGATAAGATATCACAGCGTTTACGATTTAATTCACTAGATGTTGGATCAAACTGCGCTATTTTTTTCTGCAGTTTTTCCCATAAAGTTTCTAATGAATCAAAGCGGCATCTTTCCGGAGCTTCCGATTTCATAAACGCTTCTGTATCCAGAAAATCGGCATCTACCAAACAAGAATACAGCATCCGTGTAAAAAAGCAGGCATCAAATCCATCATTTCCCATTGCATGTTTAGGCGGAATACTTGACGCTGCCACCGATACAGAAATTTCCTCTCGAAAAGCCTGATAATCTTTCACTTTCTTTTTGACACGCCCCTGTAAAGTCGGTGTGCTGGATGTATCTCCAGGAGTTCCCAAGTCCGGCAGCCCTGCATGATGACCGGCAATGCAAAAAGCAGAAAACATATTGCGTTTGCATTCCTGGCATCCCGCAGTAGAATGATCCGGACTACTGCCATTTCCACGGATATACTTTTGAAACTCCTGTGAATATTTTCCAATATCGTGCAGCAAGCCGGTCTGGTATCCAATCTTCTCTTCATCAAATACCGCCGCAAAATTTCCGGTCAATTTTGCCGTGTTTTCGCAATGATCGACCAATTTTTGTACGCGTTTATCTTCTGTCAAATGTGCAATATAGTCCATATGTATCCCTCACTTTTATTTTTATTATATCACACTCGCCTCCAATCCACTTTATTTTTTCATTTTATCCGTTATAATAAAAAGGAACAGAACTTTTTTAGAAAGAAAGGATGGATTCTCATGCAACCAACAGTTCAGGAATTGCTGTCATCCGCACAGGAAATCAAACAGGAAATTCTTGCAGACCGCCGGACCATTCATCAAAATCCGGAAGTCGGCACACATCTTCCTGCAACCAAGGCTTACGTGATGAAACGGCTTATCGAGTTAGGCTATGAGCCGCAGGAACTATGTGAGAGCGGCATTGTCGCGACCATCACCGGAAAAGACACCGGACGCTGTATGCTTCTCCGTGCAGACATGGATGCTTTGCGCATACAGGAACAGACCGGCTTGCCTTTTCAATCCGAAAACGGTTCTATGCACGCCTGCGGACACGATATGCACACAGCGATGCTGTTGGGCGCAGCCAAGCTGCTTCGCAACTATCAAAAGCAGATAAATGGCACTGTCAAGCTGGTCTTTCAGCCGGATGAAGAAGGATTCACCGGCGCCAAATCCATGCTGCAGGCAGGTGTGTTAAACAATCCTAAGCCGCAAATCGGTTTGGCACTGCATGTCAATTCCGGCACACCATCCGGTCTGATTCTGTGCGGACGCGGCACATTTATGTCAGGCTGTACGCTGTTTCGCATTGCCGTTCACGGCGTTGGCTGTCACGGTGCCATGCCGGAAACCGGCGTGGACCCGCTTAATATCGCCGCTCACATTTACCTGTCTCTGCAAGAGCTGATTAGCCGAGAAATTTCGGCAAAACAGCCTGCTGTCGTAACCATCGGACACATGCAGGGCGGACAGGCCCCCAATATCATCCCGCAGAGCGCCATCTTAGAAGGCACGATTCGCACCTTTGACCGAGACCTTACCGCGCGCATCATGCAGCGCATAGAGACCATCGCCAAGTGCACCGCGCAAGCATTTCGCGGCAGTGCAGAGGTAACTGAACTTGCGTCCGCTCCCCCGCTTGTAAATGATCCGGATTTGGTCAACCAGATGGCAGATTTCGCCCAACAGCTTGTCGGCGAACAGGCCGTATATCGTTTGGATGAAGGCGGCATGGGCTCGGAAGATTTTGCCTCGTACACATACGAACTGCCGTGTGCGTATCTGCTCTTGGGCGCCGGTACACCAAATGAAAATCCGCTGTACGGCAAGCCCATGCACAATGAAAAAGTTGTATTCAATGAGGATGTTCTCCCGCTGGGCGCAGCCCTGCACACATGGTGCGCGCTGAACTGGCTATTCCAGTAAACACAAAAAATCCGGCATTTCTGCCGGATTTTTTCGCATATCAAACGCTGAAACGTCTATCGCTGTATGATTGCTTTATTCATACAGCGCATGATACAGTTTCAAAAACTTCTCATCGCGTTCCTTGGTTGCCTGCTGCGCTTTATCTCCAGAATAATCATAAAATCCCGCACCGCTTTTCACGCCGTATTCTCCGGCATCATAATGCTGCTTCATCAGCTCCGGCACGTCTCCGGAATTGCACAAATCCTTCATCAAATAACTGCTGATGTGATAAAATGTGTCTAATCCACCAAAATCAGAAACTTCCAGCGGTCCCAAGCAGGCATATCGGAATCCAAGCCCGTATTTCATGACATCGTCAATGCCCTCCTTTGAAATCACACCACTCTGCACCAGATCCAGTGCTTCGCGCAAAACAGCAAACTGTAAGCGGTTCGCCACGAATCCCGGCACATCCCGATGAACGACAACCGGTTTCTTGTTGATTTTCAAGCTCAAATCATAAATCGTCTGTGCGGTATTATCGTCTGTCGCGTCACCTTTGATAATTTCAATGAGTGGAATCAGATGCGGCGGATTAAACCAGTGCATACCGATAAACCGATGCGCACCGCGCACAGACTGCGCCAAGATGTTAATGGACAGTCCTGAGGTATTGGTGGCAATGATCGCAGACGGTTTTACCACTTGTGAGATTTTTTCGTAAAACGCCTGTTTGATCGGCAGGTTTTCCGCCAAATTTTCTACCACCAAGTCACAGGACGAAAAACAGTCCCACTCCGTTGTATACGAGAGTGCCCCGAGCAAACGCTGTGCTTGCGTCTGCGTCATCGTCCCCACCTGTACCAAAGTCTGCACATTGTCCTGTATCCGCTGTTTCGCCTTGTTCAGCGTCACTTCTCGATGATTATATATCACAACGTTGTCGTAGTATCCCGCAAAAATCTGCGCCATAGAAGAACCCATCGTGCCGGCACCCGCCACAACAATTGATTGTATATTCATATCGTATTCCTCACTTTCTATGTGTATCGTATCACAAAATATCGGCACGCACAAGAAAAAGCCTGCCTGCTCCCGAAGGAACAGGCAGGCTTTTTTAGGGAAAGGATTCACTTAATAGGAAAAGAATCATGTATTTCTAACAGATACTAGTATCTGTTAGAAGCTATCGTTAGGATGCCAGATTGTTCAGCATCACTGCAGTCTGTGCGCGTGTTGTGTTGCCGCGCGGGTTGAGCAGAAGCGTTCCGTCCGACTGCTTATCGCCGGAAATCACGTGATTCTGTACTGCCCAAGTGACAGCCGGTGTTGCCCAGCTGGAAACGGTATTGGCATCGACAAAGTCCAGTGTGCCGGATGCTGCCGGTGTGCCTGCTTCTGCATACAGGAACTGTGCCAGCTGCTCACGGGTAACTGCTTCGTTCGGTGCAAACTTCTTGTTGCCCATGCCGCTTGCTACGCCGTCTTCGGCAGCCCACTGAACAGCATCATAAAACCATGCGTCCTTGTCTACATCGGCAAATGCCTGTGCGTCGCTGTGTGCCGGTCTGCCTGCGCGGTTGTACAGAATCTGTGCAACCTGTGCGCGGGAAAGCTGTGCGTCCGGTGCAAAAATCTTGTCCGACATGCCAAGCATCGTGCCTGCTTCCCGTGCTGCATATACAGCATCCGTGTACCAAGTATCAGCCGGCACGTCCGTGTAGTCACCGTCAAATACAGAACCGGTCAGGGTAACGCCTTCGGTTGCTCCGAATACGCTGCGCTGGGTCTTAGAACCGGTAAAATCACAGTTCTTAAAGGTCAGGTTCTTGCACATAGACAGGCTGTCTGCTGCGGTGCTGCCGGTCATGCTGACATTTTCCATGGTCAGACCGTCAACATTGGTCATCTGGAAATTCTGTTCACTGCCGACAAAGCTGGAATTGCGAATGGTGAAATCGGAAATGTAGCAATCCGGTGTGCCCGGCTCTACGGTGCAGGAGCTTGCAATGCTGCTGACGTCAAAGCCATTGAGCTGCAGTGCGTACTTGCCGCCCTTGCCTGCTTCATCGGCTGCGTTGACGGATACATTTTCAAACAGCACATTCTTGAACTGCGGGATATATGCCTTATAGTTGACGCCGAAAGCTTCCATGCGCTTGACTTCGTTCTTGATGTCATAGTTGAGATCAACCAGAATAACCGGCTTGGTGCTCTTTACCATCTTGACATGGTCGTTGCGATAGTACACATTTTCAATCGTGCCGCCGCGGATGTAGTTGGTCTTAAAGCGGTATGCTGCTTCCAGATCGTCACTGTTCATCTCGTTGCTCTCGGAGAAAATGTTCTTGACGCCAGCGGTAATTTCCGAACCGATGGTTACGCCGCCGTGGCCGTCAACAAAGGTGTTGTTCTCCAGCACGATGTTAAAGCTCGGGCGGTTGATGCGCAGACCATCGCCGTTTCTGCCGGACTTGATTGCCATGCAGTCATCACCAACATCAATCGAGTTGTTGCGGATAACCATATTACTGGTGCATTCCGGATCACAGCCGTCGTTGTTGTGCAGATGGCTGTTGATAGAAACGCCGTCTACCAAAACGGTATCACACAGAACCGGATTGATTTCCCACATCGGAGAATTCTTAATCGAAACACCTTCAATCAGGACATTCTGGCAGTTGTACGGCTGAATGAAGTTCGGACGAAGGAAGCCGTCATCTGCACCGCTCCACTCTTCGTGCTCGGACTCACCGTACTGGCGCTCAGCAACCGGAACATCGGTCTGACCCTGACCATACAGCTTGTTGACTGCCGCATTCTGTGCCTCGACGGTCGTGCCGTTTGCATAGGTGCGCTTTTTCTTCCACTGCTGCCATACCATGGTCTCCGGATGCTCGCCGTCGCCAACACTTGCCTGACCGTCCAACGTGCCTTCACCGGTCAGCGCGATGTTCTTCTTGCCGTATGCGTAAATCAGCGGAGAATAGTTCATCAGCTCTACGCTCTCAAAACGGGTCAGAGTCAAGCCCTGCTCGTCTACCGTGTCGCCATAAACTTTCTTCATCAGATCGCCGCAGTACAGGCTGGTATCCGTGGTGAACTTCAGCGTCGCATCCTTTTCAATGCACAGATTGACATTGTCTTCCAGATGAATCGGTGCGGTATAGAATACCTGACCGTCTGCTGCCGGAACGACAACCGTGCCGCCGCCGGCTTCGCTGACTGCCTTGATTGCTGCATAAATCGCCTTGGTGTTGGTCTTTGCCAGCTCCGCTTCTGCCTTTGCGTCTGCGTCAGACTTTTTGTATGTGCCTTCCACAATGTCAAAAACAGCGTGCGGCTGTGCGCCATAGTCCACGATGCTCACCTTGCGCTGTGCAAAGATGGCACGCATAGCTGCAACCGACGTGTCAACATGACTGCTGATTTTGTCTGCATACTGCCACGCTGTCGTAGAATCGGCAAATGCCGTTGTGTCATTCAGATTCAATCCGTCTGCCACCTGATAGGTCAGCAGAGAATCACTCTGGGTGTTGTCCGCAGCGAGTGCCGGAACTGCCATGCTGCCGGCCATAACCGCCATGCTCAGCACGCCTGCGATACACTTTCGAACGCTCGATGTGATATTCTTTTTCATAATTTTTCTCTCCATCTCTGTCTCTTTTTACGGGCGGCAGGCTCCTACCCCGCCGCCCGCCGGAAAAAAGAAGATAAATTAGGTTATCTTTGTACTCTGCCGGAGCCGTCACCGCCTGCCAGCTTTTCGACTTCTGCCACGGTCACACGATTGTAGTCGCCTTCTACAGAATGCTTGAGTGCAGAAGCTGCAACAGCAAACTCTACAGCAGCCTGTGTGGACTTTCCGTTCATCAGCGCATAAATCAGACCGCCGCCAAAGCTGTCGCCGCCGCCAACGCGGTCGGTAATGCGCAGATGATACTCCTTCGAGAAGCAATAGTTCTCTCCGTCATACAGCATTGCTGCCCAGTCGTTGTCGCTCGCCGAAATGGATGTGCGCAGCGTGATGGCAACCTTTTCAAAGCCAAACTTGTCAGCCAGCTGCTTTGCTACAGACTTATAGCCTTCCTTGTTGAGCTTGCCGCCGTAAATATCCGTGTTTTCTGCCTCAATGCCGAATACGTCCTTTGCATCCTCCTCGTTGGAGATGCAGACATCAACGTACTGGCACAGATCGGTCATTGCTGCACGCGCTTCGTCACGGGTCCACAGCTTACCGCGATAGTTCAGGTCGCAGGAAATCTTGACGCCGCGCTCCTTGGCTGCCTTGCACGCATCACGGCAGATTTCCACAACATTTGCGCCCAGTGCCGGTGTGATGCCGGTAAAATGGAACCACTCTGCGCCGTCGAAGATTTCATCCCAGTTGAAATCAGAAGCAGATGCCTCCTGAATCGAAGAATGTGCGCGGTCATAAATGCATACAGAGCCGCGCTGCGAAGCACCTTTCTCCAAGAAATAGATGCCAACGCGGTCGCCGCCGCGAACAATCTTGGAGGTGTCTACGCCAAAGTAGCGCAGGCTGTTTACAGCTGCCTGACCGATTGCATGCTCCGGCAGCTTGGTGACAAACGATACATCCATGCCGTAGTTTGCCAGCGATACAGCGACATTTGCTTCACCGCCGCCGAAGGTTGCCTGCATCTGATCATTCTGAAAAAAACGATAATATCCGTTTGGAGCAAGGCGAAGCATCAGTTCACCGAAAGTTACTACCTTAGCCATTATGCACGTGCCTCCTTTACAATTTCGCGGGACTGCTTGCACAGATCTGTGATTTCATCCCACTTCTGGTTGTCGATAAGCGTTGCAGATACCATGTAAGAACCGCCGCATGCCGCGATGATCGGGCTGCTCAGATATTCCTTCAGGTTCTTCAGGGACACGCCGCCGGTCGGCATAACCTTGAACTGCGGGAACGGAGCACTCATTGCCTTGATCTTTGCCAGACCGCCGGACTGCTCAGCCGGGAAGAATTTCAGCACTTCCAGACCATACTTCAGTGCGGTGTGGTAATCGGACGGTGTCGTGCAGCCCGGATAAATTGCAATCTTCTTTTCCTGCGCGTACTTCACCAGATCTTCATCCATACCCGGCGTTACAATGAACTGTGCGCCGGCTTCAATGGCTTCATCAATCTGTGCCGCGGTGGTTACCGTGCCTGCGCCGACAATCATGTCCGGACAGGTTTCCTTCATCACCTTGATGGCGAGCGGTGCACCTGCTGCGCGGAACGTCACTTCTGCTACCGGTACGCCGCCTGCGCACAGTGCCTTTGCCAGCGGCGCCGCATCGCGCTCCGGATTATTCAGCTTGATAACAGGTACAACACCAATCTCGGAAATTGCCTGATTCATTGTATTCATTTGATATAACCTCCAAATCATCATACACGTGAACCTCCGTGAAATCGAGAAAAAATCGTTTTCTCCACACCGGCCGTCCCACTCATAGCCGGTGCGGTTGGACTTTTACTCACTTGGTCTCTAACGGAAATTCAAAGTAATTTACAGCATTGTTATACGAAATACCCTTGACGATTGCGCCAAGCTTGTTCATGTTCTTCGGATACTCACCGTTTTCTACCCAGCTGCCCAGAAGCTCGCACAGAATGCGGCGGAAGTACTCATGTCTCGGATAAGACAGGAAGCTTCTCGAATCGGTCAGCATACCGATAAAGTTGCCCAGCAGACCCAGATTTGCAAGAGAAGTCATCTGCTTCATCATGCCGGTCTTGTTGTCATTGAACCACCAAGCACTGCCCTGCTGAATCTTGCCAACGGCATCTGAATTCTGGAAGCAGCCCAGGATCGTGCCGATTGCCTCATCATCGTTCGGGTTCAAGCTGTAAATAATGGTCTTTGGCAGCTTGCCTGTCTCGTTCAGTGCATTCAGGAAATCTGCGGTCTGGCTGGACGGTGCATAGTTGTTGATGCAGTCATAACCGGTATCCGGACCCAGCTTGTTGTACATGCCGGTGTTGTTGTCGCGCTTACAGCCGTAATGCAGCTGCATTGCCCAGCCGAGGCGCGCGTACTCTGCGCCGACTGCCAGCATAAACGCCGTCTTGAACTTCAGCTCGTCCTCACGGGTGATGGTCTCGCCCGCCAGACGCTTGGAGAAGATCGCTTCAATTTCCTCCTCGCTTGCCGGAACATACATGACATATTCCAATGCATGGTCGGATGCACGGCAGCCCATGGAATCAAAGAATGCCATGCGCTTGCACAGTGCTTCCTTTAGATCCGCAAACGAAGCAATCTTCATTTCGGCAGCTTCACCCAGCGTTGCCAGATAATCGAGATATTCCGGCTTTTCCAGATTCATTGCCTTGTCCGGACGCCATGCCGGCAGAACCTTTACATCAAAGCTGTCATCTGCTGCGATGACCTTGTGCCACTTGAGATCATCTGCCGGATCGTCCGTTGTACAAATCAGCGTAACGCCGGACTGACGAATCAGATTGCGCACACTCATTTCCGGCTGCTTCAGCTTCTCATTGCACAGATTCCAAACTTCTTCTGCCGTATCTGCGCCGAGCACACCGTGATAGCCAAAGTAACGCTGCAGCTCCAGATGACTCCAATGGAACAGCGGGTTGCCGATGGCCTTGTCCAGAGTTTCTGCCCATTTCTGGAACTTTTCTCTGTCAGAAGCGCCGCCGGTGATGTAGTATTCGTCTACGCCGTTGGAACGCATCTGACGCCACTTGTAGTGGTCACCACCCAGCCAAACCTGGGTGATATTTTCAAACTGTCTGTCCTCCGCAATTTCCTGCGGGTTGATATGGCAGTGATAGTCTAAAATCGGTGTTTTCTCTGCATAAGTATGAAACAGTTCCTGCGCCGTTTCCGTGCTCAGCAGAAATTCAGAATCCATAAATGCTTTCATTGTTTATAATCGTCCTTTCTTTTATACGTAACCCATCAAGCTCGGCAGCCACAGAGACAGCTGCGGGATGTAAGTAACAAGCAGAAGTACAATGAAGATTGCTGCGAAATAAACCAGCAGCTGACGGATGACCGTCTCGATTTTGACGCCGCCGACCTTTACGCCAACGAACAGCGTCGTGCCAACCGGCGGGGTGATGGTGCCAATGCAAAGGTTGAAGATCATCATGATGCCGAAATGGATCATGTTCATGCCCAGTGCTTCGCAGATCGGCAGGAAGATCGGGGTGAAGATCAGAACTGCCGGAGTCATGTCCATAAAGGTACCAACAACCAACAGAATGATGTTGATGAGCAGCAGGATGACAATCTTGCTGCTGCTGATTGCCAGCATGCCAGCGGAAACTGCTTCCGGAATGTTGGTGAATGCCATAACCCAAGACATAATGCCGGATACGCCAATCAGGAAGATGATGATGCCGGTCATTTCTGCACTCTCGATGAAAATCTTCGGCAGATCCTTGAGCTTAATCGACTTGTAGAATACCAGAGAGAGAATCAGGCTGTATACCACAGCAACGACAGAACCTTCGGTTGCGGTGAATACGCCGGCGATGATGCCGCCAATTACAATGATAATCAGCAGCAGGCACGGGAGCGCCTGAAGGAAAATCTTAAATGCCTCAGCAGCCGTGTACTTTGCGGTGCTGCGATAGCCGCGCTTCTTTGCCATGAAGTATACCACTGCCATACAAGCGAGACCCCACAGAATGCCCGGGATGTAGCCTGCCATGAACAGTGCTGCAACCGATGCGCCGCCGGATACCAGAGAGAAGGTAATCATAACGTTGCTCGGCGGAATCAGCAGACCCGTCGGAGCGGTTGCTACGTTTACTGCTGCGGAGAAGCTCGGGTCGTAGCCCTCTTCCTTCTCGATCGGACCGATGATTGAGCCCATTGCGGATGCTGCGGCGGTACCGGAACCGGAAATTGCGCCGAACAGCATGTTTGCCAGAATATTGGTCTGTGCCAAAGCGCCCGGCGTGCGGCCGGTGATAACCTTAGCGAGATTGATAATACGGATGGCGATGCCGCCCTTGTTCATAATGTTGCCCGCTAGAATAAAGAATGGAATCGCAAGCAGGCTAAAGACGGAAATGCCGGAAAAGATTCGCTGTGCACCGGTCAAAACTGCAACATCAAAGTCCATGATAGGCAGGATGGCACATACGGAGGAAACGCCAAGTGCAACGGCGATCGGTACGCCGGCAATCAGCATGATAATCAGCGTGATTAAAATAATCAAGCCGCATAAAATAGCAGTACTCATTGTTTATTTCTCCTTTCTATGTGTCACTCTTTGACTTCGCGGGTTTCCCGCTCCGTGCCGTACCACAGGTCAATGATATTCAGAATACCATAGACGAAAATCAGGACGCCGGAAATCGGCAGAATCGCATAAACGATGCCCATCGGGATGCCCAGAGAAGCCGTGCTCTGGGTCATTGTCAGCTTCATGATGGATACACCGCCGAAAATCATGATACAGCCTACCATTGCCATAACAAGCAGTTCAATGACGATTTCCAGTACTTTTCTCGGTGTTCCCTCAATCTTGTCTGCGAGGAAGCCCATGCGCATGTGGTCGCGCTTGCCGAATACATAAGCAGCCGCAAGCAGTGCCATCCAGGTAAAACTGTATGTCAGCAGCTCTTCGGAAACGGTACTCGGGCTGTTGAAAAAGTAGCGTGTTACGATCTGATATGTGCCAACGCATACCATGAAGGCGAAAACAATACCACACGCATAGCTCAGGACGGTGTCAATGCCCTTTCGAATTGATGTAAGCGCTTTCATTTAATTGTCACCTTTCCCCTCATATTTTGCGTTGAACGTCTGGATGTGCTCATACAGATCCTTGATATCCGGATTGTCTGCCAGCATTTCCTTCTGTACGTCCTTGACAGCTTCCTTGAACGGCTGTACATCAACGTCTACAAAGGTAACGCCCATATCTTCCTGTGCAATCTTCTTTGCCTGCTCTACCTGCTTGCTCCACTCTTCACGCTCTACCTCGGTGGACAGTGCAGCAGCTTCCTTAAATACCTTCATCTCATCGTCGGACAGAGAATTCAGGAACTTCAGGTTGCCAACCAACACGTCCGGCACCATCTGATGACGGTTGTAGGAGTAGTACTTAGCTACTTCGCCGTGCTTATTGTTGGTCAGTGCCAGCTCGTTGTTCTCTGCGCCGTCGATAACGCCCTGCTGAATGGCGGTGTATACTTCGCCGAAGCTCATCGGAGAAGCAGCTGCGCCGAAGGCATTCGCCATCTTGATGCTTGCCGGGCTTTCCTGTACGCGGATCTTCAGACCCTTCAGGTCTGCCGGTGTCTCGATCTTCTTCTTTGCGTAGAAGCTGCGGGAACCAACATCGTACCAAGTCAGGACACGGAAGCCGGCTTCATCGGTGGATTCATATATCTTGTCCATATAATCGGTATCCATCATCGCTGCATGATACGCTTCCTCGGAAGTGAACAGATACGGCATGCTGAATACTTCATATACATCAGCGAAATTTTCAAGGTTTGGGGTGCCAACCAGTGTAAAGTCAATGGCACCGGTCTGTGTCAGCTCGATTGCTTTTTTCTGCGAACCGAGCAGTTCGTTCGGATAAATCTGAACCTCATATTTATCTCCGAGGTTCTCTTCTACATACTCTTTAAACTTCAGAAGTCCCAGATGCTCCGGATGTGTTTCTGACTGAGAGTGTGCAATTCGAATAATCTTTTTCCCATCTCCCACGGAGCTGCAGCCTGTGAGTGCAAGACAGCTTACGCTGAACATGCACAGGCACAGCACGAGGGCAATCCATTTTTTCATACGTCTCATTTGGCGGATTTCTCCTTCCCATTTTTACAAAAGCTTAAAAATCTGTGGTTTCCCTTCGAACCAGAAAACCATTGGCGTATACTTTGCTGCGTATCTCTCGATTTTTTAAGCGAAGCATCATAGAATCAATGATAATCTTGCAAAGGCGTTCGCCACGGCTGTCGACAGTGGATAATTCCGGGTCACAGCAGACAGAGAGCTCAGAATTGTTGTATCCAATGATACTGATGTCGCGCGGCACGGACAAGTTGCGCTTTTTTGCGTACTTGAGCGCGCCGATTGCCAGACCGTCTTCTGTTGCAAAGACTGCGTCAAACATCAAATCATTTCGCGAAAGAAGCAAATCACGGACGCGATCAATCCGGTTTTCTGCATATACGCACAACTTTTCGTTTACCGGCATGCCGGCATCACGAAGTGCCTGTTGATATCCTTTCAGCTTTTGATTGGCACTGTACGAATGCGAATCACTCAGAAACAGAATGTCTTCTTTTCCTGTTTGAATCAGCTCCGTCACTGCCATGTGTGCCGCTTGGAAATCATTGCACAGGGCGCAGTAGATATTTTCTCCGCGGATACAGCCATTCATCATAAAGACCGGCACCTGCTTTGCCGCTTCCCGAATGTACTCTACCTTCTCGGAATCCTCATCATCCTCTGCATAGCTGGAACCGATGAGCACCAGCGCGTCAATTCTCTTCTGAAGAATGGAATTGACGGCGACCCGCCGCTCTTCGTCATCATAGCCGCTACAGTACAGGATGCAGTCATAACCGTACTCCTTGAGGTTTTGCTCCAAATAAGCGACCGCCCTCGCCATATAGGCATCTGCCACGTTCGGGCACATGAGTCCAACCGTTTTCATAGAGTCCAAACCCAAGCCCCGCGCGAATACATTCGGTGTGTAGTTGTTTTCCTCCATCACCTTGCGTACACGCTGCTTGGTCTTTTCACTGACCATTGGACTGTCGTTTACCACTCTTGATACAGTAGCAATGGAAACGCCTGCGAGTTCTGCGATATCGTAAATATTCATTGTCAAAACCTCCGGAAATCGTCATGTAAGCTCTTACAACATCAAGTTTACACGGTTTCGTCACACATGGCAATGCACGTTTTTGCCAATAACATTCGGATTTTTTTGTATGTATTTTACAAAAACCGTGTTCCAAAAGAGAAATTTCAAAAAATGGGTTGACATTTTCCGGTGGCAGGCGTATCTTGAATGTAAGCTCTTACAAAACCGGAATTCGCAGACAAACAACCCACATTTCGAAGAAACCGTAACTTTTCTAAAACATTTATATCCTATACATATATATACTGTTTTTGCAGCTTACGGCTTTCTCAGCAAAGAGGAGAGATACTCATCTTGAAAACATATTTAAAAATCCATCCGGATGACCTCGTTGCCGTCGCGCTGGCTCCGCTTTCTGCCGGAACCGTTGTCGAGATTCAAGACCAGACGGTAACATTAAAAGAGGACATCCCGCAGGGACACAAATTCGCACTTGCCGATATCCGTGCCGGAAAGCCTGTTATCAAGTATGGTTCTCCAATCGGAGTTGCAAAAAAGGACATCCCATGCGGTGCATGGGTGCACACCCACAATATAAAGACAGGTCTGGGGGATCTTCTTACGTACACCTACGAGCCAAACGGCATGCCGGTGACCCCGACGAATGAACTGTATTTTCAGGGCTATCGTCGCGCGGACGGCAAGGTTGGTGTTCGCAACGAGATCTGGATTATTCCGACGGTCGGCTGCGTGAACAATGTTGCCGGCGCCATTGAGCGCCGCGCACAGGCACTGAAGACCGACAACATCGACAGCATCGCCGCCTTCCCGCATCCGTATGGCTGCTCTCAGATGGGCGACGATCAGGAAAACACCAGAAAGATTCTCGCAGATTTGATTCAGCATCCGAACGCCGGCGGCGTACTTGTCTTGGGTCTCGGCTGTGAAAACAGCAACATCGACGTACTCAAGCCGTACATCGGCGACTATGATGAAAAGCGCGTCAAGTTCCTCGTCTGTCAGGAGTCTGAGGACGAAGTGGAAGATGCACTCAAGCTCATCGAGGAGCTGGTTCAGTATGCAGACGGCTTCACGCGTGAACCGATCAGCTGCAGCGAACTGGTGATCGGCATGAAGTGCGGCGGTTCGGACGGTCTGTCCGGCATCACTGCCAATCCGACTGTCGGCGGCTTTTCCGACCTGCTCATCTCCAAGGGCGGCACCACCATCCTGACCGAAGTGCCGGAAATGTTCGGCGCAGAGACCATTCTGATGAATCGCTGTGAAAACGAAAAGATTTTTTCCGAAACCGTCGATCTCATCAACGATTTCAAGAACTATTTCAAGCGTCACGACCAGACAATCTACGAGAATCCATCTCCCGGCAATAAAAAGGGCGGCATCTCCACACTGGAGGACAAGTCCTTGGGCTGCACACAGAAGTCTGGCAGTGCACCGGTTGTAGACGTTCTGCCGTATGGCAAGCGGGTAAAGACGCACGGTCTCAATCTGCTCAGCGCACCCGGCAACGACTTGGTTGCTTCTACTGCACTGGCTGCTGCCGGCGCGCACATCGTATTGTTCACTACAGGCCGCGGCACCCCATTCGCCTCCCCTGTTCCGACTATGAAAATCTCCAGTAACTCCGCGCTGGCATCCAAGAAAAACAACTGGATTGACTTTAACTGCGGCGTGCTGACAGAGGACACAACGTTGGAGCAGCTCAGTGAACAGCTGTTTGACTATGTATTGGAAGTCGCTTCCGGCAGTCCGGTGAAATCCGAACAGGCTGGATTCCACGACATGGCAATCTTTAAGCAGGGCGTTACTCTGTAAAAAAGTAGTAAGAAAAATAGAAAGAGAGGAAATTATTATGAACCATCTGTCTTATGAGACTTTAAAGCAATCTGGATATGACGGATATGTGCTGAAAGATGCACCGGAACGCATTTTGCAGTTTGGCGAAGGCAATTTCATGCGTGCATTCGTAGATTACTTCATTGATATGATGAACGAACACGCAGGCTTCAACTCCAAGGTTGTTCTGGTGCAGCCGATTGCCACCCCGCCGGGAGCATTTGATCTGGCAAAGGTCATTAACGATCAGGACGGTCTGTACACGCTGTATCTCCGCGGCTTTGAGAACGGCGAAGAAATTAACCAGAAGCGCGTTATTTCCTGCGTGAGCCGTTGCCTGAACAGCTATGCGGATTATGAGGCTGTTATGGCATGTGCGGATAATCCGGAGCTGCGTTTCATCACCTGCAACACCACCGAGGCCGGTATCGCTTATGATGAATCCTGCCAGTTCACCGAAACGCCTCCGTCCACCTATCCGGCAAAGCTGACGCAGTTCCTGTATCGCCGCTTCCAGAAGTTCGGCACGCAGCCAGGCAAGGGATTTATCATCCTCGCCTGCGAGCTGATTGACGATAACGGCAAGGAACTGGAGAAGTGCGTCCTGCGCTATGCTCGTCAGTGGAATCTGGGCGACGATTTCATCGCATGGATTGAAAAGGAAAACACCTTCTGCTCTACGCTGGTAGACCGCATCGTAACCGGTTATCCGCTTGCAGAAGCTGACAAGATTAACGAAGAAAACGGCTATATCGATCAGGTTCTGGACACCGGCGAAATCTTTGGCTTCTGGGTCATCGAGGGTCCGCAGTCCATTCATGACGAAATCCCGTTTGCAAAAGCTGGTCTGCCGGTTCTGATTACCGACAACCACAAGCCATACAAGCAGCGCAAGGTTCGCATCCTCAACGGTGCACACACCTCCATGGTACTCGGCGCATACTTGGCTGGTCAGGACATTGTCCGCGACTGCATGCACGATGATGTCATCTGTGGTTTTATGAACAAGACCATCTATGACGAAATCATTCCGACGCTGACTCTGCCGGAAGATGAGCTGAAGGACTTTGCACACGCTGTTACCGAGCGTTTCAAGAACCCGTTCATTGACCATGCTCTGCTGGCAATCTCGCTGAATTCCACATCCAAGTGGAAGGCTCGCGTCATGCCGTCCTTCCTCGGTTATGTAAAGAACACGGGTACCCTGCCGAAGTGCATCACCGCTTCGTTTGCCTTCTACATTGCTTTCTATCATGGTTCCCGCCTGGAAAACGAGGGCCTGATCGGCAAGCGTGCCAAGGGCAACGAGTACACCATCAAGGATGACCAGAGCATTCTGGAATTCTATGAGGCTCACAAGAATGACGATAACGCAGCACTGGCGCACGCTGTCATGACCAACACCGATTTCTGGGGTCAGGATCTGACAGAGGTTCCGGGCTTCGAGCAGGCTGTTGTTGCTTATCTTGACGAGATTGATGCCAAGGGAACCTACGAAGTGATGAAGGAACTGCTGTAATCATCGGCTTCCTAACTGTCACTTTCCTCACAATTTCACCTAATTTTACTAATACCTACCTTATTTTTTAACTCTCCTTATTGAGCCCCATGCGGCTGACTTCCTTTCTCCGGCCGCATGGGGAACACACATCAAATTGCTAACATCCATATCTAATTCTCTTATTCAAAAGTCCGCAGCCATGTTCTCCTTTGGCTGCGGACTTTGTTATATGCTATTTTATTGTTCTTCCGGCGCAAGTAAATCCGCTTCCCACTCCGTGCGAATGCGCTGATACAAACTGTTCCAGCTCTGGGACTCGCGGATATTGGATATTTTAATTTTATCCTGTTTATCGGTAATCGTCCATGCACGGAATACTTTCGGCGGTTTGAGGTACAAGACGGTTTCTTTGGTACGCTTTGATGTAATCGGCAGTGTTTTCACGAAAGTCTTATGCGCATACGGATAAAACACAATGCCATCCGCTTGATATTGTCCCGGCTCTATACCGCAAAAGGCAACCGCATGCGGTTCCAATGCAGCTTTATTTTCTTCCACACACAGATCAACCGCCTGCATCAAAGCGTTCTCTTGCTGCCGTGCTCCGCGTAAAATCTCCTGCGTCTGCTCCCCCTCCAAATTCCAAGAAAAAGATTTTTCCGAGGCGAAATAAGCTACATAATCCGAAGTTTGGAACATCTTGACAAGCACTGCAATCAGCTCCGGCAGATAATACCAAATGTGTCGCTGTGCGACGTCAAATGCCATGCCCAGAAAATGCAGTTTTTTTGTCTTTTCATCCCGTTCCACGCGCGCCAAAATGTTTTTTTCTTTCAAACACAGAAAAAATATATCGTTTTCTCCGCCGTGGCAATCCGCCCGCGTCAGCAGCTCGCGCAGTCCTGCACGCTCTTTATCCTGCATCCAAGTAATTTCAGATTTGGAATCAAAGCGAAAGAAGCTTCCTTCTGCTTGCTTGGTCATGGTGCTTCCCTCCATCCCTGTTCTTCCATGTAATCGCGCAGCGTCTGCGCAGCCTGCTGCATTTTTTTGACCGGATATCCGTTTTGCGTCATCGCAATGTATTCACTGCGCACCATGCTCTGCTTTCCATGCTTGCAGTCTACTGCTTCCATCCACGCCTGTCTTTCCGTCTTTTCGATATGACAGATAATCTTATACTCCTGCTGCTTCTGTGCCGGCTGCCAAACCGTTCTTCCGTGATATGTCAGCGGCTGTGTGAGCTGGATACCGTTTTGTCCGATTGTAAAGCAGCAAATGGCATCTGATTTTGCAATCATATCGCGCGGCGATACGGTTCCGGGCAAGGTATCCGGCACAAAATCCATGACAGACTGTATCGCTTGTTCCGGTGTCAGCATGGCAACGTGTTCATCCTGTACAACCTGTGTGTACCAGCTGTCCGGCTTATTCCACAGTCCTGTCGCAAGCGTGACTACAGTTTCCCATTCTCTGCGCATGTCGGCACACGAACCGTACAAGCCCTCTGCGCACCGAATATCTCTGCCGTACTGATCCTGCTGTCCTGTCAGCAAAATGCGGAACAGCAGCACATCCTTTGCCGTCACGACAGCATAGACGGTTGGATTGATGCTGCCATTTTGTGCTTCCAATCGCTTTTGACGAAAGCACTGCATGGCCTGCTCTGACATCTGCGGAAGCGGCGCCATGTTTCGGTAGTCCGAAAACTTTGTTCGGCTGTTAAACACCGTATACCATTTCATAGATTTGCGTCCCTTCTCTCACAAGTGAAACCATGATTTGACCTTGGATTTGACATCACGCATCGTGGTAATCAAATCGTCTTGATTGCGCAACTCCGGCGCGTTTTCATATGAACGCTCAAAAAACGGATTGGAGCGTTCGTGCAGAATATAGCTGCCATTGGGTGCATTGAGCAGGTGTTCAAGATGATCCTGCAAATACTGTGCGGTTTCCCGATACAGCTTCCATTTGGCTTCCTGTTCCTTGCGGCTGATTTTGTCCACAGCGGCGCGCTGTTCCCGATTGAGCTCCTCTGTTCTGTGTGTTTCTGCGCTGTCATCTATTTTATTCGTCGCGCGGTACTGTAATTCAGACATTAAGCCGTACAAAAACGCCAAATCGAATCCATACGGCTGCATGCCGCAATTGGGATCAAGTGAGGACTCATATCTGCCAAAATCCTCCCGCCGCGTATAGGAATTTCCATTGCCGCAGGCAGACGTCGGCACAATGGCGAACGGCCAATTGTTTTGCTCACACACGCGCACAATGGGGCTAAATACCGTTGCGGCACGCGCCATCAATCCTTGGAAATCATCTGCCGCAAGTTGTTCCGGTATCAAATTGGAATCACATTTTGTCAGCATCAGAATGACCGTGCGCTGCCGCCGCGTAAATTCGCTGTCTTCGGTTTCCACATAGCTCATGAAAATATCGTCAATATCTCTGGCAAGTGCTTCTTCAATCTTGTCCAACGAGCCATTCGGCCCAGCCTGTTCGGAAAGAATGTTGGCATCTGCCAGCAGCATCAAAACATCCGAGCTTAAAATTGCGTTCATGAGATTTTCTGCATTCATTCTGCGCTCATAGTCGACATCATCGCGCATACCGCTCGCGATGGTCTTTACAATGCCGCCCGCATAGTCGCGGATTGGCGCGTTCAAAATCGGCCATGTCGGCAGTCCCTGCCGATAGCCGACACACAGCGCAAGCGGCAGCTCCCACACGCCTTCTGTGCCGGAGCAGGTAAACTGATCCCGTGTTTCCGGCGCATAATTGCGAATGAAATGTGTGTTTTGCAGCTTTTCCTGTACGGTTTTTCCGGTTGCTGTCAGATAGACCTTATGATCGGATTTATCTCGCTCCATCATATAAAAAAGCGATTTGCATGCGTGCGTCTTACCTGTACCGGACAGACCCAGCATCGTAAATGTAATACTGCTCATTGTTTATCCCCTTTGCGTTGTCATGTTCTATGCTGTGCGAGAAAATTCACGTTATATTTCTCCACATCAGAAAAGTTTGCCTGTGCCTCCGCTGTAGTCGATACAGTAGGATGATACCAGCTTTTTTGCAGGAAATATTCCTGTATTGAAGGCTTGGAGGCAAAATCATAGCCATTTTTCGCATAAATTTCATTGATTGCCAACTGAATGGTTTCTTGATCCATTCCCGCAATATCTTTTTCTGTCAGCCTGCGGACGCCGGATGCAGGCAAAACATACCGTTTGCTTCCCAATTGCAAGCTGGGCAGTTCCGGCAAATCAGGCAAATCCGGCATCAGTTCCTTCCAGTAGGCTTGTACGCCGGGCAGCCCGTCGGATACATCGTATCCATAGGCAAGCTGTGCTGCGCCGAGTTTCTGATTCCAATTGCTGATGCGCGGCACAGCCTGTAATCCAATCGACAGCGCAACCGCCGCGATGACGCACAACAGAACATGCAGATTGCGCCGATTTTTCTGTTTGCGCAGCGGCACATCATATGTTGTGACAATCAAATCGCCGCTGACAAGATTGCGATAGGTTCTAACCTTTTTCTCTCGGTCATCCCGCATAAGCATGACATTTTCCGTGTCATCCAGCAGCATCTGCGAAAAGTTTTCCGGCGCAACGGCAAAGCGTTCCCACAGAATATCTTTGCGCTTCCAGCTTCCAAAATTCCGATATGCCTTGTACAGCATCAGATACAGCAGGATAACAAACAGCCACGAACCATACGTTTGCACCAGAGCATAAATCCAGTGATATTTGATTCCCAGCCAAGCAATGCCGTCAAAGCAAAGCGCCGCAATTCCCAAAGAGGCACAGAGGCGCACCACATGCGCCAGCAGTTTTCTTATATATGTTGACCCCACGGAATACCAAATTCTCCTTTCTGCTTCTTTTACCCCGAGTTTTATGTGAGAATTGTCGTTTTTATTTTATCACGGCACTATAGCGTTGTCTATGGTTCTAATTCTGAAAAAAACGTGAACTTTCTGTCATCAAATCGTAATATGCAACGATTTCTGTTTCCATCGTGTGCATTTTTTAATCTTTTCGGTTTTTCCGCTGCGCATATATCCATTGCGCGGATTGTGTGCTATAATAAACGAATGTTCGATTTGATTGTACGAAAGGAGCGCCGTTTTATGAAAGAGCGTCAACGATTGTTCGGCCGCATCAACGGCATTTTTGTCATGCTGTGCGTCCCGCTCAGCATCGCGCTTGCTGTATATTATTTATTTACTGTCAATCTGCCGCACTGTCTGCTGTCTCTGCTGACTGTATTTTGGCTGACAGTTCCCTATTTGATTGGGCGCATCCATCCGTTTCGCCCGAGTCATTTGATGCTGTTCGCGTATTACGTTCTCATTCTGACTGCTTATATTTTGGGTCAGGTATTGTCCTGCAACATCCGTTATCCAATTTACAACCTTCTTGTGCACGGCTACGGCGGCTTGTTTTTCTGTCTGCTGGCGACTGCTATTTTCTGTTTTCACACCCAGACACGATACGGCGCAGTCAAGTATTTCTTTTGTTTGACGTTTTGCATCTGCTTTTCTCTTGCGGTCTTTGTTCTCTTGGAGCTTGGACAAATTTTCTGCTTTGCATATATCGCGCACACGCAGTATGTTTTGCAGACCTTTTTGCTGCACGTTTTATTTTGGCTTCTCGGCATTGCCGGATTCGTTATCCTGACGGCATGCAAGCGATTCAAACAAATTCATACCTATCCATTGTATACATACGAAGATTTTTGCGTGCTCAACATCAAATCCTCCGTTGAAATTGTTTCGCGGCGCTGACAGCACAAAGCCCAACCATTGACAGAAAATGGTTGGGCTTTTTTGTTTACCACTGTTCCTTTGGATACTGCATCTTCCAATCCTTTCGCAGTTTGGTCATGATGTCCATGACGTCCTTGGAATACGGCAGCTGCATCGCGGAAGCATCTGCGTTTTGCACGGCGTCCTCCATATCTGTCATTTCATAATAGAGTGCCTGTCTGCTTTCTCCGCAGGTGATTTCTGTTTGCTTTCCAGTCTCTGCATCAACAAATACCGCCCGATCTGCTCTTGGAAATTCCATGATTTCAAGATAGCCTGTTTCACAGCTAATCATGGCGCGTTTGGGCTGCTTGGAATGCATCGACAATGCAACAGTCGCCATTTGACCGGATGGATTTTGCAGCAAAATCGTTGCCTGTTCGTCAGAGCCGGTCGGAGATGGTTTCCACTGACTGATGAGTTGATTTGGCTGTTCGTCCATAAAGCTGCGCACGACAGACAACGCATACACGCCGATATCCAGCATCGCACCGCCAGCCAGATTCAAATTGAAAAAGCGATTTTCCATATTGTATTCTTTGAAGCTGCCAAAGTTTACTGTAATCATTTGGACTTTTCCAAATTCTCCGCCGCGAACCATATCCCACAGCTTTTTGTACAGCGGCATATGCCAAATTGTCATCGCTTCTGCCAAAATCAAATGATTTTGCTCGGCAAGCTGTATCATTTCGTCCAATTCCCGGCTGTTCAGCGTGATAGACTTTTCCACAAACAGATGCTTGCCATGTTCCAGTGCCTGTTTCATAAACGCATAATGTGTGTTGTGCGGGCTGGTGATATAAATAATATCTACCTGTTCATCCGTGAACATGTCATCTATGCAGTCGTAAACCTTGTGGACACCGTATGTTTCAGCGAATTTCACGGCTTTTTCATGCGTGCGATTGCCGACGGCATACAGGGATTTTCCCATTTTTTGCAATGCTTGCGCCATCTCATTGGCAATGACGCCTGTTCCGAGAACAGCCCAATTGAGCGAACGATTCATAGAAACCTCCTAATTGTTATTACAATGCTTTTTTCGGACAGGCTTTGACGCATTCCATGCAGAGAATGCATTCTGTTCCGTTTTTTCGTTTTCTTGTATTGTCTGTGACGTCTACATCCATCGGGCAGACCTGTTTGCATTTTCCGCAGGATACGCATTTTTCCTTGTCGCATGTCACGCGAATCAACGAAAAATAACTCATCGGTTTGAGAAACACGGTAATCGGACAAATATATTTGCAAAATGCCCGATTATCGTGCAGTGCGAACGCCAGCGCGATGCCGACAGCATAATATGCGATATTTCCGGCGATAAACAGCCAAAACATGATGCGTTCGAGATTCCCGACATGACAGAGAAACAGGCCTGCGACCAAAAGCAGCGAGGCGATAAACGTCAGATAGCGAACAAACCCGAGCTTTTTTCGCGGTGCGTGCGGCTGCCGAAACGGCAAAAAATCCAGCACCATCGCTGTCCAGCAGGCATAGCCGCACCAGCCTCTGCCGAAAAGCAACGGTCCGAAAATTTTGGCAATGGCATAGTGGATGGTTGCGGCTTCAAAGACACCGGTAAACAAATAATACCAGAAGCCTTCTATTTGCATGTTTTCTTGACAAATCAGCCCCAGATATACCAGCATATACGTGCCAATGAGCAGCTGCGAAACGCGCCGCGCGTGGGGATGCCGCCGCGCAAATAAAAGCAGGGCAATCGCCAGCGATGTGCCGATGTAGCTGAAATTCAAAAGATAAAATAAATTGTCCTTGGCTTGCCAGAGCACCACCGCAACGGTCTCAAAGATGAGCCAAAGTAAAATAGGAAAAACTGTCTTTTTCATGAAAAAACCTCAGATGCAGCATCACATATATTCCCGCACGGGAAAACCGGACTTTTCGCAAGGCTTTCCTGATGATGGCAGCCTCGCAAAAAGTCCGGAAATACGCCGCTTTTTGGCATTTATTTTTTTGACAGCAGACAGACCGCCTCAGCGCGGGTCAGGGAGCTGTCAGTCGTTACTTCTGCGTCACCTTGCCATTCTCATACAGCCACTTGGTGACATTGCCCTTGGAATCCGTCACGCGGATATAGAACTTGGTAATTTCCGTGTCGCTGGTAAAGCTCGTGCCGGTGAGATAATGTTTCCCATCGTCGGAATACTCCACCTTATCAATATCCACGCCGGTACCGGTTGCGGTGATGCGTGCCTCCCACGTTGTGGTCGTCGGGCGGTTCCACCACCACCAGCCGCCACCGCCGGAGGTGCGCTTGGTTACGGTCGCGCTGACCGAAACGCTGGCATTGTCCGGATCCAGTGCGCCGCAAACCGTGCACGCACCGTTTTCATAGGTGCAGTCGCCGGTCTCGGTCGCGCCGCAGATCGTGCAGGTTCTTGTGTGCTTGCCATCTTCCGCAGGCGTCCACTTGCCGAAGCTGTGCTCCGTGGATTCCATTGCGTCATACAGCTTCACATCCGCGTTTGTGTCCGACTTGGAAATCGACAGGTCTGTTCCGTCACCGACGAGATACCAGTTGGTCACCTTGGTGCTCGGACGGCCCCACCAGCCCCAGCCGGAGCTTGTCTTTTCTTCCGTCTTCGTGTAGAACTTCGCGTCATACTTCCAAACATACGCCGTGTCACGCAGAACCAGCTTGCCGTTGTCAAAGGACAGGTACTTGCCGTCGGCATTCTGAATCGACCAGCCCGCCTTGTCATTTACCCACGCGAAGGTAAACGTGCCGTAGCTCTTGCCGTGGATGCGCATTTCGTGCGCGCCGTTGGAAATCTTCACTTCCTTGCCGCCCTTGCAGATCTTCGGCTTTTCCTTGCAGATGACATTTGCGTTCAGCAGCGGGGTATTATTATCGCCAATGTTCTTCTTCAGCGCATCCCAATCCTCCTGTGTGCCGCCGTAATATACGGTTGCCAAAGCTCCACAATCGCGAAAAGCCCACTCTCCAATGCTCGTCACACTCTTTGGAATCGTTACTTCCGTCAGGCTGCTGCAATACCAAAAAGCACCCTCTCCAATGCTCGTCACACCTTCCGGAATCGTTGCTTTCGTCAGGCCGCTGTAATCCGCAAAAGCAAATTCCCCAATCTCCGTTACCGGTTTACCGCCCAGCTCGGCGGGAATGTCCACCTTGCTGTCCGCGCCGAAGTAACGAACAAGGGTTGCCGCGTCATCCGAAGCCTGATAAACCATATCGCCGGACAGATTGCATTCGTATAGCCTAGCCGTAAGAGGATCACCCTCAAGATACTCTGGGTCTAACTGCTCATTACCTTTTTGGATAGCGATATTCGCCCATTCGTTCTCTGTGCCTTCATAACATATAAATCGAAACTCATCCGAACTAACTGTTCTCCGGAAAGCATCCTCTCCAATTGCCTTGATGGTTTTCGGGATATAGATATTCGGCGTTTTATATCCGTAAAACGCCTTATCCGCAATTGCCGTGACCGGCTTGCCGCCCAGCTCCGACGGGATGGCAAGGCTTCTTGCCGAACCGGTGTAGCCGGTAATCGTCGCTTCGTCGCCCGTTACGGTGTACGCAAAGCCGTTGGACTCCTGAATGGCGCAGATGATATTTGCGTTCAGCAGCGGGACATTTTCCTCGCCAATGTTCTTCTTCAGCGCATCCCAATCCTTCTGTGTGCCGCCGTAATATACGGTTGCCAAAGCTCCACAATCATAAAAAGCCGCATATTTAATGCTCGTCACACTCTTTGGAATCGTCACTTCCGTCAGGCTGCTGCAATACGCAAAAGCACCCTGCCAAATGCTCGACACACTCTTTGGAATCGTTACTTTCGTCAGGCCTCTGTAATCCGCAAAAGCAAATTTCCTAATCTCCGTTACCGGTTTACCGCCCAGCTCGGCGGGAATGTCCACCTTGCTGTCC
>OHAC01000007.1_pt1 | contig 210904 bp, 195 predicted proteins | sample 1577051 | NCBI WGS metagenome assembly OHAC01 (sample SAMEA3541499, study PRJEB24748) | human gut metagenome | biome: human gut; feature: human-associated habitat; material: faeces | place: China | collected 2012 | reverse complement strand
AGAAGAATTAAAAAATATTAAAAAAAATAGAACAGAAAGTCAATATAATTTAATTGATATAAAGTGTAAAGATAGTGAAATTCCATATGATAAAAATAATAATGTATATTACTTTTCAACGAAAAAACACTATAATTTTGATGTGTATTATGATAAAAAAACAACTATAAAAAAAATAATATATAAAAACAATATAACAATTATAGCTTATAATAAAAATAAATATAAAATTTATAATATAAGGCTAATAAATTTACCAATAGTTAATATTGATTTAAACAATAAAAGTAATGAAAAAAATAATTTAATATCGAATAAAAATACAAATGGATATATTACTATATGGAATGAAAATAATATATCTATTAAAAATAGTTTAGCAAAATTGAAAGTTAGAGGAAGTAGTAGTATATTTTTTGATAAAAAAAGTTATACTATAAATTTCATAGATGAGAGTGGAAAAGATTTAATTAAAAGTGGAGTTTTAGGCATGAAATCTGATTATAAATATTCCTTAAATTCAATGTATGAAGACAATTCTAAAATAAGAGATGTAATAGGAATGAGAACATGGGAAAAATTAAATGATAATAATGGATTAGATATAAAATATGTTGAAGTTATTATTGACAATAATTATTATGGATTATATGCTCTCCAAGAGGTTCCTACACAAAACTCTTTAAATATAAATAAAGAGAATGGAATTTTATATAAAATAAATGGATATATTGTTCCACAATTAGGTGATTTTACCGCGGAGAATAATTATTTTGATGATACAGAAATAATTTTTAAAGGAAATAATGTTAAGAATAAATGGAGTCCATTAAAGAATTTAGTTGATTTAGTTTATTATTCAGACTATGAAAGATTTAAAAGAGAGATATCCAAATATGTTGATATTGATAAAGAAGTAAATTATTTTATTCTTTTAGAGCTAATGTATGCAGGCGATAATCGTTGGAAAAATAGTATTTTTATTTATGAAGGAGATAAAATAGAAAGAACAGCTTGGGATTTGGATGGAATATTTGGATTATCATGGGATATTACCAAACCTTTATATACTGACTATAATCCTAAATTATCACAAAAACTATTGTGTGAGTTTGATAGTAAAGCTCTGAAAACTTACCTAGAACAACGCCTATGGCAAAACAACGTAGGCAACTTCCGCCAAAAGGTAGCAAAAAGATGGAAAGAACTACGCAGCGGCTTCCTAGAAACAGAATCCTTCGTAAACTACGCCAATAGCCTATACGACGAAGTCACAGAAAGCGGAGCAAGGGAAAGAGAGCACGAAAGATGGCCAGATGGTGGTTATTCAACTGACAACAGCTTTATCGAAAAGTTTATAAGACAGAGATTGCCATATCTTGATAGTCAGTTTTTACAATATTTAGATGATTCGGGGGAAAATTAATGCTAGAATATCGCAATGAATACAAGTACATATGTTCAGAGGCGCAGCTAAAAATAATCGAACACAGGCTTAGACCTATTATGAAGGTTGATGCACACCAAGGTGGGAATTCGTATAGGATTAGAAGTTTATATTTTGATGATTATTATAGAACTGCTTTTAATGAAAATGAGATAGGGGTTGATAATAGAAAGAAATTTCGAATAAGAGTATACGATAATCCAAAGGAAATGATTCGTTTGGAGGTTAAGTATAAAAGCAGAGGAAAAACACACAAAGATTCTTGCCAAATATCACAGGAAGTTTGTCAAAAGATTATATCAGGGGAAAGACCAAATTTTGATAAAAACGCCCCAAATCCACTAAAGTTATTATACATAGAAATGAGTATGTATGATATGAAACCTGTTGTTGTGATAGAATATGAGAGAACAGCTTTTACATATCCTCTGGGGAATGTCAGGGTTACATTGGATAGAAATATTTCATATTCTAAGGATATAGGTGAATTTTTGGAGGATAGAATAAATTTAACGCCTATCCAGTTGAAGGGGCAACATGTTTTGGAGGTTAAATATGACGAGTTTATACCTGATTATATTGCACAGGTGTTGGAACTTGGCAATTTAAATAGAACAGCTTTTTCAAAGTTTTACTTAGGGGAATTATTGAAAAATAAATAAAAGAGGGAGATATACATAATATGAAGGAAAAACTAGTTAACTTATTATTAGCATCATCACAAATATCATATAAGCAGATGGTGTTCGCATTATTTATTTGTTGCATAATAGCAGCGTACATATTTATGGTCTACCGTGTGGTGACTAAAACAGTATTTTATTCAAAAACATTCAATATAACAATGGCGATGATGTCAGTTATTACTACTGGAATTATATTAGGGATGCAATCAAGTTTGGTAATTTCTCTAGGTATGGTAGGGGCGTTATCAATTGTCAGATTCCGTACTGCAATTAAAGATCCAATGGATTTATTGTTTTTATTTTGGTCAATTGGTGAAGGTATAATCTGTGGTGCTGGACTTTATGGACTTGCTATTATTTTATGTGTAGTTGTTACGCTTGGAATACTGATTTTGGACAAGTTCCCTATTAAAAGGGCGCCTTATCTTTTAATATTTAATAGTGAAAGCTATGATGTTGAAGATGATGTTATGGAAGTTGTTAAGGAGTGTACAAAATTTTATAGGGTTAAATCTAAGAACTTGACTAAAAGGGGATTGGATATGATTGTTGAAGTTAGAACTGATAGTGAGAAAGAGCTTATGGATAAGTTGGGAAGTATGGATAAGTTGGATAGTGTTTCTTTGTTGGCACATGATGGAGAGACTAGATTTTAGTAATTAAGAAAAAATTATATAAACTTATATATAAAATAAATATATTATTTTTTAAAGTTCAAATATGGGGGAGTCGAGGCTACAAAAAATGGTTAGTATAATAGTACCAATTTATAATAAAGAAAAAGAGTTAAAACAATGTATAGAATCTGTAATTAATCAAACCTACACGAATTTAGAAATAATTCTTGTTAATGACGGTTCAACAGATTTAAGCAGAGAAATATGTGAAAAATTTTTACAAAGTGACTCAAGAATAAAATTGATAAATAAAAAAAATGAAGGGGTAGAATTAGCAAGAGTAACAGGTTTAAAATATGCAACAGGAGATTATGTAACGTTTGTAGATTCAGATGATTGGCTTTCAAATGATGCAATAGAACTTTTAGTAAATGCTATAGAAAAAGAAAATGCAGATGTTAGTTTTGGAAATTATTATAGGGTTTTAGATCGATATGGAATTATAAAGAAATGCATACATGCGGATATATATAATAATTTAATTATTACAAAGGATCAATTTATGAAAAAATACTACGATAGTTTTTGTGGAGGAGGAATATTTCCTATAAATATGTGGGGAAAATTATATAGGAAATCTTTGATTAAATCTGTAGAGTATAGATCTATAGGAATTTCACATGGAGAAGATTTATGTTTTAATCTTCAAGTATTACCTTATGCTAAGAAAATAGTATCAATACCGCAAAATATATATTTTTACAGATGGGGTGGAATGACTAATAATATAAATAAAAATTTATTCAAAGATGCCTGTAAAGCATATAATTTTAAAATGCTTATGTTTGCCCAACATAATAGTATAGAATCTTATGGAAAAGCATCTGCTGAATTATGTAATTTTTTTATTACATACATAGATACATATTTAAAATTTACTAAATTAAATGAATTAGAAATAAAAAACATTATTTCAAAAGAAATAAGGAATGAAAATCTTCAAAAGGCAGTAAGAATACCGACTTATAAATGGTTTTTGGATAATGAACTTTACAAATCTATAAAAAGTCAAGATGTAAATGCTTTTTTTGATATTCAAAAAAAAGGACTTAAAAAGAGAAAATTAAAGAGTAGTATAATGAATATTATAAGTAGGGTGTTAACTTAAAAGTATATCATTTAAAAATTAATTTCAAATAGAACTAATGTATTAATAATATACCAAAAAATAAGTTCTTATTACGGAGGAATATTATGAATATAGTTTTTGTGACTAACACGTTAAATCAAGTTGGTGGTATAGAAAGGGTTATTGAAAGATTATCAAATTATTTTATAGAAGTATTAAATTATAATATACATATAATATCAGTATATTCAACTCATAATGATAATTTTTTTAAATTAAATAAAAATATTAGTGTAACTAATTTAGGAATTAAATATTCGGAAAATAATTCGCTGAAATCCAGGTTTTTTAAATGTAAAGAAATAAATAATAGAATAAAAGAAGTCCTTAAAGGTAAAGAATTTGATGTAATTATGACTTTCCACTCAACAATAAGTAGTGCAATATTGTTTAATAAAAAGAATTTTAAAGAAAAGATTGTAGTTACTGAACATAATAGTTATAAATATTATAGCAAACTTAGACATATTATAAATATTATTAATTATAGAAAAGCAGATAAACTTGTAGTACTAACTCAATCAGATAAAAAGTTTTATTCTAAATTTAAAAAAAATGTTGAACAAATTCCTAATTCTATTCCCTTTTCTAATGATATTTTTCCTAATTATAACAATAAAAGAATTATTTCAGTAGGAAGAATAGAAGAAGTTAAAGGATTTGATTATTTAATTGATGCATTTTATTTAATTTATAAAAAGTATCCAGAATGGACTTTACATATAGTTGGTGATGGAACACAGAAACAAATTCTTGAAGATAAAATAAAAAAATATAATCTTGAAAAACAGGTAATTATAGAACCTTTTACAAAGGAAATAAAGAGCAAATATTTAGAGTCATCTATTTTTACATTAAGTTCTAGGTTTGAAGGATTTTCTTTAGTAACTCTAGAGGCTATGGAATGTGGGTTGCCGATAGTTAGTTTTGATATAGATGCAGCAATGGAAATTTTAAAAGATGGAGAAGATTCTTTAATAGTAGAGAAATTTAATGTTAAAGAATTTTCAGAAAAGTTATCTGTATTAATGGATGACGAAGAAAAGAGAGAAAATTATGGAAAAATGGGCAAAAAAAATGTACAACGATATAATATTAATCAAGTTGGTGCAATGTGGAAAAAGTTATTTGAAAGTATAGTCAAATAGAAAATGGAGAAGCTACATGAGAATTTTAAGAAAATTTTATTTAATATCAATTAATAAATTGCCCTCTCAAAATAGTTCTAAGGGAATAATAAATAGCTTAAGAGTTGTTATATTAAGAAAACTTTTTGGAGTAATAGGAGATAATGTAAATATTATGAATAATATAGAATTTGGTAATGGTAAGAATATTTATATAGGTGATAATTCAGGTATAGGTGCGAGATGCCAGTTAAATGATAGTGATAAGATTGAAATTGGAAAAAATGTATTAATGGGTCCAGATGTTATTTTCTATACAACTAATCATAAAACTGATAAAGATAAATTAATAATTGAGCAAGGATTTGAATTTGGAGAAATAAAAGTAAGTTATGATGTATGGATAGGTGCTAGAGTTGTTATATTACCAGGTGTAACAATTGGAGAAGGGGCTGTTATAGGGGCAGGAGCAGTAGTAACTAGAGATGTTGAACCATATTGTATAATTGCTGGAGTGCCAGCTAGAAAAATTGGAAAGAGAAAATAAATTTTATTCTTATAATACAGTTATACAGATGACTTTATATAAATTTAATTTAGTATTTATACTTGGCCAAAATCAATGTATAAAAAAATTAAAACTCTCCAATCAATATGCTACCATTATAATAAAACCAAACAAAAGGAGGAAACAACATGCCATTATTAATAATTCTAATAATCCTACTATCAATCTACATAATAAAATCACAAAATATAAAAGCTACAATAAAAAAAGACATCGAAAAAATCATACCAGACAATCAACATAATAAACCACAAGGCGAGCAACATTATAATTACAACCGAAAAATATCAAGAAAAAAACCAGTATATGAACCAAATCAGGACAAGCAAAATTCACAACCAGACATAAATGCAAAGGACATTATAACGGAGATAAAGACAATCTTTTTAAATATAGTAGCTGCTTTAAAGAGTGATTACTATAAATTAAAAAATTCAATCAAAGAGTACTTTAAAGGGATTTCTGTTGGAAAAGATGTTAAGCATGTGGAAAAAACAGTTTATAATGGTCCGCAGTATAATCAGCAGTATCAACATAATAATAATCCAAGTCAATGTAGTAGTAAGTGGGAAGAAATTGAGGATAAAATAATGTCAGTAAGTACATATATAATTGCGGCTATTATTTCACTTTGTGGATCAATGATGCACATAAAAAGAGATTTTTGATTGTAATTATTGTCGTATTTAATGTTTTTTTAGGTACGTTTATTTCTAATGAAATTTTATATAGTGAAATCGGGCTTTAAAAAGGTAGTATCACTATAAACAAAATCAGGGGGGAGAAAATTGAAAAAATTATCAACTATTCTACTGACAATCATCATAACAATAACACTGTCAGCATGTAACAACAAAGCAAACGAGAGCAATCAACAATACGAAGATGCCATGTCAAATGGTAAGTCAAGTGTTGTAGAAGAAGAATACAACAAGGCCATAGACTATTTCGATTTAGCATTGGAGGCGAAGAAAGACGACAAAGAGGCGACTAATTTAATCAAGCAGCTGAAATTAATGCTTGAAATTGAGGAGTCTGAGTCGCATGGGGCATATTTTTATCAAATGGAGAGAATAGACAAGATTAATGCGATTGATACGGAGACTGATGTTGTTAAGAAGAAGGCGAATGATTATAAAGAGGTCGTTTTGAAAAATATAGATGAGTCGATTGATTATCTTGAAGAGGAAATCAATGATGGTGATTATGAAAAGGCACAAAAGGATATTGAGGATTTTATAAAAGAGTGTAAGAAGAGTGACAGCCTTGGGGAACACTTGGATAGATGTGAAGGGCTTTTGAAGACTTGTAAGGTTGAGAAAAAGAAAGCAGAGGAACAGGCGAAGAAGGAGGCTGAAGAGCAGGCAAAGATAGAGGCAGAAGCTAAGAAGTCATCATCGAGTGAAGAGAGTTTTACAAGAGCATATGCTAAGAGAATGTTAAAAGATGCTTTTGGTATAAATGAATATGATGAATCAAAAGATTATGACACAACTCATGAGTCATATTATGTATTAGGTGATGAACCACAATATATTAATGGTAAAAAGGTTTATCATGTTGAATTATGGGATTATGTAGCAGAAGATGATTGGTGGATGCATCAAACTTGTTTTATATCAAAAGATGGATTAGAATAATAATTGAATAATAAAATACAACCCAAGTCCTGGCCCGTCCCGCTAGGACTTTTTAAGCCCCAATACCCACAAACATTCCACCCAAAAACCCCAAAAAACATCCCACCCACCCACGAAAAATCGCCAATATAAAAAAAATTGACATAAAGTTAAAAAAATATAAAAAAATTAAACTTTTCAATAGAAAAAAGAAGGAAAAACATAAATAATTATAGAATTAAAATATTAAAACAAAAAGAAAGGAGAGATGCATATGATTATTCATGAAAAACTGGCTCACCTAAGACCGAAACAAATTATACAACTCATGGACGAATATTATGCAGGGGTAAGAGTCAAAAAATTAATCGAGGATTATAAAGTCAATTGTCGACCGAATGATCTACACAAGTATTTTCCACCGATAGTGCTTGATAAACGATGTCCAATTTGTGGTGAAAATTTTCTTAAGAAGAGACCTTCTAAGACTGAGATTGAAAATCAAGGCAATCCATACAGAAAAATAGAGGCTAAAAAACCTTATTGTCCTAGTTGTGGGCATATTGACGATGATATTTGTGAATGTGCTGCATGTGTTGAAAAGAGAAAGGAGGAACAAATCAAGAGAGAGGCTGAATTGGAAAAGATGGCTAACGAGATTAAAATCGAGCTTGAAAAATCTTATACTGGCAAGGTTAGTGTTGATGAACTTGGTTTCAAAGATAGGATTTATCTGGCTAGTTTGTTGGGATATGGTTTAAGCGATGATGCTAATGTTATCAAGAGTCTGAGCGAGTGTGAGAATTCATACAGTTGTCTTGCTGAGGGTGATATGGATGAGAGAATTGTTGATTATCTTCTAAAGCGAAATATAATGATTATCGATACAAGTTATTTGGTGTACGCGTTTAAACAGGGGAAGGTTGAAAATAAGTACATGCGTTATAAGCTAAATGTCGAAATTGATGATAATAATATCGGCGCTTTGCAAGAATTGATGAGCCCTAAGATTGATTTTAGCGATGAGAATAATATTGTAGATGCGTATAATCTTTGGAAAGAGGTTGCGATGAATGATTGTATTGCTTTTCTAGTTAATGAGATGAGAAAGAAAAAAGTTGAATTTTGTCCAGTTAAAAAGACATACATTTTGATAGATAGCATGCTGAAGCATTTTTCGACTCTCCAAGTGCAATATATAATTTATAAAAGTATTGAGGAAATATCTGGTGAAGACGCAAAAAGCAAACCTAAGAGAGGCGTTTTTTCTGATATAGTTTTCAGTAGAATGGAATGTTGGGATTCGAGCATGACTTATATGGAGTCTGAATTGCCAGAGTATAGAGACAGCAAAAAGCTTTTGAATAATAATCTGCACGGGGTCCTGTTTTCCAAAGTATTGGGACTTGGAGACAAGGGGCTTAGATGTGTAGTAAATATTGAAATTGTAAGGGAGAGTGTGAGGAAATAAGTAAAATTTAAAGGAGAGTGTTGGATGTTATTTAAAGAATCTGAGAGTGAGAAGATTTAAAACCACCGAATTCTAGAGAGAGGATTTTGGTGGTTTTTTTATTGTACGTAGATTTTTGTATAAATATGTATAATCATGTAAAATCAGGCGACGCATGACAACATCTGTTAGAATTTGAATTACAAAAAAGTACGAAAACTAATGAAAAACACTTGCAATAATGTTACAATTTAATTAATAAAATTACAAATATCAAATAAATGTGATTTTATTAGTCAAATTTGTTGCAACAAGTATCAGATGTTTTTAATTAAAAAGAGTTATTTTATATAGTATCAAGGAGGTATGTTTATGCAAAATTTTTTTAGACTTAATGAAGGCGAGATAGTGGAAATAATAATAGCATTTATAAACAAAAATATAGGAAATGAAACTATAACAGAAGTCGATTATGATAAACTTGGAATTCATATCGATAGCGACATACTAATAAAAGACACTCCTATTATAATAAATGTAAGATGCAAACTGAATTTAACTGAAATGATAAGATACATAGTACAAAACAAGGGCTGTAGCATATATTTTCAAACTTGGAAGGAAATTTATAGAATTAAGAGAAACAAGGAGATAGTGGAGCTGTACAATAACAATATGAACTATATGGATATTGCAGATAAGTTTGGGATTTCACATAGGAGAGTTCACCAAATTTTGAGAAGAGAAAGTGAAAACGGAATATAGATTATTGATATAAATTTAATATTAATGTATAACTATATTAAAGAGATTAGATAATAAATATGAGAAGATCTACTCATAGAGCATGAGTAGCTAAAAATAAATAAGGCTCAAAAGTGGATTTACTCATAGAGCGTGAGTAACTAAAAATAAAGAAAGCTCAAAGAGAAGATGAAAATAGCCCTGGTATAAGGGCTATTTTTATGTATGTAATATATTGATTTTATTTATTTATATTTCTCCACGTATTTTGCATGTGTCGTGATATAATAACCAGATTTCAACTTATACATATCAGTGCCATTTCGTTTTATAAGCTGTGAAACTGTGAAAACTTCACCACAAAGGGCGATTCCGGCGATGCTGGAGTTTTTGAAGTCGGGCGTTTTGTGGTAGTTGACGTCGTGGATGATTTTTATCATTTTTGGGATGTCGGCGTATTGCTCGCCACTGCTTTGATTATTACTGCCTGTGTTATTGTCTGAATCGGATTTTGCATTGTCGTTGATTTTATTGTTATAATTCGGCGATGTACAGTTTATTATGTCATTTACTGTGATTTTCCCTTGTTTTAAATTATCACAATCAATCTTAAATTGTTGCATCTTGTCTGGATTTTTGACCATATAAATAGGGCAGAGTTTGTATTTTTTGCCTACAACGTCTGTATGAGTGATGATGTCTTTTTTACAATTGAGATTTTTATAGCTGCAAAGCCACGCACAAAGGTGGACCATGCTTTTGTATGTCGCATCTGTGTAGTGGTTGTCGCTGCCTGTTGTTGCGACTTCTATTGCGATTGCGTATGAATTTGCGCTATTTGTCGCATAACATATTTCATCAGTCGGAATCAGTTGGTATATCTCGCCCCCAAGCCCAATGACATAGTGCGAAGATGCAAAGATATATCTGTTGCCAATTTTGTATCCATTCGCAACGACGTTGTTAAAATATGAGACAGTCTTGTCACCATCGACATCTGGCTTGCCAGTGTAGTGGATGGCGATTTTTGTTGCAGATAGGGGAACACCAGGTCTGCCATATTTGTTTCTTTTTTGCCATTTTTCGATTACATTAGGTTTTTTTATCATATTTCCTCCTTATTTAAGATAATTTGTAAAGGCTGAGCTAGTTTATATGATAAATCTAGCTCATATGTATTAAGAGATTTTGTATTAAAATGGGATTTCCTCGTCGTCGATACACGCTGTTAAGTTGGCTTGTGGATCGTTAGTTGTTGATGTATTATTAGTTGTAGTATTTGAATTGTCAACGCCAGAAGCATCAGCGCCATTGCTAGTATCAATATTAGAATCACGAGCACTAGAAGTATCTGTACCAGCGTCAGTATTGGCACCAGAAGTATCAGCAGCAGAATTACCAGCATTTCCACCAGAATTATCGCTTGAATTATTTCCAGAACTTCCATCACCATTTCCAGTATCAAGCTCATTCCCCTTAGGAATATTAAGCCTCATCAGCTTATGCACGACAATTTTGGCGAAGTTACGGTTGTTCCCGTCGGAGTCGACATAGCGGTCGATGTGGAGACTGCCGCTTACTGCAATAAGGTAGCCTTTTTGGAAACAAGTTGCGAAGTATTCGGCTTGTTTGCCCCAAACTTCGACAGGGATAAAGTCGGTTACGGTTTGATTGTCTTTTTTATAGCTGCGGTCGATGGCGATTGTGCCTTTTGAGATTGCTGTTCCTGAGCTGAAAAATTTAAGTTCTGGGTCGGCTGTAAGTCTTCCAATTAGTGTAACTAGATTCATAATTTTACCTCCTTATTTTTAAAAAAATATATTCTTAATCAAATGATTCTTGCTCATATGATGGCATATAGCCGAAGTCCTTTTTTAGCTCATTGCCTGTTTTGGTAAAGAATCTCTTGCGGGCAGTGTCGAATGTAAGCATTGTTTTGTAGCGGATTGAGCCTGTGATTCTGTTTTTTAGTACGAAGAGTTCGGTTTCGGGTTCTCTGCCTTCGCGTGATGCTTTTAGGACATAGTCGGCTAGGTTTGGGATTTCGCTGGCTCCTGATATTTCAAAGACGTGGGGTTCTTTGTTCATCATGGAGTTTTTGTTCGAATGTGCCACCAAGACTATGACTATCTTGTATTTTTTCGCCAGTCTTTTTAGTGATTTTACGGCAATTATCTGCTTTTCATATTTGTCATTACCACTACAATCGAGTGTCATTAAGTTGTCAAGGACAAACAGTTTGACATTTTTCTTAGTCGCTAAATATTCAATTGCGTGGGAGATATTGGCCTCGTCTGCTTTTGCCTCTTTTGAATAAAAAAACAGTTTGTCATCAACCCATTGTGTTATCATTTCAAGCCCCTCATCCGAAACTTTTGCATACTTGCCCATATTACTTGTGTAATTTAGAAGATGTTGAGGATTTGCAACGGTTCTAGTGAACCAATCCATACACATTTCGTAAGTCAGCTCGCCTGAATATAAGAACGAGTTGAACCCATTACTAATAGCATTTGCAATGATTTGGTTCAAAAATGTACTCTTTCCGGCTCCAGGGCTACCTGTCAAAACAGTCAAAGTCCCAAAGTTCAGCCCATCGCCAAGCAAGGCATCAAGTCCTGCAAATCCTGTCAAAATTCCACCTCTTTGGACAGAAATAGAGACCTTGGATGCATTTACAACTAAATCTTCAGAGTTGGAATTGTCCATAATCATGGATTTAAAATCTTCTGAGAAAGTTATAAGCGACTTTTGATCCATGGATTTTATGTTTTTCGATGTAGTCGCAAGCATTTCGTGGCCGCTTCGTTTCATCGAAAAATCCTTGACGATTCTGATATAATAGCTGATGTTTGATACTGATGGAACGACTGTTACCAAGCTTGTCAAATACGCTACTCCGCCGACTTTGTCCAATTGATCGTGATTTGTTAATTCGCTCGAAAGTGTAACAGGGTCTATTTTTTCGTTACGTTCATACAATTTTTGCATATGTTTGTAGATTATTTGGTGTTGTGGGTGAAAAAAGTCGTAAACAGACAAATTAAACTGATTACCCACCGAAACCAACTCCGGCTCAATCAAAATCGCCCCCAAAATACTTTGTTCCGCACCCAAGTTGTAAAGTGCCATAAAAATCCCCCCTTAAAATTCTATAAAATCAGCAGTGTTGTAATAGCTTTTAGATGTTGAAATCTTATTCTTTAGAGCCCTTTTTGCACCATTAAATTGAGCCAAAATTCTTTTATAATGTCTTCTTAGATCACTTGCCTCTACAATTTTATCGCTCCAAAATGTATTATCATCATTGGTAAAAGTCCATTCAATAACCTCTGAAATCTCGTCAAAATCACGTTTGTCTTTGTATAAAATATTTTTAAAATCTCTTACCCATTTCTTAAAATCAGGCAGAGGGAAAGTAGGATTTAACTCTTTTATAAATTTCCAAAGCAACTCACTAAGAGTAGTTTCATTATTTTCAGAATTAGAAGAATTATAAATAATATTATTTTTATTTATTTCTATCTTTTGGTCGGACTCTAGAGCATCTCGGTCAGACTCAAAAGTTCCTTCTTCGGCCTTAAATGTGTCAGTTTTTGGCTCAAAAGTGAGATTTTCGTCGTTTAAAGTGTGAGAATTTAACTTAGATGGACTTGTTAGTGATTCAGAAATACCTTTTGGTGACTTTAATGAACCTTCTTGTGAATTAATAACACCTTGTGGTGATTTAAAAGAACTTGTAGTCGACTCGATTGCACCTTGTGGTGATTCAATTGCACTTATAGTTGATTCGATAACACCTTCTTGAAACTCTGTATTACCTTCATGTGATTCAAATGAACTTTCTTGCGACTTTAACTCACTAGATTTCACATTAAGCGAACCCGCATTCAAAATATAATCCCAAACATTATTAGACGCACTTTCTTCAACCGGCATAAGACCCGCAGAAATCTTATCAAAGCCCTCAGGTGGAAGATTAAAAGAAGTCGCCAATTCCTCACAATCACGATCATCATAACTCACACAATCACGACTATCATAACTTTCACAACTCGCATTAAGATAATAATCGCCGCCGCCATTGCCGCCATAACCCAAATCATTATCACAACCAGAAAAATTCCCACAACATTTACTACAGCGACAATTTTCGCAGCGGAAATTATCATCATCAAAAGAAGTACTAACAGATGTAGGTTTTATCGCAGAAACGTTGGCAATACTACTGTTTGGAGTATTGCTGATAAGTCTTATATAGTTAGGCCCGATGGCATAATAAGTAAAAGTTCCTCTCTCGCGAACTACTGTTTTTTTGAATATTTGGGCCTTGCATAATTTTTTTAACCTTCTATATATAGCAGTTTTTTGCAGATGTAAAATCGGCATATCCTCGCTGACTTTTTTGTGATAAATCCAGTAATACACTTCGCCATCGACGATTTTTGTATCCATTTGTTTAGTATCTTTGAAATCGACAAACCATCTTAAAAGGTATAAATCAATCCCATCTATATTCAATTCAGACGCTACTTCTTGAGAAAATCCTTGTAAATTATATTTCATAACCACCGCTCCTAACTTTTTTAAAAATTTTTTTTGAAAATATGTATAAGACCTGAAAATGTGTCCATAATTAAGGTAAGATCAAAATCGTTCTCTGGGGAGGGATATAGCCCCAACGGTATGGGGCATAATACTATTTTGATTTTAGTGAAATAATGTTGCTCGAAAGCTCATTTATACTGTTTGTTAGGGTCTCCAGCTTCGATTCTAGCCTCACCAATAGATATATCGAAACGGCCACTGGGAATCCTACGTTAGCGATTAGAGTTTCAATGATTTCCATAAATATCTCCTTTCATTCAATGTTATAAATACATAGATATGATATTTGAATTAATGATTTTAAATGCTGAAAGGGGGAAGCAACTGCTTCCCCCACCATATACTTTAAAACCACATACAAACTATCTATTCAGATAAAGTACTGTTGTCTATTCTTACAATGTTATATACATCGTGCTTTTGCAGATTACCAAGTGCATTTGCAACATCCAAAACATTTTGGTCAGTCGCTTCTGAATCTACATAATTAAATGTCTTAGTACCAGTTATTTGCTTAGAATTTTCATCTAAGCCTTTATTTAGGTACAATTTTAATGATGATAAGTTTTTTGTAACTACAACTGCCATAAAAGTAACCTCCTTTCTTTTTTATTTAGTACCAAACCCTAGCCTACACAACAAGATCGTATTCTTGAGTTTGAGTATTTACGATTCTAGCCTCAACAGCTTCAACCAAATCATAATTATTTTTCTTAAAGATGTTCTTTTCAACAATTAAGTCCATCGCCGCTTTTATCTCGGCTTCTGTCAATGCGTCTTTTGGGTCCTCGATAGTGAAAGTAACTTCTTTACCGATAGAGTTTTTAAATACTAGTACTAATTTTTTAGATTCAGCCATGTTTGCACCTCCTTTCTTGTTTGAAAACTAATTTGTTTTCTTGATTAAATGATACTATAGAACCGTTTTCACATGCTATTAAACTATTTTATTATAATATTTTAAAGAAATAGTGTAGTGACTAATTTCTATTTAAAGAAAATTTTGAAAATTAGAATAATTAGAAATATACAATTTCTATAAAAGATACTACTATATAAAATAAGAAAACAAGATAGGGGGAGTAAATTATGAATGATAACAATCCAGAGAGAAGAATACCAGAAGATTTAGTACCACTTTATAATATTGTCGGAGAGGAGAAATACAAATTTATAATTAAAGAAATGGGAGGCGGCTTATATTATATTCCTACTAAAGACGAATTAGATATAAAAGAAAGAGATAGAGGGATTTTTGAGGATTATATTATAAAAGGAATGAAAATCAACAGTGTTGCGAAAAAATGGGGGCTTAGTGCCAGCATGATAAGTAAAATTGTGGGAAAGGAACGTGATAAAAGGAAGAAAAAATAAAATTGATTTGAAATCATAAAAAGGAGGATAGAAGCGGGGAATTTTAAGGCAAATAGTTCAAAAAATGATGCTGAAAACGGCGAATCAGGAGACGCTAATAATATAGATGGAAATATAGGTTCAGATTCGAGGAAAGATAGTGTTTCAGATGGAAAGAATCAAGATAGCAATAGCCCAAACGGAAATAATGATTCTGGTTCAAATAGCAAGAATAATGGAAAAAAACAAAGCCCCATTAGACAAAAGCAAAAGCATAACTTATGGCGGAACAACTTACACTGCCAAAAATTTATCAAAAAAAGTGCTTTATGGAGGAAATATGGAATTTAAAAAAGAATTTATACTAAGAGAAAAACAGACTTGGACGAGTTTTTGGCTGTGCTTAGGGAAAATGAGATTATATAGAAGTAAATTGTTAGAGCTGGACTTTGTTTTGCAGGGTTTGGCTCTTTTTTTTATTACAAAAGTAGATAAAACGTTCGCTATTATGCGTATATAGTTTAAAAAAATCTTTTTAATTACCCAAAATAAAGATATTTCATAAAATAATAAGAAAAAATACCAAAAATATGGAAAATTAAACCAAAAGGATATATAATAAAAAAATAAAGGGTGAAAGGAATTATTAATTTTTGGTGAAGACCAAGATTGTTTTTTAAATGAGTAGGGGTAAATTTATTATATATATCAAATTAATTTTATAAAAGGAATTTGTCTTAATTTATCGAATTTATTTGATATAAGCTTTTTTAAATAAATTGAGTTAGTAAAGTAATGATTTACTTTATTATATATGATGAATATTTTATTAAAAGGTTTAAGTAGGATATTTAAATTGTTAGATATCTAAAGTGGATATAAATATCTCATCATTTTTCAAAATGGGTTTCGATACATTAATTTGTATATGGAACTAATATATTTTCAACTTGTCTATAAAGTATCTAAAAATTGTGGGGGAATTTGATATACAGTCAAGTATCATTTCAATAAAATTTCTATCTGTTTCCATCCAACTAGATTAGATGTTATTCTACAATTTGAGAAAATATGGACAAGTCACAGTTATGGGTGATTTACACACACTTATGGCGGTGAGTTAAAATTGTGTAAAAATATAGAAAGGAGAAGAAAAATGGGAGTTAAAAAATTTATTAAAAAATCGGTTGCGTTCGTTGCGGCTGCTGCAATGGCGTTGACCATGGTGGTTGCACCGGTTGGTGCTGGGGCTGGTACTTCTTATGCTGAAGGAACAGGAAGTACACCAACTGATTCAAATCCTAATCTTATATTAGATAAGAATGCTAAATTGCAATCTAATGGAACATATACTATTACATTAGAGGCTTATGCAAAAGGGGAAGTTGTAACTACTCCTGAAGTTATTAAACCTTGTGATATAGTTTTGGTATTGGACCAATCAGGAAGTATGCAATGGGATTTTAATGGTAAGGAAAATGCTAGTTATAATAATTCAAGACAAAAAGCACTTCAAGATGCAGCAAAAAGTTTTATTGACAATGTAGCAACAAATGCTGCAGATAAAAAGGTTGACCATAAGATAGCTATAGTTTCTTTTGGTAGTGAAGCTACTGTTAAGTCTGATTTTGTTTCATTGTATAGTCAATCAGATTCAAGTCAAAATCTTAAAGGAAAAAATGATTTGAAAGGTACTATTAATAGTTTAGGACAAAAGCCTAGTGGTGCAACTAGAACAGATTTAGGAATGAAAAAAGCTAATACATTAATAACATCTAAAGATGATTCACGAAACAGAGTTGTAGTTGTATTTACAGATGGCTATCCTACTAAATCTAGTGAATTTGACATAAATGTAGCAAATTCAGCTATAAGTGAAGGTAAACAATTAAAAGAAAAAAATGCTAAAATTTACACAGTAGGTGTTTTTGCAGGGTCAAATGTGTCTCAGGTATCAGGAACAAATTCTGATGAAGTTGGAAGTGAGTGGAAAATAGGGGGTACTTTTAGTGGTGAGAACTCAGATGGTATGAATGCTGCTTGTAATAGATTTTTAAATTATCTATCTTCTAATTTTAACAATTCGACTTCAATAGGACTTGAAAAAAAGTTTAAAGATATTTTCATGGGTATGGGAGAATATTACTATGAAATAACTGAAAAATTTGAACGAAGCAGCGATAAATACTATATGACTGCTTCTGATAGAACTGAATTAAATAATATATTTGAAAAAATATCAGATGAAGTTACTACAGGTAGAACTGATGTACCATTAGATGAAAAAGCTATTGTTAAAGATGTGATTTCTAATAATTTTAATTTACCATCAGATATTAATTCTAATGTAAAAGTATATACTGAAGAGTATAATGGTAAAGATCCATCAAATAATCCAAAATGGAAAAATAGACAACCACTAACAAATGCAGATGTATCTTATAACACAGGCGAAAAATCAATAAGTGTATCAGGATTTAGTTATAAAGACAATTATATAGTTGATGCTCAAGGAACTGTTCCTACATCTGGTAAAAAATTAATTATCGTAATAACAGGTGTTACTGCTAAGCATGCTGGAATGGATATGTATACAAATAATTCTAATTCAGCTATATATGATGGTAAAGGCGGAAAAGTAAAAGCATTCCCAATGCCACAACAATCTATAGATTCTACTAGTTATGTTTTAGACTATGGTAAAACAGTAACAACTGCTGCATCAGATTATGGTGTAAGTGCTGTTACTATAGCTAATGCAGATGCACCATCACCAGAAGGTATTAATCTTAAAGGAACATATGGTAAATTTGCTATAAATGGTAATGATTTAGATTATACTCCTGGCAAAATCAATTGGGATGGAATTGATACAGGATATGTATTTGGTCAAAAATCAAGTAGCACAGAGTATAAATGGGAAGAAGTAAACTTTATGCCTGCTACTTCTGTTTATTACGAAGATGACTTTGCATCAACTATAAATAAAGATTCAGATTCAGATGTATCTATAGTTTGGGGAGGAAAATGGACACCAGATAAAACTTCTGATCCGACAGATCAACCTCAATCTTCAGAAAATGGTAGATATGGATGGGATAATTCATATAAAGATAACTTAGGTTATAGTAATGGTTCAGCAACTAAGACAACTCAACAAGGTGCTACTGCAACATTTACATTTACAGGAACTGGTGTAGATGTATACAGTAGAACAAATGGTAATGTTGGATTAATTTGTGCAGAATTATATTCTGGAAAAGGTGCTTTTAAGGCAGATGGAAAAACATATAAACCTACTCTAAAAACACAATATATAGATAATGTATCATCATCAGGTGATTATTATCAAATACCTACTTTATCATTTGAAAAACTACCTTATGGTGAATATACAGTAGTTATAACAGCAGGTTACAATGGAACAGGAACATCAGGTACTTATTATTTAGATGGTATACGTGTGTACAATCCTTTACAAGGAAATGATACAGCTGAAAAAGCTTATGATCAAGCTGGAGAATCAAATGCACAATATATTAAATTAAGAGATACTTTAATAGCAGACGGATTTGGTTCTATAAAAGATGGAGATGAAACAGTAGCAGGTTCAGTATTCATAGATAAAATAGATCAAACGAATGTTATTGATGGTACAAAAGATGATTATGAAAAATATGGTCCAAAGAATGAAGTATATTTAGCTCCAGGTCAAGCAATAGCATTTGAAATAGATGGATATAAAGAAGCTAAAACTAAACCTAACGTATTTGTAGGATTAAAAGCATTAAATGCTAAAACAAAAGCTACATTTACTTGTGGAGACGGTCTTGCACCTGAAGAAGAAATAAATTCATCTTCAGATTTATATTATCCTATAACTCCTACATCTTCAGGAGAAGTTATAATTAGAAATACTGGTACTAAATTATTGTCTATAACTAAATTAAGAGTTACTAACGCAAGTAGCGTAGTTGGATTATCAGCTTCACAATCATTATTATCTTATGCACAAAAATTTGATTCTTTAAAAGTAGTTGAAAATAATGATACAGAAAATCCTTCAGATAATGATAATAAAGATGAAACTTTAGATAAAGGTGATGTTGATATAGATAATCCTTCAGATAATAATGATAATAAAGATGATAATAATCAAGGAACAAGTAATTCTATTTGGGACAAGATTTTAAATAATATTAAACATTGGTTTAGAAAATAATTATTGGAGGTGATATAAATGAAAAAACAATATAGTAAACCTGGGATAATTATTGAAAATTTTAGAATAGCAGAACATATTGCTACTTGTGAAGGAGTAAAACATAGTAATAGTTGGGGATCTCCTCAACAATGGTCAAAAACTACTTGTGCATGGTTAGATATGCGTGGGATGTCTCTTTTTATTGAAGGAATGGATCCGTGTACAAAACCAGTTAATCCAGATGGGGATGCAGGTGGTTTTTGTTACAACAATCCAGCAAATGGTTACTCAATTTTTGGTTCATAAAAAAATACTATTTTTAATTAATTATATGGTCATGCCATTGGCATGGCCATATTGATATATAGGAGGAAAATCAAATTAGTGATTATTATTTTAAAATAGCAGATATAAAAATTTATGTAAAAACAGGATTTGATATTAAAGTCAAGGAAGAAAGCATTGATTTTTTTGATAATAAAGAAAATGGAAAGGTTGATGTGATATTTGAATTTAAAAGAATTTACAAATCATTAACGATAGAAGGTCAATTACTTTATAAAGATTTAGTCTATATTTATAAAACAGAAAAAGGTCTTATAAATGAATTTTACACAGCTCCTGGCATGAATCCTTATGCTTGGGCTATACCTATTAATAAAAATTACTATGATATAGTATATTTGAGTGGAAAAGAAGATTATTTTGAGTATTCTAGAAATATAATAGAAGCAATTAAATTAGAACAAATATTAAATGAATTTAATGGTTTTATACTTCATAGTTCATTTATTAATTGGCAAAATAAAGGTATTTTATTCTCTGCACCATCTGGTACAGGAAAGTCAACTCAGGCAGATTTGTGGGAGAAATATGAAAATGCAGAAATTATAAATGGAGATAAGGTAGGAATTAGAAAGATAGATGATAAGTGGATAGCTTATGGTTTACCTTTTGCAGGAACTTCTGGTATTTATAAAAATAAGAAGGCAGAGATATCTCATATAATAATTTTAAAGCAAGGCAAAGAAAATAAATTGACAAAATTATCTCCAAGAGAGGCATTTATAAAAATTTATAGTGAAACAACTCTCCATACTTGGGATGAACAATATCAAGAAAATATAATAAATATGATTACTGATTTAGTTCAAAATGTGCGAATTTATCAATATGAATGTTTGCCAGATAAAAGTGCAGTAGAATTTTTAAAAAAACAAGTTATAATAGATAACGAAATTGGAAATAATAACAATAACTAAAAAAATATGGGGGACAATTAGTCTAAACAAAGAGGGATAATATGAAACAGAAATTAATAGAACCTAGGTTAACAGAATACCTTCATATGAAGGCATCAATTACAAAAACACCAATAAGCGGAACATTTGAACTATCACCATTATGCAATATGGATTGCAAAATGTGCTACATAAAAATGTCAAAAGAAAAGCAAGAAAGCATAGCAAGATTAAGAACAAAGGAAGAGTGGATAGAGCTTGCACAAAAGGCAAAGGAAAAAGGTATGCTATTCCTACTTTTGACAGGGGGAGAGCCGTTTTTAGTAAAAGATTTTAAAGAACTTTACATAGAACTTCACAAGATGGGATTTTGCATATCTATCAATTCGAATGGAACGATGATAGATGAAGATGTGATTGAGTGGTTAAAACACTACCCACCGATGCGAATTAATATGACGCTTTATGGGGCTAGTAATGAAACTTACGGGCGACTTTGTAACAATCCAAAGGGATTTATGCAAGTTACGAAGGCGATTTCTTTACTAAAGGAAAATAACATACAAGTTAAGTTAAATTGTAGTATTACACCTTATAATAAAGATGATTTGAAGCAAATGATGGATTTTGCACAGGAGCATGATTTAGTGATTCAGGCAACTTCTTACATGTTCCCACCGCTTAGAAAAGATAAGACAAAGATTGGACAAAACAACAGATTTATAGCAGAAGATGCAGCTCTTTATGAAGCATATATTAGTGCATATAGCAATGGTTTTGATAGATTTAAAGATTATATTGAGTCTGGCCAGCTTGCACTTTACGATGCTGATGATGATTGTGGTGTTGTGGAAGGTGACCATATGCGTTGTCGTGCAGGAATTACGAGCTTTTGGATGACTTGGGAAGGGAAGATGCTTCCTTGTGGAATGATTCCAGATGGTGGACTTGATCCTTGGGAAGTTGGTTTTGATGAAGCTTGGGAAAATGCAAAAAAAATCGTGAGCGAGATTACACTTCCTGTTAAGTGTGCAGGTTGTGGTAAAAAGGATGAGTGTAGGGCGTGTGCAGCAATGGTCTACACAGAAACAGGGACTTACGACAAGGTTCCACAATATAGATGTGAAATGACAAAGAATTATCCTGAAGCTTGTAAAAAAGTTTTGAAGGAATTAGAGCAACAATTGTAGAATATTTAATAGTACTGTCGAGAAGTAGTTAAATTAAGAAAGAAAAATGATTGAAAATCAAAGGTATTAGACAGTAATAAAATTTTGGGGGCGATTAAATTGAGTAGAAACAAAAAGATAATCGGAGTAATTATTGGCTTGGTCATAGTTTTAGCTATAGCGATACCGATTGGTACAGGCAAGATTCACCTTGGTGGAAATTCATCAAATGTGGCGGATAATAATACACAATCAGGTCAAAGTGAAAGTGGAGATAAGGACAGTAATTCGGCTACTGATAATAAAGATGGAGAAAATTCAAAAGATAATTCTGATAAAAATTCAAATGGATCTGATTCAAATGATGCTGATAATAATGGAAGTAGTTCAAATGGAGGGACAGGTTCTAACGGTGGAAGTAATTCCAATGGAGGCACTAACTCAAATGGAGGTTCTTCAAAAGATGGTAGCATAACTAATTTCAATAATACAGGTAAAAAAGTTTCATCTAATTTTAAAGTGGATGATGCTGCTATAACAATTCAACGTGTCAATGGTTATTCAGGAATCTTTATAGAAGATGGTTCTGATAAAGAAGTTAAAAATGTGGCTGCTATAGAAGTTAAAAATACATCTAATAAACCATTAGAATTTGCTCAAATACAACTTTATAATGGAAGCAAAAAATTAGTGTTTGATGTATCTACATTGCCTGCTAATTCATCAGCTGTTGTTATGGAAAAAAATAAAGCAAGTTTCAATAGTAGCAAAGGCGTTACATATGGTGGAACAACTGCAGGATATGTTAATAGTCTTGAAAAAGCATCTAGTATAAAATGCAAAAAAGTTAAAAATAATGGTATTGAAGTGACTAATACTTCAAGCAAAAATATACCTTGTGTTCGTGTATTTTACAAATATAAATCAAGCGAGGGATATTATGTTGGTGGAATAACTTATACTGCTAAGGTTAAAGATTTGAAAGCTGGAGCAAGTCAAACTATCTATCCATCTCACTTTGCTTCTGATGGTGGAGAAATCATGATGGTTAAGGCTTATAACAGCAAAAATTAATACATATTACAACAATAATTATTAATTTTTGATATGATTACTAAATCAAAATTATCAATATATTATGGAGGGAATATGGAGTTTAAAAAAGATTTTATGTTAAGAGAAATAGTTGGTGAGGCTGTATTGATACCAACTGGTGAAACAGCGGCTCACTTTAATGGTCTGATTTCTGTCAATGAATTGGGGAGATTTATCTGGGAGAATTATGAAAAGGCCAAGGACGAAGATGAGTTGTTGGGATTCATTTTGGATGAGTATGAAGTGGAAAAAGATGTTGCTAAGGCTGATTTGGATGAGTTTTTAGATATACTTAGAAAAAATGAAATTGTTTAGGATTTGATTATTAGAGCCGGATTTTGCGGAGTGCAAGATTCGGCTCTTGATATTTAAAAATTTTATTTATTCATGTATATTATTCCAAAAACGGGGCAACATATCAATATAACTTACATATTTCCTATTATTGCAATTATTGTTTTATATATACTTATAAAATGCTAAAATAAAGATATAAATATTTAAATTACTATGTTTCAATAAACAAAAGGTGGGGGAGAAATGGAATTTATAAAAAAGGTTATTAGAAAGATTAAAGATGGTATGCTCCAGGAGATGTATGAAGAAACTAAATGGATGTATACTTATGCGAAAAAATACAAGTTTCAAATTGTATTTTACATATTTTTAGGAGTGTTGACGACTGTTATGGGGCTGGCTTCGAGTGTTGGGTCTAAGTACTTAATCGATGCTGTTACTGGCCAAGACAGTGGGAATATCGCCTTGATTGCGCTTTTTATAGTTGCGATGGGGCTTTTTAGTATTGGAATTAATGCGATTACAACTATGATTTCTGCTAGGATTAATATTAAGGTTAATAATGAAATCCAGGCTGAGGTTTTTGATAAGATTCTTGTTGCGGATTGGATTTCGATGAAGGAGTTTCATAGCGGGGATTTATTAAACCGTCTAAATGGCGATGTTAATACTGTGGCGTCTAGTATTTTGAGCTGGATTCCGAGTTTGATTACGCGTTCTGCTCAATTTTTTGGAATTCTTGCTATTATACTTTATTATGATCCTACGATGGCTGTTATTGCGCTTGGGAGTGCGCCTGTGATGCTTATTGTTTCGAAAACTCTTATGAAAAAAATGAGGGATTATAATAAAAGAATGAGACAGGTTTCGAGTGATGTTATGTCTTTTAATGAAGAGTCTTTTCAAAATATACAGTCTATAAAGGCTTTTGATTTGGTTGGTTTATTTAGTAAAAGATTGAGAGATGTTCAACAAAATTATAAAGATGTTTTTTTAGATTATAATAAGTTTTCTGTTTATACATCATCTTTTATGTCTGTTGTGGGGATGTTTGTTGCTTATGCTTGTTTTGGATGGGGTGTTTATCGTCTTTGGACAGGTCATATAACTTTTGGGACTATGACTTTGTTTGTTCAATTATCTGGTCAGCTTTCTTCATCATTTAAGTCGATTGTAAGTCTTGTTCCGTCTGCGATTAGTGCGACTACTTCTGCGGGAAGAATTATGGAGTTTTTCAAGATTAAAGATGAAAGTGAATTGGAAGATGATAAGGCTAAGTTAATACAAAATAATACTCAAGGCAAGGGGCTTAGTGTTGTTTTGGATGATGTTGAGTTTAGTTATAATAAAAATAAGACTGTGTTCCAGCATGCTGATATAGTTGCGAATCCTGGCGAGATTGTGGCTCTTGTTGGTCCTTCTGGTGAGGGTAAGACGACTATGATTAGGTTATTATTAGGTCTTATTAATACTAAGTCTGGAAATGCGAGTATAAGGGATATTAATGGTGTTAGTTGCAAAATTTCATCAGCAACAAGAAGATTCTTTGCATATGTACCACAGGGTAATACGATTTTCTCTGGGACTATAGCGGAGAATATGAGAATGGTGAAACAAGATGCGACTGATGCTGAGATTGTTGAGGCATTGAAGGCTGCTTGTGCTTATGATTTTGTAAATAGATTGCCTGATGGTATTAATTCAAAAGTTGGCGAGAGGGGTAGCGGTTTTTCGGAAGGTCAGGCTCAAAGGCTTTCGATTGCTAGGGCTCTTCTTAGAAAATCACCTATATTATTGTTAGATGAGGCGACATCTGCTCTTGATGTATTTACTGAGAGACAGGTTCTTAGAAATATTATGAATATGGGCTATGCGAGAACTTGCATTGTTACGACTCATAGACCGAGTGTGCTTACGATGTGTGATAAAGTTTATAAAATCGATAGTGGGGTCGTGTGTGATATTGATGAGAAGGAAGTCAATATGCTTATAAGAGATTTTTAGAAATCCACGAGGGGGGATTAATATGCTAAAACATAAAAAACTAAAAATAACAGTGGGGATACTTTGTCTACTGCTAATAATAGCAATACCACTTTGCTATTACTTAATTTATATTTCGTACAACCATCTAACTGTAAATACATACGATATAAAAAGTCAAAAAATAGAGAATTCAAGCGGGGAAAATATAAAGTTTGTCGTTGTAGGCGATCTTCATGATAATACTTTTAATGATAATGATGATAAGCTAGTTCAGACTATTAAGGCTCAAAATCCAGATTTTATAATTGCTGATGGCGATATTTTAAACGATGATTCAAAAAGTCCTGATATTGCTATGAGTTTTATAAAAAGACTTGTGAAGATTGCGCCTGTTTATTATGCTCTTGGAAATCATGAGCTTGAGTATATGCAAAATCAAAAGTCTGAGGATTTGTTGGATGAAATAAAATCTACTGGTGCGATTTTGTTGGAACAGAAATATAAAGATATTAAGGTTAAGGGTGTGCCTGTTCGTATTGGCGGAATGTATGGTTATGCTTTTGACCCAAATGGTACGACTAAAAAGGCTGATATGGGCGATGGAATTTACGACTTTTTGAAGGATTTTGAAAATACTTCTAGTTATAAAATCATGATGAGTCACAGACCTGATAGTTTTATTTTTGGCGAGGCTTCTAAGGTTTGGGATATCGACTTGGTTGTGAGTTCGCATGATCATGGTGGACAAGTTGTATTTCCGTTTTTAGGCGGATTTTATGGCGGTGACCAAGGTTATTTTCCTGAATATATACACGGTCTTTATAATAAAGATAAGATGAAGATTTTGATAAGCAGCGGTCTTGGTTCGAATAAGCAAAAGCTGCCTAGATTTAATAATGTGCCTGAGGTTATGGTTGTTAATTTGTCTAAGTAGTTTGATAGAAGTGTGTATTAGGAAAATTTTATTATTTAAAAATATTTTTGGATAAAAGTGAATAAAAAGGAATTAAATTGGTTAATCTATATTTAACCCTTACTAATAAAGGTGATATGAATGTTCATACCACCTTTTAATTTACATAAGATTTGATTAATAATTTAACTTGATATTATCATTATTTTTTAAATAGTCGTTGTCTTCTGGCATTATATCATCATATATAAAGTCATGAAGTACACCTATTGAATTTACATCATATAGCCATACCCAGCCGGCGTTTTTGTATTTTCCGCCTTTAACATGAACATCGTCAATGATTGGGAATTCGGCTTGTTTAAGCTCTTGTTTTGTTGCAAATGAATAAGATGTAAATGCTAAGTTTAACATCTCGCTAACTGACACATTAGTCGATACATATGGCAGTAGAGAATTTATTAGTTTTGGATATTCTGACATAGATAAGTCTTTGACACCGTTAAACATCCCAGATATTATTTTACGTTGTCTTTGGTCTCTATAAATACCATTGTCAAGATATCTCATTCTTGCATATGCTATTGCTTGGTATCCGTTTAATGTATGTACACCAGCGCCTTTTATTAATTGTGGTTCGTCGCCTTTATCCCCGTAAGTGCATGAATCGAATGCGCCTGGAATACCTTCATTTAGCGATTTGATTTCTCTTTGCTCTATGTTTACATCGACACCGCCTATTACGAATATTATATTCATAAGGTCGTTAAAGTCGACTTGAACAAATTTATCGATACCTATTTCGAAGTTTTGTTCGATTGTTTTAAATAATAAGTCTTCTTTACCCCAGAAATACGCTGCATTTAATTTGCCTTTTCCGTGTCCTGGAATGTCTACGTATGTATCACGTGCAAGTGATGTTAGTTTAATATCATTATGGTTTGAGTCGATTGTTAAAATCATCATAGCATCTGATCTGTATGCTAGTTCGTTTTCGCGGCCGTCTGTACCTAATAATAATATGTTTGTAATACCTTCGACTTTTTGATATTGTGAGTTGTAATTATCATCTACATGAGCTGAATTTATTCTAAAAAAGATATACCCCAATGTTATAAGTGGAATTAGAATAAGTAAGACTAGTAGTATTATCACTGTTTTTTTAAATGTTGAATATTCTTTGAATTTACCCAAAAATATTTGCTGGCGATAGTAATTTATCGCAGCATTTCACCTCCCTCAAAATTCTTATTAACTCCATTATAGACAAGTATCTGGGTGGGTTCAATATCTAAATTAGGAATAATTTAGGGAAAATGATATCGCTTTTCAAAAAATAGTAGATATTTGTAGAGGAAATATATGATATAAATTATAATAAATACAGAGATAGGGAAAGGTATTGCAAGGTTTTAGGGTTTACATAGAATATATGATTATATAACAAATGTAAGATATATAACTAAATAGCATAATGTAATACGAAAAAGATAGCTATACTTGGGGGTAAAAATGGAGAAAACTAATTTAGAATTTTTAAGTTTATTAAAATCATCATTGAAAAATGAAAAATATGACGGTGAAAAAATAGATTTTGAAGATTTAGTGTATATTTATAAAATGTCTGAAATTCATCATGTTGTGCCGATGATATATAATGCGGCATATAATGAAGATTTTTTCAAAGAATGTGATGCGAATTTTCAGGCTATGTTTAAATCATCTGCTTTTAGATATATTTTTTCGCAAATTCAACGAACTAACCATTTTTTAGAGGTGTATAAAAAACTTATTGAAAAAAATATAAAAATTTTAGTATTTAAAGGTATAATTTTTAGGAATATGTACAATAATCCAGATGATAGGATTTCTTCTGATGAAGATATTCTAATCAAAAAAGAGGATTATGAAAAAGTCAAAGAATTCTTTTTAAGTGAAGGGTTTGAATTTATCGACAAAGGAGAAGAATGTGCATATTTTTCGAAAAGCACTGGTCTATGCATCGAAGTGAGCACAAGTCTTTTTTCACATGAATCAAAAGCGTATGGACATTTAAATAAGTTATTTGAAGACGTATTTGAAAAAAGTATAAAAATAAATATCGATAAAATCGATATACTAACATTATCACACGAACAACACCTTATATATATAGTGTTTCATAATATGAAACATTTTTTAACTGGGGGATTCGGAATTAGACAAGTTGCGGATTTCTCAAAATACATTGAAACTTATGGAGAATATATAAATTGGGAAAAGTTTTGGTCTGATTTAAAAGACTTAAACTACGACACCTTTGCACTCAATTTAATCGAAATAAGTTTAAAATACTTAGGCTTTAATAACGATAAAATAACTTACCCTGACAATATTACAAGCTTTGATGAATTAAAAAATTCTCAAAAATATTACATTAACAGTGAATCACTTATAAACGACATATTAGATGCTGGGGTGTTTGGGGCCAGCACAATGGACAGAAAACATACTGCTCTTATGACGCTTGATGCAGTTGAAGACAAGAAAAAATCAAACCGATTAAAAGCAGTATTCCCAAACGTAAATTATTTAAAAGACAACTATACATACTTACAAAAATACCCAATACTACTTCCAGTAGCTTGGGGACAAAGAATTTTATCTTACTTAAAGAAAAACAAGACAAGTTCATATATAAATACTATGGAGTTGGGAAAACAGAGAATAGAATTATTAAAAGAATATAAAATCATAAAATAGGTTATAAATTTTAAAATAAAAAAGTATATATATAAAATTAAAAACGTAAATGTAAAAGAAAAATAGGGTTAAAATCAAACTTAAGAAAAATGTAATGTTGTTGTAAGTTGAAAATATGCAAGAAATATGGTATTTTTAATCTATATTTTGACTATAATAAAGAGGGAAGAGGTAAAATATAGTATGGATAAATATATCAGTAATAAAATAAAAAATATATCGCTATTTATGACTTTTTTTGTAGTTATACTACACTCAAACAACTTAGAAAAATCAAACGTAGTAAATTTAAATTCTGTGGTACAGAACTTTATAGGACAAGGTATAGTTAGGGTAGCTGTTCCTATATTCTTCCTAATATCAGGATATTTATTTTTCTACAACTTCGTTCCAAGTATGGAAAAATGGAAGTATAAATTTAAAAGCAGATTCCACAGCTTATTTATACCATATGTAATTTGGTGTACTGGATGGCTAATAATTTTATACTTAGTTGAATTACTACCAATTGGAAGGGCATTATTCTCTGATAGAATAGTATCAGATTATACATTAAAGGAATTATTCGTAAATACATATGTATATCCACTTCCGTATCAATTTTGGTATATAAGATCACTTATGTTAGATGTTATCTTAACACCAGTATTCTACTATATAATTAAATCATTAGGAAAAAAATCACTTCCTATATTAGTAATAGTATGGTTCTTATATCCAATATCAGAAATGTTCGGTGGATTATGGTTTTTACAAATATTCAATTACCCATTCACATTATTTGGAATAGGTGCTGCTCTTGCGATACACAATATAGATTTACATTTTAAATCTATCAAACCAAAACAGGTAACACTAATCGGTATACTATATCTACTTGCATGTGTAATTAGAACAGTTCTTATGTATACTGAATTACCATTATTAGATTTAGCAGAAAATCTTGTAATCTTATTTGGTGTTCCATTTATATGGTTATTCTACGACAGAATGAAAAGTATAAAAAATAAAAAAATCAAGATTGCCAAATACGGAATCTTTATATATTTCTTCCATATACCATTCCAATCTATCCTTAAAAAGGTTTGGTTTATGGTTATGCCACTTAGTGAAATAAGTAGTTTAATAATCTTCTTCGTGGCGCCAATAATAACTATAACAGTGTGTGTATTAGTGGCGATGTTCTTAAGAAGATATATGAATAGATTCTACATGATATTAAGTGGAGGAAGATAACACAACTATGGTATTTCATTTCAATTATGATTTGAAATACCATTATTATTATAAAGAATATATTTATAATAATAATATAAATAATATATTTATAAAAATAATTTTAAAGTGATTAGGGGTGATTGGGTGAAAAAGTTTTTTACTATTCTTATAATTTTGATTTTATATCTTTTACACTTTGTCCTAGTCTTATAGTTTTAGTGGCTATCTTTTTATTTAGATCAGAGATAAAAGATGCTGGAGATAAATTATCGAACTATATCCAAATCAACATATTAAATAAATATGAAAATAATCAAGGCGATGAAGAAAATAATTTAGATAATATGGAAAATAATTATAGCGATTCGGGTATGGAAGATGAGAATAATGGAAATAATAGTAATGTATCAAATGGAAGTTATATAAACTACGAAAATTATAAAAATATAAGACTAGGACAAAGTGTAAAAGATATAAAATCAAAATTAGGTGAACCTAATAAAATAGAAAAAAGCGAATATGGATTTGACTGGTATGTTTATAACAGTGATTACAGTAAATTTTGCATGGTAGGAATACTACAAAACAAAGTAGTAGCCCTTTTTAGCAATACTATGGATTCATGTGAAAGCAATATAAAATTAGGAACTACTGAATCACAAGTTCTAAAAAACTATAAACCTCTAGAATATAGATTAAAGGGAAATGTAAGATATATAATAAATGAAGATTATTATAGTGTAATAAAAACAAAAACATGCTATATAACTGCATTTTATGATTCTTTTGATGGTAATAAAGTAGTGGGAATACAAATTATATCAAAAAAAGTTGAAGAAAATATGGATGGGATTTATTCAACAGATTCATCTATATGTGGTGATTTTGAAAATGTAAATAGATATTTAATTAATAGTGAGAGATTTAATAAAAATTTAAATACTCTTTCATATGATGAAAATGCAACTTTATGTGCTCGTTCTCATAGCAAAGATATGAGGGATAATGATTATTTTGCCCACAATAACCTAAAAAATCAAACACCTTTTGATAGGATGTCATCATATAATATAAATTATATGGCTGCAGCGGAAAATATAGCAGGCGGTCAAACTAGTGGGATATTTGCCCATTATGCTCTTATGAATTCGAAAGGGCATAGAGTCAATATTTTGGGTGACTATAAATATATAGGTGTTGGAGTAGTTTTTGGTGGAAGCTTAAGCATGTATTTGACTCAAAATTTTTATAAATAATAATTTGTATAGAAATTTTTTAATATAGTTTTCTAAATCAATAAAAATAAAACCTTAATATTAGATATTGACATAATTTTTTTTGTATGATAATATAAAGTGAAATTAAGTAGACCAGATAATCGCGGGCAGCGTAAGCTGCGTGAGGAAAGTCGGAGCTCCATAGAGCAGGGTGCTAGGTAACGCCTAGTGGGAGTGATCCTAAGGAAAGTGCAACAGAAAAGAACCGCCACTTTTGTGGTAAGGATGAAAAGGCGAGGTAAGAGCTCACCGTCAGCTAGGTGACTAGCTGAGCCGTGTAAACCCCACCTGGAGCAAGGCCAAGATAGGGCATAAGGGATGTTGCTCGCATCCTCCGGTAGGTAGGCCGCTTGAACTTATTGGTGACAATAAGTCTAGAAAGATGATTATCTAATACAGAACTCCGCTTATAGATTTGCTTAATTAAACATGTAACTAGAAACTGCAATTATATTAATTGCAGTTTTTTTGTATTCAAATTTATGTATTAAAATGGAAAAAAATAAAAAAATTAACAATAAAGCTTGATAATATCCTATAAAAGTAGTAAATTTTTATTAGACATATAAGTAAATTTTGTAGACATTAATAAAAGATTAATTTAAGCGAAGTACTAAGTTGGATAAAATATTGGATTCAATAGGGGAGGAAAAAATGAAATCAATAGATAAAGTAATATTAGGGGGAGTAGTTGTAGCATCTACTATAGGTATAAATTATAATATCGCTTCAGCAGACATTGTATCGCAAGAAATATATACTACGACTAACCGACTGAATATGAGAAAAGGACCATCGACAGATTATACTTTAGTTGGAACTTTAGATAAGGGAGTAAAAGTTAAAGCTATCGAAAAATCAAGTGATGGTAAATGGTTGAAAATAAATTACAATTCTCAAAATGTATGGGTTAATTTTGCATATCTACAAAAAGACAAGTCATCAAATAATAATATAAAATTGGATTCTCAATATGAAACTACAGCAAATGTTAATATGAGAAAAGGACCATCAACTGATTATACCAAAATAATAATTGTGCCAGCGCAAACAAAAATAACACCTATAAAATCATCAAGTGATGGAAAATGGGTGCAAATTAATTATAAAAATGTAACTGGTTGGATAAGTGCTCAATATATAAAAACTGTAAGCACAACTCAAACTCCAACTCCGACTCAACCGAATAAAGTTGAAGTTGGCAAAAAATATAAAACAACTGAATATGTAAGGGCTAGAAAAGGACCAGGGACTTCATATGATGTTGCGACAGTTTTACCAAAGGGAACTCAAGTTGTACCTGTTGAAATTTTAAAATCAGGATATTGGGCTATGTTCAAATACAATAATCAATATATGTATGTTTGTACAGATTATTTAGAATCAGACAATCAAAGCACAACACCGACAGAACCGGAAAAACCTATTACAGGAAAGGATTATTATACTACTGCAAACCTTAATATCAGGGATGGGGCAAGCACTACTAGCAGTAAAATAGGAAAAATTCCAAATGGAACAAAGGTTTCTGTTGTAGATTTTAATTCAAATAAAACTTGGGCAAAAGTTGTGTATAACAGCAAAACTGGATGGGTTTCTGCACAATATTTAAGCACTAAATCACAAGAACCAGAACAAAAAGAGGACACTTATTGGACTGGAACTACTACTCAAAATTTAAATATGAGAAAAGGTCCATCTACAGATTACTCTATTATAATCACAATACCAAAAAATTCAGATGTTAAGATATATGAGACAAAATCAGGCTGGGCAAAAATTAAATATAAATCATATGAAGGGTATTGTTCAGCATCGTTTATAAAATAGAATTAGCATAAATAAGATTAAAAGCATAAATTAGTTTTCTATAAAATCGAAATTAATATTATAAAAAGAAAAATATATTATTAAAGGGGCAGTTATAGAAAGTAGTTTAATACTTCATGAAACGCCCCTTTTATAATTGAGGGGGAGAAAAAATGAATATTTTAGTAACAGGAGGAGCTGGCTATATTGGAAGCCACACTTCAATTGAATTAATTAATGCAGGGTATGAGGTAATTATTGTCGATAATTTATGCAATAGTAACTTTGTTGTTGTAAATAGAATCCAAGAAATTACAGGCAAAAAGGTTAAATTTTATAAAATAGATGCTACAAATAAAGAAGAACTTAAGAAAGTATTTGTAGAAAATAAAATAGATGCCGTAATTCATTTTGCAGCACTTAAAGCAGTTGGGGAGTCTGTTGAAAAGCCACTTGAATATTACAGCAATAATTTGATAAATACCATAAATGTTTGGGAACTTATGAAGGAGTTTAATGTGGACAAGTTTGTATTTAGTTCATCAGCGACTGTTTATGGAAGTCCAAAAACGTGTCCTATAAAAGAGGATTTTCCTCTTTCAACAACGAATCCTTATGGAAGTACTAAGCTTATGATAGAAAATATGCTTAGGGACATTTGTAAAGCAGATAAGGATTTTAACGTTGCAATACTTAGATATTTTAACCCAATAGGAGCACATGAGAGTGGAAAAATAGGCGAGGAACCAAACGGAATTCCTAATAATTTAATGCCTTATATCACAAAAGTCGCTGTTGGAAAATTAAAAGAGCTAAGCGTTTTTGGAAATGATTACGATACTCATGATGGAACGGGTGTGAGAGATTATATCCATGTTGTCGATTTGGCGATTGGACATGTTAAAGCTCTTGAAAAATTAAATCAAAAACCTGGACTAGTTACATATAATCTTGGAACAGGTACTGGCTATAGCGTGCTTGATTTAGTAAAATCTTTTGAAAAAGCTAGTGGTGTAAAAATACCATATAAGATAGTAGACAGAAGGGCTGGCGATATTGCAATGTGCTATGCTGACCCTTCAAAAGCAAAGAAAGAATTAGGCTGGGTCGCAAAATACGACATAGATAAGATGTGTAAAGATTCTTGGAATTGGCAAAGCAAGAACCCAAATGGTTATAGTTCAGAAGAAAAAATTCTTGAAACTGTAAAATAACTTAACTTGTGTAATAAATATATAAAATTTTGTTAAAAAAACTTTATAATTACGTAATATAAATTTGGCTAAAAGTATGTTATATATAGTATATGATGAGATTTTTAGTTAAATTTATTTTTAGTCATAAAAAGAGTGATTATTTAGGAGGAAAAACTTGGAATATTTAAGAATTTTAATTTTATCTATGATTCCAGTCACGGAACTTCGAGGTGCGATACCAATTGGGATTGCCATGGATTTGAATCCTATAGGAGTTTACATAGCGAGTGTATTGGGCTCAACATTAGTTTCAGTGCCTTTGGTACTGACTTATAGACATATTGTGCAGTTTATGCGAGATAAAAAAATATTAACTAAATTATTGAATAAAATTGATCAAAAAATAGAAAATAGCATGAAGAAAATGAAGGCAGCATCTTTTTTAGGTATCATATTATTTGTAGGAATTCCGCTGCCGACAACGGGTACATGGACAGCATCAGCGATTGCATCAATTCTTAGAATGAGGATAGTTGAGGCTTTTGCAGGAGTTTTTATTGGAAATTGTATGGCGGGAATTATCGTACTTTTAATTTCATACCATATAATATAATATATGTTAATAGGTTAATTAATTTTCATATTACAAAATTCAAAAAGTAACATAAAATGACAAATTAAGTCAAAATTTTGTTACAATTTTTTAAACTATTTTTTTGAAAAAAATATGGGAATTTTTAAAAAATATGCTAATATATTAATGTAGAAAGGGGGAAAGAGTATGAAGAATATTTTTAAAAAGACTTTTATTGTGCTTTTATCAGCAATCATTATATTTGCAGGAACTGCACCAGTTAGTAATGCAGCATCTAAACACATGATAATTGTCAACACTAAGAAAAATACATTAAATTACTATGTAAATTATACTCTAGTAAAGAAGTTTAGATGTGCTACAGGAAAAGCTAGTACACCAACTCCACAACGTAAAACAACTATTGTTAATAAAATAAAAAATAGACCATATTATAAAACTGGTATACCAGGGGGAGATCCAAGAAATCCTCTAGGAAAAAGATGGATGGGTCTAAATATAGATGGAACACAAGGAAGTACTTACGGTATACATGGAAATAATAATGAAAAATCTATAGGTAAAAATGTAAGTCACGGATGTATAAGAATGCACAATAGCGAGGTTGAATGGCTATTTGACCAAGTTCCATTAGGAACAGTCGTTTTAATAAAAAATACATCAAATTCAGATAACTATATAGCTAATTACTACAATGTAAAATTATTACAAAGTGGTTGGTTTACTGAAAACAAAAAAACATATTATAGAAAATCTAATGGCCAATTAGCTAAAGGATGGACTACAATATCTGGTAAAACTTACTATTTCGGCAAATCAAAAGGTCAATTATACACTGGTTGGGCTACAATAGGTGGAAATAAATATTATTTAGGCACTGATGGAGCTAGACGTACAGGATGGCAAACAATAGGCGAAAATAAATATTATTTCAATTCTAAAGGTGTAATGACTAAAGGATGGGCTACAATAGACGGTAATAAATACCATTTTGGAAAGATATCAGGTAAATTAGCTACTGGATGGACTACAATAAGTGGCAAGAAATATTACTTCGGTACAGATGGCGTGAAACAAACTGGATGGATTACAGTAGGCAGTAATAAATACTATCTAGGAACTGACGGTGTAAGACGCACTGGTTGGAGAACAATAGATGGAAATAGATATTACTTTGGTAAATCATCAGGTAAATTATACACTGGTTGGGCTACAATAGGTGGTAAAAAATACTACTTAGGAACTGATGGCGTTATGGTTACTGGAAAACAAACAATAAATGGTGCTGTTTATGAATTTGGCAAAGACGGAGTACTAAAAGGAAAAGTCGAAGAGCAAGATAAAGAACCTGACAAACAACCAGAAAATGACCAAACTACAAAAGATAATAAATCAGAAAATGAAGATAATACAAAATCTAATTTAGAAAACAATAATCTTGAACAAGATACTCAAGTATTAGAAAATATTAAATAATTATTAGAGTTTCTTAGGTTAAGAAACTGATTTATTTAGATAAAAACACTGCTTTCAATGAGGATTAAACCCCTCTTTGGAGGCAGTATTTTTTGATTGTAAGTAAATTGTAATATTTTTGTATAGTTTATTTGATTGAATATTGATTTTTGTTAGTCTATAATAAATGAGGTAACACGAACTATTTTAATATATTGATTATTAATGTAAGACAATTATACTTTAAGGGGGAGATATTTTGAAGAGATTAAATTCAATATTCAAAATGGACAAAAAGAATAGGCATCAAATTTTATTATGGCTAATTGGGGGATTAATTTTAACATTTGCAACTGAAATTTTCCTTAGAGGAAGTGTTAAAGAAGTAGTTTCATGGGTAAAGGAAACACCAGGTGTTATGTTAGCTAATTACCTTCTAATACTTATGCTTACATCTATATTTTTCTTGGCAAAAAGAAAATATATGGTATACTTCATTAGTTTTGTGGTAATACTAGGAGTGTCGATAACTACTTTTTTCCTTATGAAAGTTAGGGGGACTCCGCTTACATTCTCTGATTTATATTCTATTGGTGAGGCTATGGAAATAGCAGATAAGTATATAAATCCAACTATTATAATAATAGGTATAGTATGCATAGCCTTTTTGGTTGTTTTTTGTGTATTTCTATATAAATTAGATGGCGATACAAAGAGATTTAAATTAATAAACTTTGTACTTGTTTTTGTTGTGAGTGCAGTATTTTTTACTACAGTAAGATCTCAACAAGCCAAAAATATAATGGTATATAAAAGATGGGATATTCCAGCATCCTATAAATGCAATGGTTTGACATATTCAACTGTAGAATCATGCTTAAAATACATAAGAACTAAACCAAATGATTACTCACAATCAAAAATAGCTAAAATTAAAGAAAAGGTCGATAAAGCAGAAGCTAATGACAATAGAAAATTAAACAAAAATAAACCTAACGTACTATTTGTTCAATTAGAAGCGTTTATGGACCCAGAAACAATAAAAGGTGTAAAATATAGCGAAGATCCAATACCAAATTTCAGGAAATTAACTAAACTTTACACAAGCGGTATGGCCAATGTTCCAACAACAGGAGGAGGTACTGTTAGAACTGAGTTTGAAGTTATGACAGGAAACAATATCGACTATCTTACTCCAGGAGAAATACCATACAGCACAATTTTAAAAAGCAAATACTATAATTCTGTAGCAACAACACTTAGTTCACAAGGTTATGAAACTCATGCTGTGCATAATTTCCAGGGAAATTTCTATGGTAGAAACAACGCCTATGGAAAATTAGGATTTGGAGATTTCACATCACAAGAATACATGAGTGGCTATGAATTAAACGAAAGAAACTGGATAAAAGATAAAATACTAACTAAATATATAAAAAAAGCATTAGACTCAACAGAAGGTTCTGATTTAGTATACACAGTAACTGTACAAGGACACAGTAGTTATCCAACAGATGCGGAAAATTACGATTTTCCAATAAAAGTAAGTGGTAGTTTAGATCAAAAGATACTAAATCAATTATATTACTATGCTAATCAAATTAAAGGAACTGATGATTTTATTGGGGATTTAGTGAATATGGTTGACAAAATGGATGAAGATACAATAGTATTATTCTATTCTGACCATATGCCAAACTTAAAATTATTTACTGACGATAATTTTTATCTAGATAAATTCAAGGCTCCATATGCATTTTATGCTAATTATGACATAGAAAAATATGACATAGATAAAATAGAATCTTACGAATTAAGCTCTTTAATGTTTAAAGAGGCTGGACTAAAATACGGTCCAATGGAAAGATTTAATACATATATGAAAAATGATAAAGACTTTGCAAAGATGCAAGATTTAATAGAATACGATGTATTGTTTGGAAAATCATACTATATAAGTGATGATGAAAAACCAAAGAAAAATAAAATCAAAATGGGTATCGACAATGTTTGTGTAAGTAGAATAGAACATAAAGACAACAAGATACTTATACATGGCGAAAATTTCACTACAAATAGTAGGGTTTATTTAAATGATAGTCCTGTAAGAAAAAGATTTATAAATGAAAATACTTTAGAAGTTGATGAAATAGATAATTTAGAAAGAGTATCTGTTAAACAAATAGGACGTAATAGTGTAGTACTTAGCTCTAGTGATGACTTTGACTACAATTCATTAAATGCAAGTAAATAAGATAAATTGGGGGTATAAAGCACTTCTGTGTGTTTATACCCCTAAATTAATAACATATAGAAAATAAACGAAAAAGGGAGATGAATTAAATGTCGAGGACTGCTAAGAACGCCGTTATAATTATGGTGGCAACTTTACTGTCTAGAGTATTGGGATTTTTGCGTGAAACAATTTTAGCAAATTTCTATGGAACTAGCATGGTAGCTGATGTTTTTGTACTAACATTTAATATACCAGGGCTAATTATATCAATTGTAGGATCAGTAATATATATGATGTACATACCTATGTATTACGACACGAGGGACCGATTGGGTGAGGATGAAGCTCTTAAGTTCACAAATAATATTTTAAATATTTTATCAGTATTTTCAATAATAGTATCTATATTGGGAATAATTTTTGCAGGAGAAATAATAAAAATATTTGCAATCGGATTTACAGGTGAAAAATTTAACCTTGCAGTTCAATTCTTGCGAATTATGATGTTTGGAGTTTTATTCTTATCTCTAAACAAAATACAATCATCTTTCCTACAAGTAAAGGAAAGTTATCTGCCAGCATCTATAGTTGGTGTAGTTTATAATATAGTAATAATAATTGCGATATTTATAAGTGTAAAATTAGGAAGTTACTATTTAGCTATAGGGGCTCTTGTGGGGCTTTTTATACAAGTGCTTTTATTACTTCCATGCATGTATAAAAGAGGTTATAGATATAGCTTTTATATGAACATAAAAGATGAATCAATCATTAAGATGATAAAATTGAGTATACCTATGATGATGGGTGTTGCAATGAGTCAGCTAAATGTATATGTCGATAAAGCACTTGCAAGTACTTTAGGAGATGGTAAATTAGCCGCACTTAACTATGCATCACGTCTAAATGACTTTGTGGTTGCGCTTTTTGTAACATCTTTAATTACAGTTATTTATCCAAAATTATCTCAATTTGTAAATAATAAAGACACAATAAATTTTAAAAAGATAATTGTAAAATCAAGTAACTGTATCATATTAGTCGTTGTACCTATAGTCTTAGGTGCGATAATTTTAGCAGAACCAATAGTAAGAGTCTTATTAGAAAGAGGTAGTTTCAGCGCCGAATCTACAGCTATGACTTCTAATGCATTAAAATTATACGCAATAGGTATAATTGGGTATGCAGTAAAAGAGATTTTAAGTAGAGGATTTTATTCACTTGGGGATACAAAAACACCTATGATAAATTCATCTATCTCTGTAATAATAAACATAATACTAGATTTAATATTCATAAAACCATTTAGTTATATGGGGCTTGCGATGGCGACTAGTATTTCATATATGGTAACTGTAGTACTTATGTTTTTCAGCCTTAGAAAAAAAGTCGGCTCATTTAACGGAAGTGCAGTTGTATCGACATTTTTAAGATCATTAATAGGGGCAATTGTGATGTCTATAGTCGTTATATTAATTTATAACAACTTAGTTGCTGTTTTAGGTTTATCTTTTATAGGCGAATGTACATCATTAGCTGCAGCTATTTTAGGTGGAATAATAGTATATATAATTTGTATGAAGATATTAAAAGTAGAAGAAATGAAATTAGTTGAAGATAGCGTAAAAAACTTTTTTAAAAGATAAAAACTTAAAATATAAGTATGTTGAAGTATAAGTAGTTGAAAATAAAAAGTTTAAAAATAAGAATTAAAAAGCTTAAATGCAATTTGAAAAAACACAAAAAATGTCCAAAAACTTGGAAAACTAGTCGTGTATGTAAATTTATTAAAAAATAAAAGGAATTTACTTAAATTTATATTAAAAATCTAATAAAAATGTTTTTCACCTTAAATTAAAAAGTAAAAAAACTAATTCTTAAAAATTTGTTTTCGAAAAAAAATCTAAAGATAAGGTATAAAAAATCAACTTGCTGGTAAAAAATATCGAATTATGCTAGAATGATTAGGAAATACAAATTTTAGAAATTAGGGGGTGAGTGTCAAACATCATGTTTACTGAAAAGAAAACAAAATCGACACTATCAAAAGCATTAGCATTAGGGATGGTTGCAACTTCAGTATCATTTGGAGCACAAACTACAACTGCAGACGCAGCAAAAATTGAAAATACGAATACAACTTCAACATATAAAACTCAAACATCAAAAACTGGAATAGTTACAGCATATGCCTTAAATATAAGAAAAGGGCCATCAACTTCTTATGAAAGAATAGGTTCTTTAGCTGAAGGACAAAAGGTTACTGTTACTAGTACTGCTAGCAATGGCTGGTATAAAATAAAAACTTCATCTGGAAAAGTTGGATATGTAAGTCCAAAATACTTAAAAGTATCAACAACTGAAGCAGACAAAGATGACAAAGATGATAATGAAAATACTCATAAGGGAACTTATGTAGTAAAAACTTATTCAAAAATATCAAAAGTTGGTAGAGTTTCTGTAAGTTCATTAAACCTTAGAACAGGTCCATCTACTTCTTATTCTAAAAAGGGAAGCCTTCACAAAGGATATGTAGTAGGTATAGTAAAACAATACAGCAACGGTTGGTACCAAGTTAAATTAAAAGGTGGTACAAAAGGATGTGTTGATGGTTCTTATTTAAAAATAACTTCAGGAACATCTTCTGATTTAAAAAATGGAAGTTCATCATCAACTGGAAAAGAAGATAACAACGACGGTACTGTTTCAAGTTCAAGAGTACAAGCTGTAATAAATATGGTAAAAAGACAAGTTGGTAAACCATATGTTTACGGTGCAGCTGGACCAAATTCTTTTGACTGTTCAGGTCTTACATATTATTGCTATAAAAATGCGGCTGGAATAAATCTTAATAGATCTTCAGCAGCACAAGCATCAAATGGAAGATATGTTAGCAAAAGTGAATTAAAACCAGGAGACTTAATATTCTTCAATAGTGGAACAAACCGTATCCGCCATGTTGGTATGTATGTTGGAAATGGACAATTTATCCATGCTCCAAGTCCAGGAAAAAGTGTAAAATATGAAAACTTATATTCTTCATACTATGTAAAAGGATATGTTACAGCTAGAAGAATAATAGGATAATAATTGAAAATCTAAAATCGAAATAAAGATCACATGTATCGGTTTTTATAAAGAAGTCTTTATTCTAAACACCTTTCACAAGGTAGACTTCTTTGAAACGCATTAACGGAAATTATTTTTATCTATAATCTAAAATTGATTATAATTTCCTATGCGTTATAAAAAAATCGTAATTTCATGTGGTCTTTTTTTGCTCTAAAAAGAATATACATACTTTATTCTTCATAAAATTTACTATTAGACAAGTAATTGGAGGAAATTGGTATGATTAATATTGCGGGGAAATTAATAAGTAATAAAGTGAATAATATCAGATTCTTTTTGAATTATCCTAAGATAGATATAGAAGAAGAAAATGATCATGTTCAGAAATTTGTGGAAGTTGTAAATAAATCTATAAAAAATGAGGTCGATATTTTTGAGGAGATAGTAATAAATACTTATTTTGAGGAGAATATTATAGGAAATGTAAACGCAATATCTGAGTTTCAAATCGCATTTAACCGAGGAAATATAATCAGTATGCCGATGGAGTTTACACAAATAATTGGACTTACTGATATTAGCCATATATACAGCTACAATTACGATTTTAATTTGATGAAAAAAATCACACTGAATGATATTTTTAAGCAAGATATAGACTTTGAAAAAATTATCGAAAGCTATGTAATGGAAGAGATTTATGAGATATTAGATAATTATAAAAGCAATATGACTTATGGTGTATACGAGCTTATGATGGAGGCGATTTATATATGTGATGATCCAGTTTTTTATTTTAATGGTAGGGAACTGGTTATTTGTATATCTAGTTTTGAGCTTACAAGCCAGGTCGACAATTTGATTGAATTTCCGATATCTTTTAAGAAGATAAAAAATATTTTGAGCGATTATGCGCTTAGAAATATTTATTTGTATTAGATTTTAATTTATTGTGTGAAAAATATAATTGTAAAGAGAAAATATACTTATAAAATTGGAGGTAATTTATGGGAAAATTTATAAAGTATAATAGAGAGGAAGCTACCAAGTATGCTACAAAGTGGGCATTATCAAGGAATCCAGCTTATAAAGATTATGAAGAATGGGGCGGAGATTGTACAAATTATGTGTCTCAATGTGTACATGCTGGAGGTATACCTTTTGACCACGAAGGCAATAATATATTAAAACAATGGTATTGGTATAGCGATATGAACAGAACCCCTAGCTGGACGGGGGCTGAGCCTTTTTATAAATATTTAATTGGAAACAATACAGACGACACACAAAATTTTGGAGTTTATGCAAAAGAAGTAGCTTATAATGAATTGGAACTTGGTGATATTGTTCAACTTATATACGAAAATGATTTGGCATATCACAATATGATAATAACAGACGTTATTTTAGAAGGAAATTATTTAATCGACTATTTAATTTGTCAACATACTTATGATTTATTAAATTATCCACTTAGTATGAAACAGGGCGAAAAAAGATACATAAAAATTTTAGGATATTATGAATCATAATGGATTAAAATGTTAATAATATTTGAAAAAAGCCTTTCTTAATGATAAAATTACTGTATAACATATAGAAAATTATGCTTATTTTAAAAGTTTATATTAAGATAATTTAAACAATAATAAAATGAGAAAGGTGAATTCGGTGACTAAGAAAAAAATAGGTAATACAACAAATAAAGAGGGTAAAAAAACTACACAAACTAGAAAAAAACAAAGCACAACTACGAGAAGTAGAGAATCACAAAGCAGAAACACTAGAACTAGTACTCAAAATAAAAATACTAAAAGTGGAAATACACAAACTAGGACAGCAAAAAGAAGTAGTGGGCGTAAAAAATTAAAAAAGAAAAAAGGATTACATAGAAAAAAGACATCATTGAGAACTAGGAGATTAATTGCATTGGTATGCACGATTTTAATACTAATAGTAGTAGGATTTATAGGCAAAAAGACTGTAAGTTTTGTAAGCAGTATTTGGCCTAATATAGAGTCAGTAAAAAATTCTCTTACTGGTGGAAAAATCGACAAAACAAATGTAGACACTAGTGATCAATACGACATAAATGACGAAAAACAACCAACTCTAGAAGCAAAACACAACATATTTATAGATGTCGGTTGTGGTGGCAATGAAACTGGATACGTCACAAAAGACAATGTAAAAGAAAAAGATTTAGATTTAGAAATAGCAAAATTAGTAGCAAAGCAATTATCAAAATACGACGATGTAAATGTAATATTATCAAGACAAGAAGACGTATATATGAGTGCTGATGAAAGAAAATCTTTAGCAGAAAATCAAAATGCAGAACTTTTTGTATCTATACATATGGCTGGTGAAAACACTGGAAAAGCTGATGGAGTTGAGACTATATATTATAAAGGTTCACAAAATGGTTCTTATGATTTTGCAAGTCTTATGCAAACTTCAATAATGGCTTTTATAAAGGCCGAAAATAGAGGGACAAGTGCATATGAAATGAGTGTATTAAAGGACAACTCTATGCCTTCTATATACATTCAATGCGGTTTCCTTAGTAATTCTGCAGAAAAGAAAAAACTAACAGATAAAGAATACCAACAAGAATTGGCAAAAGGGATAGCACAAGGAATACTGAGTTACATAGATGCTAAAAAATAAAAAAGGAAGTGCTTATTATGGATAATTTAGAAGTAAAGAAAATTTTAATTGAAGAATCTTTGAGAAAAAGTCAGATGTCACAGATTTTTGATGTTGTTTCAAATGATAAAATGGTATTTTTCAGATCGTTACAACAATATAAAAACAACAAATTATTGTTGGGAATAATATTAGATGAATCTGCTTATACAACTATAACAATTTTCTTTGGAAAAGTTATAGATGAATCTAAAAAAGACATAATAATAAAATTAATAAATGAATTAAATGGATTACATAATGTAGAAAAATTTGTTTTAAACAGAAATGATGAACTTTTAGTTCAAGTACCATATGTGGCTTTATCACAAGATTTTAATGGAGATATAGCTCTAGATTTATTAAAAACACTTTACCATATGCTAACTAACAATGCATACGATAAATTCGAAGACATTTTAGGTGAAAGCATGTGTAACAAATTATAATAATGTTTGCACTTTAAAAAACAAAATAATTTTATATAACAAATCATAAATAAAAGGGGGTCAATTTTGGATAAATAAAAACTATCTGGAATTGGCTTTTTTGTTAATTAAAATGATTATTAAAATTTAATTGTATCTGAGGGGGAAGATATTATGGAAGGGAGTTTTGTAGTTTCAAGAAAATATGAAAATAAGTTAGATATTAAAATAAGAAAAGAAAGAGGCATCTACTATACACCTTATGTAGTAGTAAAGTACATATTAGATAATACTATTGGAAAACACGACATAGTACAAAATCCATATCCAAAAATTTTAGATATGAGTTGTGGATGTGGAAATTTTTTAATACAAGCATATACTATGCTTTACAAAAAGTTTTACGATAACATAGATAAACTAAATCAAAGATATGGACAAGACTTTATATGTAAAGAAGACATAGGTTTACATATTATAAAAAATTGTATTTTTGGAGTCGATACAGATAATGACGCTCTAATAATATTAGAAAATGAATTGAAAAAGATTTTAAAAAAGGAATTAAGGGAAGCGTATAAACACAAACCTCTTATAAGAGATGATGATTTAGATGAGATTTTAGACGAAGAATATCTAGACAAGCTCAATATATTTTGTGGTGATAGTTTAAAAAATGATTTGAGCGATATTTTTGGAGTTGATAAATTCGACTATATAATAGGAAATCCGCCTTATGTAGGTCAGAAATATCTAGATAATGACTATAAAAAATTTCTATATAAAGAATTTGAAGAGGTGTATAAAAATAAAGGTGACTTGTATTTTTGTTTTTATAAAAAGATTTTAGACTTATTAAGACAAGACGGAAAATCTGGGATTATAACACCTAGATATTTTATGCAAAGTCCGTCAGGAAAATATCTAAGAAGTTATTTAGTAAACAACTCTCAAATAGAAAAAATAATTGACTTCCTAGGAGCAAACTTATTTACAGGTCTAGGGGTGGCGAGTTGCATAGTTATTTTTGGACATAAAATAGAAACAGACAATAAGAACAACTGCTTAGAATTATATAAAATAAAAAATGAAAATATAAATATAAAGAAAATCGCCAATTTAGAAGACTATATAAATAAAGAAAATTTTAAAAAAATAAATGTAGAGATAGATTCTCTTGGCGATACTTGGCTTATGGTTGAACAGGCAGAATTTGAATTTTATAATAAAATTCAGAATAAGTGTGAATATTTTTTAGAAGAAATTTGTGAAAGTTTTCAAGGTATAATTACAGGCTGTGATAAGGCCTTCGTTGTGGACAAAAATGATAAAAATTTACAAAAAATAAATGGAAAATTTTTAAAAAACTGGATAAAAAACAAAGATATTGGGAAATATATAATAAATAATTCACAATCTATGTTAATATATTCAAACGACATAAAAAACGAAAAAGAAGAAGAGTTTTTAGTTGAAACATTTTTAAAACCATATAAACAAAAGCTACAAAATAGAAGAGAATGTAGAAGAAATTATAGAAAATGGTATGAATTACAGTGGGGAAGAGAAAAATATTTATTTGAACAGAAAAAGATAATGTACCCTTATAAATCCCGAAATAATAAATTTGCAATAGATATAGATAATACTTATGGAAGTGCTGATATTTACTCATTTTATATAAAAGATGAATATAAAAATGAGTTTTCATATGAATATTTAGTTGGCTTATTAAATTCAAAAACATACGATAAATATTTTAAAATAATCGGAAAAGAAATGGGCAAAAAGGTATTCGATTATTATCCAAATAAAATAATGAAGTTAAAAATATTTAAAGACGAAAATTATGACGAAATAGAAGCACTATCTAAAGAAGTAGTATCACTTTCAAGACAAAAAATAATGGTGAGTAATGAACTTAATACATATATAAATGAATGCAACGGAAAAACTGTAGAAAAATTAACAATATCAACAGTTCAAGGCGAATTTAAAAATAATTTTTTAGAAATTAATGGATATGAAAACGTTGCAAAAATACAAGACAAAAAAATTTCTCTCTTAAAAGAAAAAAATTACCTTGAAAAAAAAATCGATTTCATAGAAAATAAAATAGACGAAAGAATTAAAAAATCTTTAAATTTATAAAACACTTATTTGAATTTTTAACTTTAAATAAAACAATAAGGTGATGTAAATGAAAGGTTTAGTTTTAGAAGGGGGAGGCACAAAAGGTGCTTACCAATTAGGGGCTTATAAAGCTTTAAAGGAATTAGGTATGGAGTTTGATGGAATTGTCGGAACTTCAATAGGTGCTCTAAATGCAGCATTTATAATACAAGGTGATTATGACATAATGGAAGACATATGGTTAAATCAAGATTACAAGAGTTTTATGATAATAGAAGAAGATCTATATGAAAAATATAAAAATACTGAATTTAAAGTAAAAGATATTGTAGCTATTGTAGATTTAATGAATAGAGTCAGAAAAAATGAAGGAATAGATATAACACCTTTAAAAAATTTATTAAAAGAATATATAGATGAAGACAAAATAAGAAAGTCATCTAAAGATTTTGGGTTGGTAACTGTATATTTAGACAAAAAAATAATTCCACAACATCTTATGAAAGAAGATATACCTGAGGGGCAACTTGTAGATTATTTGATTGCAAGTGCAAGTTTACCAATATTTCAGCTAGATAAATTAGATGATAAACTTTATTTAGACGGTTTTTTATCTGATAATACACCAGTTGGGTTATTGGCGAATAAAAAATATGATGATATAATAGTACTTAGATTATCGAATGATGTCACAGGAGATAAAAATTTAAAGAAATATGTAGATATAAATCTTACAGTAATAAAACCATCTATGGACTTAGGGGGATCTCTTAATAAGGATAAAGACCATATGGAGAAATTATTTAAATTAGGATATATGGATGTTATGAAAACCTACAAAAGATACGATGGAGTAAAATATTTCTTTAATGCAGATTTTATATACGATGAAAATACTTGTTTTGATATGATAACAAATTTAAACATAAAGACGATTCAAGAGATATGTAAAATTTTAAAAATTAAAAGAGAACCGAGTCTTAGAGTTCTGCTAGAAAATATAATTCCACAAATTGGTGATATATTACATTTAGAAAAAGAATTTACATATAAAGATATTTTTTATAGTATATATGAGAGAATACTTGAGGAAAATAATATAGATGTTTTAAAATTATATGATTTTTCGAAAGTTATAGATTTGGTTAACTCACAAATCGAGCCAATAGATTACGATTATGATAATAATGATAATAAACACATTATTTCATTAAATAAAAAAGAGAAAATTGAAAAGGCAATAATAAATAAAATGCTAAATGATTTTAAAAATCAAAGTTTAAAAAAGATGCCGATTTAATTTTATTTTACTAAAAATAATATTTCCAAAGAAAAATAAAATTTTTATGTATATTAATTAGGAGGTACACAATGGAAAAAACAGTAGTAATAAAAAACGCAACAGGGTTACATGCTAGACCAGCAGGAATGTTTGTAAAAAAAGCTTCAGAATTCACTTCAACAGTAGAAGTATTAGCTAAAGGAAAAACTGTAAATGCTAAATCAATCATGGGAATAATGAGTTTAGGTTTAGGTCAAGGTGAAGAAATAGTAGTTAAAGCTGAAGGTGCAGATGACGTTGCTGCAGTAGATGCATTAGTAGAATTAATCGAAAGTGGATTTGGTGAATAAGAATCAATACAATATAATATAAAACCTGGGGTTACCCAGGTTTTTATATAAAATTACTACAATAAATTAAACGGTTTTTATGATAAAGATTTCTTTATATAGGAATTAAAATAAATAATATTTAGAAAATAAGAGCAAAAGTAATGATAGATTATATCTTATAATCAAGGGTATATTTTAGGAGGAATAAATATGTTTAAAGGAACAGCAGCATCACCAGGTATCGTACTTGGGAAAGCGTTAGTATTAGAGCATAATGAATTAGTAATAGAAAAGAAATCAATATCTGATGTAGATAAAGAAATAGAAAGACTAAACGATGCGGTTGCAATATCAAAAGCTGAATTAGAAAAAGTAAGAGATAAAGCAAAGGTAGAATTAGGGGAAGAAGAAGCACAAATATTCGAATCTCATTTATTAGTTTTAGAAGATCCAGAATTATTAGGTTCTGCAATAGACAAAGTAAAATCTGAAAATGTTAATGCTGATTTTGCATTAAACGAAATAAAAGAAATGTTTGTTGGTATGTTTGAAGCTATGGACAACGAATATATGAGAGAAAGAGCAGCAGATATAAAAGACGTTACAAATAGAATATTAAGACATTTATTAGGGGTTAAGATAGTTGATTTAGCTGCATTAGAAGATGAAGTTGTTTTAGTTGCACATGATTTAACTCCATCAGATACAGCTACTATGGATAAAAAGAAAGTTTTAGGTTTCTTAACTGATATCGGTGGTAGAACTTCTCATACTGCTATAATGGCTAGAACTTTAGAAGTTGCTGCAATAGTTGGTTTAACTGATGCTACTGATAAAATAAAAGATGGGGATTTCGTAGTATTTAACGGAGATACTGGTGAAGTTATATTAAACCCAGATGAAGAAACAATAGCTAAATATTCTCAAATGAAAAAAGAATTTGAAGAATATAAAAAATCATTAGAGTTATTAAAAGGACAAGCATCTGTTACAACTGATGGAAAACATGTTGAATTAGCAGGAAATATAGGTACTCCAAATGATGTTGAAGGTTTAATCAAAAACGATGCTGAAGGTGTTGGACTTTATAGAACTGAATTCTTATATATGGATAGAACTGATTTCCCAACAGAAGATGAACAATACGAAGCTTATAAAGCAGTACTTGAAGGAATGAGCGGAAAACCAGTTGTTATAAGAACTTTAGATATAGGTGGAGACAAAAAACTTGACTACCTACAAATGGATGAAGAAATGAACCCATTCTTAGGATACAGAGCGATAAGACTTTGCCTAGATAGAAAAGAAATATTTACAACTCAATTAAGAGCTTTATATAGAGCGAGTGTTCACGGAAAATTAAGAATAATGTTCCCAATGATATCTTCATTAGAAGAATTATTACAAGCTAAAGCTGTATGTGAAGAAGTAAAAGCTGAATTAGATACAGAAAATATTCCATACTCAAAAGATGTAGAGGTTGGTATGATGATAGAAGTTCCATCAGCAGCAGTAATATCTGATGTTCTTGCTAAGCATGTTGACTTCTTCTCAATAGGAACAAATGACTTAATCCAATATACTTGTGCAGTAGATAGAATGAACCAAAAAATAAGCTACTTATATAACCAATTCAATCCAGCAGTATTAAGATTAATAAAAATGGTTATAGAAAATGCACATAAAGAAGGTAAATGGGCTGGAATGTGTGGAGAATCTGCAGGAGATCAAAGAATGATACCTATATTATTAGGATTTGGTCTTGATGAATTCTCTATGAGTCCAATATCTATATTACCAGCTAGAAAATTAATAAATTCTGTAAGTGAAGCAGATATGAAAGCTTTCGCAGATAAAGTTTTAGAACTTGGAACTGCTAAAGAAATAGAAGAATTTATATCTGAAACTTTTAAATAGAATTTACTTAATTTATAAATAAATTAGTTACCGAAAAATTTATATATATACACATTTATAGCCGACTTTTTAGTCGGCTTATTTTTTTGTATGAAAAAATATATATATTAATGTTGTTAATAAGTATAATCTTTCTTATATATAAAAAAATCATACAAAAATATGCATAAATATGCATAAAAAAGAGCAAAATTACGATTTATCCATTATTTTTTAAAATATGAAAGAAATATTTATATATTTTTAATTTACTATTTTAAAATATGTGGTAAAATATATTTTGAGCAAAAAAGGTTACAAAAAAGTTACTAAATTATAAAGAATAAATAAAGTATTAATATTTTTATATTTATTTTAGAACGACATAAAATTTTATAAATATATCTTAAAAATAAAATTTGCATTGATAAATATAAAAAATATTGTTATTATTGAGTAGTAAACTTAGCATAAAAAGGAATATTGTAAAAAAAAGATGTTATATGAAGAATATTTGGTTAATACAATATATTTTATTCTTTAAAAGTAATTAAAAAACAGGAAGGGGGAATAATTGTCTAAGAGACAAGAAACCAATATGTACGATAAAGTAACTATAATACAATTTTCTATGATAATTGCTGCTATAGCATTATTATTATTTTTAGGAATTAAAGAAAAGCGTAAAAATGAGGAAAATATAAAAAAATTACCTATAAGAGTTAATGTAAATGGAATACGTGGAAAATCAACAGCAACAAGATTAATAACAGGTGTTTTAGATAGCGCTGGTTATAAAGTAGTAGGAAAAACAACTGGTACATCACCAAGAATGATTTACTGGAATAAAGAAGATGAGGAAGTTATACAACGTAATGGTTTAGGAGCTAATATAAAAGAACAAATTGATGTTGTTGACAAAGCTAGAAAAGCTGGAGCAGAAGCATTAGTATGTGAATGTATGGCAGTTAGACCAGAATATCAAGATGTATATCAAAATCAAATATTCAAATCAAATATAACAGTAATAGTTAACGTTTTAGAAGACCATTTAGATGTTATGGGACCAACTACAGATGAAATAGCTTTAGCATTTACTAATACTATACCATATGATGGATATTTAGTTGTGGATAATGGACCATATGTTGAATATTTCACTAAAGTATGTAAAGAAAGAAACACACAAATAGTTGTTGCTGACAATTCAAAAATACCAGAAGGACTAATGGAACAATTTAAATATACAATATTTGAAGACAACATTTCATTAGCATTAGCTGTTGCAGAAATTTTAAAAATAGATGAAGAAACTGCTTTTAAAGGAATGTTAGCGGCTAATCCTGACCCAGGTGCTGCAACAATAACTGAGTATGAAAATGAAGGGGTTAAAAGTATATTTGTAAATGGATTCGCAGCAAACGAACCATCTTCAACTTTAGCTATATGGGCTAAAATAAAAGAAAAATTACCAAATACAGATAGGCCAGTAGTATTATTCAATGGTAGAGAAGATAGGGTCGACAGAACAGATCAGTTTATAGAAGACTGTTTCCCTTACCTTCAAGATGATGTTACACTTGTAGCTATGGGTGAAGGTAGTGACCATATCACAAAAGCTATAGAAAGTGGAAAATTAAATAATATAAAAGAATACATCGATTTATCAGATTTAGAAGTTGATGAATTAATAAAAGAATTATATTCTTTAACAAAAGATAGAGTTATGTTCGGAGTTGGAAATATTCATGGTGATGCTGATGAATTATTACAAAAAATGTTTAACATTTATATAAATGAAGAAGATTATTCAGAACACCCACAAATAAATCTAAAATTAGGAAATGTATTTAAGTTTAATTTTCAAAACTTATTTTAAGGAGGATATATGTATATAACAGATTTTTATATGTCATTAGTCATAGGTGTTGTAGCAACCCTATTATTCGTTGAAAGTTTTGGTATAACACCAGGAGGAATCATAGTAGCAAGTTACTTAGCTTTAGTATTTGATTCACCAATAACGATAGTATTAATTTTATTAGTTTCATTCATAACATACGGTATAGTGAATTTTATATTACCAAAATTTGTTATACTTTATGGTAAGAGAAAATTCGTTGCAACTATGATAGTAGCTGTAACATTAAAACTTATATTCGAAGCAATATACCCAATAACACCATTCCCTACATTTGAATTTAGAGGAATAGGAATAATAGTTCCAGCATTATTATCAAACTGCTACTCAAGACAAGGAATAAAAATAACTTTAATATCTACTCTTGTTATGACAGCTATAGTTTATGGAATAATGCAAATAGTTTATTTTATATAGGTTGTAGGTGATTATATGGAAGAAAAAAAATTAGCGTTGAGAGATAAAATACAAATTTATATAAAAAACCAAAAACGTATAACAGGTAAAGGACTAACATTAGTAATATTAGTTCTTGCTGCTATTCTTTGCGGTTCAAGTTTTATAACATCAAGCGCAAGTGATAAATCAAACTCAGCAAGCAAATACAATGATGAAAGAATTGTAAAAGGTACTGTAGTTGGAGATATAATGCTTGGAAGATCAATAAAAAATAAAAGTGCAAAAAACAATTACAGTGATATACTAGATGGTGTATCAAGTATATGGAAAGACTCTGATTATGTTTCAGGAAACTTAGAGTGTGCTCTTTTAGATAATCCTGATGATTTCAAGAAAAATGATAAAGAAATACACATAAATGCTGAAACAAAATCAGTAAACTTATTAAAAGATAATGGATTTACATTAATAAACTTAGCAAACAACCACTTAGCAGACTTCTGTAGTGAGGGGGTAGTAAGTACTGTAAATACATTAAAAAAAGCAGGTTTAAATTATGTAGGAGCTGGCAAAAATATAACTGAAGCTAGTAAATACGATATACAAGAAGTAAATGGAGTTAAAATCGCTACTGTTTCTGTAAGTGATATAGTTCCTAAAAACTTCTCAGCGACTGACACAAAAGCAGGTATATTATCTACTAAAAACATGAGATACTATCAAGCTGTTAGAGATGCAAAAGCAAATGCTGATATAGTTATAGTTAATATACACTGGGGTGTTGAGTATGCTTTAAACCAAACAGAACAACAACAACAATTAGCTAGAAATTTAATAAACTTCGGAGCTGATATAGTAATTGGTTCTCATCCACACGTACTTCAGCCTGTAGAAAAATATAAAGACGGTATTATATTCTACAGTATGGGTAACTTTGTTTTCGACCAAGGATGGAGTAGAACAAAAGATAGTATGGTATTAAATTACTTTGTAGACAAAGATGGAAATCTTAGCTTTGAAATGATTCCAGTTAGAATAAAAGATGGTTATCCAACAGTTACAAACAACAAATTCTTTGTAAACAGAACATTTAATACTCTAACTAAAGGTTTAAAAGATAGCGATTATGAAGTTAAGTCAGATACTTTACTTCTAAAAAATGCTATAAAAGTTGATTTACAAAAAGACAATGCTGGAGGTAATGATACAACTATTGATCAAAATTCAACAGACTTAAATAATACTGATAATTCAACTAACACAATTGACGAAAATAATAGCTACAATAATGAGGATGGCATCAATTACTAAAATATTAATATATGGAGAATGATGTTATGCAAAAGAAGAAGAGAAAGAAGAAATCAAATAAAAAGTCCAACAACTTATTATATATTTTGATTCTTGTATTAGTATTAGCAGCTGGTGGATTTACTTATTTTAAATTCTTTAAAACAAGTAGCGGAAGTGGAAATACTAATGCGACTGTTCAAAGTAATAATGATTATGTAGTAAGTACATCAAACGAAACAGCAACAAAAATCGGTGAAGAAGTACTTGCTAAAGGCGGTAATGCAGTAGATGCTGCTATAGCAGTTTCTTATGCATTAGGAGTTGCTCAACCTTATGCATCAGGTATAGGTGGCGGTGGTGGAATGCTTATTTATGATCCAAGTAGCACTGATTACAAGTTCTACGATTATAAAGATGCAGCACCAGTTTCTGCAACAACAAAGCAAAGCGACATCGCTGTACCAGGTTTTGTACTTGGAATGGAGAAAATTTCAAATGATCTAGGTACTATGGATATTTCTGATTTAATCCAATATTCTGTGGATTTAGCAAGAGATGGGGTAGAAGTAAATAGTGACACTGTAAAAGCCATAAATTCTTTTGCGTCATTACTACAAAATGATGAAGATTATGTAAAAGAAGACGGTTCATTATTAGCAGCAGGCGATAAATTAGTACAAAGTGAACTAGCGAATACGTTAAAAACTATTCAAGAAAAAGGATCAGCAGGCTTCTATAGTGGTGAAATAGGGCAAAATATAGCAAATGCAGCAAAAATGCAATTATCGGATTTAAGTGCATATGAAGTTAAAGAAGAAAAACCAGTTGAAGGTGACTTTAATGGATATAAAGTTGTTTCTGCACCAGCACCGTTTTCAGGTACTACTCTTATTCAAATGTTAAAAATAATTGAAAAAGAGGGAGAAACAAGCGATTTAACTGATACTGCTCAATATTTACAAGCTTTAGATAAAGCAACTACTTTAGCTCACTATAGCAGAGGAAAGAAATTAGCTGACCCTGCATTTAGAAAAGTAAATGAACAAAACTTAGTTACAGATGAATATATACAAAAACTAATTGACTCACATGCGACTTCATATAGTCAAGATGATGAAAGTGAAAGTACAACACACTTTGTTATAGTTGATAAAGATGGTATGGTAGTTTCAGCTACAAATACATTAGGACATTTTTATGGTTCTCAAGATAAAGTAAATGGATTCTATTTAAATTGTAGTTTAAAAAGTTTTGGTACAAGTGGAAAAAATAAATATGAAGCAGGAAAAAGACCTAGAACTTATACGAGTCCAACAATAATTCAAAAAGACGACTATATAATGGGTATTGGGACTCCAGGTGGTGTAAGAATATTAAAAATGTTAGCGCCAATAATAGTAGATGACTTATACTTCGGTAAAGATCTACAAAGCTCTATCAATAAATCAAGAGTAATATTCTATGAACCAGGTGTATTAATGCTTGAAGACGGCAGAAGTGAAGAATATATAATAGATGTATCAAATTGTGGATATCCATATGTTGATGTAAAAGACCAACTTTACTTTGGAGCTGTACAGGCTGGCGGAATTTCGAACGGAAAATATTTCGGAGCTAGTGACAATAGAAGACTTGGTAAAGTATCTATAAATGATAAATAGATAAAAACTGCTATGCAAATAAGCATAGCGACAATGTAAAATAATTTGTGCTTATGATGAAATAAATACTCCTTTATGGCAATGATAAAAATATAAGTCAATGCCAGGAAGGAGTATTTTTTATAACACATAGGAAATTATATTCATTTATAGATTCTGGATAAGTATAATTTCCGTATATGTGTTTCAAAGAAATCTACATCTTTAAGGGTCTTTAGAATAAAGATTTTTTTAATACTATAACTTTCCAAATACATATCTTAGTGATACAATAAATATCAAAGGGTTAGAAAAATATGTAAAATATAAAAATGACCAAGATGTAATAAGACAAAAAATGCACTTTAATAAAAGAAATTTACAAAAAAACACAATAAATGATATTATTAAGGAGGATAAAATGTCAGCATTAACAATAAGCCCAGAAGAAGTAAAGAGAGTGAAAGGATTAGGATTTTTGAATAATAAAGGGACTGATAATTTTTCAGCAAGAGTATTAACAGTAAACGGGAAAATAACTGCTGCTCAACATAGATGTTTAGCAGATGCAGCAGAGTTATTTGGAAATGGGATAATAACTTTTACAACTAGACTATCTGTAGAAGTTCAAGGTATACCATTTGATAAAATAGAAGATTTCAGAAAATATATAGCAAAAGAAGGTTTAGAAACTGGCGGTACAGGGGCAAAAATCCGTCCAATTGTATCTTGTAAGGGGACAACTTGCCAATATGGTAGACTAGATTCATTTAAAATATCTGAAGAAATGCACCACAGATTTTTTGAAGGATATAAAGGGGTAGCACTACCACATAAATTTAAAATGGCAGTTGGCGGATGTCCAAATAACTGTATGAAGCCAGATTTAAATGATGTCGGCATAATAGGACAATTAGTGCCAATTCACGATATCGAAAAATGTAAAGGATGCAAAAAATGTAAGATAGAACAAGTCTGTCCAATGCATGCTTGTAAGGTTGTGGATAAAAAAATCACTAGGGACACTAATGTATGTAACAACTGCGGCCGTTGTGTAGGAAAATGTCCATTTGGAGTAGTTGATGAAGGAACTTATGGATACAAAATCTACGTTGGTGGAAGATGGGGTAAAAAAATCTCTATCGGTAAACCACTAAGCAAGATATTTACAGATTTAGACGAAGCATTAAATGTTATCGAAAAAACTATTCTATTATACAAAAATCAAGGAATAAAAGGTGAACGTTTTGAAGAAACAATAAAACGTATAGGTTTTGAAAATGTAGAAAAACAATTATTCTCAGATGAATTGTTAGATAAAAAAGAAGAAATCTTAAATCAAGAATTAGCAACAGCTAAGTAATATATATAAAGTAAATAGATTAAAAAATAGTTACATAGCTTTGAAACAAAACTAATTAAAAATAGCCTACTCTATATAAAAAGAGCAGGCTATTTTAATATACGTTTATAATTGCATAATTAAATTATTAAAAATATTTATCTGGCACCCAAGAAATCACATATTCGTAATCTGTTTTTATTTCGGGGTTTAATATTTTAAATCTTCCTTTTACCCTTTGTTCTTCCAATACACAATCCAAATGGCAAAGTGCAATACCCATATCTATTTTATTCATATCTCTGTTCTTTGTAGTATAAAAATGCAATCCATCATCGTCTAATACAACTCGCCAAGGTTGAGAATTTCGAGAAGATGGCGCGAGTCTTACTGCCTCTAGTGCATCTCCGTAAATCCCAGCTTGTCTTTTTGCCATAGGGGTATAAAAATCTTCCTTATGAAATAATTTACTAAAAGGCTCTCTCTTATTATGATTATTTCCAATCATAAATCCTATAGGACTTCTTCTATTACCATGATAACCAATAGGCGAAACAACCGGCAATATATATCCATCTGGCAAATCAGCAACTTTGGCAAATTTGCCCTTGTTGAAAGTTCCTCCAAGCCACACAGTACCAAGGTCTAGGGAAGTACAATATAATATAACTTTTTCAAAAGTATATCCCAATGCCTCAAGACAAAACGGCTTGTCCTCACAATAAGCGACTAAAAAGTAATTAGGATTTTTTATAACACCATAAGTTCCAAGCTTTTCCTTGTGATAACTATCTGGATTTATAATCTTGATATGAATTTTTTTATTAAACGGATTATTAACTTCATCGATATAATTTTGAATTTTATATAAGACAGTTGAATTAATCGGATCTTTGCTATAAGTTCTGATAGACTGCCTAGACTTAATAAGTTGAAAAATAGACTGTTTCATGGTATACCCCCTTAATTTATTCAAGTACTATATAAAAAAACTTGAATTCTAAATATTTTTTAATATAGATTTCTTTATAACACATAGGAAATTATATTCATTTATAAATTTTAGATAAATATAATTTCTGTATATGTATTTCAAAAAATCTACCTTTTTAAAGGTCTTTATCATAAAGAGTTTTTATAAGTAAATTATAGCATGAAAATTTCGCATTGAATAAAATGTGAGGTCAAAAAAGGTTAAATTTGTATAAAAAGTGCAAATAGATTAAAGAATGTTATAATATAAATACTAAGATTTATAAAGATTGATTTAAAATATGTAAATAACATTAATAGAAGATAGGGAGAACAATATGAAAAATTACGATGCTTATATTTTTGATTTTGACTATACTTTAGCAGATGCAACAGAGCCAGTTGTTGGGAGTTTTTTATACGCACTTGAAAAGATGAATCTACAAAAATCAAGTCGACAAGATATAATAAACACAATCGGAATTCCAATAGGTGAGTCATATACAATTTTGACAGGGGACGACTCAGAAGAGGGAATAGAATTATTTAAAAAATACCAAAAAGAAAAATCAGATGAGATAACAGTGCCAAATACTGTTTTTATAGGAGATGCAAAAGAAGTCTTGAGAACACTAAAAAACAGAGGTAAAAAAATAGGAATAGTTTCATCTCGTTGGGGGCAACGTATAAATGATATTTTTGAAAATTTAAACTCACGAGAACTTATCGATTTTATAATAGGAACAGAACATGTTGAAAATTATAAACCAAATCCAGAGGGATTATTCAAAATGATAGATATGATAGATGCCAAAAATCCGCTTTACATCGGCGACAGTTATATAGATGCACAGGCAGCACAAAATGCCAAAATAGATTTTGTAGGAGTTACAACAGGAACAACTTCAAGGGAAAAACTTGAATCTTACCCACATATATCTGTGTTAGATGATTTAAAAGATATTTTGGAAATTTAAATATTATATGATAAAATTAACTTAGTTATAACTATAATTACGAAAAGGAAAATTAGGGGGAAAAAATGATTTTATCATATATAAAAAATAACAGGGATTATAAAAATATGTCTTACAAAGAGGCAAAAGAATATGCGCTTTTATACAGCATGGATCAATTTACTTTAACTGCTTTTAAAATCGAAGAATATCTATCAAATCCAGAGCTTAATAAAGAGATTGATGTGGTATTATTAGCTACAAATTATAGCAAAATCAACGAGTTTTTGCTTGAAGTTAAAGAAATGAAAGACGATAAAAAAGAGTATGAATCTTATTTTGAAGATGGGATTGATAAATTGATTAAAGAATATGAGAAATTCAAATATGATGACACGCTTAAGCATATTTATGAGTATTTAAATTATGCGAAAAAGTACTTCTTCTATGCGATGTAGAAATAGGTTAATTAAGTATATACAAGGCTATTGCAAATAAAAATTGCAATAGCCTTTAAATTTGTTATAAGTTATTTTATATAAATTGAAACAATATGAAAAGCACAGTATATAGTAGATATAAAGATGAGTTGATACTATATATGGTATTTTATTTTTAGAAAAAATGCAAAAAATAAATTAAAAATAAATTATGTGGGTATACATGATAAATGGACATTATAAATATATAGACTTTAAACTCAAAATAATTGTAAAGCGATTATTCTGAGCAAAATTATAAATTGACAGTATAAACTAAGATATAAAGGAGAAATTCGATGAATTATATAGAGTTAAATAACCAAGTTATAATCAGGGATGAGAATGGAAAATATCAACTTAATAAAGATAAAGAAGCTCTAAAATCATATTTAGAGGATTACATAGAGCCAAAAATGAAGAAATTCGACAATTTGAATGATAGATTAAATTATTTAGTTGAAAATGACTACTACTCAAAGGAAATTTTAGATTTGTATGATCAGTATGTTATTGATGTAATATATGATTTTATAAGAGCGAAAAATTTTAAATTCCAGTCTTATATGAGTGCGAGCAAGTTTTATCAAAATTATGCGCTTAAGAGTAATGATGGTGAGGAAATATTAGAAAATTACGAGGATAAGGTGTTAATTGTTGCATTGACGCTTGGAAATGGGGAACCTAAGCTTGCTAAGGATATTGCAGAGAAGCTAATAAATCAAGAATTTCAACCAGCAACACCGACCTTCCTAAATGCAGGAAGGGCAAGAGGTGGAAAGATGGTATCTTGCTTTTTAGTTAATGTTGAAGATAGTTGTGAAGGTATATCTTATGCCGTTTCATCTGCAAACCACTTGTCTAAAATTGGCGGTGGAGTGGCGCTTAACCTGACTAGACTTAGAGCATCAGGCGAGTCTATTAAAGGAATAAAAGGAGCAGCCGGCGGGGTTATGGGTGTTGCAAAATTACTAGAGCAATCATTCAGCTATTTCAACCAAATGGGAGCGAGACAAGGCGCTGGAGCAGTTTATTTAAATGTACTTCATCCTGATTTTGAAACACTTTTAGACAGCAAAAAAATAAATGCTGATGAGAAAATAAGGCTGACTACACTTTCAATAGGAGCGATAATCCCAGATAAATTTATGGAACTTGCCGAGAAAAATGAAAAATGTTACGCATTTTATCCACATTCAATTTATCAAAAATACGGTGTTCATTTAGATGGAATCAAGATGGATGAGTGGTACGATAAATTGGCTAATGACGATGAGATTGAGAAAAAGGAAATCAATCCGAGGGAGTTACTAACTAGGATTGCACAAACTCAACAAGAATCAGGATACCCATATGTCGTATTTATTGACAGCGCAAATGAACAACATACTTTAAAAGACGTCGGAATGATAAAAATGTCGAATTTATGTTGTGAGATTTTCCAATACCAAACGCCATCAGATATAAAAGGTTATGGTCAAGTCAGCGATTGGGGACAAGATATAAGTTGTAATCTGGGTTCATTAAATATAGCCAATGTTATGGATAATAAAGATATTGAAAAGACGATAGATGTAGCGATTAGAGCCTTGACATATGTTTCTGACAATACAAATATAGAAGAAGTACCTACTATCAAAAAAGGAAACGACTCATCACATTCAATCGGGCTAGGAGCGATGAATTTACATGGATATTTAGTCAGAGAAGATATAATCTATACATCAAAAGAAGGTAGAGAATTTGCCGATGTATTCTTCGCAATGATGAGATATTACGCTATAAAAACATCTATGAATATAGCAATTGAAAAAGGAAAAACATTCAACGGATTTGAGAAATCAGAATATGCAAAAGGGCCAGAAAGTGAATTATTTAAAAAATACTGCACAAAAGATTTCTTGCCTACTAGCGAAAAAGTATCAAAATTATTTGAAGGAATAAACATTCCGACAAAAGAGGACTGGACAGAATTACTACAACAAGTTAAAAATAACGGAATATACAATGCATACTTAACTGCAATCGCACCGACTCAAAGTATAAGTTATGTTCAAAACTCAACTTCGAGCGTTATGCCGATAACTGAGCAAATAGAAGTTAGAACTTATGGCGATTCGACGACAATTTACCCAATGCCGTTTTTAACTAATGAAAACATGCTTTACTACCAATCAGCATACAGAATAGACATGTTAGACCTTATCGATATGGTGGCGATAATTCAAGGACATATTGACCAAGGAATTTCGACAACACTATTTGTAACAGATGACAAAACAACAAGAGATATTGCAAGATACTACATTTATGCACATAAAAAAGGACTAAAAAGCCTTTATTATACGAGAACGAAGATGGAAAGAAATAATGAATGCCTAGTGTGTTCAGTTTAAGATTCAACATAAAGAGGTGATAAAATGACATTTAAATTAAACAACGTACACAAAGCAGTCAACTGGAATGTTGAGGACGACGACTTCACTCAGGCGTTTTGGGATCAGAATGTAAAACAATTTTGGCTGCCAGAGGAAATATCAGTGTCAAAAGATGTAAAAGTATGGAGCGAACTTTCGCCAGAGGAGAGAAATCTTTATAAAAAAGTGTTAGGGGGACTGACACTTTTAGACACAAAACAAGCCAACAACGGAATACCATCGATGATGAGTTTGACAGATAATCTTCAACGAAAAGCCGTACTTTCATTTATGGGAACTATGGAAGAAATACACGCAAAGAGCTATTCATCAATATTTACAACATTATTAACAGTGCCGGAAATAGACGAGATATTTGAATGGATAGAAAGCGAGCCGACTTTACAGAAAAAAGCCGAAATAGTTTTAGCCCAATACGAAAATACAGATGACAGATATGGTCTATATATGTCGATGGCGACATCAGTATTTTTAGAAAGCTTTTTATTTTACTCAGGATTTTTCTACCCATTATTTTTAGCTGGACAAGGAAAAATGATGGCAAGTGGAGAGATAATTTCACTAATACTTAGAGACGAATCACTTCACGGAAAATACATCGGACTTCTTGCACAAGAGATATTCGAAGATTTTTCAAAAGAAGAACAAAAAGAGTACAAAGCAAAAGTCATGGACGTATTCGATAGACTTATGGAAAACGAAATAAACTACACAAATACAATATACGAAGGAACAGGGCTAGCTGATGAAGTCATAAACTTCCTAAAATACAACGCAAACAGAGCAATGGAAAACCTAGGATACGACAACAGACTCGAAGTCGACCCAGTAAACCCAATCGTGCTAAACGGACTTAGCACAGAAACAAAAACACACGACTTCTTCTCAACAAAAGGTAACGGATATCAAAAAGGAGTGTATGAATCGCTACAAGATAGTGACTTTATTTTCGATAGGGAGATATAGATTTAGAAGTTTTATATATATTATAAAAAAAGACCACATCTTAGAGTTTCATTAACTGAATCTCGAGATGTGGTTATTTATAGCACATAGGAAATTATATTCATTTAAAAATTGTGGATAAGTATAATTTCTGTATATGTGCTTCAAATAACTCCTTTGACTCAATAGCTAGTTTTTCATAACATCAACTTCATAAAGAAACTCTTTTTCATCTCCAAAAACTATCATTAATTTTAAGCTATCTTCAATATTTTTATTTTCCTCAAAGAAAATCACCTTCTGCTTTGGAAAATACAATCTTTTGATATTATCCCCACCATAATCAGCATTTTCTTTTCCTTTTCTAAATCCATACTCAAACATACGAATTATCATGGTGTTGTCATTTTTAATTTATTATAACTAATATTTTTCTATTTGGATAGCACCTCTTTAGGTATATCTAATTCTTTACTGAAAATTAGTATTTTAAACAAAATAAGTAAATTTTTCTATAATTATAAATATAAAAAATTCATTGGAAAGTATAAGGGGTAGGTTCTGATATAATATAAGTAAAAATATCAATTAAGGAGCAAGTATGATTAGAGATTTAAAACAAAAAGATATAGATAAAGTTATGGAAATCTGGCTTGAAAGCACAATAAAAGCACACGACTTCATGCCAGAAAAATACTGGCAAGACAATTACAATGCAGTAAAAGATATATACATACCACAGTCGAAAACTTATGTTTATGAAGAGGGTGAAGAAATTAAAGGTTTTATAAGCATATTAAACGACGACTTTATAGGGGCATTATTTGTATCACTGAATGAGCAAGGAAAGGGGATTGGCTCAAATTTAATAGAGTATGCAAATGCTAAATTTGATAATTTAAAATTAGCTGTATATAAACAAAATCAAAAATCGGTTGGTTTTTATATTAAAAAGGGATTTGAAATTTTATCGGAAGAGATTAACGAAGATTCAGGTTTTGAAGAATATATTATGGTTTATAAATAGCAAAATCTTAAAAAGAGTATATCTCCAGCCAAAGTAGCTAGGGATATACTCTTTTAATCTATATATTCAGTTTTAATATAAAGATATTTTATTCAACTTCTTTAAGTAAATCTTCAGCAGAAATTCCATACAATTTTGCAAGTGCCAATAAATTTGAAGTGCTTGGGTCAGAGGCACCATTTTCCCATTTCGAAACAGCTTGTCTGCTTACACCGATTGATTCTGATACGAATTCTTGTGTCATTTTGCATCTTATTCTATTTTATTTTAATACCTCACCCAAAGATTTTCTGATTATCGCTTTTTCGTGTCTAACATCTGTTGATTTTAGGTATTTTAAAAGACAGCGAAATATAAGTATAAGCAATCCTAAAAAAATTGCCAAAATAATAATGTATAATACTACACTAATTATAAATTGTACCCCTAATGCCATTTGTAAATATCTCCTTTCCTTTTTCTAATATAAATATATCAAAAATATCTAGTTACTTCTACCAACTACTGCGCAACTATCAGTTGCATTAGGGTAAAATACTCTGTTTTAGGAAATTTTTGTTTCATAAAACAAAAAACTATGACACAATATAATTAATAAGTAATTTAAAAGAATATTAATATGAAAAATGTAGTTTAAAAGTAACAAAAAAATTTAATTTACAAGTAAAAGCTAGGAGGGGTATTATGATTAATTTGAGCAAGGGACAAACTATTGATTTAACAAAAAAAGAAGTTGGACTAAAACATCTAGATGTAGGTTTAGGATGGATAACTAGAATGGATTTAGATACAATTGCATATTTATTAGATTCAAACGACAAACATATCGAAACCGTATACTTTGGAATAAAAGAAAGTAAAAATAAATCAGTTAGACTAAGTGGAGATGATTTAGTCGGTGGTGGAGCAGGGGACAACGAGGTTATATACATAGATTTGGACAAGTTAGATTCAAGGGTGCAAAAAATCGCTCTATATGCAAATATATTTAAATTCTTCGGACTTGGTAAAAAGACTTTCTCAGACGTAAAAGACGCATACATAAGAGTTGTAAACAGAGATACAGGAAAAGAGATATGTAAATATGTACTTGCTGAAAATGGGGCTGGATGTGATGCTTTCCATTTTGCCGATTTAGTCAAAAACGGCTCAGAGTGGAAGTTTGTTGCAGTTGGAAATGGATGCAATGGTTCTGTTGATAAATTGAGAAAGAAATATTTATAAAATATTGTTATGATGATTTTTATATATTGAAAGTTTTTTAGAATAAATCACTCTTTATAATGTATACATAAATAATTTTTAAATCTGCATTATTTTGGAAATGAAATTCTGCTATAATTAAAGTATAGATAGTTATAGAAAGGGGTATTAACTATGAAAAAAAATTTAATCATAACAATAAGTAGAGAATATGGTAGCGGCGGAGGAGAAATCGGAAGAAAATTATCCAAAGCGCTAGGAATACCTTGCTATGACAAAGAATTACTTACAATAGCAGCCAAAGAAAGTGGTTATTGCCAAGAGTTTTTTGAAAAATACGATGAAAAACCAATAAAATCATTGAGTTACTTCTCATATGATCAAACAATGTCATCATTACCATTAGGTCACCAATTATTCTTAAAACAATTTAATATAATTCAAGATTTAGCACAAAAACAATCATGCATATTCGTTGGTAGGGCAGCAAATTATGCACTAAGAGATAAATTCGACTCAATAGATGTATTTATACATGCAGATTTTGAAACAAGAAGAGAAAGAGCAGTTGAAAATCATGGTATCGAAGAAAAGAAGAGCGCAAAAACTGTTAAGAAAATAGACAAGGAAAGAACTTCTTTTTATAATTTCTACACAAATATGAAATGGGCAGATGCGAGAGATTTCGACCTGTGCATAAATACTAGCAAGATAACAATTGATGAAGCTGTTGAAATAATTTTGGAAACAGTTAAGAGACATTATAAAGATGAGATAAAATAGGGGTAAAATTATATATTTAATAGAAATATAGAATTTAATAATTGAAATAAATACAATTTTAAAATAGAAAAGCTGTGGCAAATTGCTACAGCTTTTCTGTTGTATCAATATTAATAATTAAAAATCGATTACATCCCAAGGTTTATAAAAATGATTATCACACAACTTCGCACATTCTTCATGAGCGCCCCACATAGCAAGTCCAAAATCAACATGTGCATCATGGGCACATTTTATATCAAATTCAGTATCTCCTAAAAATAATGCATCACTTACATCAACATTAGCAATTGAGCAGATTTTTAAAAGTGGTTCTGGGTTTGGTTTTGGTTTTTTGACATCATCTATTGTAACAACGTAGTCAAAATAATGGTTTAATCCAAAGCTTTCAACAGTAGTATCATATTCAAATCTTGTTTTTGAAGTTGCGATTGCAAGTTTTACATTTTCTTCTTGTAGCTTATCTAATGTAGGTACGATTCCATCAAAGATATGTATGTCATTTCTGAAGTCATCAATATAGCCAATCCATTTTTTATAACTTATACCTTTTGAATCATCAACCCCAAAGTGACTAAATACTTCATCGCCTGCCATGCCAACAGCAAAGGTCAAGTCTTTTAAATCTACTTCTATATTATGATGAATAGCCAAGCATTTTTGTAACCCCTTAAGCACAGCAACTTCAGTATCTAGAAGTGTTCCATCAATATCAAATATAACTAATTTATGCATATATTTTCCCCCTTAAATTTTGATTTGCAACATATAGAAATATGAGATATTCTTATTGTAACAATATTCGAAATCATAAAAAATGAAAAAGTGTAAATTGAATAGAGTATGTTTTTGCACAAAAAATTGAAGGGAAATATATTAATCTACATATTTTCAAAATGCTGTGAAAAAAACTAAACCATTATATTTCTTTTCAAAAAAGAATGAAAAACTTTTGACTTTTTTATTTATGAAAAAGTTGGTATTATTTAAGCATAGAAGTTGAGGTGATAAGATGAAGAAGAGAACAAGGGAAATATTGATAGAAATAATTAAAAGTGAAGAAATAACAATTTCTCAATTAGCAGAGAGTTTTGATGTTTCAGAGAGAACAATAAGAAACGATTTGAACGATATCAATGATTTTCTTCAAGAAAACGATTTATCGATGGTTAGTATAGGTAACAAAAAGAAAATACAACATGAAGAAGACATCAAAGAAGCTATGAATTTAATCGGGGATAAAGATTTTTACAGTTATAAATTATCAAAGGACGAAAGAAAGTCAATGATAGCGATGTTGCTAATAGAATCTTCAGAATATATCACACTTTCAAAAATAGCTGATACATTATTTGTCAGCAGAGCAACAATAATAAATGATTTAGGTGGAGTAAAAGAATATTTAAAAAGTGGAAATCTAACCGTTATATCACACGCAAACAAAGGTCTTAGACTTGAAGGATTGGAGAGTGATAAGCGATTTTTCTTATTAAACATAATAACAGCAGATAGAAATAATATTAATTTATTCACTAGATTAAACAAAGATAATGTACTTTTTAAAGAAGAAATGGACAAAATCCACAAGATTGTAAATGAACAAGAACATGCTCATGAAAGTTATCTTACAGATAGCTCATATAATAAACTTAAAAATTATCTAACAATTGCAGTATCTAGGATTGGATGTGGTGAACTTATAGAAAACCAACAAGACATAAATAATAGTAAATATGCCATGGCACAAGATATATTAAAATATATGTCACAATATTTAGGATTTATGTCTACAGTTGATGAGGTGAGATTTTTAAGTAAGTTTTTAAATAGCTTAAGATATTTGAAAAAACAAAATGAAAATAAGAGTATGGTAAAGGTTCAGTTAATAACAAGAACTTTTATAGAGGCTGTATCTGATGAACTAAAAATCAATTTAAACAACGATTATGACTTCTATCAAAATCTATCAAATCACCTAGAATCGATTTTTAGATCAGGGATAAGTGATTTACAATCAAATGAATTTTTAGATGAAGTAGTTATTAAAAATCCAGACATAGTATTAGCAGTGAAAAAACATATTGATATTATTGAAAAATATGCTGAAAGAAAAATAAGCGAGATAGAAATTACATACATTACAATCCATATATGTGCAGCTATGGAAAGAAAGAAAAATCAAGAGATAGCATTCCATGTAGTAGTTGTTTGTAGTGGAGGAATTGGAACATCTCAATTATTGCTAGCTAAATTAAAATCTCACTATAATTTCCAAATAGTCGATATAATATCATCTCATGATGAAAAAAACATACTAGAAAGTCATGCAGATTTGATAATATCAACAGTTCCTCTAAATAATGTAAACATAGATTATGTAATAGTTTCACCACTATTTAGCGATGAGGATTATTTAAAAGTTGGGACAAAGATAGATGAGATAAGAAATAAGAGAAATATTCCACCGAGAATAGAAGCAAAAGAGATTACTGCAAAGGGCGTTTTAAATAAACTTAAATCAGTTTTTATAGAGTTTGAAGGACAGTTACCACCTGGACTTCAAGATAGAGTTACTGAGGCAATAAATGACTATTTTGATGATGGAGCCCCAAAAGAAGAAATAAATTATACTGACCCTTATCTTCATCACTTACTACCAAGCTCACATATCGAGCTAGATGTTGAATGTAGTGATTGGAGAGATGCAATTAGAAAATCAGCTCAATATTTGCTAGATCATGATTATATCGAAGAAAGTTACATAGACAAAATGATAGAAAATGTGGTTGAAAATGGACCTTATGTTGTAATATCAGAAGGATTTGCACTTCCTCATGAGGGTCTAAATTCAGGTACTAAAAAAATAGGAATGAACTTAATAAGATTAAAAGAACCTATTGATTTTGGAGATGGAGAAGATGCAGAAAAAGGTGTCAAATTCGTATGTTGCCTGAGTGCAATAGACCACAAAAGTCATCTAAAAGCATTCTTCAACTTAGTAAATATGTTGGGGCAAGAAAAATTCAAAACAGCCATTGAAAACGCAAACTCAGAATATGAATTAGCAGAAATTATAAGAAAATATGAATATAGTATTTAGGGGTGAGAAAATGGTTTGGGAACAATTAAAAGAAGAACTTATATTTCCAAAATTAGAAGCATCAAACAGTAAAGAAGTGTTTGAACAAGTTGGAGGAAAGTTTATAGAAGAAGGATTTTGTAAAGACAGCTATGTAGATGCTTTAGTAAATAGAGAAAGCGAATTTCCAACAGGAATAGATGTTGATGGATTTGGAATAGCAATTCCTCACACAGATATTTCACATGTTAATAAAGCAGGAATAGCAATAGCAACTTTAGAAAATCCAGTAAAATTCGTACAAATGGGAACAGATAATGAAGAAGTAGAAGCAAAAGTAATATTTATGTTAGCAGTAGATGATCCTAAAAAACATCTAGAATTACTTCAAAATGTACTTGCAGTATTACAAGACAAAGATGTTTTAAATAAGTTATCAAATGCAGATAAATGCAGTGAAATAATAAATATAGTTAAAGAAAAGGAGAGTAAATAATTATGAAAAAGAAAGTTATAGTAGCATGTGGTGGAGCAGTAGCAACTTCAACAATAGCAGCAAACAAAATAGTAGAATTAGCAAAAAACAATGGGATAGACGTAGATATATGTCAAGTTAGAATATCTGAAATAGAATCAAACTTAGATGGGGCTTGTTTAATAGTTACAACATCAAAAGTAAAAAGAGATTTTGGAGTACCTCTAATAACAGGAATGCCTTTTATATCAGGTGTTGGGGTAGCAAAAACAGAAAAAGCAATACTAGAAGTATTACAGGGATAAAAAAATAATGTAGGTTTTCTCTAGAGAAAATCTACATTACAATTAAAATTTTAAATTAATGTTCTTAATAATATTATATAAAAATTATTTAAATTTGCAATAAAAATAAAAAAATAGTAATTATAAAGTTGAATAGCAGGAGGAGAAGTAATGGGTATATTTGGGGATATAATTAATTATATAATCGGCCTTGGGGCATCAGTAATGCTTCCATTAGTTATAGCCATTTTAAGTATATGTGTCGGTGTAAAAGTAGGAAAAGCAATACGTTCAGGATTAATGATAGGTGTTGGATTTGTCGGTCTTGGACTTATAGTAGATATGATGAATGCTCAACTTGGGCCAGCAGCTCAAGCCATGTCAGCAAACTTCGGTTTATCAATGAGTGTTGTAGATATGGGATGGCCAGGGGCATCTCCAATGACTTGGGCATCAAGTATAGCAACAGTAGCAATACCATTAGCAATAGCAGTAAACTTAATAATGATATTCTTAAAATTAACAAAAACAGTAAATATAGATATATGGAATATATGGCACATGACTTTTACAGGTGCAATCGCTTATGCGGTAACAGGTAACTTTTGGATAGGTATAGCAGGTGTAATCGTTCATGCAGCAATAGCTTATAAATTAGGGGATTTATGGGCTCCAATAATGGAAGATTATTTTGAATTAGACGGATTAACAGTACCACATGGTACATCAGCATACTTAGCACCAATAGCTTGTGCTATAGATGCAGTAATAGAAAAAATACCAGGGGTAAGAAATATAGATATAAGTGCTGATTCACTTCAGGAAAAAGTAGGAGTACTTGCAGAACCAGTTGTAATCGGTGGTATATTAGGTGCAGTAGTTGGACTACTTGCAGGTTATGATATAGCAGCATCATTAAAATTAGGTATAAACATGTCAGCAGTTATGGTACTTATGCCTAAAGTTGTTAAATGTATAATGGATGGTTTATTACCATTATCAGAAAGAGCAAAAGCAATATTATCAGACAAATTTGGCGATGCAGAATTCTATATAGGATTAGATCCAGCAATATTATTAGGGGATCCACAAGTTGTAACAGCTGGATTAATATTTATACCACTTACAATATTAATTGCAGTAATAGTTCCAGGAAACCAAGTACTACCATTTGGTGACTTAGCAACAATAGGTTTCTTCATAGCAATAGCAACAGGTGTACATAAAGGAAACTTATTTAGAACAATAATATCAGGTTCATTCATAATGTACTTAACAATATGGATAGCTAATCAAACAATACCTTGGGTAACAGCACTTGCAACAACTACAAACTCTCTTAATGGAGCATCTCAAGTAGCAGCACTTGACCAAGGTGGTTCACCAATAACTTATATATTTACTGAATTATTCACTAGAGATAACATACCTGGATTAATAGGAGTAGCAGTAATATATGGAATTTGCATGTTATTCGCAATTAAAACTTCAAAAGATAGAGCTAAAAAATTAAAAGAAGGAGAAATAGCATAAACTTACCTTAAATAAATTACATAAAAACATCTTATACTATCAATTTATATTCACTCAGTTGTGTTAAATGTATCGCTGGGTGAATATAATTCAAATTTAAATCAGAATTATTTATTCACATGAAAACATAAAATTATAATTAAAAATTAAGAGGTTAAATTAAACTTATAAAATTAAATAAGAAAAAGGAGATTGTAAAATGTTAGTTACAACAAAAGAAATGTTATTAAAAGCTCAAAAAGGCAATTATGCAGTAGGGGCTTTCAATGTTGAAAATATGGAAATGGTTATGGCAGTAATTGCAGCAGCAGAAGAATTAAATGCACCAGTTATAATGCAAACAACACCATCAACAGTAAAATATGCAGGTCTTGATTATTACTTAGCAAACGTAGCTACAGCAGCTAAAAATGCAAAAGTTCCAGTAGCGATGCATTTAGATCACGGAAGCAGTTTTTCACTTGCAATGCAAGCATTAAGACAAGGTTATACTTCAATAATGATAGATGGTTCTCATAGTGTATTTGAAGAAAATATAGCTATAACTAAATCAGTTGTTGATGCTTGTAAACCTTCAAATATCCCAGTAGAAGCTGAATTAGGTAAAGTTGGGGGGAAAGAAGATGACTTAGATGGTGGTGATGGAGGATATACAGATCCAAAGGAAGCACTAGAATTTGTTCAAAAAACAGGAGTAAACTCATTAGCAGTAGCAATCGGAACAGCTCATGGAGTTTATAAAGGTGAACCTAAATTAGATTTAGACAGATTAGTAGAAATAAGAAAAGTAGTAGATGTTCCACTAGTATTACATGGAGCATCAGGGCTTAGCGAAGAAGCAGTAAAAGAAAGTATAAAAAGAGGTATATGTAAAGTTAACTTTGCAACAGAATTAAGAATTGCATATACAGACGGTGTAAAAGAACTTTTAGAAGAAAAACCAGAAACAATAGATCCTAAAAAATACGGAGTAGTTGGTATCGAAAAAGTTAAAGAGTTAGTTAAAAATAGAATGATGATGTGCGGTTGTCAAAATCAAGCTTAAGATAAAAAATATAATTTGAAAATGGAAGAAGGTATAAAAATGAAAGCAGGAGTAGTTCATGCTAGAGAAGATATAAGATTTGAAGATATAGAAAAACCAGTGCCAAAAGCAGGCCAAGTTTTAATAAAAGTAAAATATACAGGAATTTGTGGTTCAGATGTGCCAAGAGTAAATGGAGATGCTTGTCACTTTTATCCAAACGTATTAGGACATGAATTCTCAGGTGTTATAGAAGAAGTTGGAGAAGGTGTAACTTCTTTAAAAACAGGTGACAGGGTTGCGGGAGTACCTCTTGTTCCTTGTCTAGAATGTGAGGATTGTCAAAAAGGTAATTACTCACTTTGTAAACATTACAGTTTTATAGGTTCAAGAGAATTCGGTAGTTTTGCAGAATACGTTGTAGTTCCAGAAAAAAATGCAGTTAAATTTGAAGATGAAGTATCATTTGAACAAGGTGCTTTCTTTGAACCAGCAACAGTCGCACTTCATGGGTTAAAAAGAGTTCCATATCAAGGAGGAAAAACAGTTGCTATCTTAGGTGGAGGAACAATCGGTTTATTCACAATGCAATGGGCAAAAATATTTGGGGCTAAAAAAGTAGTAGTATTTGATATAAACGATGCTAGATTAGACTTAGCTAAAAAGCTAGGAGCAGATGAAGGAATAAACACATTAGCAGATGACTTTATGCAAGTTGCTATGGATATGACAGAAGGAAGAGGATTTGATTATATATATGAAACTGCAGGTAACACAATAACTATGAAAATGGCATTTGAACTTGCAGCAAATAAAGCTAATGTTTGCTTTATTGGAACACCAACTAAAGAAATATCATTTAGTGTTAAAGAATGGGAAAATATGAATCGTAAAGAATTTACATTAACAGGTTCTTGGATGTCATATAGTGCACCATTTCCAGGAGAAGAATGGGCATTAACAGCTCATTATTTCAAAACTGGCGAACTTAAATTTGATGAATCGTTAATATTTAAGAAAGTTCCACTAAAAGATATCGCATCAGCATTTGAAATGTATAAAACTCAAGGAACAGTAAAAGGTAAATTATTAATCGATAGTGAAGGAATAGAATAATAGAGAGGTAAATTATGATTACAACAATTACATTAAATGTATCTGTTGATAAAGCATATCATATAAATGAAACTGTAGAAAGTGGAAAAGTGATTAGAGTTGCTACTTGTAATATGACGGCTGGTGGAAAAGGTCTTAATGTTTCTAGAGTTATAAAAATGTGTGGTGAAGATGTACTAGCAACAGGATTTGTCGGAGGACATACTGGTGCATTAGTAGAAGATTTGCTACAAAAAGATGAAATAAAAAGCAAATTTGTGCATACAAAAGGAGAAACTAGAAACTGTATAAATATCTTAGATCAAGACAATGTGTCTACAGAGTTTTTAGAGCCAGGAGCTCCAGTGTCAGAGGAGGAAAAGAATTTATTTATAAAAGAATTCAATGAAATCCTAGATAAGACAAATGTGGTAACTATTTCAGGAAGTTCTCCACAAGGTTTAGATAAAGATATCTACAGAGTTTTAATAGATATGGTCAAGAAAAAAGGCAAAAAAGTAATCTTAGATACTAGTGGTGAATTATTAAAAGAAGGTATAAAGGCTTGTCCAACTATGATAAAACCAAATAGTGATGAGATGGAAAGTTTGCTTGGAGTTGGCATAAACAACAGAGAAGAAATAATAAATAGTGCAATAAAACTACATAAAAGTGGAATCGAGATTGTAGTAGTTTCACTTGGTGGAGAAGGTGCATTGTTAGTATCAGATGATGGTATTTACCAAGGTAAACCTCCAAAAATAGAAGCGGTAAACACAGTTGGATGTGGTGATTCTATGGTTGCAGCATTTGCAGTAGGCTTTGAAAGAGGATATTCACCAGTAGAATCACTCAAATACGCAGTATCAGTATCAGCAGCTAATGCACTAACATCTTCAACAGGTAGTTTTATTAAAGAAGATGCATATAAAATTTTTGAAGATATTAAGATAATAAAAATATAATTGTAATATTTGGTAAAAACATAAAATCTGTTTCATAACATATCTAATGGGTATAATAAAAATGTCGACAGAATATAAATAGAAAGCTTTCTAAATATTAATTGAAACAGGAGAACTAAAATGGAAGATAGAGTAGTATGTACATGTTTAGATATTACATATAATACAATCAAAGAAGCAATCGAAAATGGCGCTAAAACTTTAGACGACATAAAAGATGAAACTGAAGCAGGTACTATATGTGGTATGTGTGAAGATGAAATACAAGAAATATTAGATGAGTTAGTAAAATAATTTTGAATAAAAGACTATGGAAGATGAATTGTTCATCATCTATAGTCTTTATTTGATTTTCATCTCATATTTTGGGTTCATTTTGTAAATAATCAATATAAGAAATTAAAAATATAAAATTAGTAAAATTTGTTTATTTAAGTAATAGCTGGGTATATAATAAATAGAAAATACTAAACAAAACAATATATAGAACGGCAATTAAGATATATTGACATAAATTATTGAAAAAATAGGAGGTAAATTAATGAGCAATGTACTTGAAATAAAAAAAGATATCTATTATACAGGGGTTTTAGACAAAGACCTAGAGGTATTTGATATAATAATGGAGACTGAATTTGGAACAACTTACAATTCATATCTTATAAAAGATGAAAAAACAGTTTTAATAGACACAGTAAAATCAAACTTCAAGGATATATTCTTTGAAAAAATAGAGGCAATAACGCCAATAGAAAATATAGACTATATAGTAGTTCACCATACAGAACCAGACCATGCTAGTAGTTTATCATATATATTAGAAAGAAATCCAGATGCAGTAGTTTATTGTACTACAGCTGCTAAAAACTATTTAACTAATCAATTAAATAGAGACTTCAAATTTAAAACAATAAAAGATGGAGAAGTTTTAAATATAGGTAAAAGAAATTTAAGATTTATAACTGCGCCAATGCTTCACTGGGCAGATACTATGTTCACTTATGTTGAAGAAGACAAAGTATTATTCACATGTGATGCTTTTGGATGTCATTATGGTGATTTCGACCCTAAATGTGTTAAAAATAACGAAGATTATATAAAAGCATCAAAAGTTTATTATGACTGCATAGTTAAACCATTTGCACAATTCGTATTAGATGGTGTAGACAAAGTTGTAGGATTAGGTATTGATTTTGACACAATATTAACTTCACATGGTCCAATATTATCAGAAGAACCTATGGAACAAGTTAAGAGATATATAGAATGGTCACAGGGTGCTGTAGGAGCTACTAACAACAACAAAGTCAGTATATTCTACTTATCTGCTTATGGTAATACTAAAAAAATGGCTGAAAAAGTTGCGGAAGGTGCAAGATCTGAAGGTGTTGAAGTTGGGCTTTATGACTTAGAACAATTAACTCATGAAGAAATGCATGATAAATTCTTAGAATCAAAAGTTGTTGTATTAGGTTCACCAACAATAAACAGAACAATGGTTAAGCCTATGTGGGATTTATTCTCTAATGTAGACCCAATGGCAAACAGAGGAACTATAGCAGGTGTATTTGGTTCTTATGGATGGAGTGGAGAAGGTATTTCAATGGCTGAAAATACATTAAAATCAATGAATTTCAAAATGCCAGTTGAAACAGTTAAGAAAAAATTCTTCCCAGATGAAGCAACTTTACAAGCTTGTGTAGAAGCTGGTAAAGAATACGCTAAATTAGTAAAATAAATATAAAAACTATTTAAAATCTATTATATAAAATCTTTATTTTAAATATATTAAAAAAGGACTATCACAAACAATTTTCGGTAGTCCTTTTAATTTTTCAAATTTTACTTATTTAAATATCTTAACTATACCTTTATCGTTTAAATATCGAAGAAGGGCAATAGTAATTGGAAGTCCAAGCATACCGATAAATCCTAAAAAGTGAAGTCCTACAAACATACTTATAAGAGTTACAACTGGGTGGAGTCCAACTTGTTGACCGACTAATTTCGGCTCGATGATATTTCTGATAATCGTGATAATTATATAAAGAACAGCGACGCCAATTCCTATTGTATAATTGCCATAAAGCAGTGCTATTATAGCCCAAGGAATCATTATTCCGCCAGTACCCAGAACAGGCAATATATCAAATATGGCAATAACAACTGCAATAAGTATAGCATTAGGAATTTGAAGTATAGTAAGTCCTATCGCAATTTCTGTAAAAGTGATGCTTAGTATAAGTACATAAGATAACAAGCATTTAAATAATGTAGTAGTTATAAACTTTTTACTTTCTTTAATAGGTTTTGATGCACTTTCTGGAAGTTGTCGTTTTATAAAATTTATTATTTTCTCGAAATCTATAGTTATAAAAAATGTAACGATTATTGTTATGACTGTTTTTAAGAATATTGCAGGGATAGTTGTTGCAAATCCTGATACATAGCTTACAACCATTGTTGAAAATTTGCTTACAAAGTTGCCAAGTGTACTTATTAAGCTAGAGGAACTTTCTTCTAATGCTGAAATTACATTTGGATCTAGTGATAAAAATAATTTTTCAAAATGTGTGAAAGTGTCTCTAATATATGGTTCAAAATAAGTTGTAAAAAATTGTGGTAATGTTGTAAATAAACTTTGAAGTAGTACTAAAAGTTTTGCTCCAATCAAAATTATTATAAAAGATGCAATTGTATAAAATGCAAGGACAAATAATATGGATATAATGGCGCGGTTAATATGAAGTTTTTTACAAGAAAATTTTATTAATGGATTTAAAATAGCTGCAATTATAAATGCGATTAAAAAAGGTGTAAGTATAGATCCTAAAACTTTGATTATAATTATTGTCGTTCCGATGATAACACCGAAGTAACAGAATTTTATTAAGAATTCCTTTTGTTTTTTTAATTTCAAATCTGATTCATTTTGCATTTTAGTCCCCCAATCTATAAACTTAAATTATATTAATGCCAACTTAAATATTTATGTTATTTTAATATGAATTATTATTAATTATATATTATTTATATATATGATAAGATTAAATATTTTTAACATATTAAAAAGGTGAAGCAAAACATTGTTTTACTCCACCTTATATTGAAAATTAGTATAATAATTTTAACTATTTTAAATCCGAATTATATTGCAGCTTCTTCGTCATCATCATTTCCCCAACATTCAACTTTTCCAAGACCTTCTATGTTGGCAGGATTAAATGTTGGATTTGAGATACCAGCTTTTCTTTGTCTAGTATAGTCATCTAATGCTCTAAATGCAAATTTTCCAAGAAGAGTTATAGCAACTAGATTTACTATGGCCATAAGCGCCATCATTACATCGGCTAAGTCCCAAACGATTTGAACTTTTGTAAGAGAACCAAATAAAACCATTCCTACAACTAAAACTCTAAATACAGCCATTAAAGCTTTATTTTCTCCGAATATAAACTCTATGTTAGATTGACCGTAGTAGTAGTTTCCGACGATTGAACTAAATGCAAATAGGAAGATGCATATAGCTATAAATGTATATCCTAAAGAACCTATGTGATAGCTTAATGCTTCTTGTGCAAGTTCTATACTAGTAGCGCCACTTGTTGTGTTAAATTGAGTGTATAGAAGTACCATAAATGCAGTACAAGTACAGATTATTATTGTATCTGTGAAAACACCAAGTGATTGTATTAAACCTTGTTTTACTGGGTGTGAAGTATCTGCAGTTGCAGCAGCATTAGGTGCACTACCCATACCAGCTTCGTTAGAGAATAAACCTCTTTTTATTCCGACTAATATTGTTCCTGTGAATGTACCAACAGTGAAATCTTTGAAGTTAAGTGCTTGTGAGAATATTGCTTCGAATACTTGTGGCATTAAGTTTATATTTTTGAAAACTATAAATAATGCAACTAATATGTATGCTACAGCAAATATTGGAACTATAACCTCAGTTATTTTTGCTATTCTTTGAACTCCACCAAATATAACAGCAGTAGTTAAGGCACATAATATTATTCCCATAAGGAATTTATCTATACCGAAAGCTGCATTAAATGCAACAGTCATTGTATTAGATTGAACAGCATTAAATACAAATGCGAAAGATATTGTTATTAATACTGAGAATAGTATTGCCATTTTTTTGTTTTTTAAACCTTGTTCTATATAATAAGCTGGACCACCCCTGAATGCAGCTCCGTCTCTAACTTTATATATTTGTGCTAATGTACTTTCAACAAAACTTGATGCAGATCCGATAAGAGCAACAACCCACATCCAGAATATTGCACCAGGCCCACCGCCTACGATAGCGATTGATATACCTGCGATATTACCCGTACCAACACGAGATGCAGTACTTATACAAAATGCTTGGAATGAAGAAACCTTTCCGTCGCCTTTGGCATTTTTGCCCATTCCATCACCTAAAAGTCTAAACATTTCTTTAAAATATCTAAATTGAACAAATTTTGTTTTTATAGTGAAATATATTCCTAAAACTATAAGAGCTATTACAAGAATATAAGTCCATAAAAAATCATTTACTACAGTTATAATATTGTTTAAAGTTTCCATAAACCCCTCCTTAAAATAATTATTAAATACAACGTTAATGAATATTATAATGGGGATTTGAAATTAAAGCAAGATGTAAATGCAAATCTTCTAAATTTGAAAAATAAAATAAATTCTGAAAAATATATCCAAACTTATGTAGAATATATAAGTTTTATTATTTACAATCGAGTTAAAATCGTGTATTACAGAGTATATATAGCGTGGTTTGATAAAATTTGACATGGGATATAATTACAAGGAAAGAGATTTTTATATTAAATAAAATGCAAGATAATATTAGAAATTTGGAGGTTATAAAAATTAACTTGCGAAATTGTAATAATTTTAAAAAATGTTAATGTTAATATTTGTATTTAGTCTTATTTGATTAAAAAAATAAATTAAAATACAAAATATACTTTAAATTATTGAAAAAAAAGAAAGTAAATCAATAAAAAAACAAAAATAAATAAAAAAATACGATAATGATAATTGATATCATTTACAAAATGAAAAAAGTTTGATATAATTAATTTAGGCTAAGGAAATAGCAAAAGTTTAAATATTTCTTAAATAGATTTGGGTTAAGTGTGGTAGCTTTCTAGTCTATATAATATTTAGAGTTTTTAATTAGTATCAAAATCTTTAGAAGATAAACATACTAGTTTTAGATTATATGTATTTGCGCGTTACATATTAATCTACGGTAGAGTTATGACCAGTATGCCTAATGATTATACGATTCTTCAAAAAAGACTGACACGATTGGTTTCGTGGTCGGTCTTTTTTTGTGAATAATTTGTGACACAATTGTGACATATTCTTAGTAATATTATGGTTCTAAAATTAATAAAATTAATCATAGTGTATTTTAATAATTATTTCAAAAATAATATTGATAAATTTTAAATTTTATATTAACAAAAAAAACGGTTAAATTGGATAAGGAGGGGGAAAGATGGATTTATTTTGTGAGAATTGTGGGACTAAGTTAGAAGAGGATAGTGCGTTTTGTATAAATTGTGGACATAGAATAAACAAGACAAGCACAGAAAATCAACAGCTACACCAAGAGCAACAGCAATCAACACAAAATCAACAACCAAGCGCCCAAAGACAACCATTTTGGATGGAAAGAAATCATATACTTCCGGCAATTGTTACATTGGCAGATGGTGAAGAAGTAGTAAAGGAATATGCTTGTACACAGCTTAAAAGACCTAAGTGTCAGGGGACATTAAGTGTTACAAATAAGAGAATTATCTTTCATGGAAAAGGTCGAACAAGTAGGATTCAAAAAGAAGTACCTATAAAATTAGTATCAGGTTTGGATACGTATTATGGAATTAATTTTGATTTTGTAAAAATCATTTTGGGAATAATTATAGTATTTGTAGGGATTTATATTTTTAGGATTACAGCACAATTCCAGCAATATTCAAGTGACAATTTTTTATTTTTTTATGCATGTCTAATAATAGCTTTTGGTATATTTCTTATATGGTTGGGAATACAACCATGCTTTATATTATCTTTATATGCAACCGGAACAGACGGAATGCCGATACAAATAGGAACACCACCTATTAGTTCAATTGGGAATGGAGCATTATATTCACTAAAAGCAGTAAAATCATCAGAAACAGATTTGATGATGAAAGAACTAGGTGCAATGGTGGAAGAATTGCAAACAATGGGCGACATGGCAATAGAAAAATGGAAAAGATAATTTGTATTAGGAGGTTATCGTATGAGTTTATTTTGTAAAAAATGTGGAAGTAAACTAAGCGAAGATAGTGCATTTTGTAGCTCTTGTGGCGAAAAAGTAGAAGAAAACACTCAAAATTCCAATACAAATTATAATACTAATACCAATCAAAATAATAATGGCAGTTCATTTGCAAATCAAAGTTATAATAATAATAATGTTATGGAATGTGTTAATTTCGCAGAAGATGAGGTTAAAGTTAGAGAGTATCTATGTTCGAATATGGATTTTCCAAAGGCAAGGGGAATCTTAACAGTGACGAATAAAAGAGTTCTTTTCAGAGGAAAAGCATTGAATTATGATATTTCACAAGAAGTTCAATTAAAAAATGTGTCAGCGATTCAAACTTATTATGGAAGAAATATAAATATTTTAGGGATATTATTAGGTATAGGACTTATTTTTTTATTCCCTATAATTGGTTTAATAATAGGAATATTGATTATTTATCTTGCAACAAGAAAGGTTTTTATTTTATCGATAGTATCATCACAAAGTAAAATTGCTCCGATAAGTATAGGAATTTTGCCGAGAGGAATTTTTACTACACTTTCAGAAAAAATATTAAATATGGGAACTTCAAAAGTTGATTCAAACGTAATTATAAATGAATTAGGTGCATTAATTTTGGAATTGCAAACGCAGGGAGATATGGCAATAGAAAAATGGAAAAGATAAAGATGAATTTTAATTGAGCGATATACAGTAATAGTAGTCATATATAAACGAGTTGTTTATGTATGACTATTTTTGAATAAGTAACAAAGGGGTGTAGAAAATGAAATACATATCGATTGGATATCCACTTAGATTTGACGATAATATGGATTACCTAATTGAATTAAATAATCAGATTGTGAAACTGACTCAAGATGAGTTTCGATGTTGGTGTTATATAAAAGATGATAATAGCGATGAAGTTATTATACGATTGGCAAAAAGGGGAGTTGTAATAACAGGTGATAATGATGTCGATATAATTAAAAAAATACTTACTAAAAAGTTGATAAGACAGGGATATGGCTTGGCACAAGATAATAAACATTGCATTTATCTGGGCGAAAGTTGTTCATATCCTTCACAAGTCCAATACGATATATGGTTAAAATCTAATGGCGAAAATAAGATAATGGATATCTTTAGCTCCTTATCAGGTGGATATGAATTTTTATTTGCCGAACTTAGGGAACTTATAGAGCATGATTTGATTTTTGTGAGGTGAGCAGGAGATGTCATTATTAGCTAATGTAACAAGATATATGTTAACCGGGGTTGCAACTACTATTGTTGTTGGAAAATGTGTAACAGAGCCACTATCATTTAAAAAGGAATTTGATGAAATTCAGAAAGCTAGGGAAAAAATGATGGGAAATAATTATTCATCATCTGTCCAAATAGAGTATAAGAATGAATTAGACTCTATAGATAATGAGGAAAGTTTAAAAGGTGTGATAGATAATGCGAGCGATTTGGTAGAAGGTTATGTAGATATGAAAGAAAAAAAGAAAAAGATAGATGAGGAAACTGAAGTTAATCGAGAAAAACATGATGGAATATCGGGACCGCCAAATGATGAGATAGACATAGAAGAGATTAAGAAAATAGATAAGATGATTAAAGAGAATAAAGAACAAGAGCGAAAAGAACAAGAAGAGGAGGAAAAGAAAGCAGAAGAACAGGAGAAAGAATCCGAACAAAGGCAAGATGAAAGTGAAGGTTATAAAGAAGAACAAGATAAACAAAATGAAGAAAGAGAAGATGCAGGTGAAGATTATAAAAATCAACAGGAAGAAGAGATAGATTACAAAAATGATGATGAAGAATACAAAGATATAAAGCAAGAAGAGTCTGAGGTACAACAAGATTCAATTAATGAATATAAGGATATGCATCAAGATGAATCTGAAAAACTACAAGACAAAAGCAACGAGTATAAGGAACTGTATGAGAAGGAAACAGAACAAAGACAAGAGGAAAATGAACAATATAAAGAGGAACAAGGGAAACAAAATGAAGAAAGAAAAGATTTAGATGGATATTATAAAAATGAGCATCAAGAAGGAGATATAAATCACAAAAATAATGATGAAGAATCTAATCATAAAGAAGAGCCGGAAAAGTTGCAAGATAAAAGTGAGGAATATGAAGAAGAGGAAAAAGAAGTAGATCAAAAACAAAATGGAAGTGAACAGTATAATGAGAATGAAGATAAACAAAATGAATTACAGTCAGAGAGTGAAGAACAAACAGATGAAATATCACAACCACAACCAATGCAAAATGATCCAACACAAATCAAAGATAACGATAAAGAACAAGATATGGATGATTTATTGAATAATGAAACACAACAATCAGAAAATAATGTTCATGTAAATGAGGAAAATATGGATGAATTGGTTCAAGAAAATAATTCAGAAGAAAATAAATCAAATGATATTAGTGAAAATAATAACCAACAAGAGATAGATGAAAATAATGAAGAAGACAACGAAGAAGATAATAACATTAAACACTAATGTAAACATATAGGGGGAAGAGGAATATATGAAATATATAGAAAATATAATACAGGGGAATCAACTAAGAAACGTATGCGAGTATAAAGAAGATTATATAAAATTTATGTTATGTGGAGAGGACATCGATACGGGAAAACCGATAAATATGCCTGTGGGGAATGAGCTATTAAGCAGACATATGATGTTTTTGGGTGGGATTGGGACAGGAAAATCGAATGCTTTTAATTTTGTAATCAATAATATAAGGGCTAGTATGGATAGAGATGATGTAATGATAATTTTTGATACAAAAGGAGATTATTACGAAAAATTTTATAGACCAGGAGATATAGTAATAAGCAATGATAAGAGGGCTACGGGAAAAAATAGTGTGGATTATTGGAATTTATTTAAAGAAGTCGGCATAGATGATAGATTAGAAGAAAATATTTTAGAAATAGCCACAACTCTATTTGAAGAAAAGATTAAATCAAGCAGCCAACCATTTTTTCCAAATGCAGCAAAGGATATATTTGCAGCACTTATGATGCATATAAGCAGGCATGCAAATGACGAAGATCACGCTAATAATAAGTATTTGAGAACATGTTTTGATACTTTTAAAGTATCTACAATGAAACAAATTTTAGAAATGAACACAGATTTAAAATCGATGAGGACTTATATAGAAGATGAAAAATCAGGGCAAACCTTAGGCGTAGTTTCAGAAATGCAACAATTAGTAAGAGAGATATTTGTGGGTAATTTTAAACAAAAAGGAAACCTATCAATAAGGGAGATTGTTCGAAATAAAGGAAATCAAGTTGTATTTGTAGAGTATGATTTAGGAATAGGGCAGGTTTTATCACCGATTTATAGAATAATATTTGATTTGGCAATAAAAGAAGCCCTGTGCAGAACATCAAATGAAGGAAATGTTTACTTTCTGTTAGATGAATTTAGACTTTTGCCACATCTGAAACATATAGATGATGGGGTTAACTTTGGAAGAAGTTTGGGAGCAAAATTTATCTTAGGTGTGCAGAATATAGACCAAATATACAATGCATATGGAGAAAACGCGGCAAAAAGTATATTGTCTGGGTTTGGAACAAATATTTCTTTTAGGGTTCAAGACGCAAATTCGAGGGAATATATAAAGAATTTATATGGAAAAAATATAAAACTTCAAACATATATGTCGAAGGTTTCATCAAGGGGAATTTGTGAAAATACGAGAGAAGGATATGTTGTTGAAGATGTTGATATTACTAATTTAAGATTAGGTGAAGCTATTATAGGCATAATGTCATATGAACCATTTAAGTTCAAGTTTAAACGATTTTTTAAATAATAAAAAGGGGTGTTTGGTATGATTTGTAAGCGATGTAATCATATAAACAATGACGGTGCAAAATTTTGTATAAAATGTGGTGCACCGATGGATGAAAATTATAGTCAAAGCCAAAGTATAAATTATAATCAACCTAATTATAATGATTATAGATATCCAAATAATAATCAGACAGATTGGGCTCAGGTCATAAAAATAATCATAGGAACTTTAGTCGTAGTTGCAGTAATTGTACTTCTTGGAAAACAATTTATGGGCAATGATAATAGTGATGTTGCAAAACAAAGTGAGCAAGCCGCTTCAAGTTCAAATCAACAAAGTCAAGACTCATCACAAAGTAATACCGATCCAGCTTATAATGAATATAACAATTATACTAGCAAAAATGAGTATAATAGTTACACAAATAATAATTATACTAGAAATAATAGCAGCAGTAGTAACAAAACAGGCGGATATATTATATCATACAGCAGCGATGTATTACTTACATTAAGTGATATACAAGGGTTATCAAAACAACAACTTAGATATGCCAGAAATGAAATATACGCAAGACACGGCAGAAAGTTCCAATCACAAGATTTAAGAAATTATTTCAATAGCAAGTCTTGGTATCAAGGAGTTATAGAACCAAGTAATTTTAATGATAAGACTATGTTGACAAATATAGAAATTAAAAATATTCAGTTTTTGAAGAGTGTAGAAAATAGTATGTAGGTAAAGGTTTAAATTTTTTTATGGGTGCCTAAATTGATTTTTAGGCATCTTTTTTGTTACATTTAGTATTGACTTTTGATTAAAAGTTAATGCTATACTTATAGATAAGTAATATTCACAAATTTAGTATATTTAGTGTTTGAATAAATTAAATAATTTATAAGTTTAAATATAATTAAAACAGATAAAAGGAGTTAAAAAATGGAAAATAAATTTTTACATACATTATTGGAAACAAAGTGTTTAAAAAATTCACTGTATTCTATATTAAAACATAGTTTCTTATACCATTCTAATAAAATAGAGGGTAGTACATTTACAACAGAATCATTAGCATTATTACTAGATAAAAATGTAGTAACAGGAAAGCATACATTAGATGATGTGCAAGAGACAGTTAATTCAAGTTATGTGTTTGATACAATAGTAGAAACTTTAGGCACAAAAATAAATCACTCTTTTTTAAAAAACATACATTCAAGTTTGATGTTTAATACTACATTACATGCAAAAGGTTTTTCTGGAATATATAAAACGATTCCTAACATGATAATAGGAACTGATACAAAAGTAGCACAACCTTTTGAAGTAGAACCAAAACTTGATGAACTTTTTGAGTGGTATTATAGTCTAGAAAATGTAACTTTAGACGATATAGCAGAATTTCATTATAGATTTGAATTAATACATCCGTTCCAAGATGGTAATGGTAGAATAGGTAGATTTTTAATGTTAAAACAAATGTTAGAAAATGACCTCCCGATTGTAATAGTATCTTGGGATACTGAAGATTTATATAGAAATTCATTGAAATTATGTTCTATTGGCAATTATAGCCCATTAAGTTCATATTTAAAAAAACTAACAGATTTTAGAGAAGATTATAAAGAATTTTGGAATTAATAATAAAAAATGTTTATTATAAAAATATATTTTAATAATGAAAATCATTTACAATAACAAAAACAAGTGCTATAATAATATTGGCTTTAAAAATTATCGCGGCAAATATAATTTTTAAGGAGAACAACAAAAATGGCAAAAATGATGGGACCAAGATTTAAACAATGCAGACGTTTAGGATTAAATGTGTGCGGACATCCAAAAGCAATGGATAGAGCTGGAAGAGGAACTTCTAGAGCAGACAAAAAACTTTCACCATATGGACTTCAATTATTAGAAAAACAAAGACTTAGAGCTTATTATGGTGTATTAGAGAAACAATTCAGAAACTACGTTAAGAAAGCTGAAAAATCAAAAGAATCAACAGGTGTAGCTTTAATACAAATGCTAGAATGTAGATTAGACAACGTTGTTTACAGATTAGGATTCGCAAACTCTATAAGACAAGCACGTCAAATGGTAGTTCACGGACATATATTAGTAAACGGTAAAAAAGTAGATATACCTTCTTTTGCAGTACAAGTAGGAGATGAAGTTTCTTTAAGAGAAAAATCTAGAACTAATGTAATGTTTAAAGAAAACTTTGAAAGTGGTGCTTTAAACGAATATCCTTACTTAAGTAAAGATATGGACAAATTCTCAGGTGTATTAACAAGATTACCAGAGAGACAAGAAGTGCCAATCGAAATTGACGAAATACTAATCGTTGAGTTCTACTCAAAATAATATCTAAGATATAATTTTGAAAAACTAAGTTCAATTTCAATCTATTTACTTCATTCAAGAACTACAAAATCGCAAAAATCCAATACGGGTTTTTGCGATTTTATTTTTTGTTACGAATTAATAATATTCAACTGTAACGATTTTTCCTAATTTAACTAAAATCTTTTCGAGTTCACCAACAACGTGCAGTCTTAGTTCCAAGTCTCTTTGGAACGATGATTCGGCGTTGGCGATATTGAGTGATCTTCCGACTAATAGTTTTATATGTGATGCGCTATATAAAAGTTTAGCCATCTGTGATGCACCGTCTTTAGCTTTGAATATGTCTGAATCAAGTGATTTAGACAGTGATTTTAATCTATCTATTGTTTTGGAAAGTGTAAGCACACCTTCTGTGACTAAGTCGACACCTTGGATATATGCTATTGGAGGGACTTCTTTGTCGTATATTTCAGTGCTTGATTTAACTTCGACACCTAGTTCACGGGCTACGATTTGTGAAGTTGTGCCACCGCTTACAATTCTGATATCAGCGTTGTTCATAAGTTCGTGAACAACCTTGGCATCGTCTTCTTTATGTGAAGGCGGACCAGTGAAAAGTTTTACCTTTTTCGGTTTCACAGCTTTTAAAACGCAGACTGTAGTATCATCTCCAGGCTCAAATAAGTACATTTGGTCACAAACGCCTAATAAGTTGTTTTTTATATCAAGAGCAGACATCGAATCTCTTACATTAATTTTAAGATGTTTAGCGATATCTTCCCATTTCCAATTTAAATTAAGTGATTGTCCAGCACTTGCATAGAGAGCGCCGTCACTTACAAAAACCATAACGTCATTTTCTTTTAAATCTATACTAGCTTCACGAACCAATTTGCCACATATATTTGTTTCTGTGTAATGGATTCTTTCAATTTGACCTCTTCTTAAAAAGAAAGTCTCCGGTCCATCAAATTCAGCGATATAAGCTTTGTTATGGTCTGTAATTTTCACAATAGTAAAAGTAGAGTAGGCTATGTTTTTTTGCGCATCAACAGGCAGTGTTTGGATAATGGTTTCTACAGTTTCCTCTATAGTAAGCCCGTTTTTTATCATAGTAAGTGCAATAGTAGAAGTAAGAGTAGCTAAAATATTCGCCTTAACACCGCTGCTAAGTCCATCAGATAAAACAGCAACACTCATATCGTTATCAACATAAAATTCTACATTATCTCCACAAAGTTCTTCGCCATATTTAATAAGACTTCCAGATGCAAAATCAATAAAATATCTCATTATTCTTTCCCTTCTTCATCATCTAAGATGAAATTTTTAAGTTTTGTTAAAGTTATTTTTGTTTCGGCTGTTGTTTCACCAAGTAAACTTGCAATTTCCTGGGCAACAGTCATTTGTTTTGCAATAACTTGTTGTGCCATTTCTACAGTTTCGATTTTTAAAGTTTGAAGCTTTTCCTTGGCTCTTTCGTCTTTTGTGATATCGACAGCAAGCCATAAAAACATTTGGTTTTGTTCTAGCCAATAGATAGTTTGTAATATTGTAGAATTATCATATTCCTCAAAAGTTATCTTTTCGTTGCGGACATTTTTTCTAAATGTTCTAACACGTTCAAATTCTTGGTCATCTAAATACATTCCAAGAGGCATACCATCAGCTTCATCTTTTTCAATTTTGAAAAATGATTCGGCAGCTGGATTTAGCTCTATAATCATCAAATCTTTATCTACAAGTCCGATTAAGTTTGGTGAAGATTCACAAATAATATTAGATAAACTTTCAGCCCTACTTCTCATATAAGGAAGACACATTGACGGTTCGGCAATACCGTTAAAAACTGCAATTGCTTTTTCGCGACATGTTTTGTATCCACAGCTACCACAGTTTAACTCATCAGCTCTTGAGGTTTTACCCATTGTTTTTAGAATTTCCTTTATTTCATATTCAGTAGGTTGTTCAAATTTAAATGGTTTTGGTGGATATTCTTTATAAAGTAAAACATCTAATGCTATATCTTCATATGGATTTTTAACCGCCTTTGCCTGGAACAAATCTATATATTTTTGCTTATTATTTATTAGATCACGTTTAACCTCAAAGAAACATCTATCATCTTTGTCTAAGTCAGAACCATAAAGACAACCATGATTACAGGCATTCATTTCAAAGAATGTATTTTCAAATTTGCCGTTTTTTATAGAGTTTAGAACACTTTTACAATCTTCAATACCATTTACACAGAAAACTGTTTTAGAAGGATTTTTACTTTCTATAAAATCGGAAGTTTCCCCTGCTATTGGGAATATGATTTTATCTTTATAAATATAATCAAATGGCTCAATTGGAAAATCTTCTAAATTCAAATTTTCAGATTGTAACCATTTTTGTAATTCATAAAAAGTTATAACTTCATCAACACAAATTTCTTTAGTGGCGTCTGTTTTTTTTGCAACACAAGGGCCGATAAATACAACCTTGTTATCTGTACCATATTTGTGTTTTAGAAAACGGCCATGACTTATAAATGGTGGAACCACTGGAATAATTGAATTTGTTATCTCTGGATAATGCTTTTGAATAAGATGATTTATAGTAGGACACATAGATGTAATATAGTTTTCATTATCTTTTTCATTTGCATATGCATTGTATATATCAAAAATAGGTTTTGTTGTAATACCAGAATCTTCAACATGTGTAAAGCCAAGATGTCTAAGTACTGCTGGGATTTTAAGACTTTGTTTTCCAAATGCCGAAGCAAAACTTGGAGCTACTGAGGCAATTACAGTTTCACCACTTTTGATAAAGTTTTTAACACTGTTGATACTCGTTTTTTCAACTCTGTAATGTTGTGGACAGGCTTTTGAACACCTACCACATAAAATACATCTATCCATAAGAATGTCTGCTTGGCCACCTTTTATAACAATTGCGTCGACAGGACAGACTCTGACACAAGCATAACATCCCCTACATCCTTTTTTAGAAAAATTAGAAGACATTAAATTTACCCCCTTTATAAATAAAAGTTCTAGATTTGAATTGTTTTAATTTATTAAAATTATACTATACTTTCCAAATATTTACTTTGAAAAATTACAAAACTGTAACTGGGAAAATATAAAAAATAAGACTACTATACAAATATAGAGATTATAGAAAATGTGGATTTTTACTTTGGGAGGAATAAAAATGTTAATAGTTACAACAGATCAAATACCAGGAAAAGAAATTAAAGAAGTTATTGGGGTAATGTCAGGAGGTACTGTTCAATCAAAAAACATAGGTAAAGATATCGGCGCTGGACTAAAAGGTTTAGTTGGTGGAGAAATGAAATCATACACTGCTATGATGGAAGAAGCTCGTGATATAGCATTAAAAAGACTTATAAGCAAAGCTAGCGATGCTGGTGCAAATGCAATAGTTGGAATGAGATTTATGACTTCATCAATAATACAAGGGGCTAGCGAAGTTATAGCTTATGGAACAGCAGTAGTTGTTGAATAATATTTTATTAATAGAATTTTAAATTTAGATAGATTTTGGATAAATATAGGAGTTGTAGATTTTAACTGCAACTCCTTTTGTATTTCTGTATAAAAATTATGGATTTCTCAAATTATCAGAACTATTATCTTCATTGATTAAGTTTTTAACACGGCTTAAAATAACCTTTGTTTCGGCAGTTGTCTCACCAAGAAGTCTTCCTATTTCTTGAACAACTGTCATCTGTTTATTTATAACAGTTTGGGCGAGTTCCATAGTATCTTGTTTAACTTGATCGGCGTGCTTTTTATTTTCTATTTTCTCTGTAATATCATATGCCATCCACATAAAAATCTCCTCATCATGAAGCCAAAAAATATCTTGAGATAGTGTTTTATTCATATCTTCAATTGGAACAATATTGTTGTAGATGTTTTTATAGTTATTCAAACAATCGTAAAAAGCAGCATCATCTACATACATAAACATAGGATAGCCGATATAGTCGTCGTCTTTTATATCGAAAAATTCCTTAGCATTACTGTTAAACTCTAAAATATTCATTTCTTTATCAACAAGCCCTATTAAAAAAGGCGATGATTCAAATATTAAATTTGCTATATTCTCAGCTTTTTGTCTCATATAAGGTGAACACATGTTGATTTCTGAAATATCGTTATAGATAGCTATAGCATGGTCCCTACAAGTTTTATATCCACATCCACCACAGTTTAGCTCATCTTTTAAAGTAGTTTTACCCATAGATTTTAAAATAGAGTAGAGCTCATCATCATTTGGAACTTTTAGCTCAACTTTTTTAGGAGTAAAAATTTTCCCTAAAGGAGTTTTATCTAGATAGTCTTCATAAGGATATTTATCATCAAAATCTTTATATTTTATTTTACATTTTTGTCTATAATTTCTGACGTTTATTTCTCTTTCTTGATAAGTGGTCTTGTGATTATCAAGTCCAGAACCATTTAGACAACTATGAATACAGGCGCTCATTTCAAATATTGTATTTGTAAAACGCCCTTCTTCTAGTGCGTGCAATATATCGATGCAGTCTTTTACACCTTCAACAGTAATAACTTTTTTTACTGGATTTTTATCATTTATAACACGAGTTGTTTGGCCGACGATAGGAAATAGCAGTCTATCTTTACAAATTACATCAAATTCACCTTCTTCAAGTTCATCTAAATTTATATTTTCTTTTTTAAACCATTTTTGAAGCTCGGCAAAAGTTATAACAGCATCGACACTTACATCAGTAGAACCTTCATCTTTTTTTGCAAGACAAGGGCCGATAAACACAACCTTCGTATCAGTATGGTATTTGCTTTTCATAAGTCGAGTGTGACATAGAAAAGGAGATACTACAGGTATTAGATTTTTTGTAAACTGAGGGAAGTGCTTTTCAATTAAGTTGTTTATAGTTGGGCAAAAACTTGTGAAGTAGTTTTCACCATCGTCCAAATCTGCATAATGATTGTATTGTTCTAATACAGGATTTGTTGCGATAACAGTTTCCTCAACATATGTAAAACCTAATTTTTTTAGGGCAGTAGGGATTTTGTGACTATTTTCACCGAATATAGAAACAAAACTCGGTGCAATAGAAACTGCAACTTTGTTTTTATTTTTTAAAAAAAATTTAATTTTTGATACTTCTGATTTTAAAATTGAATTCTTTTGAGGGCAAGCTTTTGAACATTCATTACATACTATGCATCTGTCTTTTAGAATTTGAGCTTGCTCGTTTTTAAATTTAATTGCATTAACTGGACAGACGCGTGCACAGGCATAACAACTTTTACATCTAGTCTTTTTAAAATTAACATACCACATAAAATTTTCCTCCAAGGATATAAATATTTTCCCCACCTTAGAGCAATAGCTGATTTTAATAACCCAAAAAAATAATGATGTTTGTTTTTAAAAGTGATTTGATTATACTCTTGTATATTTAAGTTAATTATACTATAAATAATATTTTTCACAACAAAAAAGCCAGCAAATCGCCGGCTTAAGTTATTAAATATTTAAATTATGCTTTTTTAACAACTGAAGATTTAAGTTTCATAGCTCCGAAACCATCTATTTTACATTCTATATCATGTCCATCAGCAGCATCTGGAACTAATCTTATATTTTTAACTTTAGTTCCTATTTTTATTGAAGAAGAAGCTCCTTTAACTTTTAAGTCTTTAACAACTGTTACAGAATCTCCATCGTTTAGAACGTTTCCGTTAACGTCTTTTATTACGTTTTCTTCTTCTTGAGTATTTGGGTTCCACTCATAACCACATTCTGGGCAAACTACAAGTGATCCATCTTCATAAGTGTATTCAGAATTGCATTTTGGGCAATTTGGTAAATTTTCCATTTTATTTCCTCCTAAAATTTGAGTCTTAGAAATTATATAATACCATAGGCTCAAGTTTACTTCAAACAATTATTTATTGATATAGAAAATTTTTAATAATCTGCCATTCATTGATTAACTTTTCTAGTGAAAACCTAGCATTTGCAGGGCTAGTTGATGGAAGTTTTATAGCTTTTAAATTTGTATTTTTTTCACAGTATTTTTTATAAAGCTCAAATGACTTTCCGCCGTTACAAAATATTTGTTTTATATCACAAGTATCTATAATTTTGTTTAAATCATTCACAACAACATTTTTTATGCTGCTGTCACTAGAGCCTTCAATTTTACAACTTGCTATAACATCCCAAACGGCGATGTTGTTATTTAGCAAAAACTCCTTTTTATCATCTATAGTTACAGGTATATCACAGCCTACAACACCAGATAAAACCTTCCAAAATCTATTTTGGGGATGATGATAGAAAAATTGATTTTCCCTAGATTTTACTGAGGGGAAAGATCCTAAAATAAGTATTTTAGAATTTTTATCGTAGACTGGTGGGATTTCATGTTTTACAGTTTCCATTGTAATAATCCTTTCTAAAATAATAAACTTTATAATTTAATAATACAAACTATTTTTTTTATGTCAAGATAATTGAAATTATATCAATTAAAAGCCACTAAAAAAGATAAAATTCGATAAACTTTGACAAAGTTTAGTTAAATAATGTAAAATATAGGAGCGAGTATTTAATATACTCAAAAAAAACATTGGGAGAGATGAGTATGAGTATAAACAAGAAATACATTATAGCAAGTGCTATGATGGCATCAGTGGCATTACCATTAATGAATGCATCACATGTAGATGCTGCTACTGATATGAGAACTGTTACGGCTTCATCACTAAATTTTAGAACAGGTCCATCTACAAGTTACAGTATAATTAATGTATTAATGAATGGGCAAAAAGTTGAGTACATAAGCACATCAGGAAGTTGGCTAAAAGTAAAATATAATGGAGTTACAGGATATGTACATGGAGATTATGTAACAAAAGGTACAACTGATAATTCTACTACTGGAACTACAAAATATGTAAGTGCATCAGTAGGGCTAAATGTGAGAAGTGGGGCAGGAACAAGTTACTCTAAGTTAGGAAAATTAGAATACAAAGAAAAGGTAACAGTACTATCAACATCAAATGGTTGGTCAAAAATAAACTACAATGGAAAAACAGGATATGTAGATAGCTCTTATTTACAAAGTACAGTGCCAGGTTCAAATGGAAATAATGCTAACAACAACAATAACACTGTATCAACAAAAGCTAATGAAGTAATAGCGTATGCAAAAACTTTATTAGGTAAACCATATGTATGGGGAGCACAAGGCCCAAATAGTTTTGACTGTTCAGGATTTACATACTATGTATTTAAAAATAAGGCAGGAATAGTACTTCCAAGGACTTCAAGCGCACAAAGTAAATACGGAACATATGTAAGTAAAAGCAATTTAAAAGCTGGAGACTTAGTATTCTTTGACACTAACGGAGCTAATGATGGAAATGTATCACATGTTGGAATGTATATAGGAAATGGGCAAATGATACATGCATCTTATGGTCAAAAGAAAATAGTAATTGCAAACTTCAATGATAGTTACTATCAAAAAGCTTATGTAAACGCAAGAAGAGTTTTATAAAGAAATTCTTATGTGTTATAAAAAATTATAATAAAAAAATAGATTAATAGATTTATTAATATAAATTTAGTGAATTAGCGGTATAACGGCATATGTTATACCGCTTTTTTGTTTCAAATTTATTTATGTTAGAAAAAAGTAACAAAAAAGTAACAAAAAGACTTGATAAAAAGTAACAAAAATGTAATAATATTAATAGGATAAAAATTATTGGAATGAAAAATGAAGATAAGACGCTGATTAGCGATGATTAGATATATAGAAGAAAAAGGTAACAAAATGTTACTGATTATTGGGAGGAATATAATTATGAAAATAAATAAATCTTATGTAGTGGCAAGTGCGATTATTGCCTCAACATCGATATTACCATTAGGAAATGTAGAACAAGTAGATGCAGCAAGCAAAACTGTGACTGTTGAATCGAGAGTTAACTTTAGAAAAGGTCCATCTAAAAAATACGCTTCAATAAGAAAATTACACAAAGGATATAAATTAACTTATCTAGGAAAAAGCGGAAGATGGGTAAAAGTAAAATACAAGGGAAAAACTGGATATGTTTATGATAGCTATGTAAGCTCAGTTAAAGGAAGCGGTTCAAATAAAAACGAAAGCAATAATAACAAAAGCTCATTAGTATCATATGCTAAAACAAAATTAGGAAAGCCATATGTATGGGGAGCACAAGGACCAAATAGTTTCGACTGTTCAGGATTCACATACTATGTAGTTAAAAATACATTAGGTAAATCAATACCAAGAACTTCAACTGAACAAAGTAGATATGGAACATATGTAAGCAAAGGAAATTTAAGATCAGGGGATTTAGTATTCTTCGATACAGTAGGATCAAACAACGGAAATGTATCTCATGCTGGTATATATATAGGAAATGGTCAATTTATACACGCATCTTCAACTCAAAAGAAAGTAGTAATATCAAGTTTAGCTAGTGGACATTATAGCAAAGCATTTGTAAATGGGAGAAGATTATAATAAAAATATAAAATAGTAATTAGGAGCCTTTTGATATATAAAAGGCTCTTTTTGATTTTTAGTTAAAAAACTAATTGAGGAAAATGTTTTCAAACAATAAAAACTATGGACTAACTCTATAGTTTGTATATACAAGAACAAAAAGTAAAAAAATGTAAAAAATCTATTGACAATCTTGTATACATCAAATATAATAAGTGTATAGAAGTTAAGTTATAAAATTTATGTTTGAATAACTTAAGTATTGTCATTAAACTGATGGTGAGTTTATGACAGTGGACTATTCTGTAAATTTTTTCTAACTTAATTCATATTCTACTTTCCCCAAAGTTAGAATTTTTAAAACAATAACGACCCCGTTTTATACGACGGAAGTATAAAACATTATTTTGTAGCAACCATCCCCAAATGGTTGCTATTTTTTTGTGCATTCAAAAAGAAAACGGCAAGGTGAACTTGCCGCAGTATTATTCGTATTTTTTATGTTTAAATGGTATTTGAAACTGAACTAGACATTCACCTTCATTCATAAAATAAAGCGAAGTATCAAGATATTTTATAAACCCAGGGTATATTGGATTTAAGTTTTTAAAATCTATCCAACCTATTAAGTTTTCAAAATACTCATCAAAATTATCTTTAGACAATTTTGTGATAGTTTCTATGTAATTTGAATGAGGAACAACCAATATATCTTTTGTATCTTCCATAACCTCAAACTCTTCTTGACTTATTTCAGTATAATATTCTTGGTTCTCAGATACTTTTCCATATTCAAAGAAATCAAATAAATTTGTGGAATCAAAGTTTTTATCAGAAAATGAAAATACGAATTTATCTAATATATCTAAAAAATTAGTTGAAGTATCTAATAAGTTTTTCTTAGATATAGAGCATTTATTAGTTTTAACATTATTTTTTAGTTTTTTAAAATAACGGTCGGTATACGATTTTATAACAGGAACATTAATCATTAAGTCACTTGAGTTTACTTCTTTCAAAGTATCTTTAAAAACCTTTTCTATTTTCTTAATTGTGGCCACCTTTTCTAAAAGAACTTTATGATGATTTTTTAAAATTTGACGTTGGACTTCTGGGTCAGAGTGAAGTAGTGATTTAATATCACAAATAGATAAATCTAAGTCGCGCAAGTTTTTAATATGACTTATTATGGATATGTCTTCAATTGTGTAGTATCTATAACGATTATTGGGATTTTTTTTAGATTTAATTAGATCTATTTTATCGTAATATCTCAATGTATCGATAGATAAACCAGTAATTCGTGAAGTTTCACTTATATTAAAAGTTAAATCTTTCATTTAAAATTCTCCTATTAATTGTTAAATTTTTTTCAAAATCAGCTTGACTATGGAGTTACTCCATAGTTTATTATATAAGTATAGAAAAAATAAATAAATTAGTCAACTTTAGACTTGATTATATTTTTATAAAAATTGTTTATTAATTAATTGTTATTGTTTTAGAATTTCGTTTTGGGGAAAATGAATATGTTTTGTACGGGAGAAGCCTGTATCGTTATGATGCAGTCTTCTATTGTTTTGATTATTTTTGTTAAAAATGTAAATCTAATACTTTGAATAAATATTTTCTTAGTGTAAAATATATCTAGATAAATAGAAATTACCAATTGGTAAAATAAAAAATTTGGGAGATATATATGAAGAAGAATTACGACATAATAGTATTTGATTTAGATGGAACAATTACAGCATCTGATTTAGGAATAACAAATTCAATTAAATATGCACTTAATTATTTTGGGCTAGAAAAGGACAATGAATCTTTAAAAAGACATATAGGGCCAGCGTTAAGTGCCACATTTAGAGAATATGTAGGAGATGATGAAGAAAAAATACAACTAGCTATTAAAAAATATAGAGAATACTATGTAGATCAGGGTGGAATGCTAGAGAATGAAGTATATGAAGGTGTTGAAGAAACCCTAAAAGAAATAAAAAATAGAGGCAAAAAAATAATACTTGCATCATCAAAACCAATGGTATTTTGTGAAAAAATACTTCAACATTTTAAATTAGATAAGTATTTTGATTTTATAGGTGGAAGTAATTTAGATGAAACCCGTTGCAAAAAGGTAGAAGTAATAACTTACTCACTAGAAAACATAGGAGAAGTTCCAGGGGCAAATGTGCTTATGGTTGGAGATAGAGAATACGACATATTAGGTGCAAAAGAGCTAGGCATAGATTCTGTCGGTGTTTTATTTGGATATGGTGATAAGGAAGAATTAGAAAATGCAGGAGCTACTTATATAATAGAAAAAATGACTGATATATTAGAAATTGTTTAATTTAGAAAACCTAAGAGGTTGTTAATTAAATACGTATCAAGCTATAGATATATCCAAACTCTTAGGAATAATTATAAAAGATTAAAAGTTTTTATGTTTTAAATGTTTTCTAATATAAAAATATATTACAAAAATAGGAACTACTATTATAAAAAGTATTTCTAAGATTAATATAAATACTATATAATGGTTTTCGCATATTGCGCCTATAGGAAGAAATACTATACTACTAGATACAAAATATGCTCCTAGATTAGAATGCATTTTTTCCCATACATCATTATCCATTAGATGCATTGGTATTTTAATAGAAAATGTAGAGTTTCTAGTACAATTTGAAAAAGTATATCCTAAAAAGATAAATATAAAGCAAATTATACAACTTAATAGATTATAAAAATTAAATTTATCTAAGAAATCTTCACCAGTAAATGAAGTAAATAATTCAAGCATGCTAAGTAAATCTATTGATAAAATAAATAACATAGTTGAATAAAAACTCACTTTTTCCTCGGATTTAGATTTAAAATTTTCTACAAATATCTTAGGTTTAAAATAAGTGAATATAGCTAATAAAAAAGGAATAATTAAAATTTGTTCTCTACTATTCCAATTAGCAATTTCACCTACAGCAGTATAGTGGGAGGGAACGTGTTTTGGAATATGAGGATAAATAAAAAGAGTTATTATAAGTGGTAAAAAACCAAATAGATAATATAATGATTTTTTTAATATAAGTTTTTTATCTTTAATTTGCATATATAATTTATCCCTCCAAATATTATAATAAATAATATTATAATATATCTGAGTGAGAAATACATTAAAAAATATAAATTTAACATATGATAGGATTTATTAGATTGTGTTTAATGTGATTTTGAACGAGTTTTTGGGATTTATTCAAAATAGCCCAAGTTGTTACCACACAATAAATTGGATTAAAAATATATTATATAAAAATAGATTTTATGAAGTTTTTATAAGGTTAAAATTGGAAGGTACTATGATATAATATATGTGGGACAAATATTATAAGGAGGGGTTCAAATGGATTTATTTGAAGCTTTAAAAGGAAGAAGAAGTGTTCGTGCATATAAAGACGAACCAAAACATGCAGCACCTCGTAAAGAAGGATATGTAGTGAGAGTTTAATAATAAAAGATATTTTTTATAACATATAGGAAAATTAATTAAAATAAAAATGGATTTCGATTTTCGGAATCCATTTTTTTAGCATATATAAGGTAAATTTATGTATAAATATGTAACAATGTAGATAAAAATTATTTGTTCATAATAATGTTTAGAACAAACTACTTGTGGTGTATAATATAATAAATAGTTTTTGAGGAGGCTTTTATAATGGAAAAGAAAGAAGAAAACTTATATGAACTTTTTCAAAAATATTCATATACAGAATTGAAACAATTGTTTAAAGAAGCTAAAACTAAAGATGAACAGGATTTTTATATGACTTTAGCAGATATGGTTCTTCAAAAAAACAAGCAAAGGTAATAGGTGACTAATATGCCGACTTATAACAAGCTATAAAACATTAAAAAACAGTTCATAAAATTTTGATACAATACATTTTAATACATAAAAATGTTAAAAATAAAAACATAAGGAATTATGAAAACAAAATAGAAAGGGTTTAATTATGACAAAAAAACTTTTTTACAATGGAGATATATTAACTCTTGAAGATGAATTATATGCAGAAGCTGTCTTAGTAGAAGACGGGAAAATTAAAGCAGTAGGAAAAAAAGATGAGCTTATGAGCCAAAATAGTGATGCTGAGATGATAGATTTAAAAGGAAAGACTTTAATGCCATCATTTATAGATGCTCACAGTCACTTCTTTGGATATGCAAACAGCAAGTTACAAGTTTCATTAGAAGATGCGGTTGATTTTGAGGATATAGCAAATAGAATTAAAACATTTATAGAAAAAAACAATGTTCCAGAAGGTGTATGGATAAATGCGAACAATTTCGACTACAACACATTAGCAGAAAAAACTTATCCAAGAATAGATTTCTTAGATGAAGTTGTGCCAAACAATCCAATTATAATTGCAAATAAATCTGGTCACAATGGACTTGTTAACTCTCTTGGAATGAAAGAATTAGGAATAACAATAGATACTCCAGACCCAGAAGGTGGAGTGATATTTAAAGAAAACGGAAAACTTAACGGATATCTTGAAGAAAATGCGTTTATAAACAACGTTCAAAGAGTTCCAATGTCATCAACTGAAGATATTATGAAAGCAGTACTTGAGGCTCAAAATGACTACGCTTCTTACGGAATAACAACAATGCAAGAAGGTATGGTAGTTCCGCTATTAGCTGATTTACTAGCTTATATGGCACATTCAGGAATGATGAAAATAGACTATATTGCTTATGTAGATATAAGAGAAAGAGAAAAAATATTTGAAAAACTTCAAGGATGTATAAATGAGTATAAAAACCACTTTAAAATAGGTGGATTTAAAACTTTCCTTGATGGTTCACCACAAGGCAGAACTGCTTATATGAGAACTGATTATCAAGGAGAAGAAGGATACAGAGCTTATCCAGTTATGAGTGGAGAAGAATTAGAAGGCTTAATCGAAATAGCATTAAAAGAAAATATGCAAATATTAGCTCACTGTAATGGAGATGCTGCTGTGGCTCAATATTTAGAACAATATAAAAAAGCAAAAGAAAACTTAAATACAGACAACGACATAAGACCAGTTATAGTTCATGCTCAGCTTATGGGGCTTGATCAATTGCCGGAAGTTAAAAAACTAGGAATGATACCATCATTCTTCGTAGCTCACGTTTACCACTGGGGTAACATCCACGTTCAAAACTTCGGACTTGAAAGAGCGAGTCAAATATCACCTGCAAAAGCAGCGCTAGATTTAGGAATTAAATTCACATTCCATCAAGACGCGCCAGTTATCGAGCCAAACATGCTTGAAACAATTTGGATAGCTTGCAACAGAAAAATGAAAGATGGTACAGTATTAGGTGAAGAACAAAGAATACCAGTTCTTGCTGCAATTGAAGCGGTAACAAAAAATGCAGCTTATCAATATTTTGAAGAAGATATCAAAGGAACAATAAAAGAAAATAAATTAGCTGACTTAGTAATACTTGATAAAAACCCATTAAAAGTAGATGTTGAAGATATAAGAAATATAAAAGTTGTAGAAACTTTCAAAGAAGGAAACTCTATTTATAAAGCATAAAATAAATAATCTATAAAATTTAAGATAGATATTAAATTAAAAGAGCCCGATTACTTTAGTAAAAGGGCTCTTTTTTGTGTAAATACGAGTAACTTATCATTTTTAAAAATTGACAAATATTGTATAATAAAATATAAATTAATTCCATTTCAGAGGGAAAACTTAATGGAATTAAGATTTTAGGGGGATTAGTATGAAAATACAAAGAACTGATTGGGGATATATCGAATGGAGACATATCCACGATGAAAATGATAAAAAGCAACTTATGGATATTAGGATATCTGTTGTCCTTCCTGGAAAAAGTCAGCCAAAGCATACTCATTATAGCGAGGAACAAATGTTATACGTTATGTCTGGGGAAGGGATTCATATTATAAATGGGAAAAAGCATCATAAAAAAGCTGGAGAATTTGTATATATAGATGGTGGAGCGACTCATGAAACGCATAATATAGGTGATGAACCGCTTAGAGAATTATTAGTATCAAATCCAGTTGTAGTAAATAATTACGATTATGAAGATAAAAAAATAGACGGACTAAATAGAATCATAGAGGCAATTCAATCTCAATTTATAGAACCATTGAATATTCCGATAACGATTTATGACTCATCTTGGAAGATACTTTTGCAGACAAAGTGTTTTAATAATTATTGTATAAAAACATGTGCTCTAAATGGTAGGTTTGCTTACTGTGACTGTTTAACTCCACAAAATACAGCTGAAGATGAACAATATACATTTAAATGTAGTCATGGACTTACGATTTATCACATACCGATAATATATGAGGATGAAGTTATTGGTTATATAAGAGGGGGGCATATTTTGCTCGCATCTGATGGGAAAAAAAGTGACCAGAAGAATATATATGATACACCAACTAGTACTGCAATGAGTATAAAAAGGCTACTTGTTCAAATTGCAAAGAGTATAGTCAATTATTATAGGTTCAATAAACTTAGAGGTGAAGTGCAAGAAAAGAATATGGCGATTGAAAAAACTTCAAAATTAAGAGAAGAATTGAAAAATGATTTAATTAAAGAACAGGAAAAAGTTACGAATTTAAAAATAAATCACCATTTTCTATTTAATACATTAAATTCGATGGCAAGTATGGCGCTTGAAAAAGATTGTTTTGATTTATACAGTGCTATAATTGACTTAAGCAAATTATTTAGGTATACAATGGGTGTTGATTCAGAATTTACTGAGCTTGAAAAAGAAATAGACTATGTAAAACAGTACTTAAATCTTCAAAAGATAAGATATGGTGACGAGTTAGAAATAGAATACAATATAGATGAAAAATACAATAATGTAGGGGTTCCATTTAATTTCTTGCAACCAATCGTTGAAAATGCATTTGTCCATGGATTTAAAAATAGTTTAGATAAGAAAAAATTAAAACTATCTACTTTTTTATACAATGAAAGACTTAGAATCGTCATAGGAAATAACGGATCTAGTTTATCAGACAGTGATGTCTGCACCGTTATACAAAAAATTCATAACAACAGCGGGCACGGCTTATCTTTAATACATAGCAAGTTGCAGTTTGCATATGCAAATAATTTTAAAATGGATGTTCTATCTAATGAAAAAAGTACGAGTTTTATAATAGATATACCAATAGTAAATAACTTAAAAAAATAATAAAAGATATAAATTGGAGGGGGAAATATGTTTAATAAATCTTATGTTACAAAAGATGTTGAACAAATTGATGTTAATAGTGAATACTTTCCAGACTTGGTCTATGCAGGTCTTGAAAGTCATGGAAGTGATTTATGTGGATTTGTGTTAAAGCCTCAAGGAAAGGGACCACATCCAACAGCTATACTACTGCATGGATTTCCAGGTTATGATGACCCGATAGATTTGGCACATGTGCTGAGAAGATGTGGGATGAATGTCCTTAGATTTCACTATAGAGGTTGCTGGGGAGTGAAAGGAACTTATTCATTTAAACATTGTATGGAAGATGTTAAGTCAGCGATAGATTATTTGACAGATGAAGAAGTTGTAAAAAAATTTGATATAGATATAGATAACTTATTTTTAGTTGGACATAGTATGGGCGGTTTTTTAACTTTGACTCATGCTTGCGACAAAAGAATCAAAGCGTCTGTTGCCATAAGTCCATATGATTTTGGTCTTGTTGGAAAGATTGGTCATTATGATGAAAAAGAGAGAGAAGAAGCTTTTGAAATGTTCAAAACTGCTATACCTCCATTAAATGATACAAATGCTGAGGCCTTAATGCAAGAATGTATAGAAAATGGGGACAAGTGGAACCTTCCAGATAAAGCAAAATTCTTAGCAGATGAAAGGCTTTTAATTACAGTTGGAACTGGGGATGTTGTAAGCAAAAAATGTCTTCATCATGATATTTTAGCAAGTGAAATTAAAAAATATAATAAAGGAAATTTAACAGAAAAATTTGCTTCTACTGATCACTCTTATTCAAACAAGAGAATTTGGCTAGCCCAAACAGTTGCTGAATTTTTAGATGAGGTAATAAATGAAAAATAGTAGATGATTTAATAAAAATAATGGATAAATTAAAAGATTAATTTAAAACTGAGGAGAGATTGAAAGTGATAAAAACAGTAATTATAGATGATGAACCTGCCGTAGTTTCTATTATTAAATATTTTGTTAAAAAGGAAAATCTACCTTTAGATATAGTAGGGACTGCAAATAGGGGAGATGAAGGAATAGAACTTATAAAAAAATTAAATCCTCAGCTAGTTTTTCTAGACATAAAAATGCCTGTTGTAGATGGGTTTGAAGTTATGAAGGCAGTAAGTGATACAAAATTTATAGTTATAACTGCGTTTGAGTCATTTGAATACGCTCAAAAATCCTTGCGACTTGGGGCAAAAGACATAATCTTAAAGCCAATTGAATTTAAGCAATTGACAGCATCTATCAACAGAGTAATGGGATGGAAATTTACATCAAATAATACTGTAAATGATGTAATACAATATATCCATTCTAATTACGATAAAAAAATAGAATTAAAAACTATAGCAGCAAATTTATATCTATCTCCTGATTATATATCTAAGTTATTTAAAACATATATGGGTATTACAATTAATAAATACATAAATAAGGTTCGTATAGAAAAGGCAATAGAGTTATTTGACAATGAAGAAGTGAGCGTAAAAGAAGTAGCATTGATGACTGGTTACGACAGCCTAAATAATTTTTATAAAAATTTTAAAAATGCTACAGGCAAAACACCTGCTATGTATCTTTCTGAAAAAAATAAATAGGTGTATTATGAAATAGAGTTTGAGGGAGTGGAAAAATGAAGGTTGCTTTAATTGTGCCAGAATATACAGCGAATATTATAAGAAATGTTGCAGAAGAAAATCTAGATAATATGGAGCTAGATGTTATGGTTTATAATAACTATTTAAAAGCTGTTGAAATTGTAGAAAAAGTGCAAAAAAGATACGATGCAATAATGTTTGCGGGAATTGTTGTTTATAGCTTTGTAAAATCACATGTAAAAGAAGAATGCATATGGGGATACTTCCCTTTACATGAAAGTTCATTATCTTTTGCTATATTAAAAGCACTTTATATTAAAGACAATATAAAAAATATAAGTATAGATACTTATTCAATGGAATCAATTAAAGAAGTTTATGATTTTATCGGTATAGATTTTGATGAAGTTAATGTCATGCTTTATGATGTAAAAGCTGATAGCTATAGCATAACAGAAGATGCGCTTAAATTTCATAAAAACAATTTAAAAAATAAAGACAATATATGTATAATTACAGCATTAAGTGATGTTAATAAACAATTAAATATTGAAAAAATAAGCTGTCATATGGCAATACCTACGAAGAGTATAATAATAGATAGTTTTCAAAACTTATATTTAAGATATACAGCAAAAGTAAATACTAATAGCAGGGTTGTAGCTATTTTTATTCAAATAGATTTTCCTGATGACTACTCTATAATAAGTAAAAATGAATATTACTATGTCAAGGAAAAAAATAAAGTAACAGAGTTGATTTACGAATTTGCAAATAAAATAGAAGCTGCAGTAATTGAATTTAGCTACAATACATATATACTTATTTCGACAAAGAAAATACTAGAAACTGAAACTGAAAACTATACAAATATAGACTTGTTGAGAGCTATTGAAGAAAACTCACTTAATAGGATTTCTATGGGGATTGGATATGGAAAAACAGCAAGTGAGGCAAAATATAAAGCCAATGAGGCGATGATAAAATCTAAGCAATGCCAAAATGAAAATGTGGCATATATAATTTATGAAGATGGAAAGGCAGTAGGTCCTGTAAAATCAAAATTCAAGAAAAAAAGCAATGTAAAAATAGACGATAAATTGACTAAAATATCAAATATAACAAGTGTTAGTGTAAAGAAAATACTTTTGTTCTACAATGCAATAAATACATGCAAAAAAAATAGATTTACAGCTGATGAACTTGCAAAACAGTGTGATATGTCTTATAGAACTGTAAATAGAACGATTAATAAATTAGAGAAATACGGATATGTTGAAGTTGTCGGCAAGCATTTTGAAGATGGTTCAGGACGACCTAGAAGGATAATAAAATTCAACATATAGTATACAAATTTACATATTAAAGTTGTAAAAGGAAAAGACAGGTTAAATATTAGTTTAATGTTTAATCTGTCTTTTTTTGATTTAAAAAATGTATAAATATAGTATTTTCAATCGATTAAAAAGTTTTAATTTAAAAAAATATGTTTAATTATACAAAAAAAGTATTTTTAAATATAATTAAGGACATTTTTCTGACATTTTAAAGTCAAATATAATAAACTATAATTATAGTAAATTTAATAATAAAGAAAAATGAAGGCGAAATATGGGGATTGCTTTCATAGGGAGAGAATTATGAATCAAAAATTAAATGATTTATGGGAAAAATATTATAAAAAAGTTTATGATATTAGACATCAAATTCACATGAACCCAGAATTAGGTTTTGAAGAATATGAAACTTCTAAATTAGTATCATCTGAGCTTGAAAAATTGGGAATTGAAGTTACTAAAAATGTAGCTAAAACAGGTGTTGTAGGTTTAATAAAAGGAGGATATCCTGGAAAAACTGTAGCACTTAGAGCAGATATGGATGCACTTAGAATTAATGAAGAAGGAGATTATGAATTTAAATCTAAAAATCCAGGAGTAATGCATGCTTGTGGACATGATGGTCATACAGCGAGTCTTTTAGGTGTTGCAATGATGTTAAATGAAATAAAAGACGAGCTACATGGTAATGTAAAATTAATATTCCAACCAGCTGAAGAAGTTGAAGGTGGAGCATTACCAATGATTAAAGAAGGGGTATTAGAAAATCCAAAAGTGGATGCAGTATTCGGTGGGCACTTATGGGGCAGTATCGAAGAAGGAAAAGTTGCAGTAAAACATGGAGCTATGATGGCATCACCTGATATATTTACAATAAAAATACATGGTAAAGGTGGACATGCAGGAGTACCTCATGCAAGTGTAGATCCAGTCCCAATAATGGCTCAAGTTATAACTGCACTACAAACAATAGTAAGTAGAAAAAATGATCCAACAAATCCTCTTGTAATATCTTGTTGTAATGTACATTCTGGAGAATGTCACAATGCTATACCAACAGAAGCATTAATACAAGGTACTGTTAGAACTTTAAATAATGAAACAAGGGATTTTGCAGAAGAAACAATAGAAAAATTTGTGAAAGGTATTGTTGAATCTCAAGGTGCTAGCTATGAGTTTGAATTTATTAGACAATTCCCACCTCTAGTAAATGATAAAAATATGGCAGATGTATTAGAAAAAGCAGCAAAAAAAATAGTTGGAGATGAAAATGTATTTGAACTTGCTACACCAAGTATGGGTGGTGAAGATTTTGCATTCTATACAGAAAAAGTACCTTCATCATTTGTATTTGTGGGAATGACAAAAGATGTAGAAAATCCAATATTACATCACAATGCTAAATTTGCTTGGGAAGATAAAAATATGAAAAACTTAGCACAAACTTTAGCACAAGTTGCAATAGATTTTTTAAATAACTAAAAATTAAATATCTTTTCACAAAAAAATCTAAATTTTTAAATGTACTTAGGATAAAGATTGTTTTATTAAAACTGTATAATAACTATTTGTTAAAAAGTCAAAAAATTATTAAAATATAAAAATATTTAAGGAATATATTATAAATTTATAAAGAGACTTTTGACTAGATAGTTAATATAAAAACACATAAAAGGGGGGGTCAACTTTGAAAAAAAGAGAAGTTGCCGTAGAAAAACAAAGTCTTTTTATGAGATTTTTAAATGGGGTAGAAGTAGTTGGCAATAAATTACCAGACCCAGTAACAATATTCTTTATATTATGGTTTGTTGTTATAGCAATATCAGCTATAGTAGCAAAAAGTGGTGTCTCAGCAGTCCATCCAGGAACTGGAGAAACTGTAGCAGGCGTAAATTTATTATCAAAAGAACAATTGCAATTATTCTTAAATAATATTGTTACAAACTTTACAGGATTTGCACCTTTAGGATTAGTTTTAGTTACGATGCTTGGTGCAGGTTTAGCAGAAAAAGTAGGTATGATGGAAGTAATGTTAAAATCAGTTGCAGATAAAATACCTGCAAAATTAGTTACTGCTGCAATCATATTCATAGGTATAATGGCAAATGCTGTTGCAGATGCTGGTTTTGTTGTATTTCCACCACTTGCTGCATTAATATTTTTAGGATTAGGTAGACATCCATTAACAGGTATGTTCGCTGCATATGCAGGTGTTGCTGCAGGTTTCTCAGCTAACTTAATCATATCAATGTTAGATGCATTAGTTGCAGGATTCACTATTCCAGCAGCACAAATAATCGATCCTAATTATACTAGTACTCCAGCAATGAACTACTACTTTTTAATAGCATCATGTTTCGTATTAACAGCAGTAGGTACATTCGTAACAGAAAGATATGTAGCACCTCGTTTTGATGGTACTCCATATGAAGATACTGGATACGATGCAAATGCAGAAGTTACACCAAAAGAAAAGAAAGCTTTAAAATGTGCAGGAATAGCTGTATTAATATATGCAGCAATAGTTGTTGCATTATGTATAGGTCCTAATGCATTTATGAAAGACCCAGAAACAGGTTCATTATTAGCATCAGCTGCACCACTTATGGCTGGTATGGTTCCGCTTATCACATTATTATTCTTTATACCTGGTATAGTATATGGTATAGTAGCAGGAAAGATAAAAAATGATAAAGATGTAGCAGCATTATTATATGAATCAATGGCTGGTATGGGGTCTTACATAGTTTTAGCATTCGCAGCAGGTCAATTTTTAGCATTATTCAACTCATCTAACTTGAGTTCATTACTTGCTATAAAAGGTGCTGAATGGTTAAAAGGTGTAGGTTTAACTGGCCCAGTTCTAATAGTAGTATTCGTATTATTTGCAGGATTTATAAACTTATTTGTAGGAAGTTGTTCAGCAAAATGGGCTATAATGGCTCCAATATTCGTTCCAATGTTTATGTTATTAGGATATTCTCCAGCATTAACTCAAATGGCTTACAGAATAGGTGACTCAATAACTAACCCAATATCACCAATATTCACATACTTCCCAGTTATACTAGCTTATGCTAAGAAGTACGATAAGAATATGGGTATAGGTACAATAATGTCAGCGATGTTACCATTCTCATTACTATTTGCTGTAGCTTGGATAATAGTACTTGTAATATTCATGCAATTTAATATACCACTAGGACCAAGTGGCCCAATATATTACAAATAGAATTAACCTAATTTTATAAATTAGAATTAATTGAAAAAATGAACTTTAAAGAGCTATATCAGTACTGAGATAGCTCTTTAATTGATTTAATTTGATTGATTATAAATATGACTACATTAAAACTAATTATTAAAAAGAATATTTTAAGTTATTAGTTTAGAAAAATTAAAAGTAATTAACAATTTGGAGGCGCAAGTAAAATGCAAACAAAAGAATTAGTAAAAGATATAAAACAATTAGCAAAAGAAAATAGAGATTACGTTATATCATTAAGAAGACATTTTCATCAATATCCAGAATTAAGTATGGAAGAATATGAAACTAGCAAAAAAGTAAAAGAAGAGCTAGATAAAATGGGAATAGAATACAGAAGTGCAGCTGGAACTGGTATTATAGCTACTATAAAAGGAGATAAACCAGGCAAAACTATAGCTTTAAGAGCTGATATGGATGCATTACCAGTTGAAGAACTTACAGATTTCGATTTTAAATCTAAAATAGATGGTCGTATGCATGCTTGTGGACATGATTCACATACTGCAATGCTTTTAGGAGCGGCAAAAATACTTAATGGAATGAAAGATAAAATAAACGGTACAGTTAGATTATTATTCCAACCAGCTGAAGAAAGTGCAAAAGGTGCATTTGCTATGATAGATGATGGGGCTGTTGATGGTGTAGATGGTATATTTGGTATACATATATGGGCACAAGTTCCAGTTGGAAAAGTATCTGTAGAAGCTGGACCAAGAATGGCTTGTGCAGACTGGTTCTACATAAATGTAAAAGGTAAAGGTGGACATGGTTCTCAACCAGAAAATTGTATAGATGCACTTGTTGCAAGTTCTGCAATAGTTATGAATTTACAAACTCTAGTAAGTAGAGAAACAAGACCACATGATCCATTAGTTCTTACAGTTGGCTTATTAAAATCAGGAACAAGATTCAACGTTGTAGCTGAAGAAGGATATATGGAAGGTACAACTAGATGCTTTAACCCAGAACTTAGAAAACAACTTCCAGTTAAAATGGAAAGAATAATAAAAAGTACAGCTGAAGCATTTGGTGCAACAGCTAAACTAGAATTTGATTTTGCAGTAGCGCCAACAATAAATGATGAACAATGTGCTAAAATAGGACAAGGTTCTGTTGAAAAAATATTAGGACCAGAAGGAAACTATCACTTTGAAAAAGTAACAGGTGGAGAAGATTTCTCTCACTACCTAGAAAAAGTTCCAGGAGCAATAGCATTTGTTGGATGCAGAAATGAAGAAAAAGATTGTTGTTATGCTCATCATAATGGTAAATTCGCAATAGATGAAGATGGAATAGAAGTAGGAACAGCTTTATATGCTCAATATGCTATAGATTTCTTAAATAAATACGAAAAATAGATAATTTAAAGCCCAAGCAAGGTGTAAAAACCTATTTGCTTGGGCTTTTATTTTTAAACAAGAAAAAAGCAAGAATTTAATTTTATCAAGCATGATACAATAAAAAAGGAGGTGAAGTTTATGAAAACAGGAAGTCATGTTCAAAGTCATATTAATAAATATGCTAAAAAAGACATTTCACAGATGTATAAGGATTTTAATATAAGTGATGATGGTTATAATGACCAGCAAGTTCGTTTTAATAGAGATATATATGGAATGAATATTGGTGATAAGAAAATAGAAACTACTTTATATAGATTTTTTAGGTCTTTTAACAATCTTTTCAGTATGATTTTATTAGTTTTAATTGTAGTTTATTTTTTTACAGATGTAATATTTACTTCTAATTATAGGCGTAATGGAACAACTTGTCTGATGTTAGTTGTAATATTTTTAATTAGTGGATTTGTACGATTTATACAAGAGATGCGCTCAAAAAAAGCTGTTGATTCATTAATTGAGCTTATTAATACAAATGTTCAGACTCGCAGAAATGGAAAATGGCAAGAGATTTCATCAAATGAATTGGTTGTTGGAGATAGGGTGAAATTTTATGCAGGAGATAGAATACCAGCGGATATACGTTTGATAAATGTAAATGAACTTTTCGTTTCACAATCTATGTTGACGGGGGAAAGTCTAGTAATTGAAAAAAATGCTGATATATTAGAAAGAAAAGAATGTACAAGCCTAAATGATTACAACAATATTGTTTTTTCTGGTTCTTTAGTTATTGGTGGAAGTGGAGAAGGAATTGTACTAGCAGTAGGCAAAGAAACTGTATATGGAGAAATTAACAGAGATATAAATATTCGCAAAAATGGGTTTGATAAGGGAGCAAATTCGATTGCAGGTGTATTAATAAAATTTATTGCTATTTTAGTACCTTTTGTATTTATTTCATGTGGACTAGTTCAAGGTAATTGGTTATCGGCATTTTTATTTTCATTATCAGTAGCAGTAGGATTGACGCCAGAGATGCTTCCTATGGTTATAAACGCCTGTCTCGCAAAGGGAAGTTCTGTTATGGGAAAAAAAGATACCATTGTAAAAAATATAAATGCAATGCAGGGCTTTGGAAGTATGGATGTTCTTTGTGTCGATAAAACAGGCACATTAACTGGAGATAAAATAGTTTTAGAATACTATATAGATATTTTGGGAAATGAAAGCAAACAAGTATTAGAGTATGCATATTTAAATAGCTTGTATCATACAGGTGTTAAAAATCATTTAGATGATGCAATTTGTCAAGTCGAACAAATGCCGAAATTTAATTATTTGAGGTTATTAGAAGAGTATAATAAATTGGACGAGTTACCATTTGATTATAATCGAAAATATGTAAGTGTATTGTGTGAAAAAACATTAAATGAAAAATCAAATTTAAATAATGAAAATTTATTAATTGTAAAAGGTGATGTTGAAACAGTATGCAAAAAATGTATATATGCTGAATATAGAGGTAAAGCTTATCCAATGGATATGCAAAGTGTACACCATATTATTGATGAAATGCAAGAAGATGGTATGAAGGTTATAGCTGTTGCTTATAAAAATACTAATAAGGAACATATTATACCAGAAGATGAGAATGATTTAATATTGCTGGGATATCTAACATTTTTTGATGCTCCTAAAAAAAGCGCACAAGAAGCCATAGAAAAATTAAAAAAATTGAATGTACCTATTAAAGTTTTAACAGGAGATAGTAAAAGAGTTGCTGTATCAGTTTGTAGACGACTAAATTTAGATACAGATAATATCATAGATGGAGAAAATTTATTTGAGTTAACAGATGGTGAGTTAGCAATATTGTGTGAAAATACAACAATATTTGCACAATTATCTCCAAAGCAAAAGGCAAAAATAATTAAAGTATTGCAAGAAAATGGACATACTGTAGGGTTTTTAGGAGATGGAATGAATGATTTACATGCGATATTTCAATCAGACGTTGGGATATCAGCAGAAGGGGCAACAGAGGCATTACAAGAAGCTGCAGATGTAATATTATTAAAAAAGGATTTAAATGTTTTAGAAGAAGGAATATTAGAAGGGCGTAAAGTTTTTGTAAATATGAGTAAGTATATTCGTATTACTGCATCTTCTAATTTTGGTAATATATTAGCTGTAGTTATTGCAAGTGTTTTACTTCCGTTTTTCCCAATGACTTCGATACAATTATTACTTTTAAATTTATTATATGATGTTTTATGTTTGATTCTTCCATGGGATAATGTTGATGAGGAACTATATTGCAAGCCAAGAGATTGGTCTGGCAAAACTTTAGGGCGATTTATGTTGTTTTTTGGACCAATTAGTACAATTTTTGATTTAACAACATTTGCATTTTTATTCTTATGGTTATGTCCAACAATAATTGGAGGGACATTTACAAGTCTAAATCATGAGTCACAACAAACATTCATTACATTGTTCCAAACAGGGTGGTTTTTGGAATCAATGTGGTCTCAAGTTTTGATTTTATATTCATTGCGTTCAAAGAAAATACCATTTATACAAAGTAAACCAGCCAAACCAGTTATTTTAGTTACTATTATAGGAATTATTCTATTTACAATTATGACTATAATACCAATTGGACGTTTTGTAGGCCTTACAAAAATGCCTTTAAGCTATTTTGCATTTTTACTACTAGTTGTATTGCTTTATATATCATTAGTAAGTATTGCAAAATCATGGTATGTAAAAAAATATAAGGAATTAATATAAGGGGGGGAGTTTAAATGAAAAAGAAAATTGAATTTGCTAATTTAACTTCTTCTCTAGCTAGTTGGCTTTTAGAAAAATTAAAGGCTGCACCATTAGATGTAGGTAATATAGATGAATTTAAAGAAGGTATAGAAGGGTTATTAGATGGTAGTAATAATAGTTTAATGTTAGAGATAGATGATGATACTGTTTATGAAGAACATTGCTTTGATGTTATAGAGATTGGGGATCTTACAATAAGGCCTAAAGAGAGAAGAGTTCTTTGTAATACTCAAGAAATTTCACTAACTCCTAAAGAATATGATATTTTATTATTTCTTGTAAAAAATAGAGGTGAAGTTCTAACAAAAGAGCAGATTTATCAAGCTGTGTGGGATAGTGAATACCTGCTAGATGATAGTAATATTATGGCTTTTATAAGAAAGTTAAGAAAAAAGATAGAGCCAAATCCAGATGCACCGATATATATTTTGACGATTTGGGGCATAGGATATAAATTTAATGATAATTTATAAAACTGAATATATCGCAAGAAAAACGCAAGAATTTCGCAATGGAATTACTTGCGTTTTTTTCTTATACTTTTAGTTGTAAATCAGAAAGGAGGGAGAATATAAATGGACCCTGATGGTAAGAGAAAAAACAATATAGCAACCCGGTGAAACATTAATATATCGGATTGCTTCTTAAAAAGGAGGTAATTACGATGAACAAAAAAATGATAAAAAATAATATAGCTACTAATAAAGTAACAGAAAATCAAATCGTAAAAAAAGAACAAGAAAGTCGCATTCATTTTGTGGCAACTCAACCAATAAAAACAGTATTAGACTCTTTAGAAACAACATTAATAGGATTAGATACTGAAAATGTATCAAAACACCGCCATAAATATGGAACAAATAAGATAACAAAAGAAAAGAAAAAATCTTTATTTTCTAGACTTGCAGATGCATTTGTAAATCCTTTTACAATAATTTTATTTTGTCTAGCACTTGTATCATGTGTAACAGATATGACACTACCTTATTTTTCGCTATTTGGAAGTAATCCAGATGAATTTAACTGTTTAACAGTAGTAATAATTGCGACAATGGTCGTTATCTCTGGAACACTTCGATTTGTACAAGAATCTAGAAGTGGTGATGCAGCAGAAAAGTTATTAGATATGATTACAACAACTTGTACAGTTACAAGAAAAGAAGAGGGAAAACAAGAAATAAAACTTGATGAAGTTGTAGTAGGAGATATAGTTTATTTATCAGCTGGTGACATGATACCTGCAGATGTACGTATTTTAGAAGCAAAAGATTTATTTGTAAGCCAAGCGAGTTTAACTGGGGAAAGTGAACCTATTGAAAAATTAGGAAATATCCAAGAGAAAAATGAAAATATTACGGAATACAATAATATTGCTTTTATGGGAAGTAATGTTATTTCAGGAACTGCTACAGTTGTTGTGGTTTCTGTAGGGGATTCTACTTTATTTGGGAAAATGGCAGCATCAGTTGCAGAAGAAGCAGTAGAAACTAGTTTTACCAAAGGAGTAAATGATGTTTCCTGGGTACTTATCCGTTTTATGTTGATTTTAGTTCCTATTGTATTCTTTGTAAATGGAATAACAAAAGGTGATTGGTTAAATGCATTTTTATTTGGTATTTCTATAGCAGTTGGATTAACACCAGAGATGTTACCAATGATAGTGACAACATGCCTTGCAAAAGGGGCAGTGGCAATGAGTAAAAAACAAACTATCGTTAAAAATTTAAATTCTATTCAAAATTTTGGAGCTATAGATGTATTATGTACTGATAAAACAGGTACTTTAACACAAGATAAAGTAGTTTTAGAATATCATCTTAATGTAAATGGAGATGAAGATATGCGTGTACTTCGTCATGCTTATCTGAATAGTTATTTCCAAACAGGATATAAAAATTTAATGGATTTAGCTATTATTGAAAAAACTGAAGAAGCAGAAAATCAAAATAGGGAATTAACGCATCTTTCTGAGCACTATAAAAAAGTAGATGAAATACCTTTTGATTTTAATCGTCGCCGTTTATCTACAGTTGTTAAAGATATAAATGGAAAAACACAAATGGTTACAAAAGGCGCAATTGAAGAGATGTTATCAATTTGCTCATATGTTGAATGTGATGACAAAGTTCAAGAATTAACAGATTCACTACGTAAACGAATTATAAAAACTGTGGATGAATTAAATGATAAGGGATTTAGAGTTCTTGGAATCGCACAAAAAAGCAATCCATCACCAGTTGGGGCTTTTGGAGTAAAAGATGAATGCGATATGGTATTACTAGGATATCTTGCTTTCTTAGACCCACCAAAAGAATCTACAGCATATGCAATACGTGCTTTAAAAGAATATGGAATAGTTACAAAAATTTTAACTGGAGACAATGAGAAAGTAACACGTACTGTGTGTAAACAAGTAGGATTAGAAGTAAGAAATATGTTACTTGGTTCAGATATCAATCATATGTCGGATGAAGAGTTAGCAAAAGTAGCAGAAACAACAGATGTATTTGCAAAATTAACACCAGACCAAAAATCTAGAATTGTAACTGTTCTTCGTGAAAATGGACACACAGTTGGATTTATGGGAGATGGTATCAATGATGCGTCTGCAATGAAATGTGCAGATATAGGAATTTCTGTTGATACAGCAGTTGATATAGCAAAAGAATCAGCAGACATTGTATTATTAGAAAAAGATTTAATGGTATTAGAAGAAGGTATTGTTGAAGGTAGAAAGACATATGCAAATATGATTAAATACATTAAAATGACTGCATCTTCTAACTTTGGAAATATGTTTTCTGTTTTAGCAGCATCAGCATTATTGCCATTTTTACCAATGATGAGTATACATCTTTTATGTTTAAATTTAATATATGATTTATCATGCACAGCTATCCCATGGGATAATGTAGACGAAGAATTTATTAAAGTTCCTAGAAAATGGGATGCATCTTCAGTAGGTAAATTTATGATATGGATGGGACCAGTAAGTTCAATATTTGACTTTACAACTTATATTTTTATGTACTTTGTATTTTGTCCAATATTTGTATCACATGGAGTATTATATAATGATTTAGCAAGTGTATACAGTGGTGCAGAATTAATTCAAATGCAATTTAATTATATAGCTATGTTCCAAGCAGGTTGGTTTGTAGAATCAATGTGGAGCCAAACACTTGTTATTCATATGATTCGTACACCAAAGTTACCATTCATTGAAAGCCGTGCATCATTACCAGTATGTTTATTAACTTTCGCTGGAATCTTCATATTAACAATAATACCATTTACACCAATTGGAACAATACTAGGATTTGTTTCATTACCAGGCGCTTATTTTGCCTACTTAATACCATGTATAATAGCTTACATGTTATTAGCAACTAGCATAAAGAAAGCTTATGTACGTCATTTTGGTGAATTGTTATAAAGGAGGTATTTAAAATGAATTGGAATAATATGTGGAATATACTTTTTAATAGAACAGAATTATTTGGAATTAATATGGGTTTTTGGGTTTGCTTACTAGTTATCACAATTATAGTAATATTGATGAATGTGGTATTTTGGAGTATGAAACCTCTAAAAACTGTTAAAGAATAGAAAAATATAAAATATTATAAACTTAAAAAAGATCTGTGGTATATTACTGCAGGTCTTTTTGAGTTATCAAGTAAAAATAAAAAATCAAAAATTGTAATGATTACAATTAAATATTTGAAGTTTGAGTTTATTATTCATTATAATTTATAGTATAGAGGATTTATTCAAATTTAATAAAGGGGGCAGAAAAATGCAAACTGAAATAATTAAAGATTTAATGAAAGAATATAAAAGACCATTTTATATTTACGATGAAAAGGTGATAGGGGACCAAATTCAAGAGTTAAAAACTAATTTTCCAGAATTCGAATTTTTATATTCAATAAAGACAAATCCAAATAAAGATGTAATTAAATTTATAGCACAAAATGATATAGGTTCAGATTCTGCATCTAAAAATGAAGTTTTTAAATCAATAGATGCTGGTATGCCAAAAGAAAAGATAATATATTCATCAGCGGGAAAAACGAAACAAGATATCGAAGCAACATACGACAAATGCATAATAACAGCAGATAGTTATCATGAACTAGAAGTTATAAATGAAGTAGCAAAAGAACACAATATTGTTTTAAGAGTAGGGGTAAGAATTAACTCAAACTATGCAATAGAAGGTGGGGATATACTTCCTAACAAATTTGGAATAGACGAAGAAAGTTTATTACCACATAAGGAATTTATTGATTCACTTAAAAATATAAAAATATGTGGAATACATGTACATCTAAAATCTCAAATATTAAATTATGAAACTTTATATAATTACTATAAAGATGTATTAGAATTAGCAGTGTTCTGTGTTGATGAAATGGGATTTGATATGGATTTTGTTAATTTCGGTGGTGGACTTGGAGTTGCATATTCACAAAGAGAAAATGAACTTGAAATAGAATCACTAGGACAAAAATGTAGAGAGCTAATTAATGAATTTAAAGAAAAACTAAATTGCAGACTTATTATAGAATCAGGACGTTTTATAGTTTGCAAAAGTGGGACTTATATTACTTATATAATCGATAAAAAGGTATCAAGAGGAGCAAATTACTTAATAGTTGCAAATGGATATAATGGTTTCCATAAAACAACTTTAGCAGAAATGGTAAAAGGTTATGCACAAGGTCCATTAGAAGATATACATGCAGTTGAACCACTATTCACATCTTATGATGCATATGAAGTGAAGGTGTTAAATAAATCACAAGAAAAAGAAGAAGTAACAGTTTGTGGTAACTTATGTACGGTTGCAGATTTAATAGGCAAGAATTTAGTTTTACCAAAAGCTGAAATAGGTGATATTATTGCAATTACTAATGCAGGAAGTTATGGATTTACACTAAGTCCAATATTATTCTCTAGCCATGATATACCTTATGAAATTTACTTAAATTCAAAAAATCAAGCTATTATAAGCGAATATTAAATATTTAATACAAAATACATAAAATGGTAAAGTATTTAGAAAATATAAAGAATTGATAATATGACGGAAATGTTAAAAGATAGTACTGTTTTAATAATATATTTTACCTCATCAAGTGTGATAATATTTAAACATAAAAGTTAGTAAATAAAAAATAAGAATAATAAATATAAATTATATTTGGGGAGGAAAAGATATGTTAAAAACAACTAAAATAACAGATCCAGAAGTATATTCTATAGTAGCAGATGAATTAGAAAGACAAAAATATAATATAGAAATGATTGCATCAGAAAGTTCAGCACCAACAGAAATATTAGAATTAATGGGATGCGTTTTCGTTAATAAAACTGAAGAAGGTCTTCCAGGAAAAAGATATCAGGCAGGTTCACAACATGCAGATAGAATCGAAAATTTATGTATTGAAAGAGCAAAAGAAGCTTTCGGTTGTGAATATGTAAATGTTCAAGCTTATTCAGGTGCAACTGCAAACTATACAGCATTTAATGCAGTATTAGACCCAGGGGATAAAATATTGGCAATGAGACTTGATCACGGTGGACATTTAAGTCATGGTTCAGAAGCAAACTTTATGAGTAAAATATTTAACTACAAACATTACGGTGTAAATGATGACGGTATAATCGACTATGATCAAGTTGAACAAATGGCATTAGAATTTAAACCTAAAATGATAATAGCAGGGGCTAGTGCCTATCCAAGACTAATAGATTATAAAAAGTTTAGAGAAATAGCTGACAAAGTAGGAGCTTATTTATTAGTAGATATGGCTCATATTTCAGGGCTTATAGGAGCTGGTGTAATTCCTTCTCCAATACCATATGCTGATTTTGCAACATCTTCTTGTTCTAAAACAATATGCGGTCCTAGAGGTGGATTCGTAATGTGCAAAGAAAAATATGCAAAACAATTAAATAGAGCTACATTCCCAGGAACTCTAGGTTCTATCCAAATAAACGGTATAGCTGCAAAAGCAAACATGTTCAAAAGAGTTAGAGAACCTGAATTTATAGCTACAATGCAAAGAGTTTTAGATAATGCAAAAACTTTAGCAAAAGAATTAGAAAAAAGAGGATTCAAAATAGTAAGTGGTGGAACAGACAACCATATAGTATTAGTTGACTTAAGACCAAAAGGAATAACTGGTAAACAATTCGACCAAACTCTTGAAAGAATAGGTATAACAGTTAACAAAAACACTATACCAAACGACCCAGAAAGTCCATTCGTAACAAGTGGTATTCGTATCGGGCTTACTGCAACATCTGAAAGAGGATTTGGAGCAAGTGAAATGTCAGAAATCGCTGACATAATGAATACAGTTGCTGAAAATATAGAAGATGAAAAAGTATTACAAGAATGCAAAGAAAAAGCAAGAGCATTAGCATCAAGATTCCCACTATATCCAGACGGATATTTTGAAGATTAATTAAATATATAACTAACTTATAATTTATAAGGCGAGCTGATTTTCAGCTCGTCTATTTTTTAATAAATAATAACCAAATTAAATTTTCAGTAGTATAATAATCTATAGAATAATATGAACCCTATGGAGTAAAATCCACAGGGTTTTTGAATGAAAGGACTACTATTATGATATTGCCAAAAAGACTTAAAAAAGGTGACACTATAGGTGTCATTGCTCCATCTGGGCATTTACGTGAGGTAAATATAGATGATGTTGAAAAATCACTTATAGATATGGGATACAATGTAAAGATGTACGAAAGTTGCTATTCTGTAGACAGGGGATATTTGTCTGGAAAAGATGAACTAAGAGCAAAAGATTTGCAAGATGCTTTTGAAGATAAAAATATAGACGCGGTATTTTGTATAAGAGGCGGTTATGGAGCAGCTAGATTATTGGATTTAATCGATTTTGATATAATAAAAAATAATCCAAAGATATTTTTGGGATTATCTGATATAACAGCTCTTCATATAGCGTTTAACCAAAAATGTGATTTGGTGACTTATCATGGGCCTGTTGGGAGAAGGTTTGTGGATATGGACGAATACACAAAAGAATCTGTGTTTAAAAATATAACTACAGATTGTGAGATAAATTTTGAGAATCCAAAAGGAGAGGAAATTATAACGTTATACAACGGAATATGTGAAGGTGAAATAGTTGGTGGAAATTTAAGTTTAATAAACACATCTTTGGGGACTGAATACGAAATAGATACAAAGGATAAAATATTATTTATAGAAGAAACTAGCGAATATGTATATAACGTAGACAAAATGATAAACCATCTACACATGGCTGGAAAATTTGAAGACTGTAAAGGTATAATTTTTGGAGATTTTGATAACTGTAGAAAAGTCAGAGATGAAGATTGGGCAGTTGAGGATATAATAAACGAAATCGCACAAAGATATAAAAAACCTACAATATACAACCTTCAAAGCGGACATTGTGTTCCAGTAGGGACAATACCACTTGGCGCAATGTGTTATTTAGACGCAACTAATAAAATAGTCAAATTTGATTATTCAAACTGCTAAAAAAATAATAAATGATGTAGAGGATAACTTAGGAGGAAATATGGAAAAAATCACAACAGTATTATTTGATTTGGATGGAACATTAATACCTTTTGATCAGAAAGAATTTATAGAATCTTATTTATACCATATATCGAATAAATTTGTACCAATGGGATACGATAAAAACACACTTATAAAAGCGTTGTGGGATGGCACAGGAAATATGATCAAAAATGATGGTAAAGTAATGAATAGAGATATATTTAAAGCTACTTTTACAGAATTAATGGAAAAAGAATACGACGAAATGGAAGGAGATTTCATGGAGTTTTATGAAAAAGAATTTGACGATGTAAAACAAACATTACAAGAAGAAGTGGATAGGGCCGGATTTATAAAAACTATAAAAGACCAAGGGTTAAAAGTAGTTTTAGCCACAAATCCAATATTCCCAAAGGCAGCAATACAAACAAGACTAAAGTGGATAGGTCTTAGTGTAGATGATTTTGACTATGTTACAACTTTTGAAAATAGCCACTACTGCAAACCGAATTTAGAGTATTATAAAGAGATTTTTGAAAATATAAATTCAAAACCAGAAGAATCTATAATGGTTGGGAACAATGCATTAGAAGATATGATAGTAAGTGAGTTGGGAGTTAGGACTTTCTTGATTACTGATAACCTTGAGAATCCTGAAAAAATAGATATAAATAAATTTGAAAATGGAAACTTTGATGATATCGCAAACAAGGTTTTAAATATATTGTAGATAAAAGCTCTAGCATTTATTTGATAAAATGCTAGAGTTTTTTTAATAGCATATTTACTGTACCTAATTGACAAATAAATCCAATGGATATACTATTAAATTAATACATAGGAATCCGAGGTGTTAAAATTGAATAAAGAACTTATAAAAGGGAGTACAATAACCTTAATTTTAAATGAATTAAGTAAAGAACCAATGTATGGATATAAGATGATTAAAGAAATTGAAGGAAAATCAAATGGGGTATTTATATTTAAAGAAGGAACCTTATATCCAATTTTGCACGACTTAGAAAAAAAGAAATTTATTGAATCATATTGGGAAGTTGAAAATGGACGAAGAAGAAAATACTACAAAATAACAAAAAAGGGAATTAAAGAATTAAATGTAAGAGAGGAAGAATGGCAGTTATTTAGCAAAACAATGGGATTAGTACTTAGGGGGTAGATTTTATGGACTTACAAAAAAATTCTATAGATTTATTTTTACAATCAGTATGTAGATTTGTTTGGGACGATGAAAAAGCAAAGGATATTCAAGATGAATTAAAAGACCATATTTCAAGTTATGTAGAAGAATATATGGATGAGGGCATGAATATTGATGAGGCTACAAATGAAGCATTAAAGCAAATGGGAGATCCTAATGTACTTAGTGAACTTTATAAACAAAAAATTCTACCAAAAAGAAAGTGGAAATTGGTTTTATTAGGATTTGCATGTGTATTATTAATGTATGGAAGTATTATTATGGGACAAACAAAAGGATTTGAAATGCTTTTTTATGTAATAGCACTAAGTATAGCTTTACTTTATATAAGTATGGTATATGATTTTAGAGAAACAAATAAGATAAGAAAAAGTATTTCGGAGAAAGAAGCTGTATTTTTTATTAGGAATCAAAAGGAACTTTATATAAACAATACAAATTATAAAATAGGAATTCTTGTTATAATACTTGCTACAATTAGTTTAGTTTGTAACATATTTTCTTTAAATATACCGAAATCATTTGCATTAGGTTATTGTTTTATGCCCTTAATTTTTATTTTACAGAATTGTTCAATAGGAGATAATGATATATCTATAGTATATGAAGATGGAATTTTTATGTGTGATAAATTTTTGTATTGGAATAATATAAAAGGTTACAGATATAGTAAACAAAATTTTAATAACAAAGAATATAATTTTTTAGAAATTAAAATTAGTAAAAAAGATTTTAGAAAAAAATCTATATTAATTTCAACTTCACAAATGGCGTTAATTGATGAATTTTTTAAAAGTAAAAATATAAATAAAGTTAGATATTTTTAAATTTTTCATGTAAATTATTATAATTTCCACTTGAAAAAAATATTATACAAAAAATATTGACAAAAAACGGGAGCATATGTATAATAATTAATCATAAAGTTAAACAAAATTTAAAAAACAAATTCATTGAAAAAGAGAGTAACATTAATTGACATTATAGAGAGTTCAGGATGGTGGAAGCTGAGCATTGAGATTTATGTGAAAAGAGCTTTGGAGAAGACTGCAGGAAATTAGTATGGCAGTCGGTGTTCTCGCCTTAAGAGATTGAGTGGGTAAGTTTTTTCTTACCAATAAGAGTGGTAACGCGGTAATTTCGCCTCTTGGATTTTTTCCAAGGGGCTTTTTTGATTATAAAAGCGTCTATCTTATTGTGAGCAAAAGTTTACCAATAAGAGTGGTACCGCGATAATTCGCCTCTTAGTAGATTTACTAAGAGGCTTTTTTTGTTTCTTAGTAAAGCAAAATAATTATAAAAAAGTGAAAAATCAGAAAAAGGAGAAAAATGATGGAAGTATTACAATCACAAGAAAAAGAAGTTAAACAGAAAAAGAAATTTTCGATGCCAAATACATTAGTAATTATGGCAGTAGTTATTGCATTAGTAGCAGTTGCAACATATTTAATACCAGGAGGAGCATACGATAGAGTTCTTAATGATCAAGGTAGAGAAGTTGTTGTAAGTGGAACTTATAAAGCAATAGCAAGTCAACCACAAAGTTTATTCGATGTATTACAATCACCAATTGAAGGTATAGTTCAAGGTGGAGAAATTATAGCATTCTTATTTATAGTTGGTGGGGCATTTAGTATAGTTTCAAGAACTAAAGCTATAGATTTAGGTATTTTAAAAATAGTAAACGTATTCAAAGGAAAAGAAATTTTAGTTTTACCAATATTAATGTTTATGTTCTCAATCGGTGGAGCAACATTCGGAATGAGTGAAGAAGCAATAGCATTCGTAGCAGTTTTAATGCCATTAGTACTAGCATTAGGATATGATAGTATAGTTGCTGTAGCAATTACATACTTAGCTTGTAACCTTGGATTCTCAGCAGCAATGCTAAATCCATTTACAGTAGGTATAGCACAATCAATAGCAGGGATACAATTATATTCAGGTGTTGAATTCCGTACATTAGTTTGGTTTGTATCAACTCTTGTAGGATGTGGATTCGTTATGTTCTATGCTATGAAAATTAAGAAAAATCCAGAACTTAGTCCAATGTTCGAACATGATCAAGTTAAACGTGAAAAATTAAAAAGTACAGAATCAGAACATACTGAATTTACTTTAAGACATAAAATAATAATAGCTGCATTATTTACATCTATAGCATTAGTAGTATATGGAGTTTTAAAATTAGAATTTTGGATACCACAAATAGCAGCAGTTTTCCTAGGATTAGGTATTATAAGTGGTTTAGTTGGTAAATTAGCACCAAACGAAATAGCAGAAGCATTCACAGATGGAGCAAAAGATATGATAGGAGCAGCTATCATGATAGGTCTTGCAAAATCAGTAATGATAATAGCTCAAAATGCAAATATAATAGATACAATATTATTTAACTTAGCTAATGTTGTTGGTCAATTACCATCATTAATAGCATCATATATAATGTTTGTAATCCAAATGTTCATAAACTTCTTCGTAAGTTCAGGTTCAGGACAAGCAGCACTTACTATGCCAATACTTGCACCACTTGGTGACTTAGTTGGAATATCTCGTCAATTAAGTGTTTTAATATATCAATTAGGAGATGGGTTCTCAAATGCAATGTTCCCAACATCAGGTGTATTAATAGCTTGCTTAGGTATGGCAGGAGTTCCTTATGGAAAATGGTTAAAATGGATATTACCACTTCAAGCAATATTATTTATGACAGCAATAGTATTTATAACAATAGCATCTTTAATAGGATGGGCTTAAGATATATTTAAGGGGGATTAATATGAAAGATATTTTATTACAAGAAGGACAAAAATTACACGCTAAAATGTGTGAAATAAATGATTATATATACTCAAATCCTGAATTAGGGAATGAAGAATTTAAATCATCATCAAAATTGATAGCATTTTTAGAAGAACACAACTTCACTGTTGAAAAAGGTCTTTTAGGAATAGAAACATCATTTAGAGCTATATATGATAGTAAAAAGCCAGGAGCAACTATAGGTTATTTATGCGAATATGATGCTCTTCCTGAAATAGGACATGGCTGTGGTCATAATATGATAGGTGTTATGTCATCAGCTGCAGGTATAGCTTTAAGTAAAGTTATAGATGAAATTGGAGGAAAAATCATAGTATATGGTACTCCAGCAGAAGAAACAAACGGAGCAAAAGTTGTATTTGCAGAAGAAGGAATATTTGATGAACTTGATGTTGCAATGCTTGTTCATCCAAGTGATGTAAATATGAAAAGTGGAACAACACAAGCACTTTATCCATTAGAATTTAGATACAAAGGAAAAACTGCACATGCTGCAAGTTGTCCACAAAATGGTGTAAATGCACTTAATAGTGTAATACAATTATTCAACGGTATTGATGCACTTCGTCAACATGTAACTCCAGATGTTAGAATGCACGGAATAATAGTAAAAGGTGGAGTTGCAGCAAATATAGTTCCAGATGAAGCAGTTGCACAATTTTACTTCAGAGCAGCAACTAAAGAAACTCTAGATGATATATTAGAGAAAGTTAAAAGAATAGCTGAAGGTGCAGCGCTTATGACAGGGGCTACATTAGAGATGGAAAGATATGAGTTTCCTAATGATAACTTAGTAACTAATGAAAACTTGTCTGAAGCATTTAATGAAAACTTAAGAGCGCTTGGAATAACTGAAATAAAACCACCAAAATCATCTGGTTCAAGTGATATAGGAAATGTAAGTCACAAAGTGCCTACAATCCACCCATATATACAAGTATCATCTTGCAAAGCTCCAGGGCATACAGTAGAACTTGCAGAAGCTACAGTTTCAGACCTTGGTCATGAAAGACTTCTTACTGGTGCAATGGCACTTGCCTATACAGGATATGATGTTTTACTTGGAAAAGTTAATTTAGAAAGATAAATTTTTATATTTGATAATAAATAAAGACCGTGGCGAAATTCGTTGCGGTTTTATTTATGAAAAATTTTATGCAAAAAACTATATATATGATGCTTGTGATAATTATTTCCAGTATAATATTTATATATTTTACAACTTTGAAACAATTTATTATCAGAAATTATACCCCTATATATTACTATAAGTTTATCAAATAAATGACAACGAGGAGAGATTGAGAAAATGAAAGGAAACTTAAAAAAAGTAGCAATAACTGTAGGGCTAAGCGCAGTAATATTATTAGGAGCGAGTATACCAGTAGTTAAAATGATTAATAATCACAAACAACAATTAGCTATTGAGGCAGCTGCACAAGAAAAGAAGAGAAAAGAAGAGGAAGAGGCAAAAAAACCTATAATAGGGGTTAATAAAGAAGGTCAAAAATACACATATGATGCTAAAAAAGTACAAGAGAAATTATCTAAATATGATTATTCAAATAATGGTAAAAAGATAGTATTTTTAACTTTCGATGATGGTACATCAAAAACTAATACACCAGAAGTATTAAGAATATTAGATGAAAATAATATAAAAGCAACATTCTTTTTAACAGGATCTAATATTGAAAATGGTGGAGAAACAGCAAGAGAATTAGTAAAACAAGAGTTTGAAAGTGGACATGCAATAGCAAACCATTCTTATAGCCATGATTGCCACAAATTATATCCAGGTCGTAACTTAGATATGAAAGCTTTCAAAGAAGATTATGAAAAAAATGATAAATTATTAAAATCTATATTAGGTGAAAACTTCACTACACATGTAATGAGATGTCCAGGAGGATACATGTCATGGAAAAATATGGACGAATTAGATAAGTATTTAGAAAAAAATAATATAGCTTCAATAGACTGGAATGCATTAAATGCTGATGCTGAAGGACCAAAGAAAAATGCAAAACAATTAGCACAATACGCAATAAAAACATCTGAAGGAAAAGAAATGGTAGTATTATTAATGCACGACACATATGGAAAAGAGGAAACTGTTAAAGCATTACCAACTATAATAAAATATTTCAAAGATAATGGATATGAATTCAGAACTTTAGTATAATAATTAATAATTAAAATAAAAAACAAACTGGTGGTAATATGAAGTTTTGGAAAAAGATATTTTTATATTCTTTAATATTATTCCTTTTACTATTTAATAGTGGAGGAATAATATTAATAGAAAAAATCCATAGTGAAAACCTAAATAATGCAATAAAATCTCTTATGTATAAATCTTTAAATATAGAATCAATTATGTATTTAAATACAGATTATCTTATGAATATAGATGTATATAGTGAATCTAATCTAAAAAACTGGATGAATATAATAACTAATGGTTATTCATTAAATAGTGTAGATGAGTATAATACAGAGCTATATTCTATGGAAAATAAAGAAATTACATCAGATTTAAAAGAAAAAATAACGGGAGAAAGAAAAGAAATTTCTAATGCTAAAAAAGGCAAAAAATCTTTTATTATAAGAACAATAAATAATAGAAGATATGCATTTGTAAGTTCTATTGTAAATTTAGAAAATAGGGATTTTAAATTAATTATATCTAGGGATATACAACATGTTTACACTGAAAGAATTAATAATTATAAATTCTTTTTAATTATTGATATTATAATACTTATAATATTATCTATAGGAATGTATATAATTTCGAAAAACTTGACAAAACCTTTAGTAAATTTAAGCAACATATCTAAAGATATAGCAAAGGGAAAATACGATATAAGAGTTGTAGAAAGTAAAGAAAATGACGAAATAGGAGTATTAGAACATAATTTTAATTTTATGATAGATGTTATCGAAAATAATATCGAGGAGTTAAAAACTTTAAATGAATCAAAACAAAGATTTATAGATAGTTTAAATCATGAAATCAAAACACCGATTACATCAATTATAGGTTATTCGGAACTTCTATTGAAAAGCAATATAAATGAAGAAATAAAAATGAAGGCTTATAAATATATAAACTCCGAAGCAAAACGACTTGAAACATTAAATTCTACATTATTGAAATTGACATTAATAAGGGAAGAAAAGAAATCTTTAGGAAAACTAAACCTTAGAGAAATGATAAATGGTGTTGAGGATATACTTATATATAAGCTTGAAAAAAAATCTATAAATTTAAATATAAATATAGAAGATGTAAATATTTTGGCAGATAAGGAATTATTCGAAGTATTGCTTACAAATATTATTGATAATAGTATTAAAGCTAGTACTGAAAATTCAGTCATAGATATAAATGGTTACTATAAAAATAATAACTATATACTAAAGTTAACAGATTATGGCATTGGGATACCAAAAGAAGACTTGGACAAAATTATCGAACCATTTTATATGGTTGATAAGGCTAGAACAAGAAAAAATAATGGTATTGGACTTGGTCTTTCTATATGTAACGAGATTTGTAATTTACATGATATTTCATTAAGCATAGAAAGTAAATTAAATATAGGTACAAGCATTATTTTAGAATTTAATAAGGAGAATTATTTAAATGAAATCTAAGATTATAATAACATGCATATTAGTAGGATTTATAATTACCTTATTTGCTATATTTAATTTTAAATGCCCATATTCTTTTAAAGAAAATGTACTATACACTCAAAATGATGTGAGCGGATATAATGAAAATGAAAAGGAAAATAACAATTTAGTAAATAGAAATGAAGCTATAAAAACTGCTAGATATTATATAGAAGATATATTGGGAAATGATTTAGAAAGTGCTAATAATAAAATGTATGTAAATCTTTATAAAAATGATAGTGGAGCTGAATCATATTATTGGAATATAAGTTGGTCTAGTCCAACATTATCATGTGGTATTGAAATAAATACTATAAATAAACAAATAAATAATATATATGTTAATAAAAACTTTGACTGGAACAATAATAAATCAGAAAGTTTATTATTGAGCCAAAATGAAGTTTTAGAAATAGCAAACACACTTATAGTAGCATTGGGATTTGATTTAGATACTTACAAATTAGATGCACAACATATAAATTTTAGCGATGAAGGCTATCAAATTTGCACATTTATAAATAAAAATAATAGAGAAGACAGATTTGCAATATATATTTCACCTACAGAAAAATATATAGCTAGATATGTTAGAAATCCATAAAAGGAGATTTTTGGATGAAAATATTAGTAGTAGAAGATGAAGCACCTATTAGAGATTTAATATCGATAAATTTACAACTAGTAGGTTATGAAGTATTTACAGCAGAGGATGGTATTATAGCAGAGAAGTTTTTAGAAAATCAAAAGGTAGATTTAATTTTGCTTGATGTAATGATACCTGGTATCGATGGATTTTTTCTTATTGAAAAAATAAAAAAACATAATACTCCTGTTATATTTGTAACTGCAAAAGAATCAGTTTTAGATAGGGTAAAAGGACTTAGATTAGGTGCTGAGGATTATATAATAAAACCATTTGAAACAATAGAATTATTAGCGAGAATCGAAGTTGTTCTTAGAAGATACAATAAAAATAAACAAATTATAAAGTTTAAAAATATAGAAGTAGACACAGAACAAAGAATTGTAAACTTGAATAATAAAGAGGTCTATTTAACAGTAAAAGAGTACGAATTATTGGTATTGCTTTTACAAAATAAAAATATGGCTTTATCTAGAGATCAAATACTAGAAAGGGTATGGGGATTTGAATATGGAGGAGAGACAAGAACCGTCGATATTCATATCCAGCGTATTAGGGAAAAACTAGATTTGAAAAATAATATAAAGACTGTATTTAAAGTAGGTTATAGACTAGAAGAATAATAAAACTCCTTTATGGTATTGAGAATATTTAATATCATAAGGGAGTTTTTTCTTTAAAAGAAGTATTAAAAGATTTAATAACTATATATTAAAATTTTCTTCTAGTATACAAGCTTCGTCGATAATACCTCTAAAGGTGTTTAAAGGTTGATTTGATTTAATACAGAATAAAAATAGCCAATCATATGGATTTCCAATATAAAGAGGTCCCATACCACATGAAGTTAGGATATCATCCATCTGCTCTATAAATTCATCGAAATATTTTCCATCGCTTTCACAATATTGTTCAGCATCAAAACAAAATTCATAAAATACTAATAAAATAATTGCCTTTCTCAATGCTTCAAATGAAAAAAGAGGGTCTTTTTTTATTTTTGAAAATATGTGTTTTGAAGGGAAGTTACTTTTTATAAGTTTTAGCAAATGGGCGTTATTTGCAAATGAATAAGTTTTTTCTATTCCAATTGGAAGAGGGGAATTATATATAACAAAAAGCATAAAATCAATAGATGATACATCTTTATTCGCTGTATATTCAGATATGGTATCTGTATCAAAAATTATATTTTGTTTTATTGCATCTTGTATAACAAGTCCACAATGTTTTAGATGTTGTTCATCTTCACTTGTTATATTTTTATATCTCTTGCCTTTTTTCAATTTATTTATAAAATCCCTGTCTTCTTTTGAACCTTGAATTCTATTTAATAATTTATTAAATTGCTCAACAGCAGTAACATTATATCTATTGAAGCTGTCTTTGTTGTTTTCTATATATCGCATTAATTCTTCTTCAGTTGTAAAAAAATCAGTTTCTTCCCTAATGGAACTTGTATATACTTAAGAATCTGTATTTTTAGAAGAGTTATTATTTAAAAGCTCTTCTGATTTTTCTATTAAATCAGTTGCATATGTATAATTCTTATTATTTTTTATACAGAAATAATATACCAACTCGTGAATATTTTTAACGTTGAAAGTTCTATCAAGATATATTTTAGTGAAAAAATCATTTGTTTCTTCGAGGTTTAACCCCATTGCAAAACAAAGTTTAAATACATTAGTTCTATTTGCTTTTTTAGTATCAGGTCTAGTTTCTCCAGAAAAGTAGTTTTCTAGAGTTGTCTTGGAAATAGAGATATTTTGTTCTTTAAATTTATTGTATAAAAAATCAGTTCTTTTTTTTATATAAGTTTTTTCGTTTAATCCATCTTCTTCAACATATCCATGCTTTTTTATAAATTCTGTCAAACCATCATTAAATGTCCTGAAGTTTTCAGCTTGATTTAAAAATTTTAAAACATCATTGTAATTTTCTGAATCTTCATAATTAATATCCCAAAACTTATTTAACATATTTGTTGTAAATTCTCCAGCATCTTCATACATATCTCGCATAATATCCCTCCAAAATTATTGATTATATACAATAATAATACCATTTTTTACTATATAATTAAATCATATAGTTGTAGCAAAACATGAATTACAGATAACAAGATTGTATTGCTAAAATATAGATGAATTAATAGAAAAAGAGTTTGCGGGGGTGAAAAAAGTGAGGCAAGCATTGAAAACAGGGCAAAAGATATATTTAAGTGATAACAATGATAAATACAATAAAATTTACGAATATATTATTAAAGAAATTACGGGATTTGGAGCAAGTTGTATTGTGTATGAGGCATATTACAATGACTCACTTGGAATAAAACATTTGGTTAGGCTAAAAGAATTTTATCCAGTTCATATGGGGATAAATAGAGACGAGGATTTGAACTTGGTTATAAAAGGAGACTATATCCAAAAATTTGAAGAAGAGGGGAACTTATTTATTGATGCATATAAGAAGAATGTAATGTTTCAAATGGATTTAGACACATTAAATAGTACGGGGAATGTACAAAATTTTTTATATGGAAACAACACTATGTACATGGTTGTAAATTACAATAATGGAACTTCATATGACAAAATAAAGGTTGAAAGTTTGCATGATATATTTCAAATCGGTCTAGCACTAGCTAAAACAATAAAAAGTTATCATAAAAATGGATATTTGCATTTAGATATAAAACCTGAAAATATATTAAAACTTCCTGAAACAAATGAAATGGTTATATTATTTGATTTTGGAAGTATAGAATCGATTGAAAATATACACACGGGAAAATCAAAGAATATATCGTATTCAGAAAATTGGGCAGCACCGGAACAACTTCAATATAAGTTAAAAAAGATATGCGAATCAACTGATATTTACTCAATTGGGGCAGTCTTATTTTATAAAATAATGGGTAGACTTCCATGTTTGGATGACAGAAAAGTCTTTGCAAATTGGGAATTTGATTTAAAAGACCCTAGGTTTGAAGGGGTTAATCCGAAGATTTTTAGATATATAAAAGAATTGTTCAAAAAAACACTTAGATCCATGCCATCAAAGAGATATAAAAACAGTGACGAACTTATTGAAATATTAGAAAAGCTAGTTCATCTTTCAGTACCTAATTCAATTTATTTAAAATCAAACTTTGTAAGAAACGACAATGTGTTCATAGGAAGACAAAGGGAAATCAAACTTATTTACAATAAACTAGAAAATGAAACTGATGCAGTTTTCTTACATGGTTTTGGGGGAATTGGAAAGAGTGTTTTGGCAAAACAATATGCATTTTTATATAAAGATAATTACGACACGATTGTATTTGCAAATTACGCTACTAATTTATTTAATCTAGTTTTAAATGATAGAGAGTTGCCAATTGCCAATTTTAGAAGAAGTGATGATGAAAAGGATAAGGAGTATTTTGAACGAAAATTAGATAAATTATACGATTTATGTGATAAAAAAACTTTGATTATTATAGATAACTTCGATGTAGATGAAGATGACAATTTGGAAAAACTTATAAACTGCGGTTGCAAATTTATAATAACAACTCGAAATGATTTTACAGATTACAATTATCACCAGATTGAAATAAAAGAATTTGATAATATGGACGATTTGAGAGATTTGTTTTACAGTTATAACAAAATTGATTATTGCGAAGAAGAAAGAGATACAATAGATAAAATAATAAAAATTGTCGACAAACATACAATGACTGTGGAATTGATAGCAAAACAACTTAGAATTACACAAATTGCCCCAGAAATTCTATATGAAAAATTAAAAAGTTTAGATGGGATAACAAGTGAAAATAAAGAGAAAGTAAAGCTTAGAAAAGACAGAAAACTAAACAATAAATCGATAATGGCACATCTAGAAATAGTATTTGATATGGCTAAATTGAGTAAATTTGAAAAATACATTCTTATGAATATGTCGCTAATTGCCAACATTAGAATAGATAAAAATGAGTTTATGAAATGGTGTTTAATCGATGAATTTGAAGAATTAAATTTGCTTATTGATAAAGGCTGGATCGAGTTTAAAGAAGGTAGAATAAGCCTTCATCAAATAATAATCGACCTTGTTTATAATAAGCTAAAACCAACATGTGAAAAATGTGATAAACTCACTCAAACTATGACACAAATGGCTACAATGAGGATTAAAAATAATACAACAAAGAGAAATCAATATATAAATCTTATCAATATTTTTGCGGAGAGAATAAACGGAAAAAATATAGAATTAGCACAGTTTTATAACAATTTTGCGGATTTATTATCATCACGATATAAAGATGACTGCATTGATTATTATAAAAAAGCTGTGGATATTTATAGTTCTTTAGATTTTGATAAAGATATTTATAGTAGCAATGACATAAAGCAACATTTGATAAATACAAATTTTAATATGGGAGCAGCGTATATAACATTAATGGAAAACAATACAATGAGATTTGTAGATGAGGAAGAAATAGTAAAAGATTATCTAGAGGGAATAAAAATTTCATTTGGTAATTGTATAAAGTTACAAGAAGATATATATGGGGAAAAATCACTACAAGTTGCAAATGAATATATCAAGATTGCAAAAGTTATTTTTTATTCATTAGGTAGTATTTATATAACTTTGGACAATGAACAAGCTATAGATTATTTTGCGTATTTTGAAAAATGCCTTTTAAATAGTTTTGAAATTAAACGTGAGATTCTAGGTATTGATAATCAAGAAACAAAAGACATTTGCTATGAATTATATCAATATTACATGGCAAACTCAATTGATGTCATGATGTTTAAGGATTTTATACAAGATAAGAAAAAGGCGCTTTATTACGGTGAACTTTATATGGGAGAGTAAAAATGTTATTTGATGAAAACTTTAGAAATAAAGAATATTTAGATCACAAGATGCTTGGCGACTTGGCGATGGAAATAGGCGAATACGACAAGGCAATTAGTCATTATAAAAAACAGTTAAAAATAATGTCTGAAACAGATTATGATTATAATGAAGTATTTGACTTAGATAGTATTGAAGGAACTTATCTTGAGTATGAGTTGTATGAACAAATAGCCAGAGCATATGAGTGCAAAAATGATTATAATAATGCTATAAAATATGTAAAATTGATGATCGAAGATGATGAAAATAGAGATGTAAATAAAGGTGATTCACTTATAAAACTTTCAAAGTTATATATTTTAGATAATAAAAAAGAAGAAGGTATAAAAATATTAGATGATTTGTTGAAATATGAATTGGACTTGATGAAAAAAGAGTATAAAGAAAGTAAGTTTAAATTTTTTGGAAGTAGATATCAAAAAAGTTTGTATATAGAAGCATGTTATGAACTTGCCGAATTATTAAAAGAAGATAATAGAAATCAAAGTATGCATTATATAAACTTAGCACTTGATATTTATAATAAAAATAAAAAAAATGACCTCGGGAATGAAATATCTTCTATTTTGAAATTGCAAACTAAATTCTATAAAGAAGATATAGAATATAGTTTAAAAAGCAGTGAAACACAACCTGATATAATCTCAAAACAAAATATAGAAAAAGCAAAATCTATATGTAAAAACAGCTTATTAGAGAGCAAGATTTATATGGAAGACTATGAATATGAAAAATCAAAACAAGCTATTTTAAAAGGAGTAGAAATTTATAAAAAATACAAACTAGACGATTATAAATTAGACTTTTATTTAAAATACCAACTTGCAAATGCAATTTCAAATGTAGATGATGATTTAGATAATTATCCAATACTTTTTGAAAAATACCTAGAAGCATTTAAGATACTGCAACAACATGATTTTTTCGATGAATACAGCAAAAATATGATTTTGCTTGAACTATATTCATATAAGAGCGATTATGATGAGGCAATTAAATATAAAAAGCAATGCGATTTTTATTATATAGCAAAGTACAATATAAAACACAGCGAGAAGGAAAAAGTAGCTCTACAAAAGGAATATTACGAAGCAGGAAATTCGTATTTTGATTGTCAAAACTACGATATGGCGATAAAATGTTACGAAAAATCAATGCAAAATTTGATTTTCAATATGGAGATTTTTGGTGGTGAGATAACTGACTTTGAATATGAATATATTTATTATGATCCTGTGGATAAGTCTTATTTTGGTTATGAATTCTATGTAAAACTTTGTGAAGCTATGGCCAATGTATATAAGGAAAGTGGCAACTTAGATAAACAATTGGAACACCTCCAAAATGCAGTAAAATGCCTTGATCAGTATTATTATGCAAGTGAATTTAGTTATAGTATATATACTTTGTATACAAATATTTTTAGTGATATAGCAGAAATTTATATTGAAAAAGAAGATTACAATACAGCAATAAATTATGAATTTATTTTAATAGGAATTTACAATAGTCCTAATTTAGAAAACTCTATAAATGAAAAATTCGAGGATATAGAAAACATAAGAAAGCTATTTGAAACTAGAGAGATTAAAGAATTTATCTTATCTGATAGTTATAAATTTAATCTTGAAAATAAATGGTTAAACTGTGTAAAGGATAGTTTTGAAAAAATTGTGGAAATAGCAAAGATTTTAGAAGATGACGAGTTAATAAAAATTAGCGAGCAAAAAATAAAATTATTAAAAGACCTTCCTTTTGATTTAGATATATAAAAAACATAAATTACAGATTAAAAATCCAAGATAATATAATAAAACTATAAAAAATCACATTAAAAAAGGGGGATTTGATATGTATTGTAAACAATGTGGTAATTTTGTAGATGAAAACAAGGATAAGTTCTGTATGAATTGTGGATTGGCAGTTGATGGAGAAGATGTTAAGCAAGTAGAGGCGTATAAAAATAACTTGGGGGATATTATTTTTTACTATGCTTCAGAAGCACTTTCAATTTTCTTCTTATTTTCATTCTTTTTAGATTTATATTATGGAGATGAAACTTCAGCGGTAAGTAATATTTTATATTTTGTAGCAACTATAAATATGCATAAGATAGCCATAAGTAGATTGATAAGAAATAATAGAACAATAAACTTACTATCTATTATTCTTGAAAAATTAATAGGAATGCCAGTAAAATTATTGGATGAACCAAGTTATATTTACAATAATGCTAGAAAGAGAAATTTAAAAATAAATATAGTCATTATGGTTATATGTATTATTTTAGGAGAAGCTTTATAAAGCATACTACATATTAAAAATAGAAAGGGGAGTTATTTATGATATGTAAGAAATGTGGAAATCAAATAAAAGAAGGGGCGAAGTTTTGTAATAATTGCGGGTATGATTTGAGTAATGAACAATTTGATACAGATGTGAGTGATGAAAATGTTCAAAGCATCACATTAAAAAAAGAAGATGAAAATCGAGACAATGACAAATTTACAAGCTCAAATATTAATCAACAAGACCAACAACAAAAGAAGAAAACGTCAAAGATTATAATAGGGATAATAGTTACAATAGCAATAATAGTAGGATTATCAGCATTGGCATCAGGTGGAGATTATTCCTCAAAGGTTAGTAGTGTTAAAAATGGTTACTTTCAAGCTTATTCTTCTGATGATGGATATCCAAATGTAGGTGATGCATTCGAAAACTATTTTGATGACACAAGTTGGAAAGCTTTTACGAGTGATGATGATATGGAGATAGTAGAATTTAACGGGAAATTTCTATATTATGATGATGAAACAGATTGTTGCCTACAATTCCAAACATATGAAGATGGTAGTTTTGATATATATGCAGTAGAGTTTAATGGAATACCTCAAGATAAATTGACAATTTCGGTACTTTTAGAAAAGGTTATGGATGAGGCACAATATATGGATGGAGATAATTAGATTAGAATTTATAAAATGAATATTGTGTAAAAATAAAATGACTACATGCATAGTATGTTTGTTTATTATATAATAAAGATTAAGCATAATATAAAAATACAAGGAGATAAATATGAACATACTTATATCAAATGATGATGGAATAAATGCAGAGGGAATAAAAATTTTGGCGGAGGAGATTTCGAAAATAGCAAATACATATGTAGTTGCACCAGACAGCCCAAGAAGTGCTAGTGGGCATGCGATAACTCTTCACAAGCCGATTTTAATAAACGATGAATTTATAGCAGAAAATGTTGAATCCTATTCAACTTCGGGAACTCCTGCTGATTGTGTAAAAGTGGGTATTGAGTCTATTTTAAAAGATATAGAAATAGATTTAGTTTTAAGTGGAATAAACAATGGACCAAATTTAGGAACAGATGTTATATATTCTGGAACAGTTGCGGCTGCGATTGAGGGACTTGTTGAAGGAAAGCCATCTATTGCTCTTTCTTGTGATTCGTCAAAAGTTTCAAGTGATGAATATAGAGAAGCGGCGAAATACACAGCTAAATTAATTCAAAAATTAGAGGGCAATTTAGATAAATTAAACGGAAATATACTAAATGTGAACTTCCCAACAGGAGAGAAAAAAGGCATAAGAATAACTAAACTTGGCAGACGTGTGTACAACAATGTTATGGATGATAGACAAAGTATAAGAGGTCAAAGATATGTATGGATGGGAGGAGATTTAGAAGATATTAAGCAAGATAAAGACAGCGATATATTCGCGGTTGAAAATGGCTATATATCAATAACTCCAGTGCATATAAATATGACAGAAACAAATAGAATTGAAGAACTTAAAGAATTAGGACTAGAAGAGTAAAATAAAAATGCCAAAGAGAAACTTTTATATAAAAGCCTCTTTGGCATTTTTGGAATGTTTTAAGCAATCATATATATATTATGTCCAAAAATTTATTATTTATTAGGATTATATTTAGCTTTTGAAATTAATTGTGTCATTGTTCCCATTGGGCAATATACACACCAAGATCTAGGTTTGAATAAAACCATTGTTATAAGACCTAAGATTGTTGAAGTCAACATCATGCTATAAAAACCAAGTGCAAATTGGTAAATCCATGGCGATACTAAGTTTGGATTTGTAATTTCCCAAGGAAGTTTAAATGTCCAAAGTAGGGTAAGGACTTCTTTTAAATTGCTAGCTCCAGCAAATACTAGATAAGTGTTAAATAACATAATGCCAAACATAGTTAAAAAGAAAGTCAAGAAACCATATCTGAAATATTTGCTTTTTAAAAATTTAGGCATTGGTTTATTTCTAGATAGGTTGAATTTATTTCCAAGGAAGTTAAATAATTGTCCCCTACCACAATATATATTGCAATATGATTTTCCACCGCCAAGTATTGAAATTATAATTGGTATTAAAAAGCATAATAGTCCAAGCCAAGCGAATAATATATTAAAAAATCCAAGGATGAAATAAGTTATACTTAAAATCCACATATAATCTAAAATTGATTTTTTATTCTTTTTCATTTATACAGCAACCTCCTTCTTTTCGATATTTATAATAGATGCAGGACAGACTAAGGCACATTTTCCACATCCAACACATTTTTCATAGTTTATTTCTGCAAAAATACCGTGCTCTATATGGATTATTTGAAGAGGGCATGCCTTTAAGCAAGTTCCACAAGCAACGCAAGCACTTTTATCAACTATAGCTTTTTTCTTAAATTTTTTCATTTTGTTCCTCCTATTTAGTAGATTGTAAATTTAATTATAAGAATTTTTGATAAAAGTTAAGTGATTAAGTCACACAGAATATAAAAATAAAAAAACTACTATATGAAGGTTTAATTAATAGTAGTTTTTAATCTCCAAAAGCTGGAGTAGATATTCAATTTTGTTGTAAAATAGATTGTAATTTTTCTATATTTATTATTTTTATACAACCGCGGCTAACTTTCACTATATTATCTTTTTCAAATCGCTTTAACATTCTGCTTATAACTTCGCGTGATGAACCTAAATCATTCGCTATTGCCTCGTGTGTTATATTTATTTCAAGTGAGTTCTTTAGATAATATTGATTGATTAAATAATCAGCCAATCTGTAATCCAAGTTAAAAAACACAACTTGTTCCAAAACCCACATGATTTCTGAAAGTTTGCTTTGTGTTACCTCAAGCATAAACTTTTGTATTGATATATTTTGATTTAATAAATCCTTAAAAAGTTTACCATCTATTATAATAAGTGACGAATTGTCAACAGCTTGAAGATTTATATCATAGGATAGGTTTTGATAAAAGCAAGATGATGATAATATACATAAATCATTTTTAAATAATTTAAAAAGCGTGATTTCCTTTCCTGATAATGATGACATAAAACTTCTAAGCTGGCCATTTGCGACTAAAACAAGGCCTGTACAAGATTTATATTTTGAATAAATCAATTCACCAGCTTTGTATTCCTCGATATGGCTTGCATCATAAAGTATGTTTTTTTCTTCTTTTGACAGATTTTTAAAAAACGGTAAGCTTTCCTTAAAAATTAATTCTTTATTTATATTCATTTAATTCCATCCTATTCATTTGATTTAATATCTTTATTATAGTAAAAAATAGAGGAATATATGTGATAAAGTCACATAAAAAACATATCGTTAATAGTTAACACGATATGTTTTTTTATATATTTATTTAAAAAGTGGAATTTCAAAGTAAATAGAAAGTAACATAGCATTTTTATCTAAACAAGCACCGACATCACCGTTTAATTGTTTGACCAAAAATTCTACGATTGAAAGTCCAAGCCCTGTTGACTTGTTTCTGGTAGAGTCAGCAGTATAAAATCGGTGGAATAATTTTTCAATGTTTATATCGTTATTTGGAGAGATTGGATTAGTAAAAATAATCTTGGCATTTTTAGAATCTGGTATTTTATCGTAATCTATTTTAATATCAATATCTCCAAGCGAGTGTTTTGCACAGTTGTTTAATAAATTATCGACAATTCTAATAAGCATATCTTTATCACCGAGAACATAGATTGGCGGTGATTCTTCCATATTGATGTTTATATTTTTTTCTTCCAAAACTCCTATATAAGACAATATACATTCAACAATTAAGTTACTTATATTTATTTTTTCTAAATTAGGTTTTATATTTGATGTAATTAAATAAGAGTATTCAAAAAAATGTTTGATTAAATTGCCGAGATCATCTGTTGATTTTTGGGCAATCTGTAGATTGTGGAGCTGTTCTTTATCCAAATCACTTTTTTGCAAAAGTTGTTGATATCCTTTGACTGAAGTTAGCGGTGTTCTAAGATCATGTGATATATTTGAAATCAACTCCTTAAATTGTTTTTGTTCATTTATGCTGTCTAGTCTGCGTTTTTCTTCTAATTTAAGACAATGATTAATATTGCTTGCAAGTTTTATAATAGTCTTATTAAAAAGTACTACATTAAGAGGTTGGCGAGTATTTTCAGAAAGTCTTTTATGCAGTTGTTTGTTTATTGAATTTAATTGATTTAAGATAAATCCAATATATATAATTAAAAAAACAATAATCAAACACAATAGAATAACAATAAGTGACATATCTCCAACCCCTTTGCTTTTAATATATAAGTTAACTTTAATCTAATATAAATATTATAATCTAAAACTTATAAAAATTAGATATATAGATTATTTAATTTCTGCTTTTCTAAAAAATAAATAAGATAAAAGCATCATAATTACAAGAAATACTAAACTAATTCCTATAAAGTTGAAAAAGACAGAGGCATTTGCGTTTAATGTTAATTTTGAATAATCAACGCCAAATGGAGTCTTTGAAAAAAAGTCAGAAGCTGCGTCTATATTTATAATTTGGGCAATTGCAGCATTGAAGATATATCCCAAACTGATTACAATCACTGATTTTCGGATTGAGAAAGCTAAAAATATTGAAATACTTATTTGTGATGCATATACGATTGCTATTGTGAACCAGATTGCGATTATTTTTAAAAATATATTAAAATCAAAGGCAGTACTATTTTCGTTTTTCATTATATTTTGAAATACAGATGGCAAGAATGTCTCGAATGAATAGTTTGAACACATTCCAATTATTGCTGCGATTACATATGGAAGTAGAAATATTAAAATTGATATAAAATAAGTTATAGTTTTGCAAATTATGATAGAACTTCTGCTGTAACCAGTTGATATGGAATCGTGGATTGTTTTGTTGTCAAAATCATTACATATAAATAAAGAAATAAATATCACACTAACAAGAGAAATCATTTGAAAGTCAGTAAAAAAAGAACCAATACCGATTATATCATGACTTAAATTTCCGTTTGTTAATTGATAAGATATAACTGACATAAGTGTGGCAGAGATACAACATAACAAAAATAAAATTTTGATTGATTTAGTTTTTCTAATTTTATACAAATCTGCTTTAATTAAATTAAACATTATCAATACCTCCCACCATAGAAATAAAGTAATCCTCAAGAGTGCCACCCTCGTTTGATAAATTAGTTACTGCGACTTCATTTTCAAATAATGTTTTTCCAACAAGTTCCTTATCATCTATATAATCAAAAAGTTGAACAGAGTTATCTGGCATAACTTTAAAGTTAGTAGTATTTAAATTTCTCTCTATCACATTGACTAATTTGCAAACATTTGTAGATTGTAGTAGAAGATAGTGTTTGCAATGTTCATCAAGTTCTTCTAATGTAAGAGTTTCGATTATTTCACCTTTGTTTATAAATATATAGTCAGTAGCAAGTTGATACATCTCTGGCAAGTTGTGGCTAGATATTAAAATGGTCATATTTTTTTCATCACAAAGTTTTATAAGAAGTTTTCTGATTTCGACAACACCAAGTGGATCAAGCCCATTTATAGGTTCATCTAATATTAAAAATTCAGGATTGTTCAAAAGAGTAATAGCAATTCCAAGGCGTTGTTTCATACCTAGTGAAAAGTTTTTGACCTTCTTTTTACCTGTATTAGAAATATCTAAAAGTGTTAAAAGTTCATCTTCAATTTCCTCATTTGGAATGCCTCTAATAATTCGATGAAGTCTCATATTTTCTTTTGCAGTCATAGATAAGTTGATGCTTGGAGACTCAATCATACATCCCATACGTCTTCGCTCGATTTGTATTTCACTTTCTTGAGTGTGACCGAATAACTCGATTTCACCAGAACTAGGATAGCTAAGACCTGCGATAAGTCGCATCAACGTACTTTTTCCAGCACCATTTCGTCCGACTAAACCATAGATTTTGCCAGGTTCTAATGCAATCGATACATTATTTACAGCATGATAGCCTTTATATGTTTTTGTGAGATTTGTAGTTTTTAAAATATACTCACTCATATTTTTCCCTCCTAATTTATTGAAATTGTAATAGTAGTTTTAACTTTATATTTAAAGTATAGGGAAAAAAGGTTTAGAAAAAGATAAGAAGGAAAAATTAAATGTAAAGAATTCGATAAGTTACTTTTTAAAAAGTCGATAACCCAATCCCCACACTGTTTCTATATAATTTTCATTTGGATTGAATTTTTTTAATTTACTTCGGATATTGCTTATATGTGTTTTTATAGCATTGTCATCGCCGATATATTCTTCATGCCAAATTGACTCATATAAATTTGCTTTGCTAAAAACTTTATTTTGATTTTTTATAAGCAGTTCCAAAATCATATATTCCTTAGCAGTTAAGTACAATAAACAATCATTGATTTTAATTTCTTTATTATTTTCATCTAAAGTTATATCTTTATATTTAAGTAAGGGTAAGATATCAGAGTCTGAAACATGATTTGAAATGTAGTAGCGTCTTAAGTTTGATTCAATTCTCGCAATAACCTCGCCTAGGTCAAAAGGTTTAGTTATATAATCATCAGCGCCTAGTTTTAACAAATCAATTTTTGTGCTTATCATATCTTTTGCGGAAATAATTATAATTGGAATTTGTGAAAATTGGCGAACTTCTTTTAAGATTTCGTCTCCACTTTTGTATGGCAACATGATATCCAAAAGTACTAAGCTATAAGAATTAGTTTTAATTTCATTAAGTCCATCAATTCCTGTAAATGAAGATTTTACGCCATATCCAGCGCTTTTTATCGCTTGAGCAAGCATTAGATTTACATCTTGATTGTCTTCTATAATTAAGATATTTTCCATTTTCCCCTCCTACAATTTACGTTTCTATATTTTGAGTTGAGTATATACTAAAAATATGGAAAAAACAAGGAAGGAGAGTAGCCTTAAAAAAATAAATAAAAAATTTTAAAAATAAAAATTGACGAAAGTCAATATATCTGATATGATTACATATGCAATAAATTAGGAACAAAATTGTTTTTAATAGATTGATTAAAAAAGAATATTATAATACAGATTACATATATAGATCCATAATAGGGATGGACGTTTCTACTAGCTGCCGTAAATAGCAAACTATACGTAATTCATAGGAATTACTATAGCTATTTACGGCAGTTTTTTTGTGGTCAAGGAGGTCAAATGAGATTATTAAAGGGAAATTTTATTTATTCAATAGATAAGAATGATATAGAAATAAAGGAAAATCAATATCTTTTAGTGAAAGATGGTAAAGTAGAGGGATTTTATAATGAAGTTCCAAGTATTGCGAAAGATGTAAAAGTTGAAGATTATAAAGATAATATAATAATACCAGGATTATCTGATTTACACGTACATGCTCCACAATATGCATTTAGAGGTATGGGGATGGATATGCAACTTTTAGATTGGTTAAATACTTATGCGTTTAAAGAAGAGGGAAAATATAAAGATCTAGAATATGCTAAAAAACAATATTCTAAATTTGTAGATGATGTTAAAAATAGTGCGACAACTAGATTATCGATATTTGCTACATTACACAAAGATGCAACAATTATGCTTATGGATTTATTAGAAAATGCAGGAGTAAAAGCATATGTTGGAAAAGTAAATATGGATAGAAATTCACCTGAATTTTTAAGCGAAGACACAATTGAGTCAAAAGAAGATACAATAGAATGGTTAGAACAAATTAAAGATAGATATAAAAATATAAAACCAATATTAACTCCAAGATTTATCCCAAGTTGTACGGATAAATTAATGGATGAGATACAAAATATAAATAAAAAATACAAATTGCCAATTCAATCACATCTATCAGAAAATACATCTGAAATAGATTGGGTGGCAGATTTACACCCAGATACAAATAATTATGCAGAGGCATATGATAAGTACAATTTATTTGGGAAAGAAAACAAAACAATAATGGCACACTGTGTTCACTGTCCAGACGATGAACTTAATTTAATAAAACAAAACAACGTAACAGTTGCTCATTGTCCGCAATCGAATGCAAATTTAACTAGTGGAATTGCACCGATTAAAAAGATGTTAGATATGGGAATTTATGTTGGACTTGGTAGTGATATTGCAGCAGGTTCAAGTTTATCAATATTTAGAGCAATGAGCGATGCTGTACAAGTTTCAAAATTAAGAGAAGCTATGACAGGTGAGAAAAATCAAATTCTTACATTATCAGAAGTATTCTACCTTGGAACAAAAGGTGGAGGAAAATTCTTCGGAAATGTGGGAAGTTTTGAAAAAGGATATGAATTCGACGCTGTAGTTTTAAATGACGAGTCATTTGGTGATAATAGCGACTTTACATTAAAAGAGCGTTTAGAGAGAATAATATATTTAAGCGATGATAGAAATATCGTAGCTAAATATGTTGCTGGAAACAAAGTCATCTAAATATATAATTAATTTTATATATTGAGAATAAATTTATTTTTTTAAAAGTATAAAAGTTAAAAGTATAATTATTGGTACAAAAGTGCTGATAAATAAAGAGGTTGTTGCATTTATCTTGTAACAACCTCTTTATTTAATTTCTTAAAATTTTCTTTCAAAATTATAATTTGATAAGTGAAATGTTATAATAAAAATATATTTTAAAGAGAAAATAAAACTTAAGATAAGCTTTGTAAATTAATATTTTAAGAAGGGAATGGTAGATATGAAAAAGAGGTTATTAATAGGGCTTATGATGTTATGCGCTATAATACTTACTGGGTGTGTCGATGCAGATGTAACTGTGGATTTAGAAAAAGATGGAACAGGAAAGGCGATAGTTGAGTTAGTTGGTCCAGAAACTATATTTGACAATATACCACAAGAAACTATAAACGAATGGGCACAATCATTTGACACAGTAGAGAAAATAAGTAAATCAGATAAAAAAGGATATAAATTTACTACTAAACAAGAAAAATTGGATGAATTATTAAAAGAAGTTACAGAATTAAATGGGGTAGTAGATGAAGGTAGTAAAGAAGATTCAAACAGCACAAGCAAATCTAAATCAGAATCGACAACTACAGCATTTGCACAAACAACAGCAAATACTAGTGATAATAAGAGTGCAGTAAATGAGATAGCAAATGAACTTTATCAAAAATATGTAGATGTAGAAGAAGAGGACGGATTATTTTCAAGCACTTATAATATAGGTCTAAAGATAAAAGATGCAATATATAGTGAAATGACTAATGAACAAAAAGCATTAGTTAGCTTTATTGGACGTTCTGCTAATATAGGTCTACATATAAAATCACCGATAGAAGCGAAAAGCAGCAATGCAACTAGCCAAACTAAGGAAGATGGAAAGTATGTGTATAATTGGGACTATACATTAGCTGATGTTCAAAATATAAATTTCTCTGCAACAATACCTAATGTGAGAAATATTGTAATCGCAACAGCATGCGCATTAGCTGTATTAGTAGCTATAATAGCGATGATAATTAGAAGAAGAAAATAGATTGTAATTATTAAAAATAATGTTATAAGAAAAATTTTGAATTTCTATGTTGACTCTAACACTGTGATAGGCTCTACAATATAAATAAGCTCAAACAAACATGCATGTAAAGGAGTGGTTGAATGTTTAAAATAGGTGAGTTTTCAAAGCTTTCACAGGTTAGCATTAGGATGCTTAGACATTATGACAAAATTGATTTATTAGTCCCGAAAAAGACAGATAAATTTACAGGATATAGATATTATTCAGCAGCACAACTTATTGTAATAAATAGGATTCAGGAATTAAAAAAGATGGGGTTTAGCTTGAATGAGATCAAAGACATTTTAAAAGATTATAAGGATGATGATAGTTTTAAGAGCGCGTTAAAAGCTAGAAAATCCGAGATAGAATTAGGCATAAAAGAAATGCAAAATCAAGTATTGCTTATTGAAAACTTCGTAAAGAGATTAGAGGAGGTTTCAATTATGAAATACAATGTAAATGTAAAAGAAATGCCAGAAAGAAAGGTTGCTAGTTTAAGAAAAGTTATAGGAAGTTATCCACAAGAAGGAGAACTTTGGAATCAAATCAGAAGTGAAATAGCACCACAAAATCCTAAATTTTCAAATCCATCATATAGAGTTGCTATTTATAGAGATGAAGAATACAAAGAAACAAATCCTGATATAGAAATTCAAATAGCTGTTGATGGAGATTATAAAGATACACAAAATGTAAAATTTATGAACATAGCTCCAATGAAAGTTGCATCAGTAATGATGAAGGGTGGATATGAACAAATAGGAGAAGTCAATGCAACAGTTGTAAATTGGGTTCAAGATAATAATTACGAATTTGCTGGCGATATGTTTAGCATATATCATGTTGGACCAGCAGAAACTAAAAATCAAGATGAACTTGTTACTGAAATATGTTTCCCAATAAAAGAAAAATAGAATATTAGGAATATAATATATTAACTTAAAATAAAAGACTAAGGTGTAAAAAGATTTTATGCCGTAGTCTTTTTTAATTGAAAAAATTATATTTATTTTATTATGTATAAACTTATATTTTCCTAAAAAAGTGAAATACTAAACTATAAATAAAAAAATGGAGGACTAATTATGGAAAATAATATGGCAATGGAATACCCTATGTTTTGTTATCAATGCGAACAAACAGCAGGGGGTAAAGGATGTACTAAAATGGGGGTATGTGGGAAAACTCCTGAAGTAGCAGCACTTCAAGATTTACTAATATTCCAAATAAAAGGGATAAGTTGTTATGCAAAAGAAATAGTTGAAAAAGGTGAAAATGTAGACAAAGATATAGTTTCTTTCGTTGAGAACTGCTTATTTACAACTTTAACTAATGTAAACTTTGATGCAGATGTTCATGTTGAATTATTAAGAAGATCACAAGAAATAAAAGAACAACTTAGAAGTAAAGTTGGATGCATAAAAAACACTACAGAGCACGCTACATACAACTTAAGTAGTACAAAAGCAGAAATGTTACAAGATGCGAAAAAAGCAGGAATAATGTATGACCAAGATTTAGACCCAGATATCCGTTCACTAAGACAAACAATAGTCTATGGACTAAAAGGTATTAGTGCATATGGTCATCAAGCGAGAGCGCTTGGATATTATGATGACCAAGTCGATAATTTCTATATAAGAGCATTAGAAGCTACAACTGACGATAATCTAAGCGTAGAAGAACTTATAAGATGGACAATGAGAACAGGAGACATGAGTGTGGCTGTTATGAAAAAACTAGATGAAGCAAATACTGAAGTTTATTCAAATCCAACACCACATAAAGTAAACGTAAAAATGAAAAAAGGTCCTTTCATAATAGTATCAGGACATGACTTAAAAGATTTAGAAATGTTACTTCAACAAACTGAAGGAAAAGGAATAAATATATATACACATGGTGAAATGTTACCAAGTCATGGATATCCAGGACTTAAAAAATATAAACATCTAGTAGGTAACTTTGGTGGAGCTTGGCAAGACCAACAAAAAGAATTCGATTCAATACCAGGATGCATCCTTATGACAACTAACTGCCTTATGAGACCTAGAGAAACTTATAAAGACAGAATATTTACAACTAACGTAGTTGGATGGGATGGAGTAAAATTTGTTCCTAAAAAAGAAGATGGAACTAAAGACTTCAGCGAAATAATAGAAAAAGCATTAGAATTAGGTGGATATGAAGAAGACCAAGAACCACATGAAATTCTAGTTGGATTTGGTCATCATGCAACTTTAAGCAATGCAGGTGCAATTGTAGATGCAGTAAAACAAGGTAAAATAAGACATTTCTTCTTAATAGGTGGATGTGATGGTGCTAGACCAGGAAGAAATTATTATACTGAATTTGCTAAAAAAGTTCCACAAGACTGTGTGATTTTAACTTTAGCATGTGGTAAATATAGATTTAATAAACTTGACTTTGGAGAAGTTGCGGGACTACCAAGACTTCTAGATGTTGGACAATGTAACGATGCATATTCAGCAGTTAGAATAGCAACAGCATTAGCAGATGCATTTGAAACAGATGTAAACGGCTTACCGCTTTCTTTAATAATATCTTGGTATGAACAAAAAGCTGTAGCAGACTTACTTGCATTATTATCACTTGGAATAAAAGGAATTTACCTAGGACCAACACTTCCAGCATTCCTAAGCCCTAATGTACTTCAATACTTAGTAGATACATTCGATTTAAGACCTATAAGTACACCGGATGATGATTTAAAATCTTGTTTACAACAAGAAGTATAGGTTTTAGAAAATTTATACATTTAAATATAAAAAGTTTATATATTAATTTGCCTAAATTATAGATAAAAAAAACTCCCTTGCAAAAGCAGGGGAGTTTTGATTATAATTCTACATTAAAAGATTCATTATCATTACTGATTTTAACTATTTTATCCTTGTAATTAACTGCATACTTAGAGTTTATAAAAGTATCACAAATTGAGAAATCACCCCACATATGCATTGGGAATGCTATTTTGGTGTTTGTATTTCTCATAAAATAATCAAATCCTAAGTAATAAAAATCACCTTGGCGTGGATCTAGTGGAACAAATGCTAAATCTATATCACGACCTTTGATTCTATCTATTCCAGATTTAAATTTATCTTCTGCATATTTATTTTCTTTTGGAGAGTTTTCACCTTCCCAATGCCACCAGTTTAAATCACCAGCATGGTAGATTACTTTTCCTTCAATTTCAATTAAGAATGCAACACCTATATCGCTTGATTCAAGTGTTTTTATTTTCATATTATCTACTGTGATTTCTTCATCGAAGTTCATAACAACAATTTGGTCAGCAGATTTTACATATTTGCTTCTTCTTTTCTTAATATCTTTTGAAAGAATATATGTAACATCAGGGTGGTCTTTAGCTATTTCAAATATGCATTTGTCAAAGTGGTCTTCGTGGAAGTGGCTTGCAAATACATAAAGTTTTTTATCTTTATCAAACTTTGGAAGCTCACCTTTGAAATAGTCAAAAAGTAATATTGAATTTTGTAGCTCCACACAAAAACTGCTGTGGTGAATATATGTTATTTTCATGTTTACGTCCTTTCATATATAAAACTTATTTTATTTATCTATTTTTAAATATATTTTATATTATTATACATAAAAATGGTGAAAATTTAAAAAGATAATAAGTAGTTATCTAAAATAATTTAACTGGAGCAGGGACGCCTGCCTCAGGAAGTAAAAATATAAATAGAGTAAGTAAAATTTCAAAAATTGTTATAAGTAAAAGTAAAAATTTAAAATTTCCCTTAGAAAATATATTGGCAAAGTTTAAAAATAAACTCAATATATTTAAACCTGCACTAATCCAAAATGCAACATAAATATTAGGAAAAATTCCTGATAAAAAAATTACAATTAGATAAAGTGTTTGGATAGCTATCGTTATTTTTAAAATCAATTTATTTTTATTATTTTTCACTATTAAATCTCCCGTTTAATCAAATTTTTGTTAGAAATTATTATATATTATAAATAAGTTTCAATCAATAGAGTAAAATTTATAACGAAGTAGTAGAGTGTTAATAAGTGTATTTTATTTTGCAAAATTGAAAATTATCCGAAATCAGATTATAATATTAAAGTCCGATATCGGATTTTGAAGGAGGAATATAAATGACAATACAATTATCTGAACATTTTACTTATAAAAAAATATTTAGATTTGCACTGCCTTCTATCGTAATGATGGTCTTTACTTCAATTTATGGTGTTGTAGATGGGACATTTGTGTCTAACTTTGTTGGAAAAACACCATTTGCCGCAGTAAACTTAGTATGGCCATTTTTAATGATATTAGGTGCATTTGGATTTATGATAGGAACAGGGGGAAGTGCATTAGTTGCAAAAACACTTGGTGAAAATAAAAAAGAAGATGCCAACAGATACTTTACAATGCTTATAACATTGGTAGTTATTTTAGGAATATTGCTTACAATTTTCGGACTTATTGTAGTTCGCCCACTTTCGCACACATTGGGAGCAAGGGGGCAAATGCTTGAAGATTGTGTAACATACGGAAGAACTCTTATGATATTTAATACAGCATTTATGCTACAGAGTGTATTCCAAAGTCTTTTTATTACAGCAGAAAAACCAAGACTTGGGCTTATTATGACAGTGGTAGCAGGACTTACAAATATGGTGCTTGATGCATTATTTATAGCAGTTTTTAAATGGGGATTAGTTGGGGCAGCATTAGCAACAGGTTTAAGTCAATGTATCGGTGGGATTTTACCATTAATTTATTTCTTAAGTTCTAAAAATGACACAGCACTTAAATTTGTAAAAACTAAATTAGAAGGAAAAATACTTTTAAAAGCATGTGCAAATGGAGCATCAGAACTTATGACAACTGTATCTTCATCGCTTGTAAGTATGCTTTATAATTTCCAACTTATGAGACTAGCTGGTCAAAATGGAATTGCTGCATATGGGGCAGTTATGTATGTTGAATTTGCATTTGTGGCAGTATTTATCGGATACTCAATAGGAACAGCGCCTATAGTATCTTATCATTATGGTTCAGAAAATCATAATGAAGTTAAAAATATGCTTCAAAAAAGCTTTAAAATAATGAGTGTTTTAGGCATTACTATGATGGTGCTTGCACAGATTTTAGCATCTCCCCTTGCAAAAGTATTTGTAGGATATGATAAGCAATTATTTGATATGACTGTGCATGGATTTAGATTATTCTCATTCTACTTTATACTAGCGGGAATAAACATCTATGCATCTTCATTTTTCACAGCGCTTAATAATGGAATGATTTCGGCTATAATATCATTCTCAAGAACATTGGGATTTGAAACACTTGCTGTAATAATTTTACCTATATTCTTACAACTTGATGGAGTGTGGCTTGCGATTACTGTTGCTGAAATATGCGCATTTGTTATATCGATAAGTTTCTTAATTGCAAAAAAAGAAAAATATCACTATGCATAGCATTATTTGAATTAATACCAATTGATGTTAAAAAGTAAAATATAAAGCAGAAGCAATCAGAGCAAAAGGTGACGCCGAAGCCGAAGCGATTAGAGCAAAAGGAATCGCCGAAGCACAAGGTATAGAAAAGAAAGCCGAAGCCATGGCAAAAATGGAAAAAGCAGCCGTTATGGAAATGTACTTCAAAGCACTTCCAGACGTTGTAAAAGCAGCCAGTGCACCACTTGCAAATGTAGATAAGATAACAATGTATGGCGATGGCAACAACACTAAACTAGTTAAAGACATAATGTCTACAGTGACTCAAGTTACAGACGGACTAAAAGAATCAACAGGAATCGACTTAAACGACGTACTTGCTAGTTTTACAGGTGCAAAAATGGCGATGGATGCGATTGAAAAGAAAAAAGATGATCAAAATATTGATATTGTAGATGATAAAGTAGACGACAATAGTGATTTATCAACAAATGAAAATTAAATACTAGTCGAGGGAGCAACTAATTTAAGTAAAGGATTAGGGCTTTTATATATATGGCGTGTATTTCAAATTAGATTTACACGCTATTTTTTTAATGATGGGAGATTAAGAAAATAGGAGAATAAAATATATGAAAAAGATTTTTTACAAAATGGTATGTTTAATCTGTATAATGATTATGATAATAGTGCTAATGATACATGGATTTCGTTCATTTTCAAAAACACAAGTCAAATCATTTGATTTAGTTACAAATAAAGAGATACCAATATCTAAAATTTCAGGATTCTATGTTGATTCGGATGAAAATTTTTATGTTGGTATAGATGATTTTAGTTGGATAGAAATATTTGATAAAAATGGTAAATTTGTATGTTCTATTGCTATGAAAGGATTAGTTTATAATTTTTATGTTGATAAGGATGGATTACTTCATATTTTTTGTACTTATAGAACTTCTGATAATATTTATGAACAAATTATTGATATAGAAAAAAATAGTATCATCTCAGAAGAAGTAATTAAAGATGAGCCAGCTGTTAACATGAATCCAAAAAAGGAAATTTTTATTAATAATAAATTATACAGTATCGATAAAAATGTTGTAAAAATAAAATCTAAAAATTATGAAAAAGAAATTAAGTTAGATATAGAAATTAAATACTCTGAAGATCTGTTATTAAATTAATCTTAATTAGTCTACATTTAAAAATTCATAATAAATACTTAAATATATATTAGACTAGGCATTATGCTAAAATAGACAAAATTTAGGAGGATAATCATGATTACATTAATCACATGCTTGATAGGTGGTCTAGGTGCAGGAATTGGTACAGGTCTTGCTGGACTTAGTGCGGCTGCAGTTATATCACCTATGTTAATTACTTTTTTAGGAATGCCAGCATACCAAGCAGTTGGGATTGCACTAGCATCCGATGTACTAGCAAGTGCTGTGTCAGCCTATACTTATGGTAAAAATAAAAACTTAGATATAAAAAATGGAATGATAATGATGATAACAGTTTTGATATTTACTATGGTAGGAAGTTATATATCTAGTTTAGTGCCAAATAAAATGATGGGTAACTTTTCTGTATATATGACATTTTTAGTTGGACTTAAATTTATAATAAAACCAGTTATGACAACAAAAGATGATATGGAAGAAAAGTCAGTAAAAACAAAAATAATCCAATCGATATTATGTGGAATAATGATTGGATTTATCTGTGGATTTGTAGGTGCTGGTGGAGGAATGATGCTTTTATTAATCCTTACAAGTGTATTAGGATATGAGCTAAAAACAGCAGTTGGAACAAGTGTATTTATAATGACATTTACAGCACTTACAGGAGCTATGTCACACTTTGCAATAGGTGGAATGCCTGATTTTAAAATATTAATCCTTTGTATGTTATTTACATTTGTAGGTGCACAAGTATCTGCTAAATTTGCTAATAAATCTTCAGAAGAGGTTTTAAACAGAGTGCTTGGAATAGTATTATGTGCGATTGGGGCACTTATGATTGTAATGAATATGATAGCTTAAAAATAGATGTTCGATGATATAATTAAATATAGAAGAAGAAGTATTTTAATTATATATAGGGAAAATAAAATGGAAAATATTAAAGTAAACAGAACATTTACAGTCTTATTTAGAATTTGATGAAAATAACAAATTTAATAATATTAATTGTATCAAGTGTAAAACTTGTGTGAATAATTAATCTAAGGGTACACTTGAGATTAAATAACAAGAAAAGTATTATTTAAAATATAAAAATAAATATTTAATATATAGCATGTATTTTTTAATAGTTTACATGCTATTTTTGTATATTATGAAAATAAAAGATAAAAACGTATAAATATTGATATAATTAAAGAAAAGGATAGTAAAAATTTAAAAAGAAAGGAAGGCAAAAATGGATATAAATAATTATATAAAGTTTATGGAAAATGATAAACCGCTAGATGATAAGGACATAATTCATAATTTATCTGTTGCTACAACACATATTATATATAGAAATGGACCAGTTGAAGATATGCATGCAGATGGAAAATTAACTGATTACGCTATGATGAACATAAATAAATTTATGGTAAATAGATTAGGTGGAGTAATTTTAATTCTATTGGATAATAAAAAGGTTGATTTAATAAAAAAATGTGGGGAATATTATATGGAAAATCTTATAGATATAGTTATTGAATATTGTTTTATAGATGGTATTCAAAATTCTAAAATTGATATAGAAAAACTTACAGAAAAAGATATAGATATAATTGTTGAATTTATGGATCAAAAGTTATACTCTATATTATCAATCATACTAGAACGAAATATAAGTGGGATAAAGGGTATACTATTACATAGTGTTATTTATGGAACAGATTGGGATTATTGTAAACCAGATATAATTGATTTTGATTTATTTCTAGATAAGTTAGATTCTTAATTGTGAAGGTAATCTGTGATATGAATAAAAAAGTAGGCGAAATTATGCTTGAGTACAACTAAAGTATATTATAAAGCAATAAAAAAACAAAATGATATAATTAAAATATAATAATAAAAATTTTAACTACACAGGGGGAAAAAATGAGAAAAATATACACTAATGGGAATATCTATACCGTAACTAACGGCAATGCAGAAGCTTTTGTAGAAGAAGAAGGAAAATTTATATATGTAGGGAATAACGAAGATGCACTTTCATACAAACAAGAAGACAGCGAAATAATAGATTTACAAAATAAATTTGTTACAGCTGGATTTAATGATTCACATATGCATGTTGTTGAATTTGGGGATTATTTAGAAATAATGCATATGGGTGATTTTACAGGTTCTTTAAAAGAATTAAAAGATGGAATTAGAAAATTTATAAGTGAAAAAGATTTTAAAGAAAATGAATGGGCTAGAGGCAGAGGATGGAATAATGACTATTTCACAGATGAAAATAGATTTCCAAATAGATATGATTTAGATGAAGTGTCTACAACTTGTCCAATATGCATAATTCGTGCTTGTGGACATATCTGTGTTGTAAACTCAAAGGGGTTAGAATTACTTGGAATTACAAAAGATTCACCACAGGTAGAAGGTGGAGTATTTGATGTGGATGAAAATGGGGAACCACTTGGAATATTTAGAGAAAATGCTCTTGAACTTGTTTATAGTAAGGCTCTTACACCTGATAAAGATAGATTTAAAAAGATGATACATGAAGCTTGTAAAGCTTTAAACTCATATGGTGTGACATCAGCACAAACTGATGATTTTGTAGCATTTCCACAAGTTGACTATGAAGTATTAATAGCAGCTTATCAAGAACTTGAAAAAGAAGGTAAACTGACAGTAAAAATAAATCAACAAGCTCAATTAGTAAATATACAAGGTTTAAAGGAATTTATAGGAAAAGGATATAAAACAGGGGTTGGAAGCGATTACTTTAAAATAGGTCCATTAAAATTAATAGGTGATGGCTCATTAGGTGCAAGAACTGCTTATATGACACAACCATACAACGATGATGACAGCACTTGTGGAATACCTATTTACACTCAAGAACAACTTGATGAAATGGTTGAATATACTCATAAAAATGGAATGCATGTAGTAATTCACTGTATAGGTGACAAAATAATGTATATGGTAGTTGAAGCTATGGAAAAGGCACTAAAAAAATATCCAAAAGAAGACCATCGCCACGGAATAGTCCACTGTCAAATAACTACAAAAGAATTATTAGACAAGTTCAAAGAATTAAAATTACACGCATACATCCAATCTATTTTCTTAGATTATGATATCAATATAGTGGAAGACAGAATTGGAAAAGAAAGAGCAAAATATACATATAATTTCAAAACACTTATGGATAGCGGCGTAATTACAAGTAATGGTTCAGATTGCCCTGTTGAATTACCAGACGTAATGAATGGAGTGCAATGCGCAGTAACTAGAAAAACTCTAGATGGCAAAGGACCATTTTTACCGGAACAAGCTTTAAGTGTAGAAGAAGCAATCAAATCTTACACAATAATGGGCGCTTATGGTTCTTTTGAAGAAAAAACAAAAGGAAGTATAGAAATTGGCAAAGTTTGTGACTTTGTTGTTCTTGGCAAAAACCCATTTGAAGTAGAAAAAGATAAATTAAAAGATATAGAAATATTAGCAACTTACTTAGATGGCAAATGTGTATTTGAAAAAAAATAATAAAGATTTTCCGTAGTAAGTGCGATAACAAAATTGCACTTACTAAATTTCTACAAAAGAGGTGGATATATGAAAGATTTAAAAGATATTTGTAAGGTTGCATTAGTTCAGGCAGCACCGGTTATGTTTGATAAAAAAGCAGGGGTTGAAAAAGCTGTAAAACTTATAAAAGAAGCTGGAGAAAAAGATGTAGATTTAATAGTATTCCCAGAATTATTTATACCAGGATATCCATATGGAATAACTTATGGATTTACTGTTGGAAGTAGAAATGAAGATGGACGTAAAGATTGGAAAGTTTATTACGATAATTCTATAGTAGTTCCAGGGGAAGAAACAGATATATTAGCAAAAGCAGCAAAAGAAGCACATGCATATGTTAGTTTAGGATTTTCTGAACGTGATATAAACACAGGAACACTTTATAATTCAAATATAATATTCTCACCAGAAGGTGAAATCGAAAGTGTCCACAGAAAATTAAAACCAACAGGAGCAGAACGTGTTGTTTGGGGAGATGCAAACAAAGGATATTTCCCAATTGTAGATACACCTTGGGGCAATATAGGAAGTTTAATATGTTGGGAAAGCTACATGCCACTTGCTAGAGTTGCACTTTATGAAAAAGGAGTTACTATTTATATTTCACCAAATACTAACGATAATCCAGAATGGCAAGCCACTATACAACATATAGCATTAGAAGGTCATTGCTACTTTATAAATGCAGATATGTATTTCACAAAAGATATGTATCCAAAAGATTTACATTGTCAAGATGAAATAGATAAATTATCACATATAGTTTGTCGTGGTGGTAGCTGTATAGTTGACCCATATGGTCATTATGTTACAGAGCCAGTTTGGGACAAAGAAGAAATAATATATGCAGATTTAGATATGCAAAAGGTTCCAATGTGTCGTATGGAATTAGATCCTTGTGGCCACTATGCAAGACCTGATGTATTAGAACTTAAAATTAATGAAAAATGATAACATATGTAATATATAAAAATAAACTTAAGCAATTTAAAACATTATTTTGAAAAAATTAACAGTAATGTAACACATTTTTAGGTGATTTCATTTACAATTATGTTAAAGATGTATTCCTATACAGAATATATTTAAAAATTTAAGATAATTGGGGTGTTATTATGATTAAAGTCGTGAATCCTATAAAAAACAATGATTGTAGCAGTAATATTAAAGACTTTGAAGTACCTAAATTTAGTAAAGCAGCTGGAGCTGAAAAAATCTATGAAAGGGATGGATATATTATATTGAGAGTGAAAAGAGGATATATAGTATATAACACTAGAAAGCGCTTTGAAAATGGACATACTCATATCCAAAGTTTTGAGATGGCAAAGACAATAATTGATAATAACATCAGAAAGAAAAGACCGAAAACAAATAGTATTTATCTTATAGAAAGTCATATAAGAGTTACAAATGACAGCAAATATAAAAAAATGCTTCAAGAATTGCTGGCATCAAAGGAAGATAGAACAAAGGACAACAAATATCATAATAAGAATATGTGCAGTTCTTTTTAATTAAATATATAAAAAATCATACCAGGTGGTATGATTTTTTTTGTTAAGGTTAAATATAGAAAACTATGTTACTATAAATGCGAGATAAACATAATATATTATAATAAAGAAAATTTAGATATGATGTGGTTTAATATAGAGTACATAAAATTATGATATAATAAAAGTATAATATAAAAATTAATTTTTATATTATACTTAGCAAATAATATAAATCCAAATAAAAATATAAATTACAAATTTTAAAAGATTTTTTAAATAGAGTGTTTTATGATAGGAGATAGAGAGATTATGATAAAGGAAAAGATTGTGAGTCCATTTGTTAAAACTTTGATAAATAGCAATGCGCTTGATAAGATTGAAGATAATATGATGCCATTAAAAAGACTTATGGCTTATTACAGATGTGCTATTATGGAAGTTGAGACAAAATTTAATGTATTAAATGAGGAATTTTCTCTTGAATACGATAGAAATCCAATTGAAACTATAAAAACAAGGTTAAAATCTACAGAAAGTATAATAAAAAAATTAGTTAGAAAAAATTTTCCACTTACAGTTGATTCGATTGAAGCAAATTTGAACGATATAGCTGGCGTTAGAGTAGTGTGCTCTTTTTTAGAAGACATATATTTATTGGCTGATTGTTTGTTGCAACAAGATGATGTCAAATTAATTCAAGTTAAAGATTACATAAAAAATCCAAAGCCAAATGGATATAGGAGTTTGCATTTGATTATAGAAATTCCTATATTTTTAAAAGATGAAAGAAAAGATATGAGGGTAGAGGTTCAACTTCGTACAATAGCTATGGACTTTTGGGCTAGTTTGGATCACAAATTAAGTTATAAAAAAGATATCCCAGAAGAAGAGGCGAAATTGTTGCGCCAAGAATTATTGGAATGTGCACAAATTAGTGCAGATTTGGATGTTAGGATGGGCGAGATAAAAAACAGAATTGTAAATAAAGAGAATACTTAAAAGATTACTAAACATTAATCATTTTATGTATATTAAAATGGTATAATTAAATGTGAAAAGATATTTAAAGTATTAAAGGAATATAAAAATGAAGGAGAGGGTAAATCATGAATAAATCAACTTATATGACAGTAGAAAACCCAATGGAAGCAGTATTTAAATATTTATCAATATCAATAGTATTTATGTTTGTTGGTTTTTTATTTGGAAAATTATTTGTACCTGCATCATTAGTATATGCAGCTAATATATTTGTAGGAGTTTTAATTGTAGGACTTTTATTATTTTCATTACTTTCTAGAAAAAATGTAATACCAAGAAGTTTTTCAATGAATTTCGTATATCTATTTACTTTTGTAGATGGTATATTGATGTATCCTATATTAACTTACTACTTATATGATTTAGGTACAACTTTATTTATGAATGTAGTATTAGGAACTTGTGTATTATTTGCTTTATTAGCATTAATATCACACAGAAAACCAGCAGGACATTATGTTGGACTTGGAAGCACTTTACTTGCAGGACTAGTAGTTCTTATAGTTATGAGTGTTGTAAATATATTTATACAAGGAACTGTTTTTAATATAGCAGTTAGTGCATTAGGAATAATTATATTCTCAGCATATATTTTATACGATGTAAGTTTATTAAAATACGATATTGAATCTGGCGGAGTAACTTGTAAAAATGACTTATCAATACACGTACTTAATTTATATCTAGACTTTGTAAATATATTACTAGATTTACTTAGAATAGTATCTGACTTAACAGATTAATAAATAAAAATCTTTAAATTAAAAGACGGGCATTGCCCGTCTTTTTGTTTTATATTAATAACCTTAAGTTAATAATTCTAAATTTATTCCATTATATCTACATCTTCGCCTTTTAAAATCTTATTTATATTTCTAACTGCGCACATTTTACCACACATTGTGCAAGTGTCTTCGTTTTCTGGTTTTGATTCGGCTCTGTAGCGTCTTGCCTTTTCGCTGTCGATTGCTAAGTCGAACATTTTTTCCCAATCTAAGTCACGTCTTGCTTGGCTCATTGCATTATCCCAATCTGTAGCGCCTGGAATTCCTTTTGCAATATCAGCAGCGTGGGCTGCGATTTTTGATGCTATTATACCTTCTTTTACATCTTCAAGATTAGGCAGTCTAAGGTGTTCTGCTGGTGTTACATAGCATAAGAATGATGCTCCATATGTTGCAGCAATTGCGCCACCTATTGCAGATGTTATATGATCATATCCAGGTGCGATATCTGTAACAAGAGGTCCTAATACATAGAAAGGCGCACCGTTACAAATTGTTTCTTGGATTTCCATATTTGCTTTTATTTGATTAAGTGGCATATGGCCAGGGCCTTCTATCATAACTTGGACATCTTTTGCCCATGCACGATTAGTAAGTTCGCCTAATGTTACTAATTCTTCAATTTGAGATATATCGCCAGCATCGTGGATACTACCTGGTCTACATGCATCTCCTAGACTTATTGTTACATCATATTGTCTACAAATATCTAAAATTTCATCGTAATATTCAAAGAATGGGTTTTCGTTGCCTGTTAATTCCATCCAAGCAAATATTATAGAGCCACCTCTAGAAACAATATTTGTAAGACGTTTTGATTGTTTAAAACGTTCTGCTGTGTGTTTGTTTACACCACAATGAATAGTCATAAAATCGACACCATCTTCGGCATGCATTCTGACTACATCTATCCATTCTTTCGCAGTTATAGTTCTAAGTGGTTTGTTATAATAAACAACTGCATCGTATATTGGAACTGTACCTATTATAGCGGGACATTCATCTATTAATTTTCTTCTAAATTTTTGAGTATCACCATAAGAACTAAGGTCCATTATTGATTCAGCACCCATATTTACAGCACTCATAACCTTTTCCATTTCCAAATCCATATCTAGACAATCCCTAGAAGTTCCAAGGTTTACATTTATTTTAGTTTTTAATTTTTTACCTATTCCATAAGGTTTTAATGATTTATGGTTTTTATTCGCAGGAATACAAACTTTACCTTGAGCTACTAAGCTCACTAATTCGTCTATATTTATATTTTCATATTCACTTACTTTTTTCATTTCATTAGTTATTATGCCTTGTCTTGCGGCATTCATTTGAGTTGTGTAATCCATATTTTCTCTCCTTAATTTAGATTTAAAATATAATTACTTGCAAGTATTTTTAACTAGTTAAATTTAAATATTGAAAACTTATATAGGTGGAGATTTCCTTAGGAAGTGATTTCATTTTGATAAATTATTGTAGAAATTTTGTATAAAAAAATCGTACAAATAATGTACGATTAAGATTCAAATTAATGTATGCTGATACAATAATATAAACTCCCTTATCGGCATTATCCGGCAGGTTCTGAGGGTTTAGAAAAAATTCAGTCTCAGCAAAAGCTCCCCTGTATATATTTCAATTATAATTCTATGGTAACATATGGAAAGGTAAAATTCAATATAAAATATATAAATAAAACCTCTCATAATTTGAACGCAGAGTGAGAGGTTTTGTTTTTAATAAAAAACTATACTGTATTTATAGGAGGTTAGCTATTTCAATTCAAGGCCAGTATTTTTAAGTTCTTTTTTCAAAATATCTATATTTTTTGCTTCCATATGACCAAGAGGAAGTCTTAAACTTCCAACATCCATACCTAAAAGATTCATAGCAGTTTTTACAGGAACAGGATTGACCTCTGTAAATAAAGCATCTATAAGAGGTTTTAAATCAAGTTGAAGTTTTCTTGAAGTTTCAATATCTCCAGATAAGAAACTATAAACTAAATCATGACTTTCTTTTGGACAAATATTAGCTAGTACGGAAATTACACCTACACCACCTAGTGATAAAAGAGGTAGGGTAGAGTCATCATTTCCTGAATATATAGCAAAATCATCATTTACTAATCTTGCAATTTCAGCTACTTGTGTCATATCACCACTTGCTTCTTTAACACCGACAATATTTTGTTCACTATAAGATAATTCAGCAATTAAATTAGGTGATAAATTAACACCAGTTCTAGATGGAACATTATAGATTATTATTGGAGTATCAACACTTTGTGCAATCTTAGTAAAGTGAGCTTTTATACCAGTTTTATTACCTTTATTGTAATAAGGATTAATAATTAAAAGTCCATCAGCACCAAAATTTTCAGCTATTTTGCTAAGTAAAATAGAATGTTCAGTATCATTCCCACCAGTTCCCGCAATTACAGGTATTCTCTTGTTTACAGCATCTATAACACATTTTATAGTAGCAATATGCTCTCTATCGCTTAATGTACTCGCTTCACCAGTAGTACCACAAACAACTATAGCATCAGTACCATTTTTTATATGAAATTCAACCAATTCTTCTAACTTATTGTAATTTACTGTATTTTCTCTTGTAAAAGGCGTTACTAAAGCGACTGCAGATCCTTTAAATAACATAAAATTCCCCCTTCTAACTTATTAGCAATAAGTCTATAAAATTTATATTGCTTATTAGAAGTATATTCTTTGAAATTTATATTATTAATTAAAAAAGAAATAAATGGTAGAGAATATTGTATCATTAGTGTATAATTTAGATAGACAAAATATAAAAAGGGGTGCAATGAAATGAAAGAACAAGTTGCGGAAGTATTAGATAAAGTTAGACCAGTATTACAAAGAGACGGCGGGGACGTTGAATTAGTAGAAGTTAGCGATGACGGTGTAGTACTAGTTAGATTAAAAGGAGCTTGCTCAGGTTGTCCAGGGGCTACTATGACATTAAAAGCTGTTATAGAAAACTTATTAGTAAAAGAAGTACCTGGTGTAACTAGAGTAGTTGGGGTTTAATAATTTAAAGGAGCTGAGCAGTTAAATCTGTTGAGCTCTTTTATTTTGTTTAAAATTTGAGATTAGATGCAAAATACTATATAAACGAGTTAAGAGTAATTTATTAAAAGGAGGGGTTAAAATGAGAATAGGAACAGCAAAGAGTACAAAAATATTAGATAGTGCCTGTGTAAATGAATATAAAATACCGCTTATCGTTATGATGGAAAATGCTGTGCTTTCGGCATTTAAACATATGGACATAGAAAATAATCAAAGATATGTTATAGTCAGCGGAGTTGGAAATAACGGTGGCGACGGACTAGGGCTTGCAAGACAGTTGACTGCTCATGGAAAAGAGGTAGAGGTATTTATTGTAGGTAAAATTGAGAAAATGAGCGAATGTTCAAAGATAAACTACAATATACTAAAAGCTATGAATATATCTACAAATATTGTAGATGAAGAGAATTTAGAATATCTAAAATGCAGTGTTAAAAAATCTGATATAGTAGTAGATTGCATATTTGGAACAGGTCTTGAAAGAGAGATAAAAGGGATTTTTTATAACGTAATAGATATAATAAATCAAAATAAAAATAAAACATATTCAATAGATGTTCCATCAGGGATAAATGCTACAAATGGGAATGTTTTAGGAATTTGTATAGATGCAGATAAAACAATATCATTTGAATTTTATAAAAGGGGATTTTTGAAATACGATGTAAAACAATATCTCGGTGAGGTTATAGTCGAACATATTGGAATTCCAGAATATATTTTAGAAAAATACGATGACAGAGAATATATAACAAATTTGGATTTAGTTAAAAACAATATAAAAGAAAAAAATAAATTTTCATTTAAAAGTGATTTTGGAAAAGTAGCACTTTTTGCAGGAAGTAGAGGATTTACAGGAGCTGCATATATATCAACTCAATCTGCAGTAAAATGTGGAAGTGGACTTACAACTTTAGTATGCGAAAAATATGTTCAAGATATATTGAGCACAAAATTCTGTGAAGCGATGACCTTGGATATACAAAACAAAGAAAAGGTAAAAAAACTTATTTCCGGATGTGATGCAATTGGATTTGGATGTGGAATGGGAGATACTGAAGACACATATACTAAATTAAAATATGTATTAGAAAGCTCTAAATGTCCAGTTGTAATCGATGCAGATGGGTTGAATTGCTTAAAAAATAAAAAAGACTTATTAGAAAAACATCCAAACAGAATAATAATAACTCCACATTTGGGAGAGATGGCGAGATTGACAGGCTATTCTATAAGTAATATAAGAGATAATAAGGTAGATGTTGCAAAAGAATTTGCACAAAAATACAAAATGATAGTTCTATTAAAAGGTTATGAAACAGTAATAACAGATGGAAATTATACATATATAAATCCAACTGGAAATTCATCAATGGCAAACGGAGGAATGGGAGATACACTGCTTGGAATTATTACATCATTTGCCGGCCAAGGAATGACTAACCTTATGTCAGCAGTTTGTGGGGCATATATACATGGATATATTGGAGAAAATCTATCAAAAGATTTATATACCGTCAATGCAAGTGATGTAATTGCACAGATTCCATTTGTTATGAAAGAATTTGTAAAATAATTTTAATTGTTGATACTAGTTTGTAACTATCTATAAATGAATATAATGGTATAATTTAGTAAATAAGGATATTTTATAAAGAGATGAGGAGATGCTTATGAGTATTAGCATAGGAACGTTTTGGTTTATAGTGGCAATTATCTTCGGTGTTGGGGAATTAATGACTACAAGCCTGACTTTGATTTGGTTTAGTATTGGTGCCTTGTTGGTGATGTTCTTAAGTATATTTATCGAAAGTATTTTATGGCAAGTTATAATATTTGCTGTTGTCTCTATAATACTTTTAGTTATAGCAACTAAGTATTTAGTCGATAGGGATAAAGATGTAAAATACAATACTAATTTACAAGGAATAATCTCACAAAAGGCTATTGTAACTCAAACTATTGAACCATATGAAACAGGTGTTGCAAAACTAAACGGGGAAGAATGGACAGCAATGTCTAAAGATGAAACAAGAATTGAAGCTGGAAAACTTGTTGAAGTTGTCGCAATCGAGGGAGTAAAACTTATTGTAAAAGAAGTAAGCGAAGAACTTTTAGAAGGCGAACCTATAAAAGAAAACAAAGATTCAATTAGCAAGGAAATAGACATTAAAATAAAAACAAGTAAATAAGGAGGTACTTTATATGCCAGTTATTATAATATTAATTATAATCGTAGTCATAATGAGTATTAAATGTGTTAAAGTAATCCAACAATCAACAGTGGGGATTATAATGAGATTAGGTAAATTCCATAAGAAAGCTGATACAGGAGTACATTTTTTAGTTCCTTTTATAGACACTTTATCTTATAGAATTGACTTAAAAGAAAGAGTGGAAGATTTTCCACCACAACCAGTTATAACAAAGGATAATGTTACAATGCAAATAGATACAGTAGTTTATTATCAAGTAACAGATCCAATAAGATTTGTATTTGAAATAGCAAATCCAAATGCAGCTATAGAAAATTTAACTGCGACTACACTTAGAAATATTATAGGTGAATTGGATTTAGATGCAACGCTAACATCTAGAGATGTAATCAATACAAAAATGAGAGCTATACTAGATGAGGCAACTGATAAATGGGGTATAAAAGTAAACAGAGTTGAACTTAAAAATATAATGCCACCTCATGATATCCAAGTTGCTATGGAAAAACAAATGCGTGCTGAACGTGAAAGAAGGGAATCTATACTTCAAGCGGAAGGTGAAAAGCAATCTTCTATATTAAGAGCAGAGGGTGAAAAACAATCGGCAATACTTAGAGCAGAAGCGAAAAAAGAAGCTATGATAAGAGAAGCTGAAGGGGATAAACAATCTAGAATACTTAAAGCTCAAGGGGATGCAGAATCTATAAGAGAAGTTGCAAAAGCAAAAGCAGAAGGGGAATCTGTAGTAATTGAACAAGTATTCAAAGCTATGAAAGATGCAGACATAGATGATAATATGTTAGCACTTAAATCTATGGAAGCACTTGAAAAAGTTGCCCAAGGAAAATCAACAAAACTTGTATTGCCATCAGATGCAGTAAACTTCTTAGGAACATTTAAAGGAATAAAAGAAGTTATGAAAGATGATGACGATATAAAAATAAATATAAATAATAAAGAAGAATCACAAGAATAGACAAAAGAGTCGTCGAGCTACTTGCTTTGGCGACTTTCTTTATCTTAAATAAAGATAAAAGTGGGACCTTAAACTTAATAAAAAAAGCTTGGGAAAATGATTTCATAAAAAAGGAAAGTATTTTGTGCAAAAATACTGGGAAAAATTTACATAATTAACATTTGTACTGTATACATTTTCCAAAAAATGGATTACAATATAGTAAAGAGAAACGAACAAAAAAGTTTTTATTAGAAGGAGGGGTTTTCTATTAATTACTTAGATATAACAAAAAGGGAAAATATATACAATTTCAAAAGTGGGAATGCTTTGGACAGTTATAAATATATGGGGAACCACAAAGCTACTCATAATGGAAAAGAAGGAATTTCTTTTATGGTATGGGCGCCTAATGCAAAAGAAATCGAATTAGTAGGGGATTTTAATGATTGGGATGGAAGTTCTCATAAGCTAGAAAATCTATATGATTCTGGTGTTTGGTCTATATTTACAACTGACTTATCACAAGGGGATATATACAAATACAACGTTGTTGGATGTGATGATGTAAGCAGACTGAAATCTGACCCATATGGAACTTATGCTCAGTTGAGACCAGAGACAGCTTCAAAAGTTTTCGATTTAGGAAAATTTAATTGGAGCGATAAAAAGTATATAGAACAAAAAAATAAAAAATCAGTTTTTGAGCAACCGATGAATATCTATGAAGTACATCTAGGTTCTTGGAAAAGAAAATGGGATGGAGATTTTTTCAATTATCAAGAACTTTATGAAATGCTTGAATATTGTAAGGATATGGGATATACACATATAGAATTAATGCCTATAACTGAATATCCACTAGATATGAGTTGGGGATATCAAACAATAGGATATTATGCGACAACAAGCAGATATGGAAATCCAGATGAATTTAAAGCATTTGTAGATAAGGCTCATGAATTAGGACTTGGAATTATTTTAGACTTTGCCTATAGCCATTTTTGTAAAGACTTACACGGTCTTTATAGATTTGATGGTTCGCCACAATATGAATATGCAAATCCTTTAAAAGCAGAAAATTTAGGTTGGGGTACAGCACATTTTGATGTTGGAAAACCAGAAGTAAACAGTTTTTTACTTTCAAACGTAATATATTGGTTCAAAGAATATCATATAGATGGAATTAGAGTTGATGCAGTCAGCAGCATGCTTTATCTTGATTATGATGTTGGGGATTGGGAGCCAAATGAATATGGTGGAAGAGAAAATATAGAGGGCATAAACTTCTTGAGAAGATTAAATGAAGTTATTTATGCAAATGTAGAAAATCCAATAGTAGTAGCAGAAGAATCTACTGCATGGCCTATGGTAACATCACCAACATATAGTGGTGGTTTAGGATTTTCATATAAATGGAATATGGGATGGATGAATGATACATTAAAATACATGGAAAAAGACCCTATTTATAGAAAATATCATCATGATTTAATAACATTCTCATTTATGTATGCATTTTCAGAGAATTTTATACTTCCATTATCACATGATGAAGTTGTCCATGGTAAGAAATCTTTATTAGATAAAATGCCAGGAGATGATTGGCAAAGATTTGCAAACTTAAGACTTTTATATGCTTATTACATGATACATCCAGGTAAGAAGTTATTATTTATGGGTTCTGAATTTGCACAAGGATTAGAATGGAGATATGCTTATGGGCTTGAATGGCAGCTTTTAGAAATTGAGCAACATTCTAAGATGAAAGACTATGTAAAAGATTTAAACTATATGTATAAAGATGAAAAATCTTTATACGAGTTAGATAATACATATAAGGGATTTGATTTTATAGATCCAAACAATAAGGATCAAAGTATTATAACTTTAATGAGATTGAGTAAAAATCCAAAAGATTTCATAATAGCTGTATTAAACTTCACTCCAAATGTTTATTATGATTATAAGGTTGGGGTACCTTATGAAGGAGTTTATGAAGAAATATTAAACAGTGATAATGAAAAATATTATGGATCAAATCAAACTATGGCAGATGCTGAATTAGTTTCTGTTGATGAAAAATGGCACAACAAACCATATCATATAACAATAAAAGTTCCGCCACTAGGTGCTACTTTTATAAAATTAAAAAGAGAAAAAGTAAAAGAAGATGTGGTTGATGAAGAAATAGAAATATCAGTTAAAGAAAATACTGATACAGTTGGAGAAAAATTTTCAATAAATGTAGCAGTAGAAAAAGATTCAAATGTAGTTAAAGTTAATAAAATTATGCAAAATCACAAAAAAACTAAAAAAAATAAGAGTAAAAACAAAAGAAAAAATAAAAAAAGAAGCTATAACAAATAATTTTGAAATAATACAAAAATAAACATAAATAGCACAAAAACTAAATGAAAATATATTATAATGTTATAAAAAGACACTTAAGTTCAGACGTTTAAGTTAATATATTTTTTCTGTATAAAAAGAAGATAATTTATTAATTACAATAAATTCATTAATAACTTAAAAATATAAAAATATAGGTACACTATATGAAAGGGGATCATATATGAAAAAAGAAATGCTAGCTATGATTTTAGCAGGGGGACAAGGCTCTAGATTAGGAGTATTTACAAAAAGAATTGCAAAACCAGCCGTATCATTTGGTGGTAAATACAGAATAATAGATTTTGTTTTAAGTAACTGTTCTAACTCAGGTATTGATACAGTTGGTGTATTAACTCAATACAAACCACAAATACTAAATTCACATATCGGTATGGGGGACCATTGGGATTTAGACAGAGTTAACGGCGGTGTTACAATTCTTCAACCATATATGAATGAAAAAGAAGGTCATTGGTTTAATGGTACAGCCAATGCAATAAAGAAAAATATGGACTTTATAGATGATTATAATCCAGAATATGTTTTAATATTATCTGGAGACCATATATATAAAATGGACTACAGTAAAATGCTTGAATTTCACAAAGAAAAAGGAGCTAAAGCAACAATAGCAGTAATAGAAGTTCCTTGGGATGAAGCAAGTAGATTTGGAATTATGAATACAAATGAAGATGGAAGTATTTATGAATTTGAAGAAAAGCCAAAAGAACCAAAAAGTAATTTAGCCTCTATGGGTATTTACATATTTGACTGGAAGACTTTAAGAGCATATTTCAAAAGAGCTGATGAAACAGGAGAATGCCTAGACGATTTCGGACATAATGTAATACCAACTATGTTAGAAGAAGGACAATCAATGTTTGCATATCCATTTAAAGGATATTGGAGAGATGTTGGTACTATACAAAGTTTATGGGAAGCGAATATGGATTTAATAAACGATCCAGAGTCAGTAGATTTAAACGATCCACAATGGAGAATCTATACTAATACAAACGACGTTCCACCACAATATATAGGACCAAATGCATCAGTTAAAAAATCATTAATTGCCGATGGTTGTAGAGTTTACGGAACTGTTAGAAATACTGTATTATCACATAAAGTACAAATAGGTGAAGGTTCAGTTGTAGAAGATTCTGTAATAATGCCTAATGTAAAAATAGGTGAAAATGTAGTAATCAAAAAAGCAATGATAGCAGAAGGTGCTGTTATAGAAGATAACGCCATAATAAAAGACGAAAATGATGAAATAAGTGTAGTGTCAGAGTTCGAATTAGTAAAAGCATAATAGATTATGATTAATAAAAAAATAAAGTTAAAAGTAACATAGGTAAATATAGGGGGAAATTTTATGAAAAATGAATGTATGGGCTTAATAAATTTAGATAGCATACAAAATCCATCAGTAAACGTATTGTCAGATCATAGACCAGTAGCTACTATACCAATAGCAGGTAGATATAGATTAATAGACTTTACATTATCAAATATGGTTAATTCAGGAATAACAAATGTAGGAATATATGCAAGAGAAAAATACAGATCTTTAACTGACCATTTAGGAAGTGGAAAAGATTGGGATTTAAGTAGAAAACAAGGTGGACTATATGTTTTAAGTCCTGAAATTGCCAAAAATAACAATAATTATGGTTATAGAAAAGGTGACATATATACAATATTAGCTAATATAGATTACATAGAAAAAAGTCCAGAAGAATATGTCATAGTTGCACCATCATACATGATTTGTTCGATAGATTATAATGACTTATTAAAATATCATAAAAAATCAAATAACGACATAACAATAGTTTATAAACGTGTTGAGAATGCAAATAAAGATTTCAAAAATTGCAATACTTTAAATATAGATAAAGATAAATTAGTAAAAAATGTAGGTAATAATTTAAATACTTTTCCAAGTGCAAATATATGCATGGACACATTCATAATGAAACGTACAGATTTTATAGAATGTATATACAGTATAGCTAGTATGGGAACTTACTCTTACATAGAAGATTATATAATAAATCAATTAGACAATATACAAGTAGGAGCATACAAATACGAAGGATACTTAAAATGTATAACTTCATTAAAAAGTTATTACGAAGCAAGTAAAGAATTCTTAACAGAAGATGTATCTAGAGAAATATTTAAATCAGATAGAAAAATATTTACTAAAGATAAATCACAAGCCCCAACTATGTATGGAGAAAATGCTGAAGTTAAAGGTTCATTTATAGCAACTGGTTGCCAAATAGATGGGACTGTTGAAGATTCCACTTTATTTAGAAAAGTAAAAATAGGTAAAGGTTCAATTATAAGAGATTCTGTTATAATGCAAAGTTGCAAGATTGGAGAAAATGTAGTACTGGAAAATGTAATACTAGATAAAAATGTAGTTATAAGCGATAATAAAGAATTAAAAGGAGACAAAGATTACCCAATGGTAATTGAAAAAAATGAAACAGTTTAAATAAGGGGGTAGAAAATATGAAGGTACTTTATGTAACAGCAGAGTGTTGGCCTTTTGCTAAAACAGGAGGTTTAGGCGATGTTGCATATGCATTACCAAAGGCACTAAAAAAAGAGGGTGTAGATGTTAGAGTAATGATGCCTAAATACTCAACAATACCTACGTATTTAAAAGACAGATTAAAAAAAGTAGGCGAATTTAGTGTTGATGTATCTTGGAGAAGTCAATATTGTGGAGTTGAACAGCTAGAATTAGATGGAGTAACATTTTACTTCATAGATAATGAATACTATTTTAAAAGAGATGTAGAACAAAGTATATATGGACATGGAGATGATGCAGAAAGATTTGTATTCTTTACAAATGCTGTATTAAAATCTATAGATAAATTAGGTTTCTATCCTGATGTAATCAATATAAATGACTGGCATACAGGAATGTTACCATTATATTTAAAAGAAAAATATGCACATTTACCAAAATACAGCCATATAAAAACTATGTATACTATACATAATTTACAGTATCAAGGTATTTTTAGTAGTGACATACTTGGAGACATATTAGATATAGACTTCAGACATTTTAATAATGGTGATATAGAATATCATGGACAAATAAACTTTATGAAAGCGGGAATAAACTTTGCAGATAAAGTTTCTACAGTAAGTCCATCATATGCTGGAGAAATAAAAACAGAGTTCTATGGAAATACTCTAGATGGATTAATAAGAGCAAATGAACATAAATTAGTAGGAATACTAAATGGTATAGATTATGATATAAATAATCCACAAACAGACCAAAATTTATTTGTAAATTATGATATAAATTCACTAGATAAAAAAGTTCAAAATAAAATAGAATTACAAAAACTTTTGAAATTAGAAGTTAATCCTAACATTCCTATGGTAGGGATAGTATCTAGATTAGTTTCACAAAAAGGTTTAGATTTAATTAGTTTTATGATGCCAGAGATAGTAAACGAAAACTTACAATTAGTTGTATTAGGAACTGGTGAAAACCAATACCAATCAATGTTCCACTATTACGATTCTCACTATCCTTCAAAAGTTTCAGCTAATATAACTTTTGATAGTGCATTAGCTCAACAAATTTATGCTGCTAGTGATATATTCTTAATGCCATCATTATTTGAGCCATGTGGAATAGGTCAAATGATAGCAATGAGATATGGAACATTACCAATAGTTAGAGAAACTGGTGGATTAAAAGACACTGTAAATCCTTATAACCAATACACTCATGAAGGAAATGGATTTAGCTTTAGTAACTACAATGCACATGAAATGTTTTTCACATTACAAAAAGCTGTAAGATTATATCATGAAGATAGAAACACATGGAATATATTAGTTAGAAATGCTATGAACACTGATGATAGTTGGAGCAAATCAGCTAAAGAATATATAAAAGTATACAAAAGTCTATAAGAAAGATTTGATTAAAAAATAGATTTTAAATGCATTAAGGGAGATTATATTTATTTATAACATTAAGATAAATACAATTAAGGCACTTGCTTTGCAAGTGCTATACCCTTTTATGCTGATAAAGGGGTTATTTAACAATAGTAAGGGAGATGGCTTATGATCACAATTAGCAAAAAGAAATTTAAACATGCTTTTAAAAGTAAAATGTACAGTTTATATGCCCAACCCGTAGAAGAGGCAAGTAAAGATGAAATCTTTAGAGTACTATGTTGTGTTATAAAAGATTTTATAGCAAAAGAATGGGTTGGAACTAGAATTGATAAAGAAAAAGCAGTTTTTTATTTTTCAATGGAATTCTTAATAGGGAGACAACTACAATCTAATTTATTAAATTTAGATGTAGAGCATGAGATAGAAGAGGGTCTTAAAGAACTAGGCATTGACTTAAATGAAATAATAGAAACAGAACCAGATCCAGGATTAGGAAATGGTGGTTTAGGAAGATTGGCAGCATGCTTTTTAGATTCAATGGCATCAGTTGGAATTAGTGGTCATGGATATGGGATAAGATACAAATATGGTCTATTTGAACAAAAGTTTGTAAATGGATCTCAAGTTGAACTACCAGATAACTGGCTAAAAAATGGTCAATATCCTTGGGAAACTGTAAGACCAAATAGAGCAGTTGTAGTCAAATTTGAAGGAGATGCTTATTTAAAACAAAGAGCCGATGGTAATTTAGATGTAGTACATGAAAATTATATACCTGTTATGGCTATGCCTTATGATATACCTATAATAGGATATGAAAATCACTGTATAAATACACTTAGATTATGGAAAAGTGAAATTTTAAACAGGGACTTCTCAGAAGTTAATAAAAATGCAAAAAACCAAAATGGAAGTTATGAAGATGCATTAAAATATAAATACTATACTGAAGAAATATCTCAAGTTTTATATCCAAATGACTCAAATTATGCAGGTAGATTACTTAGATTAAAACAAGAATATTTCTTTGTTAGTGCAGGGTTACAAGATATAATAAGAAAATGTAAAAAAAATAAAGTCAGTATGAGAGATTTACCTAAAAAGGTAGCTATTCATATAAACGATACACATCCAACTCTATGTATCCCAGAATTAATGAGAATACTTTTAGATGAAGAAGGATTTTCTTGGGATGAAGCATGGGATATAACAACTAGAGTTATGTCATATACAAATCACACTATTTTAGCAGAAGCATTAGAAAAATGGCCAGTTGAAATGATGAAAAAACTATTACCAAGAATTTATATGATAATAGAAGAAATAGACAGAAGATATGTTGAATATCTACAAAGTAAATATCATGATGACTGGGGCAAAATAAACTACATGAGAATTATAAACAACGGTGAAGTTAGAATGGCACATTTATGTATTAGAGGTAGTCATAGTGTAAATGGTGTTGCAAAACTTCATACTGAAATTCTAGAAAAAGAAGAATTAAAAGATTTCTACAACGATGAACCATATAAATTCAACAATAAAACAAATGGAATAGCTCATAGAAGATGGCTTATGAGTTGTAATAAAGAACTTTCAGACTTAATTACTGAATTAATAGGAGATGACTGGAAGAAAGATACTTCTAAATTAAAAGATTTAGAAAAATATCTAGATAACAAAAAAGTTTTAGATAGAGTTGGAGAAATAAAATACAACAATAAAGTAAAACTTGCAGATTATATATATGAAAAACAAGGAATAAAAGTAGACCCAAATTCAATATTTGATGTACAAATAAAGAGATTGCATGCATATAAAAGACAATTATTAAATGTACTTCATATTCTTTATTTATATCATGAAATACTTGATAATCCAGAGTTTGAAATTATACCTCGTACATTTATATTTGGGGCAAAAGCAGCACCAGGATATTACTTAGCAAAATGTATAATCAAACTTATAAATAGTGTTGCTGATTTAATCAACAACGACCCTAGAGTCAAAGACAAAGTAAAAGTAGTATTTATAGAAAACTACGGTGTGTCAATTGCTGAAAAAATAATACCAGCAGCAAATGTAAGTGAACAAATATCTACAACTACTAAAGAAGCATCAGGAACTGGTAATATGAAACTTATGATGAATGGTGCTATAACAATGGCGACTATGGATGGTGCTAATGTAGAGATTTCTGAACAAGTTGGCAAAGAAAATATGTTTATATTTGGTCTAAATGCTGAACAAGTTTTAGAATACAATAAATGTGGTGGATATTCTTCTAAAGATTTATATCACAGTGATAGAAAAATAAAAAGAGTAGTTGATGACTTAGTAAATGGATTTATACCTGGATTAGGTAAAGATGGAATTACAATATATGACTCATTAATAACTTATAATGATGAATATTTTGTACTTAGAGATTTCTATTCTTATATTAAAGCACAAAAGAGTTTACAAGAACTTTATAGAAATCAAGACCTTTGGAATAAGATATCATTAAAGAATACTGCATGTTCAGGTTTCTTCTCTAGTGATAGAACAATAGAAGAATATATAAATGATATTTGGTTTAAAGAAGGTGAAAGATAATATGGCAAATATTGTAAATTATAATTCATGGGATACAAATTTTAAAACTCCATTTGGAGCTTTAAAGACTTGTGAAAGTGCGATTATTAAAGTTGAAAGTAGCAAGGCTTTTGATGTATGCAGTATAAAATTAATAATAGAAAAAGAAGATGAAAATTTAAATCCAGTATTAGTGAGGGAATTAGAATTACAACAAAGCGGGGAAAATGAAAAAGTAAGAGAGTATTCTGTAGAAATTTCTCCTTTAGAACAACCCGCAACATACTATTACTTTTTATCAGTAGAAGTAAACTTATATGGTGAACAAAAAACATTATTCTATGGCAAACAAGCTAATAATGGAATGATTTGTGAATATAATTATGATGATTTAAATAAATATCAACTGACTGTTTATGAAGATTATAAGGTGCCTTCATGGTTTAAAGAAGGTGTTTTATACCATGTATTTGTAGACAGATTTAATAATGGTAATAGAAGTGGAAAGGTTGATAATCCTAAGAAAAACTCATTTTTATATGGGAATTGGGAAGATGACCCAATGTATATAAAAGACCAAAATGGAGAAATCCTAAGATGGGATTTTCATGGTGGTAACCTTAAGGGAATAATTAATAAACTAGGATATCTAAAAAAACTAGGTGTTACAGTTATATATTTAAGTCCTATATTTGAAGCAGCAAGTAACCACAAATATGATACTGGAAATTATAAAAATATAGACCCTATGTTTGGTGATGAAAAAATATTCAAGGAATTAATTGATAAAGCAGCTGAAAAAGGAATGGCTGTAGTTCTTGATGGTGTATTCAGTCACATTGGAGCAGACAGCATATATTTCAACAAATTTAATAATTATGACAGTGTAGGTGCTTATCAATCAGAAGATTCACCATATAGAACATGGTTTAATTTTAAAGAAGGACCAGAAGAATACCAATCTTGGTGGGGAATAAAAGCTCTACCTAACACTAATGAATTAGAGCCTTCATTTATGGATTATATTATTTACGACAAAGATAGTGTAATAAATAAGTGGATGAATATGGGTGTTAAAGGTTGGAGACTAGATGTAGCAGATGAACTTCCTACTAAATTTATACAAGAATTGAAAAAGGAAGTTAAAAAAAATAACGAAGAATCGATAGTAATCGGTGAAGTTTGGGAAGATGCATCTAATAAAATCAGCTATGGAGAAAGAAGAACTTATTTACTTGGCGACCAATTAGATAGTGTTTTAGGATATCCATTTAGAGATAATTTAGTTAATTTCTTAAATGGAGAAAAAACATCTTGGCAATTAAATGATTTCTTTATGACAATAAAAGAAAACTATCCAAGTGAAGCATTTAAGTCTAATCTTAATCTATTAAGTAGTCACGATATTGTCAGAATAAAAACTGCTTTAAAATCTGATAAAGATTTATTAAAACTAGCAATACTTACACAAATGAGTTTTGAAGGAGTACCATATATATACTATGGTGATGAAGCAGGGCTTGAAGGTGGAAAAGATCCAGAAAACAGAAAAACATATCCTTGGAAAAATGAAGATATGGAAATAATGGATTTCTATAGACATTGTAGCCAATTTAGAAATAGAAATAAAGTATTTGCTTTAGGGGATACTTATTTCATATATACAGAAAATGACGATGTATTTGGATATATAAGATACAATGAAGATGATAGTGAATTAATTCTTATAAATAGAAGTGAATCTAAGCAAAATGTAAAAATAAACTTAGAAGCAGATTGTATAGAAGAAGTGACTGTGACATATTCTGTAATCAATAATGGTGAAAAGATTATAGGAATAGATAATAAGTTTAATATTGACATAGATTCAAAATCATATAGAATATTTAAGCTTTGGAAATAGTAAATTTATACTAAAACAAAAAAATCTATGGAGGATAAAATATCTTCCATAGATTTTTTAATCTTTAATTAAAATGGAATTTGATCTTCTGATAATTCACCTTCAAATACTTCCGCATCATTTATTACATCTTTAAATATATCTTTGTCTTCGAATACTTTGCGATGGTCTGAATTTCTGTGTTTATGTCCTAAAAAGTGAAAATTATAGGCATTTATTATAGCTTTAGTTCTGTTTTGACCATCTTTATTCACATATTTGTCTATTCTTAAAGAACCTTCTACGGCGATTAGAGAACCTTTTGATGCATATTGGCATAATGCTTCTGCCCTTCTTCCCCAGATATCTATATTTATAAAATCTGTTGGGATTACTCCATCTTTATTTCGATAATTTCTAGATACAGCTAGACAAAATGTGCATACAGCTCTGTCATCATTTACGTATTTTAGTTCTGGGTCAAAAACCAGTCTTCCAATCAAACTAACATTATTCATGCTTTAACCACCTTTTTCTTTAGTATTTATTAAGAATTATTGACAAAAAAGGATTTTTTATACAAATTATTGATGATAAAAAAGGATTTTTTACTAAAAAAATATAATATATTAATATAATGATTCAATATATTTTAAAAATTTGTATTTAAACTCGGATGATAAAAAAGGGGTATGATTATGGGTGGTAAAATTTATGAACGAATCTTAAAAAATAGTAAAGACGGCTTTCTAAAAATAAAGGGTTATAAAAATAAAAATGGAGAGTATATTGGCTTTGATATTATAGAGTACAATAATTCTCTAATAGAGATTTTAAAAAAAATATTAGCAAAAAGTAATTTAAACATAGATAATATAAAAGAAGCTTTTAGTAAAAAATTCGATGACAATAATCAAAAAATAAAATTTGAAGAATTTTTAAAAATAGTAGAGAAAAATGAATTTAAAAATGTTAGTTTTGGAAAAATATCATATGGAATGTACTTAAATATAGACGGTTATTATTTAGAAGAATATTTTATACTGATATTTAAACTGAATTTTGAACAAGAGATTTTTAGATTTTCAGAGCAATTGGACAAGGCCACGGGAGTTTATTTTTGGGTGAAGGATATAAAGGGAAATTATATAACTGTAAATAAAAAATGGTTAGATGAAGTAGGATTTGAAAGCAAAGAAAGTATTGAAGGTCTGAATAGTTATGATGTTTGGCCAAAAAGACAATGTGATAATTTTAGAGCTAATGAGAAAGAGGTAATAGAAGATAATACTATAAAAATTTTTGAAGAAACATTTCCATTTCGCAATGGTGACAAAACTGTGGATACAACTATATGGCCTTTATTAGATAAAGATAACCATCCAATAGGAACGATGGGAATTGCCATCGATGGAAAATGTAGAGCAAGATTTTATGAAAATCTAAATAATAATGAGAAAAACTTTAGAGAAATAACAAAATATTGTGACTCAGTATTTTTTATAAGAGATGAAAAAAATATAATTTATATGAGTCCAGCTTATGAAACTATATTTGAAGAGTCCTGTGATTACTATGAACATGATGTCTATCAGTTTAACAATTTTTTTAAAAATGAAGAACAAAAAGAAGGTATATTAAAAGACTATGAATTTGATAAAATGAATGAAGGTAGGGCAAAGGCTAAATTAAAAAATGGTAAAGAAAAATGGATACAATATAAGTTTCTTCCTATAACAGATGAAGATGGTAAAGCAATCAAAAGAATAGGTATATTAACTGATATAACAAAAGAAGTAGCATTAGAAGAAGAAAAAGAGAAAATAAGATTAGACTTTTTTGCAAATATATCTCATGAACTTAGAACACCAGTTAATTTAATTTTGAGTTCTATACAAGTTTTAAAATTGAAATTAAGTACATTAGATAAGGAAAATTATAATTATTTTTCAAATTATATAAATATAATGCAACGAAATACATTTAGATTAGTAAAATTAATAAATAATTTAATCGATTCAACAAAGATTGATTCAAAGAGTATAGAAATTCACCCTATAAATTCAGATATAATAAGTTTTATAGAAGATACTTGTTCTTCAGTATTACATTTTGTAAAATCTAAAAATATGAATTTGATATTTGATACAGATATTGAGGAAGAAATTATAGGTTTTGACCCTAGTTATATAGAGAGAATTATGCTCAACCTGCTATCAAATGCTATTAAATTTAATAAGAAAGATGGAAATATATTTGTAAATATTAATGTTAATGAAAAAGATGTAGTTGTCGAAGTTAAAGATGAAGGACCGGGAATTCCAGAAGAAAAAATACCTAATATTTTTGATAGATTTGAACAAGTTAGAAGTAAAATGAAAAGCGAAAGAGAAGGTACTGGAATAGGTCTTTATATAGTAAAAGCTTTAGTTGATTTACATAATGGAACTGTAAGGGTAAATAGTGAAGAAAAAGACGGATGTTCAATTATATTTACATTACCAAGAAAGAAGATAGAAGAAAAAAATGATGATAATATAATATTTAAAGAAAATAAAGCAAATATGATAGATATAGAATTTTCTGACATATATTTATAAAATTAATAATTTGACATACTGATTGACAAATAATTGTTAGAAGTATTATTATTTAGTTAGTAGCAAATGCCAATAACAATTAAGGAGGAATCAGAAATGTCAAACTGTGGATCATGTCCATCAAAAGGGGAATGTAACAAAGACCAACAAAGTTGTGGAATCCAAAACAATCCTCTAAACAAAATTAAAAAAATTATAGGAATAATGAGTGGTAAAGGTGGAGTAGGTAAATCTACTGTATCTGCACTTATAGCTAGAAATTTAGCAAAACAAGGATACAAAGTAGGTGTTTTAGACGCAGATATAACAGGACCAAGTATACCAAGACTTTTAGGCGTTAAAGACGCAAAAGCAATGGGCGCACCAAACAACTGTATATATCCAGTTCAAAGCGCTGATGGAATAAAAGTAATGTCACTTAACTTATTATTAGAAGATGAAAACCAACCAGTAATATGGAGAGGTGCAATGATATCTAATACTGTAAAACAATTCTACACAGATGTAATCTGGGGTGAATTAGATTACTTATTAATAGATATGCCTCCAGGAACTGGGGACGTAGCATTAACAGTTATGCAATCAATTCCAATAAACGGAATAGTTATGGTTTCAGTGCCACAAGATATGGTATCTATGATAGTTGCAAAAGCGGTAAATATGGTTAAAAAATTAAATATAGAAATAATAGGTTTAGTTGAAAATATGAGTTATATTGTCTGTCCAGACTGTGGCAAGAAAATACAAATATTCAACGGAAATGATACAACTAAATTATTAGATGATTTACAATTAAACTTACTTGGAACATTACCTATGAATGCAGGATTAGGAAATGTATCTGTTGGAGTATACAAAGATGGAGATGAAGAAGTAGAAGGATTATTCAATCCTATAGTTATAAACTTATTAAACTCTTTAAAAGAAATAGAAGCAAAAAAAACACAGGCTTAATATAAACAGTATATGAAAGAAATTATATTTATCTACAGTTTTAGATGAATATAATTTCTTTTTGATTATACAATATAGTAATAAGTATAATTTAATCTGGTAAATGTAGGAGGGGTTTAAAATGGCAAGGCCTACAAAATACAGAACAGTAGAATTTTTTCCAGAAGGAAATTATTTTGTTCCATTAGGAAAAAAACAATGTGAACTTGAAGAAGTAGAGTTAAAAGTAGAAGAATTAGAAGCAATCCGTTTAAAAGACATCGAAGGGCTTACACAAGAAGAATGTGCAAAGAAGATGGAAATATCACGCCAAACTTTTCAAAATATAATCGAAAGCGGGCGAAAAAAAATCGCAATAGCACTCACACAAGGCAAGGCAATCAAAATCGCCGGCGGTCATTATACAACGAGATTTTGCAAATTTAGATGTGCAAAATGCGGATATATCTACACTGTAAAATACGAGCAAGACAAAATAATATGTCCAAAATGCTCTTCAACAGAAGTTATGTGCAACAAAAAAGAAAGCTTTTGTAAAAAATGGTGTTGCAAAAAATAAGGTGTTTATTCTGTACTACTTAGAAAACATATAATATTGACTTCATCGATAAATTTTGATATTATTAGAAATAATATGAAAAGCTCTGGTTTTATATCAGGGCTTTTTGTTTAGGAGATGAAAATATTGATATTAGATATACTTATATTTACAGTCGATTTTATCTTATTCGTATATTTCACTAAAGTTGGTCTAAAAACAACAGATATGACTACAAGACTTATTTGCTGCGTGGCGATGACTTATGAAATATATTTAATGATGAGATTTTTTAAAGCATTAAAATTAAAAATGAAAGAACAAAAGGATCTGAAATAAATAATTTATTCAGATCCTTTTTTGGTTATGAGCAATTTATAATATTTTAGAGTTTATGGTGAATTTATATATGATAAAGTATTTGATTATATAAATACTTAAAAAAATTATAAATTTGTTGTTGTAGTTGGAAAAATATGCTAAAATTAAGTATAAGTTTAAATATTAATACAATATTAAATTTAAAATATAGTAGGTGGGGAACTACGGAAATAAAAAAACAGATTACACTTATGATTTTAAAGGAAATATAACTGAAATTGTTTATCCAACAAAAGATAGCGATAAAGTAGACGAAAAGAGAGAATATAATTATAATGAGTTAAATAGACTTATAAGTTCTGATATAGTTAATAATAAGACTAATAAAACTGAAAGTTATGTTTATGAATATGACGAAGTTGGAAATATGACATCAAAAGCAAATATATTAAGTGATTCAAATAAAAATAATACTGTTTATACTTATAACGATTTAAATCAATTAGTATCTTCAGAAACATCAAATTTATCAACTGGAAAAACTACTTCTAAGAAAACTTACTCTTATGATGAAAAGAAAACAAGTCATCATTTTGTAGGACTTGAAGGAAATACAATTTCTACAATGAGATATAAATTGTCAGGGCTTGAATATTATGTCTATAATAAAGATATAAAAGGTAGTACAACAAATATTGTTGATAATAAAAATGCTAAAATAAGTTATAAGTATTCAGATTTTGGAGAAACAGAAGAATTTGGTGATACTGACTTTTATAATGAAATAGCTTATACTGGTGGTATATATGATGAAAGTACATCATTATATTATCTAAATGCAAGATATTATAATCCAGAAGATGCAAGATTTATAACGCAAGATACTTATAGAGGTCAAAGTGATGAATCTACTAGTTTACATTTATATGCTTATTGTGCTAATGATCCTATAAATTATATAGATCCATCAGAACACAGTAAATGGAGATATGGTGGATATGGAATTCAAGTTGCCATAAGTATACCATTTATTGATTTAGCATTAGATATTGTTTGGTTTAGTAGGAATGTGAAAGGATTTAATACATCTTCACCATATAAAGCACATGCTTATATATGCGCTTCTGGTGGAGGAATTAATAAAAATGATGTACTTGAAAAAATAATAAAAAATCCTAGCTCATTAATGAAACCATCATCAGTTAAAAATTTATTAAAGAAATTCCCTAAAATTAATAAGGTAATTAGTAGAGTAGGTATTTCATTGTATTATTTTCATTTTGGAATAAATAAAAGTTATAAGACATATAAAGATTATCAAGGTTTAGGTGGGGCGGTTAATGCTACATTTTTACATGCGAGTGCTTTTGGGGCAATAGCAAATGGACAAATAACGGCAGGGATAGGAGTTTCAACTTCAACATTTGGATTATCATTTAGTTTTTCAAAATCTGTTTTTCATGAGGGTTTAACTAGAAATGCGAGAAGTATTGGTAAAACAATTATGAATTATATATCTAAACAAAGTGAAAAACAATGGAAAAAATATTATAATAAGCATAAATAAAAGGAGAAAAAATGTATAATACATTGTATGAGATAACAAGAAATAGTTATTTAAAAAATATTTTTATTAGTGGAGAAAAAATATTTTTTATTGGTTTTATAGTATTTGTTTGTATTGTATTTTATTTAAACTATTCTTTAAAAAAACTTTGTAAAGAAGAAAACATACCAATTCAAGAATTAAAAGAAGATGAGATTTATAAAAAAATAAGATTATTAAAATATATTTCAATTGTTTTATTACCTATTTTTGTAATACTTTGTATATCTTCAATACCTGAAGATATAGCTGTTCGTGATTATGTTTATAATCAATATAAATCAGGTAATTTCCATGTAGCAGAAGGAAAAGTAGAAAAATATGAAGTATATTACACAGGTAAAAATGATACTGATTTTAGAAATGTAAAATTTGAAATAGATGGAATAAAATTTGATTTAAATAATACATATAATTTTGGATATAATGAAACGAGTGCAGCTAATTGTTTGATAAAAAGTAATGGTCAAAATATAAAAATAACATATTTATTAGAAGATGATTTTGATCCAAATTTTGGGATAAAAAGTAATAAATATGAATCTTATGACGAATATATTAAAAATGGTGAAACAGGCTTTCTTTCTCCAATATCAATATTATTTGATGAAGATACTAAGATAGCAATAGTTAAAATAGAGGAGTATAAATAAAATTCTAATTATGATATAAATTATGTGAATACTAGTTGTTATTTTTCTCAAATAATGATTATATACTACATTTTACCTTCATGCTTATGCATGGGGTAAAATGTTTTAAAAAATATAGCTTATAAGCAAGACAATAAACAATGGAATGCTCATAGTTTTTTAGAGTGGGTACATCTACCATATGTATAGGTAGAAGTTTTTTTATGTGTATGATAGAATAAAAGTGTATCTGAAAAATTCAACGCACTCCAAGTATGATGGAAACGATAAAATACCTTATGGACTGTGTATAGTTTTTTAGAGTGAGTACTGCTACCATATGCATAAGTAGAAGGTTTTCTATGCATATGGAAAAATAAAAATGTATCTATAAAATTCAACGTACTCCAATAATGAAAATAAAATTAAAATTAAAATGGATTCTATAAGATAGATGCTTTTTTACTATCTACTATATAGAATCCATTTTACATTCAAAAATTTATCTTAGTCCTCTTTCCTTAGCAAGTTTAACATAAGCTTTATAAACAAAGTCATTAACGACACCTTTTTTTTCTCTATCAGATATTAATTTTAATAAATCTGCATCAGAATAATTCACTTCTTTTATTTGTTTGTAAAGAACATCTTCATGAATTCCTTTTTCCATTGAACATCCTGCACCCATTTTTATCACCCCTTAAAAATTAATTACTTATAAGTAAATTATATATAAGTTTTGCACAGAAATAAACAATAAATGGAAGTTTTAATTTTGCCAATTTTCATAAAATATAAAATATTAATGGTTGACATTCCCATAACTGGAACTTATTATTATATAGGTAAGATATTAAAATTATAAAAATAGGGGGGATTAATATGAGTATGGTGGCAGAACATGCAAAATGGCCAAAGGAAAATGACATAATATTTAGCTTGTCTGAAAGAGCGCAAGCAGCAGAAAAAGAACTAGGGAAAGATAAAGTTATTAATGCAACTATTGGGGCTCTGATGGACGATAACGGCAAATTAATTGCAATGAAGACAGTATATGATCAACTTAAAAACTTACCAAATGAAGAAATTTCAGCATATGCATCAATTGGTGGTCAACCAGCATATCAAGAAGCTGTTAAAAAGGTTTGTTTTAAAGGTAATGATCCAGAGGGATATATTAGAGTTGTGGCTTCGCCAGGTGGAAGTGGGGCTATAAAATTAGCAATGTACAACTATACTAATGAAAATGACGTTGTTTTAGTTTCTGACTGGTATTGGTCTCCATATGGAATAATAGGAGAAGAAACAAAAAGAGGAGTAGAAAATTATGCTTTGTTCGATGAATCTGGTAATTTTAATATAGATTCATATAGCGAAAAATTTACAGAAATATTAAATAGACAGGGAAGAATATTTACTATAATAAATTCACCAGGAAATAACCCAACTGGATATAGTTTAAGCGATGAAGATTGGGATAAAGTTTTAGATTTGGCAAAAGAAGCAGCTAAAGACAAAGATAAAAAAATAGTATTTTTAGTTGATGTAGCTTATATAGATTTTGTTAGAGATGACGATGCAAGCAGAAAATTCTTTGAGAAATTTGGAAATCTACCAAGCAATATACTTACAATAGTGGCATTTAGTATGTCAAAAGGATTTACAGCTTATGGAATGAGAATGGGAGCTGCAATAGGTATATCATCTGATGAAGATATAGCAGAAGAATTTTACTATTCTCTAATGCATTCATGCAGAGCAAACTGGTCAAATTGCAACAGAGGTGCTATGGCTGTGTTATCTGAAATAGTTGCAGATGATAAAAAATATGAAGAGTATGAAAAAGAAAAGAATTCATATAAAGACATGCTTTTGGTAAGAGCAAACGCATTTGTTGAAGGTGCTAAAGAATGTGGTCTTGAAATTTTACCATATAGAGATGGTTTCTTTACAAGTATACCATGTGATAATCCGATGAAAGCTTGTGAAGAATTGGCGAAGGAAAATCTTTATCTAGTACCTCTAAAAATGGGACTTAGATTTGCCGTATGTGCAGTGGAAGAATCTAAATGTAAAAAGGCTCCAGCTATAATAAAAGAAGTATTAGATAGAATCTAAAAATAAACAATATGTAAAAATGCAAAGATGTTATTATTGAGAGAAATTATATAAAATTTCCGAAATAATAGCATCTTTTTTTTCTGAGCAAATATATTTTTAAATAAAAATTTACAATATAAAAAGTTTTGTATATAAGAAAATAATTAAATTTATATGAAATAATAAGAAAAAATACTAAAATCCTGTTGACATTCCAATAACTGGAATGTTATATGCTTTTATTAAAGAGAAGCATAATTAGATTAATTATATTATTTTAAAATATCTACATTTAAAAATATATGATTTAAGGGGGATTTAGTTATGAAACAATTAATGACAGGTAATGAAGCCATAGCTCGTGGAGCTTATGAAGCAGGTGTTAAATATGCATCTGCATATCCTGGAACACCAAGTACGGAAATACTAGAAAATATAGCTTTATATAAAAATGATATCGTAGCAGAATGGGCACCAAATGAAAAGGTTGCTTTAGAATCAGCAGCAGGTGGCGCATTCGCAGGGGCTAGAACCGTAGCATCTATGAAACACGTCGGACTTAATGTAGCAGCAGACCCATTATTCACAGTTGCATACACTGGTATAAATGGAGGATTTGTAGTAATAACTGCAGACGAACCAGGAATGCACTCATCTCAAAATGAACAAGACAACAGAAATTACGCAAAATCAGCAAAAGTACCACTATTAGAACCAGCAACAAGCCAAGAAGCAAAAGATATGATGAAAATGGCTTATGAAATAAGTGAAAAATACAACACTTTAGTAATGATGAGACTTACTACAAGACTTTGCCATTCAAAAGGACTTGTTGAATGTGAAGAAAGAAATGAAGTAGGTATAAAACCTTATACAAAAGAAGTTAAAAGAGTTACAGTACCAGCAAATGCTAGATTGTTGAGAATAGATGTTGAAGAAAGAGAAAAGAAATTATACAAATTCTCTAGTGAAACAGAATTAAATTACATGGAAATAAATGAAGGAGCAAAAGTTGGGGTTATATCTTCAGGAATGTGCTTTAACTTTGCAAAAGAAGTGTTTGGAAAAGATGCTTCATATCTAAAATTAGGATTTACAAATCCAATGCCAGATGAAAAAATAAAAGAGTTTGCCTCAAAAGTAGAAACTATCTATATAGTAGAGGAAAACGATAAATTTATAGAAGATCATGTTAAATCATTAGGAGTAGATTGTATAGGAAAAGATGTACTTCCAGCATATGGAGAAATGACACCAGATGTAATTAGAAAGAGCATATTCAAAGACAATTTCAAACATGAAGATGTTGATCCTGAATTAATTATACCAAGACCTCCTACATTCTGTGCAGGATGTCCACATAGAGGATTATTTTATGAATTAGGAAAGAGAAAAGACATAGTAGTAGCAGGGGATATAGGATGTTATACACTAGGATTTGCTCCACCATATAATGCAATGGACTTTGTTGTCTGTATGGGCGCAAGTTTAAGTTCAGCACATGGATGTCAAAAAGTTCTTAATATGGTTGACGGAAATGAAAAGAGAGTAGTTGGTGTGTTAGGAGATTCAACATTCTTCCATACAGGAATAAATAGTTTAATCGATGTTATATACAATAAAGGTAATTCAATTTCAATAATATTAGACAACAGAATTACAGGAATGACAGGACACCAAGAAAATCCAGGTTCAGGATTTACGCTACAAGGTGAAGATACAACATCAATAAATATTGAACAAGTTGTAAAAGCTTTAGGAGCTAAAAATGTAAGAGTTATAAATCCAAATAAATTAGACGAAGTTAATGATGCTCTAGATTGGGCAATTGGTTTAGATGAAGCATCAGTTATTATAACTAGATGGCCATGTGCTCTTAAGAGATTCTCGCAAGCAGATATAGATGAATTCGGTAGAGTATTTACAGAAAAATGTGTTGTAGATGAAGAAAAATGTGTTGGATGTAAAAAATGTACAAAAACAGGATGTCCAGCAATATCAGTTGATAAAGAAGCTAAGAAGGCTTCAATAGATAGAAACCAATGTTTAGGTTGTGAAGTTTGCTTACAAGTTTGTCCAAAGAACGCTATAGTAAAGGAGGAAAAATAAAATGACCAAAAGTATAATGTTAGTAGGTGTAGGTGGTCAAGGTACTATCTTGGCTAGTAAATTATTAACAATAGGCTTAATGGAAGCAGGATATGATGTGAAAATGAGCGAAATACACGGAATGAGTCAAAGAGGAGGCTCTGTTTCATCTCAAGTTAGATATTCAAAAGATCAAGTTTATTCTCCAGTTATAGAAATCGGTGGGGCAGATATGATAGTTTCATTCGAAAAAGTCGAAGCACTTAGATATTTAAAATATCTTAAAGAAGGTGGAACAATAGTAGCTAACAACTATAAAATGGAATCTGTTGCAACTATAACAGGAAAAGCTGAATACAAAGTAGAAGAAGTTGATAAAAAACTAAAAGAACTAAATGCAAAAGTTATAAATGCAGCTGATAAAGCAACTGAACTTGGAAATGCAAAAGTTATGAATATAATTTTACTTGGAACTGTTATAAAAGGTATGCATTTAGAAGATATAGATTGGGAACAAATTATAAGAGATAACGTAAAAGAGAAATTTATTGATATAAATATAAGAGCTTTACATGAAGGTATGGCATTAGTAAGTTAATTTGATTGTGTAAGTAAATATTAAAGTTTGTATATTAAATAAAAATTTAGTTATGATAAAGAGCTGTTATGAGTAATTCTTGTAATGGCTTTTTATCTCTATAATATTTAGGAGGAATTTATATGTCTTATAGAGTTTTAGTAATAAATCCAGGATCTACATCCACAAAATTTGCTGTGTATGAAGATGAAAATCCAATACTAGTAAAAGGAATAGAGCATAATGCAGATGAAATTTCGAAATTCAACAATATACTAGATCAATATGAAATGAGAAAAGAGCAGATACAAAAAGTACTACATGAAAATAATATAGATTTAAAAACTATGGACACAATAGTCGGAAGATGTGGAGGACTTCCACCAGTAAAAAGTGGTGCATATAAGATAAATGACGCTATGATAGAAAGACTTAGAACTAATCCAACTTTAGACCACGCATCTAATTTAGGTGCAGTTATATCATATTCACTAGCAAATGAAATTGGAGTAAATTCATATATATACGACCCAGTTTGTGTCGATGAATGTATCGATATAGCTCGTCCTTCAGGACTTAAAGGGATGGATAGACATTGTTTAACTCATGCTTTAAATACTAGAGCTATGGCTATAAAATATGCAAAAATGAACAATAAAGAATATAAAGATTTAAATTTAATAGTTGCACATTTAGGTGGAGGAATTAGTTTAAACGTGCATGAAAAAGGTCGTATGGTGGATTTCGTATCTGATGAAGATGGTCCATTTTCACCAAGCCGTGCAGGACGCCTTCCTGTAACAAGAGTTATAGATGCTTGTTATAGCGGAAAATACACTCACAAGGAAATGAAGAAAAAAGTTAGAGGAGAAGGCGGATTATATTCATATATGAATACATTCGATGCTAGAGAAGTTGAAGAAAAAATAAAAAATGGAGACGAATATGCAAAATTAATATACGATGCTATGGCACTTCAAATTGCAAAATCAATAGGAGAATTGGCAACTGTTGTAAACGGTGATGTTGATGCTATAATTATAACAGGAGGAATAGCTTATTCTAAATATATGACAGAGAGCATAAAAAACAGAGTTAAATTTATTGCTCATGTAGAAATACTACCTGGGGAAAATGAATTAGAAGCTCTTGCGTTTGGAGGACTTAGAGTCTTAAAAGGAGAAGAAGAAGCTAGAATTTACAAAGAAGATTAATTTATAAATTTTAGGGGCGTGTAATAAATGAAAGAGTTTTTTACAATTGGGGAAATATCAAAATTATTCAATATAAATAAAAAAACGCTTAGATATTATGATGAGATTGATTTATTTAAACCTAGTTATGTTGATGAACATAATAAATATAGATATTATTCAATAGACCAGTTTGAATGTCTTGAAACTATACAATATTTAAAAGAATTAGGACTTACTTTAAATAAAATTAAGTATCATTTAAACACATTAAATTTAAGCAGCATAGTAGATTCTTTGGAATATCAAAAGCATATCATAGATGAAAAAATAAGTGCATTAAGACAGATGAAAGAAAAAGTAGATAAAAAAATAATTCAAATACAAGATGCTACACAACTTGATTTTTTAGAACAAATAAGAGAATTAGAGTTTGAGCAGAGATGTGCGATTGAATATAAAGAAGATATATCATATAAAGGTGTGGAATTACTAGTTAGGAAATTGGCACAGGTATCAGAGTATAAGGTATCTTTAACTTATGGAGATGTTGGAATATCAATATTTAAACATAATTTAGAAAAAAAGGTTTATACTCAGTATAATAGCGCTTTTGCAATTGTTGAAGAAGGGCAATATGAAAAGAATTTAATAAAGGTATTTCCAAAGGCTAAGTATTTATCTATTAGATATAATGGATATCACAAAGATGCCCCAAAATATTATGAAAAACTAGATAAGTATATTAGTGAAAATAATTATGAAATAATAGATGATTCAATTGAGATACAATTAGTAGACCCGAGCTTAATAACATGTAAAAGTGAGATGGTCTCAGAAATCCAGATACCAGTAAGGAGAAGATTATATGATTAAGAAATTAGATCAAATGTTAGATGTTTTAAAAGGAAGTGAAAAAGTAGTATTATCTGTTGCAGCAGCACATGATGAAGAAGTCCTTTTAGCTATAAAAAGTGCTACTGAAATGAATATAATAACGCCTATTTTAGTAGGTCAAGAAGATAAAATAAGAAAAATAAGTGATGAAATAAATTTTGATTTAAATGGAATAAAAATAATAGATAAAGAGACTATAGAAGAATGTGCTGAAGTTGCTGTAAAATTAGTTTCATCAAAAGAAGCAGACTTTGTTATGAAAGGTCTTTTAGATACATCTGTAATCTTAAAAGCAGTTTTAAATAAAGAATGGGGACTTAGAACAGATAGTTTACTTAGCCATGTTATGGTTTATGAAGCTGATTTTTATCCAAAATTATTAGTTACAACAGATGGAGGAATGAATATAGCTCCTAATTATGAACAAAAGGTAAAAATATTAAAAAATGCTATAAAAGCAACAGAACCTCTAGGGCTTGAAACTATTAAGGTTTGTGCATTAGCAGCAAAAGAAAAAGTCAATCCTAAAATGCAAGCTACAGTAGATGCTAAAGAATTAGAAGATGCTTGTAAAAATGGAGAATTTGGAGAAAATGTAATCGTTGAAGGGCCTTTGGCATTTGACTTAGCAGTATCAAAAGAAGCTTGCGAAGTAAAAGGGTTTAAAACTGAAGTAGGCGGTGATGTAGATATAATTCTTATGCCTACAATAGAAGTTGGAAATGGAATCGGAAAGGCATTTACATATGCAGCAGGGGCAAAATCTGCTGGCATAATAATGGGTGCAAAGGCTCCGATAGTACTTGTATCAAGAGCAGATACACATGAATCAAAATTATATTCTATAGCATACGGTGCTATAGTTGCAGCTCACAAAAAATAATATATAGAATATTAATTAGATATAAAAGGATGGATTGAACAATCTATCCTTTTTGTGTGCTATAAAAATAGGAAAAATCCTTCCTTTATTACCATAAAAATTGTTTTCCTGAAATTTTTTGTAAAAATATTTAAAATTTTACTTATCATATCATTTTAATAGGTGTATAATAGCATATACATTAAGTAAAGAATTTAAAATAAGACATTATGAAAGTAGAGGTAACATTGTATGAATTCGTATTATTTTTTATTTGAGATATCATTAATTTTATTTTCAACGAAATTATTAGGGTTGATATCTAGAAGAATCAAATTACCACAAGTAGTAGGGGCATTATTAGCGGGAATCATAATTGGTCCAGGAGTATTAAACTTAGTTGTAGAAAGTGAATTTATAATGCAGCTATCAGAAATCGGCGTAATATTATTAATGTTTATTGCAGGATTAGAGACTGATATAGATGCACTTAAAAAGCAAGGAAAAGCATGCTTTACAATCGCTATTTTAGGTGTATTAATTCCTTTTGCACTAGGTTTAGGAACAACTTATTTATTTGGTAAATTTGGAATGCAAGATGTTATGGGAGATAGCAATTTATTCCTAGAAAGTGTATTCGTAGGTGTAATTTTAACAGCTACATCAGTTAGTATAACTGTTGAAACACTTAGAGAAATGGGGAAATTAAATTCAAATGTAGGAAATGCATTATTAGGTGCAGCTATAATTGATGATATATTAGGAATAATAGCATTATCTGTAGTTTCAAGTTTTGCAGATACTTCTGTACAAGTCAGTGTTATATTATTAAAAATAGTATTATACTTCGTAGTTATGGCAGTAGTATCATTTGTACTTTACAAAATACTAAAAAATTGGTTTATGGATAAAGAAAATTTCAAAAGACAAGTAATAGCAGTAATAGGATTATGCTTATTACTAGCGTACATATCTGAAGAGTATTTCGGTGTTGCAGATATAACAGGGGCTTTTGTAACAGGACTTATTATATCAGCTGTTGGTCTTAAAAAAGAGAAAATCATGTTTGCTGTAGATGATTTATCTTATGCATTTTTATCACCAATATTCTTCGCAAGTATAGGACTTAAATTAGTTTTACCTAAAATGAGCATGATAATAGTAGCATTTGCTGTTGTATTATCTATAGTAGCAATAATCTCAAAATTATGGGGATGTGCATTAGGAGCTAAGATGTTTAAGTTTTCAAATAAGGAATCACTTCAAATCGGAGCAGGTATGGTCTCAAGAGGAGAAGTTGCTCTTATTGTAGCAAATAAAGGTGTAAAATTAGGAATTATATCAAATGTAATTTTTGCTCCTATATTAATAGTAGTAATAATAACAACTATTATTGCACCTATATTATTAAAACTAGCATTTAAAGAAGATAAAGCTAAAGCGGGTGAAAACACTACACTTGCAATTTAATTTTCTTATAAACAAACTAATGTTTAATATATAATTGAATATAAATATAATTTGAAATATATATAAAAAGAAGCTATGGTATAGAATTTAAATAATTCTATGTAATAGCTTCTTTTTATATGCCTTAGAATGTTAAAAAAATATCTAATAGGATTTTATATTTGATTTTAAAAAATGGTTAAAAATGTTAAAGGAATGTTAAAGCTAGTGCATTTAAGTTATGAAAGGCTTAATATAAAAGTATAAGGAAAATAATTTTGGAGGCGATGAATGTTATGGAATCATCTATACACACAATTGCATGCAACAACTTATTGATACTTTTTGCGGTAGTAACAATGACAGGAATCATATGTAGTAAGCTAAGTGACATTTTAAAGGTTCCAGATGTTGTATTGTTTTTGATAGCAGGTATTTTTATTGGTCCATCAGTGTTGAAATTTATAGATATTAGTCAATATCAAGTTGAAAATCAACTTATTCTTACATTTGGATCAGCTTTTATTTTATATATGGGTGGTAAGGAAATAAGTTTGAAAGTATTAAAAAATGTAAAAGTCAGCGTACTATTACTTTCAAGTGTAGGTGTTTTGATATCAGCATTTCTTATGCAACAAGTAATAGGACTTTCATTTGGTACAAGTGCAATGGTAGCACTTTTGGCAGGAAGTATAATAGCTTCAACAGACCCCGCAACATTAGTTCCTATTTTTAATCAAATAAAAATAGACAGAAGAGTATCACAAACAGTTATTAGTGAATCCGCTTTTAATGATGCAACAGGCGCAATTTTAACATCAGCTGTATTGGCGATTATGCTATCAGGCAAGTTTTCATTAGAAGAAAATTTATATCAACTTGTAATTATGATTATAATAGGTTTAGTAGTTGGATTACTAACAGGAGTTATTTTACTAGCTTTAGTAAATGACAGCCCTAGAGGTATATTCAAAGACTATACACCTATAATATCTATAATATCTGTAATAATAGCATATGAATTATCTACAGCGCTTGGTGGTAGTGGATATATGTCATGTTTCATAGTAGGTATAGTTACTGGTAATAAACAAAACTTCAAATTATGGCTTAGTCAGAAATCATATGATGCAGATTGTCATGTTGTTGAAACATTAGGGACAATTTGCAGAATGTGTATATTTATAATTTTGGGTAGCCAAGTTGATTTACAAGTAGTAGGAAAATACTTTGTACCATCAATTATAAGCGTTCTTTGTTTTATGTTTATCGTAAGACCTATATGTGTTTTAGCATGTACATTAGTTGATAGACAGGCGAAATGGAAGAAAAACGAAATACTATTTATGATGTGGGTAAGAGAAACTGGTGTTATACCAGCAGCTCTTTGTGGTATAGTAACATCAATGAATATACCTGGAAAAGAAGTTATATCATCAGTAGTATTTATGACAATACTTATAACATTAATTATACAAGGTGCAAGCACAAAATTTGTAGCAAAGAAATTAAATCTTTTGATTGAGGATAATAAGGTGGCTAGTGAAACAGATGCTTTATAAAACTTTATCTATGAATATATTTATAATTAAAATATATTTAAGAGATGCATACAGATTATGCATCTCTTTTTGTGCACAATAATGTAAAATTCAATTCGCCTAAAATACCACAAGAACATAATGTTGTGACATTAGCTATAGTTATTCATATTGCATCAGGAGAACTTCCTAAATAATATACTAAAACATAAATTTATTTATAAAATTGTAATAAATATAGCTTTTAATTATAAATAACATTTTTTAATTTATACAATTTTCTTAAATATTAAACAATAGTATTGTAAAATAATATATAATTTAATAATATTAAGATATACAATTTTAGTAAGGAGAATAAAATGAATAATAATTTTTTTAGCATATTAATTAGCATAGTAAATAAGGTGCTAGATTGGTTAAAAAATGTTTTAGTTAGATTTAAAAAATCAGGGTTTGGATTATTTTTTATAAAAAATTTATTTATACTTCCTGAGTTTTTTTCTGATAGAGAATATAGTATTTTTGCTAAAATAAAAGTAGTACTTACTTTTTTAGTGACGATATTTTATTTTATGTCTAGTTTTGATTTTCTGCCAGAAGCTTTCTTTGGTGGATTTGGATTTATAGATGATTTTTTAATATTAGCATGGGGTATAGGCTTAATAAATGAAGAGCTTGCAAATTACAAAACTGAATTTGAAAATAGTCTAAAATCAAAAATAATAGAAGATGTACATTGGGAAATAAGGGATGATAAAGAATAGAAATATTGTTTTAAAATCTTACAAAAAAGTAAGATACAATATATAATTTTTTTGCAATAATATAATATGAATAGTAGTTAAATAAAGGTTATTTAAATTATTATACGGGGGAATTTTATGAAAAGGATAAAATTATTTTTGATAATTTGTGGAATTACTATTTGTGCATGTGGCTGCAATCAAAATTCTAATAAAGGATTCTCTGAAAATAGTAGCGAGAAAGATGCAATAATATCTATTTTTGGGGAATATACATCTATAAAAGGCACAGGAATAGTCCAAATAAATGAAAAAGAAGATGAGAATGATAGAACTTATATTTATTATTTAGTAAAAGTTCCATCATTAGAAAACTATAAAAATGAGCTTAAAAAAGAAAAGTCAGAACAAAATCAGGAAAATATTTTAGCGAAAATGTATAATGAAGTTCAAGAAGATGTTACACAAGAAGTTATTAGCAAGATTGATAAATTATATATAAATAAAAATGTAAATAAAATACGTATAGAGGTCGGGGTTGTGTGGCCTTATGGAAATCATAACTATACTAAACCAGGTGAAAAAATAGTAGGATCTAAAATAGCATATATAAAGACATTTAATTTTACTAGAGAAAATTATAGTGAGGTTTTAAAACAATATAAACAAAATGATTATAACTTAAAAAAATAAAATTTAAATATAAAAAGCGAAGTTGATAACAAGATTTAGTTATTTTCTTCGCTTTTTATATTTTTATTGGTTATTATTTACAGTATTTATAAGTTAATTTTCCTAAGATTTCTATTCCTTTTATTATATCTTCAGTAGATGGAGTAGAGAAGTTCATTCTGAAGCTTTGACAAGGCATTGATGTATCTGCTAAGAATGCAGTACCAGGAACTAAAGCAACTTTATTTTCTAATGCTTCACCTACAAATTTCATCATATCAACACCATCAGGTAATGTAACCCAAACGAACATTCCGCCTTCTGGTTTAGTATATTTTACACTTGGATGGAAGTTTTTAGCCATTTCATCTTGCATAACTTTATTTTTAGCTCCATAGATTTCTTTTAATTTTTCTATTTGGGCATCCATATCACAAGTAGCTAAAATTCTTTCACATATTACTTGACTCCAAGTAGTACTATGTACATCGTTTAAGAATTTAACTTGTTTTATTGCTCCTATAATTTTAGGTTTACCAACTGCACAAGCAACCCTTATACCAGGTGCTATTATTTTAGAAAAACTAGCAGCATATATTACTATACCTTCTTCATCAAATGATTTTATAGGTGGAACAGCTTCACCACTAAATCTCAATTGTCCATAAGGATTATCTTCAAGTATTAATACGCCGTATTTTTTACATAATTCATAAACAGCTTTACGTTTTTCTAGTGACATAGTTATACCAGTTGGATTTTGGAAGTTAGGTATAACATATATAAATTTAGGTGTTGGTTTTATTTGTAGCTTTTCTTCTAAATCAGATAAATCTATTCCGTCATCTTCCATTTTTACACCAACTAAGTTAGCTCCATTACTTCTTATTGAATCAAGAACACCAAGGAAAGAAGGGTCTTCAGTTAATACAGTATCACCTTCATTGCATACTACTTTAGCTAAGAAATCAGCTATTTGTTGACTACCAGATGTACATATCATCATATCTTCATCTCTTACAACATTTCCATCTCTATTTAAGAATTTCTTTGCTTCTTGTAATAAAGGATGATATCCTTCTGTTAAACCATATTCTAATACAGAAAGAGGTTTAGTAGTAAGAACTTCATTTGAAAATTCTGTTATTTTATCTATTGGAAAAGAATCTGTTGCAGGATTTCCACCTGAAAACTTGATTAAAGTAGGATCACCCATCATTGCTAATATATCACCAGCTGGTGATGGCTTTAAATTTTTGAATCTGTTTGAAAAATTGTATTGCATATTTTATGTCCCCCTTATTATAAATGCAAATTAAAATTAAAAAGTTTAATAACACATAGGAAATTATATACTTATACTAGTTATTATATACCAAAATTTGTCTAAAAGAGGGAGAAAAATAAAATCTATTCAAAAAATTAAAAATTATTAAATTCACTTAAGAAAAATATCAGACTTAATTTATATTAAGTTCATATTTCTTATCTATAATTAAAACATAAATAAAATAAAAGAAGTTAAGGGTTATTAATAAAAAATCTAGGGAGCATAAGTTTTGAATCGATGAAGGAGGATTATAATGAATAATCAATTTGAAGAGAAAAATGCTTTAATGGAAAATTTGATAGCTTGTACAAATTCAGATAATTATAAGATAAGGGCTGCAGCATATACAGCACTTGGAAATTTTGTAGATATAGATGAAGTTCTATATAAAATGAAAGATGGATTAGTAGATTCAAATCCAGAAGTTAGAGAAGCTTCAGTAAAATCTCTTAGAAAGATTTACAATGAAAGAAAAGAAAAAGAATTTTTCCAAATATGGCTTCGAGAAATTGAAGACCTTAGAAAAATTTCTTAATATTAATTATGATATCAACTAAAATTTAAAATATCCACTTAAACGTCAATTTTAAAAACTTTTAAAATTGCAAAGGAGTTATATTTCTATCCCCAATGAATATAATTCCATAAAAAAACTGCCTATTTACAATGTAGGCAGTTTTTTTGCTTTATTATTTAAAAATAGATTTTAAGGTCTTAATAAGAGTTTTATTTTCTTCAGGTTTTAAAATACATACTCTAAAGTAGTATTCAGAAAGACCGTCAAATGAATTACAATCTCTTATAATTATCTTTTTAGGAAGTAATTTTTCTCTTAATTCTTTAGCACTAAATTTTTTAGAAGCTATTTTACATAAGATAAAATTACCTTGGCTAGGATAGACTGTTAAATCGTCTATTGTATTTAAAGAATTAGTTAAATAATTTCTTTCTCTAAGCATTGTATCTATAGTAGTTGATATAAAATTGTCATCTAAGAACATTATTTCACCCATAGAAGCAGCTATTATGTTTATATTCCATAAATCTAAATTTTTACTTATTTCATTTTTAACCTTTTTGTCTCCAATAAGTCCATATCCAAGTCTGATTCCAGGAGTTGAAAAGAATTTTGATGTTCCCCTAATTACGAATAATTTATTGTACTTATCTACTAAGCTAGTACATGAATACATAGCTGTATCTGTAAATTCTATATAAGTTTCATCAATCATAACGTAGCAATTTGTGTTTTTTAAAATATATTCAATTTCATCTCTAGAAAAAGCAAAACCAGTAGGATTATTTGGATTACATATTATGCTTAATCCATAATTTCCACTATTTATAGCGCTTACCAATTCTTTTGTATCTATAATAAAATTATTTTCTTCTTTAGAAAAATATTTTACAATTTCACAATTTATTTTATTTAACTCATTTTCATATTCAGAGTATGCTGGTGACAATAATAGAGCTTTTTTAGGGTTTATAGTTTTTATAAATGATGAAATTAATTCTGTAGCTCCACTTCCTAAAACTATATTTTTGCTTAAACACCCACAATATGTAGATATAGATTTTTTTAAATTTACATACTCTGGATCTGGATACATAGATACCATATTTATATTGTTAATTATATATTCTTTTGCCTTATTTGAAGTACCAAAAGGATTTATATTAGAACTGAAATCCATAAATTCATCTTTTGAAAATCCATATTTACTTGATAAATCATATAAATTAGCACCATGATTTACACTCATCTTAAATCCTCCCTTGAAATTTATATAAGAAAATATTTTCTTAATAAAATTATAATATATATATAAATATAATCAATAATATATATATAAACACATTTTTACGTAGGGTACAACTGAAAAAGGCAACCAATTTGTTTTTTTAAATAAAAAAACAGAAATATTAAAAAAAGAAATAAATATTGAAACATACTAATTTTAATAAAGAAAATTGGTATAAAATATGAATCTATGAAGATTACTTGTTTTAGCAAAAAAAATATTTGTATTGATACAATTGAAATTTAAATATATAATAGAATCATATGTTTTTTTAGGAGGATAAAAATGTTTAAGATTACAAAAACAATGTTAACTGAAGAAGAAATAAAAGCGAGAGTAGCTGAATTAGGAAAACAAATAGAAAAAGATTTTGAAGAACAAGACTTATTAGTAGTAGGTATACTTAAAGGAGCAAGTGTATTTGTAGCTGATTTAATAAGAAATATAAATTTAGATGTAAATATGGATTTCATGAGTGTATCTAGTTATGGAAATGCAATGGAATCTTCAGGATCAGTAAAAATACTTAAAGATTTAGATGTAGATATAAAAGGAAAAAATGTTTTAATAGTTGAAGACATAATAGATTCAGGATTAACTTTAAGCAACTTAACAAAAGAATTAGGTGCTAGAGAACCAAAATCTTTAAAAATATGTACACTTTTAGACAAGCCAGAAAGAAGAAAGGCTGATATACCAGTTGACTATGTAGGATTTGTCATAGAAGACAAATTCATAGTTGGATATGGAATAGACTATGCAGAAAAATATAGAAACTTACCATATATAGGCATAGTTGAAGACGTTTAAGATATATTTAAACTAAAATAATTTATATCATAAAAAAGACTGTAGAGATAATTTGATTTATTTTTACAGTCTTTTTTACTATAGAGGTAGTTTATAAAGAAATCTTTATTTTAAAATGTTAAAAAAATGTATGTATATATAAGAATATGTAAATAATTTAAAAGATTTTAAATAAATTTAATCTGATATATATATTTATGTAATAATTTTATGTAAAATAGATGATAGTAAAAAGGAAGGTGAGAGCATGGATATACTTTTATTTTTTCAAAGCATAAGAAGTGATATTTTAACTGCTATATTTACAACATTTACAATATGTACAGAACAGGTAGCTGTTGTATTGATTGCGGCTATAATGTATTGGTGTATTGATAAAAAGTGTGGGCAAAGATTATTATTTGCAGTTACAGGAAGTATTACTATAAATTCTGGATTAAAAAACTTTTTTAAAGCTCCGAGACCAATAGGAAGTAAAAATTTAGAATCACTTAGAACTGAAACGGCGACAGGTTATTCGTTTCCAAGTGGGCATACTCAAACAGCAACTACAGTTTGGGTAGCTTTAATAGAATGTTTTAGAAAATGGTGGATAACACTGCTTGGAATAATTATGATACTAGGTGCTGGTATTTCAAGACTTTATTTAGGAGTACACTGGCCAGAAGATGTATTTATAGGATGGATTCTTGGTATATTTGTTAGTATCATTTTTATAAAATTATTTGATTATGTAGATCAAAATAAAAGATATTACATATTACTTTTAACTTTAGTTTTATTTGCTATACCTGTATACTTTTTTAGAGGTGATGAATTAATAAAAAGTTTTGGACTATATACAGGCTTTGTATTAGGTTACATAATAGAAGATAAATTTATAGGTTTTAGTACACAAGAAAGTAGAAAAAAAGCTAATATTTTTACAAATAACAAAACAAAACCGAAACTAAGCACAAAAATACTTAGATTTATAGTTGGAATAGTTACTCTAGGTATTATATATGCTGCGGGGAAATCACTACAAATATTATTATTTGCAGATGCAAGCCAAGATATATTGTATATAATTGAGTATATAAGATATACAATAGTTGTATTATGGGGTGTAGCAGGAGCTCCATTCTTATTTGAGCATTTTGGATTAAATTAAAGATGAAATTAATTAATTGGAAGGATGATTTTTTGAAAAGAGTAGTAATTATAGGCGCCGGTGCTAGTGGCATGCTAGCTGCTAAGGTTGCTTCAGATAGAGGATATAAAGTTATAGTATTAGAAAAACAAAAAAGGTGTGGTCAGAAGTTACTTATAACAGGTAAGGGAAGATGCAATATAACAAATAATTGTGAAATAGAAGAATTAATAGAGAATGTACCTACAAATGGAAAATTTTTATATAGTGCCTTTTATACATTTACAAATGACCAAGTAATCGATATGTTTAACGATTTGGGTGTTGAGACTAAAACTGAAAGAGGAAAGAGAGTATTCCCAGTTAGTGATAAGGCAGTAGATGTAGTAAGAGCATTAGAAAAACAAATGAGAAGTAATAAAAATGTAGAAGTTTTACTTAATTCAAAAGTAGATAAAATAGAAGCTCAAGATGGAAAAGTTAAAAAAGTTATTCTTTCTGATAAAAGAGAAATAGAATGTGATAGTGTGATTGTTGCTACAGGAGGAGTTAGTTACCCAAGAACTGGTTCTAGTGGAGATGGATATAAATTTGCGAGAAACTTAGGACATACTATAATAAAACCAAAGGCATCACTTATTGGCCTAGAAGTTATGGAAGACTATGTAACTGATTTAGCAAAGTTATCGCTTAGAAATGTAAGTATCAATGTATATAATAGCAAAAATAAAAAAATATACGACGATTTTGGGGAAATGGAGTTTACAAAATACGGATTAGATGGTCCGATTATAAAATCAGCTAGTTGTCGTATGGGTGATTTATCAAAAGAAAATTATAAGATTGTCTTAGATTTAAAACCAGCTTTAGATGAAGATAAACTTGATAAAAGAATACAAAAGGATTTTCAAAAATACGCAAATAAAAACTTTGAAAACTCTTTAAATGATTTATTACCTAAACAATTAATACCTACGATAGTTAAATTAAGTAAAATTGATCCATATATCAAGGTAAATCAAATATCTAAGGAAGAAAGAAAAAATTTAGTACATCTTATAAAAAATATAACATTTACAGTTAAAAATTATAGACCTATTGAAGAAGCTATAATAACTTCAGGTGGAGTTAAAACAAGTGAAATAAATTCGAGTACTATGGAATCTAAATTAGTTTCTGGATTATATTTTGCAGGTGAAGTAATTGATGTAGATGCATATACAGGAGGATTTAATCTTCAAATAGCATTTTCTACAGCATATTTAGCTGCAATCAACTGTTAAAAAATTATTTTATTGTTTGAGCCTGTATAATGCGTTTGATTTGATACCAACTATTAAGAAATTTGTCACAAATTGTATGTATTATAAAACAAATATTTCATATAATACTACCAAGAAACAAAAATCATAGAAAAGAGGTATTAGATATGTCAAACAACAACAATAACAAAACAGCAGTTCCACAAGCTAAACAAGCATTAAATCAAATGAAATTAGAAATAGCTAATGAACTAGGTATGGCTGATTATCAACAAGTTGATAAAGGAAACTTAACAGCTAGACAAAATGGTTATGTTGGTGGATACATGACTAAAAAATTAGTCGAAATGGCAGAACAACAAATGGCAGGTAAAGGACAACAATAACAAAACAAGAAAATAATTTAAAATAAGAACATTTTATTAAATAGAAGTGGTAAGTATTCAACTTAGTGAATATTTACCACTTTACTTATTTACTTAATTTAAAAATAAACTAATATTTTTTTTGATGTGGGTAAATATAAATATGGAGATATTTTTTAATAGCTTCAACTTACTTATATATTAAATTATAATCATTTAAATATTACAAATAGGAGTGATAATATGACAGTAGATTTTGAAAAAATAAAAAATGATTTTATAAATGCGGATGTAGATGAAAAAATTCGTATTTATACAACAACTCAAGGGCTTACAACAGAGCAGTTTAGAGAATTATTAAAATATTATCCAATAAAACATTTATCTAAATTAGAAAAAGCATTAGGATAAAAATAAAGAGCTGTTTTATATAGTATTTCAAAAGGGGTTAAACTCTAAATGAATATATAATATAAAACAGCTCTTTTAATTTAATTTGTTTTAGGTCTACTTACATATTTATATATTTTTTCATTTCCAATGTCTATTTCACCAGTTTGGATATATTTTATAATTGCTTCAATATCTTTTTTATTTAGATATTGGATAGGAATATTTAATGAGTAGTCACTATTTTTTAAAATATTTTTTAAAAGTATTTGTAATGAAACAGTTGACCTAATAATAGTTTTATTATGTTTGGAATCCATATAATTTTTAAAATTTTCATTTTGTTTTTGCATTAGAGAATTTATATAGTTAATATATGAATTTTGGAAATCTGCTTGATTGATAATAGATTCATCTAAAATATCTAATAATATTTTATTTGTAAATATATTATCGGCAAACTTTTCTGATGTTAATTTTCCTGAACTAATACCTTTTTGATATTTGCGAATAACCTTTTTGGTTGAGTTATAAATTTGATTTCGTGTGTTTAAGTCAAGTTCTTCTATTTGCATAATATTTTATATTCTCATGGTATGTTGAGAAAACCTCCTTCTTCATAATATTGTTTTATTTATATTTTTATTTTTAACAAAAAAAATATGGATATACATATAGATAAACATAAAATTCTAAAAATTGTGTAAATAAGAATAGGTGTATAAAAATACATTTTTAGGAAAAAATATGAATAATAGAAAGTATAGAAGGAGGAAATAAAATGATAAATGGAATAATGAAATTATTTTATACAGAAGTTGTAAAAAGCAAAATAAGTAAATTACCGAATGAGCAATATGAAATAAATTCTAAGTTTAAAAAAGTACAAGAAATATCTGCTAAAATAGACACTATACTTTTATATACTTTGAAAATACTAGTAGCAGTAGCTATATTATTGTTTTCATATAAAATAAATATATATTTTGGAATAGGAATGTGTTTAGTAGAGATATCTTATTTATTTTATAAAAAAAGTTTGAAGACAAAAGTTGAATTTGAAATAGAAAATATAAAAAATAATATACAAGAAAATCAAGAGCAACTTTTAAAAGAAAAGGGCAAAAAAGATATTTCATGTTTAATTTCAATATTATTATTAGGATTAATAACTCACTTTAACATAGTTATAATTATAAGTTTTTGTTTAGTTTTTGGAATAACAATAAAAGACATATATTTAAACTATAAAAATAAAGAATAAATTATATAAAATAGCCTGAAGTTACCATAATATAAAGATTTGTTTATTCAAAAACTCCTTAAGATTAAGTAAGTTTACTTGGATTATGTCAATTATTGTGATAAAATTTATCTACAATTAAAGGTACTTTTAACTATGAAATCAAGGAGGAAGCTTGATGGAGAAAAATAGAAAACTAATGAAAAATTTGGTTGATATATCTGTTATGGTAACTCAATCTACTAACTTTTTTGAGATAAAAGATAAAATAGTGGACAAGATGTTAGAGGTAATTGAGCCTACAAAAGCATGTATAAATTTATTTTATGATAACAATTTTAAAAATGCTTATTTAGTATGCTCATCAACTTTAGATTATATCCCAAAGATATTTCCAAAGAATTCTAGGATAGGTACAAAATTAGATTTTAATGAGTCTTATCCAGAATATATACATGAAGCAGTGAGAGACAAGAAAATAATATATGTAGAAAATATATTTGAAGATCCAAAGGCAATCGATGAAAGAGAACTTGCTAAAATGGAAGGATACAGTGGAAGAATAGTATTTCCAATAGTTCTAAACTATAATGTTATAGGATTTATGACATGTTTTCTAACAGAAGAAGATTCACTAGAAGAACAGGAAATCACATTTATATCTTCTGTCGTATCATTAGTAGCTTTGTCTATCGAGATAACTTTAGAAAATGAACATACAAAAGAATTAATAGATAAACTTAGAGAGTCAATAAGTAATATAAATGAAGTAACAACCAAATTACATTTAAACAATGATGTAAATGAATTTATGAATTCCTTAAATACTCAAGCACAAAAGTTAACTAAAAGTGAAGAGGGATTTATAGTAATTGATGATTTAAATTATGATTATAAAATTTTTAGTGCTATAGAAAATAAAAAACGTAAAAAAATAAATTTCCAAAAAATATTATTAAAGTTACATGAGTATGAACAAAATGGTGGATATGTAAATGATGCTAACTACATGATTATAAATGAAGTTCAAGCGGAAAATTACATATACTACAAATTAAAAGAAGGAAATAAATTGCTTGGATGTATAATATGTTCAAACAATAGTGAAGGATATACGCAAGATGATTTAAACATACTAGAACTAATATCTAAACAGATTGTATTAGGAATGCAACTATATAAATATAATCAGTCAGAAACAAAACATAAATTAATTGCAAATGAGCTAAATATATTAAATAAGCAACAAAAACTAATTATGAATGAAAGTGAAATGAATCTGGAAAATGATAAGGACCTTTACTTCTATCATAGATGTGCAACTGTTATAGGTGGAGATTTCTATCATGCCCAACCTATAGATGAAAATAAAGTAGCTTATATAATTGCTGATGTTATGGGACATGGTATAGTTTCAAATTATATAGTTGCTATGATAAAGGGATGTTTTAAAACTCTATGTTACAACTATCAAACAGCAGCTGACATTATGAATAAACTAAATCAAATCTTATATGATGAGTTTGATAAAATGGATGTATTTACGACATGTATAGTTAGTATTGTAGATACCCAAAATAATACTTTAGATATTTCTAATGCGGGTCATTATTGCCCAATCATTATAGATGATACTGGAAATATCTCAACAGAAAACAACCTATGTAAAAAGAATATACCACTAGGTGTATTAGAAGACACAAAATACGAACATAGTACAATATCTATTAAAAGTAGTGCAATGATTTGCATGTATACTGATGGTATAATTGAACTTAAAAATCAACATAAAGAAGAATTTGGAATAGAAAGATTAGAACAATTCTTACTTAAAAATTATAAATTGAAAAAAGATGATTTTATAGCTGAATTAAAAAAAGAATTAAATGAATTTGCAGCTAAACATAATTTTGATGATGATATATTAGTAGTCTGCTTAAGTAATAAATAAAATAATATGATTTATCCAGAGTATTAAATATAATGTAAAAATGGAAAGATTCATGAAAGTTTAAATAGGAGGATTTTATGGGGAGAAATGACAAGGTATTAATAATTAATGGAAGCCCTAGAAAAAGTAAAAATTGTCACTCTGTAGTAAAAGAACTTGTAAAGAAATTTGAAGAAAATGAAATTAACTACAAAGTGTTAGACATATACAAAATGGATATAGATTATTGTACAGCATGTGGTGCATGTGAAAAGACTGGATATTGTAGAATAAAAGACGATATGACACCAATATACGAAGAATTTAATAAAAGTACAGGAACAATAACAGTAAGTCCTATGTATTTTTCAAGTGTATCTACAAAAGTAAAAACAGTAGTAGATAGAACACAGGCATTTTTCTCTAGTAAATATGTCTTAGGAAAATCATCTATAGATAGAGATAAATTTAGATTAGGAATGTATATAGCAATTGGAGGTCAACCAGAATTTGAAAATCAATTTTTAGGTGGACAAATTGTGATGGATATATTCTATAAATCTATAAATACAGATTTAGAATACAATTTATATTTATCTAATTCAGATGAAGTTCCATTTGAGGAAAATGAAGATTTTAAAGCTAAATTCAACAGAGATGTTGATGAATATATAAAAAAAATAAAAGAAAATAATAATTAATATTTTAAAGTAAGGGGCGATGAATATGTTAAGGTATTTAACAAGTGGTGAATCACATGGACAGAGTTTAATATCTATAATTGATGGTTTACCATCAAATGTAGAATTAAACTTTGATGAGATTAATGCAGAGCTTAAAAAACGTCAATGTGGTTATGGCCGCGGAGGCAGAATGAAAATTGAAAGTGATAAGGTTAATATTCTTGGTGGTGTTAGAGGTAAAAAAACATTAGGGGGACCAGTTTCAATTGAAGTAAAAAATAGAGATTACCAAAATTGGACTGAATATATGGCACCTATGGATGATGTCGACTTTGAAACAAGAAAAGTAGACAATGTAAGACCTGGTCATGCTGATTTAGTTGGATGTTTAAAATACGATTTTACTGATGCTAGAAATGTATTAGAAAGATCATCAGCGAGAGAAACGGCAAGTAGGGTAGCTGTAGGAGCTATTTGCAAACAAGTATTAAAAAATTTCGATATAGATTTTGTCTCTCATGTTATACAAATTGGTAATGTGAAGGATGAAAATGTGTACGATTTTGATTATATAAAAAATAATGTAGACTCTTCAGAAGTTAGATGTGCAAATAAAGATATGGAAGCTAAAATGATTGCACAAATAGATGAAATAAAAAATGAAAGAGATACAATAGGCGGAGTTGTGGAAGTTAGGGTTAAAAATCTAATTCCAGGGCTTGGCTCATATACTCAATTTGACAGAAAAATAGATGGGGCAATGGCTATGCATCTAATGGGAATACAAGCTATCAAAGGTGTAGAATTTGGTATAGGATTTGATGTTGCAAAACTTCCAGGTTCTAAAGTTATGGATGAAATAGTATACAACAAAGAAGATGGAATAAAAAGGGTTACAAATAGATTAGGTGGTATAGAAGGTGGAATGACAACAGGTGAAGAGCTTGTAGTTAGATGTGCAATGAAGCCAATTCCAACATTATACAAACCTCTTAACTCAATAAATGTAAATACATTAGAAAAATATGAAGCTACTGTAGAACGTTCAGATACTTGTGCTGTTCCTGCATGTAGTGTTGTTTGTGAAAATGTAGTAGCTTTTGTTATATGTCAATTCTTCTTAGATACTATAGGAGGAAGCAGTTTAGAAGACATAAAAAGAAATTACAATTCATATGTTCAAAGGTTGGGTGAAAGAGGATGGAAAAAATAGAAAATAACGTATGTAGTATTTTTATAGATGAAAGTTATAGAAATTTTACTAAAGCTTTAAATCTAATAAACAATACTACTGATAAAAATATAAATGAAATATATGATAGGGTTTTAGTTATTTCTGATGAAAATGTATATAAAACTCAATTAAATAAATTTATAGATTTAATTAATGCTAAATTTGTAAGTGAATATATAGTTCCAGCCGGTGAAGATTCAAAATGCATAGATACTTTTGAAAAAATACTAGAACATGGATTAAAAGCAGGACTTACAAGAAAATCCCTTATTATAGCCGTTGGAGGAGGAGTAGTAGGAGATTTATCAGGATATGTTGCAGCTTCATATATGAGAGGTATCGATTTTGTCCAAGTTCCAACAACACTTTTAGCACAAGTTGACTCTTCAATAGGAGGAAAAACTGGTATAAATCTAGGAACTTATAAAAATGTAGTGGGTGCATTTTATCAACCACAATTCACATTTATAAATGTATCTGCACTTAGAACTTTACCAGATAGCGAATTTAGAAATGGCATGAGTGAAGTTGTAAAATACGGATTTATATACGATTATGAATTTATAAATTATTTATTAGAAAACAGTGAAGATATATTAGATAAAGGAGATTCTGCGCTAAGATATATCGTGAAAAAATGTGCAGAAATAAAAGCACATGTTGTAGAAGTAGATGAAAAAGAAGGAGGACTTAGAAAAATTCTAAACTTTGGACATACTTTTGGACATGGAGTAGAGAAGCTTTGTCATATACCTCATGGTGAGGCTGTAAGTATTGGAATGAATATGGCATTTAAACTCTCTTTAAAAAGAAATTTAATAAATCAAGAATACTATGATAAATTTTTACAAATATGTAAAAAGTTCAATTTACCGATAGAATTTGAGGGGCCAAGTGAAGAAGAGGTATTATCTATAATGAAAACTGACAAGAAAAATAGTTTTTCAAAGATAAATATGATATTACCAACTGAACATGGAAAAGTAGGTTTATTTAATGATATAGATGACGAAACAATTTTAGAAATAATAAAGGAGTGCAAAAATGCTTAGAGGAACTTTTGAATTAATAGGGGATAAATCAATATCACATAGATCTATAATGTTTTCTGCAATATCAAAAGGAAACAACAAAGTAAGTAACTTTTTAATGGGACAAGATTGTCTAAGTACAGTTTCTTGCTTTAGAAAAATGGGTGTAGATATAGAAATAGCAGGTAAGGATGTTTTTATAAAAGGAAATGGAATTAGGGGGTTAAAACCACCGACTGATATACTTGATGTTGGAAACTCAGGAACAACTATAAGATTAATTATGGGTATACTTGCAGGAAATGATTTTGAATCTACTTTAATAGGAGATGAATCAATAGGCAAAAGACCTATGAAAAGAGTTACAGACCCACTTAGAATGATGGGGTGCGACATAACAGGAAAAGATGATGCCAATTTTACACCTATAACAGTTAGAGGTGGTCATTTACATAGTATAGACTATAAAATGCCAGTAGCATCAGCTCAAGTTAAGTCAGCAATAATACTTGCTAGTTTATATGCTGATGGGCAAAGTATAATACGTGAAAAAGTTAAATCTAGAAACCATACAGAAATTATGTTAAAAGCATTTGGGGCTGATATAAAAGAAAACGGTCTAGATATAATTGTAAACCCAGTAGATGAATTATTTAACCAAGATATTTATGTTCCTGGAGATATATCTTCTGCGGCATTTATAATAGTTGGTGCTTTAATAAGCGAGGGTTCTGAGGTTTTAATTAAAAATGTTGGATTAAATGAAACAAGAACTGGAATAATTGATGTAATTAAAAATATGAACGGAAATATAGAAATAATTGATGAGAGAGTAGTAGGAGGAGAAAAAGTAGGTGATTTACTTGTAAGATACTCTAAAGATTTAACTGCTACAACAATCGATAAAACAATAATTCCAAGATTAATAGATGAAATACCAGTAATAGCTGTTTTAGCTACACAAGCTGAAGGAACAACTATAATAAAAGATGCTCAAGAATTAAAAGTAAAAGAAAGCAATAGAATAAAAACTGTTGTGGATAACTTAAAGAAAATGGGAGCAGATATAGAAGAACTAGAAGATGGAATGATTATAAAAGGAAAAACTAAACTTCATGGTGCTACAATAGAAACATTTAAAGATCATAGAATAGCTATGTCTTTTTCAATAGCAGATTTAATCAGTGATTCTAGAGTTATGCTTGATGATACTAATTGTATAAATATATCTTTCCCAGGATATTTCAATTTATTAAAAGATTTAACTAAATAGAGGAAAATACATAATAAAATTTTGAAAAAAAAGTAAGCTTTTTAATAAATAAAGTGAATAATTTATAATATAAAATATCCTAATATATTATAACAATTGATTTTATTATAAATTTTAGATATAATTTAATTGCGGTTATTAAAATTAAACTATATTTCAGGAGGTTTTTATTATGAAATTACCAATAGCATTATCAAATAAACACGTACATTTAAGTCAAGCTGATGTTGACGCTTTATTCGGAGAAGGATATCAATTAACTCCTTTCAAACCATTATCTCAACCAGGACAATATGCATGTGAAGAAAAAGTTACAGTTGTAGGACCAAAAGGTCAACAAACAATGAGAGTTTTAGGACCAGTTAGACCAGAATCTCAAGTAGAAGTTTCTTTAGCAGACGCTAGAGGATTAGGTTTAGCAGTTCCAGTTAGACAATCAGGAGATGTTGAAGGAACTCCAGCATTCAAATTAGTAGGACCAAAAGGTGAAGTTGAATGTCAAAAAGGTATAATAGTTGCAGCTAGACATATACATATGAGTCTTGAAGATGCTGAAAAATTCGGTGTAAAAGATAAAGATGTAGTAAGCGTTAAAACTGAAGGATTAAGAGGATTGACTTTCCATAATGTATTAGTTAGAGCTAGTGAAAAATTTGCATTAGAAATGCATGTTGATATAGAAGAAGGAAATGCAGCTGGCGTTAAAAACGGAGACTTAGTAGAATTAATAAAATAATTAATTTTTTTAAAAATTTATTTTTTATATACAATTAATACAATAAGAAAACCCGGTCCTCCGAAGAAAACCGGGTGAAAATACAAGCTCAAATTAAGCAAGTTTTTCTTTTGCTACTGCTGCGAGTGCTGCGAATCCTTCTCTGTCGCTTACTGCAAGCTCTGCAAGCATCTTTCTGTTCATGTCAACGTTAGCCAGTT